>Ga0137321_1000012_pt1 | contig 110886 bp, 135 predicted proteins | sample EasRivERMZT399_2_FD_104758 | JGI IMG/M metagenome (GOLD analysis project Ga0137321, IMG submission 104758) | Soil microbial communities from meander-bound floodplain in the East River, Colorado, USA - East River MetaG ERMZT399_2 | ecosystem: Environmental > Terrestrial > Soil > Floodplain ... | reverse complement strand
ACGTGAATTTTGGAAAGATTCTGCGTTTTCAGAACTCAGCGATGCGTAAAGCATCGCTTCGCTCCTCAAGCCTGGAATCTTCCTCAAAATTCACGTGCTCAATTGATTCTGTTCGGATTCCACGCCCCTAGGCCTTATCGGGGCGGCAGTGTATTTTATTGGCAAGGCTACGACCGTGGGAGCGGGAATCGTTGGATTTTTAAAAGCGTTGGTCTGGCCGGCATTTTTGGTTTACTACGCCTTCATTTTTTTCTTGAGATAGCCTCAGGCTTTTATTGCTTTTGTTGAGAGAAGGCGTACAATGACGTAAAGTTGGGGCTCATTAACAAACGAACCTTTCTCTCTCGAGGAGGCCACCATGAGTCGGCACATTACAACACTGGTGCTCTTTTTCCTACCTTTTGATGTTCCTCTAAATAAAAATAAAGATTGGGAATTAATTAATCAGTTGGCACATGACAGTTTTCGCGTGCGCGAGAAAGCACACCAGAAGTTGATAGGTACTATGGAGGTGAGTACTTATTACAGAATAGTAGCGTATATGAGCAAACATGATGCTGATGCAGAAGCTGTTAGACGTATCAAAATGATACTGCCGGAGGCCCCTATTCATCGCTTTGCGCGGGGTTACCGCGTTGATCTGAAGGGATACAAAGATTATCCTCAAATCGACGAGGGCATGATTAAAGACTATGCATTGAATGGTCCCTGGGCAGATATGAAATGGGGAGATGTTAAGGCTATATACACGGGTCAAGCCCTTAGAATCGGTACAGATAACGATTACCCTACGTTTATGAGGCTTCGTAAGGCTATGGAGTTATTCATTCAAGAAAGAATAGAGTACAATGTCGGGGACTGTTTGATAAAATCGTATTCTGAGATAGAGTTCAAGAACAGGATGAAAGAAAGAATGGATGCTATTCAAAAAGACTTAGACATGTTCATAGAACGCGACAAAGCGTTCTACACAAGGATGAAAATACCGAATCCGTTTCTCCCATAATCTACGCTCCAAGGTGAGACACACTCACCTTTTTTGTTGCACCTGCATATAATTCATGTACGATTCATATAAAAATGATACACTAATATATTAAATTATTTAAAATTTAAAAATCTATGGAAAAAATAGTTCCCCATCTTTGGTACGATAAAAAGGCAAAAGAAGCGGCTGAGTTTTACACTTCTTTGTTTCCCGATTCAAAAGTTACTAATGTTACGACGCTCCATAATACGCCCTCAGGAGATTGTGATATTATCTCGTTCAAACTTTTTGGCCATCCGTTCATGGCTATTTCAGCTGGGCCCCTGTTCAAATTTAACCCCTCAATATCGTTCATGGTTAACTTTGACCCGTCGCAAGATAAAGATGCTAAAATACGCATTGATGAGGTGTGGGCGAAGCTTTCAGAGGGCGGCAAAGTATTAATGCCTATTGATAAGTATCCCTTCAGTGAGCGCTACGGGTGGATCCAAGATAAATATGGCCTCTCATGGCAGTTGATTCTTACCAATCCCAAGGGTGAAGAGCGGCCGATGATCATCCCGTCAATATTGTTTGTTGGCGATGCATACGGCAAGACCGAGGAAGCGGTTAATTTTTACCTTTCTGTCTTTGCACCCAAGGGGTCGCAAAAAGGTACTCTGATGAAATATGGGCCCGGGCAAGAATCCCGATCGCAAGGCGATCGAGGATCCTCGACAGAGTCGGGGCCAAACAAAGAGGGGACAGTCATGTTTTCTGATTTTAAACTTTTAGGTACCTGGTTTTCTGCGATGGATGGCGGAGGCAAGCACGATTTTGCTTTTAACGAAGCGATTTCATTTATCGTAAAATGCCAAGACCAACAAGAAATTGATTATTATTGGGAAAAACTTTCCGCAGTTCCCGAATCTGAGCAGTGCGGCTGGCTTAAAGACAAATACGGAGTCTCGTGGCAAATCGTCCCCACGGCAATGGATGAAATGATGGCCAAGGGTACTCCTGAGCAAATTGATCGCATAACGCAAGCATTTTTACCGATGAAAAAATTTGATATCGAAACGTTACAAAAGGCATACGAAGGTAAATAAAATTAATACAATACTCTCATGGCAACAACAAAAGGAAATTATGTAGACGGGTTTGTGCTTGTGGTTCCCAAAAAAAACTTCAAACAGTATACCAAGATGGCTCAATTTGGTAAAAAGCTGTGGACTAAGCACGGTGCTCTCGATTATAAAGAGTGCGTCGGTGATGATTTGGTTACCAAAGCAATGGGCGACACAAAGCCATTGTCGTTTACCAAACTTACGAAGGTAAAACCTGATGAGCAGGTGTGGTTTTCGTTTATAACCTTTAAATCAAAAAAGCACCGCGATCAGGTTAATGCCAAAGTCATGAAAGATTCGCAAATGAATGACCCACAATGGAAGGACATGCCAATGCCTTTTGACATGAAGAAAATGGCCTACGGCGGGTTCAAAGTCGTTGTGAGCAAGTAAAATAGTTCTTGCTCATATGAATATGTTTAAGTCGGTCGCCTCGCACACAGTCAAAGAATATATTGCCGTGGTTCCTCAAGACCGCAAAGAAACAATTACTTTTTTGCATCAGTTTATCCAAAAATCTGCACCAAAACTGAAGGCTCATTTTGCCTACAATATGCTGGGGTATGGGAGTTTTAAATACACCAATCACAAAAAAGAGGTGCTTGAATGGCCCGTCATTGCTCTAGCAAGTCAGAAAAACTATATTTCTTTGTATGTGTGTGCGTTAGAGGGAGGAGAATACATAGCAGAAAAACATAAAAAAGAACTGGGGAAGGTTAGCGTTGGCAGAAGCTGTATCCGCTTTAAAAAACTTAAAGATCTTAATTTGCCCGTTCTCAAAAAAGTGATTCAAGCGGCGGCCAAAAACCCCGGCCTTACCAAAACGTAAAAAGAGCAGAAAATCGCCCGCGTATGAAAGAGGCGATTTTTTGATATAATAAACTCATGAATAATATTATGCGGATCATGTGGGAGAAGTACCAAAAACGGTACAGTCTGTATACAGGGATTACCGCAGGTATATTTTTACTGCAGATTGTTCACCTCTATTGGCTGACAACCCATGTAGTTGTTTATCGACTGGCCGGCGTTGCCCTCTTTAATCCAAACGATTTTTGGCAGCTTGTCATTATTGTCGTTGATTACTTAGAAATTCCCGCCATTCTTTCCACCTCCTTATTGTACATCTATTCATTGCGGCAAAAGTGGAACCTTAAAGATCTCTTCTTGCTTATTTTGCTCAATACCCAATGGCTGCATATTTTCTGGATATCAGACGAGTTTGTCGAAAGTGTCTTTATTGGAGGCAATCCCGTGACTATTTTGCCCTTTTGGCTGGCGTGGGTGGCAATCTTCATTGATTACCTTGAGCTTCCCGTCATGTACGATACCATTAAAAAATTCTTTAAATCACTTATAAACCCCCCACTAAGTTAAGAGGGAGCGGCATTCCGAGGATATGCCATTGACATTCAGGAATTTTTAATGTATGATTAAGAAGAAATCATTAACCTCCTTACAAAGGCATTCGAGAGAGTGGCCCAACGCCACTCTTTTCTTTTACTGAATTATAAAAATGGAAAACAAAAATACATCACTCAATAATTTACCCAATACCCAATCACAAGGATTTGGCGATCTTGGCATTGATAGCAGGATTATGAAAACATTGCATGCACTGCATTTTATTGTGCCAACGCCTATTCAACATAAAGCTATTTTTCCTGCCATCGAGGGAAAAGACATTATTGGAATCGCTCAAACGGGGACCGGAAAAACCTTGGCCTTTGGCATTCCCATGGTCCAAAGGTTAGCTTTCTTGCCCGACAAACAAGGGTTAATCATTGTACCTACCCGCGAGCTCGCACTCCAAGTTGACGACACTTTTAAGAAAGTTTTTAGTTCGCTGGGATTGAAAACAGTAGTACTGATTGGGGGAACTGGCATGGGTTTGCAAATAAAAAATGTGCGTAATAACCCCCATGTCATTATTGCAACTCCGGGCAGGTTAAACGACCATCTTACCCAGAAAACGATGAACTTGAATCAAGTTGCCATATTAGTTTTAGACGAAGCTGACCACATGTTTGATATGGGGTTTGCCGTCCAGATTAAAAAAATCTTGGCTCTGTTGCCACAAGAGCGCCAAACTCTTTTGTTTTCTGCCACCATGCCTCCTGAAATTCTCAAAGTTGCCGCCGCTCACATGAAACTTCCCCTGCGGTTCGAAATTGCGCCCCAAGGCACCACGGCAGAAAAAGTGGAGCACGAATTGTTTTTTGTGTCTCGGGAACAGCGTATGCCTTTGCTTCAAAAAATACTGTCAGAAAATCAGGGGAGTGCGCTGCTCTTTTTACGCACCAAACACGCCGCTAAAAAAATATGTCAGCAATTAATCGCCGCCAATATTTCTGCTGCTGAAATTCATTCTAACCGGTCATTGTCCCAACGGACCGCGGCTTTAAGCGGATTTAAATCGGGGAAGTATCGGATTTTGGTTGCCACTGACATTGCCTCACGCGGCATTGATATAAAAGGACTTGCCATGGTTATCAACTATGATCTGCCTGAAAGCGCCAGCGATTATGTCCATCGCATAGGCAGAACGGGGAGGGCAGGACTTGCGGGTAAGGCTATTTCTTTCGCCATGAGAGAGCAACGCAATAAAATCAAGGAGATTGAGCGGCTCATCCGATATGCCATTCCTGTTTCAAAAGCACTAGGACTTCCGGTTACTCAAAGCTCGCCTGAAAAGAAATATATTCACAATAATTATTCCTCGCCCAAAAAGAATTTTAAGGGAAACTTTAAAAAGCACTATTCAAGAATTTAAAAAAAACCGCCTCACGTTTTCTCAAAAGGCGGTTTTTTTGATAGAATGAATAATCTCATCCATGAAACGATTGCTTGATGTAAAATCGCATTACAGGAAGGTAAAAGATTTTTATATGCGCTACGAGCGTTTGTTGATGCCCGCTACCTTGGTAGTTGGATTTTTGGTTGACTATATAACGTTCACGAATATCCGCGTTGCCATTACTCTGAGCGTTTTGTTTTTCTACTGGGCTGCCGCCGGCACTCTTATTGCCTTTAGCCATGCCTACGATGCTCAAAAAATTAGTCAGCGCTTCAGGTACGTCCGCCTATTTGCTCCTTTGGCTCTGCAGTTTTTATTTGGAGCGTTGTTTGGGGGATCCTTAGTCTTTTACTGGTTCAGCGGCGCTCTGTCGGTCAGCTGGCCATTTATTGCCCTTATTGCAATTCTCGCCGTCTTTAACGATGCGTTCAGGGATTACATGGTCCGGCCGGCCGTGCATATGGGGGTGTATTTTTTCATTACCATTTCTCTGTTTTCTCTTGCTCTGCCGTTTGCTTTTAACTCAATCAGTCCGTGGCTATTTGTTGCCGCGGGAATTTCCAGCGCAGTTATTTTTTCAGGGTATGTCATGCTTTTGTCGCGAACCGGGGGATACCTGGCTCAGAAACGCACCTCTGTTTTCCTGACCATGGCGATTATATTGGCCGTCATGAACCTTTTCTATTTTTTTGATATTATTCCGCCCATTCCGCTGGCCATCCGCGAAGCCGGCGTTTTTCACGATGTTAAACACGCAAGCGGAAAGTATTCCTTGGTTGCTGAGAAAGAGAATTTTTGGCAGAAAGTTACGCCCGGGCAAATTGTGCACCTGACCGCGGGAGAACGAGCGTATGCGTACAGTGCCATTTTTGCTCCCGCTAAACTCCATACTACCATTGTCCATATCTGGAAACGGTATGATGAAGAGAAAAAAGAGTGGATGAGTGTAGCCACATTGCCTTTTTCTATTGCAGGAGGTCAAAAAGAAGGGTACAAGGGCTACTCATGGATCCATAGCCCTCCGAGCGGAAAATGGCGAGTGTATGTAGAAACAAAGCGCGGACAAACCCTAGGAAGAATTGAATTTTCGGTGGAGCGTGTGCAAGAAAAAGTTGAGTTAGAAGAATTGATACGCTAGTTAATAAGGTCTATAATTAAAAAATATTATTAAATCTTCAAACAAATGATCGAGGTACCGGTAAATTATCTCGCCGTTGTGGTGGCAGCTGTTGCTAACATGGCCGTGGGATTTGCGTGGTTCGGGCCGTTATTCGGCAAAATGTGGATTTCTATGATGGGCTGGACCGCCCAGCATATGGAAGAGGCAAAGAAAAAGAGCATGGCTAAAACATACGCTATCGCGTTTGTCGGCTCTTTGCTGACCGCATATGTGCTTTCTCATCTTATTGTGTTTGCAGCCTCGTATATGCAGACGAATGGAGTAAGCGTAGGCTTGAGTACCGCATTTTGGATTTGGTTAGGATTCGTAGTGCCCTTGCTCTTGTCGATGGTGCTGTGGGAAGGAAAGCCATGGAAGCTGTATTTTTTGAACGTGAGCTACTATATAGTTTCTTTGTTGGTGATGGGAGCTATTATTGCCGCGTGGAAATAGGGTCGCTCGGAGAGCTCTTGCAAAAGAGCACGGCGTTCCTGCTCCGCAGGCCGCCTAGCTCTCGTCTCGCCTTCGGCGGACTCCGAGATGCTCTTTTGCAAGAGCTCTCCTCGCTTTTTAGAGTATGATAGGAAAAAAGTGGGCTGCGAAAATCTCTTTTATAACAAGTATCCTCGCTCTGGTAAGTTTTTTGTCTGTGAAGTTTACTTTTACCTGTGACACCTCGCCCTCGGGTAAATTTTGTTAACACAAAATTGTATATTCATTTTTTCACAGCTGTGAAAAAATGAATATATGAGAAAAAAAGTACTGAGGAAGTTTTTGTATGGAATGGCGACGGCCGTGGCATTATTTTTGTTGTACGGATTCTATTTGCAGACGCATGAGGTTGAAGTTCAACACAAAGAACAGTTAGCCGTTATCCTCCCCAGATCAGAAGAAAGACAAGGGCAGAGCGCTCAATTGGATGTGCCAACGCAATACGCAGATTGCCAGGCAAGTGGACCTTTGCCTGATCATGAGTGCACACCCGGAGCAATTTTTACCCAAACTTCCCCAGAGGAAATTTGTACTCACGGTTACAGTAAAACAGTCAGGAATGTTTCGCAGAGCCAGAAGAGAAAAATTTTTGCCATGTACGACATTAAGTACCCTGTGCCCTTTGGTAGTTATGAAATTGATCATTTAATTCCCTTGTCCTTGGGCGGCTCCAATGAAGTTTCTAATTTGTGGCCAAAAGCGGCCGAGCCATTCCCCGGATTTTTTGAAAAAAATATTACCGGTAATTATCTCAGAGAAGAAGTTTGCGCCGGCCGTATTTCTCTGGCGGCAGCACAAGAACAAATGGCAAAAGATTGGTTTTTTATTTATCAACATATTGACCACAGGCATGTAGAAGAGTTAAAACTAAAATACCCTAACTGGGCAAACAGAAGAAATTAAAATCCTAAATCCGAAACCCTAAATCCTAAATAAACCCAAAAACCAAAAACTCAAAACCCAAAACCGCGTTTAGAGTTTAGTGTTTAGAACTTAGAGTTTCTTTTACGGAGTAAAAGTTGTGGATCTCAAAAATAAAGTCATTATTATTACGGGGGCCGCGCGCATTGGGCAGACCGTGACACAGTTTTTAAAAGACAGAGGTGCTCAATTGGTTATTGCCTATTTTAATAATCCTGCGGAGGCAGAACTGGGATTTGGGGTTCAGGCCGATGTTTCAAAAAAGGAAGATGTTGAACGGGTAGTTCAAGAAGCTCTCAAAAAATTTGGCAAAATCGACGGGCTCGTGCATATGGCCGCAATTTACGAAAAATCTTTATGGGAAAATCTCAGTGAAGCTCACTGGGAAAAAAATATGAACGTCATTGCCAAGAGTACTTTTTTATTCGGCAAACTAGCGGGGGATGCTATGCTAAAAAACAAAGAGGAAATAAAAGGCAAAATGGTCTTTTTCTCTGATTGGTCAGTGTTAACACGTCCCTACACAGAATATTTGGCCTATAATGCCGCAAAGTCAGCAGTAGTAGGGCTTACCAAGTCTTTGGCAAAAGAATTATCGCCCGGGGTTTTGGTAAATGCCGTGGCTCCCGGTCCCATGATGCGTCCACCCGACTTAACTGATGAAGAAAACAAAGAAGTGTTGGCGGGAACATTACTCAAGCGCTGGGGTGGCCCTGAAGAAATTGCCCGCGGAGTAGTATTTTTGCTCGAAGCGGATTTTGTAACAGGGCAGGTGCTTACTATTGACGGGGGGAGAACTATTGCCTGATAATAAGTAAATCAAAGGCCGATATAGGGCAAACTTTAAATTACAATACTATGGAAAATATGGATTCGCACGGGGGCTGCAAGTGTTTTCACCACAAAATATCACCTGTTTTGGTGATGTTGTTTGGCTTGGCATTCTTGCTAGGATACTGGGGGACATTAAGCTGGTCAGCAGTGAACACTATCTGGCCTATTCTGGTAATTGTGGGCGGAGTAACGAAGTTGATAGACAAATCTCATATGTGCAAGTGCTGCTAAGAATCAAAGTCAACGAAAAATCCGTCTCACGAGACGGATTTTTCGTTGTGCTTCTGTGTATTTTTAACAATAGTGTATAATATATATAATTGGTTGTGATATTGCTATCCTTATGGGAAACACTGATCTTTAACTTTTTTTTAAAACACAGTACAATATGAATGAAAATCCTAAACCCTAAATCCTAAATCCTAAATAAACCTAAAATCCAAATATCCAAATCCAAAACCACGTTTAGAATTTAGAGTTTAGTATTTAGAGTTTCTTTTACGAAGTAAAAGCTATGGTTCAAAAACGAAGATCCAACTTATATCAACCAGGCGCAGGCACTGTTTTTAATATTAGTCGGTCAAAAATAGACCTCTTTTTGCAGTGTCCGCAGTGTTTTTGGCTTGACCGGAGGCTTGGCATTTCTCGACCAGATATGCCCGGCTGGTCCTTAAACAGCGCGGTGGATGCCTTGCTCAAAAACGAATTTGATGGATTCCGGGAAAAACAGATACCCCACACGCTTATGGCAATGAATAGTATTGATGCGGTGCCCTTTTGGCATCCGGATTTGCATATTTGGAGAGATGACGTCAACAGAAAAATCGGCGCTTCGGTCATGCATAAAAAAACCAACTTGAACGTCTGTGGTATTATTGACGACGTCTGGCAGAACACTAAAACAAAAGAATTACATATTGTTGACTATAAATCAACCAGCACCCATGGCCAGGTTTCTTTGGACGGGGAGTATAAAGAAGGGTACAAGCGGCAGATGGAAGTGTATCAGTGGATTTTCAAGCAGATGGGCTTTCCGGTTTCCAGGCTGGGATATTTTGTGTATGCCAATGGCATTAAAGATTACGGCAAGACTTTTAATGATAAATTAGAGTTCAAGACGACAATATTGCCGTACACGGGCGACGATTCATGGGTTGAGCCGACGATTGCAAAAATAAAACAATGCCTTGATGCAGCTGACCTGCCTGCGTCGGGAGCGGACTGCCAGCACTGTGGCTACCGCCAACTTATCCAAAATGAAAATTTTAAAACGCAAATTGAATTAATTTAGAAAGGTCTTAAAATCCATTTGTAAATTGTGTATTGCCTGCCCGCCGAAGCCTCGGCGCAGGCGGGTATATTGTAAATTTTCATAATTATGAGTAAAAAAAATATTATTACAATCGTCGTAATCGTCGGAGTCGTCGCAGCTTTGATAGGTTGGTGGGTGTACGCAGAAAACCAGCCAAGCAAATATGATGAATTTGCAAAGTGCCTGGGTGAAAAGGGAGCAATATTCTACGGAGCCTTCTGGTGTTCGCACTGCCAGGACCAAAAAACAGCGTTTGGTAAAGCTAAAAAACACTTACCCTATACTGAGTGTTCTACTCCCGACACTAATGGCCAACTTCCAGTCTGCAAAGATGCCGGAGTTAAAGTATACCCAACATGGAAATTCAGCGATGGCTCCACTCATGAAGGAGAAATGAGCCTACAGGAATTAGCTGCAAAAACAGGCTGCACACTACCGTAAAACCCTAAATCCAAAATCCTAAACTCTAAATAAACCCAAAGCATAAAACCCCAATTTCAACAAGTTTTGAATTTTACTATTTGAGTTTTAAGTTTATTTAGGATTTAGAGTTTAGTGTTTAGAGTTTCAACTTATATGGATTTGTTAAGTATCATTAACATAAAACTCGCGGCATTAACCATTATCGGCCAGGTTTTTATTACCATGGCTATTTTGTATTGGGTTTTTGGGCGCAAAAAATATCCGGCTATGCAGATATTTTTTGCGCGATACGGTCTCTTATTAGCTTTCATTACTGCCTTAGCTGCCACCGTCAGCAGCTTGTTTTATTCTGAAGTCGTTGGCTTTGAACCATGCAATTTATGCTGGTTCCAACGTATTTTTATGTACCCGCTGGTTATCATATTAGGCCTGGCTTTGTTCAGGAAGGATTTGAGAGCCGTCACGTATGGCTTAGTTCTTTCAGGAATTGGATTTTTAATTACCTTATATCACAACTATATATACTATATGAATCAAGGCCTGGCGGCCAATTGTGATTTTGGAGGCACCTCTGTTTCCTGCATCAAGCGCTACGTCTTCGAATTCGGCTACATCACTATCCCACTCATGTCCCTCACCGCCTTCGCGTTGATAATAATATTTTTACTCTTTGTCCGGAAAAACATACAAAAGGGCGCTCTCTAACGAATCTGATCTATGGCTTTATTACATCAAGAAGAAAAGATACTGAACTCTATTGTTGTAGCGTCCGAAAATGATCCTAACAAGCCGGAATTCCCCGCCAATAATCCCAAGTTTCCTGCTACGTCGACCTACAAAATTGAAGTACCCGGATTTTCTGATGTGTGGTTAAAGGATGAGAGCCATAACGAAACAGGAACTCATAAGGATAGAATGGCTTGGGAAATAATCGTCACCTACAAAGAGTTTCTTGAGTCAAAGAAGGAGGGGAAAATTGACAAGCTACCCACATTGTCTATTTTAAGTTCGGGTTCTGCAGCTTTGGCTATACAAACTCAACTTAAAAGATACGGATTGCCAAACTTGCACGTCCTCATGGATTCTCAAACAGACATAAGTATTATAAATAACCTTAAAAATCTAGGGTGTAAAATTTTTCTGGAAGATTTGGGAAGAAAGACATTTGATTGGGAAGAAATTCTGCAGCTGACACATAATAAGGATGGGTTTGATGTTACGTCGAACGAAGCATATGATCCAACGGTTCGGTTTTATGATTGGTTAAGTTATGAAATTATTAACAATGACGCCGATTATATTTTTGTCCCATTCGGTACCGGGCAATTGTACGAGAATATAATGAATATAATCAAGAAAGAATTAAGCTATAAAGTAAGTGACCCGCGCTTTAAAGGTAATATAGATGTGTTACAAAAAACCTCTGTTTTAGGAGCTACTACCACAAATCCAAAAAGCAGAGCTGATAAGTTATATGCTCCATTTTTACCGTTTGCTAATTACTCAAAACAGTGGATTAAATTTTATAAATTTACTAGTCTAACAGGAGAAATGAGTCAAGTTTATAATTTAGAAGAAAAATATTTAAATGATGCTATCGAGCTTGCCTTAGACCAAAAAATAAACTGTGAACCATCAGGAATTGCTGGTTTAGGGTTACTTTTACAAATAAAAGAAAAAATCCCGAGCGATAAAAAAATCCTCATTGTTAATACTGGCAAATCGAAATGGCTCAAGTAATCTAATATAATCTTTTTACTCTTTGCTAAATCTCGCCGCCCTGAAACTGTATAACAACAAGCCATGCCACATATTCATGAACTCATAAAAAGTTTTCATTAAATTACTCCCGAGTACAAGGTATTGACAATTAATTACTTATATAATATAATAAACTCATAACGAATAGTACCTTTTTAAATCTGATATATAATTTACTGGAACTTCAGCCATAGCCATAAGCCCTTATAGGAGGTTTTATGGCTATGGCTGCCATGTAGGCATGCTAAGCAATGGCGAAACCCTTACTTTACGAAAGGAAAAACCGCCATGTCTCAAGATGCCAAGCTGATCGCCCGTATCTCCGAATGTCTTCCAAAGATGTCTTCGGAGCAGAAACAGGGCTGGATCGAGAACCCCAGGCGCCTCCAACAGGTGCTCAAGGTTCTCGCCGAGGTGCCCTCCGACCCCAAGGTCTGGAAGCGCATTACCCTGGGCAACGGCCCCAAGAATGCCGACGGCTTCCGCGAAGCCATCCAGGCCAAGGGGATGAAAACTGGTGACTGGGCGAGCGACATCATGAACAAGCCCGCCTTCACAGTCACCAAGGACAAGACCGAGATCAACCTGGTGGTCGTGTCGGTCGCCGATCTCGGCTTCCCTAAGGGCGCCACCCGCGAGCAGATCTACCAGGCCGCCATCAAACGTGGCTACGAACTTTGCTCGCCCGACGTTGGTTCAGAGCTGCGTCTCCAGTACGAAGACCAGTCCAAGGACGAGTGGCTCGTTATCGGCATGGAGCCGATCGCCGCTTCGGACGGCGACTTGAGGCTGTTCTACGTGGAACGCAATGGCAGTGGTCAGTGGCTCGGCAGCTGCTATGGCTTCCCCGACGTCATCTGGGGTGCTGTCAGTCGCTTCGTATTCGTCCTGCCCGGCAAGTGATCTTCGGGCTGCTCCTGGTACCCTGGATCGATGGTTCTTCATTGAGTCGTTGGTTCCCTTGGAACCTTGCAACACAAAACCCCTCAACGCATGGATTGCAGAGAGGGGTTGTTTTTTTGTTTGAAAATAGGATAGGATTGAAGTCGGACAGTAGGTTAATCTGCGTGCAGCTACGGTTTCACGCGACCGAACTCTTTCATCAGGTTAATGGAGAATCTTGGCGGGCATGCCCTCCAAGAGCGTCATTTCTGGTGTTTAAAAAACGAAGATACTTGGTGTAGGGCATTAGGGTATTATGATACCGAATTAGATGCAGCCTTGAGAGTATTCAAGAGGCAGTGGTTGAGATGATGCGCTACACATCACCGATTCGGACGGCAACTTGAAGCTGTTCAACGTGGAACACAATGACAATGGTCAGTGGCTCAACAGCTACTATGACAACCCCGACAACATCTGGAATGCTGACAATCGCTTCGTATTCGTCCTGCCCGGCAACTCTCTTTATTTCCCATTCTTTAAGGATGGGTTTTTTACTTCACTGCCTTTATCCAGCCTCCCAGCATTTTGCCTACCTCATTGAGCTTTTCGGATAAGCGTATATATTTTTTATTATCCAGTGATTTGATTTCCCAGGCCATCTGCAAAAAGAATTTAAGTACGTCTAATTTCACCGATGCTGTAGAAAGGACAATATATTTTGTTGTTTTGTCTGAATAACCAGCTTTGATAACATGCTCAATGACTGCAAGAAATGCATCATCTATCTTCGCACCTAATGTATAGCGGGAGGTCTTGGGCAACCCAGGCAGTAATTCGTGCCAAATCTTATATACTGAAATGAGTTTCTGGGTCAAATTCAAATGAAATGGCTGGGGGGGGGGTTAGAAGCAACGTTTTTATGAAAATTCAATTGAATCATAGTTATGAAGAATTAGTGAGTATGGATAACTTGCTTTTAGCTTGGCAGGAGTTTTTGCGCGGCAAACGGCACAAGCCCGATGTCCAGAAGTTCAGTTTAAGGTTAATAGATAACATACTATCACTTCATAACGATCTCATCAATAACCAATATCACCATGGCGGATATGAACAATTTAGTATCTGTGATCCTAAGCCTAGAACCATCCATAAGGCCACCGTTCGTGATAGGCTTTTACACCATACGATTTACCGCATACTTTACCCATTCTTTGAACGTACATTTACTACAGACTCATTTTCTTGTCGCAATAACAAGGGGACTCATAAAGCAATAAAAAGGCTTCATGCTTTTGCCAATATTGTTTCGCAAAACAATACCAAAACATGCTGGATTCTGAAATGTGATGTCAGAAAGTTTTTTCATTCTATTAATCAGCAAAAACTTTTGGAAATATTGGAGAAATACATTTCCGATAGGCGTATCATTAGTCTGTTACAAGAAGTGATAGTAAGTTTTCATACCGCAAATTCAGCCTTTGGTTTACCTTTAGGAAATTTAACCTCTCAACTATTTGCTAATGTGTATATGAATGAATTTGACCAGTTCGTAAAACACAAACTTAAACTCAAATACTATATTCGCTACGCTGATGACTTTGTTGTGCTTTCTGAAAACAAACATTACCTGCAAGAAAAAATTCCACAGATTAAAGCATTTTTACAACAAGAACTTAATCTCTCTTTGCACCCCACTAAAATCACCATCAAAACATTGACTTCCGGCGTTGATTTTCTTGGATGGGTAAACTTTCCAGACCATAAGATCATGCGGAATAAAACAAGGCAGCGGATCTTTAAAAAGATAAAATATAATAGGAGTATTAAAACATTGAGTTCATACTTTGGATTATTGAGCCATGGTAACACTACTAAAATAAAAAATAAAATAATAAATTTATGGATAAATAGATACCATTCTTGATTATTGTATGGTCTATATATTTATTAATGCTCAAGCTTCCATAAATTTGAAATAAATGGTATACTTCAAAAATTAATTTTTAAAGGTAAATGAACGAATTTTTGATAGCAGTTCTTGCTGGTTTGGGTGGAATGTTGGGGTGGGGATTAGCTGATCTCTTTGCTAAAAAAACGATAGATCAAATTGGAGATACTGTTACTCTTGCTTGGGCTCATGTATTCGGCACAATAGCGCTTATTGTTTTTTCTTTAATTAGAGATATTAGTCGAAACCAGCCAATGGTATTATTTCAATCTCCAAGAGAATGGGGATTGCTTGTTTTTTTTGGAATACTTCAAGCAGCAGTATACTTTTTTGCATATAAAGGATTTGGTAAAGGACAGGTGGCCATACTAAATCCTATTTTCGCCTCATTTTCTGGCTTGGTGGCGTTAATTTCTATTTTTTTCCTTGGAGAAGATGTAAGTAGTTCTATAGCAATTGGGCTTATTTTAATTTTTGGTGGTGTGTTGCTAATGAATATTGATTTCAGCTCCTTTGCGAATCGTAAAATTAACATTATTGTAGTGCCAGGATTTAAAGAAGTAGCCCTCGCAACACTTCTTGCTACGTTCTGGACTCTTGGGTGGAATACATTTATTGGATCACAGGATTGGGTTTCCTATACGCTTTTTATGTATTGCTTTATGACTATTGCTATCTTTATTATTGCATATGTACAGAAGATAAATTTGTTTAACATAAAACCCGAAGCTTGGATATTTCTTGTACTTATAGGGGTATTTGAGGTTGGTGCCTATCTTTCAATAAGCTTAGGTTATAGCGCTACCACTCACACGAGCGTTGTCGCCTTACTTAGTGGCGCATTTTCTTTACCTACCATTATTCTTGCTCGCACTTTTTTAAAAGAAAAAACAACTAGAATTCAGACTATAGGAAGTATAGTGATTATTGGTGGTATTGTGCTTTTGTCTTTGATATAATTTAATAATATGCTGAAGCTAAAAAGCAATTTCTTTAGAAAGAGTGATAGTATGTTTAATAACGGATTTTTAGAAACCCTTTCTCATAAAACACCATTTTTTTTGTTCTCTAAAAAAAGAATCGCATATAATTTAAAGCAGTTTAAAAAGTTTTTTCCCAGAGCGAACATTTACTATGCGATGAAAGCAAATTCTGAGCCAGAAGTACTGAAGACTGTACTTGAGAATGGGGGATCTTTTGAAGTGGCTTCTAAATATGAGCTAGATATGCTTAAAGCAATAGAAGTCCCGCCTGAAAAAATAGTATATGGCAGTTCAGTGAAACCGATTGCTCACATTAAAGAATTTTTTGAGTATGGAGTAGATAAATTTTCTTTCGATTCTCTTTCTGAGCTTGAGAAGATAGCAAGCGTAGCACCAAAATCTAAAGTATACGTAAGAATAGCTGTTAGTGATAAAGGGAGCGTTTTTAAGTTTTCTGAGAAATTTGGGGCAGAAAAAGAAAACATAGTTACTTTCTTAGAAAGAGCTAAAGAGCTCGGTTTGCACCCGTATGGCATTAGTTTTCACGTTGGTTCTCAGGCAAGTAATTTAAGAGCCTGGGCCGATGCTTTAGAGGGTTTAGCAGAGAGCATGGTAGCTCTTTCTAAAATCGGGATAAAAATTGATTGTATAGATATTGGCGGTGGTTTCCCTTGTAACACATATCTCTCTAGTGAAAATATTTTAACACTGGAGGAAATTGCTTATCATGTTTTGTTGAAATATAAAAAGCTTCCTTATCAACCAAAACTTTTACTTGAACCAGGACGCGGTATTATATCGGATGCCGCTATTCTTGTTGCTTCAATTATTGCCAAGGTAGAGAGAAGAGAGTATACATGGCTTTTCTTAGATGTGGGAGTTTACAATGGGCTCTTTGAATCAATGGCTTATCAGGGCTCAACGCGATATAGAGTTACTTCTATGCGCCAAGCTTCAGATGCAGGAGAAATATTATTTGCCTTAGCAGGGCCTACTGGAGATAGTCCAGATGTCATTAGTCGCGAAGTTCTTTTGCCAAGAGATATTGATGTAGGAGATAAAGTAATTATTCACGATACTGGAGCTTATAGCCTTACTGCTTCTTGTCCATTTAATGGTTTTCCCAAGCCAGATGTATATTTTACTTGACACGTAAATTGGGTAGATCTATAATTTACTAATATAACATGAAGCTTAATATCTATCAGAAAGTTTGTCTTGCCTTTTATCTCTCTTTAGTTGCTTTTTGGGTGGCAATTGCAATATGGGGATCAAGAGAGGGTTTCTATAATTACTTTTACTCATTTTTATTTGGACTTATTCCATTAATTGCTGGTGTTATAGCTTTATGGAGGTCTCATTTTTGGGGTGGTTTTAAAAGTGCAATAGGAAAAGCAGTATTCTTTATAGGTCTTGGTATTTTCTGTTGGGGGATAGGAGAATTAATTTGGTCTTATTATAACTTCTTTATGGGCGTGCCAGCCCCTTACCCATCTCTTGCAGATTTAGGCTTTGCGCCAAGTATATTTTTCTATGGCTTGGGGGCAATTTATCTTTCGAAAGCAACGGGGGCAAAATTTGGCCTAAGAAATATATATGCAAAGATATTTCTGATAGTTGCTCCTATTCTGATTTTGATATTTTCTTATTATTTACTTGTTACTATTGCAAGAGGTGGCGTGCTCGTCCCACCAGGAGAAACACCACTTAAGACCGTTTTAGATATAGCATATCCGCTTGGAGATTTTGTGGCACTTGTCATTGCGGTAATAATATCTGGCCTCTCGTTTAAGTACCTTGGAGGAAAGTATAAATATGATATTTACGCAATATTGCTTGGTCTTGGGGTTATGTTTATAGGGGACACACTTTTCTCATATGCCACAACGGCGGGAACGTATTATAATGCTAACTTCGGTGATTTAATGTTAACTACGGGCACCTTTTTGCTATCATTCGGTGTATTAGGGTTTTATAAATTAAAGGATAATTGATAATTACTATAAAATGAATCCTTTTAGTCAAATTCCCATAAGAATTATTAAAGAACAAGAGCTGATTATTGGTCCTTTGGCTTGGGATGAGGCAGAGAAGGTTAATGGACTTGTTATTGATTCTGGACATACTTCAGCCTCTTTTGCTGGGGATCAAAAGGAGGTAATAAATCGATTAGTAGCTCAATACGAAAATTTGTTTGGAAGAGCCTCTCATGAAGTTTGTAAAGAAGCAGTACAGGACTTGATTGCTGAATTACCTCTTGAACAAATTCCTTCAAGTTTGAAATAGTTTTATAAGATTACAAAAAAGCCCATTAATGGGCTTTTTTGTTGATTAATGTTGTGACCATTGATAATTTATAAGGGTGTTGACATGGGTATGATATCCTTGTTATTCTTAGTTTAGAAGCTATGAATCTCTTCTTAAAGGTTTTTAAGAGCTAGATTTTTTCAAAATCTGGTTTTTGTGTCTTTATTTTTTTATATCGAAAGATTGCTAGCTTCTCTTCGTCAGAAATGATGGGGAAAATAAAACCAGCCCGTCTGTACAAACAAGGCTGGTCTTACTCGAACAATCAGATCACTGCTTTACAGTGGTCTTTTTGTTAGTGCTTTTTCTGATCGGGAAGCACTTGTGCCCGTAATCTGCTGCGTAATATGTCTTACCGTTTCTGGTAAAAGATGCTACACATACAGTATCGTGATTTGCTGCCATGTTGTTAGTCCTGTATTCAGGGTATGATGCGCATCATACCCTATTGTACCAACGGGCGACGAATTCCGTCAGGGGTACTGGCTTTATTATCCCCTGTAGAAAAAATTGGCCCAGAAATTTCTTTTACAGAGGCCCGATAAAAAAAGAACTTGTGACATGATCTGACGTAGGCGCATATTCCCTTTTAAAGGATAATGCGCTTTTGGCGCATGGTTGTTTTAAGACCTACGCCAGATCGCGACACAAGTTCTTCGTGTCGGGAATATGCTTTAACGGTAACCAGCCGTATTTTTATGTGTTCAATCTTTTTTCAATATCAGAAATAGTTAGTTAATTGTATTATTTCAAAAAATTGAGTCAAGCGGCATATAGTGGAATAACTGTGGAAAACTAAAAAACCACCCTATTACCGGTGGTTTCTTGAATTACTTGATGAAGGTGTCATAGGATTATTTAATTTGTAGTAGTAAAGAAATAGCTGAAATAATTATATTTACTAATAAAAGAATCAGACCTATTATCCAAGCAATTAAAATCCAAATTCCAGGATATTTCTCATGAAGTTGTTGCACGTAACCACCAAATCCTATAAAACGAATTCCTTTCTGCGTAATTTGTAATTTCTCATCAGGATAGGCAGTAAAAGTTGTGTAATAATGATCTTTCTTTTCTCTGGTTAAATTTTGAAAATCATCATGGGGAGGGATGCAAGATTCTATTGTTTTCTTTACTTTACGCCTAAAACCATCCCTATTAAAAACAGCAAGAATAGGGTGGTGGAAATTAATCCATACTTTTTTTGAAGAAAGTTTTAGCCACTCATCACGATTTAATTCTTTCCCAGTCCAAATACGATGTTTCTCTAAAACTTTTAATAGTATTCTGCGCAAATGAAGTTCCCACATATACTTCATCCTACCAAAACCCCGCTTTTTATCAATCAAAAAACAGGAATCTGAAAATTCCTGTTTTTGTTCGAGTGTGAGGGGTTCTTGGTTATCGTTTAGCCCACTAAAATGCTAATTTTTGAGTGCTGTGGATTTGGGAATTTTGAAAAAAATGATAGCATGGTATAACTAATTATATGAAATTAAATTTATTTAAAATTAAAGAAGGTAAATTAGAACAGTGGCTTGAGTGGGGAAGGCTTTTGACGACTACTTATAAAGAAGAAGCCATTGAAACACTACGAGAAGAAGGCTTAACCTACGAAGGTTTTTGTATATTTAAAATTGATAATAATCATTATACTCTTGCCATGCTTGAAGGTGAGGCAAGACCAGCCGATATGGCGATAGAACTAAATAGAAAGCATAAAGAAATGAAAAAAGAATGTTTAGAAAAAATTAGCTCCGTAGAAAAAGTTTACGAGCTTTATAATACAGTTAGTTAAGAAAGATACGATTCATAATTTAAAAATTATTGCGAGGGCGTAGAATAAACTATGATCATAAAAGAAGCTCTTTGTAGAGTTTCTTTTATGATGGGGGTTTGGGGAATTTATTAAAAAACAAGGGCGTGATATAATAAGCTATTAATCTTATTTAATCGGGTTCACCCGGTTAAATAGGCTTTGCCTAATTTTTAATTAAAAATTATTTAACCGGGTAAATGTTTAATTTTTTTCAAGGGAAAAAAATAGCTGAGCAGCTGTATCAGCAGAACCAGGAACTAGCGGTCAAAAACAAGACTCTTTCGTTACTCGAGAAGTTGTATCAGACGAGTACGCTCACCCTGACCCCGCAAGAGATGGCTCAAGCTATTACTGATAACATTCAAAAAGACCTCAACCTTGAGTTAGCGGGCATTTTACGCTTTGACAAGAGAAAAGATGTGCTGGAATCCTTGGCTTTTTCTGAATCAGAACGGCTTAGCAAGGTCAACACTGTTTTAAAAGACAGTACCATGCAAAAAGTTTCCCAGCATGCCTTTTTTACCAAAGCAATTGCCAGCCGGTCTCTGGTAGTAACTAAAAATATAGCTGACATTTGGGGATGTGTTATTGCAGAAGATAAACTACAGAAGATAAAACAAGATTCGCATATTGAAACGGTACTATTGCATCCGTTGGTCATTGGCGGGGAAGTATTTGGTTTGCTGACCCTGGGGTTTAATCGCGATTACCAAGCCCTCAACTCGTTTGAAAAAGAATCAATAAAAAATTGTATTAACCCTATTGGTTTGTTGCTCTACAAAGCCTATTTGTACCAGAGTCTCCAAAAAGCCTATGCAGTCAAGAAAAAAGCCAACGAAGAGCTCGAAGAAATAGCAAAAATTAAAGATAACTTCCTGTTGACGGTCCAGCATGATTTAAGAAAACCATTAACGTCGGTGAAGTGGTTTTTGGATATGGTTTTGGCGGGCACCTTGGGCAAACAGAATAAAAAAACAGTAGAAGGGGCCAAGAAAATCCAGATTGCCATAGACAATTCCATAGAAGAGGTGAACAGTTTCTTGGATATTGCTCAGTTCCAAATGGGCAAAACCGGTATTGTTATAAAACCGGGCGTAGAACTTTTGGCGATTATGGACCAAATAATCGCTAAATTAAAACCCCAGGCAGAAGGAAAAGAAATTTATCTCAAGCTCGAGAAGCCAGATACTCTAATTACCCTCCAAGCTGATGGGGTAAAACTGAAGGCGGCAGTTTCAAATATTATTGATAACGCAATAAAATATACGCCCAAGGGGGGAGTTACGGTAAAAGTTCAAAGTTCGCTTGAGTCAAAGTCAGTTTTGATTGTGGTACAAGACACCGGTATTGGGATTCCGCCAGATAAAATACAGGGATTGTTTGAGCATATGTTCCAAAGAACAGAAGAGGCCAAGAGGACCACGACCTTTGGAAAGGGAATTGGACTCTATTTATCTAACCAAATTATCAAAGCCCATAAGGGCAGCGTCCGCGTGGAATCTGCGGGCGAAGGGAAGGGATCTACCTTTATTATTGAGCTTCCTTTAGCTTAATTTTAAGGACTCTCTCGTGAAAAAGGAGCAGCTGAAGTTATACACAGCTGCTCCTTTTTTTTGAGATGACATAAGATGATATAATAAACTTGTTGGTTAGTAAAACGATGAGCGAAATTTCCAGATTTTAAGGCGAAAAATCAGAAAAATGAGAAGGTTTATACAGAGTATAAGCCGACGAATTTTTATGATTTTGCAGCAAAAATATGGAAATTGCAGTTGAAGTTTTATTAAGCGACAAGTTTAAAGACGGAATAAATACTATGAGTGTTGAACCAGAGCGTCTTAAAAAGTTTCTTTTGGAGGCAGAATTAGTCTCACCAAAAGATTTCGATGAAGCCCTAAAACTGAGCCAAGAAAACAGTCAAAAGATTGAGGATGTTTTGGTTGCCCAAGAACTGGTGACTCAAGATAGGTTAAGCAAGTTTGAAGCTTATTTATTAGGGGTGCCGTTCGTTAACATTGAACAAGAAACCATTCCTCCTGAAATCCTTAGTATTATTCCTGAAAAAATTGCCCGGGCTCACAATATTGTGGCTTTCCGTAAGATGGAAAATACCGTAGAAGTTGCCATGTTAGACCCCGAGGACCTTATTGCCATAGAATCGGTCAAAAAAGTTGTCCCTACTTTGAAAATTTTGCCGCGCCTTACCACGCCCGCGGGCATGAAAAATGCGCTCCGCCAATACCAAGCTTCCTTGGAAAGCACTTTTGGCTACATGATGAAAAAGCCTTCCAAGGGTATGGAAAGTCTGATGGGAAAGGCGCCCGATGAATTCTTTGAAGGACAAAAAGACGAATTGCTCAAGGCGGCCCAGGAACTGCCTATTATTAAACTAGTTGATATGTTGACCAAGCAAGCGGTTGTCCAGCGGGCCTCCGATATTCATATTGAGCCATTAGAGCAGGAGGTGGTCGTGCGCTTTCGTGTTGACGGCGTGTTGTTTGACATCATGTTTTTGCCCGTTAATATTTCCATTGGTATTGTCGCGCGTATTAAAGTGCTTTCCAACCTTAAATTGGACGAGCATCGTTTGCCCCAGGACGGCCGTTTTAAAATTGAAACCCAAGACTACAAATATTCGGTCCGTGTTTCCATACTTCCGGTCTTTAACGGGGAAAAGATAGTTATGCGATTGCTCCAAGAAGATGTAAAAACCCAAACCCTTGAGGGTCTAGGTTTTGTGGACAAGAATCTTGAAATTTTAAAAAGCAATTTAAACCGGCCGGTGGGCATGATTTTAATTACCGGGCCGACGGGATCAGGAAAAACCACAACTTTGTATTCCATGATGGAAATTCTCAATAAAACCACCGTTAATATTTCAACAGTAGAGGATCCTATTGAATACCGCATGCCCCGCATTAACCAGACTCAGGTTAATGCGAAAATTGGGCTGACATTCGCGGCTGGCCTGCGCTCTCTTGTCCGCCAAGACCCAAACGTTATTATGGTGGGGGAGGTTCGCGACCGAGAAACTGCCGGTCTTGCCATTAATGCTGCCCTGACCGGCCACTTGGTTCTTTCAACCCTTCACACGACCGAGGCGGCCGGAGCCATTCCTCGATTAATTGATATGAAAGTGGAGCCATTTTTGATTTCTTCTACTCTTAACTTGATTATTGCCCAGCGACTAGTGAGAAAATTTGCCGGAGAGAGGAAAAAATATAAACTGACTGCCGAAGAAGTGCGGGATTTGGCAAAGTATTGCGATATTAAAAAAATTGAGCATATTTTGCGGCAGGAAAACCTCATGAAAGAAAAAGAGGACATTGGCACAATAGATTTTTATCGGCCAAAATCCTCCGATGAATCCAAGACGGGGTACAAGGGGCGGCTTGCCATTGTTGAAGTGCTGCCTGTTACCGAGGAAATAAAAAAATTAGTCATTAAAAAAGCTTCTACCAAAGAAATTAGCTCACAGGCAGTTTTAGAGGGTATGAAAACCATGGTTGAAGACGGGTTTGTCAAAGCGGCAAAAGGCCTTACTTCAATCGAAGAAGTATTGAGAGTTATTATTGATTAAACTTGTGCCTAACTTTTTTTACACGGCTAAAACAATTAAGGGGAAAATAGAGACAGGGGTCATGAGCGCTGAAGATGTGTTTCAAGTTGCCCAGGTAATCAGAAACCAGGGGTTGTTTTTGATTAAGGCCGATCCAGAGAGAGAGCGACGAAGGCCCAAGTTTAGAAAAGTTAATGTCGTATCACTCTTTTCGGGAGTTTCTCTGAATGAAAAGATTATTATGACCCGTAACTTGGGAACGATGGTTTCCACCGGTTTGCCCTTGGTAAAAATATTAGGTATTCTTGCGCGGCAATCAAAAAATAAACGATTGGCCAAAGCCTTGCTGATGATTCGCAAAAAAATAAACCGGGGAGAAAAACTTTCTGACGCCATGAGAATGTACCCCTACATTTTTAATTCGTTTTTTGTGAGCATGGTAGAAGTAGGAGAGGAGTCAGGGACATTGGACGAAGTATTTCAAACTCTTTCGCACCATTTTAGCCGCCAATATGAACTAACTTCACGGGTACGGGGAGCGTTAGTATACCCGATATTAGTCTTGTTATTCATGTGCGTGGTAGCGGTAGTCATGGTAGTCTTCGTTATTCCTAATTTGAACACGTTCTTTTCTTCTTTAAGCGCGGAGTTACCGGTCTACACGAGACTATTACTTTCAGTAGGGAACACGTTATCTCACTACTGGTATCTTCTCATTGTAGGGCCTCTTTCTGCAGCCGTTCTTGTTTTCTTGGCCCTGCGCATAGAAGCTACCAAAAACCTTATTGATACTGTTTTGCTGATCATGCCGATTCTTTCTCCCATTATTAAAAAAAGTAATGCGGCCTTGTTGGTGCGATCATTAAGCTCATTGGTTTCAGCGGGGGTTTCCTTGACCCGAGCCTTGGAAGTTTCCTCGCGCACGGTAACCAACCACTATTTCGTTGATGCGATGATTGAAGCCAATGAATTAATCAAAAAAGGAGAGAAATTGTCCAACGCGTTAAAATTATACGAAGATATTTTTCCCTTTGGAGTGACGGAAATGGTTGAGGTGGGAGAAGAAACGGGTAAAACTTCTGAAATTCTCAAAAAGCTCGCCGATTTCTACGAGCAAGAAGTTATTAATGAAGTAGAAAAGCTTACTAAACTTATTGAGCCTGCTTTAATTGTTGTTATGGGCATTGGAGTTGCTTTTTTTGCCATTTCTATTATTCAACCAATGTATTCAACCCTCCAAGTGCTGGGGTAATTGAGGTATGTTAATAGACTCACAATGAATAAAAATCTCATTTCATTCCATGCTGGTTTTACCACTATTGAGATAGTAGTAGTGTTGGGTATTTTGGCAACTGTTAGTACCATCGTCCTGACCAGTTTTCTTCTCCAGCCAGAGAAAAACGATCTTGCCAGTACTGTTCAAGAAGTGACCAATGCTCTGCGCCTGGCCCAAAATAAAACATTGAGTTCTGAAGGAAACAGTCAATACGGCGTCTATTTTGATACCTCAGTTTCTCCTAATAAATATGTCATATTTAAAGGAGCAACATATGCAACACGCGATGCAGCGGCTGACCAAATATTTACTCTTCCATCCTCAATAGTATTTTATCGGATAAATCTGACCGATGGGGGGACCCAGGTAGTCTTTAATAAACTTACTGGCCTAACTACTCAATCAGGAAGTGTTCCTTTGGCTATAAAACCGTCTGCCCAGCAACTGGTCGGGGCATGGAATCTTGATGAATCATTGGGATCAGCCAGCGCTGTCGATTCTTCTGGCAACAATAATAACGGAACCCCTACAGGCACCACTGCAGATGTGAGCGTTCCCGTGGTTAATTTTAAAGATGCATACAGTAGGAAGTTCAACGGTACCAGTGATTTCATTGATTTGGGGCAGCCTAATTTTCCTGCTCAAGCTGATCGCATGAGCTTTAGTGCATGGGTAAAAACAAGCTCTATATCAAGCAATCCCCAGAGCATTTTTATGAGGGGAAACAACTCGGGCAGATATTACTTTTATATAGGAGGAGGGGCTCAGGGTCCCGCCGGTGCCCTCACCTGTGGCACATTAAATCCTGCGAATGCACAGTATAGCTATGCCTACGACAATGCGGTGACCCTCTCAATAAGTACCTGGACGCATGTTGCATGCACCATAGACACGAGCGAAAGCGGGAACAACCGCATTAGGTTGTATAAAAATGGTGCAGAAATAACAAACAAAGGCATCTTGTGGAACGGCGTTGGCCCTATTGGCTCGACCGGGATTAACACCTACATTTCAAAAAGTTTCACGGGAGTTTTCGGGCCGGGCCAAGGATTTTTTAACGGTAATATCGCAAACCTTAAGTTTTATAACAGATCGTTGACACTTGCCGATGTTCAAGCGGATATGGTACCTGATGCTTCGTATGTGTCTTCTGTGGGGCTGGTTAGTTATGTTCCGCGAGCAATTCTTCCAAGTAATTCACCTTCGCAGGGGCTTTTGGGAGGATGGAGCTTTGATGAAACGAGTGGAACTTCTAATGCCATAGATTATTCGGGTTACGGTAATAATGCCGTGCCCAATGGAACTACTGCCGATACCTCGGTGCCGCCGGTCAATTTTACCGATCCCTATACCCGAAGGCTAAACGGAACAGGAGACTATTTAAATTTGGGGGTGGCAGCGCAATTACCCCTTTCTCCAACGGCACTTACTATTAGTACGTGGGTAAAACCAACGGCTTTAGGAACAACTGATCGATTCATCCTTATGAAGGGGGATACCAGCGGCCGATATTATATGTATCTGCAAGGGTCTGCGGGGCCGCCGGGCAACCTTGCTTGCGGGTCGCGCAACCCCAACAATGGACAATATAGTTATGCCTATGCGAACACTTCTACGGCAACGGTAGGAACGTGGGTATATCTTACGTGTGTTATTGATGCCACGTTGACAGGAAGTAGTAGAATTAAGATCTATAAAAACGGCGTAGAAATTACCAATAAAACATTTGTGTGGACAGGGGGGATAGGGGCAAACGCAACCCCTAATTATATCGGAACTTCAAACGGAGCATCACCTTTTTTTGCAGGGAACATTGATGAATTGCGAATTTATAACCGCGCGCTGAGCCTTTCAGAAATACAGAGCATTATGAATAGTAGCCCCGTGAATGGAGATGCGTGGGACAGTACGAGAATGAAAGACTCTCGGCATGTTAATTTTGATTACAATCGTACGATTGCCAATTGCCCAGCCAGTATTGATGAGACCATGAATTTGTATTTTGATGGGTCAGCAACTCCTCAGCAAACTCTTTCAGTGTGCGGTAATTTGGTGGGAGGGCTTTTCAACTGGTCAGGGACGGTGAACGTGGGAGGGGTTGACCAAATAGTGAGCATTAAAACAAACTATTTTAATGATGCTGGGTATGCCAATAAAAACCAATTTAGCGTTCATCGAGACCGAAGGTATAATAGTAAGTCCTTGCGCGTCACCCTTTCGGGAGACGCGACGGGCGACTTAATTAATTATTCAGCTGACGGCGGAGCGATATTTTATTTATCAACGTATGTTTCAAATTTCTTCTGGCAATAAACATATCCAAAAAGGCTTTGTCTTTCTGGAAATTATTATTGGGGTTTCATTAATCAGCGTGGCTTTTATGACCCTTCTAGGTATGGGATTTTCTGCTTTAAACCTTTCTTCTTCAATTAAGGTAAGTATGAGAGCTGACGCGCTGATACGAGAGGAATTAGAAATTGCCAGGACCTATCGAGATGGTACTGATTGGTCGGTGGATGGTTTGGGAACAGTGTTCGATGGCATGGATTATTATTTTAGCTTGGATCAAAGTGCCAACCCCGATGCATGGGTGTTGACCACGGGAACAGAGACCGTTGGCGAGTTTACCCGCAAAGTGGTTTTTGCAATGGGACTTCGCGATGGAAACGGTAATTTACTGAGTCCGGGCTCATGTCAGGGTTTTTGCTCAGGAACCTGGGACACAGACACTAAATTGCTTACGGTGACCCTTGTGCATGTGCCAACCAACAAAACATTCACTGTTATGAGTTACTTGATGAATTGGCGCGAGTAATACGTATTACATGAAACACGCAAAAGATTTACAAAAAGGAGTTACGATACTGGAAATGGTAATTTCGGTTGCTATTTTTTCTATTATTCTCTTGCAAGTGGTTACCTTTTTATTTTCGATGAATTTTACCGTGGGGCGCCTCAAGGCAGAGCGCGAAGCCCAAGAAACCGCCAAGCGTCTTATGGAAATTATTGCCTACGAAATGCGCAGTGCCCGGTCTGTTTACACGCCCACTACTACTGCCAATCAGCTTTCACTGGAAACAATTCATTACCCTCCTGAAAACGAAGTCATTACGTACATTGATTTTTTCTTGTGCGGTACTGATTTGTGTATGAAAGAAGAAGGTATGACAACACCCCTTGTCTTGAATTCAGAAAGCGTCCGCGTAGACACCCTTTCGTTTAATCAAACGACTATTAACGGTATTCCATCGGTACAAGTTACCCTCACGGTCGGCTACAAAAATCCTACGAACCAGCCCCTGCATGCAGCGACCGCAACATTAGTTTCGACCATTGCCTTAAGAGGTAATTAACAAACCCATGAATAGACAAAAACAAAAAGGACAAGTAGTGCTTTTTACCGCTTTCTTTGTGTTGATTATTATGACTGGTCTTGCCTTGAGCATTAACCTGTTAATGCTGTATCGCCAGCGTGCAAGCACCAATTCTCTGAAGGCACTCCAGGCGTATTACGTTGCCGAAAGCGGCATCGAAGACGGTTTGTTAAAATTAAATACCAATCTTTTCTCACCTCCGTTTAATTACAATATGACCATTAATTCGGTAACGGTAAACGTTTCTGTTTCCTCTATTTTGCAAGGAGAGCGAACAATCATAAGCCAAGCAACCAATGATAATATTGTCAAAACAATTCAAGCGAATTTTGGTATTGATAAGTCAAAGATTTCTTTTTATTACGGCGTTCAGGTTGGTGCAGGGGGACTGCAAATGAGTAATGGAACTGATGTATTGGGTAATGTCTTTTCTAATGGAAGTATCACGGGATCGGGGAATGGGACTAGTCAATCTGCCATCGCCAACGATGTTATTATTGCCACCAACGGTAACAGTATTGACGGGGTCTATGTGGGGGGTGACACTACAGTCTATAGTTGCACGGGGTCAACGAGTGTGGATGATCTTACATATGTGGTAGGGGGCCAGCACACATGCACTGTTCGAGGCAACACGTTTACCAGAAATGAAGAAATTTCTCCTCAAAATATGCCCATTCCCCCAGAACAAATTACCGAATGGAAAACTCAAGCAGAAGCTGGCCAGGTTATCGTGTGCGGAGGTTCTCCCAATCCTTGCGATATTAGCGGAGACGTGGATTTAGGACCAGCAAAATATGTCGGAAACGTCAATTTTGGCATCGGGTCAATTGTTACTCTTGATGGCACTATCTATGTCACGGGAACAATGACTTTCCAAAACAATGTTACCGTCAGGCTCAATTCTGCCTATGGTACTTTGGGGGGTATTATGCTGGCCGATGGAAACGTTACCATTAATAACGGTGATAGCTTTACCGGGTCTGGGAGCGAGGGCAGTTATGTGATGGTCTTGTCAACCAGTACGGCTGATACGGCAATTGATGTAAACAACAATGCAGAGGGAGTGGTACTGTATGCGGGCAGCGGAGGGATTACCATTCATAACAATGTATCAGTGACGGAAGCAACAGGGTATAAAGTAATTCTCCTCAACAACGCCCAAGTTGAATATAGTAGCGGATTGGTCAATATTTATTTTTCGAGCGGGCCCGGGGGAGCATGGAATATTATTGGCTGGGAAGAAACGTAAATGAATCCAGTAAATAATGCACATGGTAACGCCTACCTTTAATGGTATAATTAAGCAATGATTAAGTTTTTAAATTTACAACCTGAAGTATTTGGGATGGATATCACTGATTCTTCGCTCACAATCGTCAAATTAGTGAAAAATCGCGGCCGTTTTAAGGTGGTCTCGTACAGCCAGTACCCCATAAAAAAAGACATCGTAAGCGGAGGAGTTATTCAAAATCAAGAAGAATTGATCAAGATTATACGGTCAGCGTGCCATTCAGCCAATGCTAAAAAATTAAAAACAAAGTATGTAGTTCTTTCCTTGCCTGAAGAAAAATCATTTGTCCAATTAGTCAAAATGCCTGCGATGGAAAAAAGCGAGTTAAAATCAGCGGTGCCCTTTGAAATGGCAAACTATATTCCGCTCGCCATTGATAAAGTCTATTTAGATTCTGAGGTTATTAACAGTCATTCTCATAATATTGCCGAGCACCTTGATTTACTGGTTAACGCAATGCCTAAAAATGTAGTGGATTCGTATGTTTCCTGCGTGAAAATGGCTGGCCTTATTCCGTGGGCAATGGAATTGCGGTCTCATGCGGTAGTCCGCGCCCTGTTAAAGGAGGGAGAAAAACCCATGCCCACTATTTTTCTTGAATTTAACGAAGGCAAAGTCAATTTTGTTGTGTTTGCGGGAGACTTTGTTCGCTTTACTTTTTCCAGTGATATTTCATTGGATGAATTGAAAGAAGCAGTCAAAACCGCAGGGCCAGAAAGCGCTCCCCCGCAAAACCTAGAAGCTCAGCCTCAGGCTCAACCTCAGCCCCAATCTGCACTTATACTCGTGAGTCTTGTTGAGCAACTCAAAAAATATGTTAATTTTTACCACAGCCACGTTTCGTCTGAACATTTTTCAGCTGGCGATAAAATTGAAAAAATAGTTCTTTGTGGATCAGAAAAAGAACTCAAAGGCTTGCCTGAGTTTCTCTCTCAACAACTCCAGATTCCCACACAAGTCGGCAACCCTTTGGTTAATGTGGTTTCAGATAAAATCGCTCACTACGGTTCTGTACCCCCACAATGGTCATCATATGCTGCCGCCATAGGATTAGCCATCCGCGGTGCCGCAGAATCAGTTCACGTACGAACGTACCATGATTAATCTTCTTCCACCCCACGAAAAAGCACAACTCATTTTTGAAAAGAATAAAAAACTGATTATTGTATCAGGGAGCGTTGTTATTATTTCGCTGTTAAGTTTAATGCTTCTCTTGTCTCTGGTTAAAATTTTTATTTTGCAAGAACTTGAAACTCAAAAAGTAGTACTACAAGCTCATGAAAGTAGCTTTCAAGTTGCCAGTGGATCTCCAGTACGAGTAGCAATTCAAAAGTATAATACGGTTTTTTTGCGTCTTAATAACTTTTATAAAGAAGAAGTATCGTTTGGCGATGTCTTGCGGGTTATTGCAAAAATCCAAAAGCCCAGTGGTGTCCATATTGCCACCATTGCGTTAGAGAGCGGCCAAAAGCAGCAAGCAGTAGAAGTGAAAGTTTCAGGTATAGCCGATACTCGAGAAGACTTAACCGTGTTTCGAGATACTCTTGAAGCACTTTCTTCTTTGACTGCGGGGGAGGCAAACACGATTACTGATATTTATTTCCCTCCTGAGAGCTGGGTTGATCCCGTTGAGGTTGCTTTTAATATTAGTTTTGTCGTCAATGAAACACCAAAGTAAAATTTATCTTATAGCGTCCGTTTTTATTATTGGCCCCTTAACATTTGCGGGATTAGTTATTGTCCCTATTTTTATGGATATTAAAAGCTATTCTGACGAAATACGAACGTCTCGCAGCCAGGTATTTTTTGCGACCCAACAAACAAGCGCGTTAGAGGACTTTCAATCGCGGTATTCTTTCTATGAGCCAACATTTAAAAAGGCGGATCGATTGTTTGTTGATGTTGAAAACCCCATTGATTTTGTGGAGTTTGTTGAAAAAACAGCCACTGACCTCAATCTTGACATATCCATGAGTTTAACCCCTCGCGCCAAAGAGAGCCCCGCTTCTTTTCAGATGTCAGTGAAGGGAGAATTTTTTGCGATAGTACGGTTTTCTGAGCAATTAGAAAATGGGCCGTATTTAGTAACTATTCAAAATGTTATAATGAAAAAAATTGAACCAGTCGCCCCTGTTGCAGGACCTGAAGGTGAAGTTGTGCTACCCATTCAAGGGAACACCACAGGCGCAAATTTTTTGGTTCACCTTGTAAGCCAGTAAACCATGCTTAAAATTTTCCGACACTCTTTTAAGGGTTTTAAAACAACATTTGATTCATTATTTCTGCGACTGGAGAAATTTTTTTGGAGTATTGCCAATGAAGCATTTTTGTCTATTATGATTTTTATGCTCTGCAGCGCGCTGCTGACCGAGGTTATTTTTTATCACTATTTTGCAAAAGTAACCACAGAAGAATCGCGCTCTGAAATTCCTATTGTTCAATTTAAAGACGACATATATCAATCGGTCATGCAACAATGGCGCGTCAAACGGCAAAAAATACTGCATCCTCCCGCCGACAGTCTCTTTGATCCTTTTTTGCAATAACAAGAGAGCTCGTGTATAATAGGCCAAAAAACACATATGGTGATAGAAGCTACTAACGCGCGAAAAAAAATTCTCATAGTCGAAGATGATCTAGCTCTCCTGGATATTTATACCACTATGATACAGAAGGCCGGGTTCGAGATTGATGCGGTCAAATCGGGACATGAGGCAATAGAAAAAATAACAGAAACAATGCTGGGCGATAAACAGGCCCCCGCTCTTATTTTACTTGATCTTATTTTGCCTGATATGGATGGCTTAGAAGTTTTACGGGCCATTCGAAAAAATGAAGCCACAGAACATATAAAAGTTTTTATTATGACCAATCGCCAAGAAGAAGCAAATGCCAAAAGCGATATCAAAGCAGATAAGTTTATTATTAAGGCCAACGTTACCCCTTCTGAGCTTATAAATCTTATTAAAAAAGAATTATCTTAAAACTATGGAAAAAACTAAAAAAATTCTTATAGTCGAAGATGATGAAAATTTCTCGTGGATCCTGCGAGAAAATATTACCCGAGCGGGGTTAACCGCTATAAACGCAAAGAGTGGGGAAGAGGGCCTTGAACTTGCCCAAAAAGAAAAGCCTGACTTGATTCTTATCGATATTCAGCTCCCTAAAATGGATGGTATTGCCATGGCAAAAGCTATACGGGCAAAAGGTATTGATTCAAAGATGATTTTTCTGACCCAAATGAAAGATGTTCAGCATATTAGTTCTGCAATTGATGCAGTAGGGGAGGCTGACTACATTGTAAAATCGGATGTCCATATAGATGCAGTGGTTGATCGCGTAAAAAACAGGCTCGAGAAATAGAGAAAAATATAAAAAAAGAAGCCCATCTGCAGCTTTCGTGCTGCAGATGGGCTTTTAAATTAAAACGTATGAATTGCTATTGACCACGTACGTCGTTGCGGGCTTTTTCGATATTCTCGAATGGCCCTTTGACGAAATCCTCTTCTACGCGGAGCGCCAATGAAGCTTCTTTTTGATTGCGGGCCTGGGTCCAACGAGTGGAAGTCTTCTCGAGTTCTTCTGGTTCGCCGTCGGCGCAGATGTGACCATCGATCACAGTGACGTACCAGTATGGCCACATCATCTCTTCGAGTGACTTTCCTTCCAGGAGCAGTTGTCGGATGCGGTCAACGTTGTATTGCTTGCCATCCTTGGGTATCGAGTAGTACCTACATATTTCTTCTACCCATGGTGTTGCGGCCTGGGGGATATAGTAGTTACTGTAAAAGGTTAGCAAGTTCTCGGCGAACAGCGGTTTCACATTTAGCCCAGCCTTGTGAAAGGCTGGCAGAGCCTTTTCCATGTGGACCAAGAGGGTCAGAATGGCGATATTTTCGTTACCGGTGAACATGGGACGTCGACGCAGAATGATCTTGAGGAACTCAGCATTTTCTTCCGTGGTGGACGAGAGCGTTTCAGCCAAGACTTTGGCGGGATCAATGTTGAACTCGTGGACAAGGACATCCTTGATGACTGCGGCTTCGGATTTGCGCTGGAAGTCAGAGTACGCGAATGCCTCGAACGTGAAGTCAGGCTTCTTCTGGAAAGGATGCTGGTCGTTGAAGACCTTCTCATCATCATATCTGACGCCGAAATTGGAACCACCCGCGATCATCAGACGTGGTGCAATGCCTTTCTTCAGGACGATTGCAGAAGCTGCCGTTCGCATCCTCGTATGAGGTGCTAGCTTATATTGACCATCGATAAATTGAACTTGCGAGCCAAGCTGAATCACAAGATCATGATGCTTCATGAGAAACCTCCTATAGGTTGTCAAACTGCTATTCCAGACCCCCTGGAACTACAGATAAATTACCATTTTCATTATGATTTGTCAAATTAAGCGAATTTTTGTAATAAAAAAAGAAGCCCATCGGTAGCACGAAAGCTACCGATGGGCTTTTGGTTTAAGAAAACGTTTCAGGACACTCCTTTCTGTTTTCGTAGAATGCGAAGGCTGCCGCCATCATCCTACCTGTCCGACCCGCGAGGCCGAGGCCGGAAATAACTCGATACTTGGTTTCTGATGCAAGATCTTCCAGGGAAACCCATGGATGATCGGATACTTCATCTGAAGGCTTGGGTTTACCAATGAGGCACACCGGCATCCAGAAGGCCAGATCGTAGTTCTTCGTCGAATCCTTCATCAGTTCCAGTGGCGGGCGGAATTCATCGAGCTGATCAATATTGCAACCTCCAGTTTCCTCCCGGATTTCTCGTACTAACGCACCGAAGAGTGAAGTGTCTCCGGGCTTGACTGCACCACCTGGGCAGTCCACGAGCAAGAGAGGTGAATCTTCGGGGAGGTTGGCCTGTTTCTTCTGATAGGCCTGGTCGGTACGGACATTCACCTTGATGTGGACAACTCCGTCGATGAGCTTGGCAGGAATGCCAAAGACTCCCACATTGAACAGAGCTTTCTCCTTGGACATGTCATGACCCTCGAAAAGGTTTTCAAATTGCTGCTCCAGACCTCCTGGAACTACAGATAAATTAACATTTTAGGTATGATTTGTCAAATTTTGGTATTTGACATAAGAATAGGAATAGAATAGTATAAACATGCTAAATATATGGAATTTGACTCCAATAACAAAAAAGATCTTTTTCCCCTCACTAAACCCCAAGAATCGGTAAAAATTGTTACTTTAAAGACTAAAACGGCAGACAAGTTTGTTATCACCGGAAATAAGGAATTAGCGGGAGAAATTGAGGTGCGAGGATCAAAAAACGCCGCAGGGCCTGCTCTGGTGGCTTCTTTGCTTACGGGAGAACCGTGTGTGTTAGATAATTTGCCCCTTATTGAAGATATTGATATTACTTTGCAAATTTTAAAAGATTTAGGAGCTACCGTTGAGTATTTAGGTGAGCGCAAGGTAAAAATCACTTGTCAGAATATTGATCCTGAAAAAATGGATTTTGTAAAATTCGCAAAGACCAGGATTTCAGTACTATTTTTAGGACCTCTGTTTGCTCGGTTTACTCATTTTAAATTCCCCTCTCCCGGCGGCGATAAAATCGGTTTGCGGCCAATTAATGTGCAACTCAATGGACTGAGAAAATTAGGGGCGCGTATCGAAAAAGAAGGAGAGTTTTATTCAGTGGAACGCAACGGCATTGTTGCAAAACCCGCCTCCGCCTTCGGCAGGACGGAGTCTGCCTTTGGCGAGACAAAGTCCGCACAAAGCTCCGGCGAGGCAAGGGAAATTGTCTTACAAGAATTTTCAGTCACCGCCACCGAAATTATTATGATGGCCTCGTGCTTGGCACAAGGAAAAACAATTATTAAAGGCGCTGCCGCCGAACCCCACGTGGAAGATTTGGGAAACTTGCTTTTGAAAATGGGAGCAAAGATTAAGGGCCACGGCACTCATACCATTGAAATCCAAGGAGTTGAATCGTTACGCGGATACGAACATTCCGTTATTCCCGATTATTTGGAAGCGGGAACCTTTATTGTCATGGCCGCCCTCACGCCGGGGAAAGTAGTGGTAAAAAACATTGACTTTAACCACCTGGATTTGTTTTTGGCGAAGTTGGAAGAAATTGGCGTCAACTTTGACCGAGGAGAAAACTCGGTAACCGTGTTTTACTCACCGTTTATAAAACCAGCGAAAGTGCAAGTTTTGCCTCATCCGGGAATTGCCACTGATTTGTTGCCTATTTTAGCTCCTCTGTTAACACGAGCACAGGGGAAAAGCTTAGTTCACGATCCTTTATACGGAGGCCGGTTTGGCTATGTAGATGAATTACGTAAAATGGGTGCTGACATTGAAATTGTTGATCCGCATCGTTTGTTTATATTTGGACCTAACCAACTGAAGGGAATTACGATCGAGTCATCTGATATCCGCGCGGGAGCCGGCCTTATTATCGCAGCGCTCATGGCCGAGGGAAAAACAATTATCAATAATGTCTTTCAAATTGATAGAGGTTATGAGAAGATAGAAGAGAGATTGCAACGCATCGGAGCCGATGTCAAAAGAGTAAGTGCCTAATTTTTGAAATTCTAATTTACAATATACAATTTACAAACAATACCTAAATCCAAAATTCAAAACGTTTAGAGTTTAGAAGTTATAATTTCTTTGTATATTGTATATTGTATATTGTGTATTGTAAATTTTAAACGATGTTTAACACTAAAATTGCTATTGATCTGGGAACCTGTAACTCGCTTGTCTATGTGCGGGGAAAGGGGGTAGTCCTTTCTGAACCATCAGTGGTGGCAGTGTCTTTGTCTGACAATCGGATTTTGGCTGTGGGAGAGCAAGCCAAGGAAATGATTGGCCGAACGCCCGCTGACATTAAAGTCTATCGGCCTCTTAAAGACGGCGTTATTGCTGACTACAAAGTAACGCAGGCAATGATGCGCCATTTTATTTCTAAAGCGCATCGGGGAGGAAGAATGTTTAAACCCGAATTAGTTATTTCCGTCCCTGCGGGCATTACCAGTACCGAGCGAAGAGCAGTCATTGAAGCCGCTCTCTCTGCGGGAGCTCGGCAAGCCTTTGTAGCCAAAGAGCCTATTTTAGCAGCCATTGGCGCAGGCATTCCTATTAATTCGTGCTCGGGCCACATGATTATTGATATTGGCGGAGGAACCTCGGAAGTAGCCGTGATTTCTTTGGGTGGCATTGTAACGGCTCATTCTGTCCGCGTGGCCGGCGATAAAATTGATATGGCTATTGCCGAATATATTAAAAAGAAATACAACTTGGCCATTGGAACGCAGTCAGCTGAAGAAATAAAAATAAAAGCAGGAACCGCTCTGATTCAAAAAGACCCCAAGTACATAGAAATACAGGGACGCGACCTCATTCTGGGTTTGCCGCGCAACATTAAAATTTCAAGCAATGAAGTCTGTGAGGCAATATCGGAAGTACTTATGGAAATTATCCAAGCGGTTAAACAGGTATTGTCAGAAACTCCACCCGAATTATCTGCTGACATTATGAATAAGGGAATTATTATGGCCGGCGGGGGAGCGTTGTTACCTAAAATTAATGAATTGGTTGCTCAGAGCACTGGCGTACCGTGTTTTGTCGCCGAAGATCCGTTGTTCTGCGTGATCAAGGGAACAGGCACGGTGTTAGAGCATTTGGATGAGTATAAGAAAGTAGTAATGTCAAAAAAATAGGGCGCTCGTACACGCTTGTCAAAGTACCGATAATAAAATCCCCCAGCGGGGATTTTTTATCTACACTCTCGGCAGAAAACCTATACCCTCTTTTTAAAAGCTTTTAAAAAGAGGGTATAGGGACCATGCTTTTCTGCCTGCGAGAGTTGCTTTGGCAAGCGTGTACCTCGCTTTAGAAAAAGTATACGCCAATTGCAGTAATTTTGCTTCTGCAAAATTGCCTGCGGGCTCTGCAATTGGAGAGGATTTGTATTTTATATAAAAAAAGAGCCCACGAACGCGCGCGTTCGTGGGTTTTTGGTTTGCTAATGAATATAACTTTGCAGAAGATTGTTGAGTTCTTCCGCCTGAAAAGTGCTTTCGTCTCGGGTTTCTTCCCAGTCCTGATCGTTTGCCACAGGTATCTGAGATGCCGCTTCATTTACCGAACCCCATTGAGTCCTGAAAAGACGATCAAGTTCTGCCGCTTCCCATGCGGCCAAATTCGGATCACTGAATCCGAAAATGTCGTCATTCATTTGGGCCCACTCGGCAAGGGCTTTTTCTTGCTCAAGTTTTTCTTGCTCAAGGTAGAATCCATGGATAAATCGGCGTAACGCCTGTTTTTGAGACGGCCTGTGCAAGATTCTCATCCTTAGACCCCTTTCTTCTTTGAATTTAGGATTAACTCTATGGTTTTTTGTATCACCATAAAATGTGTTTGTCAAGTCTTTTATTGGTTCCTCCGTTCTGATAGAATTAACTCAAAAATTTGTATTTCATGCAGAAACAGTGGAGTTTTCTTACGAAAAGATTTAAATCAGGAAACGGAGCTCATGCCTATCTCTTTTCAGGAAAAGACATTGAGCACATTAAAGCCACTGCTCAAGATTTTGCAAAGTTTGTTAACTGTGGAGATGAAGCAAAATTTTCCCTGGGAAAATTTTGCAACAAATGTCCGAGCTGCCAGATGATTGAAAAGGGAATTTTTTCTGACTTGAGCGTCGTAAAATCCCAGAATAGCGAAAGTTCTCAAAAAAATGGCAAGGATATGATGGAAATTGCAGTTGAACAGGCGCGGCAGGCACAAGAATTTTTAGCATATACTTCCTATTACGGAGGACCAAAACTGTTGATTGTTGAAAATGCTGAACGCATGAGCACAGAAGCGCAAAATTGTTTTTTGAAAACACTCGAAGAGCCGAGGGGAAACGCGATTATAATGCTTCTTTCCTCAAAACCTGATTTGCTCCTGCCTACAATTTTGTCGCGCTGCCAGGAAATTAAGTTTTTTGGGCAGAAAAGTCAGGAGGTTTCTCGTGAAGAAGAAAATATTTTAAAGGGCCTCAAAAAAGTATTATCAGAAGATTTGGCCGCAAAATTTCAATACGCAAAAACTGCTAACGTAGAAGGGGAGAATTTCAATAAAATTCTTGTAGCGCTCCAAAAACACTTGCGGCACACTCTGCTTGAAAACATTAATACGGGTAACCCTGTCGTAAAACTCCAAAAAACTTTAACATTAGTTGAAGATATTAGTCATCAAGAAGAGACGGGAACAATTAATAAAAAAATGGCATTGGAAATTATTTTAATGCAAGCATAATATGACCTATAAAGAATTTGTAGACAAACTAAAACCTGAATTTGAAAAAACTCTTAAATTTTTAGAAGGAGAATTCTCAAAGGTGCGCACCTCACGGGCTTCGCCGGCGTTGGTAGAAGACATCTCGGTAAATTATCTGGGTGATAATTTTAGTATTAAGCAATTAGCTGCTATCTCGTGTCCGCAGCCCAACCAAATTGTTATTCAGCCATGGGATCAGTCATACATAGAAGCAATAGAAAAGGCTATCGGGCAGTCGGGCTTAGGCATGTCAGTGGCTGTAGATAAAAATGTATTGCGGCTGAACCTGCCGTTACTTACTGAAGAATATCGCAAAAGTTTGGCAAAATTGTTGGGTGAAAAATCAGAAAAGGCACGGGTAACTTTGCGGCATTTGAGAGACGATACCTGGAGCAAAATTCAGCAAGCCCAAAAGGAAAAACAAATTACTGAAGACGATAAGTTCAGGGGGAAAGATGCGTTGCAAAAACTGATCGACGAGTACCAAGAAAAAATTAAGAATTTAGTCGAAAAGAAAGAAAAAGAAATTACATAATTATGCTTACTTTACTTATTGCTCTCTTCAGTTTAATTGTGCTCATGGTTATCCATGAATTCGGTCATTTTTTTATTGCCAAAAAATTTGGGGTAAAAGTGGAAGAATTTGGCATTGGCTACCCGCCGCGCATTTTTGGTAAAAAAATCGGTGAAACAATATATTCTTTAAACTGGATTCCTTTTGGCGCTTTTGTGCGCATTCATGGCGAAGAAACAAACATTGACGACTACCGAAGTTTTTCAAGTTTGGCAATTTACAAACGTATTTTGATTGTGTTGGGGGGAGTAATCGCCTTTTGGCTTGCAGCCATCATTATTTTTTCAGTGGCATTTTCAATAGGGGCAAGCGTACCGATCGGCGACCAAGATATCGAGAATCTTAAAAATATCAAGATTCAGGTGATGGCGGTCAACCAAGGTTCTCCCGCCCACGAGGCAGGATTGCAATTGGGGGATGAATTAGTGGGATTTAACAAAGTTGCTGATTTCCAAACCTTTGTCCAGGATAATAAGGGCAAGCCCGTTACTTTAACGATAAAGAGAAATGGACAAGAAGTGCAAACAATGTTAACGCCGCGAACTGAGTATCCGCCAGATCAGGGGCCGACGGGTGTGGTGCTTGAGCGTATGGCCGATCTTATTAAAAAATATCCCTGGTATCAGGCACCAATACAGGGAACAATCTATACCGGAAAAGTAACCTGGGAAGCTACGCGAGGACTCTATACTTTTTTTGCCGATATTTTTACGGGCAAAGGGGTGCCGTCGGGAGCTGCGTTTGCGGGTCCGGTGGGAATTACTATCTTTTTGTCGCGCGCCGTTGAGTACGGTCTTGGTTTCTTCTTGTATTTTATTGGATCTTTATCAGTGCTGCTGGCTATCTTCAATTTATTTCCTATTCCGGCTTTAGACGGGGGTAAATTGGCATTCTTAATCATTGAAAAAATACGAAAAAAACCTATTTCAACCGTCATTGAGCAACGGATTACTATTGCGTTCTTCGTTATATTAATAACCCTTTCTATTTTTATAACAATTAAATTTGACATTCCAAGGGTCGTAGATCTTTGGAAAGCCAGTCTATAAAAAGATACAATAACCAAGAAACAATAACCAAACAAATTCCAGTATCCGAATTAAAAATTCCAAACGTGTTTGTATCTTGTTTCTTGTATCTTGGATATTCAAAATTATGCTTCAATCAAGATTGTTCTACAAAACGTTCAAAAACAAAATGACGAACGTTGATTCGGTTTCTCATGATTTGCTCTTGAGAGCCGGGTTTGTTGATCAACTCATGGCCGGCGTATATACTTTTTTACCTCTGGGATTTCGCGTCTTAAAAAAGATTGAAGCAATTATTCGAGAAGAAATGGAAAGCATTGGCGGTCAGGAATTACTCATGCCCGTTTTACAGCCTAAAGAAAACTGGGTCAAAACCGGCCGCTGGGAAGCGTTGGACATCCTCTTTAAAATAAAGGGGAACGGAGAGAAAGAATATGCATTGGGGCCCACTCATGAGGAAATTGTAGCCCCTCTAGCCAAAAAATTTGTTTTTTCTTACAAAGATTTGCCATTTTCTATTTTTCAGATTCAGACGAAATTCCGCGATGAATTGCGCGCTAAATCAGGGATCCTCCGCACGAAAGAATTTCTCATGAAAGATTTATATTCTTTGCATGCTCAACAAAAGGATTTAGAAAAGCAGTATGAAATAGTAGCCCGCTCATACGAAAAGATTTTTAAAGCCTGTGGTATTGGCACAGTGACGTATCGTACGTTTGCCTCAGGGGGAACATTCGCTAAATACTCAGAGGAATTCCAAACAGTGACCCAAGCAGGGGAGGATATTATTTATATTTGCGCACAGTGCAATAGTGCTATTAATAAGGAAATAAAAACAGAGAATCCGCAGTGTCCCAATTGCAAAGGGGGTGACTTTCAAGAGAAAAAAGCAGTTGAAGTGGGTAATATTTTTAAGATGGGTACAAAATATTCCCTTCCGTTTGATTTCAAGTTTACCGATCGCGACGGGGAAGACAAACCAGTGCTCATGGGGTGTTACGGAATTGGTTTGGGGAGGCTAATGGGGGCAGTGGTAGAGGCTAGCCATGATGAGAGGGGAATTATATGGCCAGAGTCACTAGCACCTTTTACAGTTCATCTGATTCCCGTTGACAACAAGCCCACCGTGAGGAATGCAGCCGAAAAATTATACACAGATTTGTCCCGATCGCTTAGCGATCGAGGATCCTCGACAAATTCGGGACAAAAGAATAATATAGAAATACTATACGACGAGAGGCAGGATAAGTCTGCGGGAGAAAAATTTGCTGAAGCCGACTTAATAGGCATTCCGTACCGCGTGGTGGTCTCAGAAAAAACGCTGGCTCAAAAAAGCGTGGAAGTAAAAGAGCGCAGCAAAGACAAGGCGCAATTGGTAAAAATAAACAAACTTACTACACTATTTTCATAAACATCTATGTTTGGTCGTTTGAAAAAAGCATTTAATTTTTTGTCTTTGGACATGGCCATTGATTTGGGCACGGCCAATTCTTTGGTATACGTGAAGGGCAGGGGCATTATTATCAATGAGCCCTCGGTAGTGGCTATCAACAACAAGACAGGCCAGATTTTATCTATTGGAGAGGAGGCTCGTAAAATGGTGGGCCGCACGCCTTCGTATATTACTGCCACCCGTCCGTTGGTCAATGGCGTTATTTCTGACTTTGAAGTGACTGAGCAAATGCTCAAATACTTTATTGAAAAAGCGGTCCAGGGCAGTAAAAAAATGTTTGGCTTGGGGTATATGCCGCGCATTATCATTGGCATTCCCTGTGGCGTCACCGAAGTAGAACGCAAAGCGGTGCGCGACGCAGCAAAAAACGCGGGAGCCCGGGCAGTATTCTTGATTGAGGAGCCTTTGGCCTCGGCTATTGGCGCTAATTTGCCGATTCAAGAACCCGGCGGAAATTTTATTGTTGATATTGGCGGTGGTACCACGGAAGTAGCAGTTATTTCTTTGGGAGGGATTGTGGCCTTTAAGAGTTTGCGGATTGCCGGTGATAAGCTCAACGACGACATTATTCAATTTGCTCAAAAAGAATATAAATTATTGATTGGTGAGCGAACCGCAGAAGCAATTAAAATTGCCATTGGCTCGGCTATGCCCCTCAAAGAGAAAAAAGAAATGGCCATGCGCGGACGTAACTTAGTGACTGGCCTCCCTGAAGAAGTGATTGTATTTAATGATGATATTCAGCGAGCGCTCGAGCGATCGGTCAAACAGATTATTGCTGCCATTAAAACGACCATTGAAGAAACTCCTCCGGAGCTTTTGTCTGACGTCATGACGAACGGTATTTATTTGGCCGGCGGGGGATCATTGCTCAAAGGCCTTGATGCTCTTATTGCAAAAGAAACAAAAATGCCATGCAAAGTTGTTGATGATCCATTGACCTCGGTTGTACGCGGCTCTGGTATTGCCTTAGAAAATGTAGAAACACTTGCCAACTTGGTTGAGCGGGATGAAGAGTGGGCTATCGCTTAAGCTCGGCAGTTCTTCTTCGTGGAGCACGATATCGCCTGATGAGCACTTACATCGTTATACTCATCAGGCGTATCTTTTTCTCAGATGCCATAATAGGCATCTTCCGAAGAGCTTCACTCAAAAGAACTGCCTCGCTTTAATTTTTAAGTAATAGATGAGGCGAGGCTTAACAGCCTCGCTTTTCATATACATAAAAAGAGCCCTTCGATTTCCATCGAAGGGCTTTGGGTTTTCACGGCTTAGTGAGATCGCTCAGTATCACAGTGAATGTTATTATGACTATTGTCACAATGACAAGAATATATATCCAGCGAAGAGTTTTGGTATTCGAAGACCAGAATAATGAGTGAAATATCCCAGCGATCAGACTGATAAGGAACAATCCAATGGTGACGAAAGACACCAATTTGAGGAACTCGTGCATGATTGTCCTCCTAAAAGTGGTTAGTTGATTTCCTTACGGATTTCGTCGGCCTTTTTCTCATCCTTGAGAAGACCAATAAGGCGATTGATGATAGACCAATCTTTACCGATCTGGTCTTTATGCTTGTCGATAAGCTGCTCTTGGACATGGATTCTTTCTTCTTGTACTTCGAGCATCCGGCCTTGGTTCTTCGTGAGGCCAGAGAGTCCAATCAAGAGGAGTCCCAGCAAACCTATTCCAGCCCACCCTAGTGTGTTTTTCACACAGCCCCCGTTTAAGAAAAGAACTGTTGTCACAAAATAACTATACATCCATTTTAAAATTATGTCAAATAATGAAAAAGCCCAAGCAGTGTGCTGCTTGGGCCATGGTTCTTACAGAGGCCGGATCAAGAGAATCTGCTCAAGGGTCGCATCCAGATCTTTGATCTCGCTCACGGCGTTAGCGCGAGCCTCCTCCTTATTGTTGCCTTGCACACGAAATTCATGCACGAATAGATGGATTCCTTTGAGGATTTGTGCAACCACTAAAAATTTTCTCATGAGAGCCTCCTTTCGTCTTGAATGGGTGTTTCGTTTTTCTCAGGAATTCGATCTCCCAAGATGAGAAATATTCCTGCCAACGCCAAGGCACCGATGGCAACAAAGGCACCTGTGTTTATATCAAACTTCTTGTCGATTGTCATGAGAATTGTCCAGAAAAAAGTGAGCCCGCTAATGAGAGTAAGGAAGTAATAGGGTTCCTTCATGGTTATTCTCCTGAAAAGGATAGTGAATTGTGAAAAGGGCGCTGATTCATAACATTATAGATGAGTTATGATATTTGTCAAGTTGATGGGAATATTCGAATTTAGTATCATGAACAAACATTTATGATTACAAAAGAAGAAGTTTACCCAGTCAAATAATTTCGCAAGCGAAATTAGCCCGAAGGGCTATTTGACCGGGTGAACGCATCGCCAAAATATTATGATATCTAAGGATGAGGTTAAACATATTTCTAAACTTGCCCGATTAGAATTAACTGACCAGGAAATAGAAAAAATGCAAAAAGATTTGTCAGCGGTTTTAGATTATTTTGAATTATTGAAAAAAGCGCCAAAACCGAAGATTAAAAAGGAAACCGCTTCCGCCTTCGGCAGGACGGAGTCTGCCTCCGGCGAGACAAAGTCCGCCAAGGCTACGGCGAGTCAACGAAAAGATGAGGTGATGGCGAAGAATCCAAACATGGCAGGGGACTTGATTAAGGCGGCACCTGAACAAAAGGACGGATATATCAAAGTTAAAGCAGTGCTTTAACTAAATACCCAATTTACAATATACAATTTACAAACAATACCAAAATTCAAAGTTCTAAACATTTTGAATTTAGAAATTAGAATTTGTTTGTATATTGTGTATTGTTTATTGTAAATTCAATTGGATTTAACTAATTTAACTATTACACAAGCCCACGAAGGCCTTAAAAAGAAGGAGTTTTCGGCTGTTGAGTTGCTCAAGGGATATCTGCAAAATATTAAAAAAGAGGAATCTCGCATTGATGCTTTTATTTCAGTAACCGAAAATTTGGCCCTTGAGCAAGCACAAGCAGCTGACAATATTATTTCCTCAGGAAAAGATTTTTCTCCTCTCTGCGGCATACCAACTGCGATCAAAGATAATATGTTAGTGGAAGGTGAACGAGCTACAGCTGCGAGTAAAATATTAAAAAACTATATTGCTCCCTATGATGCCACCGTAATTGATAAACTCAAAAAAGAGGGTGCGGTCATTGTGGGTAAAACAAACCTCGATGAGTTTGCCATGGGAGTCTCCACGGAAAATTCAGGCTTTAAAGTAACCAAAAATCCTCATGACATTTCAAAAGTACCCGGCGGAAGTTCAGGGGGCTCGGCTGCCGCAGTGGCGGCTCAAGAATCATGCTATGCGTTGGGCTCTGATACCGGAGGCTCTATTCGTTTGCCAGCAAGTTTTTGCGGTGTAGTGGGGCTTAACCCAACGTACGGATCGGTTTCACGATACGGCCTTATTGCCATGGCTTCATCGCTGGACCAAATTGGTCCGATGACCAAAACGGTAGAAGATGCCAAGATTGTTTTTGACGCTATTAAAGGGAAAGACCCGCTCGATGCGACAAGCGTCGATTCACCAATTTCAAATTTCAAATTTCAAATTTCAAATTTACGAATAGGTGTTCCTAAGGAGTATTTTGCCAAAGGAATTGACCCTGAGGTAGAAAAAATCGTCAAAAATGCCATTAAAAAAGCAGAAGATCAAGGCGCTCAAATTGTAGAAATAAGCTTGCCAACTACTGAGTATGCGGTCGCCTGTTACTATATTATTGTTCCTTCAGAAGTCTCCGCTAACTTAGCGCGCTTTGATGGGATCCGCTATGGCTTGAGTGAGCGGGCAGGCAGTAATTTATTAGATATTTATCTCAAAAGCAGGGGACAGGGGTTGGGAGCTGAACCAAAGCGGCGCATTTTGCTGGGTACCTATGCCCTTTCAAGCGGCTATTATGATGCCTATTATAAAAAAGCCCAGGAAGTACGGGCGCTCATTACCCAAGATTTCGCCCGGGCTTTTGAAAAAGTAGATGTGATTATGTCACCGGTTTCACCAACCCCTGCATTTTCGATTGGGGAAAAAGCGAGTGATCCGCTTTCTTTGTATCTCATGGACGTATACACGTGCCCTCTGAAACTTGCCGGGCTCCCTGCGCTTTCCATGCCAGCAGGTAATATTAGAAAATTACCAGTGGGATTGCAAATAATAGCAAATCATTGGCAAGAGGATAATCTTTTATCAGTTGCCTCAGAGATGGAAAAATTGTTACAATAAGAGTTAGAAAATAGAATCTAGAAAATGGAAAATAGAAGTTAACGTCACAATTCTATTTTCTACTCTCTATTTTCTAAATTCTCGTTTTATGGATAACTGGGAAATTATTTATCAATATTTTGGTATTCAGAATATTGTGTATATCCTCACCTCGAGCGAGCTTCAGCGAGCGGCTTTGCCATTGAAATTAGTCTTTATTTTTTTTGCGGTGGCCTTTTTGGCCATTGTCATTTATTTTTACGTCAACAGTACCTATATCAAGTACCAATTTTTGCAGGACACTGTAGAGTTTCTTTCTTGGCAGCCGTACGGGCTCAGACAGGTAGGCAGGCGCTGGAAAAAAATTATGGAGAGGATTGAAGAAGAGACTGAGAGTGAATATAAGTTGGCAATTTTGGATGCCGACGATCTTTTGCATAACATCTTAGAAGATAGGGCGTACGATGGCGATACCTTTGAAGAATTGTTAAACGAAGCTGCCAAAGAAATACAGCCGGGCGTTCAGGAAATTTCATTTGCTCATGACGTGCGCAACAGTATTGTTCATGACCCCAATTATAAGCTTGATATCCAGGTTGCCAAAAAAGTGCTCGCCGATTATGAAAAAGCAGTAAAAAACCTCTAGACTAATTACGTATTACCGAATAAATCCTACGCCAACTGACCACAGGACCATACTGAGGGAAACAATAATAGCGACGATTGTCCAGGTAATACGAATAAATTTTTTATCTTTCATTGCAATTTATGGTAGCAGATTTTCACAAAAACAAAAGAAGTCCCTGGTCAAAACTCCTTGCTCCACTTCTGGGTGTTGCTATTTTAGGCATGGTTACTGCGTTAATTGTTGCTGACGTGAAGATATATCAAAAGAAACAGAAACTTACTCAGCAGATTGAAAATTTGAAGAATAAAATAGAGGATATAAAAAATCAAAACAAGCGCCTCCAAGAAGGTATTGAACAAACAAACGACGAATCATACATAGAAAAAGTTGCCCGGGAAGATTTAGGCCTCCAGAAACCCGGGGAAACAGTTATTTCATTTGTTGAAGCAGAAAAACAGCCACAAGAAGCTGCACCTCAAAAAAATGTTCTCCAAGTGTGGCTGGGCAGCTTTATAGGTTGGTTTAAGTAATTTCTAGCCCCTCAATTGCGAGTGTCGTATAACGGCCATTATGATTCCTTCCCAAGGAATAGACGGCGGTTCGACTCCGCTCACTCGCTCCATAAGTAAAAACTGTTCTTTTTATAGGAGGTGGCACAATGCTTAGTGCGCAAGAAATTAAAAGGCTGGTTACATCGGGAGAACTCATTATAAGTCCTTTTGATGAGAAACTTCTCAAACCCGCAAGCTACACATTTTCTTTGGGAAAAGGACTTAAGAGACCAAGGTCTACAGGAATCATAGATGCCAAAGAAAAACATTCTGATTTTGAAGAGTTTAAAATGAGTCTTGATGGATATGTGCTCAAACCTGGGGAGTTCATCATCTGTCATACTCAAGAAGTTTTAAGACTTCCGGACACGATTGGTTGTTTCCTTACAATGAGGGGTTATCTGGCTCAGGTTGGCATCGATGCCTTGCAATGCGAAATATTCTGTGAACCAGGATCACAAGGGGGATGGGATGGTAAATTAATGTTGGAAACGCACAATCGTGGGCCTTATCCCGTCAAACTTGTGCCGGGAATTAAAACGGTAAAAGCGATTTTCATTAAATTACAGTAACAAGCAACAAATCTACCTCTTTCGAAAGATCGAGGTTTTTATTTTCATGTTGATATTTGACAAGATATTTTAAAGTACTATACTGAGTCTATACCTAGGGGGTAGGTACTAATAATAAAATATGATTTCAAAAAATAAACAAAAGGCGCTTGTAGGTTTTAAAAAAGCGCAAAGCCATATCGCAAAAATCGTAGAGATGATTGAAAAAGACAAGTATTGTATTGATATCATGCAACAGAATTTGGCGGTATTAGGACTTCTCAAATCCGCTCATCAAATGCTCATGGAAAACCATTTGAATATGTGTTTTAAAGATGCTATGGCAAGCACGAATAAGAGAAGGAAACAGGCAATGGCTCAAGAAATTTTAAAGGTTACTCACCTCTTTAATAAGTAAAGTATGGCAAAAGAACAAACCTATTATATAAAAGGAATGCATTGTGCCGCTTGCGAGGTGCTGATTGAGAAAAAACTCCTGGAAATTCCAGGAGTTGAGGCTGTTGATGCTTCAACAGCCCAGGAAAAAGCGGTTATTGAATATAAGGGAGAAAAACCTACTTTAGATTTCCTGAACGCTATTTTCAAAAAAGATAATTATATATTTTCAGAAAGCAAGAATTTTCCCCGCGAACAGGCCATTCAAAATACCAACCCTATTAACCATATCCTGTACGGCTTTGCTATCGCCCTCAGCGTCATCGCAGTGTTTTTAGTGCTAGACAAAATGGGGGTATCAGGTTTTTTTAACATACATTCTCAATCTTCAGTATTTTCTTTTTTTGGTTTGGGCCTTTTGGCTGGTATTTCCAGCTGCGCTGCACTCGTGGGGGGTATAGTTCTTTCCTTATCAAAACAATGGAATGAGCTGTACGCAGCAAGCGATCCCTCATCTAAAAAACTGCAACCCCATATTTTATTCAACGCAGGCCGTGTTGTATCGTATAGCATATTGGGCGGCGCACTGGGATTAATTGGTAGTCGATTGTCATTATCTTTTACCGCATCCGCATGGCTTATTATCGGTGTTTCTCTTTTTATGATTGCGTTTGCCTGCCAGATGCTCGGTATTAAAGCATTCAGGAAACTCCAAATCAGCCTGCCTAAAAGCATTACTCATCGCATTGCTGATGAAAAGAAATTTCAAGGCAAATACATGCCCTTTGTCATGGGAGCTGCGACCTTTTTCCTCCCCTGTGGATTTACCATTACCGCGCAAACAATTTCTCTCTTGTCAGGGAGCGCTCTCCAAGGAGCTTTAATCATGGGGCTATTTGCCCTGGGAACAGCTCCGATGCTTTTACTGATCGGTATCTCAAGTGTGAAGCTTTTCTCTAAACCGCATCTGGCGCCCACGTTTTCAAATGTGGCGGGATTTTTGGTACTCTTCTTTGCTTTGTATAACATCTGGAGTCAGTTACAATTATTAGGAATAATCGGATAAATAATTAATAATCTATATCATATGAGTCAAAAAACAACACACTATATATTAATTGTAGTTATTATAGTTTCTACTCTCATTTCGGGGTACATTCTTTTAGACCCAAAAACTCCAGGTCAAAATACGAATACTGGTGGTTTAGCTCCAATAGTTGATGGAAAACAGGAAATTAAAATGACCGTCCTTGCCGTTGATTATTCTCCGAGGTCTTTTAAGGTAAAAGCGGGTGTTCCAGTACGATGGGAAATTACCTCTTCAGGCGAGCCGGGCTGCGCAAGCGGAGCAGTATTTTCAAAGATCCTGCCTAGTGGCTCAGTATACCTAAATCCTGACCAAGGCCAGGTGACCGTTGCAGAATTTACTCCGCAAAATGCAGGGGTTTATAAATTCAGCTGCAGTATGAACATGGCGCGGGGAGAAATAGAGGTGGTTAATTGATGCCAAATAATAATGACTACGAAGACCTACAATATAAAGGGCATGCATTGCGCCTCATGTGCCAGTGTCATTGAGATGACCCTCAAAAAAATTGAGGGAGTTTCTTCTGTTGAAGCAAATTATGGCACAGAGACCGCCAAAATTTCTTTTGATGAATCAAAAGTTAGCTCTGAAGCGCTTTCAAAAAAAATAGAGCCTCTGGGGTATTCTTTTATTATTCCCTCATCGAGCAATCATGCTGACCACCAAATGACAGCTCAAGAAATGGGTATGTCACAAGAAGAGCATGCTGCACATTTGGGATTAAAACAATCCAAAGAAGAAAAACTGAAGGAAATTAAAGATCAAAAAAACCTCCTGTTTTCTGCTATTCCATTAACCGTTATCACAATCTTTATTATGGGATGGGATATTTTGGCTGGGTGGAATATTATTACACCGCCGAGCATAATGCTTGAAGAATTTTTTCACCATCTTTTACCGGTAGTAGCCACGTATATGCTTTTTGTTGTCGGCAAGCCTTATCTTTTGGGCATGTACCGTTTTTTCCGTTACAAAAAAGCAAATATGGACAGCTTGATTGGTATTGGCACATTTGTGGCATTTGTATACAGCTTCATTGTGATGGCGTTCGAGGAGCCCTTGCGTAACTTCATTAACGTTGATCACACCTATTACGATATTACGATTGTGGTCATCGCTTTTATTACTTTGGGAAAATATCTTGAAGCACAGTCAAAGCTCAAAACGGGGGACGCAATTGAGAAACTCTTGGGTCTTCAGGCAAAAAATGCACTGGTATTGCGTGACGGAAAAGAGCAAGAGATATCTATTACTGAGGTAGTCCGCGGAGATTTAATCATAGTAAAACCAGGAACAAAAGTTCCTGTTGATGGCGTTATTGCCGAAGGCAGCTCATTTGTGGATGAAGCTATGGTAACAGGCGAGCCAATACCCGTAGAAAAGAATGTGGGTGACCAAGTTATTGCAGGGACTATTAACACCAATAAAACATTTACATTTCGCGCCACGAAAGTTGGCTCAGAAACTCTTCTGGCTCATATTGTAAAAATGGTCCAAGAAGCCCAAGGAAGCAGAGCTCCGATTCAGGGCTTAGCTGATAAAATTTCTAGCGTATTTGTGCCGGTAGTACTGGTTTTGTCCTTAGTTACTTTAGGAATTTGGCTTGTTGTGGGCAGTTACTATTTGGGTTTTTCTCAGGCCCTTACCTTCGGTTTGACTTCTTTTGTGGGAATTTTGGTCATTGCATGCCCCTGTGCTTTGGGATTAGCTACTCCCACCGCAATTATTGTGGGAGTCGGAAAAGGGGCGAGAGAGGGAATCTTAATTAAAGATGCCTCAACTTTGGAAAAACTCTATAAAGCTGATGTATTGGTAATGGATAAAACAGGAACTATTACCAAAGGAAAAGCGGAAGTCACTGATATTAAAAACTACACCCTTCAATCTAATTCAGGGCAAGTAAAATTAGACGAGAAAAAAATATTATCAATCCTCGCTTCATTAGAAAAAAAATCAGAACATCCCATAGCTTCTGCAATTGTGGCTTATGCAAAAAATCAGTCTATTGAGACTCAGGAAATTAAAGATTTTGAGGCTATAAAAGGCAAGGGAGTAAAGGGAAAAATAGGCAACACAGAATACTTTGCGGGAAATAGTAAATTTATTGAAAATCTGGGATTGAAAATAAGCAAACAAGATATTCAAGCGCAAACAAAAGAAGGCAAAACTCCCATTATTCTTGCCACAAAAAAAGAAGTTTTGGGAGTAGTTATGGTTGCAGATGGTATAAAGCCGGAAGCCCGAGAAGCAATACAAAATATCCACAAACTTGGCATTAAAACAGTCATGCTTACGGGTGATGATAAAAATACCGCACAGGCTATTGCCCAAAAAGTAGGTATTGATGAAGTGGTAGCAGAAGTATTACCCGAGGAAAAACTGAATAAAATCAAAGAACTGCAAAAAGAGGGAAAAATAGTTGCTATGGTAGGGGATGGAATCAATGATGCGCCTGCATTAGCTCAGGCGGATGTAGGAATTGCCATGGCAACGGGTACTGATGTGGCTATAGAAACTGCGGGAATTACGCTCCTTAACGGTGATATCTCAAAGTTGGTAAAAGCTTTAAGGCTTTCAAAGATGACGATGCAGGGCATTAAGCAAAATCTCTTCTGGGCCTTTATTTATAATTTTGCTGGCATTCCACTTGCTGCAGGTTTGTTTTTCCCAATTTTTGGCTGGATGCTTAACCCGATCTTTGCTGGTTTGGCCATGGCTTTCTCAAGCGTCAGCGTCGTAAGTAACAGTCTCCGCATCAAAGCAAAAAAGCTATAAATCTAATTGATTTTTACTTTCTTGGGTGATAGAGTCGAGGAATCGCCCTTTGAAAAGGAGGCTCTTGTGAGAGAGATAAACCCAGAAAGACTGGTAAAAGATGTAAGAAGGGTTCTTGATAATTCATTTTGGATTACTGAACTGGAGGCTTTAATGCCCTATACGAGAACTCATGATGATACTGATGGAACCGGCCTTGGTAAAGTTTGTGTAACTTTCTCTGAAGATGGAGATGTATGGCTCCAGACAGACCAGAGTCGTAATGAAGCATCACTCCGGTTTCGCACTGAATTTGGGGGCGGCACGAGTCCAAGGGTTAGAAATGCCCTTATGATTTTAGCTTTTGCCATCAAGTTAGATAATGAGGAAAGACCTCAAACGTAAATCGTAGCACCGAAATCCTATCCTCGTGATCGGATTTTTTTATTTGATTTTTTCTTCTTTGAGGTTTTTCAACCATTCTGTTCAAAAAATCGCTATTGAAGCGATTTTTGTTAAATAAAAAAGCGCTACTTTGAGAATAGCGCCTACGATAAGGTAATCGGTTCCTCTAGAGGGTTTATTTGGATGACCTGATCAAACCCGTCATCATTAATGTTCTTGGCAAACTCGTGAAAAAGATCAAAGTCTCTCTTTGGTGCGTCTTCTGCGTAAAAGATAAGTCCTTTCCCTTGCAAGTGTCTCATGTCCTGCATTTTTGCGATTCCAGGTTTATCCCAGAACCATTGTTCGACAAAAGCGAGTGGGGTATTGAAATATAAGGCAATTATCTTTGAAGCGCCGTAGGAACGAAGTTTTTTTACCAAATACTGCCGTTCTTGTGAACTTCCTGTCCAGCAATCCAATACAATAGAACTTCCTGTTTTTTCCACTAACTTTTCCCGAAGGCGATCAAAAAGAGTTTCCATCGCGTAATAGCCAGCTCCACTATACGGATCAGTATGTTCTGAGCCAAACAATTCAATAAGGATTGCATCGCGACTAATCAATAGGGAGCCGGGATTGTGTTCAACTATCTTGGCGGCATAAGTACTTTTGCCCGCACCACGCGGACCCACCAGTAGAAAAACAACGTTGTGTTCTTTCAAGGTACACCTCCTATGGTTGATTACAATACTATCTAAATGGAATACCCTTGTCAATTTTTATAAGAGTTTTTGAATTATTAGAACTGATTGAAAAATAGTCCGATCCTCGCGATCGGTTTTTTTATTTGATTTTTGTTGACATAAATTTTAAAATATTGTAATCTTACTTCGGTTCATTCAAAAGGAGGCAGACATGTCACTTTCATGCACAGAGTGTGACCGACTCATGGGGCCAACTGAGCAATTACCCGGTGAAGATGGAGTAATGGTTATTCCCGTTCTTCTTTCTCTTGTTTGGTCGAGCCAGGGAGGTAAAGAAGTTTGGAAATTATCTCATGTTGTCACTAGTGCTCAAAGTAGTCTTTGCTTTCGGTGCTTATCTCAAAAACTTCCAAAAGACAAGAAAGATGCATTGTCACTAATCTATCGCGCGGTAGAAGCAGAAACCCGCTATGTTGAGGTGGAAATGGAACAACGGGGAAAATGGATAAGTCTTGCAAATGATAAAAGGCAACAGCTCTTCGCAGTCTGGGAGGGAATAATAGGCCAAATAGAGAGAAAGCTCTGTTTCTGCTGTAACAATAAGGTTGAGGTGCCAAATCGACCATTCTTTATAGCTCGCACGTTTGATAAATCATACTGCCGTCAATTCAAAGCTGGTTTCCAAATGTTCGGTGAATGTAATTATTCGATTACTCATCACCTTCAACTAGGAATGACATCATTCAAGTTTTGCTTTACTTGCTTAAAGTCTCATTTCCCGCGACTTATAGAAGCATTTTCTTATGATTCTCAAGGCATTGATCCTCCATCGCAAGATCAATCACAGAATTCATTGCTTGTTACTCAGGACTTCGTTGATGCTCTTTGTCGAGAAATTGGAACGGAAGCAGCGACACAAAAGCTAAAAGATTTGAATATAAGAATTATTGGGCCCAGTCAAAATTAGGGTCACAGTCCGATCCTCGTGATCGGTTTTTTTTATTTGATTTTTACTCTGTTGGATGATAAGCTCGAGGTGAAAGTAGTCGCTCTTTTCAAAAAGGAGAAAGCCCATGAAACGATTGCTTATCTTTGCCTCTGGTACGGCCAATGGCACGGTTCCTGGTAAGGCTACTGGTGGGGGTTCGGGCTTTGAAAACTTAGTGATTGCTCAAAGAAAGAACCAGTTCTCAGCCGATATCGTTGGGGTTGTTTCAAGCCATGAACATGGCGGAGTAAGAACGCGTGCTGATCGTTTGAAAGTTCCGTTTATGTACTTTTCTCCGCCCTATACTGCTGAACGCTATCTTGAAATCATTGCACGGTTACAACCTGATTTCATTGCCTTTTGCGGATGGCTTAAAATGGCGCGGGGGTTAGACCCCAGGATCACCGTTAACATTCATCCTGGCCCCTTGCCCTTGACTGCAGGTCTTTACGGGGATAATGTTCACCGCACTGCTATCGCTGCTTACAAGGCGGGAAAAATCACCGACTCTGCTGTTTCGATGCATTTTGTGACCCAAGAATATGATGCAGGTCCTCTCTTTTTCTATTTGCCTGTCAGGATTTTTCCTGAGGATGACTATGAGACATTAGCCAAGCGAGTAAAACAAAAAGAGCATAATTTTTACCCAGGGATCATTCGATTGCTCTTGGAAGGTTTGATCCACTGGGATGGAAAAGATGAAAAGTCCCTTTATATTCCACCGGGATACCGCTATCTTCCCAATCGAGTTGAAAATGGCAACTTCATTTATTAGCGGAGAACCCTGATTCCAGTTCAGGGTTTTTTATTTGATTTTCGCTTATTTTGGTGATATTCTTTGGGTAAAGATTGCCACCTTAGCTCAGCGGCAGAGCACATCTTTCGTAAAGATGGGGTCCTGGGTTCAAATCCCAGAGGTGGCTCCGTGAAAGTTCCTTGTCAACCCAATAAAGAGGGATCAACATGAAATTGCGTGGCATTGAATTTGGCAGTGCGCTTGGCGCTTCAGGCGTCCAGGGATTTTTTGGAGAAGGGTGGCCTCACTATAGGATCCCCTTGAGAAAACCAAACTTCAGTGGTATGACTTTCGTCTCAAAAACCGCAACACTGCATCCGCGCGCAGGCAATGTAAAAAAGAATGGTGGAATTCTGGATTACTTTTTCCCATCATGGGCAAAAGTAAAACTTTTTTCCGGCCACACCCTCAATGCCATGGGCCTACCAAATGAGGGCATGGAAGCTTTGTTGAAATGCGGAAAATGGCAAGAGCGTGACAAGCCCCTTTTTATTTCCGTGATGGCAGTAGAAGATTCGCCGGAAAAACGGATTGACGAATTCCGCCACATCATTGACATTATTGGAGAATACAAAAATGAATTTTGGTCGCCATTCGGCTTGCAAATTAATTTGTCTTGTCCGAATACGGGACATCATAGTGCATCAGTTAAAGAATACTTAAAAGTGCTTAATATTGCGGGTGCACTTGGTGTGCCACTTATGCCAAAATATGCCATTGATACTGCTTCCACCAGAGTAGTGATGGAATTAAATAACCATCCTTATTGTGATGGGATTTGCGTTTCCAATACCATAAAGTATGGTTGTCCGGTAATCAATTGGAAAAAAATATTCGGGACCAATATTTCTCCACTGGCTCATTTGGGTGGTGGAGGATTATCGGGGCCTGCATTACTTCCACACGTATGCAGATGGATAGAATGTTTGCGCGATTTGGGTTTTACAAAACCCGTCAACGGCGGAGGCGGCATCTTCTACAAACAAGACGTGGATAAATACCACCAAGCCGGCGCAAGTTCTATCTTTGTAGGAACCGTTGCAACCCATCACCCTCGGCGGGTGGCGGGAATCATCCAACATGCCAACACTCTTGTCTGGAAGTAAGTTATGCCAAGCGAAAACGTTCTCGCTTGGCCTTTTTTATTTTTTAGAAAGATGGTAAAATGCAAGGTACATCAGGGTATTAATGCCACCACTTATGGCAGACTTATCTCTCAAAATTCAAGAATTAGATCAGAAGGTCCAGTATTTGGTGGACCGTCTTTGATATTGCAGAAAAACACCAGCAGCTCAAGAACTTAGAATTACAGACAACCAAGAGTGACTTTTGGAATGATCATCAAGAAGCCGCTAAAATAAGCCAGGAAATATCCGTCTTAAAAGAAGAGATTGAAACAATAGAGCACTTGCAAAAAGAGGTAAAAGATTTGAGCGAATTGGCTGCACTAGAACAGGTTGACGAGCAGATAATTGAAAAGTTGCGGGTGAAAATAGAAAAAGAGGAGTTTAGGGTTTTACTGTCGGGAAAGTACGATAAGAATAACGCGATTGTGGAAATTTTTGCGGGAGCCGGTGGTCAGGACAGTCAGGATTGGGCAACGATGCTTTTGCGAATGTACGAACGTTTCTGCGTCTCAAGAGGATTTTCGGCAAAAGTGTTGCATCAGTCGTTCGGGGATGCAGGGGGGCCGGAAGGGAGAATAGGGACAAAATCAGTTACACTAGAAATTAAGGGGTCTTTTGCCTATGGGTATTTGAAAAAAGAAGCGGGAGTGCATCGGCTGGTCAGAATTTCGCCGTTTTCAGCACAAAAGTTACGGCATACTTCGTTTGCATTGGTAGAAGTGTTGCCGGACATAGGAAGCGCCGCAGCCGAGGTGGAAATTAAGCCAGAAGAATTAAGGATTGATACGTTCAGGGCGTCGGGACCGGGCGGGCAATATGTTAATAAAACCGAATCGGCGATTCGTATAACTCATATTCCGACAGGGCTGGTAGTCGCGTCGCAAACAGAACGTCTTCAAGGCAAGAACAAAGAAAACGCAATGAAAATATTGGCTGCAAAACTCCACCAACTGCAGGAAAAAGAACACAAAAAAGAATTACAGGAAATTAAAGCCGCCCAGGACGCTGGGCGAGCCTCGCCCCCTGGGGGCGGGGGAAATGCAGCATCGTGGGGAAACCAGATTCGTTCGTATGTGTTGCATCCATATAAAATGGTAAAAGATTTACGCACACAGTACGAAACATCAGATACCGAAGGGGTGTTGGATGGAGAACTTGATAATTTTATAAATGCAGAGTTGAAGCTTACCAATGATTAAATTTGAAAATGTAACAAAAATTTATCCACCCGACACCGTTGTTTTACAGGAAGTCTCTTTTGAAGTCGCCAAGGGTGAATTTGTGTCTATTGTTGGCAAATCCGGCGCGGGTAAAACCACGTTGATTCGCTTGGTTTTGGGTCTAGAGAAACCAACATCGGGTACTATTTCTTTTGCGGGTAAAAATCTTGACCAAATAAATGAGGGGCAATTGCAAGAAGTGCGACGAGAAGTAGGATGCATTTACCAAGACTACAAACTTCTGGGAACGAAGACCGTTTATGAAAATGTTGCCTACGTTATGCAAGTAGAAGGTAAAGAAACAAATGAAATTGCCAAAGAAGTACCCAAGGTACTGGAAGTCATCGGGTTAAAAGAAAAAATTTCTAATTACCCTCATGAACTTTCAGGGGGGGAGCAGCAGCGTTTGGCGGTGGCCAGGGCTCTTGCAAACTATCCAAAAGTGATAATTGCCGACGAGCCAACAGGGAATTTGGACCCGTACAATACATACGAAGTTATCAGTCTTTTAGAAAAAATTAATAAAGCAGGCAAGACCGTTATATTGCTCACTCATGATCGGGAAGTAGTCAATAAATTAGGCAAACGGGTTATTACCATAGAAAACGGCCGGGTCGTAAGAGATGAGGAAAAGGGTCGGTTTATAATATAAAAGGTTTGTAAATTAGCATTATGTTTAAAAGAGTTTTTAGTTTTGCAATCGCTGATTTTTACCGCAACAAGGGAATCTCTTTGGCAGCAATTTTTATTTTAACTATTACCACGATGTTGGTAACCGTGCTCTTTTTTGTGCAGGGAATGAGTAATTTTTTGGTTGAGACGGTTCAAAATAAAATTGATATTACTGCCTATTTTAAGCAAGATGCTGCCGAAGAAAGTATTCTTGCTGTCAAAGAAGAAATACTAAAACTTTCTTCTCAAGTCGAACGTGTTGAATATGTCTCACGCGAGGCTGCCCTTGAAGACTTTGTGGTAAAACATCAAGGCGATCCTGTATTTTCTCGCGCGCTGACCGAGGTAGGGGATAATCCCTTTTTGGCCTCTTTGAATATTACTACCGACGGAAGTCCCACTTCTTATGAAGAGGTGGCAAAGCTTTTGCAGGCAGATCAATTTGATCCTCTTATAGAAAAAGTTGATTTTTCCCAAAAGAGAGACACGATCGAAAAAGTATTTTCAATTACTTCTACTATTAATAAAGTGGGGCTTGTCGTGGGGATTTTATTTTTTGTCATTGCCCTTGGGGTTGTTTTCAACACTATTAGACTGGTCATTAGTAACTCAAAGGAAGAAATAAGTATTATGAGAATTGTCGGCGCATCGCGTTGGTTTGTTCAAGCCCCCTTTGTTATTGAGGGTGCGTTGTTCGGGTTCGTTGCATTTTTGATTTGTTTTGTCTTAACTATTGTATGTTCGTATATTATTTCTTCATGGGTGTCACTCCTTTTACCCGGCTTTAGCCTTATGGGGTATTTATTCTCTCACTTCTGGCTTATTATTCTTATTCAACTGGCGGCGGGGGCGGGGTTGGGAGCATTTTGTAGTCTTATTGCCGTGAGAAAATATCTTAAAGTTTGAGAATATTCCCGTTGCAACTTATCCACAGCCGGCTCTCATGAGCCGGCCTTTTATTATGATATAATAAGAAAATAATTAATCTCACTCAATAATGGAAAACTCTCTTTTCAAAAATTCGCAGGGTAGTATTATGCTTATGGTTATCGTGGCCTTTGTTCTTTCTTTAGCTATTGGTACTACCGCAGCCTTTTTAATACAGTCTGAGAAACTTGAACCAAAAACAGAAGTTGACGGTCCTGTGAAGCTTATTGTCTTGCCGGAGACCCCTGAAGATAAGGACCTTGCCATTGCTACTACAAAAAAGATAAACATCATCGGGCCTGATGGTATTGTTGCTACCTCTTCCTTAAGGGAAAATGGGTCAGGGCAGGTGTCTGTTGAAAATTTTACCGGAGATACCAGTAAACTACAGTTGACGATTGGAGATTTGTCCCCATCTACAAAACTGACGTGTTCTGGTTCTGGTAGTGTGTTCACGTGTGTTGCTTTCTATACTGCAGCAGCAAGGGGATTGGGAGGAGGAAGTCCATCGGGAGGAGGAACAGGCAGCGGCGGCGGAGGAGGTGGTGGAGGCTCAGGAAAGCTTCCGGGCGGCGGAGGCGGAGGGAACCCAGCAGGACAAGTTTCTGTTTTTGCCGAAAAAGAATGGGGTCTGTGGTCCACTCCTGATATGAGTAAAATTTTTCAAATAGAAATTGGCCGGATCGCTCCGCCAGAAAGCAAGAAATTTGATTTTAAATTTGGCACGACAAAAGGAGTCTTTTTTGGTAATTATCGTGAAGAGGATCGTTTTTATGTCAAAGAATATCCTCCGAACAATGGATGGATTCTTCAAACTCAGATGGGTAATCCACACATTGCATGCACGAATACAAAAAATCACACATTTTCGCCGGGGAGAGTGGAGTTTAATATTGTAGATCCTTCAGTATCGGCAATATGTGATGTGGTTAATGTGCAAGAGGCAGATTTATCGGGAGTTATTTATGTCACTAAAGAATTAGAATCCCCTGATGATAGTCCGTCGGCTGTATTTGGATTTGATTATTATAAAAGCTATGATATCAACTTTAACGATGATCAACCAATGGAGCATTTTGAATTGCATGGAGGGGAAACGAAAGCTATACCAGTGGATGATGTGAAAGACTATTATTTTAGAATAAGAGAAACAGATAAGCCTGACGGATGGACGCTTAAAGATGCTGCTTGTTATTTTTATAACACAACGAATAGGCTCTCAGCTGACAGTTTTGCATTTAAACCTCTCTTGGGACCGGGCGAAGAACAAAGAATTGATTGCTTCTTTAAGAATGGAAAACTTGGTGGAAGTAAGGGATTATAAGTTATACACATGCGGCCTCTTGTTCTCTTAATTTGCTTTTTAGTACAATAGGGTAACATAATTCATCTCGTCGGGAAGTTATGAGTAATTACTTTTTCAAAAAATCTTCAGGAGTGTCTATAGTAGTCATGGTTTTAGCTGCTTTTGTTATAGGAGCAGTTATTATAGGAGTAATAACGGTTATGATGCGCTCAGAAGTTCAGACAAAGGGCGCCACTGGCTCTGTGCAAATAAACTTGGTTCCCGCAGATCCCACCCAGTTAGGCATGCTTCCTTCGCAGGGTACGTTAACGCTTACGGGTAAGAACACTGCAACAAGAAAAGTAGTTCGGTTCGCGTTAAAAAAGGAAGGTGGGTCGCGAATAATGCGACTGAGAAACCTCCCGAGTGATATATATACTGCGTCTATTGCCTTTGTTGAAAACGTAGACGCGGGAGTGGATGCTTCAGATGTAGGCATAGTAGCAATTGCGCCCGAGGTACCTGCAGAAGATGGTAGTGAACAACCCTCTGTATATGGAGGCACTGAGAGTTCAATTAATATATACTATGGATCAAAAGGGTCAACAGTAGCAGATCAAACAGGTCAAACAGAAAAAAAGCAATGCGGTACTATTAATCCAAAAACTAAAAAATGTACTAATCCTTCTGATGCTGTTTGCAAGCGTGCTGGGTTTGAAAAATGTGATCCTGACTGTTACTGCACGGGTTCCGGTACACCGTCAGGCACTAATCCAAAGCCCGGTACAGGAGGTACTACTATACCAGGAGATTTTAAGGGGTGGTGTTGGTACAGCAAAACAGGAGCTAATTTAAATAAGTGCGCTAAGGATGCCCCCGAAGCTGGTGCGCAGCGAAAGGCTTTATGCCGAGATAGTGATGAGTGTAAAGCAACTGCAACTACTAAGCATTCAGAATGCGTGAATAAGTTTTGTAGGGAGGTAAGTGGCCCAGGAGGTGATCAGTGTACCCCCGGGTCTGGGGGAAAGGAATGTGCCGCCTTGGTGCCTACTTGTAAGGTTGAAAATGGATCAAAAGTATGTAAGCCTGCACAAAATGTAGGACTTACGCGGTGTAAAACAGCTAAGGATTGTGAGGACTATCCCTATGATCCCTCCGTCTTACCAACACCTCGGAATGCAGAATTAAGGTCGGGGGCTACGCCACCTGAGTAAAATCTACAAATCTAATATTAAAAATGCCCCGTCCGCGGGGCATTTTTTAGTATTCAATACGAGGGCAGTCCTTTGCAATTTTTAAAAATAGCTGCGGGACTTGGATTCGAACCAAGATAGGCAGATCCAGAATCTGCAGTCCTACCATTAGACGATCCCGCAATGAATGTAAAAATACACCTGAATTGTAACAGGTTTTGCCGATGAAGTCAAAAATAAATGCAACCAAAAAATGCGGCTTCGACCGCATTTTTTGGTTAAGGAGATCTATTTATCTCCGGTAAACTTCTCTTATCTCAGAGAACTTTTCTCATTTAGATGGGATATTTTCTCCACTTGAACATATACATCCCATATACCATAAGGGCAAGAAGAAGTCCGAGTGACAAGATGCCAAAACTCTGAGAATTAGTCTGCTCGATTGGTCCAAAGCCTGTATCAGGCAAACTGGGGGTATTGGTGCCATCTGATGCGCCCAATACTAATCCATTAGTAGAGTTGTTTTGAATAGTGCCCCCCAACGACGATGATCCGCCACCACTTGTTGAAGATGAGCTGACGGAACCACCTATTGAGTTGCCTGTGCCACCTACCGTACCAGAAACGTTACTTCCACTGTTTCCTCCGACGGTTCCAGAAACAGTGCTTCCTGCTCCCGTATCGCCATTCACACTTCCTTCAACTTGAGAGTTGGATGAAGTAGACGAAGAGATATCGCCGGTAACTTCAGAAGCATGTATACTGCTGGCACTAAAGACCATTACAGAAAGAAGCATGAAGGCTCCCATTCCAATGGCGATTGTTTTTTTAGTGTGAGTCATGTTGTTTATCATCTACGACGAACTATTAAGGAGTCGACTGAACTCCGTACGTTGTAGAATATGATCCCGCAGCCGTGCCAACAGGAATTTTTACTTCTACAGTAACATCTACTTGTCTCCCGGCCATACCTGCATTAAGATCGGTCACCATGTTAAGGGGTGGTGTCGAATAGGTATTTGCAGCGGTTAAGACAATAGGTACTCCTCCGTTATCCGCCTGCAAGGAAGAAATCCTCATATTATTGGCAACAGGAATAGTGTTAGTACCACTTATCCAATCGGCAAACTTCATAGCGATTTTTGGTTCGTTATTAGGATCAGTGATATGGAATACATATTTCCAACCGCCTTCCCATGTGCCGTCAGCTGTTGAGTCTGACTTCACGACAGTAATTGAATCTACCTTCAAAACACCGTTCTCTGGATTTACATCTCCGTCAATATCTCCATCATCAGTGCTGCCGCCATCACACGTTACGTTCCACACGATGATAAATTTATCATGGTGGATATTAGTAAGGTCTGGGGGAGTAAGAGTGGGGGTATCATTCTCTGCCTGGTGGAGGTGATTTCCGCTGGTGTAGCCTTGAAGGGCGTAGGGTACTCCTTCACCTTCTGTCGGACAGTTTGCGCCAACTGTTTCTCCATTGGTGAGTTCGTTGGTTGTATAATCTGCTCCTTTGGTCATTTCAGAGGTAACCGCGTTATAGGGTGTTGGACTATTAAAGCCAGAGGGCCCAAGATTATAATTTCCGCTCCCTGAGCCAATATTTTCAGCATCCCACGTTGAATTCATGGGGAAGCTCATGTTTTGTCCAGAAGTTGCCGTTGCCATCTCTCCATCAATATATTTTACGACGGTAACCGTGATAGTTGGGTCAGGTTCTGAATCAGGTATTTCTTCTGCGTTACCTGAGGTAGTCATCCAGGTTCCCGCGCGTTCGCCCCCCTGATAGTTATCAGACCACGTGCCTGACATAGTGCCGTCAATGGCAATAGTGCCCATTACATGCATAGTGGTTTGCGGGGTGACGGCGTCCGGGGTTGCCGTGTAATCGGCGTAAAAATCAATGGTATTAGCAGAAACGGTCCCCGAAGGAGTTATGGTCCACATATAGGTATTGGCTCCCGCAGGGCTTCCCCCGTTACCAGTGAGGTTTCCCAAGCCATCTTGCGTTAAGGATATATCATGAGCATAGTCTGTTCCTAAGTAATTGAAGTTGGCTACATAGCTTCCCGTCGTATCCCAATCGGGAGCCGCTGCAAAAGCGGGCATGGCTGATACTAAGGGTGTGAGCATGAGCGTAGCGAGCGTTATTTTTGCGATTATTTTTTTCATTCATTTTGTTTTCCCATACTTGAATCTTAGATAATATTGGTTATAATACTAAGTAAGACTTGATAGCGAAAACTGTTAAGTTGTTTCTAAAAAGCCTCTTTGTTTTGCGACAGAAGGCTTTTTAGTTTGTGTGTATAATATTCTTTTCCATATGTCGACCTTTGTAGCCACATAATACACTATGCACTATTAAGTATTGGTTAAGCGTGGACGCTGTTCTTATATATTTTGCATATTCATTAAAATTTGCTATAACCAGCACAAAGAGAAAAAAACCATGAACATCGTCCTTTCAACAAACAACCCCAGCAAAGCCGAACAAATAAAAGCAGTATTTGATGGTTCAACCATTTCTGTTCTCACCCTTGCAGAGGCAGGTATCCAAGGACGGGGGATTGAAGACGGTGATACTCTTGAGCATAATGCCATGAAAAAGGCTCTATTCGCCCATGAGCAGAGGCCTGACCTCTGGAGCATGGCCGATGACACGGGCATTTTTATTGACGCTTTAAACGGCAAGCCCGGCGTCCATACTGCTGATTGGCCTAGTTGGCGCGGCAAGAATAAGGAAATTACGGAGATTACTCAATGGATTCTTGAACAGCTCAAGAATGTCAAAGACCGCTCGGCGACATTTAAAACCGTTGTTGCGATTGTTTCGCCCAAAGGCAAGCAGTATTTCTTTGAGGGAGAAGTTCATGGGCATATCCTTGAAACTCCGCGACCAAAAACTCAACCTAACATGCCCTATGCTTCAATATTCATACCTGATGAATCAACCAAGGTCTGGGCAGAAATGACCTTGCCAGAAGAGAACGCAATATCCCATCGCGGGAAAGCATTCAAAAAAGCCCGGGAATTTCTTGAAAAATTGTAAAGATAGTAACAGTAACCGTTGTGCAATAGCTCTGCTCAGCGGTTTTTTATTTACAAAATGTAAAAAAAGAGTATGGTAAAAGTATAAAGATCCAACTTCTGCAGCTAGTATGCCTCTTAAAAAAACTTTAGAGAAAAATCATATTATGTATCATAAAGATGGGAGCATTTGGGCAAAAAGGGAAAAGATTTTTAAAGCAACACAAATACAGTGAATAAAAGAGTTTTTATAATCCATGGTTGGGATGGGTATCCGGAAGAAGGATGGTTTCCTTGGCTTAAAAAAGAACTTGAATCTAAGGGGTTTCAAGTACATGTTCCTCAACTTCCTGAAGCTGGCACTCCAAGAATCAATAATTGGGTTCCAAAACTTGCAGAAGTAGTTGGGGTTGCAGATGAGAACACTTATTTTGTTGGCCATAGTATGGGATGCCAAACTATAGTAAGATACTTGGAAACCTTGCCAGAAGGAGCAAAAGTCGGCGGAGCTGTTTTTGTCGCAGGATTTTTTAAAAGCCTTACCTTGGAAAAGGATGAAGAAAAAGATATTGCGGACGAATGGTTAAAAGCTTCCCTTGATTTTGAAAAAGTAAAATCTCATTTACCAAGAAGCGTGGCAATTTTTTCCGATAATGATCCGTGGGTTCCCCGAGAAAATCAAGAAGACTTTAAAGAAAAACTTGGCTCAGAAATTATTATTGAACACGATAAAAAACATTTCAGTGGCAGTGATGGAGTAAAAGAACTTCCGATAGTGTTAGAGAAAATTTTAGAATTATAAATCATATGAGAAAAATATTTGTCTATATTGCTTTAGTAGTTCTCCTTATCGCCGCAGGAGTTTTTTGGTTTAATCATTATCTCTATACTCAAAAGCAGAGCGGAGAGAGTGGATATAGAGATTCAACCTACCTTATAGAAGGAAAGCAGATCACCCTTGTTAATGGATATTCTGAGGTAGAAGTGACTCCCGGTTCCTCATCAAAAATAATTACCAAATATTTTGGGAACGAGGCTATTGGCGACCTGAACGGTGACGGGATGCCTGACGTCGCGTTTTTACTGACTCAAGAACAGGGAGGCAGCGGAACTTTTTACTATTTAGTGGCAGCCATTAAGACTAGTAGCGGATATCAAGGGACCAGCGGCGTTTTGTTGGGGGATAGAATAGCTCCGCAAAATACGACAATTAATAATGCAGAAATTCTGGTCAGTTATGCAGAGAGAAAACCTGGCGAGCCAATGACAGCGGAACCGTCGGTCGGGGTATCACGATATTTTAAATTTGAAAACGGGGAATTGGTTGAACAAATGGATTTAGCTGAATTTGGCAAACCATTTGATTTGGTAGTGAATCAAAAGGTGAAATTTGAAACCAGTCACGAAGTGTTACTCAAAGAAATACAAGATTCACGATGTAAACCGGGCACAGTGTGCGTGTGGCAAGGAGAGCTATCAGCAGTGCTTACTGTTGCTATTCCCACTATTGATGCTTTTGCCTACAAGGAAGTGCGTCTGGGAACCGTAAAGAATAAAAAAATTATAGAAAGCGGGTATGTCTTTGAGCTACAATCAGCAACTGAAACCACGGCGACGATTATGGTTTCTCAGGAGGTAGTAAAAAATCCGGCTCCCTGTTACATTGGAGGCTGCAGTAGTCACGTTTGTTCAGATCAAAAAGATGTGGTCACCACCTGCGAATACAAAGAAGAATATGCTTGCTATAAAACTGCCAAATGTGAGAGGCAAGTCAATGGCCAATGCGGCTGGACCCAAACGAGCGAGCTTATTGCGTGTCTCGATGAAAAAGGTTAACCATGGAAAAGCCACTGTATAGAATGAAGGGAAAGGTGTGGCTTTATCCTGGTATGGTTGGATGGCATTTTGTTAGTATTACCAAAAAACAGTCAGATGAAATTAAAGATCTCTTTGGCGGAATGGCAGGTGGTTGGGGATCGCTGCCCGTTATAGTGACCGTTGGGAAAACCAGTTGGAAAACATCTATTTTTCCTGATAAAAAATCGGGGGCGTATCTATTACCCCTGAAAGCGGATATCAGAAAAAAAGAAAAAATTAAAAACGGCGATACCATTAATTATTCAATAGAAATAAGGGTTTGAAGATACTTCTGTGGTATAATTGACTTATGAAGGACAAAGATTTAATCTTGTATGTAAGAAACTTTATCTTTGGGGCTGAAGATAGTCTTGTTTCTACAGTTGGTTTACTGGCCGGCATAGTATCAGCAGGGGTTTTGCAGCGAGAAGTTATTGTTTCAGGCTTAGTCTTGGTTTCTGTTGAAGCATTTTCAATGTCGGTTGGCAGTTTTTTATCTGAACGTACTACCGAAGAGTATTATGCTCATTTTAAAGAAAAGAAAAGTAAGTCTCTCTTTGCTGCTTCTATCATGTTTTTATCATATTTATTGTGCGGTTTTATCCCTCTATTTCCGTATCTTATTACCGATAAACAAGAAGCATTTTGGTGGTCAATTATAGCGAGCTTGCTAGCCCTTGCTTTGCTTGGAGTTATAAGCGCAAAAATTTTAAAGACAAATATTGCAAAAAATACTTTCAGGATGATGATTGTTGGTGGGTTTGCCATTGGTTTGGGGGTAGTAGTAGGAATGTTTATCAAATAATTAAAAAAATTATTAAAATAAAAATATTATCATGGAAAAAGCTCCGATCCCAGAAAACGAAAGCAAAAGACTGGCTTCGTTACATGCTTTGTATCTTCTTGATACGCCGGCAGAAGAAAGGTTTGATATATTCACTCGTGTGGCTACTAGACTTTTTAACGTTCCTATTTCTACTCTTACCTTGGTTGATGCTCATCGTGAATGGTTTAAATCGTGCCAGGGACTTTCAGAGACAAGAGGAGAAAGGGCAATCTCTTTTTGCGGGCATGCGTTGGTTGAAAATGAAATGCTGGTTGTAGAAGACACCAAAAAAGATAAAAGATTTTTTGATAATCCCATGGTGGTAAAGAGCCCCCATATACGATTCTACGCGGGAGTTCCTATTATGAGCGCTGATGGCCAGCGCGTGGGGGTCTTTTGCATCAAAGGCACAAAACCAAGAAAATTCTCTAAAGAAGACCGAGAGATATTAAAACAATTAGCTAAACTCGTAGAGCATCAAGTAAATGCGCATAATCTTAGTTCAATGTTAAAAGAACAAAAAGGTATTATTGACGAAAATAAATTAAAGCAGAGGCGTGCTCAGTAAGGTAGGTAATTTGCAAATTACTTACTTTGGCCGAGTACAAAATTATAGTAAGCCCGGCCAAAATTCCTTTAAAAATTAATAATTCTATGAATAAACTTACTCTTAGTTTGCTTTTAATTGCGGTAATCGTTTTAGCTGTGCTGGGGGTTTATTTTGGTTCTAAAAAAGCTCCAGTGCAAACTACACAAAATAATGAAGAGGTTGCGCCACCAGCAGAACCATTGCTGCTGAGCGTAATAAATAATGATGTCCAAATTAAGGAGCTTACTGACTCTCAATTAAAAGAGGTGCAGGAAAAAAGCGTGTCGGTACACGAGGGGACCTATGTGAAAACTTCGCTTACCGGACGAGCAACGATAGAATCTAACAATGGCACCACGACCGTGGTTGATAAGAATTCTGAATTCACTATTGCCCGCTCTACCCAAAACCAATCTCAAATTTTTCTGGCACTTGGTAGTATTTGGGCAAAAGTACAAAAGGTATTTGGAAAAGGCGAAAGCTATCAAGTAGAGACTAACAATGCAGTAGTTACGGTACGCGGCACCTCATTTGGCGTTTCATATACCATTGATAAAAAGACAATGATATATGTCGCTGAAGGCACCGTGTGGCTGCTTTCAATTAATCCTGTAACCAAACAGGCAATCGGACAGGAAGTTACGGTAAACGCAGGTCAAAAAGCAACGGTTGAAGATAATCAGAATCCGGTTGTCCAAGCTATTTCAGACTCTGACAAGAAATTAGATTGGTATATTTTTATTAATGGCAAACCCGTCAGACCAGAAGCGTCAGCGCCTTCTCAGCCGCCAACTCCAAAACCAGAGCTCTATTCGGTAACCCCCGGCACTTTATACTATCGGCAGGGATTAGTAAATTTTTCCATTAATGGAAAAGATATCAAAGATGTAGCCAAGGTGCTATTAGGCGGGATTCCTATTGAATTTTCCGTACGGGATTCTCGTACCATCACTGCCACCGCTCCTTTAGGCATGAAGGAAGGCATATACGACGTTTCGGTGGTATTTTCTAATCAACAAACACTAACTCTTACACAAGTGCTTACTATAAAGCAATAAGGCTAGACTATAGACGAGCTCATGATTAAAAACAATGTGAAGGTTGCTCTCATTATTGTCACTGCAACAGCTGTGGTATTTTGTTTTCTCCAATTTTCACTGCTTGATACTTGGCAGGAAAGGATATTTGATAGGTTCTTTACTAAAAAAGTCCCTTCAAGCGAAATAGTCATATTTGCCATAGATAACGAAAGTATTTCTGCATGGGGACAGTGGCCATGGTCACGGAAAATATTCGCCAATGCCTTGGAAAAATTGCAGAAAGCTACGGTAGTGGCAATTGATGTTAATTTTTCTGATCCATCAAGCACAGATCCCGCTGGAGATTTGTTGCTTGCTGCGGCTATGAAGCGTTCGGTGCCAAAAGTTATTTTACCATTGCAAATTAATCAACGCACCCAAGAAAAAATTGAGCCATTAGATATATTAAAAGCAGAGGGTCTTGTGGGTACTGTCAATGTGACGCAAGAAGACGGCGTTATCAGAAAAGTTGAAAACTTCCAAAATGGCAGTATTAGTTTTGGGGCATTGGCAACACAGCAATACCAAGGCAAAGATATACATATTCCGGCCGTAATGCGGATTGATTATGCCGGACCGCAAAATACATTCACCACCTTACCTGTAAACGATCTCTTACAAGGCCGCGTTCCCGAAGCAATTTATAGAGATAAAATAGTTTTTATTGGCGCAACAGCCGCTGACTTACATGATTTTTCACAGACTCCCTTTGGTCTTTTGTCTGGGGTGGAAATAAACGCGAATATCACCAATACCATTATTTCTCAAACATTTTATCAGGATTTTCCATGGTATCTTTCACTCCTGGCAATGGCGTTGTTTAACCTTGCCTCAGCAGTGAGTGTGGTAAAAATAAAAAGGCTTTACCTACTTATTTTTGCATTGTTGGGATTATTTGTTTCTATCAACGTTTTAGGGATGGCGCTATTTTCTTATAAAATAATGTCCCCTGTATTATATGTGAATGGAGGATTCTTAGTCGTATCAATTGCAGCAATTATTTTCCAATACTTGGTTGAATTTCGAGAAAAGCGTTTTATTTATGAAAGTTTTAAATATTATTTATCACCAGAAGTGATACAAGATATTTTAAAGGATCCTAAGAAGTTAGCTCTTGGCGGAGAGCGTAAAAAGATAACAGTGTTTTTTTCAGATATCCGAGGCTTTACCTCTGCTTCTGAATCATTATCGCCTGAAATGCTGACCTATGTGGTAAGCGAATACATGACAGAAATGACCGATATTATCATGGCTGAAAAAGGGCTGGTTTCCCAGTACTTCGGCGATGGAATTATGGCGTTTTGGGGCGCTCCCTTGAAAAATGCCAATCAGGCCACAGATGCCTGTCGGGCTGCTTTGCTGATGCAGGCCGCGCTTGATGGGCTTAATGCGCGCTTTAAAAATGAAAACATCAACGCGCACATCAATGTTGGCATGGGCATTAACACCGGTGAAGTGATTGCGGGAAACATAGGCTCTAGGAAAAAGTTCAATTATACGGTGTTTGGCGACGGAGTTAATTTGACTGCAAGATTGGAAGGTCTCAATAAAGAATACGGCACTAATATCATCATTTCAGAAACAACCAGGAAAGAAGTAGCCGATAATCCGCAATTTTCTATACGGGAGCTCGATGTAATTATGGTAAAAGGTAAAAAGCAGCCAACGGCCGTATTTGAATTACGAACAACACCGCTTGATCCATCTATTATGCGACACTTTTCTGACGGCAGAAAGTTATATAACGAGGGCAAATGGAAAGAAGCAATTGCGCAATTTTCTCTTATAGCTAATTCTGATGGGCCAAGCCGTCTTTATATTAAGCGGTGCCAGGAATTTGAGGATAACCCTCCAGAGCATTGGAATGGGATCTATGAATTCAATAAAAAATAAGGGCGCCAGCGACGGGGTTGACATAGGGTGGCGTTTCATTACAATAGAGGTATAATAAAAAGTCTTAAAACATTTAAATAATCAATAAAAATGAATATTAAAAACAATATAGTAGTTATCATTTCGCTGGTTGTCGTTTTTACGTTTTTTGGAGTTGTTATTGCTAAAGAAAATACTAGTGGAATACATAAAAGAGTAATAGCTCACAGTCAATCAGAAGTGCAAGCAGCAGTTTCTGCTGGTTGCACGGTGGTTAGAGATGCCAAAACAGTAAAAGCTCTCGATTGCCCTAAAGAAGTTGCTGAATCGTTAGCGCTTGCTGAAGATGTGAAGGTATTTGCCCAAGATAACGAAAAAGAAGAAAAACCGGGTCTGCAACCTGGTACTCAAAGTGCTGCTGCTAACCAACAAATAGGAGCTAATATAGTACATGTTTCTGGTAATACGGGAGTTGGTAGGAAGGTAGTAGTGCTTGATACCGGATATAATTACACGCACCCGGAATTAATTTCCAGTTACCTGGGAGGAAGGGATTTTGTAAATAATGATAATGATCCTATGGACGATGAAGGCCATGGCAGTCATGTGGCAGGTATTATTACCGCCGATGGCATTAATGCCAGTGCCAGGGGAGCGGCTCCGGATGCAGGAGTCATTGCTGGCAAGGTTCTTGATCAAAATGGTTCAGGCTTCTTTACCGATGTGGTAGCAGGTATTTATTGGGCGGTAGACGGTCCTGATGGCGTATATGGGACACCTGATGACTTTGGTGCCGATGCCATCAACATAAGCTTAGGGACCAGTGCGCCGTATTTGTACAAAGGATTTTGCGACGGAGTAATGCCTGACCTAACTAATGCCATTAAATATGCAACTCAAAAAAACGTAGTGGTAGCAGTTGCCGCGGGTAATGCCGGAAACCCAGGTGTCTCTCTTCCGGGATGTATTAGTTACGCAACTACGGTTGGTGCAGTCAGCAGCAACAATAAAGTCGCCAGTTTTTCGGGCAGAGGAAGCGCCCTGGATATTACTGCCCCTGGCGTAGGCATTTTTTCAACAGTATTGGGAAGTTCGTACGCATCATGGAGCGGAACGAGTATGGCGACCCCGATGATTGCTGCAGTTGCGGCACTGGTAAAATATGCTCACCCCGGATATACTCAAGCTCAAGTTGAAACTAGACTGTTTAGCACCGCTTTGGACTTAGGTAAGGCGGGTAAAGATAAGGATTATGGATGGGGAAGAGTACGAGCCAACTTGGCAGTACAGTAGTTTTTTAAAATCCAAAAAGCGGTCAAAACCGCTTTTTGGTTATTTGGTTATAAACGAGCCTGGTGAATAATATCGTATTCGCACCTTTTCTCAAAATTTCAGCTGCGAATGCATTATAAACTCGTTCGCTTATACTCTGTATAAGCCTCCTCGTTCTATCACATTCTCGCCCTGAAATTTTGAGAAAATCTATCGAAAGAGCATTATTCACCAGGCTCATAAGGGACAAATATGGAAATTTCTCTTAAAGCAGAAGAATTATTCAAAATTGGAGGTTTTGTCGTGAACAATAGCCTGTTTTTAACGGGACTTGTTTTTATTGTGTTAGTTTGTTTTTCTCTGGTATTGTATAGAAAAATACATATTGTGCCGGGGAAAATGCAGTCGGCGGTAGAAATGGGCGTAGAATGGCTTTTACAAACAATGGCAGCTGTTTTAGGCTCAGTGGAAAAAGCAGAGAAATATTTTCCCCTTATTGCGACTATTTTTATTTTTATTCTCACCTCAAATTTATTAGGTATTTTCCCTGGAGTAGGGTCTTTATTAGTTGGACATGTGCCTTTGCTTCGTTCACCTGCAGCTGACCTGAATTTTACCCTAGCTTTTGCGGTTATTTCGGTCATTGCAACTAACATTTTAGGAATGCAGGCGATCGGCGTGTTTTCCCACCTTAAAAAGTTCTTCAATTTTAGCAATCCGATTAACTTTTTTATCGGTATTTTGGAGCTTATTTCCGAGTTTGCCAAAATTATCTCTTTATCATTCCGATTGTTCGGAAATGTATTTGCCGGGGAGGTATTGCTGACTATTATCTTTTTCCTTGCCCCGTACCTTGTTCCACTGCCATTTTTGATGCTCGAGCTCTTTGTGGGGTTGATTCAAGCCTTTTTATTTGCTATGCTGACGTTAGTTTCAATTTCATTGCACACAAGTGTACACGAAAATCATTAATTAAATACTATTAAAGTAAAAAAATATTATGGATATAGAACAAGTTCGTTTATGGGCCACGGTGGCAGCCATTGCCATTGGTACTATAGCTCCAGCCATTTCTATTGGCTTTATTGGTTCGACCGCAGCAAAGTCAATCGGCAGAAATCCCGAAGCTGCTCCAAAAATTCAGACAGCTATGATTTTAGCAATTGCGTTCGCTGAAGCTATTGCTATTTATTCATTGGTTATCGCGTTGATTATAAAGTTTGTTGCGTAAGCAGCAAACTTTTAGTTTATTATGGAAGAAACTACTGGCTTGCTTTCGCAACTCGGCATTGATTGGAAGCTGTTTTTAAGCCAAGCAGCTAATTTTTTTATTTTACTGTTGATTCTGCGATCGTTTGTCTACAAACCTCTGTTCAAGGCAATCAAAGAGCGCAACAAGAAAATACAAGAAGGTTTGACAAAGGCAGAAGAGGCAGCGGTTCGGTTGCAGGAAGTAGATCATATTGCAAAAGAAAAACTCCAAGAAGCTGATCAAGAATCAATCAATATTATTCAATCGACTAAAGAAAAGGCAAAAGGATTGGGAGAGGTTCTTGCTAAAGAAGTGGAGCAGAAGAGAATAGTATTGATGCAGGAATTGAGTGCCCAGCACAAGAAACAGGAAGAAGATTCCAAAAAGGCTATTTTAAAACAGGCAGGGGAATTAGTGAAAAAAGTTCTGATTAAAACAGTGGAATTAAAGCCTGACCAGGTTGACGAAGCACTGATTAAAAAAGCCATTTCAACAATCAATGAACCCCGTTAGAAGTATGGAAAAGGTTGGATAAACTTCAATGGGTCAAAATTTTAAAGATAATACTAATTAACATGAGTAAGCAAAACATATTTTACGAATAAAATATGTTTTGCCCAGACTTCTAACGGGGTGAAGCATAATGTTACCACATACGCAAAAGCGTTGGCAGAATTGATTGCAGAAAAGAAGCTTTCAGAAAAAGAGATCGTCACACGATTTCTCGCCTTTTTGGAGAAAAAAGGGATGCAAAAGAAAGGAAAAGAAATTGTGCGGGCAGCAGAGGCTATTGTATTAAAAAAGTCGGGGTATAGGAGTATTGTTGTCCAAACAGCACGGAAAATACAAAAAAATAACATGCTCCAGACGATTGCAAATAAGGGAGATATAATTGTAGAAAAAATAAATCCTGATTTAGTAGCAGGTGTTACTATTACCGTAAATAACGAAAAACGACTCGATTTTTCACTTAAAAGCGTATTAGATACTATTTTCAATGACTGACCAAGTTATACAAAAAATCAAAGAAGCCATCGAGGGCTATAAACAAAAACCCGAATGGGAAGAAATAGGAACTGTCGTAGAAGTGGGTGATGGCATTATCAAAGCAACAGGACTCTCTCAGTGTCAGAGCCAAGAGGTTTTGGTTATTGAGGCCGGTAAAGAGAAGGTAAGGGCGGTGGCCTTGAACTTAGAGGAAGATGCCGTGGGAGCTTTGATATTAGGAGATTCGTCCGCAGTTAAATCGGGTCAGGTTATAAAAAGAACAGGGCAAATTTTATCGATTGGTGTAGGAGAACAGTTATTGGGGAGAGTTGTTGATCCCTTGGGTAATCCCTTGGACGGTAAAGGACCTCTTTTTTCAGAAAAGGATAAACCTCAGCGCAACTTTTTAGAAAATACGGCGCCTGATGTATTGGCTCGTCAATCAGTTCACCAACCATTGCATACAGGTGTGAAAGCTATTGATTCAATGATTCCTATCGGCCGTGGTCAACGAGAATTGATTATTGGCGACCGTCAAACCGGAAAAACAGCGATTGCCTTAGACATGATTATTAACCAAGGGAAAGAATCAAAAAAACCAGCTGTTTGTATCTACGTTGCTATTGGTCAAAAAGAATCAAAAATTGCCAAAATTGTAGAAACACTGAAAAAGAATAATGCGCTTGAGTATACGATTGTTGTTTCAGCGTCAGCCGCAAGCCCGGCCGCCTTCTGGTACTTGGCGCCATTTGCGGGCGCTGCTATTGGTGAATACTTTAGAGATAAAGGACAGGACGCATTGATTATTTATGATGATTTGTCGAAACAGGCATGGGCGTATCGGCAGATTTCTTTATTATTGCGCAGACCACCCGGCCGCGAAGCATATCCGGGTGACGTATTTTATTTACACTCACGACTTTTAGAGCGTGCTGCAAAACTGAGCAAAGAAAAAGGTGGGGGATCGTTGACCGCCATTCCTATTATTGAAACTCAACTTGGTGATGTGACGGCCTATATTCCCACCAACGTTATTTCTATTACCGACGGGCAAATTTACTTAGAGTCTGATTTGTTTTACCAGGGCACACGGCCAGCCGTGAACGTGGGATTGTCGGTTTCTCGGGTAGGATCATCGGCACAAACAAAAGCAATGAAAAAAGTAGCAGGGAAACTCCGCTTGCAACTTGCCCAATTCCGCGAATTACAGACGTTTGTGCAATTTGCCTCCGACGTTGACCAGGCAACCAAAGAAAAAATCCATAAGGGTCGTATTGTTTCTGAAATTTTAAAGCAATCAGACCTGAACCCAATGCCCTTTGAGCAACAAGTATTAGTGTTATACGCCGCGCTTAATGGCTACTTTGATAAATTCCAACCAGAGCAAATTCAAGCGATTGAAGCAAAGTTTTTAGAATATGTAAAAATGAAAGATTTGTCCCGATCGCAAAGCGATCGAGGATCCTCGTATGCCCACGATAAGATCGGGGCATCGGGACATGCCAATTTACTTGATTCGTTACGAGAGAAAAAAGATTTAACCGAGGATATTGAAAGCAAAATGAAGGAAGTAATTAATAAATTTGTCGAGAGTATATAATGGAAAGTGCACAGAATTTAAAAAAGAGGCTTAAATCAGTTGTCCCGATAATTAAATTTCAATGTTTTATACCTATATATTAAAATCCTTACATAATAATTCTTATTACGTAGGAAGCTGTGAAGATGTTAAGGAAAGACTTAATTCGCATAACAAGGGTTTGGTAAAATCAACAAAAAGATACATTCCCTGGAAATTAATGCACACAGAGGAGTACGAAACTCTTTCAGAAGCTAGAAAACGAGAAATGCAAATTAAATCTTGGAAAAAGAGAAGTGCAATAGAAAGATTATGTAAGGATTTTACAATTTAATTATCGAGGATCCTCGATAAATTTCATAAAATTTATCGGGACCAATATTAAACTATGGAAAGTACACAAAATATTAAGAAACGTCTTAAGAGTGTTAATAGCATTGGGAAAATTACCAAGGCAATGGAACTGGTGGCGGCAACAAAAATGCGCCGGGCTCAGGAAATTGCTCTGGCTTCACGTCCGTACGCGTTTGCCGCACTGGATTTACTTTCGCGCTTGTCCTTGATCGAGAAAACAAAGCATGTACAGTTCCCTGAATTATTACGCCAAAGAAAAGTAAAAAAAGTTTTGTTTGTGCTGGTCTCTTCCGATAAAGGATTAGCAGGAGCCTTCAATAGTTCAGTGATGAAAAAATTTGAAGCTCATATGCAGCGCGATCAGGAAAAATATAAGAATGAAGAAAAGTTTTTTGTGGCAGTCGGGGAAAAAGCCTTTAATTATCTTTCAAAAAAAGGATTGAATGTGGTAAAAAAGTTTGTGCAGGCGGGGGATTATACAACTCCTGAACATGTCGAGCCGTTAACTCATTTTATTGTTGAAGGGTATATGCAGAAACAATGGGATCGGGTGGTTATTATTTCTATGAATTTTAAATCTGCTCTGCGTCAAGAACCCCATGTCCGTTTAGCTCTGCCCATTGATTTTGATCGTCTCAAGGAAACCCTCCAAGAAATTGTTCCCCAAACAGGAAAATTTGCGGAATTGAGAAATCAGTTAGAGGTTAAAGGCAAGAAGTTACCTGCCCGCCGAAGCCTTGGCGCAGGCGGGGAAGTTAGTTATCTCATAGAACCATCGCCAGAAGTCGTGCTAGAAAACTTAGCCAAGCACTTATTCTTTATGCAGGTATATCACTTAATTTTGGAAGCCAATGCAGCAGAACATTCAGCGCGGCGCATGGCTATGAAAACAGCGTCTGATAATGCTAAAGACCTTTCAGAAAATTTAAATTTACAGTATAACAAGTCACGCCAGGCAGGCATTACGAGAGAAATTATCGAAATTACTGCCGGGGCCGAAGGTTTATCATAAAAATTATGAATAAAGGCACTATAGTTCAAATTATAGGTTCAGTGGTTGATGTGGAATTTCCCGAAGCCGGAAAATTGCCGGAAATTTTTAACGCATTAAAAATTTCCGCTTCCGATAACGACGTTACGCTCGAAGTTGTTAAACACTTAGATTCTCAAAAAGTACGGGCAATTTCTTTGCAATCTACCGATGGATTGGCGCGCGGTATGCACGCTGAAGATACGGGAAAACAAATTTCTGTACCAGTTGGGCCTGAAGTACTCGGCAATATTTTCAATGTCATGGGTCAGCCACTCAGTGGCGCCAAAAAGTTTAAAACTACCTGGCCAATTCATAGAAACTCACCACCGTTTGTTGACCAATCAACCAAAACAGAAGTGTTTGAAACAGGAATTAAGGTTATTGATTTGATCGCCCCGTTTATTAAGGGAGGAAAAATTGGATTGTTTGGGGGAGCAGGCGTGGGTAAAACCGTTTTGCTCATGGAGCTTATTAGAAACGTAGCTGAAGAATCAGGTGGTGTGTCCGTCTTTGCGGGTGTGGGAGAGCGAACCCGCGAGGGAAATGATTTGCATAAAGAGATGCAAGAATCGGGCGTTATTAATAAAACAGCGCTCGTTTTTGGGCAGATGAATGAAGTACCGGGCGCCAGAGCGCGCGTTGCTTTATCGGCTCTGACTATGGCCGAATATTTTAGAGACGAAGAAAAAAAGAATGTTCTCTTGTTTATTGATAATATTTTTAGATTTTCGCAAGCGGGATCAGAAGTTTCTGCCTTATTGGGCCGTATGCCCTCGGCCGTCGGTTACCAGCCCACCTTGGCTCAAGAAATGGCCGAACTCCAAGAGCGTATTACTTCCACCAAAAACGGTTCTATTACCTCCGTACAGGCCATTTACGTGCCCGCTGACGACATTACAGACCCAGCTCCCGCGACAACCTTTTCTCATTTGGATTCAACCATTGTATTGTCTCGCGCATTAACAGAAATTGGTATTTACCCGGCCGTAGATCCCTTGGCTTCCACTTCAAGCGCTTTGGACCCTAAAATTGTAGGAGAGCGGCATTATCAAGTAGCCCGCAGAGTCCAATTAACCTTGCAGCGGTACAAAGACTTGCAGGACATTATTGCCATTTTGGGTATCGAAGAACTTTCTGACGAAGATAAAAAAGTGGTCAATCGGGCGCGTAAAATCCAGCGATTTTTATCGCAGCCGTTCTTCGTGGCCGAAAACTTTACGGGCATGAAAGGAAAATTCGTAAAACTGGAAGATACGATTAAGGGATTTGAAGAAATTTTGGAGGGGAAACACGACGACGTGAGTGAAGAAAAGTTTTATATGAAAGGAGATATTAGTGAAATTGTATGAAGCTTTCAATCTACAGCTTAAAGAAAACACTTTTTGATGGGGAGGCGACGCTTCTTAACTGTAAAACGGCTGTCGGCGAGGTTACCATACTCGATAATCACGAAACATATATCGGGGTTCTTAAAAGCGGTGTCATGAAAATTGTTGATGCTGTACAAAAAGAGCATTTTTTTGAAATAACATCTGGTTTTATGGAGGTAAGAGAAGGGAATCACGTACGGTGTTTGGTGAGCTAAAAATGATGGGCTGTGGATAAAAAATCTTTGACAAGCCATTTTAATGGTATAATAAGTGAAGCTCGAAAGATGCTTGATCCGCCAGAGGCGGATCAAAGGTCGTTTACGAAATAGTTATTCTTTTACTATGAATAAAGCTGTAAACACCATTTCAATGGTTCTCTTGATTGTAGGAGGACTCAATTGGGGTTTGATAGGCTTAAATATGGACTGGAATGTTGTAGGAATGATTTTTGGAAGCTGGGGATGGCTTTTGAACCTAGTCTATATCTTAGTTGGCTTGTCAGCTCTCTACCACCTTTGGTTGTGGTTATCAAAGAAGGCGATGTAGAATCGGATTCTAACAAAAAATCCCTCTTACGTGGGATTTTTTGTTGCATCGATATTAATTAATATCGATTCTGCCGAGGTGGGCGGTTTTTTGCCCAGCAATCTCTGCAGTAGATTGGCCGGTCGGCTGCTGGTTCAAAAGGGAGTTCGGTAATTTCTTTTCCACAGTCTGAGCACTTCCAGTTTCCCTGAACCATTTGGCGTGGGCCAAAGTTCTTGTTTTGATTGAACATTTCTTCACCCCTTAGTTCACTACGCTGATAACGTTATACGTGATTTTATGTGTGAATAAAGAGGCTTATGATAAAACGACCTTGAGACTTTAAGGTCGTTGTTCATTAACGAACACGACTACTTATTGTCTAAGCCTATTGTAGCTACTATTTTTTATAATGTCAAACAAAAAAGAGTCCAAGTAATGCGAGGACTCTGGCTTTTAAAAATGTGGCTTGATGGGGAAGGACTTATTCTGTCCAGGTTCGCTCCATGGAAGCGATCGTCCAGAATGGACAAGTCCCTCTCAGTGGTGTTCGTGTCTATGCCGCTCGCAGAACCATACTGCAAAAGCGAGGATAGACTCTGGAGCCTGAAAGAGCTCCGGTTTGCGCAAACCGGGGATTTCATACTCGCGTTGCCGGGTACGACCCCTCCAGAGTATGCCTGTCCAGGCATGACGCATCTACGGTTTTTACACCCCAATGCTGAAACACTCACGAGGACATGTATCCTCGCCGCCGAATTGCACGGACGCCATCAAACCACAGGGTTACAAAGTTCTACAGTTAATACTATTGCAATAAGCTTTAAAGTCAATATGCTGTGGGTAATTGTTTTTTTATTATTTTATACTATGATCAACATATGAAACGCGTTTTCTTGATTATCTCAATTGTGCTATTTGTAGCAGTGCTTATTTTTGCTGCAGTTATGAAGTTGTTTAATTAATGAAATTCCATATATCTAAAAAATCAAACAAAAGCCGGGCACGACTCGGCTTTTTAGAAACTTCTCACGGGGTAGTGGAAACACCTACGCTTGTTCCTGTTGCAACGCAGGCGGTTATTAAAACGCTCACCAGTGAGGAGGTTTTGCAAACTAAGTCGCAAATTTTAATTTCTAACACTTTTTGGCTGCACTTACGGCCAAATGAAAAGATTGTTCAAAAAGCAGGGGGGCTACATATATTTATGAACTGGAAAAAGCCATTGATGACTGATTCGGCCGGTTTTCAGGTATTTTCGCTCGGATTTGGACGAGATTTTGGTGTGACGAAATTTTTAGGCAAGGGCATGAAAAATAAAAAAGTTATTAAAGAATTAAGCCAGCCAAAATCAGTTAAAATTATGCAGGATGGGGTGTATTTTCGCTCACCTATTGATGGACAAGAATTATTTATTGGGCCAAGAGAATCTATTAAAATACAAGAACAATTAGGTGCAGATATTATGTTTGCGTTTGATGAATGTACTCCGCCACTGGCAAATTATGAATATGTGAAAAAATCTTTAGAAAGAACCCATAAGTGGGCAGAAATTTGTTTAAAAACAAAAAAAACTAAACAAGCGTTATTTGGCATTATCCAGGGTTCAGAGTTTAGGGATTTAAGAGAGGAAAGTGCCCAGTTTATTAATTCATTAGGTTTTGATGGCTTTGGAATTGGTGGGGATTTATGGAGGGACAAAGACGGAACTAATAGGGTTTTAAAGTGGATTATTCCCTTACTAGATGAAAAAAAACCAAGGCACATGTTGGGTGTGGGATATTTAGAAAATATAGAAGATTTGATAAAGTCTGGTATTGATGCATTTGATTGCACAGTTCCCACGCACTATGCGCGTCGAGGAATTGCATTCACGTCAGAGGGTCGTCTCAATTTAAAACAATCAAAATTTTTAAAAAAGCGCGAGCCATTGGATAAAGAATGTGTGTGTCAGACGTGTCTTAATTATAGAAAAGATTATATTTGCCATTTATTGCGTGCCGGTGAATTGACTGCTCTTAGCCTACTTACCTTCCATAACCTGCATTATTTCAATGGTTTTGTTGCAGATATTAGAGAAAAAATAAAGAAAGGGTATATTTGACGAAGAGTTAAGCATTTGATAGCGTAGTGTAACGTGTTCTTTGTTTTTTTGTCACACCAACGTACGGAGGTCTCTCATGATTACGCCGATAGTCAAAGATAAAACTCTTGCTGAAACAACACACAAGGGAGAACTAACGATCAAAGTTTTGTGGCCAGGACTCGAGGATGAAGGTCCTTTTGACTTAGATACTATGACTGTCAATGGCGACGGTCAATCCTTAGATGAACTGGTTTGCAGTGCATATTACTATAAGACCGGTCGTAACCACTACTGGTGGTCGTTTCGCAGTTACGACCAGAATAAAGGCGAGGTGGTTGTCGTGAAAGAAAAACAACAATAGTTCTTTAAAAGCAAGGCATCATCACCTCAACTTTTCTCAAAAGGGGGTATTAATGAACTCTTTGAAAGATGACGCCTATGTTTGGCTCCTTTTTCTACGCAGTGGGACTAGGTACTACAAAAAATATCTTGCTAAAATACGCTACGGTGCAGATAAAGGTTTTTTCTCTCTTGCCAATATTGGTACCAGCGAACAAGAGCTTGAGAAGCTCCGAATAAAAGGCTGTAAACCTCGTGCCAAAGAATGGCTTCATTTACTGGAATGCAACGCCATGGCCTATAGCAGATTTAGCCAAGAAGAAATTAATCAAACGGGCATGTCTGTTGATGACCGTTTCGATTTTATTCTTGGTTACCTGAGAAAAGAACTTGAAAGTGGGGGGTTATCGCTCGCTGATATAGACATGGATGAAGAAGAACTAGAAGCCATGAAGGCAACAGGGCGTAGATTAATTACACAACAATGTCAGCTTGCAGATGCGCACTACCCTGAGGAGTAGGGCGCTTTTTTTTGTAAAAAATAATTTTATATGTATACTTAAAGTATGGAAAAAATAAAAGCAGGGCTCGTAAAAATGAGAGAAGAGCAAGCCGTACTCAGAAAAGAAATTAAGGAAAAAACAGTAGGGTATTTGTTAGCTGCTCTTGGCTTGGTGGCTGGTTTGGCGTGGAACGAGGCGATAAAGTCACTCATAGACCAATTTTTCCCAAATTCCAGTGGCAGTGTTTTTATAAAATTCTTCTATGCGGCGGTGGTTACTATAATTATTGTCATTGTCACCGTATATTTACTGCGCTTTAGTCAAGATAAAAAAGAAGAAAATATATGAAAAAATACGAATTACCTTTACTGCCATACGAGTATAATGCGCTTGAGCCGTTTATTGATGAAGAAACAATGCGTGTGCATCACGACAAACATCATGCCGCGTATGTAAATAATCTTAATGCGGCTCTTGAGAAGCACGAAAACCTTTTTAAGGAAAATCCTGTAGAGTTACTGATGAATCTTGATAAAATTCCTGAAGAAATTCGCACCGCTGTGCGAAATAACGCCGGTGGGCATGTGAACCACACGATGTTTTGGGAAATTATGGGACCGAAAACAGGCGGAGAACCAACAGGAAAACTAGGAGAAGAAATTAAAAAAACTTTTGGCAGTTTCAAGGAATTTCAGGAAAAATTCAACGACGCGGGGACAAAGCGCTTTGGATCTGGCTGGGTATGGCTGGTGAAGAATAAAAAAGGGGATTTGGAAATTATGTCTACTCAAAATCAAGACAATCCAATAACTGACGGTCATTTACCGATTATGGGAAATGATGTCTGGGAACATGCCTATTATCTCAAATACAAAAACATGCGTGCTGATTACCTGAAAGCCTGGTGGAACGTTGTGAGCTGGGGAGAAGTCGAAAAGCGCTTTAGTGCCAAGAGCTAATTGTTGCAATGAAAGAATTTTACGTTATCTGTGATAATATTCGCAGTTTAGAGAATATTGGTTCGATATTCCGCACGGCCGACGCCGCCGGAGTCGCAAAACTATTTTTATGCGGTATTTCAGGGAGACCGCCGCATCAAAAAATTGCCAAAACTGCTTTGGGAGCTGAAAAAACGGTTCCTTTTGAATATTATAAGCAAACATGGCGTCTCATTGATGAGTTGAAAAGGAAAAAAGTACACATTATTGCTTTAGAGCAGAGCAAAAAAGCTATTTCATATAAAAAATTTCACCCACATTTTCCCTTAGCTTTGATTGTAGGCAATGAAGTTAATGGCATTTCCAAAAATATCTTAAAAAAAGTCGATACTACTATCTATTTACCTATGAAGGGCACAAAAGAATCATTAAATGTGGCGGTAGCCTTTGGAATCGCCGCGTATCATCTTAAAAATCTATAAAATATATGGATATTAATACTATTTTCAACAATCCTTCTGTAGCATTGCTCTTTATTCTCCTGAGTATATGGTCTTTGGCATGGAAAGGTGTTGCATTATGGAAAGCAGCTCGCAATAACCAGAGAAATTGGTTTATAGTGATTATGATTATCAATACGTTTGGAATTTTAGAAATAGCATACATCTTTTACTTTAGTAAACCACAGTTGCCAAAACACGATGAACATGTCGTTTAGTATTGACACCTGATTGACCTCCCGACTATTATTGGGTAAAATAGCCTAAAGATGAAATCTATCCCCCAATATGGTGGGGCAAGGTCGAAACTCATTTTTTTAAAATTATAAGTTCAAGAAACTATGGAAGCTTATTGCGTAAAATGTAAAGCCAAAAGGGAAATGAATGACCCCAAGGAAGTAACGATGAAGGGCAAAGGGGGCAAAACACGCATGGCCATGACAGGTACCTGCCAAACATGCGGTACCAAAATGTTTAAGATCATGGGAATGAAGAAATAATTAGTTAAATCCGAAGTACGAAATCCGAAATCCGAAACAAATCCAAAATAATAGTTCTCAAAACCTGTTTCGAATTTCGATATTCGAATTTCGAATTTTTAGATAATATATGGTCCGAAAAGCAAATCCAGCCCTTTTAAAGCCGATGAATCTTTCTTCGGAATTAGAAGCGGTAGTCGGCAAAGGCCCGTTGCCTCGTTCGCAAGTCGTCAAAAAACTCTGGGAGTATATTAAGAAGAATAATCTTCAGGACGTAAAAAACAGGCGCGTGATCAACGCTGACGCAAAATTAAAAACAGTGTTTGGTGGAAAAGGTAGTGTTGATATGTTTGAAATGACTAAGTTAGTCTCTAAGCATCTTACATAATATTCCTAATTCCCACAAAAAACGCCCTGAAAGGCGTTTTTTGTTTTGCAGAAAGTAAAAAAATGTGCTATAAAGTAAAAAATTAAAATTACTACTATATGTCAAATGCATTACAAAAAACATTAGTACTATTAAAGCCCGATGCGCTCCATCGGGGTATTGTAGGTGAAATTCTCCAAAGATTTGAAAGAGTTGGCGCTAAAATGATTGGTCTTAAGATGCTTGTCTCTGATAAAGATACCGCCTCTCGCCATTACACCGAAGATCTTGCAAAACGCAGAGGTGAAAAAATAAGAGAAATGATGATAGAAATGATAACTTCTGGTCCTGTCATTGCAATTGTCTACGAGGGAATTGAAATTGTCGAGGTAGTCAGAAAGCTTGTGGGATCAACCGAGCCCAAAGCCTCTGCCCCCGGAACCATCCGCGGAGATTTTTCCCATGTTTCGTATACATACGCAGATGCCAAAAAAATACCGGTAATGAATTTAATTCACGCCTCCACATCTCCCGAGGAAGCAGAGTTGGAAATAGCAGTGTGGTTTAAACCAGAAGAATTAGTGTCTCATAGGCCCGGGTACACGGTCTATACTCTCGGAGAAAATGAGTGATACCTGAGAAATAATTCACAATTGACACGAACCTTAGAAGTATTAATATAAGAGTAGCTCTGGTCGTCCAAAATGTTTTCTATATTAGCTTTCTTTTAGGGAGTCCTACATTGGTTCTGGCCTTGGTCACAACCTGCGGACACCCACTTTACCTAAGGTAGAAGCCTATGGAAACCAGAGCATCAAAGAATCCGCTGATGGCGGGTTTTTTGATGCATCTTATCCACATGGGTTCATCCATTTTTAAATGATATAATAAACGAATATTTTGATGGAGAAAACTCTTTTATTTTTTGATGTCTAGAAAACAGATTAAAATTAAAATAGTTAAAATTTCCAAGCAAGTGAAAAAAGCCCCCTATTCGTGGTGGGTTCATTCAACACTCGCTTTTTTCCTTATTGCTGCACTGGTGGTCAGTGTCTTTACGTTCCCTTCGCCAAAAATAGTGAAAGCCGTTATTGCCGAAGTTCAAACTAATTCAGGGGAATCATCTGAGACTGGACTGGGTAGTAATGACGATACCTCTGTTGCTTCCACCTGGGGAGGAGCAACTACTGCGGGGAATCTTTTGGTAGCGACGTTAGGTTTCTATGGAAATCCGGGTACTATAACTGCTCCCGCAGGAGGATGGACGTTAGTGAATAGTATTTCGAATGGCACTCAATATACCTATATGTACTACATAGAAAATGCTGCCTCGCAAAGCGGTACTAAAACATGGACCTGGGGCACGGGAAACCGTCTTGCAACAGTAATTTTAGCTGAATTTTCAGGAATCGCCACGTCGAGTGCCTTAGATCAAAATGCCACCAATACCGGTACTAGTGCCACTCCTACAACCAATTCTATTACCACGACTCAAGCGAGCGAATTGCTGGTGGCGGCTTTAGGGTGTCAATCTGATCCTCCCGCTGACTTAACTCTCTCTGCTCCTACTAATAGCTTTAGTATTTATAACCAAGAAGAAATTAGCTTTGCGACAAGAACAGAGCGCGGAGGACTCCTTGATCGGATTGTTTCTTCTACGGGAACATATTCTACTGCCGCGACATCAGCAGCAAGTTGCACCTGGGCGACCCTTATAGCCTCATTTAAGGGAGTAACAGGAGTCACCATTGGCGGCACCGTCTATACTGATGAAGGAACTACTAATATTGGTGCTAATAAAACAGTGGCTGTGTCTATCAATGGAGCCGCAGCTGCTGGCACTGATGACACCGATGCTAGTGGAGTATATTCTATCACCGGATTAACGGTGGCCGCTAACGACGTCATCACCCTGTACATTGACGGAGAAACAGAAAAGGGGGTAACGGTCACCAAGGGCACGGGGTTAGACATGTCTAGCATCCATATTTTTAAAAACGACCTCATAACCCGTTGCGATAATTCGTGTTCGTTAACCAATAGCAATTTAGATACTGCAGACAATAACGCAGACCCTGATATTTCAGACATTTATAGCGTCTCCGGGGGGGCTTTAACTGTGGCAGCTGGAAAAAGTTTGTTTATTCCGAGCTCACATACGTTTGTACCGGGAGGAAATGTAAATGTCGGTGGAAATTTTACTAACAACGGAACGTACACCAAAGGAACAGAAACAGTAACGTTAACAGGAACGGGAACTCAAACATTAAAAACAAATAGTTCTTCTCTCTATGATCTTACTATTAATGGTTCCGGCAGTACCTATACGCTCCAGGATGCTTTGGCAGTTACCGATATCCTTACCATTAGCGCGGGCACTCTCAATGCGGGATCTTTTACGACCACTCTCTCAGGAAGTGGTACTCCTTTTGTGGTCAATGGCACGTTTACTGCCTCTACATCAACAGTAAATTATACTGGAGACGGCGCTACCAATATTGCAGGAACCATGTATTACAATTTGCATGTGGGCAACGCGCTTACGCAAACAGCTGCTCGTACGTATAGCTTAGCAGCCAGCGCTACGGTAAGTAATGCTGTGACGGTAGGACCATCGTCGGGAAGCTATACGCACCTATTTTCTTTAGGAAGCTCCACATTGACTCTGTCGGGCACTGGAGCCGTTTTTTCAATCCAGTCAAATGGAAATATTTCGAGTGGTACTTCCACAATTATAATTGCTGACACCTCTTCTTCAAGCAAAACGTTCGCGGGAGCAGGCAAGACGTATTATAATTTTTTAATTCAGGGGTCGGGGACAGGTGCCGTTATTATTACCGGAAACAATACGTTTAACAACTTTACTATCAATGCTCTTAGGACTGTCACCTTTCCCAGTTCTGGAACTCAAAGCTTTAATGGTTCTTTCTCCTGTTCAGGGAGTCCAAATAATCTGATAACTATTAATGCATCAACGGGCGGTGTGGCTGCCACTTTATATAATACGTCAGAAATAATTAGTTGTGATTATCTGAGTCTTCAGGATTCTGCAGCCACCGGCGGAGCAAGTTGGAATGCGGGATGTCATTCCAGTAATGTTTCAGGTAATAGTGGGTGGACGTTTCCTGGCTGTGGAGGGGGTGGCGGCGGGGGAGGTGATGATATTATCTATCATAATGAATGCAGAACTGACAGATGTGTCTTGATCAGTGGAGAAGGGGCAGACCAATGCCAAAATGATGAACAGTGTATTGCGACTCATACTGAGTGCGATGAAAATGATCAATGTGTAGAGGTTCAAGGAGCTGGGACAAATGTGTGTACTACTGATACCGATTGCGTAATTCCGCCCACTCATACTGAATGTAATGCTCAAGATCAATGCGTGGTAGTAGACGGAGAGGGGACTGATCAGTGCCTCGATAACTTCGATTGTATTGTATCTACCCACACAGAATGCAATACGCAAGATCAATGCATTATTGTTGATGGAGTAGGCATTGATCAATGCCTCGACGATTCAGACTGTATTTTACCTACTCATAATGAATGCAATAGCCAGCTGCAATGTGTTCCTTTCCCAGGTATTGGGTTAGATTTGTGTCAAAACAATAATGATTGTATTACGATCCCGCCCACTGAACCGCCCCCCCCTGATGAGCCCCCCGCGCCACCACCCCCCTTTGTAAAAGAAATTCAAAAAGATGCGGTCCTTATTTCAACACAATTAAAAGAAGTTATTGAAAAGCCTTTAGGATCTGCGGTAACAAAAATAACTTCAACAGTTGGTGTACTGATTCCTTTGGCAGTGACGGCGGCAAATCTTGTTTTTGTCCCATCCCTCATCGACATTGTCCTGAGCATCATGCGGCTCTGGGGCGCTCTTTTGAGCGTGCTGGGCATTCGAGGAAGAATTAAACATTGGGGGACCACCTATGATGCAGTAACCAAACAACCGTTAGACCCTGCTCAAGTGGTCATCACCGATATGGAAGGCAAAGAAGTAGCGTTAGCAATTACCGACATTGATGGCCGCTACGGATTTTTGGTGCCGCCGGGTCTCTATCGCTTAGCGGCTAAAAAAACAAATTATGCGTTTCCTTCGCAAAAAGTGACTGGAAAAATAGAAGACGAAATGTATGGCAACCTGTATTTCGGCGAGCCCATTGAAATTAAAAAAACCGGGGAGGTTATTGTTAAAAATATTCCTATGGATCCGGTTAAATTTGACTGGAATGAATTTGCCAAGAAAAACAAAACATTCATGAAATTCTATTCGCATTGGGATAGTTTTCTCAGAAAAATATCAGACCTCTTCTTTGTTATCGGATTCTTTGTCGCTATTGGGTCGTATGTCTTTGCGCCGTACCCCTATAACACCATTATTTTAGTCGTGTACTTAGTGTTGCTGCTTTTGAGGGTATTTGGCTTGAAGCCCAAGTCCTTTGGCTATATAATTGAGAAATCAACCGGGGCACCTCTTTCCTTTGCCATTGTCCACGTCATGATGCCTTCGACCACGGTCCAGGTAGCCCAGCGCGTTGCCGATGCTTATGGCCGCTATTATTGCTTAGTGCCTAAAGGCAAATACTATATCAAGATCGACAAGAAGAATCCCGACGGTACGTATACGACTATTCACACCTCTCAAGTCATCGACGCCTCAAAGAACGGTATTATTAAGAAAAAAATTCATGTTTAAGCTAAAATCTAAAACACCGCCACTAGACTTTGCCGCCCTCACTGCCCATCAACTTAAAAAGCCATTATCAGAAATGAAATTGTCGCTTCAGATGATTTTAGCAGGCGACTTTGGGACAATTTCCGCAGAGCAAAAAGAAATTATTGAAAAAATACTCCATAGTAACGAAACAGCCATTTGTCTTATTACTGACTTATTAGATATGGCTAAAATCGAAGGTAAAAAGACGCTCTACAACCGCTCATCGGTTGATGTTGTTGAACTGATTGAGTCGCTGATATCTTTTGAGCACGATGCCCTCAAGAGAAAAAATATTGTTGTAAAATTAGAAAAACCAAGCGTTGTGCCTTCGGTCATGGCTGATCGGTCAAAGCTCTCTTTGGCAATTCAAAATATTCTCGACAACGCCGTAAAATATACTCCCGTGGGCGGCAGTATAACTATTGGTATTAACGAACATCAAGAAGGCGTTGAAATTATTGTTAAAGATTCAGGAATTGGTATACCCCATGACCAGCATAAAAAATTATTCACCAAATTTTTCCGGGGAGTTAATGCAATTAAAATGGAAACGTCGGGCTCGGGCCTTGGCTTGTTTATTGCTAAAAATATTATTGAAGGCCAAGGGGGGAGTATTCGCTTTGAGTCAGAAGAGAATAGGGGAACCACGTTCTTTATTGTATTGCCAATCGAGTGAGTAGTTGCATAATTGGCGGGAACGTGTACAATTACATAATTCAAAGACATGGCTAAAAAAATTTTAATTATAGAGGACGACGATTTCTTTCGTGAACTCTTGCGCAAGAAATTAAAGTCAGAAGGATTTGAGGTTGCTGAGGCAACCGATGGAGAGAAAGGCGCTAAAATGGCAAAAGAAAAAGCTCCCGACTTGATTTTACTTGACCTTCTCATGCCCGGCATCGATGGTTTTGAAGTCCTTTCTCGAATACGAGGGGAAAGTTCAACTGCTTCCATACCGGTTATTATCTTGTCTAACTTAGGACAGCAAGAAGACATTGAAAAGGGAATAAAGTTGGGAGCTAATGATTATATGATTAAGTCTCAGTTCGACATTAACCAGGTTATTGAAAAGATAAATGGGTTGCTAAAAAAGTAAAGAGTATTAAACTCTGTTTCCTTTGTAAGTGCTTTATAGGAGAAAAAAAGCCCTTCACCGTGTGCGGTGAGGGGCTTTGCGTTTATTGAGCGCCGTACCAACTCTGATAGTTAAGAATCTTCTGGAGAACGTGGCTATTAGCGGGAGAATCTCTTAAAACAGAAATCAAATCTGAAAGCTTTGCTATCGAGAAGACAGGGACGTCGAATCCTTCCTTAATCACTCGCGCAGCGGATCGCTTGTCCTCACGACTGACATACTCTTGTCGGTCAAAAGCGACGACATACGCAGCAACCCTGCCACCCTCTTCGAGTACAAGTGTCATATACTCTTGAGCAGTGAGAGCAGTTGTTAAAACATCGTCCACGATAATAACATCCCTGTTTTTAATAGATAAGCCAGTAATTCTTCCGTGTTCGCCATGCAACTTCGTCTCTTTCCGACATGAGGCAAAACTAACATTTACCTTACGTTTAAAATTCGTGTAAAAGTGGAGTGCAATTGCAGATACCAAGAAAGTTCCTTTGCTAGGCAGGCCAAAGAGGATACTACCAGTTGAAATCAATTTGTTTGCATAGAGCAACGAAGCGTAGTGGTTAATAAGGACATTGATCCCTTTACCACTACAAAACCGACTCATGTCAAACATGTATGGTGAGATTCTCTCAGATTTCAAATCCCAATCACGACCAAGTCCAAATGCTCCAAGGCCGAGAGCGAACTGAACAAAACCTTCTGCTGGTGTCAACATGACTGAATCCTTTCTTGTGAGGTTTTCAAGGTTCATTTCAACCGCACGGTTGAAATGAACCTTGCGATTGTTACGTTATCTTATAGTATTCTTCATAAAAATCAATATAAAACAAAAAACGCCCCTAAAGGCGTTTTTTGTTTTGGCTTGCACTGAATGTAATTGAAGTGTCGGGGTGCTGGGAGTTGAACCCAGGTCACACGACCCCCAGCCGTGCATAATGGCCGTTATACTACACCCCGATATAAATTTTAGACGAGAGTGGCAAAATGCATTAAACCCTCTCTTGGGCTTTAATGCATTTTGCGCAGGCTAACACGCGCTTTCCATCAAAAAGGCGCGTCCATTGAAGATTAGGATACCTGCGTTTTTTCTTGGTCGGATTATATTTACCTCTGAGTTTTACGTAATATCCGCCAATTTCAGATTTTTTACTGCAAATAGTGCAAATTTTTTGAGCCATAGTACTTTTACTCCGTAAAAGAAACTCTAAATTCTAAACACTAAACTCTAAAACGTTTTTTTGGGTTTTAAGTTTTGGTTTTTTTATTTATTTAGGATTTAAGGTTTAGAGCTTAGGATTTTCAATATTGTATCACTCCTTTCTTTTTTTTGCAAATTTTTGTATGATATATAAACGTACCAATGTTTGATATCACTCTTATTTTCATTATTGTTATCTTGATTCTGTCGGTCATTATCCATGAATTAGCTCATGGCTATGTAGCGTACTCGTTGGGTGACCCCACGGCAAAGTATGCGGGACGCTTGACCTTAAACCCTATAAAGCATATTGATTTGTTCGGTTCAATTATTCTGCCAGGAATCTTGATTTTAAGTTCACTCTTTGGCGGGTCGGCCATTATTTTTGGCTGGGCGAAACCGGTGCCCGTAAATCCTTACAACTTTCGTGATCAAAAGTGGGGACAATTGAAAGTTGCTTTAGCGGGACCTCTTTCAAATATGCTTGTTGCGCTCTGTTTTGGCCTTGCAATGCGCTTTATACCACTGCCTTCTTCATTGTCTCTCATGTTTTCAATTATCGTCCAACTTAATATTGTATTAGCTATTTTTAACCTTTTGCCCATTCCGCCGCTGGACGGTTCGTGGGTCCTCTTTCAGTTTTTGCCTGATCAGTTTGAGGGAGTAAAAGTATTCCTTCAGCAATATGGCATGTTTATCCTCTTGTTTTTGTTACTTTTTGGAGGATTATACTGGTTAACCTATGTTGAAGGGTTGTTATTCGGACTTTTCACAGGGGTAGGAGTGTAGAATCCGAACAGAATCAATTGAGCACGTGAATTTTGAGAAAGATTCCAGGCTTGATGAGCGAAGCGATGCCAGAGGTATCGCTGAGTTCTGAAAACGCAGAATCTTTCCAAAATTCACGTGCCCGACGGGAAGAGAAAAAATGGCTGATTTCGTCGTTACAGCTTCGTCAACGTAGTCCAGAGACTATGTTTCCTCGCTGCGCCTTGAAATCATCTCATTTTTTCTCTTCTCAATGTGATTCGTGGTCGAATTATACACTCCCGGTATTTGACATTCTAATATAATTTTGCTAGAATTTTTTTACATTGAGCGCCCAATGCGCTCATTTCAGTTATGCCAACAATTCATCAGTTAATCAAGAAAAACAGAAAAAGCGTCAAAGCCAAAAAGAAGGGCGTTGCTTTGCATTACGGATTTAACGCGCTTACCAACAGGCCATCAGTATATCCATCTCCGTTTAAAAGGGGAGTGTGCATTAAGGTATTTACTCAAACCCCCAGAAAACCAAACTCGGCTTTGCGTAAAGTAGCCCGGGTAAAATTATCCAACGGTATGGAAGTGACCGCTTATATCCCCGGTGAAGGCCATAACTTACAGGAACACTCAGTCGTATTAATCCGCGGTGGAAGAGTAAAAGACTTGCCAGGAGTACGATATCACATTGTCCGCGGTATTTTAGACACAACCGGAGTAGAAAATAGAAAACGCGGTCGCAGCAGATACGGCACTAAGAAACCTAAAGCTTCCTCATAAAAATGCGAAGAGCATATAAAAAACACAAAGTTGCCCCTGATAGTCTGTACCAAGACGTTCAGGTTGCCCAATTCATTAATAAAGTAATGAAAAAGGGTAAAAAAACCACTGCTCAGAGAATTGTCTATGATGCGTTTTTGGTTATAAAAGAAAAAACTAAAAAAGAGCCGGTAGAAGTTTTCAAACAAGCTCTCGAAAACGTTGCCCCGATTTTGGAGGTAAAACCAAAGAGAATTGGAGGAGCAACCTATCAGGTTCCTATGGAGGTACGACAAGAGCGTAAATTTCATTTGGCTACCAAATGGATTTTAGATGCCGCGCGGAGCAAAAAAGGAAAAGCAATGGCAGAAAAATTAAGCGAAGAATTATTGGCCGCTTCAAACAATGAAGGATCAGCAATGAAAAAGAAAGCAGATACCCATCGCATGGCCGAAGCAAACAAAGCTTTCGCACATTTTGCTAGATCGCGATAGCGAGATAGAAAAATGCGCGAAAGCACAAAGGGGGTCGGGGAAATTAGGTATTTCCCCGTGAAGGAAACTACGAGCGAAGCGAGTATCAGAAACCGTGGGTTTCTGAGGAGTGAGCCGGAACCGAAGAGCTAGCCCGAGTGAAACGAGGGCGGTAAGGCGAGCGACGTTTGCTCATTTTGCACGGTCACGATAGTATTTGGTATAAAGTATTAGGTATTAAGTATAAAAAAACGGCGCCTCATCAGATGATTTCGGCGCCTTGAATCAAAGTTGAGTGAGGGAAAAACTAATCTTTCTTTTCGCGTTCGAGAAGGAAAGTTCCCCCTGTAAGCTCTGAGGAAATAACCCTCCATCTTTCTTGGCCGAGTTCACTCAATTTTTTTGAAATTGGTCCAGTTTCTTCAGCATCATGTCCTGTGCATCGATGAAACTCTACAAGAAGATACTCCCACTTTTGCATGGCTTTCTCCCTACAAGGGTACGAAAATCGGACACAGCTATAGTCATAGCATAATATAAATTATTGTCAATACGATTAAAATTCTATTTTCTAATTTCTATTTTCTAAACATATGGCTCGACAATATCCTTTAGAAAAATTACGCAACTTTGGAATTATTGCTCACATTGACGCCGGGAAAACAACGGTTTCCGAGCGCCTTTTGTTTTATACGGGAGTTTCTCACAAAATCGGAGAGGTGCATGAAGGAGATACGGTTATGGATTGGATGCCTCAAGAACGAGAGAGGGGTATTACTATTACCGCTGCCGCCATTACCATGCACTGGAAGGGGATTCAAATGAACCTTATTGATACCCCTGGCCACATTGACTTTACTGCTGAAGTGCAGAGATCTCTTCGCGTGCTTGATGGCGCGTGTGTAGTTTTTGATGGAGTGGCCGGCGTGGAACCTCAATCAGAAACAGTATGGAGACAAGCTGACAAATATGGCACGCCTCGCATTTGCTTTATTAATAAATTAGACCGTATGGGCGGATCGTTTGAAAAATCGTTCCAATCAATTTTAGATAAATTAACTCCCAACGCCGTGGCCATGAACATTCCGGTTGGAGAGGAAGAACATTTGTCAGCAATTATTGATTTGCTTAAAATGAAAGCTATTTCATACGAAGGCGAAATGGGAGAGAAGGTGGTTGAAAAAGAAATTCCTGCTGATATGGTGGAAAAGGCTAAAGAATGGAGAGCGAAAATGGTTGATAAGATTGCTGCCGAAGACGAAACATTATTGGAAAAAGCATTAAACGGAGAAGAGATTTCAGTGCAAGAACTCATGATAACGATGAGAAAGGCGTGTTTGGCCTTTAAATTGGTGCCGGTGTTCTGCGGATCAGCATTAAAAAATAAAGGCACACAGATGATCTTGGATGCGGTTATTGATTATTTGCCTTCACCCTTGGACATTGGCCAAGTAAAAGGCACCGATCCTAAAACAGGAGCTGAAATTGAAAGAAAGTTTTCAGATGATGAGCCTTTTGCTGCTTTAGTGTTTAAGGTAGCTACCGATCCCTTTGTGGGACAATTAACATTCTTTCGAGTGTACTCGGGCGTCTTAAATAAAGGAACCTATTTGTTAAACTCAGTAACAGGAGAACAAGAACGTATTGCGAGAATCTTAAGAATGAAATCTAACTCAAGAGAAGAATTAGATGTTATTTACGCCGGCGAAATTGGTGCTACCGTGGGATTGAAAAACACTGTTACCGGACACACCTTGTGCGACAAAGAAAAACCAGTTGTGTTAGAAAAAATTTCATTCCCTGAACCGGTTATTGCCATGCGCGTAGAACCAAAGACAAAAGCTGACCAGGAAAAACTGATTGCCTCTATTAGAAAACTCACCCAAGAAGACCCAACGTTTAGAATTAAGGAAGATATTGAAACAGGGGAGACGATTATTTCAGGAATGGGGGAGTTGCATTTGGATATTATTCAAGATCGTTTGCGCAGAGAATTTAATGTTGATGCTAACTTCGGCAAACCACAGGTAGCTTACCGAGAAACCATTACCGGCGAAGCGGAAGCAGAATCAAAATACATTCGTCAATCAGGTGGAAAAGGACAATACGGGCATGTGTGGATTAGAATCATCCCCAAAGAAAGAGGATCTGGCTTTGAATTTATTGATGAAATTAAGGGAGGAGCTATTCCTAAAGAGTTTATAAAACCTGTTGAAAAGGGAATTATTGAAGCTATGGATAAGGGAATTGTGGCGGGATACCCGTTGGTTGACGTCGCAGTGACCTTGTTTGATGGAAGCTACCATGAAGTTGACTCTTCGGAATTTGCCTTTAAGATTGCGGGCTCTATTGCCCTTCAAGATGCCGCTAAAAAAGCAAAGCCGGTTATCTTAGAACCAATCATGAAAACAGAAGTTATTACGCCTCCCGATTTCTTTGGTCAGGTTATCTCGGACTTGAGTTCTCGCAGAGGAAAAATTGATGAAACAAAAGAACGCGTCGGCATGAAAGTTATTGATGCCTCGGTTCCGTTGTCTGCCATGTTCGGCTATGCCACAAGCTTGCGATCTCTCACTGAAGGCAGAGCATCATTTACTATGCAATTCGATCGATATGAGCCGGTGCCCTCAAATATTGCCCAGGAAATAGTTGAAGGAAAGCGCAAATAGTTATTCACTGAATTGTATATTTGACAGTGCTCTTGGATAGATTAGAATAAGTGCATGTATGTTACTAAATGCGACGTTTGTAAAAAGCAGATTAAGCATGTGAATAAAGGCTCAGCAACTATTGGTTTTAGTTACAAAGAGTATGCTTTTTGTAAAAATTGTAATGAGCCAGTCTTAAAAATACTAAGAAAGCATAAATTTATTGAAAAATTAGGTAAAAAGAGTTGACTTATTTTTATAAATATAATAATATTAGGATATTAATTAAAATTTCATAGAACGTGGAACATAGAGCATGAAACACATAAATGTTTCAAGTTTCAGGTTTCAAGTTTCAAGATACAAATGGCAGAAAAATTTGAGAGGTCCAAGCCTCACGTAAACGTTGGAACGATCGGTCACGTTGACCATGGAAAGACTACCTTGTCGGCTGCGCTTTTGCATGTAAGCAAGTTGCGTGGAATGAAAGCTGATGACAAGAATGTCGATCAGATTGATGCATCACCTGAAGAAAAAGCTCGTGGGGTGACGATTTCAGTTACTCACTTAGAGTACGAAACTCCCAAGAGACACTATGCTCACATTGATTGTCCTGGACACGCTGACTACATTAAGAATATGATTACGGGAGCCGCCCAAATGGACGGAGGAATTTTGCTTGTATCTGCTCCAGACGGTCCTATGCCTCAGACCAAGGAACACATTCTCTTGGCTCGCCAAGTAGGATTGCCTTCATTGATTGTCTTCATGAACAAAGTTGATATGGTTGATGATCCTGAAATTTTAGATTTGGTTGAATCAGAAGTACGAGAACTTCTTAAGAAATACGGTTTTCCCGGAGATGAAACCCCGATTATTCGCGGATCAGCCTTGAAAGCCTTATCTGCCACTTCAGCTGATTCTCCTGATGTAAAGCCTATTATTGAATTACTTGATGCCTGCGACAATTATATCCCAGAACCTCCTCGTGAACTCGACAAACCATTTGTTATGGCTGTTGAAGACGTCTTTTCTATTGAAGGCCGAGGAACAGTGGCTACGGGAAGAATTGAAAGAGGAATTGTCAAAGCCAACGAAGAAGTTGAAATTGTTGGTTTGAAAGCAACACAGAAAACCGTCGCTGTCTCTGTTGAAATGTTCCAAAAGTCTCTCGATGAAGGACGAGCGGGCGACAACGTAGGTATTTTGCTCCGCGGTCTTAAAAAAGAAGATGTGGAACGAGGACAAGTATTGGCAAAACCAGGATCAATTACCCCTCATACTGAATTTGAATGCGAAGTGTATGTTTTGAGCAAAGATGAAGGCGGACGACACACTCCATTTTTTGCCGGATACAAGCCTCAACTTTATATTAGAACTTCAGATGTTACTGGTGAAGTAACGTTGCCCGAAGGCACTGAAATGGTTATGCCTGGCGATACTGTCAACTTGAAGGTAAAACTTATTGTACCTGTCGCTTTGGAAGAAAAACAAAAATTTGCTATCCGCGAAGGAGGAAAAACCGTGGGAGCAGGAGTAGTAACAAAAATCATCAAGTAACCCTTGATGATTTTTGCTCTTTAAACAATGCCAACAAAAAAAGCACCTTCTAAAAAAACAGCAGAGAAAGCCACCGCCGCTGGCGGGGTCCCGTCCAAAGGCGGGAAGAAACCACAAGAATCAAGTGGAGGTGTTTCTATTCCTAAATTACGCATTAAGCTCAAGTCATACGATCATAAAGTCATTGATAATTCGGTTAAGCAAATTATTGATATTGCCAACCGCTATGGAGCTGAAGTAGTGGGGCCGGTGCCCCTGCCAACGGAGATCTTAAAGTACACCGTAAACCGCTCAACCTTTGTTCACAAGAACGCAAGAGAGCAATTTGAAATGAGGGTACACAAAAGAATGATTGATATTTTGACTCCAAGTCAGGATATCATTGAAGCATTGCGAGATTTGAATTTACCTTCAGGGGTTGACATTTCCATCAAAATTTAGTAAAGTCAAACTATATAAAAGTTTGCAATAGTTAACTTTTCTATGACACTTTTACTATAAAAGAGTCTCAGAATAACAACGTTGCCAAAAAATTGGGCAACTGCCCAATTTTTTGTTAATTAAATATGAAATTCATACTAGGTAAAAAGTTAGAGATGAGTCAATTGTTCGATGAAAAGGGGAATGTTGTCCCGGTGACTTTGATTGCAGCTGGTCCGGTTACTATTTTACAGAAGAAGACCACAGAAAAAGATGGATATGAGGCAACTCAAATTGGATTTGTAAAAATTGAAAAAAAATCAAAAATTAAAAAACCTATGAAGGGCAAGGAGTTCCGCCATATTAAGGAAGATCGTAATACGACTCAAAAAAATGTGGGGGATCAAATTACTGTTGCTGAATTTAAAGAAGGGGATATAGTTACCGTGGTTGGGATTTCAAAAGGAAAAGGATTTCAGGGGGTAGTAAAGCGCCATGGATTTGCAGGAAGAAATAGAATGCACGGTATGAAGCACGATGAACGAACCACTGGATCTATTGGTCAGCGTTTTCCTCAGCACACGATCAAAGGACGTCGCATGCCCGGCCACATGGGAACAGATAGGGTTACCGTAAAAAATTTGAAAGTAGCAAAAATTGACGCAGAACATAATATTATTGCCCTGAGAGGAGCGGTTCCCGGACATCGTGGAACTCTTTTGGAAATTCGAGGCTAATTATATGAAAATTCCTGTATACAATCAGCAAGGAAAAGAATCAGGTGAAATGACCTTACTAAAGGATGTCTTTGAAGTTCAAATGAACCATGATTTGGTGCACCAAGTGGTTGTCTCACAGCAGGCAAATATACGGCAGGGTTCTGCTCATACTAAAAACAGAGGAGAAGTACGAGGTGGTGGAAGAAAACCTTGGCGCCAAAAAGGAACAGGACGTGCCCGTCACGGATCTATTCGCTCTCCTATTTGGGTTGGGGGAGGCGTTTCGGGCGGACCACGCAACGAGAAAAATTACCTTAAAGAAATTCCAAAGAAAATGAGAAGGAAGGCTTTGTGCATGGTGTTATCTGAGAAAGTAAAAAATAACTTGTTGGTTGTTTTAGATGAATTGGTTATGGAAAAACCAAAGACAAAGGTAATAGCTGATTTGTTCAAAAAAATACCCGCAGGAAAGGCAAGTAGATTAATTTTAAATAGCGGTAAAAATACCATATATTTTTCAGCACGGAATATTCAAAAGACCGGAGTGGTAGAAACACGAAATTTGAATGTGTTGGATTTATTGAATTATAAGTATATTTTAACCACCAAAGACGGGGTGAAAGAGATTGAAAAAGTATTTTCAAAATAGAAATTATGGCATTATTTGATTTTTTAAAACGAAAAAAGGAAGTTGAAAAAGCCCTCGGCCGTAGCCGAACGGGCGAGGCTAAGGAGAAATCCCGATCTCAAGATCGTGGATCCTCGATTGCATCGGGACAACCAGAAAAGAAGGTTGAAAGGGTTTCGCCTGTAAAAGAATCAAAGACCAAAAAAGCTAAAGAACAAAAAACCAGTAAACCAAGCACAAGAAAAGAAGGTAGTTTTTCATACGAAATGGTAAAAGAACCCCATATTTCAGAAAAAGCAACTATTTTAGGAGAGCAAAAAAACCAATATACTTTTCGAGTTGCTCCTGATGCCCCCAAAGCCGATATTAAAAAAGCCATCGAAGGAATTTATCATGTTGATGTATTGGCAGTAAAAGTTATTAAAATACCTAAAAAGAAACGTCGGATTGGCCGATCAGAAGGATTTAGAAAGGGATACAAAAAAGCAGTAGCAACTATTAAAGAAGGCCAAAAGATTGAATTATTTTAGTCATGAAGATATATAAACCAACAACTCCATCGAGACGCGGAATGACAGGCATTGATTTTTCGTTGCTTACGAAGAAAAAGCCCGAAAAGAAGCTTTTAAAATACGTAAGAAGGAATGTAGGACGTTCAAGCCAGACCGGAAGAATCACTGTGCGCCATAAAGGCGGAGGAGTTAAAAAAATGTACCGGATGATTGAATTTGCCCAAACTCGTGTGGATCAACCAGCAGACGTAATTGCCCTTGAATACGATCCTAATAGAACCGCTTTTATTGCATTGATTGAATATGCTGATAAACAGAGGCAATATATTATTGCTCCTCAGGGGTTAAAAGTAGGCGATAAAGTTATATTTGCAAAAAAAGCTCCCTTACAGCCGGGCAATCGCTTGCAGTTGAAAAATATTCCGGTAGGAACTAATGTATACAATGTTGAGTTAGAAATGGGGAAAGGAGGAAAATTGGTTCGCTCAGCGGGTTCAGCTGCTCAAGTATTGGCTCAGGAAGATGGATTGGTAAGCTTAAAAATGCCTTCAACGGAAATTCGTAAGGTCAATGGAGAATGTTTTGCATCAGTAGGAATAGTTTCAAACCCCGAGAATAGATTTTATACCTTAGGGAAAGCAGGAAAGTCCCGTCACAAAGGAAGAAGGCCTCATGTAAGAGGTTCAGCCATGAATCCGGTTGATCATCCGCATGGAGGAGGAGAAGGACGTCAGCCGATTGGATTAGCTCACCCAAAAACTCCGTGGGGCAGACCAGCATTGGGAGTAAAAACACGCAAAAAGAAAAAGTGGACAAGTAAATATATAATTCAACGAAGAAAGAAGTAATATATGGCACGAAGTCTGAAAAAAGGTCCCTATGTGGATCAACGATTACTCGAAAAAATCCTGAAATTACGCAAGGAAGAAAAGGCCGTGATTAAAACCTGGGCGCGGGATTGTAGTATTACCCCTGAAATGGTTGGTTTTACTTTGGGTGTCCACAACGGAAAAGATTTTATTCCCGTATCGATTGCCGAGGACATGGTTGGCCACAAATTAGGAGAATTTGCTCCTACGACCAAATTTCACCGCCATGGAGGAAGAATGCAAAGAGATATAGAAGCAGGAGCAGGACAAAAAGAAGCGGTAAAAGTAGCAGACGCAAAAGCGCCCGCACCAAAATAGAAATTAATAAACCATGGAAGTCAAAGTTCAATTAAACAACGTACGAATAGCCCCCAGAAAGTCCCGACAAGTGATTGATGTGATTCGGGGTAAACAAGTAAGCCAAGCCAGATCCTTGCTTGAATTTATGGTACGCCGCCCCTCTGATCCAGTGTTAAAATTGCTTAATAGTGCGGTTGCCACGGCTACTCATGATTTAAAATTGCAAGAATCTAATTTATATATTTCAAAAATTACGGTTGATGGGGGACCTATATTAAAACGCATGCATCCAATGTCTCGAGGAAGAGGATATGCCATTATGAAAAGAACGTCCCATATAACTCTTGTATTGAGCGAAAAAACAAATTCCAAACCACCTGTTGTCAGCAATATCAAAGAAAAAAAAGCCAAAAAAGAAAAGGTAAAAACTAAAAAATAATCATGACTCATAAAGTTCACCCAAAAGCATTTAGAATAAGAGGAATGGAGGACTTTCTCGTCCGCGGTTTTTACCATGGTCAGAAAATGCCAAAATACTTGAAAGAAGACTTTTTGATCAAAGATTTTCTCATGGAAAAGTTTGCCGAAGCCTCAGTTGCCAAGATAGAAATAGAACACTCAGACAATAAAATCAATATTATTATTGAGACCGCGCGGCCGGGATTAATTATTGGCAGAGGTGGACAAGGCGCTGAAAACATTAAAACTCTCATAGAAAAAAAGTTGAGCAAAGGACAAAAGACTGAATCAACAAAACGCCAGATTAAGTTGGATATTAAAGAAATCAAAAATCCATGGATATCAGCGGCGCTGGTTGCTCAGATGGGATCTCAGCAGATTGAAAAACGAATTCCGTTCCGACAAGTATTAAAAAGATCCATAGAACGGGTGATGCAGAATAAGGAAGTAAAAGGTATAAAAATGGAGGTTGCGGGGCGCCTGAACGGTATTGAAATTGCACGAAAAGAATGGTTGAAGCAGGGTCGTATGCCTTTGGCAACCTTGAGAGCTGATATTGATTACGCTCAGACAGAAGCTTACTGCACATACGGCGTTATCGGAGTAAAAGTCTGGATTTATAAAGGAGAAAAATTTGAATAGAAAAAAACCATGAGCTTATTAATGCCAAAAAAAGTAAAACACCGAAAGTGGTTCAAAGGAGTGTCAAAAGGCGTGGAAACACGCGCGACCGAATTGAACTTTGGTAGTTTTGGCTTAAAAGCGACTGGCACTAAATGGATAACCAGCCGGCAGATTGAAGCAGCCCGCCGCCATATTATCAGATATATGAAAAAAGGAGGAAAAGTGTGGACAAGAATTTTTCCTGATAAACCAGTAACTTCAAAAGGAGAGGAAGTACCATTGGGAGGTGGAAAGGGAGGTGTTCATCATTATGTGTTTGCGGTAAAGCCAGGAAGAATGATATTTGAAATTGACGGATTAAAAGAGGATGTGGCACGAGAAGCCCTTGATGGGGCAGCGCGCAAGTTGCCAGTGCCAACAAAATTTGTTAAAAAAGATCACTAAAATATTTACCCCTACACCATAACGAGTTTCTGCAAAGATATTTTTTCAAAAATATCTTTGCAGAGATGAGTTGTGGATGATGGGGGAGTACGTCAATATACATTAATTGCCAATGAGTGAAATAAATAAACTCGTTTGGTGTGTGGGGTGAACGCAGCAGAATTACGAAAAAAAGACAAAAAGGAATTGATGACATTAGTGCAGGATCTCAAGAAAAAGTTGAGTGAGATGCGTTTTAAGTTGTCTGCCAATAAAGTAAAGAATACCAAGGAAATGAGTAATGCAAAGAAAGAAATAGCGCGCATATTAACCGTTTTAAACGAACAAAGACAAATATGAAAAAGAAATTACAAGGAGTAGTTATCTCCGACAAAATGACAAAAACGGTTGTGGTGAAGGTTGAACGGATTCAAGAACACCCAAAATACAAGCGCAGATACAAAATCCACACAAAATATAAGGCTCACGATGAGAAGGGCGAATTTCATGTGGGAGACAAGGTTGTTATTGAAGAAACACAGCCCCTGAGTAAAGATAAACATTTTAAGGTGATCGCAAAAGTATAAACTACTATGATTCAATTACGCTCAATGGTAAAAGTAGCAGATAATTCAGGGGCTAAGATAGTCCAGTGTATTAATGTACTTGGCGGATCAAGAAAGCGTTATGGCCAGTTGGGTGATATTATTGTGGTAGCAGTAAAGAAAGCAGAGCCCCGTAAATTGGTTAAAAAACACGAAGTGGCTAAAGCAGTCATTGTTCGCCAGAGAAAAGAATTTAAGAGAAACGATGGCTCATATATTCGGTTTGATGATAATGCGGTGGTGATTTTGGGCGAAGGCAAAGAACCAAAAGGGGGAAGAGTATTTGGTCCAATCGCAAAAGAAATAAAAGAAAGTGGTTTTGATACGATTGCCCAAATGGCAAGTGAACTATTGTAAATATGAAAATCAAAAAAGGCGACAACGTATTAATAATTGCTGGTAAGGATAAGGGAAAGACTGCAAAGGTATTACGAGCGCTCCCCAAAGAGATGAAGATTTTAGTTGAGGGAGTCAATCAGAAGCAAAAACACATGCGGCCAAAGCGCCAAGGAGAAAAAGGCCAGATAGTCAAAATAGCAACTCCTGTTGATGTGTCTAATGCAAAATTGGTATGTCCTAAATGCGGCAAAGCAGCTCGAATAGGGTACACAATTGTCGGTGGCAAGAAATACCGCATCTGTAAGAAATGTAAATCAGAAATTTAGCCAGTTAAATAATTTTGCCGGGCAAAATTAGCGTAAGCTATTTAACCGGCTGAAACCATGTTAAAAGAAAAATATCAAAAAGAAGTAATTCCCGCCATGATCCAAAAATTCGGCTATAAGAGCACGATGGCTGTTCCTAAAATCACCAAAGTAACGGTGAATAGTTCTTTTGGTAAACAGGTAGCGACAAAAACTGGCAGCGAGCGAGAAAAAATTCAAGAGGCTATTGCTCAGGATTTGGCATTGATTACCGGCCAAAGGCCAAAACTGGTTAAGTCAAAGAAATCTATTGCCGGCTTTAAATTACGAGAAGGAATTGAAATTGCGGCCATGGTTACTTTACGAAGGCAACGCATGTGGGATTTCCTTGATCGCTTAGTTGTGTTATCATTGCCTCGTTCAAGAGACTTTAAAGGCCTTGAAGTAAAATCAGTTGATAATGGAGGCTCTTTGAATATTGGATTTAAAGAACACATTAACTTTCCTGAAATTTTTACGGAAAAAGAAAAAACCATCTTTGGATTGGAAATTACTGTTTCAACAAATGCAAAAGATCATACTAAAGGTTTAGAATTATTCAAACTGTTAGGATTCCCCCTTAAATAATGGCAAAAACATCCCAAAAAGCAAAAGCCCAGAAGAAACCAAAATTTTCAACACGAATTATTCGCCGGTGTTTTCGATGTGGTCGCAGACGCGGTTTCATGAGAGCATTTGGCTTGTGTAGAATTTGCTTTAGAGAATTAGCAAATAAAGGGGAAATCCCCGGAGTAACAAAATCATCGTGGTAAAAAAACTATGACAGACCCAATAACCGACATGTTAAATCAAATACGTAATGCCCAGGCTGTTGCAAAGACAGAGGTTGCTTTGCCATTCTCTCAGTTAAAGAACGAAGTCGCTTCTTTACTTTCTAAAACAGGATTTTTAGGAGAAGTTAAAAAAATAACTAAGGGAAAAAGCAAAGTATTGAAAGTTGGTTTAAAATATGAAAATGGGGTACCGGCTATGGAAGGAGCAAAGCGAATTTCAAAACCCGGTCAGCGAATTTATGTAGGCTTTCAGGATATTAAAAAAGTGCGCGGAGGATATGGGATGGCTATTATTTCAACCCCTAAAGGTTTAATGACCAGCGTGGATGCAAAGAAAGCTAAAACGGGCGGAGAATTGTTACTCGAAGTGTGGTAGATAGAGCGTTCGGGTATTTTGTCAAAAGAGCGCGGCGTCCCCGCTGAGCGGGGCGCCTATCTCTCGCCCTGCGGGACTCCGAGGTGCTCTTTTGACAAAATACCCTCACTAAAGGGTTTTGTGAGCCAGTTGCAGTCCGCCTCCGGCGGAGCCTGCGGGCTCTGCAACTGGAAAGGAATTTGAAAATTTGTAAAAAAAGAGCGCCGAGTTTTAGCTTGGCGTCCAATGTTTTAAGGGAAGTACTATTTCTGCAATAAATTGATCAGCAATTCCTTTTATCTTAGATTTGCGCATCACAGAGATGAAACGACCGTTTCGAGACCACTTGATATTCTTCCCAAAGGCCTTTTCAATAAATTTTTTGGCATCTCTTTCAGAGTCAAAATCTTGATCGAATATTCTTGCAAGTACCATCTTATTCTCCTATATTGAGTTGACCAAGGGCTAAAAATAATATATACTAACAAAGTATTTAAGTCAAATACTTAATACAAAATACGTAATACTAAATACGAGCAAATATGAGTCGAATAGGAAAAAAACCAATTGAAATCCCCCAAACAGTAACGGTAGAAATTTCCGGCCAAGACATGAAGGTAAAAGGGCCTAAAGGGGAATTGACTACCCATATCCATTCAGCTATAGGAGCTGAAATGAAAGAGGGCAAGGTTTTGGTTGCTCCAAAGAAAACTCTCTCTAAAAAGGAGCGGGGATTGTGGGGCTTGTACCGTGCGTTGATTTTTAATATGGTTGAGGGAGTTCAAAATGGATTCGAGAAAAAACTGGAAATTGAAGGTATTGGATACAAAGCTGCTTTACAGGGAGATGAATTAGTTTTAAACGTTGGTTTTGTAAATCCCGTGAAAGTTAAAAAGCCAGAAGGAGTTACTTTTGCGGTGGAAAAAAACTTGATTACCGTTTCAGGAATTGATAAGGAAAAAGTGGGCCAGATTGCTGCGATTATCAGAAAAGTAAAGAAGGCAGAACCGTATAAAGGAAAAGGACTCAAGTATCAAGGTGAAAAAATCAGAAGGAAAGAAGGTAAGAAAGTTGTCGCTTCTAAGTAATATACATCATGAATAAGAAAACAAAAAGAATTAAAGCACACCAGAAGATTCGCATGAAGGTTATTGGGACCAAAGAACGGCCACGGCTGACTGTTTTTAAGTCCGCAAAACATATTTATGCCCAGCTGATTGATGATGAAAACAGAAAAGTGTTGGCATCAGCCTCTGATATAAAAGTGAAAAAGGGTAAAAAGGTAAGCCACGCCACAGAAATTGGTAAAGCAATTGCCAAAGCCGCTCAAGAAAAGAAAATTGAAAAAGCGGTGTTTGATCGGGGAGGGTTTGTTTTTCACGGAAGAATTAAGGCGGTTGCTGATGGGGCTCGTGAAGGCGGATTAAAATTTTAACATATGGCAGAAGAAATAAAAAATAAACAAACTCCTACCCCAGAAAGAGGACCACGAAACGACCTGCCTGCGCAGGCAGGCGGATTTAGACCGTTGCGTAAGTTTGGCGGTCGCAATGCGGTTAAGGATGAATACGAAACTAAGCTCTTGGATTTAGCGCGCGTTACCCGTGTGACCGGTGGAGGCAAACGTTTGAGATTTAGGGCAGTCGTGATTGCCGGAGATAAAAAATCAAAGATTGGCATTGGAATAGATAAGGGCAAGGATGTCTCTCAAGCTATTGAAAAAGCAACAAGTAGAGCCAAGAAAAATTTAATGAATGTAGTAATCGTCGAAGGTACGATTCCTCACGTTGTTGAAGCAAAATTTGGTCCTGCCAGAATCTTGTTAAAGCCCCAAAAGTCAGGAAGGGGATTAATTGCAGGGGGAGCAGTACGCACTATTTGTGACTTGGCGGGGATTAAAAATATTTCTTCAAAAATACTTTCCGGTTCAAAAAACAAGTTGAATAATGCACGAGCGACTCTGGAAGCGCTAAAAAAGTTAAAAGCGTCATAATATGAACGAGGAAACTAAAACAATAAAAACAAACGTGCCACATCTGAACGTTGATGAAATGCAGCAGGCAGGGCTTGGCTTTGGTCATCGGGTTTCACGACTTCATCCGAAGATGAAGCACTATGTGACCGGCATTAAAAATAATGTCCATATGATTGATTTGGAAAAATCAGCCAAAGAATTCGACCGTGCTTTGAAATTTATTGCCACTCTGGCTTCTCAAAATAAAGTCATCTTGTTCGTGGGTACTAAAGTTCAAATGCGCGAATTGACAAAGGTAGCAGCGCAATCAGCAAGAATGCCCTACGTGGCCGAACGCTGGCTGGGGGGAACCTTTACTAACTTTGAAACTATTTCAAAGCGTGTTGCTCACTTTTTGGATCTTGAATCAAAGAAAGCTCAGGGATTTTTTGAAAAGTATACCAAAAAAGAGCGTTTGACGATTGACAAAGAGATAGAATCGTTAAAAAATAAGTTTGAGGGGATTCGTGATATGAGTAAGCTTCCCGACGCCGTATTGATTTTAGACCTCAAAAAAGATCATACCGTGTTCCGCGAAGCAAAGCGCAAGGGTGTCACCGTCATTGGTATTGTTGATAGTAATATTGACCCTACCTTAGTGGATTATCCTATATTCGCCAACGACGACGCCATCTCGTCAGTTTCATATATTTTAGATAAAATAAAAGAAACAATCACAAACGTAAAATAAACAATTTACAATATACAATTTACAAACAATACCAAAATTCAAAGTTCTAAACATTTTGAATTTAGAAATTAGAATTTCTTTGTATATTGTGTATTGTTTATTGTAAATTTAAATGGTGAGTATTGAACATATTAAGCAACTACGCGAAGAAACTGGTGTTTCACCTACGGAAATTAAAAAAGCTTTAGAAGAGTCAAAGGGAGATGTGGCAAAAGCTAAAGAGCTTTTGCGAAAATGGGGCAAGAACGTTGCTGATAAAAAAACATCCAGGGAGGCAAAGCAGGGGATTGTAGATTATTATGTCCACCCTAACCAGAAAACAGGCGTTTTACTGGATATTCGCTGCGAATCTGACTTTGTGGCAAAGTCACCCGATTTTAAAACTTTGGCTCATGAATTGTGTTTGCATATTGCAGCAGTAAAACCGTTGTTTATTTCAGAAGATCAAATTCCCGAGGAAGTTATTGCAGGAGAAAAAAATATTTATCAAGAACAGGCCGCAGGTTCAGGTAAACCAGAAAATATTGTCAGCCAAATTATTGAAGGAAAATTAAAAAAGTACAAAGAATCAATTACTCTCTTATCACAGCCGTGGGTAAAGGATGACTCAAAGACAATTAAGGATTTGGTTGAGGAAACTATTGCAAAAATTGGAGAAAATATAGAGATTAAGCGTTTCGTTAGATTTGAAATATAGTACATGATCCAACTAATTGCATCTATAATTTTTTTGGCAAGTATGGTAATTGTAGGAGTGATTTTGTATCGGAAAATTCCAACTCTTGCGGTGTTGCCTAAGAATGGTCACCATGGTATCAAGAAACCTGAGATTATTGTCAAAATTGAACAGAAAATAAAAGAGAGGCACTTTCATTTTTTTAAGAAACAGATGCTCTTGCATGTTATTTTGTCAAAGGCGATGATTTGGATTTTGAAAATCGAAAGAAAAATTAGCGATACATTGCACGGCATCCGCCAGAACGCTCAAGAATTAGATAAAAAAGTAAGACGGAGAAAATAGTCGTGCCATCTTATGTCGCCTTCATTAAACTTGTACAAGTTTAATGAACATCGGCGAGCGGTAGAGTCCCCACACCAATTTGCCGGTGTAGCTCAGTGGTAGAGCAACTCTTTTGTAAAGAGTAGGCCAGGTGTTCGAATCACCTCACCGGCTCCAAGGCAAATTGGTGTGGGGATAAACAGTAGGTCGTCGGTTCAAATCCGACCATCGGCTCACGATAGATTGGCAGGGGGTAACTCTTGACAACAGCTTTATTTAGAATAGAATGGGGAGTGTACATATAATTAACTTAAAAAACTAAAACAACCATATTTTAAAACTAAGCAGTTTATAAAATATCCGCGTAAATTTTGAAACAATTCAAAATTTACGCGGGTGTTTTTTTCAGAAACGATAGTACGGTAAGTTATTTAATAATTGAATACAGTATCCCAATTGAGTAAAGTCATGCTCACGTTGGGGAATAATTCTTCGCTGCGTTAAAGGTAGGCAATTAGCTTGCCCTGAGCGTAGTCGAAGGGTTTCTTAAAGTTGTTTCGAATAAGTCAGTCCCGCACTTTAGTCGGGACGTCTAGAGTTTTCCTGAATAAGGATAACTTAACCCAGTCAAATAATTTTTGCCAAAAGCAAAAATTAGCCGAAAGGCTATTTGGCCGGGTAAATTTTGAGAGTTTGATCCTAGCTCAGGGTGAACGCTGGTAACGTGGATACCGGCATGCAAGTCACGGGGGTGCCGCCGCAAGGCGGTACAACCGGCGAACGGCTTAGTAACACGTGGATACATACCCAGAATTGGAGCACAGCTCGTCGAAAGACGGGGTAATTCTCCATAGTACCCTCTTTCGCTTTTTGTTTCACAAAAAGCTTCAAAGGGCGAAGCCGCAAGGCATTGCCCCGCCGAAGCTCTGGTGGAACACAGAGCGAAGGAGGGTTAAAGCAGCAATGCGATTCTGGAATGGTCCGCGGCCTATCAGCTTGTTGGCGGGGTAAAAGCCCACCAAGGCGATGACGGGTAGGGGGCGTGAGAGCGCGACCCCCAAGAGTTGGACTGCGACACGGCCAACACTCCTACGGGAGGCTGCAGTCGAGAATCTTCCGCAATGGGCGAAAGCCTGACGGAGCGACGTTACGTGAAGGATGAAGCCCTTCGGGGTGTAAACTTCTTTTATATGGGAAAAAGTTATTGATGGTACCATAAGAATAAGGGGTTCCTAACTCTGTGCCAGCAGGAGCGGTAATACAGAGACCCCAAGCGTTACCCGGATTTATTGGGCGTAAAGGGTGTGTAGGTGGTGTGGTAAGTTACAAGTTAAAGCTCATCGGCTTAACCTTTGAGATGCTTGTAATACTGCTACGCTCAGAGGGCGTTAGAGGCAAACGGAACCGACCAAGTAGGGGTGAAATCCGTTGATATGGTCGGGAACACCAAAAGCGAAGGCAGTTTGCTGGGGCGACCCTGACACTGAAACACGAAAGCGTGGGGAGCAAAAAGGATTGACGTTCATGGGAGGGCGTTGAACAACTTTTTAAAGTAACGAACCTCAATATTCCAGCGAATATTGGGTTCTCGGTTCTCGGCAGTTTATCCGCCTTCGGCGGAACCAGCTAAACTGCCTGCGAAGCGTACTTTAAAAAGTTGTTCAACGTGAAATCTTTCCCATTCACTAGAGGTAACGACCTGTAAAAAAGCTGCTTCGCAGCAACTCACTTCGTGAGTTACTTTTTTACAGAACGAAACTTTTGGTGAGGTGTAGGGTATACATTGAACACTAGTCCCTTTAACACGGAAGGAAGTTTCATGAATCCGCAAAAGCGTATAAGTGGAACTCATAGTACAGTGGATGATGGCAAACGTGTGGGAGAACAAAAATGCCCCCAGTGTGGGAGCACAGATTTTTTCCAAACAGTTAGCCGTGAACACTGTAATGCATGCGGATACGATATTGACTACTGGAAGGGCCAGGACGTCAAAGAAGGTCCGAAACCTTAAACGTTAAAGAAAACTTGGCTATATCGGAAAAACACCCGTTCGCGGGTCAATTCCGAGGGAAGGAGGAAATATGACTTCTGATCAGAAAATTCTAGAGCTCAAAAAAGCTCTGGAAGAATACGAGAAAATGAAACAGAAAGATCAGGAATTTATCGATGAAGGTTATAAGAAAAAGTCGCCATGTATGGCGATTCTAACAGAAAAAGTGGGATTGAAATGGAATGAAGAAGCCCACAAGTTCATCGATAAAATCAGAACAATTATTTCTTAACCCGTAGAGACTATACGCCGAGCAGTGAAAATGGGCGAAAGCATTCGCGAGTAACCCACATTTTTTCATTGATGATATAGTCCGAACTGCATGGTAACATGCAGAGTGCGTCAGAAATGTGCGCACCTTCAATATGAAGTAACAAATTTGTAGATACCCTTGTAGTCCACGCTGTAAACGATGGATGCTGGCTATTGGCAGTGTCGACCCTGCCAGTGGCGAAGCTAACGCGTTAAGCATCCCGCCTGGGAAGTACGAACGCAAGTTT
>Ga0137321_1000007_pt1 | contig 135541 bp, 150 predicted proteins | sample EasRivERMZT399_2_FD_104758 | JGI IMG/M metagenome (GOLD analysis project Ga0137321, IMG submission 104758) | Soil microbial communities from meander-bound floodplain in the East River, Colorado, USA - East River MetaG ERMZT399_2 | ecosystem: Environmental > Terrestrial > Soil > Floodplain ... | reverse complement strand
TTACGCATCGCTGAGTTCTGAAAACGCAGAATCTTTCCAAAATTCACGTGCCCGACGGGAAGAGAAAAAATGGCTGATTTCTTCGTTACGCCTCCTCGGCGTAGCACACAGGCTACGCCTCCTGCAGCAAGCCTTGAAATCATCTCATTTTTTCTCTTCTCAAGCCGATTCGCGTTCGGATTCCACACCCCTAATACATAGACCGCGTTTCCCCCTTGATGAACGTGTTTTTCCATATTTATTTGTGTTAATTACTCTTCAAAAATATCGATAAGATATTCGTCTATTTCTCGCTGGGGCATGTTATAAAAATATATGCCCTCATTTTTAAGCTGGTAGGCCAGATCTTTGCCTACAAACCGCCAATGCCATGGCTCAAATGTATAATAACTATTGTCCTGAGGATATGAAAGGACGAATCCGTATTTGTGCGCATTTTCCTGCAGCCACGCATATTCTTTTGTTTTTTCAAGTCCACTCAGTTTGCTGCCAATCTGCTTGGTCGTAAAATCAACTGCCGTCCCCAACTGATGCTCTGAATACCCTTGCTCTGCTGAAAAGGCATTGGCTGTGCCCGCACCATAGCGTACCACATACTGACTCTTTAAGCCTAACTGATCGCCAAAAGACCGGTAGGCAGAAATAATAAAAAGCTCGACGCCAGCGCCCCTTGCATCTTCAACCATCGTATGCAAAAACGGGATTATATTACTATGTGCTTGCACTGTTTTAGTCTTGTCATATACATATCCTTGGCTTATTGCGCTCAAGCCTGACGGAACATAGTTTTCGCTCAAAAAATACACCTTTGAATATTTTTTCAAAAGCTCGGGGTCAAGTTCACTGAGTTTTTTAAATACGCCCAAATCACTTGAAAGATCACCAACCCGCTGCCCAAGAGATTCATTTTTTTGTTTTTCATTTTCAAGTGCTTCTTGCAAGAGAGTATTATTATCAGCCAACTGCACAAACAGATTTTTAATTTCTGCAATATCGCCTTGAACTGTATTAATCTGTTCTTGTGTATGTTGAACATACCAATACACTAAAGCGCCAACGCTAATGACCCCAGCCAGTATTACGCCAATGATAATTCTCTTGTTCATATGTGCATTGTACCAAAAAATCGCCACGATGGCGATTTCTACAAAATTAATACAAGATCCTTAATTCAACTCAATTAACTCATGAGTAGACCGTACAAATCTATTGCTAGGTTGGCAATTAGCACTACAACAGATGCGATAAATATAAAGGCCGAGTTAAATCTGGCTTTGGAGGTCAAGCTGGTTTTCACCAAATACAAAAGAGCCGATCTTTGTTCTTGGCCCAAGTTACTTTCTTGAACCTCTTTAATCAGTTGATAATCTTCCACCAGTTTGGCTTTCCTGTTTTCTATCACGGCGCGGTGGCCAAAATACAGGGCGAATCCTATAGTACCAACATACCAGGCAACTTCTATCCAAAACGAATCGAGCAAAAATATAATGCGGTAGGCAATGGTCGCTATAATTCCCGATATAAAGAAAAACAATCGTACGTACTGAGAGCTCGGCTCTACTTTTTTGTCTATTTCTTTATGTTCCATTGATTTTATTATACTACAAATATTCTTTACTAAAACTAACTCATGAGCTTGTTTTTGTATAGATTCAAAAAATGAGGCACTTGTGAATGGACGGGGCTGGGGAGAGTATCAAAAGTGAACCATTCTACCGTGTCTAATTTATGGGGCTCTCCATTTTTAACGGTAGCTGGATCAACATGAACCTTAAAATCAATCATCACCCAATGCCCTTTTTTCTGACCGTTGTTATATATGACGCTCCGATATCCCAAAAATTCTGGCTTGATAATCTTTGCACAATATTCTTCTTGTATTTCTTTTTCAAGTGTACTTTCAACGGTATCGCCAAAATCAATGCCACCAGCCCCAATATCCCGTGTTCCGTGTTCATCACGAGCATGAGCTCCCCTCTTGCCATGACAAAACGGCCATTACCGTCATGGCAAAAAAACGACACCGCCACCCCAACATAATCTATTCCTTTTAATAGCTTCTGTTCCATAATGTCTATTTACTTTCGTTGTTTGCTGGATAGGACTCCCCTCACTGAAGGACTGATTGGTTTATCTGTTCGGTGAACACAGCCCACCCAGCAGCACGGTCGGCGCATTCCTTCTTTAAGTTCAGAAATGGTCCGCTTGACGTGATCGGCTCTCGTCTCTGATTTTTTTGGAGAAATAACCCAACAAATCCACTCGTTGCGTGCGAGTGGTGTAATGTCATTCCATTTTACAAGCGCGTTCAAATCAGAAGCCAAAGCTTTTTCTAAGTCCGCCGGTATTTTGTGCACAACGCCTTTATAAATTTCTTGTTTAACCATATTAATTATTCTACGTTTAAATAATTCTTATGTAAATAAAAAGTCCGCAATACTGTGACTACGGACCGGGACAGGAACGCTTTGGAGAATACTCTCCTGTTCTAGTTTTCAAGGTGCTTTTTGGCGACGGCACGAATTGGATTAGAGCGTAGCTGTGATGGCCGTGGTTTATCTTCATATGTTCTGAGCCACGCTGTGTGTTCGGCCTCTTCTATTTCCTGAAGATCTTGGTGGCGAACAAGGTATAATACCGTAAGGTCGCCCTTGTTGGTTTCGAGTTTGCCTTCGAATAAGATGCCATTCGTACCATAGAGGACGGTTTCTTTGAAATCGGTTTTGATTACCCCTTCGCAACAGCTTGCCTTCACTTTCTTCTTTTTACTGTAACTTTTGAGCATCAAGTACGCATTGACAAGCAATGCGTCGCGCACCTCATCGCTAATGGGCAAACTGAACATTACGCAACAGATTGAGCTCATGACTCATCCCCATGATAGAATTGGTTTTTTGGAACTAAAAACACTGTACATTATTTACTGCACAGTGTCAAATAACTTAGGCCCGTTGAGAAATTAACTTATTGAAAGCAACTTTTTATTTTTAACATTTCATCAATTGTCGGCGTGCCTCCTGACATTATCTCATTTACCCTTGTTTGTCCCAATATTGATGCAGCGCATTTTTGCAACTCCGGAGTTACTGTTGTAGGAACCCTCTTAGTATCTATCCCAATTGATTCTAAAATTGACTCTTGCTGAGTTGTAAGATATGGATGATCGTAATTGCTTACTGGGTTTTTGCTTAAAAATACCGATATTATTTTAATCGTATCAATCCCATACGGTTTCACTATAATAAACGTTACTATAAGCAAAATAATGATCAAAAAAACAACTCCAAGACCCATAAGTATATTTTTAAATATTGCCATTATTGCCATTTTTAAAAATAACAATTAACGTCCTCAGTATACCTCACCATAAAAACCTCTTCAATGAGAGATAATTCTTAAAAACCAACGTGCTCCGCAGGTAGGATTCGAACCTACGACCCGCTCCTTACACTTATCTCTATGTTTCCATAAAGCGTGGACTATATCTTTGCCATGATTAGGCATTTCGGTATCTAGTCTCTACGGAGCCCTCAAATTGAGGTTCCCTCGGTGTTAGCTTGGCAAAATGCTTTAGCGTTCACCGATATCCCGAAAAGTTCATCCCAAGATTTCTCTTGAGAGCTGCCTTATTTGACAGGGAGCCGCTCTACCGCTGAGCTACTGCGGAATATTACTCATATTCACTAGCTATACTACTAGATTACAACACAAATTTCAACCCATTTGTCTAAAATTGCTTAAATTTTTTATTGGAAGTTTATGGCGGCGGTGTCGCCGGTTTTGAGGCCAATTTCTTGGACAGTGCCCGCGTTAACTTCTAATACATACTGTGCGGCAGAAGGTGGATTGATTGGCTCGCACACTCCTTCGCCGCACGGCTGGGCATTTTCTTTTACAAACACCACTTCTTTGTTTTTGCTCATCCAGATAATATCCAACGGAATCAAGGTGTTTTTCATCCAAAACGAATATGTTTCTTCTACCGGATACACAAAAAGCATTCCCTGGTTTTTGTCCAAGTGAGTGCGGAACATGAGCCCCTGCTGCCATTGGTCGGGATTTTGTGCCAGTTCAACGTGAAAACAATTGTTTTGAAAACAAACTTTGCCTTCGGGCGCATGTGATGATTCTTTGGTAGCGAACATAATTACTGAAACAATGACTCCTAAAAGAAGGAGTACCAAAAGTATTTTTATAAAGCTCATGGATGTATTATATCAAAAAAGCTCCAGAGAGCGGAGCTTTTTTGATATCCCTTCACTATTCTCAGAAATAGTTCACGTTTTGGTCAAGAATTTTCATCTGGTTTTCTACCGATGAGTCGTCGGGTATCTTATCAAAATCAGTTTCAAGGCCTGCAGCAGCATTAGCTCCGGTGATTGGTGGAGTCCTGCCCGTAGTATCCCTTGTAGTCTCTGGAGCATTGTATGGGGACCCCATTGAATCTGACACCAGCGCAACAACATACCAAGCAGCAATACCAATAACCGCAAGAATAAGAATGACAACAATAACTAATTTTAAATTCATAGTAGTGTGTTATTTAGTTTTACTCCTGGTCGTTTTTTTGTGCAGAAGCCTGGCTTAACGATGAAATAGCGTTTTGAACAGCCATACGAGCATCTTTCATAACCCCATCGCGGATGACAAATAAATCTTTGCGCATCTGGTCGCGCAAGGTCTGAAATTGCTTGCGGAAATCACTCACTAATTTATTCTGTCCATCGCTCGTAGCAGCCTGACTGGTAACACTAAGCACATTCACATCGTACGACTTTTTATCTTGATCAACAACTGCCCTGCGGGCAAGCGCAATCTTATCACGCGCTTCCTGAACAGCTTGCGTAACTTCAGTAATATCTTTTCCTTCATCGGCAACTTTTTGAGCCCTTCCCTCTACTTTTTTGAGCATAGCTTCCAGCTTATCTAAGACTGTATCGTAGTGATTCACCAACCGCTGGTTAATGTTGTCCATCTGAAGGATTATCTTTTGCGCTCGTTCCTGGCGCCGGGTATCTTTGATTAATTTTATGCGCGAGAGTACATCGGTCCTAATTGGTTTTGGCCTAATGGTAGTATCTGTTTGAGCCGCCACAAAACCCATGGTCGCCAACAGAACTCCCGACGAAACAACAACTGCAATATATTTAGTAAATGTATTCATGAAAAATTTGGCAAAAAATATTGACCTTTTTTTCATTATACATTTGTCAAAAAAGTCGTGCAAGTGAATAACCTCACACCAAAAAAAGAGGAGAGTCCCGAAGAACTCTCCTTGATCCCATTTTGTTTCGCAGTTGGGTTTGTAAACTGCGCGTTTTCATCAAATTCATGTCGGCTTAGTGCCGACGGCGCTTTCGCCCAATGTTGACACCCATCGGTTGTTGATACGGCTGATGGCCGTGCATAAACACAACGACCTTGGGCTGAGCCGATGACACGGGCACAGACAGCGCAGGAACCCGCACGACCGGCTGTTCAACCATCTTTTGGGGCCTTTCGTGCCCCGGAGACTTGGCCGTACATGCCTTCGTTTTTTCCCGCACGCTGCTCTTGACCCGATCGATCCAGGCCCTCCTGAGCGCCTGGTAGAACTGATCCATCTCGCACATGAAGGCATGTATACCTTCCGCAAGGAAGTCTTTGACTTCCTGCCAACTGAGATGGTCAGGGATCGGATCAACCACCAGATCTGCACTCATCAGAAACGTCCCCATGATTTTACCCTCCCACTTGGTTGGGGTCCCCTGGAATCTGTCGCCATGGAGAGCGTCCAGACTCCGATTGAAGGAACACAATGCCCTCCACTCTGTCCCTTCTTTCAAATCACTACGTGCTTGTCATTCTGAAAATCTACCGTGCGATTACGTTATGTAGTCAGTGATTTTTGCTTGAATAATGATTTGAAAGTAGGGGCCGATCGGAAATCATCTTGATTTCCGATCGGCATGTTTTTATTGTTAAGCCGCTTCGGTGCGGCGTTTCTTGGCGACCTTCTTCTTGGCCTTGGCCTCCTTGGCCAGGGCAATCGCCCGATGGGCATAGGAGAGGAAGTTCGTCCACTCTCCAATGCCACCGAAGTGACGAATCAGACCGTCCTGCAGCTCCGTATGTCGGAGCTGGTTCAGAACGGACTCCATCGCTCCGCCGTTGCTCACCATATGATGAGCAAGGAATGCGGCAGCAAGCCGCTTGACCTCAGCCGCCTTCTCGATGATGTCTTCCTTGGCCTGCGCCACGACTCCTGCGAACCCCATCAGCTTAAGTGCGTCTCCGAGCTTGACGATCTCCTCTGGAGTACCAGAGGAAGCGAGCTTCTGTGCCGCCGCGAAAGTCATAATGCACTGCGCCATGATACGCTCCTGTGATATTGATTTTGAATGTTGCAAGGGAAAATCACAACGACTTCCCTTCTTTCAGGCCATCCTCCGCATCGCTCATACATTTTGGCGGTAATGGTGCATGCACTATTACCAAATGCACGGTACGAATACAGACGGTGATCTGAAAGAAAGGTGGGAGAAACTTAAGGTCTTCTCCCCTAACCTTTGTTTGTAGCGATTATCATCGGCTACAACTTTTTCACACCCTCCATGTCGAGGAAGGCGACCTGACGTTCCTTGCCGTCCTTGGTGACAGTGATACTGCTCTCATCGTGCTTCACGTAGACGCCGATGATAGGAGTATCTTTGCCGATCCGATGGGCAATGTGGAGAATCGTCTGGCCGACCACACAGCTCTTGAGGAAGGCGTTTCGCGCTTCGAGAATCTCGGTGATAATCTTGTCGAAACCAAGCTTCTCGGCCACAATACCAGCTTTCCTGTTCCGCTCGGCCATGTGCTCCAGAGCCGGGGACATCCATTGTTGTTCGGTCATGGCAATCCCTTTCGTGTTGAATGTACAGTTGTCTGATTTCGGCTCTTTTGAGCCATCGTCAGCAGAAGTACACACTTCTGGATCAGAGAGGGTTTAGGGTGACCCACAACCTTTCACGTTTCGTTTATCCCAATCATGTGTAGCTTGGTTATCCGCGTTTTTTCATCGAAATCAACTGACTACGGTTCCCATTATTTCCGGGAACCGCGAGTTACGCAGGCTTCGTTCCGTGAAGTCCCACACGCGCCGCGGGTCGTTGGCGAAAACGATCCAGAAAGTCTCATTACCATCTTCATCTTCGGAGACAGCGCCCACGTCGCGAGCTTCTTCGATGATTTCGTCGATCGTACACTGCTTGTCAGTGCCCTCGATTACGAGGACGTGTTCAACCAGTGCGTTCGGAACGGGTGAACGATCAGCGTACATCGAAATCTCCTTGTTTAATTCGGAATTACGGCTTCCGAGGTTGCCGCCCTAAAATAGGGGTAAAATGTGCTTGTTTTCGGATAAAACCCTGTGTTTCATCCTACACCTTAATTATACCATATATCAAAATAGTGTGTCAAGTACTTTGTGTTCCCTCCTATAACATCTCAAAACAGACCTATTTTAAGCCTAAAATAGGTCTGTTTCCCAAAGAAAAACCCCTCGGTAAAACCAAGGGGTTGGTGCTTGCTTAGCGACTAAGCAGCTTCACGACTTGCAAGGAGAATAAGGATTTGCTCAGTAGGACCTGAAATTCCAGTCATATTTCCCTTTAACTTAGAGACGTCCCCTAAGATCAGAGAAACATCACCGAAAATGTGGGTGATCTCGCCCCAGATATTAGAGACGTTCCCCTTAAGGTTTGTGACATCGCCACAGAGACGCGAAACGTCGCCTTGGATATGAGTGACATCACCGCGGATACGGGTAACATCGCCGTAGATTCCTGAGAAATCGCCGTAAATCCCTGACAGATCACCCCTGATGCGGGTGATATTTCCGGCAATTTTGGAACAGTCCCCACAGAGGCCAGTAACGTCACCAACGATAGCGGTTACGTCACCCTTCAGTTTGGAGGGGTTTCCCCAGAGACCGCTGATGTCACCAGTAATAAACGAGACACAGCCCGACAATTTGCTATTGATAGTCCCAAAGAGCAGGGTAACATTGCCATCTATGGTAGAGACATCGCCGACGATCCAGCTGACGTCTCCTTCAATTGAAGAAACATTGCCTGAAATACGCGAGCAATCCCCGTAAATACGAGAAGCGTCACCACGGATTTTACTGGCATCACCATACAAGTGCTTATTAACACGAGTAAGATGCCGGGCGTTGATAAGCCTCTTTTTGCCCTTGATAGCAAGTTGCGCAAGAATCAGCCCTTTGTCTGCCTGCATTGTTTTTTCTCCCGAATGTGAAGGTAACAAGGAACTAATTTTAAATTATAATGATTTTTTACTTTATGTCAAATAAATAGGTTCAAGCAAAAAGCCCCGCGAACGGGGCTTTTTTGCACAATTTTTTAGTAATAATCTTTTACTTTTTTGAGTTCGCCGTGCCGACGCAGTTTTTCAAGAGCTTTTGCTTGAATTTGGCGGATACGTTCACGGGTTACCCCAAACTCCTTCCCCGTTTCTTCAAGAGTGTGCATCACTCCATCTTCCAAACCAAACCGCATACCCAAAATTTTCAATTCGCGCTGGCTCAGTTCACTGGAAATTTCACTTAACCGTTCACGCAATAATTTCCGGGCCGCTTCATTGTTAGGGGCGATAGCTTTGTCATCTTTAATAAATTCGGCCAAGATACTGTCTTGCTTGTCTTTGTCTTCGCCAATAGGCGTTTCCAAGGACACTGCTTTTTGGGCAATTTTGCGGATATGGTGAACTTTATCAACTTCCAATCCCATTTCGGCGGCAATTTCTTCGGCCAGAGGCTCGCGTCCCAATTCCTGCAACAAATTCCGGCGAATTTTAGTATATTTTGAAATCGTTTCAATCATGTGCACAGGAATACGAATGGTCCGGGCCTGATCAGCCAACGCCCGGGTAATGGCTTGGCGAATCCACCACGTAGCATACGTTGAAAACTTATATCCTTTGCGCCAGTCAAACTTTTTAACCGCTTTAAACAAGCCTAAATTCCCTTCTTGAATTAAGTCGAGCATGGTCAAATTAGGTGAACGGCCCACATATTTTTTGGCAATAGAAACTACCAACCGCAGGTTTGCCAAAGCTAATTTTTGCTTTGCCTCTTCATCGCCCTGTTCAATTTTTTTAGCCAGTTCTTTTTCTTCGCGCGCTGACAAAAACCCTGACTTGCCAATTTCCTTTAAGTACATTTGAATCGGGTCAATTTTGCCTGTAATCAGTTTTTTCTGCTTTTTTTCTTTTTCAGTTTTTATTTCCAAAAATTCCCGGGCTTCCCGCAGTTCAATCCCGCGCTCCTTCATAATATCGTATACTTCCTCAAGTTCTTCGATATTGCGTTCAACATCGGGGATAAAATGCAAAATTTCCGAGGTAGTCAAAAACCCGCGCTCTGAACCTTTTTTCAGCAACGCATCAATTTGCTCTTGGGTCACCACTTGCTTACGGACTCGTTTTTTGAGTTTTTTGATGACTTTCTTTTTTGCGATTTTTTTCTGCTTTTTTTGTTTCTTCTTCACCCCGTTAGAAGTCTGGGCAAAACATATTTAACGTTAAATATGTTTTACTTGCTCATATTAATTACTATATTGAAAATGCTGCTCGCTAAAGCTTACCATTTACCCCGTTAAAACTTCTAACGGGGTTCATTATTGCAGCTCTTTACTCATTGTATTGAATTCTTCAAGTAACTCCTTAACTTTTTGTGAATTTTTCTCTATTTCGGCTTTTTTGATCTCCCCTGAGAGGGCTTCAAGACGATTTTTTAATTCTATATGTTTTAGCTGTAAAAGGCAAAGGTTCAGCTCATTTTCTTCATCTTCCTCCCCTTCCATCTCCGATTTAAGAGCCAAGGCCGCTAAAAAGTTCTTAAACTGCTCATCGGGGTGTCCGCCAAAGGCGTGCTCCTGGGGCGCATCCGCCTTCGGTGGAGATCCGCCTCCGGCGGAAAAAATTTTGTTGAAATGATTCTTGAGCGCCTCCTCTTGCCCCGGCTGATAGTGTTCTGTATTCTTTTTAAGTTCTTGTAAAAATGTCCGGTATTGTTCTGAAAGCAGCGGCCAATGCTCTTCTTGAATACCCTGCATGTTACTCGGGTTTTTTAACACCAGTGATATGATTCTTTCTTCAATCAACTTTTTCCGCTGCCCCACCGGGGCCTCTTCTATTGATTTTGGAAGTGCCGCGGGCGCATCGAGCGATCCGTAGTTTTTGGTTGAAGGCACCTTGGCCAACTCTTCCATAATCACTTCTTCTTTCATCTGCAATAATCCTGCCAATTTTTGGACCCAGTGAGCCTGTTCTATTTTATTAGGCAGCCGCTTAATAGGCGGCAAGACAATTCTGCCTATTTCTTTCTTGCCTTGGGGAGTATTTTTGTCAAACGCAGCACAAGCGGAGTCAAAGTAATAATCCATGATCGACTTGGCTTTGGCCACTGACTCTTCCCAAATTTTGGGGTCTTTTAAAATAATCTCGGCGGGATCGGATTTTTTATCGCTTTCCCCGTAGTGCTCAATAACTTTGATGTTAAACCCTAGAGACTCGGCTGCATTGATACCGCGCTTGGTTGCAGAGTCCCCCGCGACATCCATATCAAAGGCCAAGACCAAGTTTTCGGTATACCGCTTTATAATCCCCAAGTGCCGATCAGTCAAGGCGGTGCCAGAGGCTGCCACCGTGTTTTCATACCCCGCTTGGTGACACATGATGACGTCGGTATATCCTTCGGTAACCACACATTGATTGTGCTTGCGCACGGCTAATTTGGCGTTATTGAGACCATACATAATTCCGCTTTTATCGTACAGCAATGTCTGGGGCGTATTAATATATTTGGCCGTCTCGTCTTGCTGTTTAAAAACCCGCCCACCAAAACCCACGGTCTGCCCATTGAGGTCAAAGATGGGAAACATAATGCGGCCGCGAAAGCGGTCATACGAGCCCCCACCACCCTCTTTGACGATTGCCAGGCCCGCTTTTACTACTTCCTCCCGCTGATACCCCTGTCCCACGACAAAATCAGACAGTCCCTGCCACATATCAGGTGAATACCCAATTCTCCATTTTTTAACAGAATCTTTTGTCAAGCCGCGCTTTAATAAATAGTCTTCCGCTTCTTTCCCGACCGCGCTGGCCTCCAATTGCTTTTCAAAAAACTTCGTGGCCAATTCGCAAATCTCATAGAGCCGCTGACGCTCGGTGCGTAACTGCGGATTTTCGCGCTTTAATTCAACGCCGGCTTTTGCCGCTAATATGCGGAGAGCATCGCCAAATTCAACCCCCTCAATCTTCATGACGAAATCAAAGATAGAAAACCCCGCCCCACAGCCAAAACAGTGAAAGAGCTGGCGCGAGGGATTCACAAAAAACGAGGGCTTTTTCTCTGAGTGAAACGGACAAACCCCGCGATAATTAATACCGGTTTTGGTCAGCTTAATATAGCTCCCCACCACATCCAAAATATTCAATCGATTCTTGATTTCTTCGATTTGAGAATCAGCCATACAATGTTAGAATTTAAAACCTATTGAGAAGCTAGAATAATTCAGTTGAATAGTATCACAAAAAGCAGCAAATTAAAATAAAAAGCTGCTGATCGGATGGACCAGCAGTTTGTTGTTTAAAATGTTAGGAAACCTTAGAAGGTGTCTGGAGGTATGATTTAGGAAGTGACCGAATAATTTTCCTCAGTTCAGTCGAAGACTTGTTCTCAAGATATCCATACCACGGCAGATAAAACCTTATTCCTTTATGTTGCACACTAGAAAGAGCAATGATGCCATCTTCTTCGCAATCATGATCATCGCCAGTGGCAACTTTGCCATCAAAATGAATCACTATGGATTCCTTAGATGTAATACTGCAATTTCCCTCGTTACAACAAAAAATAAGCAAAACGAGTTCCTTGCCATCATGTTCATTAACCCATGATTGAACAGAATGCAAAAGAGAGCCCTTTGGCAACTCTTTGCCATCATAAAACCATTCTCTGCCATGCATGGATCCGTGAGCATCCAGTATCGCATACCCTCGTAAATCAGGACGGCGACGTTGCCATCCAGCGATGATATGACGAAATGCAGCCCGTGGAACTGATGGATAAATATAGTGGAACTTCAATATCTGCTCAACGCTAAACAACAATGGTGTCTTGCCTGGATTTTCAGCAAGTTGTTCTAACTCCATGAGCCAATAAGAAATATTACTTATACCACTACTGATGATAAGCGGTTCTACATGGCTTTCGTCTCTGCCTTCGGAGAAAAGAAGAGGTGGCATTTTACCTCTTCTCATGTCAGTCAAAAATTCTTGGTTCTTGCCAGCAAGAAGCCAAAATTTAAACGTTTCCATGTTGTTCCTCCAGAAGATGGTACCGTTTTGAGAAATCAAAGAACATCACTACCTTATATACTAAATGATTATCGTGATTAGTCAAATTCTTAACTAAAAACTCTGCTTAGGCAGAGTTTTTAGTTATATTTTGATTTTTTCAGATAACTGTTTGAGTTCTTCAAGATTTGTGTGTGGCATATGCATGGTAGCTGTATGATGATCTGATACGCCATCATTTTTATAGCGCGGAATAATATGCAAATGAAAATGCATTATTTCCTGCCCAGCTACTGCCCCATTTGATTGTGAAAGACGAATTCCGTCGGTATGTAAGACATTTTGTATTCTTTCTGCTAGTTTTTTCCCTACCACAATAATTTTTTGGAGGTTGTCTTCTGAAATATCAAAAATGTTTTCGGAATGCTGTTTTGGAATTACTAACACATGTCCTTTGGTCACTGGCTTAATATCCAAAAACGCCAAGACATCATTGTCTTCATATATCTTGGCGGAATCAAACTCCCCTTTTATAATTTTGCAAAAAACACAATCTTCCATTATCTGACTTTATAGACTAACGTAACGGTGGTAACAATTTCCATTTGGCCTGACTGAACCTGAGGAGGTGTTGATATCTTGCTGTCTAGAGCTATCGCTCCTCCATATCCCTCCGCAAAAGGCGTGGGGTACGGCGAGTATCCTTCGTACATGTTCACTAAGCGACCCACTTGTAGCCCTGATTCTTTCACCATCATATTCAACTTTTCTTTGGCTTTTTTAATAGCTTCTTCTCGTGCCTGTGACCTGAATTTTTCGGGATCATCAACGGTGAAGTCCAATTGACCAACGGTGTTAGCGCCCGCACTGGTTGCCTTATCTAAAATGGCGTTAATATTGTCAAAATTCCTGATTTTCACTACTACCTGCTGGTCCAATGAGTACCCTGAAAAAACGCGGCTCTGTTTTGAAGAACCAGGAGGAACAGGAGCTATTTGAACTGCCATATCACTTTCCCTCACCGCACTTCCCCCAGAACCCATCGCACCCGTCGCATAAGGAGTTACGGCGAAATCATATAATGGAGTCAGGTTATAGAGAGTAGTCTGAATGTCTTTGTCCTCCACGCCTAGTTCCTTAATGCCTTTGATAACCGCATTCATTTTTTCATTATTTTGGTTCACCGCGTCCTGGCTTTTGATAGCCTCAGTATGCACTCCAAAGCTAATAACGGCTATATCAGGCTTTGCATATGCCTTACCTTCACCCGTCACACTAATTTCACGGGGCATATTTTGAGGCAATGAATTGAGATTGTATATAAATTGGCCCAATACAAACACTCCGCCCAATCCAATAACCCACAGAGCTATTTTATAGAGCCGGTCAGAGAGGTCTAAGATATGGTTTGTTTCTAACCCTGCGCTAACATTGGTGTTAGTATCCATAATGTTTATTTAATGATTTAAGAGTATAATCATTTTGATAGTAGCAGATTAGCCCATAAAAATCTACCACAATTCCAAGGGAACAAAAACAGCTCATGAGAGCTGCAACTAAAAAAACTGGAAAAGGTTTATTGTCCTTTCTTTTTTACTTCGTTCTTGCTATGGCTTTGGTCTAAGCGTTTGGCGAGATTCTGAAACCTTATTACTGACTTAGATCTAAAATCATGAAAGTTCAGCTTGGCTCGTTGGTATTTTTTAGAGAAATATTCTTTCATGATTATGTTAATAGTTTAACTTTCAGCATACGGATAAATTTTGTATATTGATTTTTTTGATTTTCTTATGTATTTCTTTTTTTGAGGTGCCAAAGGCAAGAGCAGAAGCCACGAGATAAATGATGCTCTCAATTTAAATGACCAATTACCCTCTTTTAACAAAGGCCTCTGTTCTTCTTGGAACTGAGTAAGGAGTGCAGAGGTAGCCTGTAAATGCACCGGCGATAATTTATTGTGTTCTATCAAAAACTGCTCTTTACTCCACAATTCTTGAGTAATGAATGTCATAAGCTATTATACCATAATTTTCATGATAAAACAGTTAATTATGAAATATTCATGATTATTCATGGTAAAATCATGTGCGACGTGGTAGATTGAAGGTGTGAATAAAGCCAACAAGACTATCCTTAAGACTAAGACTATCCTTATTATTGACGATAATCCCTATATCCTAAAACCGCTCAGTATGCTTTTATCAGGCTTTGGTTATTCAGTTACGTCGGCCACTGATGGTAAAGAGGCTTCAATGATACAAGTACCCTTTACGAATCTGATTCTCCTTGATTCTAGGCTCCAGGATATGAAAGGACAAGATATTTGTAAAAAAATAAAAAGCGACAAGACAACCAAGCATATCCCCATTATCATGTGTTCAGCAGATAATCGGATAAAAATCATCGCCCAAGAAGCGGGAGCCGATGATTCTATAGAAAAGCCATTTAATATGGCTGAGCTCTTGCAAAAGATCAAAAAATACATCTAAGATTTACTTTCCCCGTTACGTGGCGCTTGTGCGCTCATTTTGCTTATGAGCAAAATTATTGAACGGGGGAAGCAATTATATGCCTCAAAGCAAAAAGGGTAAATACAGCTCACGACTGTCAAACACCAGAAAACAAGGAACTCATGGAAGTTTTCGAACTCATGAGGGGTTTTATCGTATGATGATAGAAAGTCTAGATGGACAGAGCATATTTACTACCGACAAGGGGGGGGTAATCAGCAGTTGGAATAGCGGGTCAGAAAAGTTATTTGGATATAAAGAAAAAGAGGTTATTGGTAAAAATGTTTCCTTAATTTTCACCCCCGAAGATATCAAGAAGAATATCCCCAAAAAGGAACTGAAAGAGGCTAAGAAAAAAGATAAGGTAGTTGAAGAACGAAATCATATTCGCAAAAACGGCTCTCTCTTTTGGGCCAGCGGATTAATATATCCTTTGAGAGACGAGAAAAAAGTTCATCGTGGTTTTACGTTTATTCTGATCAATCGCACAGAAGAAAAAGCGTTTGATAAGCGAAAAGATGATTTTATTAGCACGGCAACCCATGAGTTAAAAACTCCGGTCATGAGTATACGATTGTTTGCAGAAATAGTAGAACAGCAAACCAAAAAGATGGGAGATAAAATAGGACTGGAGTCGGTAAGAGAGTTGAACATTCAGCTTGATAGGCTTACGGCACTGATGAATTACTTGCTGGACGTGGCAAAAATCCAGCAGGGAAAATTAAAGCTAGAGAAAACATTTTTTGACGTTAGTGTATTTATACATGAGGTTATCACGGTAGTAAAAGGTATCTCTACCGGGCACATCATTCGTTTTACCAAAAGTACCCCTAAAGAAATGTATGCAGACCGCGAACGGATAAGTCAGGTGCTCACCAACCTTGTTTCCAATGCCATAAAATATTCTGAAAAAGGCACAAAGGTTATCGTAAAAAGCACCCATGACAAAAAAAATATTATTATCAGCATACAAGATTTTGGATTTGGCATCCCAAAATCTGAACAGAAACTCATTTTTAGCCGATTCTATCGGGCAAATAGCGCAATAGAGAACAACATCAGTGGTATTGGATTGGGACTATATGTGGCAATACAAATTGTCAAAGCCCATCACGGAAAAATGTGGGTTAAAAGTGCAGTAGGCAAAGGGTCTACGTTCTACTTTTCAATACCTATAAAAACAAAATAAAAAATAATATACAAAAACAGAGGCGATCGCCTCTGTTTTTGTATATGGGCGGAGGGGATTGGAGCAGATTAAAACCTATCTTTATGAAGAAATTTAAAAATCATCCTTCGTAGCATCCGTAGTAATCATTTCTCCTTTTTTTATATCCCTTAGGGCAATATCTTGCTGTTTTTCTAAATCTTGATACGTGTTAGGATCTTCTGAGTGATTCACAAATCGTTCTGGCGTTCCGTACAGATATATCTGTCCCCGGTGAACATGAGTAAACATCTTTTCTTCTTCGGGTAACTCATTAAACTCTTCTTGAATAAGCAGCCTTAAATGGTATCTAACAACAACCTCTCCCTTCTTAAAGTCTTTGTTGGAGAATACCCCTTTGCCAGATAAGTTACCTTTGCCAATAATTACATTTTCCATAACGAGCGGAGGGGGTGGGAGTTGAACCCACTTGCCCTTTTTTCCGCATACGGAATCCCGCTTTGCGGTGACGGGTCGCGGCTTTTCCCGCATTCTGCGGGACCTCACGCCTCTGGCGGAGTCCGCTGGAAGCGTGACCCGCCAGAGGCGGTGGCCAAGCTCAATAATTACTCAGCGGAGGGGATGGGACTCGAACCCATGAGCCTCTTGCGAGGCACGGCTTTTCCCGCATTCTGCGGGACCCCGCCAGAGGCGGTGGCCAAGCTCAATAATTACTCAGCGGAGGGGATGGGACTCGAACCCATGAGCCTCTTGCGAGGCACGGCTTTCCAAGCCGTTGTAATGGCCACTATACGACCCCTCCGCTGAGTAATTATTACTATTTCAGCAATTTTCGAAAAGCTTCTCCTCCCTTATATTTTTTAATCTTTTTTTCTCTAAGCCAAGCCGCGCTTTTTTCAGTGAAACTCTCTGCATGCACTATTTTCCAAGGACCTTTATTTTTCGTTGATCTATTTTTATTTTGGTTATGATCTTCCAATCGTTGATTAAGATCGGCTGTGACTCCAATGTAGTAACGACCATTCTTCTCACTCTGAATTATATAAACTTGATACATTGTAATAGCCGTCCATCGCCTTTGGCGAGGCCCCGCTCCTAGCGGTGGTATGCGCCCCCTCCCTAAGCAAGAATTATCTTAGCACTAATATATAAAATACTAAAGCAGCGATAATACGATAAACTCCAAACAAAATAAACGTGTGGTTTTGAACAAATCGTAAAAACCATTTAATTGCCAGCACGGCGACAAAAAAAGATACTACAAATCCTACTGCCAAAACATGAAAATCATTGAATGTAAAACTGCCGGCGTTTTTGTATAAATCGTAAGCTGTGGCCGCTGCCATCGTTGGCACAGCCAACAAAAAAGAGAACTCCACAATCGTCTGCCGCTGAATGCCCATTATTAATCCCCCCACAATAGTTGCCCCCGCCCTGGAAACACCAGGGACAATCGCAAGAGCCTGCGCAATGCCTATCAAAAATGCTTTTTTGTAATTTATTTCGCTGACATGAGCATCGGCAGGACGCTTTCGGTACCAATACTCAAATATAATCAAGACAATGCCGCCCAAAAACAGAGACCATATTACGACAAAAGTGCTCGAAAGAAGGAATTCTTTTAAGATCTTGTAAAACAAAAAGCCTATGACGGCTGTGGGAAGAAAAGCAACAAGAACTTTCTTGCGGAGATCTTTGTTTGAAAAAACTCTCTTAGCGTATAAAACAACTACGGCTAAAATGGCCCCAAACTGTATGGCAATTTCAAAACTTTTAAGAAAATTTGAATCGGCAATGCCTAATAATTTGCTGGTTAAAATAAGATGCCCCGTTGAAGAAATGGGTAAAAACTCGGTAATACCTTCAACAATGCCCAAAATAATAGATTGAATAACCGTCATCTCAAAATTATGATGTTATACATTCTAGAATTCTATAGAATTCTAGAATGTTTATACGTGGATTCGCGGACCGCTGCTGAAGCATAGGCATAGTAAGTAAAATAATCATTAAGCGAATCTGCTGTATATCCATACGCGCCATCAGCATAAAAATAACTCGTTACTATTTCACGTACACGACAAAGTTCTTTGAGGTGATCAGTGTTTTTTGGGTCAGATATTGTTAAATCAAGCAATTCTATCGCTCTCTCACATGCGGCATTACTTTTATTTTTGTCTTTTTCTGCCCAGTTAATCGCGCGACCAACATCAGTGCCAATATTTGCCATCTGATCAATAATAGAAATAGAGTTCCATTGTTCTTGCGAAAGATCGTGGTGTAGCATGAGTTATTTTTTTACCAATTTTTTGACCACCGCAATAATTTTATTTCTTAATTCTTCACTTTCAACACCACGGCTCTTATTCCCCAGCCCGGGACGAATATTCATCATGGAGTCAAATTCAATAAAATCTTCTTCTTTTGCATCGGGATGGAAATTAATTCCCCATAAATATTGAGGCTCTGAGTGCTCTTGCCTCATTAAATACTCGAAAAGATCAGCATGCATGGGAGCATCAACAGCCATAATCCCTTTTTCTATATCAACAATAGCTTTTATTAAATTCCCATGCATTTTCTTCGATAATTCTCGCAATTCAGAAATTTCAATTGTGTCTTTTACAATTTTCATACGTGTATGTCGCGCAAGGCTTTTACCCGTTCTTGAACCGACGGGTGGGTTTGAAATAGCCGTACAAACCAGTTGTGTCCCTGTTTTTCGTTAAAAGGCGAGTCAATAAACAAATGAGCGGTGGCGTTGTGTGCGGCCCGACGCATAGGAGTTACATCAGCAGAAATTTTTTCTAATGCACTCGCTAAGCCTTCGGGGTAACGCGTCAGCAAAGCACCCGAAGCATCAGCTAAAAACTCACGCTTTCGGGAAATAGCCAAGCGAATCAATGTTGCAGCCAAGGGAGCCAAAATGCTTGCCACAATGCCCAGAATCATCAAGAGTGCTCCCACATGGCCGTTGTCGTCATCTCTATTTCTGCCAAACATACTCATGCGTAAAAAGAAATCAGCAAGCAATGCGACAATAGCTGCCATAACCACAACCACCGTGCCCAAGAGCATATCTTTGTTGCCAATATGCGAGAGTTCGTGTGCAATGACGCCTTCTAATTCTGTTTTATCAAGTTTTTCTAAGAGGCCGCGGGTTACTGCTACAACGGCGTGATTTTTATTGCGCCCTGTGGCAAAGGCATTCAATTGCACCTCTTCGATAATATACACTTTGGGCATAGGCAAACCAGCAGTGATAGCTAAATTTTCTACAATGCGATAGAGCTCTGGGTGATCTTGTTTTTGAATGGGCTTGGCATGACTCATGGCAAGGACAAGCTTATCTGAAAACCAGTAACTGGCGACGTTCATAATAATGGCCAAGAATACCGCGAACACCAAAATAGCGCTATTCTCTAAGAGATAGCTAAACAAGAAGCCGACGGCGATAATAAACATCAAAAAGAAGGTTACAAGCAACCAGGTTTTGCGGGTATTGGAATCAGCGTGAGAATAGAGTGTACTCATATAAATTATTTTTAGTTGCGCCAATCTATTAATGAGGCAATGGGACGGAAAAATAGCATTGTGCTTATAATAACACCGTCATTGATCTTCCAATGTACCAAAATTTCTATTGCCAAGGCAATGGCCACGGCTAGCCACCACGGAAAAAGCAAAGCCAGGGTAAATCCCACAGCAACGGTAAAAGTATCGCTTAACGAGTTTACGATGCTATCACCGTAATATGTCGCCTCGGGCACTTCGTGCCCGTAGGTAGTAATAAAATAATCAGTATTTTCGTAGAGTTCCCAGCCAACGGAGACAAGAATAATCAAGGCAAAAAAGAGTACCATTGGCCAGCGCACTTTTTTATGAACGAGACGAGCAAGAAAATACGCTACGATGCCGTACGAGACATGGACCAGGGAATACCAATCAAAAATTTGCTGAGAATCCTCAATTGGATGAGAAGTTCCATTCCAGAGAGCAATGCCGCAGGGACAGGTGAAGTTGCGATTCAGCATATACAATCCAAAACCCTGGATGACCATAAGAAATACAACCACGAGAGCGATGTAATGCAATTTGATAGCCATATCACCCACTGACGAGATACGGTACTAGAATTGTACTTTTACGGGCTCCTTTTCTGCCTCGCTCCCTACCTGGAAGAGTTCCATTTTCGTAAAGCCGAAGGCATTCGCGATAATATTTGAAGGAAAACTTTCAATTTTAATGCTCAAGTCTCGGACATTGGTATTATAAAAGCGCCGCGCGGCCTGAATTTTGTTTTCAGTATCTGAGAGCTCGCGCTGCAATTCAAGGAAGTTTTGGGAAGCTTTTAAATCGGGGTATCCTTCGGCCACCGCAAACAAGCTTTTAATGGTTTCAGTAAACTGGTTTTCTGCCTTTGCTTTGGCTGCAACGCCGCTGGCCTGCATGGCTTGTGACCGCGCCTGTGTTACTTTTTCCAATAATTCTTTTTCATGAGCAGCATACCCTTTGACTGTTTCCACCAAATTGGGAATAAGGTCGTACCGGCGCTTGAGCTGCACATCGATATCGGCCCACGCTTCTTTTGCGCGGTTTTTTAAAACAACTAAACTGTTATAGCCAGCAATAACCCACAGCGCGACCACAACGACTACTGCTAAAATTATGTATGTAATCATATTTTTATATAAATTGCGGAGCAATTTCTATTTTTGTCCGTTTTCGATCATGCTATCCAAAAAGGGATGCTGGGCGGCAAATTTATAATTTAATAATTTCAACAACATGAGGAAATCAAACAATTCTTCACGAAACTGCTGGGGACCGGAAAATATTTCCCACAGCTGCTTGGCCGCATTTTTGGTATAGCGATGCAATATTTCGTAATCTGCTTTTTTCTTGAGATACTCAATGATTTTCTTAAACTCTCCCCGATCGAGCCAAACACCTTGGCACTTTTTACAAAAATCAATTTTGAAATGAGATTTGTCGTAATGGACCTCCACGAACGGGATGCGACACACGGGGCACCGCTTTTCCTGACGCACAAGGGAAAACCGTGCTTTGTCACGCCAGATATCAAAGTCCAGCCAATTTAACTCTTGATCTTTGTCATCTTTGGCATAGGTGAGCTCATCTCTATCAAACCACACCCCAAGACATTCGGGACAATAGTCAACTTCAACATTATGAAAGAGAGCTTTTTGTAGTGAAGAATGCTTTTGAGGACAAATCATATACAACTAAAATTTTGTTATGGCTTTTGGATTGTCTTTAATGCGCTGCCGAGAGAATCCTGTTGTTGCTGTTGCAAATCAATGATCTCTTGATCTTCTGAACAGGGTGCCACAGGTGCTGAATAAATAACATACGTATTACCGAACTGTGCCAAAAAGTTGTCTGGTTTTCCCTGGCCTTCTGCATTATCAACAACTCCAATAGCACCAATAGCACCGGTTTCAACGCTGCAAGTAATTCCTCCCTTTTCTGTTAATGATTTTGTGCTAAATAAGACTGCTTTTGCTCCCGTAAGATCTTTTATAGTGTATTCTAAATCCTTAATATCATCGCTCACGGCAATAGCCAGACCTAGTTCTTTGATTTCATAATTGGGCTTGGGTTTTTTGGTCTTTGTATCTGAAGAATCGCGATACGAAAAGTACCCCCAAATAGCTAAAAGAACAACTGCTCCAACGACAACACCCCCTATAATTTTCTTATCCATAATTTTTTACCCGGTCAAATAAATTCTTTTACCCAATTAAATAGCGCTTTGCGCTAATTCGCCATTGGCGAATTATTTAACGGGGTGAAGAATTTAATTTTGCTCTGCAAAATTATTTGATCGGGTGAATATTACTTATTTTATTATATGACGTATGTGAACCTTTTATTTTAGTTCGTGCCCTGCACTCCTGATTTCCTGATCTTGGTATACGCGACTTCCCACTGACTTCATTTGTCCTTGATACTTGCCTTTATAGGGGTTTTGGGAAGGCTGGTCAAGCGTTGAAAAAACAATCTGACAAATTCTCCGGCCGGCCTGCAATTTAATGGGTAACGAATTTGCATTATACAGCTCCAGGGTAATTTTGCCCTCAAAGCCCGGATCAATAAAACCTGCGTTTTGAATGAAGAGGCCAATTCTCCCAATGGAGCTGCGCCCCTCAACAAACCCCGTAATATGAGCCGGCAATTTTACATATTCCTCGGTCGTAGCCAGCAAAAAGTGGTGGGCAGGAATGGTGACGGTTTCGGCGTTAATTTCGCGGTATTTTATCTGGTCATCAAGGGTTATCAAGCTCATTTCCTTATCTTCGACAGACAGAAAATTGCTACCCAAATGCAAATCAACCGAAGTCGGGCCGATATGAGGCTTTACTTTTTCTGACTTCATAATCAGTTCCCCATTTTCAATCATTTTCGTTAATGTGACATCAGAAAGAATCATAGTATTACGTATTCTTTATGTTAACAAAAACTACCAGTAATGCAAGAAAAAGGTGGGTTGCAACCCACCTTTTTCTTAAATCTTAAATCTTTCTTAGTAATCTCCCATCCCAGGCATTCCACCCATTCCTCCCATACCCGGCATTCCCTTTTCATCTTTCTTTGGCAATTCGGCCACTACGGCTTCCGTTGTCAGCAACATAGCGGCGGCCGAAACGGAATTTTCCAAAGCGGTGCGAGTTACTTTGGTTGGATCAACCACGCCTGACTTGATTAAATCCTCATATACCATTTTTGCGGCGTTAAAACCAAATTCCCCCACGCCCTCTTTTACTTTTTGAATCACCACTGCTCCGTCAATGCCGGCGTTATGGGCAATTTGCCGAATAGGTTCTTCTACTGCCCGTTTTAAAATATTCACCCCTGTCTGTTCATCGCCTTCCAGTTTCAAATTTTCCAGCACCGCGGAGGCTCTGAGTAAGGCAACGCCGCCGCCGGGGACAATTCCTTCTTCAACCGCCGCACGAGTAGCGTGCAAGGCGTCTTCTAATTTATGCTGCTTGGCTTTTTGCTCAACCTCGGTGGCTGCTCCCACTTTAATAACTCCAACTCCCCCAGACAACTTTGCCAAGCGCTCTTGTAACTTTTCTTTATCAAATTCTGAAGTGGACAATTCCATTTCTTTGCGAATTTGGGAAATCCGTTGATCAATTTTTTCCCGCGCTGCCGATGGGTTACCCTGACCTTCTCCCACTAAAGTCGTTGCATCTTTTGTAGCTATGACTTTATGGCTCCGGCCAAGCTGTTCAATCTCAACAGTTTCTAACTTCATTCCCTTTTCTTCTGAAATAAGCTGACCGCCGGTGACTACCGCAATATCTTCCAACATTTCTCTCTTGCGATCACCAAAGCCAGGGGCTTTAATTGCCAAGGCATTGAAAATACCTCGGAGCTTGTTAACGATCAAGGTAGCCAACGCATCACCTTCAATGTCATCAGCAATAATTACTAATTCTTTTTTGCCCGACTTAACTACTTTTTCTAACAGAGGTAAAATTTCCTGCAGAGATGATATTTTTTTGTCAGTGATTAATATAAATGGGTTGTCGAGAACTGCTTCCATTTTTTCTTGGTTAGTCACTAAATAGTGAGAAACATAGCCGCGGTCAAACTGCAACCCTTTGACAATTTCTTTTGAAAGGCCAAATGTTTTTGACTCTTCTACCGTCACCACGCCATCCTTTCCGACTTCTTCCATTACTTCAGCAATCAAGTCACCCATCTCTTTATCCTGGGCGGAAATAGTGGCCACTTGCGACACTTCTTCTCTGCTGCTGATTTTTTTTGACATTGCTTTCAATTCTGCAACAATGGCATCTTTTGCTTTTATAATCCCTAATCTTAACGCCAAAGGGTTTGCGCCGGCTGCTACGTTTTTTAAGCCTTCGGTAGCAACAGCTTGAGTCAGCAAAACTGCGGAGGTAGTACCATCGCCGGCCGTGTCATTAGTTTTTGAGGCAACTTCTTTAATAATTTCTGCCCCAATATTTTCCATTGAGTCTTCTAATTCAATGTCTTTGGCAATAGTCACGCCGTCATTGGTGATGGTTGGACTGCCAAAACCAGAACCTAACACAACGTTACGTCCTTTTGGTCCCAGCGTTACTTTCACGGCATTGGCAACCTTATCTAAGCCCTGCTTGAGAAGCTTGCGGGCATCTTCTTGAAAAATAATTCGTTTAGCCATAGTTTTTTACTCAATAATCGCTATAATATCGTCTTCGCGCGCAATTAAGTATTCTTTGTCATCAATTTTTATTTCATTAGGACCATACTTGGTAAACAACACTTTTTGACCCGGTCTTACTGACAAAGGAATAATTTTTCCATCTTCAGTTGTTTTTCCGGGGCCCACAGCAATTACCACACCCTGCTCTGGTTTTTCCTTACTGGCTGTTTCGGGTAAAAAAATACCACCCCTTGTTTTAGGTTCTTCTTTAATTGGTTCAATAAGAACGTGATCAGATAATGGTTTGATGGTCATAGACTTAGTTTAAAGTTAAAAGTTTATAAAGTTCATCAAGTTAACGAATTTTACAACTTAAAACTAATAATCTTCGCTGATAGTACAATCTATTAGATTTATTTGGTAAAGTCAAGATTTTTTATAAATAAAAAACTCTGCGAGACCGAAGTCATCGCAGAGCCTGGCCGAATTATCGGCCCTGGTTAGTTATTCCCGTGGTGTCACGGAATTGCAGAAATTTCTGCCAGGGAGGAGCACTTAGTAGATGCCATTCCATGGTGGACTAAACGGTTCGATCACATTGATCCCCGGCTGCGTGAGAAACCGCAGATACCATGGAGCGGTCCGCGGCGGTGCAGGAGGCGGTGGACACGGGGGGATGGTTGGAGGTTGCGGATCACACGGATCAATTGGCGGGGGGTCCCCCCACGCCTGAAAGTAGACATACATGGCGTCCTCGCCATAGTAGTCAAAGAACCAATCGTTCTCCACGTCCGGGCATAGGGTCAGAGCGTCCCAATAGGTCACCACACACCACATGACGCCGACATAGTCGTACGTCTGGATCTGGGTTGTCCGTGGCGCCTTGGCGATGATGCTTTGGCTGTACACCTCGGACGGCGTTGCGACAGCACCGAGTCCGATCAGCACAATCACCATGAACAGACACCAAAACTTCCTCATGGAAACTCCTCGTTTCACAAGATATCACACTACACTGGGGTTGTTTGCTTCGCCTCCGTGATATCCACTACCACGGCGCGCATTGGTGCCTTCCAAAGGCACCAACTCAAGAAACAGTAACCGTTCTCCCTTCTGATAAAGTTTCGTGACAAGAACTAAAATTTATTGTAATTCAAATGTCAATTATTGTCAATTATGTTCTCACTGAGGTATAAAAAACACCTGGCCGAAAGAGAACAGGTGTTGAGGAGGATTGTTTTCTCGATGGGGCTTCTTAACGCTCCGAGAATTTAATAACAATTTCAGTTGGCTTTGCAAGCAACCGATAGAATGTCTCTTTTTTGCCTGCCGTACCGGTTTGAAGTTGATGTGTCCCAACCACTTTTTGTTCTATTAACTGGGAAAGAATTGGATCATATACACTACAACTTATTCGTGTTTTGTAATACATATCCTGATCTCTTATCCCAAGATCATTAAGAGCCTATTCTGCTAGGTACGATATGATGTTAATAACGTGTATAGCCTTTTCTGTCCCGAAAGAAATAGAAACTTCCTTTTGAGCTTGCTTGCGTATCCATGAAAAACCTCCTTAAGGAGAACGTGAAAGGTACAAAACTGGATTAAAGGTATAATAAAAAATTATTTTTGTCAAAAATATTTTACTCAAAAATTCAGGCATTGTTGTTCAAAAAAAAGCCCTGCGTGTTCTTTGCAGAATAGCAGGGATGAAGAAGATCACTATACTTCTACTAATGCGCTGCCGGTGTTGTCATAAGCACATATGTATCCAGGCTGTTTTGATTTTTCAACCTCTTCACGGAAGGCTTTAAGAACAACGCTTTCAAGATATATGCGCCCAGCAGAATTAATCGGGTAGCAAATATCTTGGTGTAATTCAGGCCTCCCGTCTGATTTATATTTCACACAACCTTTTTTTAATTGCACACCACAATTATTGCAGTACCGAGCCCGTAAATGGTTTTTGCAGTCACACTGATGACACCGATCAGTTACTTTGCGACTCGGCATAGAAATAAACAGACCATGCGCTCCTTCAACAACTTTCAAATCTTGAATGACAAGCGAATCATTTAAGACGATGTAACAATATGCTCTTAAATTGTCCTCCATACTCTGAGTCAATTTAATGTGTACTTCAGTGACCTGCATAAGGACTCTCATGGAGCACCTCCCGTTGGAAAAGAACAAAAACGCAATTATTGTATTATAGAAAAGTCTTGGAATTTTTCAAGAGAGAAAAAGACTTTTATAAAGGGCTCTTCGGAGCCTACCGTTTTTCCTTATCATCTCCAAGCGAGGATATTTATGGCAAAAGAACTCTTCGGAGTCCCGCCATTGTGCGGGACGAGAAAAAGGCGCGAACGAATGGCATAACGATTTCAGTGCCATTCGTTCGACGCCGCGCTTTTGTATAATGGGTTTTTCGGCCTTACCTTCCCCACTCGTTAGCAAAATAATCCCACGAACGCTCCGCTTCTTCTAAAATAAAGTCAGCTGCTTCTTGCGACAAGCGTTTTGTCTGGCTAAATTTCTTTACCGCCTTTTTCATAAATTGCTCGTACTGTTCCTGGCCCATTTCCTTGAGTTCTTGGGCTTTATCTTGAATCTGTTCATAAAATTCACCCATAGTTTCTTCTATATTTTCTTTGATGTGCCGGCCGTATTTTGAATTCAAAAATATCGCGGCTCCAATGCCAACACCGATTCCCACCACAGCCCCCGCTACAAATGATTGAAGAGAATTTTTCATTTATTTTTGTGTCTCCACTTAAAAAGATTAAATAATATATTCGACCTCCGTCTGATCTCTTGCAAGGACTTTTCTACCCTTGACCCAATTTTAATAGTAAAAACAATAAGAATAATGCCTAAAACGATGCTCATGAGAAAAGCAACCGATGCAGTGAGAAAAAACAGTGCTTGAGAAAATTCCAGAAAAGACATGATATGTTTGCGACGAAGGAGCAGAGCTCTTCTTACAAGAGCCTGGCAGATAATGCTCTACAAATATTTTCCGGTGTAACTTTTCTTTACTTTTTTAATATCGCCCGGAGTTCCTTCTGCTATAATTTCACCGCCTTTTTCGCCGCCCTCCGGCCCCAAGTCCACAATCCAATCAGAACATTTGATAAAATCAACATTATGCTCAATGACTAAAACGGTATTGCCCTTGCTCACCAAGTTGCGCAACACCTGAACCAGTTTTTTAATGTCGTCAAAATGGAGGCCGGTCGTCGGTTCATCTAAAATGTAGAGAGTCTGGCCAGTGTCTCGACGCGACAATTCAGTCGACAACTTAATGCGCTGAGCTTCTCCCCCCGACAACGACGTTGCCGATTGCCCCAATTCTATATACGAAAGTCCCACCTCTTTTAGAGTTTTGAGTTTGTGTTCAATGCTCGGAATATTTTTGAAAAATTCGTAGGATTCTTCAATGGTCAAATGCAACACTTCTGAAATTGTTTTTCCTTTGTACAAAATTTCCAGGGCTTCTTTATTGTATCGCGCACCTTTGCACTCTTCGCACTCGACATAAATATCAGGCAAGAAATACATTTCTACCTTTTTAACTCCTTGTCCTTCACAAGCTTCACAGCGTCCGCCTTTAACATTAAAACTAAACCGCCCCGCAGAATAGCCACGCACGCGGGCCTCTTGTGTTTTGGCAAACAAATCACGAACCTGAGAAAAAATGCCCGTGTAGGTTGCTGGGTTCGAGCGAGGTGTCCGGCCAATGGGCGACTGGTCAACCAGAACCACTTTGTCTAAATGTTCTGTTCCCTGAATTTCTTTGTGTTTACCGGGCGTTTCTTTTGCGCGGTAAAACCTTTGCAGAAGAGCTTTGGCTAAAATATCAGAAACCAGTGATGATTTTCCTGATCCCGATGAGCCGGTGACCGTGACAAATTGCCCTAGAGGAATCTCAACATTAATATTTTTTAAATTGTTTTCCTCGGCCCCCACAATCGTTAAGAATTTATTATGAGGTATTTGGTATTGAGTATCGTTTGATACTTTTTTCCTGCCCGACAAATAGTCTCCGGTGAGCGTGCGAGATTTAAGAATTTGTTTTGGCGTACCTTCAAAGACAACTTTTCCCCCGTGTTTTCCTGCCCCGGGTCCTATTTCCACAATCCAGTCAGCGGCCATCATCGTTTGGGGATCGTGCTCTACGACAACGACGGTATTTCCCAAATCACGCAGTTTATACAGCGTTTCAATGAGCCGGTGCTGGTCGCGGGCATGCAAACCAATTGACGGTTCGTCTAAAATGTATAAAACGCCCGAAAGCCGCGAGCCAATTTGAGTCGCCAGCCGGATGCGCTGCTCTTCTCCGCCAGCCAAGGTCCCCGCTTTTCTGGCGAGCGTTAGGTAATCGAGCCCCACGTCGATTAAAAACTGAAGGCGATCTTTTATTTCTTTAATGATCGGCTGGGCAATTTTTAAGTCGTGGGCACTGATGGCATCAGACATGTTTTTGAAAAAATCTTCAGTCTTTATAATAGCCATCTGAGCAACATCATCAATTGATTTTTTCTCTACGGTCACCGCCAACACTTCGGGCTTTAAACGCTTACCCAGACACACAGGACACTGCTTAATAACCATATATTGCTCAATTTCCTGGCGTGTCCATTCTGAATCGGTTTCATGGTATCTTCGAGTCAGACTACCAATAACTCCCTCGAATTCACCGCCTCGGCTCGCCGAAGCATCATGCGAAGGCGGCTCGCCGTACAAAACAATATCAATCGCTTTTTGCGACATGGTGTTGACCGGTTCATTCAGTGAAAAGTTATGTTCCTCGGCCAGTCCGCTCAGTTTCCAGAAATAATATCCCTGCCGACCGACTTTATGAGAAGCACTCGCCCATGGCCGAATGGCTCCCTGAGCAATAGTTAAATTTTTATTGGGAATAACCAGTTCCGGACTGACTTCCAGTTTTTCGCCTAAGCCCGTGCACTCAGGACAGGCACCGTAAGGGTTATTAAAAGAAAAAATCCGAGGCTCTAATTCAGGCAAAGAAATACCACAGTCATCGCAGGCAAAATGTTCTGAGAAAATAAGCTGGCGAAACTTGTCTGATTTTTCAAAGACTTCGGCGCGGCCTCCGCGAAGGCTAATGGTCTTTTTCTTGCGCGCAAAATTTTGAACCATCACAATACCTTTACCGAGTCGCAGTGCGGTTTCCAAAGAATCAACGAGACGCGATCGATCCATTCCTTTTTGAACAATCAAACTATCAACAACCACTTCGATGGCATGTTTTTTGTTTTTATCTAAATCAGTCTGGAGAGCTTCTGCGATAGGATACAACGCGCCATTAAGAGATACCCGCTGAAACCCGCCGCGCTGAATTTCTTCCAAGACCGCTTTATGCTCGCCTTTTTTGCCGCGAATAACCGGCCCTAAAACAATAATTTCAGAATCCTGCGGCAATTCCATTATTTTGCGGACAATCTGGTCAACGGTTTGGCGGGCGACTGGCTTGCCGCAATTGGGACAATGAGGTTTGCCGATGCGCGCAAACAAAAGCCTTAAGTAATCATAAATTTCAGTAATCGTGCCGACAGTTGAACGCGGATTATGAGTGGATTTGCGCTGGTCAATGGAAATAGCGGGGCTAATCCCTTCTATTTTATCGACATCGGGCTTATCCATTACACCCAAAAACTGCCGCGCGTAGGCCGATAAACTTTCCACGTACCTCCGCTGACCCTCCGCGTACAGAGTATCAAAAGCCAGCGATGATTTTCCCGAGCCTGAAAGACCCGTAATCACCACTAATTTGTTTTTGGGGATGTCGAGATCAACATTTTTTAAGTTATGGACCCGCGCCCCCCGAATTTTAATGTAATTTTCCTGCATCAGTGTGAGATTATATCACGTTTTTGTAAAAGAAAAAAGCCCTGTTGGCGATACAGGACCTCGTGACTATGAATGTGCTTCAACTTCCTTTTGAGCTTGCTCAAAAGGAACTATTGTTGCCAGGTACCCTTCACTATCATTGAAATGCTTGGCTACTTTTTCCGCTTCTTGCCAAGAAAGTTGACCCGCCCTTTGAAAACAACTATATGCGATTGAAGTTAACTCTTTCACACCAGCTGGATTCTTTACTGGCTCTGTTATTCTATTGAAGTAACCGTGGGCATATCCTTTCCAGCCCTTCAAGTCTCCCTTGGCGACAGTTACCTTTACGACATATCGTCCGTTATCAGGCATGGGAAACTCCTTTCTGGTGGTTTCGGATGTGGTCATAAATCGATTTCGATCTCTTGATTCTCGAGCCTTTGTCTTTTCACTTCTTCTTGAGCAGCTGCCGCCTCATACGAAAGAACAGTAATTGAGTGTTTCTTCCCACAGTGCTTCTTAAAATGATCAGCAACTCTTTGGGCCTCTTCCCAAGAAAATACTCCTGCTTTTTGAAGGGACGAATCCAGTTTGAGCGTCAGGTTTCTATTATGTTTCTCAACGTATCCCTCCCAACCATCCTGAGCCCCTCCTAATAGAGTTATCCTTACCACATTTCGGTCCTCACAATAGCTCTTAACACAGTATATGGCCGCAATAAGAGAGAGTATCACCAGTACAAGAAAGAAGACTGCGAGCCACAGTTCGTTAGCTCGATGTGAGACTAGTACCGCAAAACCTAAGATAACTATCACACAGGTCGTTTTTAAGAGATCTTTCTCATGGCGAGACATGACTGCCTCCCTTCAATGGTGGTTGACAAGTTACCACTATCACTTTACATTATAATTTGTCTTTCCGCAAGCTTGAGCTCAAGCTTGCGGAAAATTGCTTTTACCGCTTAAATGAACTCATGAGTGCCATAAAACCGAAATTACAAAAGACTATACAAAAACTGCCGACAACCGCGGGGGTTTACTTGTTTCATTCAGGCAAAGAAATTATTTACATTGGCAAGGCAATTAACATCCGCTCGCGGGTAAAAAACCACTTTTTGCAACCTTCCTACCGTGATAATCTTTTTATGGATTCAGTAAGCCGTATTGGATTTGAGGAAACCAATTCGGAAATTGAAGCGCTTGTTTTAGAAGCTCAACTGATTAAGAAACATCAACCTAAATTTAATGTTGTCTGGCGCGATGATAAAAATTACTTTTATGTTGCAGTAGTAAAAAACAAAGATAAGCTACCCTACATTTTTATAACTCACCAGCCCTTCGACTACGCTCAGGGCAAGCCCACTAAGAAGCTTAGTATTAAATATATTGGACCATTTGTTGAAGGCGCTGCCCTTAAGAAAACGCTTAAATATTTACGGCGCGTTTTTCCTTTTTATACTTCCCCCACTCATCCAAAGCAAAAATGCACGTGGTGCCACATAGATTTGTGCCCCGGCCCCCGCCTCTTTGAGGCGAGGCTCGCCTCGTCATCAGACGAGGCGGCTAACCTTCGCGCGGAGTACAAAAAAAATGTAAAAAAACTAATTTTGATTTTAGAAGGCAAGCGGAAAACAGTTTTAAACGCTCTTAAAAAAGAAATGAATGCTTTTTCAAAAGCGCAGGCTTTTGAAAAAGCTGCCGTTACACGCAACCAATTTACAGCTCTTGAGCATGTTATGTCGCACACCCATATTCTCAACAACAATTCTGCAAATCAGGACGGCCGTCTTGATTTGCAGAATTATGATCCGTTGAGAAAAACGGAAGAAATGCTTAAAAAAATTATAGGGGTCAAAAAAGTATCTCGCATTGAGTGTTACGATATTTCTAATATCCAAGGAAAACAAGCTACCGGATCAATGGTTGTCTTTGTCAACGGACAGCCCAATAAAAGCCATTACAAAAAATTCCGTATTAGATGGGGAAATGAATCCCGACCCCGACAAGTCGTTGGTCGAGGATCCTCGATTCCAAAGGAATCGGGACCAAACGATATCGCTATGCTCAAAGAAGTTTTCAAACGAAGATTTAACCACCCCGAATGGCAGTATCCGGATGTTATGTTAATTGATGGAGGCAAAGCACAAATTAATATTGCAATAAACACCAAGAAACAAGATACAATAACCAAACAAATTAAGGTGATTTCCATTGCAAAAGGGCGGCGAGAATTATTTATTGAGGGGAAGGAACAACCGATACCATTAAAAAACCTCCCTCAGGAAGTTTATAATTTAATTGTTCACCTCGACGACGAAGCCCATCGTTTTGCCCTTACCTATCATAGAAAACTCAGAAAGAAAAAATTACTGAAGTAAGAGAAGTATCTTTTCGTGCTTTTGTGTGGAGCTTTTCTTTTTTTTAAAAATATGCTACAATACACGGTATGAGAAAACTGATTTCTCATATTATAGCTTCAACAGTCGGCCTCTGGTTGGTCGCTTTGTTTGTAGCTGGAGTACGTATTAAACTCTCCTCTGATTCCAGTTTCTTTGGATTACACCTAACCGCACCGTGGCAACTTTTTGTCCTTCTGGGAATTATTTTAGGACTTCTGAGTTATTTTATAAAACCGATCCTAGACACTATTACTCTTCCCTTGCGGTTCATTACCTTGGGTCTTTTCAGTCTTGTTACCATGATGGCACTGGTCTGGGTTCTCGATGCCATGTTTGCTGAGTTAACCGTACCCCTCTGGTTGCCTTTACTCTATACATCGCTTATTATATGGGTGCTTGGCATTGCTATTAGCCACATATTAGTTAAAAAAGAAGAATGAATACCTATATTTTCTACGCGCAAATTGCTGTTTCTATTATTTTAGTTGTCCTTATTGCTGTTCAACAGCGGGGCACTGCTTTGGGATCTGCCTTTGGTGGTGGTGGTGAATTTTATTCAACCCGCCGGGGCATTCAAAAGAAGCTTTTTTACGCCACCGTTGTCTGCGCTGCCCTCTTTATTATTTTAAGCGCAATCAGCATCCTCTTTTAACCAATAATGCAAAAAAGATTCCCCACTCTTTCGCAGTGGAAACAGATTTTTAAAGTACTTACAAAAAGAGAAAAAACGATTTTTTTGGTATCTTTGATTCTTGCGATTGCTTCGTTTGGATTTTTAGCAACAAGCATCTATAGAGGTACTACCACAAAGGTACCGGCGATAGGAGGAACCTACGTTGAAGGTGTGGTAGGTCAGCCCCGGCTCCTTAATCCTATCTACGGCGAAACAAACGATACCGACCGCTCTATCATTGATTTAGTATTTTCAGGTTTGCTTATGTACGACGCTCAAGGAAATATAACGACAGACTTGGCCGAGAGTTACACTGTTTCAGAAGACGGACGCACATACGATTTTCAGCTCAAAAACAATATTCTCTGGCACGATGGCAAACCCCTCACGGCAGACGATGTGGTCTTCACCGTAAAAACAATTCAAAATTCAGACTATAAAAGCCCTTTGAGAGCGAATTGGATTGATGTGACCGTTGAAAAAACAAGTGAAACATCGGTGCGATTTTCTTTAAAAACGCCATATAATTCTTTTATAGATACCCTGACCGTTAAAATTATTCCCAAACACATTTGGGAAGCTATTTCACCAGAAAACTTTACCCTTTCTCTGTATAACCTGCAGCCTGTTGGTTCAGGCCCCTTTACCTTTGCCTCCCTTACTACCAAAGGACAACTGGTTAAAACCCTGAATCTGAAATCAAATCGCCGGTACCATGCAACACCATCGTTCATCGAGAAAATTTCTTTTGAATTTTTTGAGAAAAAAGAAGATTTAATCAGGGCAGCTAATAACCGCCGTATTGATGGCTTTGCCTTAGCTACGCTAGACAACGTTCAACGAGAAGCAGAAAAAGAAATTCGCAAAGAGTTGTCACAACAAGAACAGTTTTCTGACTATTCATTTTCTTTGCCCCGATATCTTGCGGTATTCTTTAACTCTTCTTCTTCGTCTTTATTTTCAGACAAAAATATCCGTAAAGCATTTATCTCTGCCGCCAACAAAGATGAATTAATACAAACCATCAGCACCAGCAGTAATTCAACGGTAGCAAAAGTTGATTCCCCTCTTTTGCCAGAATTTTTTGGATTTAAAGCCCCAAGCGTTTCTTATCCCTTTGATGCAGCTCAAGCCAAAACTCTCTTAGATAAAGCAGGATACAAAGATAACGGATCGGGAAAACGAACAAAAACAGTTACCAAAAAGCCGGCTTTTCAATTTGCCAGCTATTTGAAAATTGGCAGCCAGGGGAATGAAGTCATTCAACTCCAGCAATGTTTAGCGCGGCTTGATGAAAGTTTTAAAACAATGCTGAAAAGTGAGACAAACGGGAAATTTGGTGCTGGTACTGACCAAGCGGTCACCGCCTTTCAGAAAAAATATTTGCCCGATAAAAATCCTACCGGAGAGACTGGCACAGATACCAGAGCAAAATTAAATGAATTGTGCATCGAGAAACCTGTAAATTCACAACCGTTACAATTTACCATCACTACCCTCAACCAACCCCAACTTATAGAAACAGCGGAGATCTTAAAACAACAATGGGAAAGCGTAGGAGCCACTGTTCATATTAATATTTTGCCCCTTACCGAACTCAAGCAAACCATTAAGTCTCGCCAGTATGACGCTCTGCTTTATGGCCAAGCTTTGGGCTCTGAACCCGATCTGTATCCGTTTTGGCATTCTTTGCAAAGGATTGATCCGGGGCTGAATCTTTCATATTATGAGAATAAAGAAGCAGACAAGCTCCTTAAAGAAGCACGAGAAACAACTGACCTAGCCAAAAAACAACAAACATACGAGAAACTGCAAGATATTATTTTACAAGATGCTCCTGCTCTGTTTTTATACAACCCCCCATATGTGTATTGGGCAGGGCAAAATGTAAATGGTATTAAAGAAATTAAAATTGTCGACCCGGCCAAACGATTTATTAATGTAACATCGTGGTACATGGAGACAAAAAGAATATGGAAGTAGATTTAAAAAACGTAAAACCAGACGTGCGATATTTGAACGAAATGGAAAAAGTGGTATACGACCACGAGTGGTTTGAAACCGCAGAAAATTTTGAGCTGTACCAGATGTACCGAAAAATTAAAGTAGAAAATGGCCTGCGCTATGATATTACCATTATTCCTCCCCGCATGTTTGGGAAGGAATTTGTAAAAACAAAAGGCCACATTCACGCGGGATTCTATGGGGAAGTGTATATGGTTCTTGAAGGAGAAGGATTTTATTTGGCCCAAAAAGGAGATGAAAACAATATAGAAGACGTCTTTGTAGTGCATGGTAAAGAAGGTGATGTAATTATAATTCCAGCTGGATACGGACACGTCACTATTAATCCATCATTATCAGAAACACTGAAAACCGCAAACTGGGTTGCTGAAAACGATAAAGGAAACTTTGAGCCATTTGAAAGAAACCAAGGGGCCTGTTACTATTACTTAGTTGCCGCCGACGGCAAAGCAAGTTGGGTAAAAAATCCTCACTATACATCAGTACCTGAACTTCGTTTCCAAGAGCCTCAAAAACAAGTACCTCAAAATTTAGACTTCTTAAAAGTCCCGAAGGCATAGCCTTCGAGGATCCTCGTATAAATTTAATGTGATTAAATTTATCGGGACACAATGAAGAGCCCGGGTGGTGAAATTGGCAACCACGTACGCTTCAGGAGCGTATGCCGCAAGGCTTGAGGGTTCGAGTCCCTCCTCGGGCACAAAATATAATTCTCAATCTGAGCTTGATGAATAATATTCTTTCGATGGATTTTCTTAAAATTTCAGAGCGAAAATGTGGAAAAATGAGGAGGTTTATACAGAGTATAAGCCGACGAGTTTTTGCAAATTTGCAGCTGAAATTTTGAGAAAAGACGCGAATACGATATTATTTATTAAGCTCAATATTAAAATATTATGTTTAAAACTAGAACAAAAAAATCTCATGGGGAAATACGATCCTCCCCTCATAAAGCCCCCACCGGAGCAAAGGAACAATCGTTAAAGATTATTCCCCTCGGCGGATGCGAAGAAGTAGGACGAAATATGACGGTGTTTGAATACGGAGAAGACATCGTGATTTTAGATATGGGCCTCCAATTCCCCGAGGAAGACATGCCCGGCATTGATTACGTTATTCCCAACACCGAATACCTCAAAGGCAAAGAAAAAAACATTCAAGCAGTAGTATTTTCCCATGGTCACTTAGACCACATCGGTGCAGCCCCTATTTTACTGCGCCAATTGGGTAATCCGGAAATTCTTGGACGTCCTTTAACGATAGAAATGATTAAGCACCGCCAGGAAGATTTTGACCGCGGCAGTTCTAAAAAACTGAACGTAACGTATATTAAAGACCTCAAGGAAGTGCATGAGCTCGGTGTCTTTAAACTCAAATTTTTTCAAATTGACCACGCCATTATGGACGCCGTCGGTATTATTTTAGAGACGCCCATGGGAACGGTCATTCACCCAGGCGACTGGACAATAGAAAAAGACCCCATTGGCCGCAAAGAACTCGAATACACTCACCTGCAAAACCTCAAGAAACCTACCATTTTGATGTTGGAATCGTTGGGATCCTTGAAAACTGAAGAGTCGGTCACCGAGCAAGAGATGTTAAAAAACTTGCACCAGCTTATTAACGATGCACCCGGCCGCGTTATTATTGCCACCTTTTCTTCACAGATTGAGCGTATTAAACAAATGCTCGAATACGCTGCCAAAACCGGCAGAAAAGTGGCTCTCGACGGGTTTTCTATGAAGCTGAATATCGAGCTTGCCCAACAATTGGGATACATTAAAATCCCTAAGGGTGTCATTATTGGCATCGACCGAGCGCACGATTACCCAGACAATAAAGTTATTATTATCTGCACAGGGGCGCAAGGAGAGGAACGCTCAGCCCTCCCTCGCATTGTTGCCGGAAGCCATCGCCATATCACCATCAAGAAACAGGATACGATTATCTTTTCTTCGTCGGTTATCCCCGGAAACGAACGAACCGTTCAGCGACTTAAAGACGACCTGTACCGCCTATGCGACAACGTGTATTCTTCAGAAATTATTGATGTGCATATTTCCGGCCACAGCAACCGCCAGGGAATCCAAAAAATGATTAATGACATCAAGGCCACCTATTTTATTCCCGTGTACGGCAATCACTACTTCCTCAAAGAAGCGGCTAAAATTGCCTATGAGTTAGGTGTTAATAAGAATAACGTATTTGTGCCCGATAACGGTTCAGTGATACAATTTACTAAAACAGGGGGGCAAATCCTCAAAGATAAGGTACCCAGCAACTATGTTTTTGTTGACGGCTTAGGCGTGGGGGACGTGGGTGAAATCGTCTTGCGTGACCGACAAATGTTAGCTCAAGATGGTATGTTCGTTATTGTAGCTATTGTCGACAGCAAAACAGGCAAAGTACGCAACTCCCCTGACATTATCTCTCGTGGATTCGTCTATTTGCGAGAATCAAAAGATTTGCTTCGCCAAACACGCAAAAAAGTGGTTGAAATTGTTGATAAGTCAGCAGGGCATGGATTACCGGTTAACTGGTCATATGTGAAAGATGAAATCAGAAACAAAATTGGTGACTTTTTGAGCAGCAAGACATCGAGACGACCAATGATATTGCCCGTGGTCATAGAAGTATAATTTAAAAAATTCATGAGAATTTTTTCCGGCATTCGGCCAACTAACGACATTCACTTGGGAAATTACTTGGGAGCGATTAAGCAGTGGGTTGACCTCCAAGAAAAGAACGAGTGCGTTTTTTCGATTGTTGATTTGCATGCAATCACTACCCCCTACGATCCCCTGCAATTACAAAAAGATATTACAAATACTTTGATTGCCTATGTAGCCGCCGGCATAGACCCTGACAAATCAATTATTTTTGTGCAGTCAAAAGTGCAAGAACACCCCGAACTCTCGTGGCTCCTGGAAACAATAACTCCCCTTGGAGAATTAAAACGAATGACCCAGTTCAAGGATAAAAGCAAAGAAAATCCTGATTATATTAATTCAGGACTCTTTAATTATCCTGTTTTAATGGCTGCTGACATTTTACTCTACAAGTCTGAGGGAGTGCCTGTGGGCAAAGACCAAGAGCAGCATGTTGAACTGACACGAACCATCGCCCGCAAATTTAACCAGAAATTTGGCGAGACTTTTAAAGAACCAAAATCTTTGATCTCAAAGGAGGGGGCAAAAATTATGAGCCTCACTCAACCAAGAAAGAAAATGTCTAAGTCAGATGATCCTAAAAGCTGTATTTTCTTGTTTGATTCACCTGAAACCATTCAGAAAAAAATAATGTCCTCGACCACGGATTCGGGCAGAGAGGTACGATACAATATTACCAAGAAACCGGGCATTTCTAACCTTTTGACTATCTACACTTTGTTAAGCGGAAAACCTACCCAAGAGATTGAAAAAGAATTCAAGAAAAAAAGCTACGCTGAATTCAAGAAATCTCTTGCAGATATTGTCATTAATTACTTAGAGCCATTCCGCCGGAAACAAAAAGAACTCCTTTCGCGCGAGGTATATGTGCAAGAAATATTACGCCAGGGAACGACAAGAGCTCAATCAATCGCCCAAGTAACAATGCAGGAAGTAAGGAATAAAATGGGCTTATCATAAAATAATAAAAAACCTCGGCCCGTGGGCCGAGGTTTTTTATTATTGGATAAACTTTGTGAGTTCTTTTTTCTTTTCCTCTAAGAGTTCTTGAGTGTCAGCTTCAATAGTAAGTTTCAATAACGGTTCGGTATTTGAAGGCCGTACATTAAACCACCAATCTTTGTATTCTACCGTAATGCCATCCAAAAAATCCTGTTTGCCGGTAGCATATTTTTCCTTCACTTTCTCTAATACCACGGGAATATTTTTAATCTTAAAATTCTGTTGAAATGGCGGAGCGTAAATAGACAATTCTTTCACTATGTGTGAAACCAGTTTGTTTTCCGCTGAAATGATTTGCAGGAGCGTCAAAAACGCAATCATACCCGAATCACAGTAAAAATAATCTTTAAAGCAATAATGTGCCGAAAGTTCCCCGCCCATAATACCGTTATTGTTTATGAGCCCCTCACGCACATTTACAAAACCAACCTTGGTGCGAATAGGTACGCCGCCCCATTTTTTTACAAATTCCGGAACTGATTTTGAGCAAATCAAATTATACGCTACTCCCATACCCTGATTTTTGGCTAGAAGTTGCTTGGCAAGCAAAAGTAAAACCACATCTGCTGAAACCATCTGCCCGTTTTCATCTACCAAAAAAATTCGGTCGGCATCGCCGTCAAACATAAAACCGAAATCAGCTTTATTGTCTTTTATAGCATCAGCAATCTGGCCTGCAGCGCCAGCATCAAGGGGATTGGGACTATGATTGGGAAAATTCCCATCTGACTCAAAGTTCAGCGGAATTATTTGGCAAGACAGTAAGCCTTTTATCTTTTCAATCACGCTCCCTATTACACCATTGGAAGCATCGACTACAATTTTAAATGGCTTTGTTGGACCATTAAATGCTGCCATGCATTTTATGTAATCTGGCCAGATATCAAGTTTTTGAAACGTCGCAACTACCTCGCTTCCTTCAAATTCTTTAACCGCACCTCGCAATTCTTCCCCTCGCACCCAAATCAAATCATTGTCTACTTTTTTAATAGCCTTAAATCCGTTATATTCTTTGGGATTGTGGCTGGCAGTAATCATAATCCCCCCGTCAAATTCGTAATTCCCCACCGCAAAATACAGCCCCTCCGTAGGAGTCTGGCCAATACTGGTCACTTGTGCGCCCCCGACCAAAAGTCCTTTTACCAGAGCTTCAAATAGCACTGGAGACGATACGCGAGCGTCATAGCCCAAAACTACGTTTTTAGCACCAGCATAAGCCACGAAAGCACGCCCAACCGAAAAAGCCGCTTCCTCATTTAGTTCAGTGGGATAGGTGCCACGAATGTCGTAGGACTTGAAAATAGAAGAATTAATCATAATTAGATAGGGGCATGGAATCCGAACAGAATCAATTGAGCTCTCGTATAGTGCATATATTCAAGGACTGAGGAGTGAAGCGATGCCTCTGGCATCGCTGAGCTCCGAATACGCAGAAGATAGGCACTATACGAGAGCCCGACGGGAAGAGAAAAAATGGCTGATTTCTTCGTTACGCCTCCTCGGCGTAGCGCACAGGCTACACCTCGTTCGGCAAGCCTTGAAATCATCTCATTTTTTCTCTTCTCAAGAAGATTCTCGTTCGAATTCCATGCCCCATTATCTCACGAGGCTCTTGAACTTTCAAGGCTAGTATGTTACAATCTCTCCATGAAAACGTATGAATTAACTTACATTATTCCCGCTTCGCTAAACGCCGAAGAACTTTCTGCTGCCCAAAAGGAGGTTGAAAGCTCAATACAAACCAACGGTGGTATTATAGTAAAATCAGACAAAACAATAGCCCATGTACTTGCCTACCCTATCAAAAAGCAAAGTTCTGGCTATTTCTTTATTGTTGAATTCCAGATGGAAGAACAAAACCTTAAAGCTGTGCAAGAACAACTCAGAAAAAATAATACTATTATACGGCACTTTATTGTAGTTAAAAAGCCTGTTAAGATAAGTAAAAAGAGACGAGTGAGACGACCATTATTTGTCGGTGCAGAACAAAAATTATCAGAACAGAAAGAAGGAGGAGAAAAACTGAGTGAAACTGAAATTGAAAAGAAAATTGAAGAAATTTTAGGTGAATAATTATGAATTTAAATAAAGCGTTTGTTTTAGGGAATATAACGCGTGACCCGGAAGTCCGGGCATTGCCATCGGGTCAACAAGTTGCCTCTTTTGGTATTGCCACTAACCGCTTTTATACCGATGGGCAGGGACAGAAAAAACAAGATGTTGAGTTTCATAATGTTGTCTGTTTTGGAAAGCTTGCCGATATTGCCCAGCGCTTTCTGACTAAAGGATCACTAGCCATGATTGAAGGGAGAATTAAAACCCGTAATTGGCAAAACCAGCAAGGAGTAAAACAATACCGCACCGAAATTATCGCCGAAGTTTTACAACTGGGACCACGAGGCACAGGTGGTACAAAACCATCGTTTGACCAAGCTAATACCCCCGCCACCGCCGAGGCTTCGGCGGGCAGGCAATACCAATCACCAAGCAGCCAGCCTGATATACCCGTTATTGAAGAAAATTATACACCACCCGCGACTCCTGCTGACCTGCCTACGCAGCCGGGTAACAACGCACCGAAAGAAAATTCAGATGAAATAAATGTGAGCGACATACCATTTTAAAAACTATGTGTTATTTTTGCCAAAAAAATATAGACGTAATTGATTACAAAAATACAGAACTCCTGTCGCGTTTTATATCCGGCTTTTATAAAATAAAAGCCCGTAAAAAAACAGGCCTCTGTTCACATCATCAGCGCAAAATCGCTACCGCAGTCAAGCGCGCCCGCCAGATGGGGATGATACCGTATACCCCTCGATAGATTTTTAATAATTTGAATCAAAAAACAGCTTGTACAAGCTGTTTTTTGGTTTATTTGTTACTTATTTTCCTCTTTTTTTCTTTCTTTTTCCAAATAGCTTTTCCCTAATTTCCTTTTCTTTTTTAAGCGCTTCTCCAAAATCCTTATTATCTAAGTTTGGTGGCGGCGTGGGCCGATCTAAACTTTGCAAACCCTCTAAAGTATCTTCTTCTTTAAGCTCTTCTTTGGGTTTTTCTTCTTCAAATTTTGGTTCGCCTTCTCCCATATTTATTTTGCTTCCTTATTTTTTCAGAGGCAAATTTTAATTTTATACTTAAAATACTCGTTACGCTTGTTGCACGGTCATCGCCGACGCTTTTATTTTTTCTATGATTGCAGGGTGCTCCTTTAAATACTGCTTTACTGTTTCGGCGCCCACGCCCATTTTTTCCCCTTCAAAGGTAAAGGTGTTTCCCGATTGCTTTATCAGTCCACTGGCCAAACCTGCCCGTAATGCATCTCCGGACTTAGAAATACCTTCATTATAATAAATATCAAATTCAGCAATCCTAAAAGGCGCCGCCACTTTATTCTTGACTACCTTGGCTTTGACACGGTTACCGACAATTTCGTCACCCGATTTTATCTGGGCCGTCCGAGCCAAGTTTACCCGCACTGATGCATAAAATTTCAGAGCTAGTCCGCCGGGCGTGGTTTCTGGATTCCCGAAGACCATGCCAATTTTCATACGCGTCTGGTTGATAAAAATGATCATCGTGTTTGATTTTGCGGCAATAGCCGAAAGCTTTCGACACGCTTGACTCATCATGCGGGCTTGGAGCCCCATATGTTGGTCACCAATTTCCCCTTCAATTTCGCGCTGGGGAGTTAGAGCAGCCACTGAGTCCACGACAATTACGTCAACATTTTTAGTATTTACCAATGTTTCTACAATTTGCAGAGCGTTTTCACCAGAAGCCGGCTGTGAAATTAAAAGGTCATTGGTGTTTACCCCGAGGCGTTTGGCGTAGTCGGGGTCCATGGCATGTTCGGCATCAATATAGGCACACACCCCTCCTTTTTTTTGGGCTTCTGCGACCACATGCAACGATAAGGTGGTTTTACCCGAAGATTCTGCTCCGTAAATTTCGATAATCCTTCCTCGCGGCATACCACCCACTCCCAAAGCCTGATCCATGGCAATTGACCCGGTGGGAATGGCATCAACATTCACTTTATTGGTCTCTGAAAGCTTCATAATAGACCCCTCGCCAAAGCGTTCCTTAATTTCACTAATAGCAGAATCAAGAGCCTTATTAACCTTACCCTGAGCCACTGCCGAAGGGTTTTCTTCTAATTTTTGTTTTGTTTTTTTCATTTATATAATTAAATTTTAAACCCTATTTCAGTTTTCTTTTTCTTCTTATCTGTCCACAGGAATCCAATAATATCGAAAATCTTTTTAATTTCACCATCGTATTTCTTTTCTAACTCTATTATTTTTCTTTGTAAAGCCTCATTCGATCCAAGAAGTTCTCTGAATTTGGTAAATGTTCTAATAATTTGTATATTTACTGCTATTGCTCGATTACTATTAAGTACACTTGAAAGCATTGCTACACCTTGCTCGGTAAAGGCGAAAGATTCCCATCTTATTCCTCCTCGTTTTGAGGTCACAATTTGTGACCTCAAAATTTTAGACTCATCAGCACTAAGTTTAAACATAAAATCTTCGGGAAACCTTTTGATATTTCTTTTCACAGCCTGATTTAAAACTTTCGTTTTTACACCATAGAGTTCGGCCAGATCACGATCTAGCATAACCTTCCTATTACGAATAATGTAAATCTTGCTGACAATTCTTTCGCTGGGAATAATAACTTCTTTTTGCATGCCACTATCCTACCACAATGCGATCATCAAAACTAGAAAAGTTTGTGTGAATAACTGCAGGAATGTGGAACCCCTAGACCTTCTGCCAATCCTCCCCCTCCTGACTTCCTTCTTCTGCTGCGGCAGGCTCTCCTGCTGAAATATCGGCCAGCTGTGCCCCGGGCTCTAAGATTCCATATACTTCTCGAGGTTTTGCGCCGTCAGCAGGTCCCACGACACCTTTTTCCTCAAGCATATCAATCAATCGCGCAGCTCTGGCATAACCAATTCTTAAACGTCGCTGCAAAAAGGAGGCTGAGGCTTTTTTAGTTTCTAAGACAATCCGTTTGACATCATCAAACAGAGGATCATCGTCGCCAAAGAAGACTTCCCCTGACTTTTCTTCTGACTGTTGATGCACTTCCAGCGAGTCTTTGAGGCTCTGAATTAAAGCTCCCTGAGGCTCTTGAACTTCCTTAGTATGCTCATCAAGCCAATCGGTGACCTTCTTTACCTCTTTTTCTGAAACATAGGGGCCCTGTACGCGCGTAATTTTTGACGATTTTGATGACAAGAACAGCATATCTCCTAATCCCAAGAGTTTTTCAGCGCCTGAGGTGTCTAAAACAGTTCTTGAGTCAATTTGGCTGGCCACTTGAAAACTGATACGGCTGGAAATGTTGGCCTTAATGAGACCAGTAATAACTTCCACTGATGGTCGCTGGGTTGCCAAAACCAAGTGTATACCCGTTGCGCGTGCCATCTGGGCCAATCTGACAATGCCTGCCTCTAAATCTTTACCCTTGGCGGCCATTAAGTCAGCTAACTCATCAACAATCAAGACAATATAGGGCATGGTGGAGCCCGATGCAACAACTGTTTTATTAGTGTTGTAACTTTTAATATTGCGGGCGGAAATTTCAGAAAAAACCTCGAATCGACGTTCCATTTCTTTAGCCAGCCAGTGGAGAGCGTTGATGGTTTTAGTGGCATCATTGATGACCGGGCAGAGCAAATGTGGAATGTTATTATAGTTTTGAAATTCTACACGCTTGGGATCAACCATAATTATGCGCAGCTGGTCAGGAGTACTTTTGTACAATAAGCTTAAAACCAGTGAGTTCAAAAAAATGGTTTTCCCGGTACCGGTGGCTCCCGCGACCAACATGTGCGGCTGTTCAGCCAAATCGGTATACATGGGCTGCCCCGAGACATCTTTTCCCAAAGCCAAGAGTAAATTGGCGGGGTTTCCTTGATACTCATTGTCAGAAACTAAATTGCGCAGGGTAACCGTTGCCCGAACTTTATTAGGCACCTCAATGCCTACCAATGACTTGCCCGGAATGGGAGCCTCAATTCTAATCGGATGAGCAGCCAAAGCCAGGGCCAAATTATTTGAAAGGGTGGTAATTTTAGAAAGTTTGACCCCTTCAGCGGGCTTAAACGCATACTGAGTGACGGCAGGGCCAATGTTGACCTCAGTCATTTCTACGGGTATGCCGAAGTTTTCAAACGTTTTCTTAATAATGAGCGAGTTTTCCTTGATATTGCCGGAGGTCGGAACCGTTTCGTCCTTACTCAAGAGATCAATAGGCGGAAGCGAGTATTTGCCTTTTTGAGCTTTGACGGCTAAGGGCACTAAGGCTGGTTTTTTATCCCCCGTGGAGGTATTCCCTTTGAACAGAGAAATTTTAGGATTTGTCTTCAAAGGATTGGCCTTTTCTTCTACGACGCCACTAATTTTAAGGGCGGGTGCTGGAATAACTTTTTCTTGCTTCTTTTCATCTTGTTTGGGATAGGCTCGCCAGATCAGCTCACCAAAGATAACGACACTCACCAACATAATGGCGGCAAAAATGATATTGGCAACTAAGAGGCCAAAAAATTTAACGGCGAGCCCCGCTACAAGCCCTATTAATCCTCCTTTTTCTTGATTGAGGCTTTGATTAGCGGCAATGCCAGAAATACCTATGACAATCGTCGCAACAGCCAAAACAATAGCGATAATTTTAACTTTTCTTTGAGATTTGATGAAAATAAAACCGCTGATAACGAGGGCAAATACAAAAGTAGCTGCGGTCATGCGGGCGTCTCCCAGTAATGCCTTAAAGCCGTAGTAAAAGCCCTGGCCCGCAATTCCCGCCTTATCAACAAAGGAAAGTCCGGCAATCACGGCCACTAAAAACATGGCAATGGCTTTAATCCATCGCCTCGTCCACGACGTTAAAAAATGCTCCTTTCTCTTTTCTATCTTCCCATTTTGTCCCTTCCCGTTTTTCTTATTTTTATCTTTTTCAGCCATATCAAAAACCCTTAATTAATACTGTATTGTATCAAATAGAATACGGTTATTGCAAGAAAAAACCGCCTATTCAGGCGGTTTTTATATACTCAGTATAAATAAAAAGCCTGCGTACGAGCGCAGGCTCAGATTGTGTCATCATTGCTCATAGCAAATGACCAATGCGGTTAATCGGCCTTCCAAGGGCGTCAACGACAAGAGTAGGAATTCGATATTCCATACAATAAGCGTCTTCGAGGATGCCCCCATCTTTGTAATAGCCCCACAAAACCTTTGTAGGAAGTAGGAGCCCTTGTTTTTGTGACTGAAAGAAGTTACGGAAGAAAACTTGGGCAACTAAGCTAGTTTCATGAACTTCTAACGTGATGCCAATTCTAACGTGATGCCAAGTGCGGCAGCGATTGGAAAGTTTGGCAATGAGTCTTTGGATCATTTGAGATGCGATTTGGCATCTTCTATACCCCGGCCTCACTACAATATTGACGATGTGAAACTTTGATTTGCCTAACCGATAAAACAGGTAACCAACAATCTCTTTGCCTAATTTGGCGACAATACCTCTATAGTTGAGACTATCGTGGCGAATAAAATCTTTCTTGTTCCATGGCTGCTCATAGACTTGTTGGTCTATTGCCACAACTTGAGCGAGGTGAGCTCTTTTGTCGAAACCAACGATGTTAACGTTGCACTGTTTTTTTCCTATTGCGGACATGGTGCGCTCCTCTCCTAGTCAGGAGGTTAATCTACTGAATGAACTAAGTCTCTTTTTACCACTTTTGTAAAGAGTTTTCAATACCACAAAATCACACACAATCATTTCTAAGTGCAAGAAAAAAGCCCTGCGAGTTACACAATTGAAGCTGTGTAATCGCAGGGCCTGGTCCCTGATTAATTAGAATCACCCAAGGGCGGCGCGGGCGGAGGTTCTGGACGATCGCTGGGCCAGCGATAAGTTCCATTTTTCTTTGCTTCTCGCTCTTCTTTGGCTATCTGCGCCAAATAGCCAGAATATACCCAAAGCAGGGTAAAAAAAGCGATGATGCAAATGACCTGATTGCCCGTGTTCATGAGCTGCTCGAAAACCCACTCTTTTACGGCGCTCCACTTTTTCATGGCAATACTCCTTTCAATACATGTGCGCATCCCCCCTCCACACCTGGTAGCAGGACAGTAACTACCTCGCCGATGTGGTGTTCATTGACCGTGTGCGGCCTTTCAATGCCGCGAAAGCTGATGATTGTCACACGGTAACCTTCGACACCGACGACAATGCCCTTAGGGTGAGCGGCGCCATGATGTGTTTGGACCTGGTACACCCTGAGGCCCAGGATCATTACCATTATCAGGATTGTTACCACTGCAATTGCCCACTTGCGATTCATGGCAATACTCCTTTCGAGAGTAATGGATTCGGCCATTGCTATAGCCGTGCCCGAAATGGGCGAAAGTCAAAGTTCAAACTAGTGATTAATTATAACATATTTATTATAAATACGTCAATATACATGCAAAAGCCGCTCACAGAGCGGCTTTTTGATATAATAATTCCCCTCCAATTGTAGAGCCCGCAGGCAATTTTGCAGAGGCAAAATTACTGCAATTGGCCGTACTTTCATAAAAGCGACGGCATACTATTATAAGAGCACCTCGGAACCCCGCCGTTGTGCGGGGTGAGAGATAGGCGCGGCTCGCATTAAACTATGCGAGCCGACGTCGCGCTCTTGGAATGGTATGCCGAGCGTCCCCTATTTAGGTTTAAATCCCGTACCAACGGGGATAAGCTTTCCGATGATAACGTTTTCTTTAAGACCGCGGAGCTTGTCTTCTTTTGCTTCTAAGGCAGCTTTAATAAGGACACGCGATGTTTGCTGGAAGGAAGCAGCCGACAAGAATGAATCTGAAGCCAAGGCAACTTCTGAAATACCCAAGAGTATCTGTACGCCCACGGGCGGCTCTTTTTTGAGCTTCTTTAAGCGCTCAATTTCTTCTTGCAAAACCGACCACTCAATAATTTCCCCTTTAACCCAATCAGACTGCCCTTCTTCTTTAATTTTCACCCGCGAGAACATCTTTTGGACAATCAACTCAATGTGTTTGTCGTGAATATCAATACCCTGTGAAGCATAAATTCTCTGTACTTCTTTTAAGATGTACTTTTGAGCTTCGTGCAAGCCGGCCGATTTGTAGAGTTTTTTGAGGTCCAAATTTCCCTGAGACAGAGGCTGGTTTTCTTTAACCTCATCACCGACATTCACCAACATAGCGACGCGATTGGGAATCTTATAATCAATCGGGGCTAATTTTTTGTCCTCTTTCTTAGGAGGCTGAATAGTAATTATCCGTTTTTCTTCATCAATCTTTATTACTTTTCCTTCGGTCAAAGACATGACTGCTTCTCCTTTGGGCGCGCGCGCTTCAAAAATTTCTTCGATACGGCTCAATCCCTGGGTAATGTCACCAACGCCAGCAATACCTCCCAAGTGGTGCGTTCTCAAGGTAAGCTGGGTACCGGGCTCTCCAATGGCCTGAGCAGCAATAACACCCACTGCTTCACCCTGCTGGATAATTTTGTTTCTTGAAAGATCCCAGCCGTAGCAATTCTGGCAAACGCCTCGCGTGCTCTTGCAAGAAAGCGCCGAGCGAATGCGCACTTCCTGAATTTCATCTTTGACAATATCATGGGCCATGTGCCAGGTAATAACTTCTCCCTTTTTGACAATGACATGGTTTCCCTTTTTGACGTCTTCAAGGCAAACTCTCCCCACGAGCTTAAACGTAAAGTCTTGCTCGAGGTCATCGGCATCTTTGCGGAGGGCCACAATACCCTTTTTATCGCCGCAGTCTTCTTCAAAGGTAATAACGTCGTGAGCAACATCAATAAGTCTGCGCGTTAAATATCCTGCCGAAGATGTTCTCAAAGCTGTGTCGGCAGTTCCCTTTCTGGCTCCGTGCGTTGAAATAAAATACTCAAGGACATTGAATCCCTCTACGAACGACGACTTCACGGGCAATTCAATAATATCTCCCGCGGGGTTGTTCACTAATCCCTTCATACCCGCCATCTGCACTGGCTGCGCCCAGGTAGCTCGAGCTCCCGCAGTAATAATAGACAAAACAGGGCCGTCTTCGGGTAACGTGGTTTTGATCAAGGCTTCCAATTTGCTCTTTACCCCATGCCAAATCATAATCTTCTGAGAAGTCTTTTCTTCGCTGCTCAAGAGTCCCTTTTCAAAGTGTTCTTCAATTTTTTCTACCTCTTTTTCTGCTTCCAAAACAATTTGCCCCTTTTCTTTAGGAACAACAAGGTCATCCATGCCCCAGCTAATGCCCGACAACGTGCAGTGCTCAAATCCCATCACCTTGATTTTGTCGAGGGTTTCGATTGATTGCTGACCAGGATACTTTTCAATAATATCCCGTACTAAGCCTTTGAGCGCCTTATTATCAATAAGTTTGTTGACATAGGGATACGTGTCAGGCAAATTAGAGTTTAAAATTAATCGCCCCACGCATGTTTCTATCAACTCATGATCATCGCTCTTGGGGTTTGGCACTTTAATTTTGGTGTTTACCTTTAAAAAGCCGTAATCATAGGCTATGACAGCTTCTTCTTTGCTGCTATAAATCTTAATATCTTTTTGGTCTTTTGGATCTTTTGGTTCTTTGATTTTTGTTATCAAGAAACATCCCAAGGCAATGTCGCGGAACGGCCCAATAACCGGTAGACCGGTTGCTGGCTTTAATAAATTCAATGAAGAAAGCATAATTTCCCGCGCTTCTTTCTGAGCTTCTTGAGAAAGTGGCAGGTAAACAGCCATTTGGTCGCCGTCAAAGTCAGCATTAAAGGCTTCGCAGGCTAACGGATGCAATTTGATTGTCTCTCCTTCAGTCAAAACCGGATGGAACGCCTGAATACCCAGCCGATGAAGAGTAGGAGCTCGGTTCAATAATACTAATTTATCTTTGACAATTTCTTCCAAAATTGCCCATACTTCCGGTAGCTTGTCTTCAATTAATCGTGAAGCTCCGCGAATGTTATAGGCTAATTCTTTATCTAAAATACGTTTGATAACAAAGGGTTTAAAGATTTCCAGAGCCATGGTCTTGGGCAATCCGCACTGCGAGAAATGCAATTCGGGACCAACGGCAATAACCGATCGTCCTGAATAGTCTACGCGCTTGCCCAGTAAGTTCTGGCGGAAGCGACCCTGTTTTCCCGCGAGCATAGCAGCCAAACTCTTGAGAAGCCTCTTGCCTCCTGTGGTAGCGGTGGTTGTCACGCCCTTGCGCATTTCATTGTCTATTAAAGCGTCAACGGCTTCTTGGAGCATGCGCTTTTCATTACGGACAATAACGCCAGGGGCTTTAATTTCCAACAAATATTTCAAGCGGTTATTGCGGTTGATAACGCGTCGATATAAATCATTAAGATCAGACGAAGCATAACGACCACCATCAAGTTGAACCATAGGCCGTAAATCAGGGGGCAAGACAGGCAAAACATCTAAAAACATCCACTCAGGCCGCACATCACCCTTAAGCATTCCTTGGAATACCTTCAGTCTGCGCAGTATTTTCTTTTTGGCGGCAGGAGGAGCTTCTTGAGCTTCTTTTGTTAATTCAACAACAACCGTTTTAAGGTCAATTTTTGAGAAAATTTCTTTAACTGCTTCAGCTCCTGTTCCCACTTCAAACATTTCCCCGTACTTGAGCGACAAATCATGATAGACCACCTCTGACAAAATGCGTAGAGGCTTAATTTCTAAAATTTCTTCTTTGACTTTTTCTTTTAATTGCTTGAGCTCATTCTTTTTTGCTTCTGTGGTTTCCTTTTTTACTTTTTGTTTGTATTCTGTTTCTACTTCTTGGAGCAATCGCGCGCGCACTTCTTCATTTACTTTCAAAACTATATACGAAGAGAAATAAATAACTTTTTCGAGCTGCTGGCTTGATTTATTGAGTACCAATCCCATCCGTGAAGGAACGCCTCTCAAGAACCAAATATGAGACACTGGGGTGGCCAATTTAATATGAGCCATTCGTTCTCTGCGAACTTGGGACTTGGTTACCTCAACCCCGCAGCGGTCGCACACGACACCCTTGTAGCGGATTCTCTTATACTTTCCGCAGGCACACTCATAATCTTTTTCTGGTCCAAAAATGCGCTCGTCGAACAAGCCATCTTTTTCTGGCTTTTGGGTTCGGTAGTTAATGGTTTCTGGTCCGGTTACCTCGCCGTGTGACCACGACAAAATCTCCTCAGGAGAGGCAACTTTGATTCTAATTGATTCGAGGTCTAGTACTCGCATGGGTGTATAAAATTATTTTTCTTTTTTATGATCTCGTTCCTCCTTTTCGCGGAGCTTTTCTTTCACTTCCACGGACATTCCCAAAGACTTCAATTCAGCCACTAACAAATTAAAGGAAGCAGGAATATTAGGATTCTTGATTGGCTCGCCTTTCAAAATGGATTCGTAGGTAGCTGCTCGTCCCACGACGTCGTCTGACTTGATCGTCAACATTTCCTGCAAGGTATAGGCTGCGCCGTATCCTTCCAACGCCCATACTTCCATTTCTCCAAAACGCTGGCCACCGAACTGGGCTTTTCCTCCCAATGGCTGCTGGGTAATCAAAGAATACGGACCAATTGATCGCGCGTGCACCTTGTCATCAACCATGTGGATCAGCTTCATAATATACATATATCCAACGGTAACGGGCTTGGGGAACGGCAAACCGGTACGGCCATCGTGTAAAATGGCCTGGCCTGACTCAGGGAGACCCGCGGCTTTCAACTCTCGCTTAATATCTTCTTTATCGGCTCCCAGCAACGGCGAGGTAATTGCTGAATAGTTTAATTTTTTGGCAGCCCAACCCAAGTGCGTTTCAAGCACCTGACCAAGATTCATACGAGAAGGCACTGACAACGGCGACATAACCAAGTCAACGGGGGTTCCATCAGCCAAGAAAGGCATTTCGGCCTCGGGCAAAATCTTTGAAACAACTCCTTTGTTTCCGTGACGTCCGACCAGCTTGTCTCCGACTTTCACGTGCCTGATTTCTGCAATTTCAACTTGAATTTTCTTAATGACGCCGGGCTCTAACTTATGACCCAAATCTCTTGAGAAAATTTTGACATCCAATACTTTACCCCGTTTTCCGTGCTCCATTCTCAGCGAGGTGTCTTTAACGTCTTTGGCTTTTTCGCCGAAAATCGCTCGCAAGAGTCTTTCTTCAGGAGTCAATTCTGCTTCTCCTTTGGGCGAAATTTTTCCGACTAAAATATCGTTGGGTCCTACTTCAGCACCAACTCTGACAATACCTTCTTCGTCTAAGTTGCGTAATTTTTCTTCTCCGACGTTAGGAATGTCAGACGTAGTCAATTCAGGACCCAGTTTGGTTTCTCGCACATCGCACGTGAAATCTTCAATATGAATAGAACTAAATTCAAATTCGCGGACTAATTTTTCTGAAATAATAATAGAGTCTTCAAAACCTCCGCCCCTCAAAGGCAAGAAACAAATAAGAACGTTTCTTCCCAAGGCCAACTTTCCCTGGTCAACGGCGGAACCGTCAGCCAAAACATCTCCTTTCTTTACCACATCTCCTTTTTCAACAATTGGCTTTTGATGAAAACATGAGTATTGGTTCGTTCGGATGAACGTAGACAGTTCGTGGGTTTCTTCTACTTTTTTACCAGCAATTTCATAGGCAACAGTAATCTGTGAAGCATCTACTTCTTTGACAACACCCTTAGCTTTGGCTAAAACAACTGATCCTGAATCCTTTGCAACAGTGCCTTCCATACCGGTTCCCACCAATGGAGACTGACAGCGCACCAATGGCACCGCTTGCCGCTGCATGTTTGAACCCATGAGGGCCCGAGATGCATCGTCGTTCTGTAAAAAAGGAATAAGGGATGTGGCAATAGAAATAAATTGATTGGGCGAGACGTCAACGTAATCTACCTTAGAAATTTCAATTTCATCAGGTTCTCCTTTTACCCGAGCTTCAACGCGGTCGGGAGGAATTTCAGGCAAAATTTTCATGTTACTATCTAAGGGAACGTCAGCGGGAACAATAACATAGCGCTCTTCTTCCTGAGCAGAGAGATAGTGAACTTCACTAGTTACTTTGCCATTTTTAACTTTAAAATACGGGGCTTCAATAAAACCATAAGGATTAACTTTGGCGTAGGAAGCCAAATGCCCTACTAATCCAACGTTTGGTCCTTCGGGGGTTTCAATCGGGCAAATGCGGCCATAGTGTGATGGCTGCACGTCTCTGACTTCAAAACCAGCGCGCTCCCTGGTAAGACCGCCCGGGCCCGTGGTTGTCAGTCTGCGCTTGTGTTCTAATTCAGCCAAGGGGTTTTCGTTATCCATGAACTGAGAAAACTGCGAAGAAGTGTAAAATTCCTTGACCACCGCCATCAACGGCCGTGGATTAATAAGCTGCAAAGGGGTAACAACCTCCGGATCCAAGGTAGACATTTTGTCTTTAATGATTCTTTCCATTCTCATGAGACCCACTCGCAAACGGTTCTGGAGTAATTCGGACAGGGTTCTCACGCGCCGGTTTCCCAAGTGGTCTACTTGGTCTGCCTTGGCATTAGGATCATTATTGAGTCTGATAATTTCTTTGATTGTTTCTACGAGGTCATCAATGGTCAAAATGCGGTCTTCTTTTTGGACATCGGTCTTAATATCACGCCCTTTGGGTGCAATATTGGGAAGTCGCTGCCATGTTTTCCATCGCCCTACTTTTGAAAGGTCGTAGCGATCAAAATTAAAGAACATGTTGAAAATCAGGTCTTGGGCGGTATCGGGGGTGACTAATTCTCCCGGTCGCAATCTGCGGTAAATTTCCACCAATGCTTCTTTTTGATTTTTTGAGGAATCTCGTTTGAGGGTTTCTTTAATATATTGGACTTCCCCGGTATCAGTATCCTTGAAAGCTTGCTCTACTTTTTCAACGGTTTCTAATCCCAATGCCATCAACAGAGTGGTTGCAGGAACCTTTCGTTTTCGGTTAATTTTTACGCCAATAAATCCTGATTCTTCTGTTTCAAATTCAAGCCAAGCGCCTCTGTTTGGAATAATTTTAGATCCAAAATAATTTTTCCCCCGCCATGGTCGCGCCGTAAAGAAAGCTCCTGGCGAGCGAATCAATTGAGATACGACAACGCGTTCAACGCCATTGACGACGAATGTTCCCTTTTCGGTCATCAAAGGAAAATCAGCCAAGAATACTTCCTGTTCTTTTACTTCTTTTGTTTTTTTATTGACCAGTCGTACCTTGCAGCGTAGAGAAACTTCCAAGGAATCATTTGCTTTTTTAGCCTCAATGCCGTTCTTATAGTTGGGTTTGCTGAGAGTATAATCTAAAAACCACAGCTCGAATTCCTTGCCGGTGTAGTCAGAGATAGGAGAGATTTCTGAAAACAGCTCCTTAATGCGGACATCGACAAAATCCCTCCAGGTTTCCTGTTGCATTTGGAGCAGGTATGGGTTGGGAAAAGAAATTTGGGATTTGGAAAAATCCTTTGTAGGAATGGCAGTTTCAGCCATAAAATAAGTATGAGTTATTACTTATAAACGCAAAATACCCTTTTTCGAAGGGTTGTGTCCTTGTTCTCTTAAAGCGGGCTTGCAATTAAGATCATTTAAAAATCTTCCGTATCAACGGAAAAGAATTTTAAATAATATCAATGTAAACTCTATTATATTCTTTCATAAAAATTTGTCAAGCGAATTGACGATTTTTTATGAAAATTATAGATTCGCGCAGACCCGTGCACCTGTTTTGCCATTGTTTAAAAAGGAAATCATAAGAGAGATAATAATCCTAAAACTCTCGCAATCTGCGTGCGCCGAATAGGCGCACCCCCTTCTGGGCGAAGCAGATTGCCATCGCACGCCTTCAAAAAACAGGTGGCGGGGTCAAGCGTTTTTGGTATTCTATTAGTAGTTGGCGGATTTTCTCACGTACATGCTTTGCACAATACCTAAGGCAATATAGTTTGCAATAAGACCTGATCCGCCATAGCTGACCAGTGGCAAATAGATACCCACGACCGGAAGAAGTCCCAGATTCATGCCCACGTTAATGGTAAACTGAACAATAAAAACAACGGCAATGCCTACGCAGAAGAGCCGGGGGAAATTGAGTTCAGATTCCACGGCCATTTTTAGTATTCTCCAAATAAGCAAAGCATAGAGACTAAAGAATACAAACAAACCCACCAGTCCCCATTCCTGAGCAATGACCGAAAAAACAAAGTCGGTATGAGGTTCAGGCAAAAAGCCATACTGCACCTGTGACCCTTGAGCCAACCCCTGGCCAAAGATTTTCCCTGAGCCAATGGCAATTTTTGTCTGCGTCTGACTCCATGCGCTCCCCAAAACATCGGTGGGGAACAAAAAAGCTATCACCCTCCCCTTTTGGTAGTCATGCAGCAAAAATTGCCAGGAGAACGCGGCGATGACAACAAAAGACAAAGCAATAACCAAGAATGGTTTCAGCTTGATGCCTGAGACCATCAAAATGCCGATCCACACTAACGTGAGAATAATTGCTCCTCCTAAATTAGGACGCAAAAAAACAAGGCCGGCCATCAAGGCTACATAGACTCCTGAAATAAGAATGTGTCTAAGTTTATACAATTCCATATGGCGCATGGAAAAATATTTTGCCAGTAAAATAATTAATACGATTTTCGCCGGCTCAATAGGATCTAAAGATAACGGCCCGATGCGGTACCAGCGGTTTGTTCCGCGAATAGTTGGACTTAAAAAGAACGTCCCCAGAAGCAAAAGCAGACAAATAACATAGAGAGTCACAATCAAATAAGAGTTATTGCGAAATATGCGGTAATCAAAAAAACTAATGGCAACCATAGCACATAATCCCGCTACAAAAAAAATGGTCTGCTTTTGAAAATTAGTAAAATCTCCTTTGGCCACGCCAGTACTATAAATAGCCGTCAACCCAAAAGCAGTAATGAGTACGGCAGTGACAATCATCACCCAGTCTAATTTTTTAATATGATTAAACGAAATTTTCATTATTCAATCATTTTCAAGAATGTTTTTTCATCAATAATCTTAATTCCTAACTTCTCTGCTTTTTCTAATTTTGAGCCAGGATCCTTTCCGGCTACGACATAATCAACTTTCTTTGATACCGATTCAGATATCTCTCCTCCAAGACTTCGAATTTTTTCTTTAGCTTCCTCTCTCTCTAAAGACTCAAGTCCCCCGGTGAGAACAAATGTTTTTCCTCCTAACTTTAAATCGTGGACTTTTGGTTCTTGTTTTTCAACCACTACTCCATTTTTTAACAGTTTATCTAAAAAGTGTCTATTATCTTTATCTGCAAACCACTCGTAAATTGACTGACCAACAATAGGGCCAATATTTTCTATCTTTTCTAAATCGTGCAAAGAAGCTTTTTTGAGCAATGCGACTGAGCCGAACTGCCGGGCCAAGTCCAACGCTGTTTCTTGGCCCACATTGCGAATACCCAATGAAAAAATAAAACGGGGCAAAGGGATTTTTTTGCGTTCATTGATAGAATGAATAATATTGTGTGCTGATTTTTCGCCAAAGCGTTCCAGTTGCGATAAATCCCCTTCTTTGAGGACGAATAAATCACTGGGGTCTTGAACTAAGCCCTCATCGAGGAGCCGATCCACAATTTTGGGACCGAGTTTTTCAATATTAAAAGCTGCTCGAGAAACAAAGTGGTAAAAACTTCGGCGCTTTCTGGCAAAACAGTTTTGGTTAGGACAACGCCACAACGCTTCTGTTTTTGATTTTTCTAGTGTTGTTTTACAGCTCGGGCACACTCGAGGCATGACAAACTTTTTTTCTTTCCCCGTTCTCAATTCCGGCAAGACTTTTACAATATCAGGGATCACATCCCCCGCTCGGCCAACAACTACGGTGTCTCCCATCTTTAATCCCAGTCTCTTGATTTCATCTTCGTTGTGGAGAGTGGCCCGCGTAATGGTGATCCCTGAAATCTGCACCGGCCGTAGCACGGCCACGGGCGTAATTGCCCCCGTCCGCCCCACTTGCAATTTAATATCTTCTACCACGGAAATAGCCTCTGCCTGAGCAAATTTAAAGGCGATGGCTCCTCGGTGAGCTTTGCCTACAACCCCCAACTTTTCAAACAACTCATTGTTGTTGATCATCACGACGACCCCATCAATTTCATAGGCAAGGCTTTCGCGGATTTTTGCTGCGTTCTCGTAAAATGAAAAAACTTCTTGAAGTGATTTGCAGTATTTGTTATGCGTGTTTGTTTTAAAGCCAAGGTCTTTGAGAATCTCATGGCGTTCTTCATGGGTTTGTGAATCAAACCCTAATACAATATCGTACGCAAACGAATCAAGGTTGCGAGAAGCGGTGACCGCAGGGTCGAGCTGGCGCACGGATCCGGCAGCAATATTGCGGGGGTTGGCATACAAGGGCAATCCTTTTTCTTGCTGAGTTTTGTTTACTGCCTGGAATTCTTTTTTAGAAATAAATACCTCTCCCCGAATCACTAACTTCTCACCTCCAACTCCTAACTCCTGGCTTCTGGCTTCTATTTTCAAGGGAATTGCGTTAACGGTTTTTATATTTTGGGTAATATCTTCTCCGACAAACCCGTCGCCTCGAGTGGATCCTGTTTTTAGAATCCCTTCTTCGTATTCAAGTTCAATGGCTAAACCGTCAATTTTAAGCTCGCAATAAAAATCAAGCTTTTCTTGTTCTTGTGGACTAAGAAGTTTAGAAATTCTCTCTATCCATTCATGAACATCTTCTTGACAAAAAGCATCGTTCAAAGAAAGCATGCGCTCATGGTGCTTTACTTTTTTGAAAGATTCTAATGGTTTTCCGCCGACCCGTTGGGTTGGCGAATCAGGGGTTATTAAATCAGGATACTGAGTTTCTAAATCAGAAAGTTCTTTTTTCAAAGAATCTAAAGCCGCATCGGAGATTTCCTGCTTATCTAAGACGTGGTACAGATAGCGATGATGGTCAATTGATTGCCTTAGGCTTTCAATGCGCTTTTGCGCTGCTTGTTTATTCATAGTATAGAGCCTCTCTTATCTCGAAAAAACAGATCGCGGCCCTCCGCTCGTGGTAACGCGCTCTATAAAATTTAAATCAGAGGCGTTGAATTTCTGCACGGTATTGCTATTAGTGGCTGCAACAAAGACAAGGCTTGCGTCAGCCGATAAATCAAGAGAAAAAGGGAACGTATCTGTTAAAACTTTTTTTACAAAACTTAAGTCAGAAGCATTGTATTTTTGCAGTGTATTCGTATTTGAGCTTACCACATACAATAAACTTCCGTTAACTAAAACAAATCGCGGATCAAGATCAATATTTACCCGCTGGACCATAGCCAAACTTAAAGAATTGAATTTTTGAAGAGTATCTTGGCCAAGGCTCGTGGTATACACAAAATTTCCATCAGGAGAAATGCTCACGGAATTGGTAAATTGATCAGCAGCTACGTTTCCCATCGGTAAAAGATTTGCAGCATCGAATTTGTGCAGCCTGCTTTGATTACTTGAAGTTACCACATAGACAAAATTTCCATCGGGAGAAACTGCGAGCGCAAGAGGAGCTGTGGAGGTAATAATAGTTCGTATAAGAGTCAGATCAGACGCGTTGAATTTTTGGAGAGTATTGGTGGTGATGCTTACGGTATACACAAAATTTCCGTCGGGAGAGACCGCAATAAACCGAGGACCTGCATCTATATTTCTCTTATTCACCAGACTCAAGTCAGAGGCATTGTACTTAGCTAGTGTAGGAAAACTACTAGAAGAAGCAACGACATAGACAAAATTTCTATCAGGAGAGAGTGTTAATGCCTGGGGATTGGGGTCGGTCGTTCCTGTTGCCTCGAGGCTAAGGTCTGCTATATCAAACTTTTGAACCGTGCTTGCGGAACTATTAGCCACATAGGCATATTGGGCAACCCTCGGAGCAGAGACGCTATTGCAGAAATCAAAATTCCGAACCGTATTTTTGTAAAATCCGTCTGACGCTATGCACACGTTGAGGGTTTCTTCATCGAGAGGCGTGAGTTCGGCGGTAACCTCAAAGGTGCGCTGATCAAATCCTGAGGTATAGGTAAGTTGGCAGTTGTTGCATGTTTGAGGATTACAGCCGTTTTGAGCAAGCGGAGTTAGGGTGCACTGAGCACAATCATTACAAAAGGCGCATACATTGCAAAAACTGCCCGCCGCGTTTATTAAGTAAAATGTTTTATCTATTCCGGTGTCGGCTGCATAAAAGGAGGATACCGAATGAGAAAGATTGCCAATAATATTAGTTTGATTGAGAACAAAACTGACCAAACCCAAAACCATGGCAAGCATAATAGTCATAATCAAGAAGACAACAATCAGGGAAACTCCTTTTTCTGTATCTGTACGTTGTGAAAAAAAGTAAGTCATAGAGAATAACGTTAAGGAGTTGGCGGAGGCGTTTCTGGAGGCGGCGGCGGAGGTGGTGGAGGCGGTGGAGGCGGAGCAACAATATGTATTTCTGAATTTCTCCGCGAAAGCGTTGTTTGAAATATTTTATTGAGATTTTTTTGATCGGTCACCTGAAGGGCAAACGTAAGGCGCGCCTGATTTAAATCACTTTCTGAGGTTCCCTGAAGTGCTTTGTTACCATTAATGATAAATCGCAGAGCGGTTATCGTAAACTTACCCGCCATAATAGTTTGAGCAGAGCCGCCGTCATGAATCTCTTGCACAAAACCATTATTAAAAAAGATTTCTGAGCACGATCCGTTTTTCTGTAAAAATTTTACCCCCTGATAGAATTGAGAACTCGCGTCATAATGAGTAAGGACATAATAGTAATTTGTGAATGCAGATCCCAAACAACTCCCTGTGGTATCAGCTACCGCCACTCGCGCGGGACGAGCAATGTACTCTATTGCATAGGCAGCTTGATTGGCAAGTTCTTGGTCTCCGAGAATCCGTTGTTGCTGCTGAGTCACTGAAAAAAAGATACTTATTGCTACCCCCATGACCACTAAAAATACTGCCAATACCACTATAAGCTCTACTAAGCTCATGCCCGCGCTGTAACTTCGGATTTTTTTTGCGTTCATTGGTTAATAATTATATAGATACGAAATGGTATTAAACGTGAAAGGCTTGTTATGGTAGTTCCAGGTTACTGCAACCTCTACCCTTAAAGAATCTGCATCCATCGAGGTAATAGTGATTTTTCTTTTAAAAAGAGTGTCTGATCCTGTTTCATAACTATAAAATCCATCTGCGTTGATCTTGAGAAACGTGTCTTGATATGAGGGCAATTGATCCAACGAGCCATTAATGAATGTCTGGTAATCAGCTTGGCAGCCATCACTGCACACAAGCAACCCCGTAGACCACAGAAAACCTTTTTTCACATTGCTGTCTCTGATATTTCTTACTACTTCTAACCCTTCTTGGGCTAATTGCGAGGCTGCAATACGAAAAGAAAACTCCGAAGCCAGCAAAGAAGCTGGGTGGAAAAAACTATAGATGCCTAAAATACCGAATGACAAAAGAGCAATCGTGATAATAATTTCAATAACAGTAAACCCCGTTAGAAATTTACGGTGGCGTAGTTTTGCAACGCGCTTTGCGCGTTGCCGAATACTTCTATTGTTGAGTAATATTTTCATATAACAATGGTTTTTTCTGGTAAATTTCTAACGGGGTAAACCCTTTGCTATTTAGCTATTCATTGTTCTTGAACTAATCCGGCTTTATTAACCAAAATGCTTTTAGCGACCGTTTGATCGTTTTCAAGAGCAAAATTCACGGTCAGGGAATTTTGACCCAGACCCAAGGGAGTAATAGTAACAACAAGGCTGGTGCCAAAATTAATACTGACATTATTTACCCCATTACTCATGTCGCGAATAATAATACCGGGGTCTTCTGCAGCCATATCAACGGTTTCAACAATATAATCAGGAAGATCATACTGTTGATTATCATTACTATCAGCGTAGAGAATATATTGTTTGTTTGAGAGCGTATTTAAATCAACGTATATGCCGTATCCTGCAACCGTCTGTAAGTTCCCTGATTGATCAGTGTACCGGACTGCCGAAGAAGCCATATTTTGAGCTTTGCGTACGGTCTGGGCAAACAAAGAGGCTGAGCGAGAAAGGGCAAATTTCATCCTCAGCTGTGTAAAATTGGCAACGGTGATACCCGCAAGGACAGAAACAATGGCAATAACAGCCAACAATTCTATAACACTAAATCCCCGGTGGTTCATATTTTTACAATAAAAATAATGCGATGTACCACGATAGGAGAGGCTCTCCCCATATCAAAGCTGCAACGGTTCCTATAATTAAAAAAGGAGCAAAGGGAACTTGGCTTTTTAATCCTTTTTTTCCAAAGAGAATGAATCCCCCTCCTATTATAGCACCAAACAAAAATGCCAAAAATATGCCCACGAGTATCAAGGGAAATCCAAGAATAAGCCCTAAAAGAATGGCTAATTTTACGTCTCCAAAGCCCATCCACTGTCCCCGCGATACCATATAAATACTTAAAAAGAATCCCAAAGCAATAAGCACGGCCCACAAAAACCCAAGAATCTGCACAGAAAAGCCAAATTCTAACAAGCGATAGAGTGCCATGACCACAATAGCCATATACAGGACGACATCGGGAATAAGATAATGCTTGAGGTCGTAAACAAAAATAACTATTAAAGAACTTGCAATATAAAACAGAGGCATAAGGCTTAAAAATTGAAGGCTATTTAGTTCGAAGACAGACTGTTGAATGCCGTAGGTAAAAATAAGAAGAAACACAAAACCCGTGAGTATCTCTATAAGAGGATATTGAATTGATATCTTTTTATGGCAATACCTGCACGATCCTTTTAAAAAAAGGTAACTAAAAACAGGAATAAGGTCCTGCCATGCTAATTGGTGATTGCAGTGGGGACAGTAGGATCTCCCGGTCAGTTTTTCTTCTTTCTCTAATCTATAAACTACGCAGTTTAAAAAACTGCCTACCACTAAACCAAAGGTAAATACTACAGCAAAATATATTATTATAATCAGTTCCATTAATGGGGTGTGGAACCCGACCACAAATCATATTGAGAAGAGAAAAGAATGAGATGATTTCAAGGCTTGCCGAAGGAGGCGTAGCCTGTGTGCTACGCCGAGGAGGCGTAACGACGAAATCAGCCATTTTTTCTCTTCCCGTCGGGCTCTCGTATAGTGCCTATCTTCTGCGTATTCGGAGTTCACCGATGCCTCTTTCTGGCATCGCTTCACTCCTCAATCCTTGAGTATACGCACTATACGAGAGCTCAATTGATTCTGTTCGGGCTCCACACCCCCTATTCTATCAAAAAAGGGAAAACGCCCCAACCAGTTGGGGCGTTTTCAAGATAGATATCTATTTCTGAAAATTACTGGCAGGTAAGATCAGCGCCAGCGCAATCAGTACCGGCAGTCGGAGCTCCCTTAAAGCCAGTGCTGTCTACGCAATAGCTACCACCTCCGTTAAGAGTACTTCTTACGCAAGCGGCGGTGGCCGTACTGGCAGGACATGAAGTCGTTCCCCCTGCAGCTGTAATTGCATTTGCTGGACCCGTAAATCCTGAGGCTCCTGTAGGTGCTGCTCCACATGCAGTTATAAATCCTACATAGGTACTAGGGCTCTGGCCGTCATAGTAAACAGCTGAGTTGACCTGTATGGTCGATAAGTTACCTTTAATTGCAGCGTCCTTACCCTTTGCGATGTAGCTCGTAACGTTTACCAATACAATCGCTGCTAATACAGCGATAATTGCTACTACAACCAATAATTCAATAATGGTGAATCCTTTTGAGAATCTTTTCGCTATCATGATAGTAAAGTTATAAATCGTCTCGACCTTTTATAGTATTCCTTTCTTTATTATACGCTCGTCAATCCCAGAGACAATAGAGCAGCTGTGGATAAACTTATAGGGCGCCGATAACTCCATAGAGCGAAGAGAGGACAGAAATAGCCAAAATAGTAATGACTACCCCGAGGAAAATAATAATAGTTGGCTCAAGGAGTGAAGAGAAGAGATCAATTGAGCGCTTAATTTCTTTCTGGTAAAAATTAACCACTTCTTTCAAGACAACATCTAATTTCCCTGTTTCCTCCCCTACTTTGACAATTTGAGTAACAAAACGAGGGAAGTAATCCTCGTGCACGGCAAGAACTTGACTCATTTGTTCGCCTTCGGAAACTTTTTGCTCGATTTCAGAAACCAGCTGTTTGTAGACAGCATTGTTGACAGTTTCTCCGGTAATAGCGAGTGATTTGTTGATAGAAACGCCCGCAAGAAGGAGGGTGGAGATATTGCTGCAGAATCGCACTAAAAACACTTTTTTTAAAAAATCGTTCAATAAGGGAATCCTCAGTGATACTTTCTCATACATTCTTCTCCCGCTCATTGTCCTAAAATAGTATACAAAAAATAGGGTGGCAAGAAGAATAAGGAGCGCAAAGGCCCACCAATAACTCCCGAGCACTCTATAAGAATCCAACATAAGTTGGGTAAAAAATGAGGGTTCGACCCCGGTTTCCTTAATAAGCGCTCCAATCTTAGGGAGGAGGAACAAGACAATAATAATGACCACCACAAAGAGAAACGAGATGACAAAAATGGGGTATATCATTGCCTGTCGGACTTGAGCAATAATATCTGACTCTTTTTCGAGGTGATCTGAAACATGATACAGGGCTGCAGAAATCTTTCCTGAGGCTTCGCCTGACTTAATTAAGTTAATGTAGAACGGATCAAAAATTTTAGGATGAGTCGTAAATGCTTGCGAAAGAGGCATACCCTCTTCCACTAAGTTAGCGATTTGCACAATGGCCTCTTTAAAGCTCTTTTTGCGTATTTGTCCCCCCAAGCTCCTTAGGCTCCCAACCACGGGAACCTGAGACTCTAACATAATGGAAAGCTGGCGGAAAAATATTGCTAAATCTTTTTTAGGAATCCGTTTACTCAGCTCTATATTGGCAAAAAAAGATTGTTTGGTTTTTATTTCTTCGAGTGTCGTAATAAAAATATTATACTTTTGCAACAGAGAAGCTGCGGCCTCTTGCGAAGAGGCTTCAATAGTTCCTAGTTCTACTTTCCCCTCTTTAGTTCTGGCTTTGTAATTAAATCTCATGTGTTTCTAAAAATTTCGTACTTTCAAGGGATTAACAGAATACTCAAGCGCGTGCGTTCTGGCAATTTCATTGCGCGAGATCAAATCAGTAAGCGAACGATTAAAGGAAATCATTCCTTCACGGAAAGAGGTCTCGATAACAGCCGGGATTTCATGCATTTTATTTTCTCGTATTAAGTTTGCCACGGCAGCATTAGAAAACAGCACTTCACAGGCAGGAATAAATCCCCCCTGCAAACGAGGAAATAATCGTTCTGAAACAACTCCCACAAGAGAGCCGGCTAACTGGAACCGAATTTGATTCTGCTGCCCTGACGCAAAAACATCAATGATTCGGTGAATTGATTGAGAAGCCGAATTTGTATGCAAGGTAGCAAACACCAAGTGCCCTGTTTCTGCTGCGGTAATAGCAGCAGAGATGGTTTCAAGATCTCTCATTTCCCCTACCATAATGACATCAGGATTTTGCCTAAAACTTGCTCTCAGGGCCGAAGAAAAGCTATTGGTATCAGAAGGCACCTCTCGCTGGTCAATGACCGCTTTATCATTTTTATAGATATACTCAATGGGGTCTTCAATAGTAATAATATGAACGGCTCTGGTGTGGTTAATTTCATCAATAAGAGCAGCCAAGGTGGTCGACTTTCCCTGGCCGGAAGCACCAGTTATTAATACCAGCCCCTGAGACTTTTTAGTGAACTCATGCAATACCGCAGGAAGCAACAACTCTTCAACTGTTTTAATTTTCGAGGGGATAAGACGAAGCGCTAGATTTACATTTCCTCGTTGAAAATAGACATTGACGCGAAACCGCACCTCATCTTCAAAGTCATACGAAAAATCAACCTCTCTCTCGAGGGCTAACTTACTTTTATAGGCTTCGTTCATCAAACTCATCGCCATCCCCTTGGCTTCTTCAGGGGTAACAGTTTTTTCTGTTTTTAAGGCAATCAATTGTCCCGTTACCCGTACGATCGGAACATTATGGGCTGAAATGAGGAGATCGGAAGCTTTTTCTTCAATAGCCTTCCTTAAAATTTTTTGGAGATGTTCTAAATAATCCATAAAAATTATTGTTCTTTTGCCGTCACCCGCGTTATTTCATCAATTGTTGTCTCGCCTGCAAGCACTTTCAAGATGCCTTCTTGAGACATGGTCAACATGCCCTGTTTCTGAGCAGTTTGAAAAATTAATCGCTCTACCGGATCTTTTAAAATAATATCGGCAATTTCGTCGGTCATCGAAAGGACTTCAAAGAGACCAATTCTTCCCTTATATCCTTTAAAGTTACACGATTCGCATCCCTCTGCCTCATAGACAAATTCCACAGGAGGTATAGGCATACTTTTTCTGACTGAAGGAGGAATGCTCGTGAGGGATTTCTGCACATGCACTTTCAAGCGTTCATTTATTTTTACTTTCTTTTTGCAGTGGTCACAGAGCGTTCTAATCAGCCGCTGAGAAATAGCAATGCGTAAGGTAGAGGGAATCAAGAACGGCCGAATACCCATGTCAATGAGTCGAGGAATAACGCCGATAGCCGAATTAGTATGAAGAGTTGATAAGACAATATGTCCGGTCAAAGCTGAGTGAATAACGAGGTTTGCGGTTTCTTCGTCTCTAATTTCTCCCACCATGATAATATTGGGGTCTTGTCGCAATATCTGGCGTAATCCCGCAGCAAACGTATAGCCGATTTCTGGTTTGACTTGGGATTGATTAATACCATCAATGGAATATTCAATAGGATCTTCGATGGTGACAATATTGACGCCTTCTTTGTTCAGCACGCCTAAAAAGGCGTAGAGAGTGGTTGTTTTTCCCGACCCTGTCGGTCCTGATGAAATAATTAATCCATAGGGCTTCTTAATAGCTTCTTGAATGAGTTCAAGGTTTCTTCCCCTCAAGCCCATCGTATCAAACGTTCGGAGGCCCTCTTGGGGATCCAAAACCCTAATTTCCACTTTTTCGCCGTAAAGAGTCGGGAATGTGGCAACCCTAAAATCAATCGCTTTATTATTTATTTTTGCTGAAAAGCGGCCATCCTGGGGAACTCTATTCTCGTCAATTTTCAGGTTCGCTAAAATCTTAATGCGCGAGACAATAGCCAGGTGAACATTGAGGGGCAAAAAGAGGCTCAAGTGCAAGACCCCGTCCTGGCGGAACCTTACATTCAACTTTTCTTTACCCGGCTCAATATGGATGTCGGAGGCGTTACCTTCAATGGCGTGGCGTAAAATGACCAACACCATTTTGACAATAGGAGCATCTTCGGTTACTTTGGTTGGCGTAGATCCCTGGGTGAGCGCAATAAGAATATCACTTTTTTCTTTGCTTAACTGTTCAAGGGCTTTTTTTGTTTCTCGCTTAAGCGTACTGTGCTGCTTGAGAATAGTATCTAAATCAGCAGGAGTAATAATATGTATTTTGTACGTGAAATTTTGACGCTGGCTTAAAAATCTGAGGGCGTTCTGAGCTGCGATGTTTTCAGGATATACCATACCGACCCCCACCACATTGTTCTTTTTGAACAAGGGAGTCATTTTATAGTTAATAGCCGCTTCTTCTGAAATTAACTCTAACACTTCCAGGGGAATCTCTTGGGTAGCGGGTTTTAAAAAGGGAAATCCCGAAATTTTACTCTTGAGTTTAAAGAGCGATTCTTCATCAATAACCTTGCTTCTCAAAATTACCTCTTCTTCAGGGGCTTTTGTCCTTTCTACCTCTGCTTGTAATTCTTTCTTTTTCTGTTCTGAGATAATCTTTTGATTGTAGAGTTCTAAAATAAGCTTCATATTATTGCGGTGGTTGGGTTACTATTTTAGGCTGATAATACAGTGAAAATGGCTGGTTCCTGCCCACAGGAACAGCTTGTACGGTGGGTGAAACAAACCCTTGACCCACCAGAAGTATCTTTGCTTCATCTTGAGTAACAGCGGTGATATTTCCTTTAACCTCTCTGCCATTTTTATCTTTGGCAGTGTACGAAAAGACGACGCCAGTGTGGTAAAACGGTTCTAAATTTTTTACTGCGTCTGAATCCAAGAGAGCAAAATCAATCAGGATGTCAGTGCCCAGCTGAAGTTCTGATTGCTGGGGGGGCCTTGCGTAAAAAAGCGCTGAAGCAATCACTAAAAGAACAACCGTCATTGTTCCCCATACGCTCCAGACAATCATTTTTCGTTTTCGTTTTGGCTGAGCTACAATAATCATTTAGAAGAAAAAATTAATATGCATGCGTCTTTATTTCTACTGCGAAGGTGTAATTTTCCAACAAAGATACTTGTCCCGAAAGCGAATTAAACGATATATTTTCTACCTCAAAGAGACGGGAAGATTTTTCTACAGCAGAAAGAAATTGCTTAAAGGCTTGATATCTCCCTGAAACCATAACGGTAAACCTTACCTCTTCTGTTTCTGTTTGAGCATTTTTTTGAGTTGACTTTGAAAAGGTAAGGGAATTCACGGCCAAATCGCTCTCGCCGGCCTTTGTCTGTAAAAAGTATACAATAGGCGCAAATGCAAATTCTGAGGGTAGCGCATTTTCAACTTTCGAAAGCGTTTCTGTTCGTGATTCTATTTGACTTAACGCAGCGAGGATTTTTTGGCGATGATCCATCTGGTTTTCATAACTTTCCTCTTTGCTTTTGGCAATAACTTCCAACTCTTTTGACTCATGGTACTGAGGAATAACAAAGACAAAAAGCACTACTGCGTTGATGGCAAAAAGAATGCTGGCGACTATAAATTTATTGCTGCTCATGTGCATAGGTAAAAACGTTATCTTTAAAGCTAAATCCAAGAATAAATCTTACTTTTCCACTGGGATCAAATTCTGAATTCAAAATGTTCGTAGCTGAAATATACTGCGCTTGCTCAAAGACCTGGACTTGGCGGCTCAATACTTCCATAGTTTCTGCTTCTCCTGACAGCGTCATCGTGTTTGCTGATCCAGAAAAATCAAAATTAGAAAACCATACCGAAGGCAAGGTATTCTTTTCAACAAAATCAAAGAGGGCCACAATAGCAGTGTGTTCCGCAAAGAGACCCTTATACTGTTCTATTTTTTTCTGGTACGTGGCAACCTTTTTTTCATCTTCTTTTTCTTGAATGACATTCGTTGAAGCAGCACTATTGTCTACGACTTTAACTTGTTGGGTTTGCAGACGGATTTTAAAAGTCAGTAATCCATAAGAAAAAAGTAAAACCACCAAGAGAGCCACTGCACAATGGAGCAGGACGTCTCCCAAGAGAGACTGCGTATTTTTTGATAGGTGTTTTACATCAAATATCATATGCGTTTTTTAAATCTCTAATCCGTCTAATGCCGCCCCCACAGCAACGGTAAAGCTCGAAGACAGACGACGAAGGGTTTCTCTCAACGATGAGGGATAGGCAACTTGGTCAAATGAATTAGGAAGGGAAACTTTTTTACCAAGTTCTTTTGACAGATTTTCAACAAAGCCCGGCATCTGCGCTCCTCCCCCCGTGCAATATATTTCCTCAATCTGTTTTTGTTCTGATTGCAAAAATTCTGTAATACTACTGTTTATTTCTTGCGCAAGCGAAGCAAGAGTTGAAGACGCCGATTGATCTTGTGCTGATAATTGACGAGCACTGAACGAAACCGTATAGCTTCGGCGGAGAAACCCTTTTTCAATAATATTGATTGTTGAACTTTGCACGCCGATATCTAAAACACAAATACAATTGAGCGTGTCTTTGGCTATTGCTCGGCTCATGGCGAATACTTCCGCCTCTACCGCATTGAGCTCAAGCCCGGCCGAATGGGCAATAGCTTTATAATCTTCCACCGTTTGGTTAGGAACGGCCACCACAAAAACTTTGCTGCTTGAAGTTCCTCGACCAGTAAGAGAGACTCTCCAGTCCAATGTTACTTCTGAGACAGGTAAAGTTAAATAACGGGCTGCATTAAACTGTACTGCTCCGGCTATTTCTTTTTCGCTCATAGGAGGAATTTCAAACGTTGCACACAGAGTAGAAAAATCGGGAATAGAAAAAATAGCGGACTTGGTTTTTATTCGTGCTTCTAAAAGCATCTCTTTAATTGCTTTTGCAATACGGTCATTCTGCATTACTCCTTGGGGACTGATAAGAGGTTCTTTTGCCACGAGCTCTGACTTAACAGAACTATAATTTTCTAATTTTTTCTGTTTGCCCCGACTTGAAATTTCAACAATTTTAATTGCATGGGTACCAATATCTATGCCGATAATTTTCTGAGGAAAAATATTTTTAATAAAACCAAACATAAATCTGATCTATAAAAGATTTCGGTTTTTTGAATTTAAATTGTTGAAAAATAATTTTCTTTTCGTTCCTTTATTATACCTTATTGAAAAGAGTGTTGTATTGTGGATAACCGGCATAATTTTTAAACTCATTTTATTCACACAAATTTTCGATGAAATTGGGGATACCTGCACGTTATAATAACACTCATGGTAAAAGACTTTTTTTCAGAACTATTATTCCCTTCATTTTGTTTGGGATGCCAAAAAGAAGGCACCTATTTATGCCATGATTGTAAGGAAACGTTGGAAATTTCAGAATACGGTTATTGCCTGTGTAATAAAGATCCCATTCGCCTGCTTATAGGAACAAAAAAAGGCACTTGTAATCGGTGTCGAGATAAAATATTAGCAGGACTCTACTTTGCTCTGCCTTACAAAGAAAAAGCACTCACGCGTGCTCTTATTTACCAATTTAAATACCAGCCCTACCTTATGAAGGATTTAGGTAAAACGCTTGCGTTTTTAATCATAGAACACCTCATACTGACCAAAAATAATACTGAGGCGATATGGGCAGGCGCCGTCCTTGTTCCTGTTCCCTTGGACAGAAAAAAATATAAAGCCCGCGGATATAATCAGAGCAAAGAATTAGCACAAGAACTTGGCAAGATTATACAAATTCCTGTCCTATCTCATGTCCTAATAAAAATAAGCCCTACAGAGTCTCAAATGAAGCTATCAGCACCAGAACGGCAGGAAAATATTAGAGACGCTTTTTCCATTAAAAAACCGGCTGAAATTGCCGGAAAAAAAGTGTTTTTAGTTGACGATGTCTATACCACGGGCGCGACGATGGAAGAATGCGCCCGCGTCTCGCAAGACGCGGGCGCCAAATCCGTATGGGGAATCGCCATCGCAAGAGAAGGCTAACTAGTCTAATTTCGGCAAATTAAGAACATTCTCAATGTAATCAACTCGATTTTCTACTTTATCAACTCTCCCATTTTGCTCTCCCATTATTTTTTCTATCCTATTAAATCTTCCTTCAAACTTCCTTTCCATTCTTTCAAAGCCTTCATTCATTTCTTCCTTGGTAGCCATCTTGTCTGTAATCTCAGTAAACCCTCTTTGGACCATCTGCGCCAATTCCTCATTCGAAACATCTTGTTCGTATTTTTTTACCATGACCTCATTATAGTTTTTAAAAGTTTCGTGTCAAACTAATAATTGTGTGAATAACTTTGCGATTATTCAGAATAAAATCTATTACCTTCTTTCCTAATTTATAAGAATTACAGTGTTTGAGGATACCAAAATAGGACTGCAATGATTGGTCGAAAGATTCCTCCCCTATTTTTATTTCTATCTTTTTAAACATTCTATTTTTTGTTTTTGTCCTTAAAATGCGGTGATACGGGAAGCTTACATAGCCCAAAAAATCAATGCCTTGGTGATATTTTTTGATAATTATTTTATTGGGGTGCAACAATAACTTTAGATTTATTTTCAAAAACTCATTTATTTGAAGCACTATCTCTTCAAGGAATATTCTCTTATCAGATAAAATTACAAAGTCATCGCAATATCTAATGTAATATCTTATTTTTAAAGTGTGTTTTATAAACTGATCTAATTCATTTAAGTAAATATTGGCAAAGATTTGACTCGTGACGTTTCCTAAAGGAATCCCCCTTGAAAAACTTTTAATGATCTCTTCTAAGAGCCACATGAAAGAAGTATCATATACTCGTTTTTTAATTAATGTAATTAAAATTTCTTGATCTACCGAATCAAAGAATTTTTTAATGTCGCATTTTAAGACAAAACACGTGCGAGTATTATTTTTACTAACTTTAAAGAAAAATTCCTGTAATCTATTCACTGCTCTGTGTGTCCCCTTTTCATCCCGGGAAGAATATGAATCAAAAATAAAAGTCTTGTCGAAAATATGGTAGAGAGCTTTAAATACCGCGTGGTGCAAAACCCTATCCATGACTATTGCTTTATGAATATGCCTTAGCTTGGGGTCTTTGATGTAAAACGAAGAATAATCAGAATGCCGATATGTCTTATCTTTTAACTCTTTGTGGAGCTGGAAAATATTATTTTTGAGATTATTTTTAAACTCTATAATATCCGGTTTTTTCTTTTTTCCTTTTTTAAATTCATTCCAAGAAAAAAATAAATTTTCAACAGAAATAATCTGATCAAAAAGACTGTGACCATTAAGCCCCCCCCCCTTACCAGTTTATTACTTTTCATTTTCATGTTTTTTAGACACAAAAAAGAGTTCCCGAGAACTCTTTTTTAATGAGAGACTTCGGAACGGGAACGGAGATTGTCGTTGACATTGTCAGGATTCCAGTCGTTGACATAGAGCTTCTGGTTGTCAAGGTTGAAGTTGACCTTCGGAACATTGCCATTACGAAACCGAGAACCCGTTATATTGCTTGATTCCGTCTATTTCACCGAGTATTTTTTACAAAATATTCTGCGTTAACTCTGTCCAAGTAGAGAAGTTCTCTTGAACATATGTTCAAGAGAACCAAGCAAGCAGTGTCTGTGTGGTTAATTGGGGAAATTAACCACGATCTCATATTACAAAGAAAAAGCCCCGAGTCAAGATGACTGCGGGGCGAATTGCTCGGCTCAATGCACGCATACGCGTGCTTTTCGCCGAGCAACCCCTACTGCCCGTTCCGTCCGCGCCCTCATTCTTGAGGGCGGAACTCCACGGGCAGGACACATGTGGAACGGGAACGGAGACCGGCGTCGACATGGCCAGGATCCCAGCCGTTGACACAGAGCCTCCGGGAGACAAGGTCGAAGTCGACCTCCGGAACAAAGCCAAAACGAAACCGAGAAGCACCGCACCGCGTCACTTTCTTGACCGTGAGATGCTGGCCGGTACTTGTAAAATACGCAAGCTGGAGGAGCAGTTCCTCCACAAGCGTATTCTCGAGAGCGACAACCTCCTCGGGCCGATCATATGAGAGCAGTTGGGGTTTCTGATCAGGCTCAGTGGCCCGCAAAAAGCCTACCCGGTACGACCCGTCACGATAGGGATCTCGAGCGTTTGCCAGAAGCTGACCGTCTAAATCGTCCCTGGATTGATAGACGGTGAAATCGTGTTCTTTCCCGAGATTCTTAAGAACCTCGACAACACGATTGGGAGTAACGAGAGCCTTATCTTTGCAGAAAATCTTGAGAACAGGGAGGCTCCAGGAATCGTCCTGATTCCTGACACTCAGCCGAGTCATCTCCGCATCAAATTGCTGTGGCGGAACACCAAGAAGGCCGTATGTCTTCTTCCAATCGAGATCGGGCAAGACCAATGTCACGGGCGTTGGGGTAACCAGTTGGATCTCGCGAACTTCCAGCTCACCCCGGAGGAACCGTTGAACTCCTTCCAAACCTCCGAGCTTGTTGACTACTGCCTCCATTGTTCCCCACTCCATCTTGTCATACTTCATGGTAAACTCCTTCTCCAGCTGTTAGCTGGGGTTGTCCTCTGTCTGTTAGACAGAAGAACCGCGAAATAGTGACTACTCCGTTAGCAGTCACAGTTACAAATTCTCACAAAAGAACTTGTGACTATGACTGCGTTTCTCTCTAAATGTACTATGACTTAATTATATAACTTTTAAATATTTATGTCAATGCCGCATATTTCACAGCTGTGAAATATGCGGGAGAGGTGGCCACGATTCCAGTATAAAAGAGGGGGAGCAATACGTCGTAATTGTATTATTCTTAACCACCTTTTCATAAGGATTGCCCACATGAAAATTGCCCAAATAGCCCCTTTGGCAGAACGGGTGCCGCCGAAAAAATACGGGGGTACTGAGCGGATGGTTCATGCCCTCACTGAAGAGCTAGTCAAACGCGGCCATCAGGTCACTTTATTTGCAAGCGGAGACTCTATTACTTCAGCTCAATTAGTGTCAGTATACCCTATTGGCCTCCGGGAGGCTCGAGTCAGAGACCTCTATGGCACTAATATATATACTATGCTGAATATTGGCGTAGCCTATGAAAACCAACGAAAATTCGACATTATTCACGACCATACAGGGACTCTCGGCCTCCCCGTAGCCAATATTGCCAAGACACCCTCAGTATTTACTCTCCACGGTCCCATTACTATTGAACATAAAAAAATATTTCAGGCACTGAACAAACCTCACCTCATCACTATTTCCAAAATCCAGGGCGCCCATGCTCCCAATCTGAATATTTTGGACACTGTCTATAACGGCCTGGAAATGGACGATTATCCTTTTTCCGCTTTACCTAAAAACTTCTTACTATACGTCGGCAGACTCTCGCCTGAAAAAGGAGTTCATTACGCTATCCAAGCAGCCATGTACCTTAATATGCCCCTTATTTTAGCGGCCAAACTTGAATCAGCAGACCAAGAGTATTTTAATTCGTTTATTGCCCCATATTTGTCTTCACACATCCGATGGATTGGCGAAGTCAATGAACAAAAACGCAACACTTTGATGTCGCAAGCATTGTGCTTCCTTCATCCCGTCAGTTGGCCCGAGCCCTTTGGATTAACCATGATAGAAGCGATGGCCTGCGGCTGCCCGGTAGTTGCTTTCAATAAAGGGTCAATTCCTGAAATTATCCGCCATGGCAAAACGGGGTATGTCGTCAATACCATCGATGAAATGATCGATGCTATTTTAAACATTAAAAACATTAGCCGACAGTACTGCCGATGGTATGCCTTGCGGAATTTCAACGCTAAAATTATGACAGAACGATATGAAATGGCTTATAAAAAGGTATTAGGAAAAACGTAATTTGCAAAATTCTATGAGTTGTTTACAATGAGTACCATAATGTCAATAAAATCGCCGAATGAATCACTCTATGAACTGGGCTTGAATACCCTCAAATCATTGGAAGTACCCAATGGGGTTTTGGCATCAGCGCGCCATGAAATTTATGGCTGCATCTTTGGCCGTGACTCTTTAATTGTTGCTTTGCGTTTGCTCTCAGCATACACCATTCACCAAGACCCGTATTACCTCCACGTTGCCCAGAAAATTATCCGCGGGTTAGCTGCGCTCCAGGGCAAAGAAATCAATATTGAATCGGGTGAAGAGCCGGGTAAATGTATTCATGAATTTCGTCAACAAAATCATGAGCACCTCACCAAAGGAGCAGCCAAATGGTATTTGTACGAAGACGGTGCCATGCGTAACTTTGACAGCTTAGATGCCACCCCATTATTCCTTATTGCTGCCTACCGCTACTGGCAAAAAAGTCAGGATTCCGCCTTTATTGAGTCAATCATGCCGAATATAGAACGGGCCCTTGTGTGGGTGAACGAATGCGGAGATAAAAACGGAGATGAATTCTTGGATTACCAGCTTCATCAAGACAGAAAACATGGCGGTCTTATGGTTCAAAGCTGGATGGATAGTTCTGAGTCGCTGTTCCACGAGGAACCAGGAGAAATTATGTTTCCTATTGCGCCTGTGGAAGCCCAAGCATATGCGTATTTGGCCCTCACCTTGTGGTCAGACTATTTCAATGGCAAAAAAGATTTTATGGCCAAGGACCTTCTCGCAAAAGCCAGGCATATTAAAAAACAATTTAATAAAAAGTTTGTTATACAAGAAAATGGACGCCTTGCGATTGCCTCGGCCATTGATGGTGCTGGTAAGCCACTGGCTTCTGTGCGCAGTAGCATGGGACACATTCTGTGGGCAAGTATTAATCATCAGGACGACGGCCGCACTGACTCTATTTTAGACGAGCGCCACATTCCCTTGCTCATTAAGCGTCTCTTAGAGCCCGATATATTTGAGCCGTCAGCAGGTATTCGGACCTTAAGTAAAAAATCAAAAGCATTCGAGGCCATGAGCTACCACAACGGATCCATTTGGCCTCATGATACGTCGCTTATTGCCGAAGGAATGGACAAACTGGGCTATCATGAAGAAGCACAAAAAATTCGCCACGCTATTTTTTCAGCCTATACTCATTTTAATTCACCCATTGAGCTTTTCTCGTTCTCAGAAGATAAGTTTCAACAATACCAATCTCCCACCGGCCATGCGGCCTGCCAACAACAAGCTTGGAGCGCTGCCTCAATGATCGTCGATGCCCTCTCACTCAAAAACCACCCTTATTAAGCCCTGTTGCGCAATAATAATTCTACTGCAAATTGAATCTTTTAGCTGCAAATTCCCAAAAGCTCGTCAGCTTATCGGTTTCACTGATAAGCCTCCTCACCTTCGGGAATTTTCGCTTCAAAATCTTCAATTTTCGTCACGAACTATTATCGCTTAACAGAGCTGGGTGGTTTTTGAATAATATCCTAAAGACTCTTGAACGCCCGGACTTTGTTTATGGGTACAGCAGAAATTCTCCCATTTGTGTCAAGATATGAAATCCCCAAAAAATCTCCTGAGACGTTAAACAAGGGGCCTGAGGATAATTCTGAACCTCCGGTAATATCGGTGGTAATAATTTCGCTGCTCACTTGAGTAATACTTCCCTTAAGAACAACCCATTGATCTTTTTCTGTTGAGGTAGCCGCTACCAAGAACACTTTTTGGCCCACTTTTATTTTGCTTTCGTCAGCAAATTCCACGGTAGGAAGGTCACCCGACTTTGTCATTCTCAATAATGCCAAGTTATCATTGGCAACATGAAGATTTTTGAGACTCACCTGATCGCCCTCAAAGTATCCTGATATAGTATTTTTTACCCCTATCGTGCTGTTTAAGGTAACTACAAGCCCATCTGGAGTAAGCACGAAACCCGATCGCATCCCTAAGGAAGTAGAATATAAGGCAACAATAGATTTTTTGACACTATTCACCACCGATGTCTTAACGTCTGGCTCTTGAAATAGGCTAGCCAACATAGGTGGTGTCACCATATTAAACACCGTAACTCCCAGAGTGATTACCGTTAATATACCAAGTACTTTTATAATTTTTGACATTGCGTGATAAAAAAATAGTATTATTTATTGTACCATTTTTTAGGTTAATGAGCACAAGATTTAGCAGAATATTTCTATTTTTTTATTTAGTTATCCCAAAAGTTTTTGCCGGTTTTGTAGGCCTCTATATGAGTGAGTATTGTGCTAAACAGTGGTTCGGGTAAATTATCTATATCATACCAATCCCAACCTTCTATTTTTTCAGGTTCCATTATTTTGGGTTCCCCGCTTTTCCAATCTGCAGTCAACCCGATATGGGCATAATGTTTTGGAGCATATTCCTTAACATTGGTAAGACATGAAAATTGTATATTTTGGATTTCCATGCCTGTTTCTTCTTGAGTTTCCCTCCTGGCACAATCTTTAAATGATTCCATATACTCTAAATGTCCTCCTGGAAACGCATACTCCCCCGCTCCGTGAGAATTCTTTCTTTTGCCTAGCAAAACTTTCCCATTTTTGATTATCATCACCCCAATACCGACTTTTGGTCTATTTTCTTGATCCATGAAATATTTAAAACTTTAACACGTGGCGGACTTCGTCACGCTGTAACTACGCCGACGCTTCAAGCTCGCCTTCACTCCTACGGAGCTCCGGCGTAGCAAAGGCGGAGGGTACAGGACTCGAACCTGTAAGGGATTACTCCCGCTGGTTTTCGAAACCAGTGCCTTACCAATTAGACTAACCCTCCCTGAATTTCATCTTACTACAGTTTTAGCAAAAATGCCCCTGAGCGAAGTCGAAGGGCATTTTTGCGTTTTATATATCAAATATATTTTAGCGTACTGTTTCTTCGTTTTTTACAATCACTTTATACCAGTCGTTATAATCGTAAATGTCTTGAATAATAATACCGCAAACAAATCCTGTCAGGAACGTGGGCATATAGAAGAAATCAATGACCCAGACAATCGCCAAAACTACGACTCCTCCAATCCAATGATGCAAGTGTAGCTTCCATTTGCCAAAATCCACAAACACTCTTTCTATTTTCCCATTGTGAAGGAAAAAGTGGCAAAAAAGCCTACAGAGGATATACCCAATAACTATTCCTGCCGTAAACGACATTGAATAGTACAGAGATGTTACTAAAACCACCGCTGGCAATAATGTCTTAACTTTACTTTTTTTAGTGGTACTTTCCACCCAATTACTACTCGAAGAATTGTTGTTTTCGCTCATTAATTTATATGACTAAATTAAAAGTTTAACCCCTATCTTCATACCATTAATGGTAGCTTTTTTAAGCCCCCTCGTCAAGCTTATTTACCCACAGCTACGTAGAATGAAAATCACACAAAAAAGCTCCTCAAAAGGAGCTTTTTTGTGTGATTATTCTGAATTTATTGGAGCTTTTTTTGTCTATGGTGCCCGAGGTGGGATTCGAACCCACAAACCCATAAGGGTCAAGGATTTTAAGTCCTCTGCGTAAACCGTTCCGCCACTCGGGCGTAAATTTTCACATTTTTGAGGCCGAGATGGGATTTGCACCCATGTATAAGGGTTTTGCAGACCCTCTCCTTAGACTACTTGGATACTCGGCCATGTTTTCTTTCAAAATTTCTGCAATTTTTTTATCGACTCGAATCGGGCGCATCTCAAAATATTTTTTAAAAACATTAAATTTCCTTTCTAAGAATAATTGTGTTGGAGTTTTGTAGAAATTCTTAAACCATGTAAGACTTTCAAAAGTATCATATTTCAGATAGTACGCACGACTACTTTTAGAATAATAAACACTTCTTTTCCCTAATCCTTTTAAACTGATGGCTTTATCTCGCAAGCCTATAAGGAATGCCTCGCTGCCACTAGTAAAAATTACTGCAACTCCCTTTAAAATCTTCTGTCCATATTTTCCGGTACCCCGCTTAATCGTTATGCATCCATCACCATCAAAGTAGCCTCTTACAAAGTCATTAAAGTATTTATGAGGAATGTTATCTGGAAATGTAATTGTTAAAGATTTTTTGGGAGTTAGTCCTAAATTTAATAAATCTTGATACATCTCTCTACTGCCAATTCTCAGTCTAAATCCTTTTTTACTGGTATAAATTCCATTTTGGTAAACTCGTGTTTTGGGTAAAATAACTTCTATGGGATGTTCTGACGATAATACATATTTTATTTTCTCTAAAATTTCTTTATCTGAGCTATAAAAATTGGTGTATTGAGTGCGCGATGGAATAGAATTGGTTATATTTCCATCGGCATACATAAACCCTAAAACATAGGCCATTTCCGGGGTCCATTTTTTAAAGAAATCTTTATTAAATTGGTAACGATTGTGCCCTCCTCGGGGGTCTAAAGAAAACATAGGAGATGCACAGGCTTTCTGTTATTCTATCTTATTTTCCCTCTTTTTTCAACTTTTCTAACAACTCTTCAATTTTCGAGGCGCTGGCGATTTGAGTGTCTTTGACGAAGATAATTTTGGGAATTGGACGCATATTGAGCATTGTATTAATCTCCTGCTGAATCCCGCGCACCTCTTTGTTTAAAACTTTCACTACCGTATCTGCTTTTTCCTCGGGCAGAACTGAAATATACGCTCGTGCTTCAATTAAATTTGCGGTTGTGTCCACATGAGTAAGAGTAACTAAAGCGTCGGGAAACTTAAAATCTTTAGCAATCAGTTTGCCGATTTCATGCTCTAAAAGGGAGTTCACTTTTTCAATACGATTGCTTGACATATATTTATATATATTATACTATTAACTCATCGGGTCAGATCGTTGAAAATGCCTTATTTCGAGGCAATGGCTAAGGCTCTGCCATAGTCCAATCACCTACTTTCGAAGGGAGTTATACCATGTCAGAGATCGTATTCATGCCACCGAAACCAGGATATTTGGAGCGCCCTGAGTGGTTCAGTAGTCCCAAGGGCATGAAGATGGCTGTTATCAATTTCGAAAAAAGCTGGGGGCAACTGGTCATTTCCAGCAATGTAGCGAGGGTGTCCATTATCCCTGCGGGCACCAAACGCAATCCGAGAGGGTGGTATGTGGATTGGGGGTTTCTGTATGATGAAATCTCCCGCATTCACTTCACATCAGAAGAACTAGCGGCTGCATTTGGTTTAACTGACGAAAAAGGCAAGACTGGCCTGGCGCTACTTTCCTTTTACGGTGGAGACTCCGCCGAACAAGGAAAGTACATGCGTTGGGGCATTTGCCTAAACATCCCGTCCTTGCCGGTTGATTACGACCATGATATCAGTATTTCCATCGAGATTGATGAACAAATGCGCACCTGCGTTCGTCAATTACTCGGAAAATGAATTTAGAAGGTGCGCCACCCATGATAGCCCTGCGATTCGTGAAAATGAACCAGGGCTTTTTCTTTGTAAAAATTTTCAATTTTTATTAGAAGTTGATAACTAGAATTTAAGAATTCCGCACGCCGCAGCGCGCAGTTACAACACTCCTTTCTGCCGTTCCTCCACAAACGCCACTAATATGTCGTTTTTCTCAACTTTTACGTTGCCTTCAAATAAAATGCCGCATTCATCGCCTTTCTTCAATGAATCCATGTCTTTTTTGTCGCGTTGCAAATTAATAATGCGGCCGGCACCTACTTTTTGGACCTGCCCTGAGCCTGTCGAAGGGTCGCCGCGCAACACTTCTAACTTTGCCCCCTTTTTGATTTCCCCCTCGGTAATCTTACCGCCGACAATTTGACGATTCCGTTCACCAAAGAAAATAATGAGTGCTTTTATTTTTCCTACATCTTTACGCACAATTTCAGCTTCCAGAGATTTTTCCAAGCCATTGCGCACATCCTGGACTAACTCATAAATAATATCGAACGTTTTAATGCGCACCTGCCGTTTTTCATCCTTTCTGAGAATTGCCATGGCCGTCGGGCTTATTTTCACTCGAAACCCTACAATATGAGCTGAAAGTGTCTGGGCAAGCTTGACATCTGTTTCATTAATATCACCCGCCTCTTTTTTGACAATACGCAAGACGACTTGATCTTGAGGTAAACCAGCAAGCATTCCCTCAACTGCCTCTAAAGAGCCCTGAAAATCCCCCTTGAGAATAATGTTCAACGTTTTTTTGCCTGCCTGCCCTGCCTGCGCAGGCAGGTCGGGATCTGAAGTAGGTGCCGTCGCTGAAAATTTCTGTTCTTTTGCGGCAATATTGGCGGTAGCTTCCTCAAGCGAAGTATATTGCTTAAACGATTCCCCTACGATAGGCAAGCTCGTAAATCCCAAGATAATAGTGTGCTGACCCGGTCGCACTTCTTTCATGGGTTTGTGCTGAAAATTTTCGAGTAATTTTACCTTGGCTACAGCGGACTCAGTAGCAATAAAATCCTTCTGGCGTAAAATGCCTTTTTCAACAATGACATGAGCCACCGGCCCTTTGAGATTATCCATGTGCGACTCTATGACAAGTCCTTCAACAGGACTTATGAGATCAGCAGGCAAATGATGCATATCTGCAATGAGCAAGATCATTTCGAGCAATTCATCGATACCCGTTTTTTCTTTAGCTGAAACTTCAACTGAGGGTACCTCTCCTCCCATCGATTCCACAAAAACATCTACTTTTGACAGCTCTCCTTTAATCCGCTGAGGATCAGCCGTTGGCAGGTCAATTTTGTTTAAGACAACAATAAAAGGAACTTCTGCCTCTTTGATGGCCTTGATGGCTTCTTTGGTTTGTGGCTGCACGCTTTGGGCAGCATCAACAACTAACAGAGCAATGTCAGCGACACTGGCACCGCGCGTTCTCATGGCCGAAAAGGCCTCATGGCCTGGCGTATCAATAAAGGTAATCAGCTTATTATTATGCTCAACTTCGTACGCCCCGATATGCTGAGTGATTCCTCCTGATTCTTTGGCGGTGATTTTAAAGTCTTTAATGGCTTCCAGTAACGAGCTTTTACCATGGTCCACGTGTCCCAAAACAACCACCACTGGCTGGCGGGCAATTATCTCTTTTGTTGTTTTACTTTCCCTTTTTGCCATATAAACAAATACAGCGGATTTCTCCGCTTAAACTTCTTTATCCCAAGCTTATCACTTGAAGGGGCGAAAATCAAATAAAAAGCCTAACATCTTGTCAGGCCCCTTGAGAGTATTGTGTGTTTCTATGCGAAGACAGTAACGCGAATAACTCCCTTGTTATTTGTCCGTTCAACAGCGGTTTTTAGAAAACCTGGGTCAACGATGGGTGGGAGATTTTCGTTGAGCGGCGCTAGGTCGTTTTTCTCCAGCAGCTCGCTCAGTTGACGTTGCACTAGAGAAGTATCGGCTGGCTTCCAGATTAGGCGACCATGCCGTTCAGCCTCTTCGAGAAGGCATCCGATTTTCAGTGATTCGCCAAGGCAAACGTGTTTGTCAACGTTCAAGATGAAGAAGAGCGTGCTCTTCCTCCATTCCTCATCGGGAACGAGCTTCTTATCCACCGCCTCCACCAACGACCAGAGAGTGAAAAACAAATACTTCATTCATTGCTCCTTATGAGTGGGTGTAAACTTGTCTATCATCAGAGTATCAGTTTAATGTCAAAAGTCAACCAAAAACCGCCGTTGAGGCGATTTAGGTTTTATTCTCCTCAAAAAGTTTTTTCAATTTCCTTCTTCCGCCTCCATTTTTCCAATATAATTCTCTCTTTCTCGCTTCTTTTGAGGTTTCAAATTTTTCAGAGAACAACAATTCTAATGGTGTGCGATTTTTCGTAGCAATATTTTTTCCAGAATTATGCTCTGAAAGCCTTCTACCTAAATCGTTTGTATACCCCACATACGTTTTACCGTCTTTTAGACTTTTTAGAATATAAATGTAAAACATATTGAGAGCGGGTCGCCCTCGCCCAACAGGGCGGGGACGAACCTCGCTCAAAAATTTGAGCTCAAATTTTTGAGCGGGTGAGCGGAATCGAACCGCCATCTTGACATTGGCAATGTCATATAATAGCCACTATACGACACCCGCAGGTTTCTATTTTAATTTTACTAACTCATTCTTAAATAAATCTATCCATGTGAGCACCTTTCGTTTGAGATACTTATTGCTTACATAAATTGTGCATGTGCCATAGGATAATCGGTTGGTTTTATGTCTCCCCTGAATGATTGTTGGCTTTATAAAATTACTTTTTAAAATACCAGTTTCCGTTGACCAATAATGAATGCAGGTTGTTGGGTTAAGATCTGGATACAATAGAATCCATCCCTTGATTCTTTCGAGATGGTACTCCCCGAATTTGATTAAAAAGTTTCTGAATATTTTAATGATAAAAGAATCGGTATTGCTCACTTTTACCTGTCCATTGACAAATTTTTTATCTCCTTCGCCCCAGTATAGCATTACACCTGCAATAAACAAAGGATTATTTTTATGGAGAAAAAACTCTTCTTTTGCTTCTTGCTCAGCCCTTAAGTACAACTCTTCCAGTTTAATTTGCCGGGTAACATTAAGGCTCTTTATCTTTTCCTTAGATAGCACCTTAGCCTTTTCTTGAAGCTTTTGTTTTATTACCAAAGACCATTCCTCGCCTGAGAACCATTCTGACAGAGTGCTTTTGGGAACATTCAGGATCTGACTTATTTGGCTATAACTTTTCCCTTTGTTCCTTAATTTTATCGCAATATGTTTATCTTCTCTCATTAAATTGAACTGATAATTATTTTATAGGTTTATTATACCTCACCAGTTCAATTTTTCTATTCACAGGTCTGTGGATAACCCTGTGCCGCGGGGGTGAATCGAACACCCGACCAGGCGCTCTTCCTGTTTGGACTATATCATCACCCGCCTACATCTACGAAGTTGTGGCGGGGCTGGGCGCTTCCTCTTCTTAATTTGAAGAGTACTCCTTAAAAGGATAGTCTCTACACCTTCCCCTCTTTTACAAGGGGCTTGGCTCGGGATTCTGTTTGATATTATTTACAAACCATTCCCCGAATTCACCCAGTTACATTTCTGTATTACTACAGAACGGCCCGAAGATTCAGGCGTCTGCTCTACCACTGAGCTACCGCGGCATGTACATTTTTAAGTTACGGTGGGCGCTAAGGGATTCCGCTTCCTGCCTGCGCAGGCAGGCGCTAGAACCCGTCGCTACGCTCCTTCAAAACCCTCGGTTTTGAATAATTTCCTATACGGGAGGAAATGACTTTCCTCCCGACCCCTCCTTGGGGTTCAAATCCCTAATCGGTGGGCGCTAAGGGATTCGAACCCCTGACCTCCCCGGTGTAAACGGGATGCTCTAGCCACTGAGCTAAGCGCCCAATTCTGTGCGCGGGACAGGAGTCGAACCTGCACGCCCTTGCGAGCGCTACCACCTCAAGGTAGTGCGTCTGCCATTTCGCCACCCGCGCGCGTCTCTTTACCTTATTTTAAAAAATAAGGGTGGCCTAGGGGCTCCACGCCCCTTCAGCACACCCATTATTATACTGGTTTTTACAAAAATTTCACGCGTTATTCAGCAACTTCCGCGGGAGCTGCTGACTGTTCTGGAGTTTCTCCTGGTTCTTTTGTATTCGGCGATACTTCGGCGGGTAAGTCAGCAACAGCTGCAGCAAGTTCTTTCTTTTTTAATCGGGCTTTTTTACCACTAGCTGTACGCAAGTAATATAACTTTGAGCGTCGTACTTTTCCTGATTTGGTCACTTCTATTTTTCCAATAGCGGGCGAGTGAATAGGAAAAATGCGCTCGACACCAATTCCATCAACTACTTTGCGGACGGTAACCGTACCTGAAATTCCTTTGCCATGTTTTGCGGCAATAACAATTCCTTCAAAAATCTGGATACGTTCTTTGTCTCCTTCTTTAATTTTTTGGTGCACCTTAACCGTATCTCCCGGATTAATGGCAGGTACTTTTTTTATTTGTTCTGTAATCATTTTTTGAGTCATTGGATTGTTTCTAAAATAGTTTGCAAATCTTTGGGCAATTCTGATTTAAATTCTTTTGTTTCACCACCGGGCCTGCCTGCGGAGGCAGGCAATTGTATTTTCACAAAGGCAGCATGGAGAAATTGTCTCGTTAAACCTGCGGGCCTTGGCGAATCCTTAAATCCGTACAGCGTATCGCCGGCAATGGGATGATGGATAGAGGCCAAATGGCATCGTATCTGGTGCTTTCGGCCTGTTTTCATAGCAACTTCCAGTAATGTATACTGCTGCAATTGCTTTAAAACTTTGTATTCGGTAACGGCTTCCCGTAATCCCACTTTTTTCTCTTCTAACGAATATGCTTTTTGCTTGCGCGGATCCGCCGGCGAACGTCCCATCAATGTTTTTATCTGGCCACCCTCTTTTATAACGCCTGTAGCCAGGGCTGTGTACTTCTTTTCTACCTCTCTATTTTTAAACTGTTTTTGAAAAAAAATCAAGGCCTCTGTCGTTTTTGCCACTAACAAAACCCCTGAAGTATCTTTATCCAACCGATGAACAATTCCATACCGTGGCGCTTCGCCAACATGTTGTAACTCCGGTCTCTGCAGAAGCAAATAATCAATCAGTGTTTTTCCCGTAATAGTTCCTTCCACAAAAACAGAAATTCCTGCTGGCTTATCAACCACAAGAACATCCTTATCTTCATAAATAACTTTAACGTCCATTATATTTTCTTAAGATAGTGGATAATCGTCTCGCCCTGCTTAAATCCGAGTTTTTTATGGAATTTATGACTAATTTTATTATGAATCTCGGCATCTGAACCAATTTCAAAAACTTTTTTATTCTTTAACCATTTTTCAGCTTCTTTAAGCAACAATGTAGCTATTCCTTGTTTTCTATATTGCTTCTTTACATAAATGCCTTCTAAATATCCTACAGGGTTTGTTTTTGACCCCTCAACATAATCAGTTCTTATGGAAATGTTTATAAATCCTATTGCCACTTCCTTTTCGTTTCTACAAAGAAAACTCTGTTCCTTATTTGAATCTAGCATTCTCCTAAAGTCTTTTTTGATACTTTCTGCTGAATGTTTTGACCAAAATTCTATTCCCAATTCAACCCAATCAGAAAAGTCCCTTTTGATAACTTTAGTAATTTTCATAGTGACTGTGGGCGGTACAGGGCTCGAACCTGTGAAACCTTTCGCACGTCAAGCGAACGCTCTACCAACTGAGCTAACCGCCCAAATTATTTATCATTTCAAGAAGCTTATCTCCTAAATAAAGAATCCTTCGCTGCAATGCCATATCATGATAATATACAACACAAACACCTTTATAGTGATCGTACGTTTTCTTTACAGCCCTTTCATCAAATTGTGTTTTCGTAAACTTTTCCTCTGGAATCTGTAAAATTTCAGACCAATACTTCTTCAGCACTTTTTCATCTTGATCCTTTCGCAAATGGAGAGAACATCGAAACTTTGACTCATCGAGAGGATATAAAAAACGGAATAAACTTATAACACTCCTTAATATTTTTGAATTTGAATTAGCAATACCAAAAGCGCCCTCTGTTTTATTCCCTTCTGCTAAGTAAAATGTTGCAAACATTAATTCTCCTATTATCTTATCTATACGAATATTAAAGACAAAACTTTCAACTTCTTCACGAATAGCAGTTCTTCTCTTCTGCCCTTGTTCAAAATGCCACTGCCCACCTTTTTTCTGCGCAGCTATTAATCCATTCTTCCAGTTAAAGAGTAATTGATCTTTCTGTGCCTGAGTAAGTTGAACATTCTTAAACCATCCACTCAGAGTCGAGCGATTAATTCCTAATTTCTTTTCTACATACCTTATCGATAGTCCCTTTTTTCTAAGACTTATTGCTTTGTTTTTTAAATTAAACCACTTTGATTTCATTCCCTTGTTGTATCATCAGTGGTTCTTATTTCAAGGAACTTTTCTGTTAATAACAGTGCTCCCACTAGGATTCGAACCTAGGACCTGCCCGATATAAGCGGGATGCTCTGCCGCTGAGCTATGGGAGCAAGCCCGCGCCGCAGCGCGGGAATTTTCAATTTTACGTTAAATCTTTTTCCCGTTCTTTTTTCCTATTATCTTTTCGAACTCTTCGCGTTCAATTGTTTCTTTCTCAATGAGAGTCTTGGCGATTTTTTCTAAAAGAGGTTTTTTGTCTTTAACAATAAGTTCTGCTTTTCTCTTGCCCGCAAGAAGAATTTCTTCAATCTCTTTGTCAATTTTGGCCGCTACAATCTCTGAATAATTTTTCTGCTCGGAAATTTCCTTACCCATAAAGACCAGCTCACTGTGGTCGCCAAAAACGATAGGGCCCAACGATGACATGCCATATTCTTTTACAATCCGTCGTGCCAAATCAGAAGCTTTTACTAAATCATTTGAAGCCCCAGTACTCATTTCCCCAAAAATGAGTTTTTCAGCAGCCATGCCACCCATTAAGGTAGCAATTTCTCCCGCAAATTGGGTTTTTGTCCGCATCTTATTATCCTCTGAAGGCACCTGCAACGTATACCCGCCAGCCATGCCGCGAGAAATAATCGAAATTTTGCGCACGGGCTCCGTGCCTAAAATAAAACTAGAAACCAAAGCATGCCCTGCTTCGTGATACGCTGCAATTTCTTTTTCTTTTTTCGAAAGCAAATGACTCTTGCGCTCAGGACCCAGTAACACTTTTTCAATTGCTTCCAAAAATTCGTGCTGGGTAATTTGGGTTTTATTGCGCCGTGCAGCAAGCAAAGCGGCCTCGTTGGCAACGTTAGCTAAGTCGGCTCCCGAAAACCCGGGCGTACGCTCAGCCACTTCTTTAAAGTTAACATTTTGAGTCAATGGCTTTTCTGTAGAATGGATTTTCAAAATTGCTTCGCGGTCATGAACATCCGGTGGGTCAAGGACAATCTTACGGTCAAACCGTCCCGGTCGTAGCAAGGCCGGGTCTAAAATATCGGGCCGATTGGTAGCCGCCATAATAATCACCCCGGTTTCTTTTTCAAAGCCATCCATTTCAACCAAAATTTGGTTAAGAGTTTGTTCTCGTTCGTCGTGACCTCCGCCAATACCAGCCCCACGGTGGCGGCCAATGGCATCAAGCTCGTCAACGAAAATAATTGAGGGCGCTGCTTTTTTGGCCATAGAAAATAAATCCCGGACACGCGCCGATCCAACTCCCACAAACATCTCCACAAACTCTGATCCTGAAATCGAGAAAAAGGGAACACTTGCTTCACCGGCAACCGCCCGTGCAAGCAATGTTTTACCCACTCCCGCTCCCCCGACCAGCAACACGCCGCGGGGAATTTTTGCCCCCATGGCAAGATACTTTTGAGGAAACTTTAAGAAATCAACAATTTCTACTAATTCTTCTTTGGCTTCTTTAAGGCCGGCCACATCTTTGAAAGTAATTCGTTGTTTGCCATGGCCTTCGGCGCCAAAAATACGTGCCCGCGCCTTGGTAAAGTCAAACACTTGCATGGCTCCCGCCCGAGTCTGACGCAACATGGTCCACAAGAAAAACCCAATCACTAAGACCGGTAAAATACCGTAAATCAACGCGGGTAACAGCCATGACCAGACACTTTCTTGTTGGATTTGAGCTGCAATTTCTACGCTTTGGAGTTTTACTTTATCGGTCCCCAAATCAACCAACACCGTTGAAAGAACCGAATTTGACTCCTTCATTGATGTACTTATTTTATCGTCCGTGTAAGTAATTTCAATTTCGTCTCCTGAGACCGTGATTTTTTTAACTTTATCTTCATTGATATCTTGAGCTAGTTGCGACAAAGAAATTTCACTCTTTTGTTCTGCGGGTATATAGAGCAAGCTAAAGACGCCTCCCATGATCGCGAGGATTAAAACGACGAAAATAAAATTTTTAATAAAGGGGTTCAGTTTCATAAATTATTTGGCGATTCTCAATACATTAGTTTCTAATATAGCAATGCTATCACCATTGTCCATTTTTTTCAAATTTACCCGGTTAAATAATTTCGTTCTGCGAAATTAGCCAAAAGGCTATTTAATTGGGTTTACCCGATCAAATAATCCCGCTACCAGCGGGATTAGCTTTTGAGCTATTTGACCGGGTGAACTTCTTTTACGACGCACAGAGAGAGATTTTAAAACAAAAAAAGAAGCACCTCCCTTTAAGAGAAGGTGCTTGAGTAATGGTGAGTTGATTGGTGCAGGATCAGCTCTTTTTCTTACTGCTGCGCTTGGGCTTGGGTGGAACCTCTGCCGGAGCGGAGTCCTTTGGAGACTCTGCAACTGGTGCTTGGACCGCCGTTACCGTCGGAGCTTTCTCGTGACCGATGAGCGTGGGCCGGAATTTCCCTTCCTGCCCGAGCCAGAAGCGGAGGAGTCGCTGTACCCGAATAATCGAGTCGAACTCGTCCTTCTCGAGCCTCTTCTCGTCTTTGTTGAGATTGAACCCGATGTCCAATCCCTGATCAATCTTCTGGCTAACATTGAGACGAGGGAGATCGTAGGCTTGGGGAATGGCTAGCTGTTTGTCAGCAACCCATCCCTCGAGCTTGAAATCAGCTCCCGGTTCGTCCCGGTTGAGCAAGACTGCCAGCAGGCCAACTTTTTGTTCCTGCTGGTCCTCGAAAGTCTTGGAATCAGCATCCCAGATGACGATCCTCCCGACCTTCAAGTTGAAGGCGAGAAGATTGCTGAGGAACTGCTGACCAGGATCGCTGTCGAACGTCGTCTGATCCAGGAGATGCTGGATACGAGGTATCAGATCTCGCTGAGCATTCTCGTATCGCTGAACTCGCCTGTGGGCGAGCGTCACGAAGTACCATCCTTGACGTGACTTCTCCGAATTGGTTGCCGCATAGAAGCCATTCTTCCACTCTAACGGCCTTCGATGAGGGAGTAGTGTATCCATTCTTTCGGCAAGACCAGTCATAGTCAGGCCAGCAAGGAAGGTGTCGAATTGCTCTGCGCTGTAGACCCTCTGGGACGGACGAACGACATCCTTGATAATCCCGTTGAGGATGGTCGCAAGAAGGTCATTGCCCGAAAAGACCTTGAAGGTCTCAAGAGCGTCTTCGGCAACCTTGATTCCCGGAGCTACGCGCTCGAGAATATTCACCTGGTGGTCCCAGGTGTATCCGTGCCACTTCTTGGTAGCTGTGACCAGGGCGCATCCCTCGCTGTTGGCAATGTCTTTGATGCAGACGGTATCTGATGCTCCGAGCGCATCGAAGAACATACGGGAAGCAAAAAGAGCTTCCCTGGTCTCGCTCACAAGATTCTGAGCCCTCTTGAGCAAGTTACCTCCTCCTTCACCCTGGCTAGCCTTGAGGTCAGCCAAGCGTTGGGCAAAAGGCGACAGCTTTTTCGTCTCGGTCATGGTCTTTCTCCTTCCTGAGGTTCAATTTCCTGCACTCACCACCATGGTAATGTGCTGCCATAATTGTATATCATTACAAGTTTTTTGTCAATAGCAAACAGTGCTGCTTATTTTGAGTAAAAAAACAAGCGCAAATAACATTATTTGCGCCTCAAGAACATTGGTTAAGAGCCAAATAATCTTTTTACATCTTGAGTGAAAAATTCACAATAAACAGGCATGTGCTCTGTTCCATCATCATTCACCCAGGTGCCCAACGAATCAGCTGCCTGAAGTGCTTTAAGAATTGGAAAGTACGGCGACTGATAAAAGCTCATTCTTTTTTCTTCTGAATATGTTGGGATAAAGTGAGCATTCATGTGATTTCCCACCACCCATTTGAGGCCATCGGCTTCTGATTGAGTCATGCATATATGCGAAGCGAATTTGAAACAGCGATATGCTGCTTCTTCGGCATGACCATAAAAGGTAACCTTACCACTGTCTTCAACTCCGCGTGTTTTAGGTTTTTTAATATCATGAAGCAACGCCGCTACAGTAAGAATATAGCGATCGCTTTCTGTGAGGATATCTTCTGTTATCTGAGAAGAATGAGCCAGTACCTTGCCCGTGTGAATTAGAACATCACCTTCGCGGTGAATAATTTGGACGATACCATTAGGCATTTTGAACGAAGTCCTATGTTGACAACCTTCCATATCTTTGAATCCAGGAAACCACCGGTCAAAAATACCTTCTTGGTAAGCTTGGTGAAATGTGACCTCTACTTGCTCAAGAGTTCCCGTGGCAAGTTCAAGGATCTTTTCTTGTGCTTTCACAACAACCTCCCCTAATCAAAACGTTCGCATCAGAAGTTATAAAGAACAATTGGAGCCTGATGCTTAACTCCATTTAAACTATACCATTATTTTAATATATTTGCAAGAGAAAAGAAAAACCCCTGCCTTTTTACAGAACAGGGGTTGTAGTCTCTTGCGAGACCGTTATGATAAAGTCGTGCGTCTAAGAGACGCGTTCGATCTTGGTTAGCTTGGGTGGAGCGCCTGGTTTGGTGCCCCACTTGATAGCTTCCTGGTATCTGACGAGGTCGTTGCGTTGAAGACGCTTGATCCCATCAGAGTCCGGCTGAATGAGAATGTCGACACCATGCATCCATGCTGATGAACCATCATTCAATATGGCTATGCCCTGACCGGTTTGGCCAGCGAAAGGCACGTACCACTGAACCCGAGCGTGACCATTGCCTGGAACAGAATCCATGGGAACGGTTAGCTCTTCGGGTTTGCCATTCCAAACCGGGAGCGAGCAGCTCTCAAGGCAGCCTTTGAATTCAGGATCATCCAAAATTGAACACCTGATATCAAATGGTCCCCAGAGAGGATAGTCGGGTTTTCCGACAATCCCGCTCTTGTCCCTGAAAAGCATTCCCCGCCAGCGGTACTCCCCGAGAAGCAGGAATGTCCTGCCATCGTCGTGGGTAATGATGCCAACCTGGAAACAGTCAACATGGCCATCATTGGTTAAAGACCAGCAGTCGATACGATTGGACTTGGCAGCATGCCACGATGTCCAGACATTCTTGCCGACCCTCTCAATACTGATAGGGTCATGCATGACTAAGGTCCGAACGCCCCCTTCCATGCCCAGCTGCTCGAGGGCGTGGCGATGATAGCCGCCCTTGGTCTGACCGACATTTTTTTGGTTGATGACGATCCGAGACTCTTCGGGAATCAGAACAACTAGGTTGAAACCTTTCGGCTTCACCTCCTCTGGAATGGCGAGCTCTCCATGCTTGCCAATTTCCAAGTATTTTTCACCCGACAGGAGCACGCTGACACCGATGCCTGGTTCTTCAAAGAGCTTTACCTGTGCCATGAGGCACCTCCTATTCTATTGTAAAAGAAGAGAGACCTTCTCTCCTCCCCTTTGGGTTTTATCCAAAGGGCAAGAGAGAAAATTCTATACTTTTCGCCCTAATGCTTCTTTAACAATCTGACCCATTTTTCTAAAGTCGATCGCAGTTGGTTTAATCCCTTTAGGATTTGTTCCACCATTAAGAATTGAGTTGGTTGCTCGGTCATAGTACCACTCAGGAACCTCTGCAATTTTGCCGGGATTCATTAAATCAAAATTTAAATACTGAATGTTTTTACCGTGCGCGAGAGCTTCCTCATTTCTTATATGTGCAACCACCCATCGTAAATCAACTTTTTTTAATGGTCTTGTGATAATGTTTACATACCCCGATGACATTTTCTGGCAGACAACATCTGCTTTAATTCCTTGAACAGATCTGAGCCAACCGGCCATACTCACACTACTTGATTCTAAGACAACTACCTTTAAATCCTTCTTACCCTGTTTTACCTCAAATACTTCTGCCTGTTTGGCTTCTAATTTTTCCTTAAATTCTTTGGGTAATTCTTCTGTCCTCTTTTTTTCCTCAAGGTAATGGGCTCTTATGAGGATAGAGACTATTTCAATAATTTTCTCTGCCTTATCAGGAAAGGTTTTATTTAAAGAAACTATCAATCCCGACAATCCAAATGCTTTATCAAGCGGATCATTAGAGATAGTGCCTAATCCATGCTTATCATCTCTTTCGGTATAAGATAAAAGTTTTTGAAGGGCAGGTTCTTCCAAAATTCCTAAATCTTTTGCAATGATCTGAGAAAGGGTTTTTCCGGTTTCATGATGGTCAAATTTCCCTTTCCCTACATCTAAAACTAATGTGGCCTTTTCTTCCATTGATTCAGGGGTTTCCCCTTCGGGCAACTGCTGCATAATTTCAATGCGTGCGCTCTCAATGCCAGCATATTTTTCTGTACCAAAATTCTTTAAAAGAAAAATGGCCAAAATAGTGTCTGGTTGAGGACGGGTAGGAATAATAATTTTATCAAATAAAGCCATAGTATTATTATACTAAATCATATAAATATGTCAAGTACTTCTTCCTAGGGGTCGGAGAGGGCTCGATCACAACCAAAAACGGCCCGGAGAGGCCGTTTTTGGTTGTGAGGTTATTTTTTCTTGATCAATTTGAGACTCATGCGGTGTTCTTTAGGTTCGATGAGGAGGATTTCAAAGTCATATTTCTCACCTACTTTTAGCGATGCTTCCATTTCCTGCTGAGTAGCAAATTCGGAAATATGGCAGAGGCCCCGGATGCGCGGTAGCACTTCCACAAAAGCACCAAAGGGACTTAATGAAATAACAGTTCCCTTCAAAACATCGCCTTTTTTGTATTTCTTTTCAATTTCTTCCCAAGGGTTTTCTTTGAGGCGCTTGAGAGATAAAAACACTTGGCTGTTTTTAATATCAATAATTTGGGCCTTGACCTGTTCTTGCACTTTGACTACTTCAGCGGGATTTTGAACCAACTGCCAGTCAAGTTCTGAAATGTGAATCAACCCTTCAATCTGCGTTTTTTCTATTGAAACAGGGAATTTAATAAATGCCCCAAAATCTGCAATGCCGGTAATTGTTCCTTCAATAATATCCCCTACTTTATAATCTTTAAGAATTTCTTTGAGCGCTTGTTCGCTTTTGGCCTTTTCAGACAAAATCAACTTCCCTTCCGATGGCATCAAGTCTAAAATTTTGACCTCGAGAGTCTGACCAACGAATTTTTGGAGCTCTTTGAGGATTTTCTGTTTATCAGCGTCGGCGACACGAGGATAATTTTCAGGAGACAATTGCGAAACCGGTAAAAACGCGCTCATGCCGTTCAAGGAGCTTAACAATCCTCCTTTATTAACACCCGTTATTTTGACGGTGATAATTTCTTCGTTGATTTTCATTTCTCTCAATTTCTGCCAGCCAATATCTTTAATAGCATCCTTAAGTGACAATTCTACGTATCCTTCATCGTTTTCAGGATCGACTACTTTAGATGAAACAGCGTCACCAATGTTTAACTTGGCAATTGTGTCTTTAGCTTCATAAAATTCGCGGCCATAAATAATGCCGGTACCCGCTATGGGCCCTAAATCAATAAACAAAGAAGCCCTATCGCGGGCTACCACTTTTCCCTTCACCAATGATCCTATAGATAAAGCCGAGGAAGTTTCACCTGACTTTTTTATAATGGTCTCTTTCATCATAGATAGCATAGTACTACTATACATAATATTTTTTTGTTTGCAAGGGGTTGAATTAAAAAATAGCTATGTTAAAATTAACCAATTATATACTCTCATGAAGATTACATGGGCTGGTCAGGCCTGTTTTCATATTGTCGCTTCAAACTCCAAGGAGCATTCCTCAACTATTGTTATAGATCCCTTCTCTGAGATCGGTCTTAAAATGCCCAGCTTAGACGCTGAGATTGTTTTAGTATCTCATCAGCATGAAGATCACAATAATGTACAAGCCATAAAAGGCACTCCGTTTGTTATTGAGGGCCCCGGTGAATATGAAGTGAATGGAGTTTTTATCACGGGCATTAGTTCATTCCATGACGAAAAAGAAGGAAAAGAGCGAGGCATGAATACTATATACACCCTAGAAGCAGAAGGAATGAGAATTTGTCATTTAGGAGACCTGGGGCAAAAGGAGCTTACTGATGAACAGCTAGAAAAGATTGGGGCTGTTGATATTCTTATGATTCCCATTGGTGGGACATATACTATTGATGGGACACAAGCAATTAAGGTAATAGGACAAATAGAGCCGAAAGTGGTTATCCCTATGCACTACGCCCTTCCCAAACTTAAATTTAAACTTGATGAGGCAGACAAGTTTCTCAAATCCATGGGAAAAACGCCGCAGGCTCAAGATAAGTTAACAATCAAGCAAAGCTTGTTACCAAAAGAAGGACAAACCGAAGTTGTTATATTGACCCCATAACTCTATGATGGAACAGATAAAAAACTTTATCCTTAATCTACAAGAGCTGCCCGAGCAGAAACGAACATCTATCTTTTTTGCTATCATGACTATTGTTGCAGTGCTGATGGGAATTATAGCCTTAGTAACCGCCAGAAATGATATTTCAAAAATAGGTAGCTCAATTGAAGATATAAACCTTCCCCTTAATAATCAATATATTGAAAGAGAGAGCCAATTTCCTCAATCACCAGAAGAAACCCCTTCAGGATCTATCGATAGTAATTATGAATTTCAAGAGGAAGAAAGAGGGTTTGACACTACTATTGAACCAAATCTTTAATCTGGTGATTCTATAAATAATGCCCGCAGAAGAACAAAAAAATTCTATTGGGAAAGTAAATAGGCGCGAAATAGTTCAGGAACTGAAAGAATCATACATTGACTATGCCATGTCTGTGATTGTTTCGCGTGCTCTCCCTGATGTAAGAGACGGCTTCAAGCCTGTTCACCGCAAAATTTTGTATGCCATGAACGAGCTGGGCTTGGGATCTTCAGCAAAATTCCGTAAATCAGCGGCAGTAGTTGGAGATGTGTTGGCTAAGTACCACCCCCATGGAGACGTGGCCGTATATGATTCTATGGTCCGCATGGCCCAAGATTTTTCGTTGCGCTATCCCTTAGTCATTGGACAGGGAAATTGGGGGTCAATTGACGGTGATGGCGCCGCTGCCATGCGATATACCGAGGCTAAATTATCTAAACTTGGTGAGCTCATGCTCGTGGACATTGAAAAAGACACGGTTAACTTTATTGATAACTATGACGGAACCCGCAAAGAACCGACTGTTTTGCCTGCTCCCTTGCCCCAGCTGCTTTTGAATGGCTCCTTGGGTATTGCTGTCGGTATGGCTACCAATATTCCGCCCCATAATTTAGGTGAACTGGTTGATGCGTTAATTTATTTAATTGAAAACCCAAAGGCTCAGACTCCTGATTTATTCCAATTTATCCAAGGGCCCGATTTCCCGACCGGAGGCGTCATCTATGACCAAAAAGAAATTATTGCTGCGTATTCACAGGGCAAAGGATCTATTATTATGCGCGGTAAAGCCGAGGTTGTTGAGAAGAAAGACGGCTCTGAGCAGATTATTATCACTCAAATCCCCTACCAAGTACTTAAGTCAACGCTCGTGGAAGAAATGGCTAACTTGGTTTCTGAAAAGAAAATTGAGGGTATTCGCGACATTAAGGACTTGTCTGATCGACAAGGCATGAGCATTGTCATAGACATTAAAAGAGGTTTTGAACCCCAGCGCGTCCTCAACCGTCTCTATAAATTCACCAATCTCCAAAAAACGTTCCACTTGAACCTCTTGGCCTTAGTTGACGGCATCCAGCCTGAAATTTTGTCGTTGGCCGATGTTCTCACCTACTTTATTAAGCACCGCACCGAAGTAGTGACCCGCCGAACTAAGTTTGAATTAGAAAAAGCCAAAGACCGTGCTCACATTCTTGAAGGACTTACGATTGCTCTTAAAAATATTGATGCGGTTATTGAAACGATCAAAAAATCAAAAGATCGTGATGATGCTAAGGCAAATTTGATTAAGAAATTCAAACTGAGCGAACGGCAGGCCGTAGCCATTTTGGAAATGAAGCTGCAAACCTTGGCAGGGCTTGAGCGCAAAAAGATTGAAGATGAACTCAAAGAAATATTGGCTCTTATTAAAGAACTGACTGCTATTCTCAAGAGTCCTGAAAGATTAAAAGAGATTATTAAAAAAGAATTCAAAGAACTGAAAGAAAAGTTTGCCGATGATCGCCGGACAAAAGTAATGAAAAATAAATTGGGTGAAATCACCGAAATTGATTTGGTACCCCTGGAAGACACTATTATTACCCTCACGACCGGCGGATATATCAAGCGCATTAATCCAGCTACCTATAAAATTCAAAAGCGCGGCGGCAAAGGTATTATGGGTATGAAGACGATGCAAGATGATATCGTTGAGCATTTCTTGGTCGCCTCAACCCATGACAATTTACTCTTCTTTACTGATTCGGGTAAGGTATTCCAAACTCAAGTCTATGAAATACCCGAGGGCACGCGCGTTGCCCGTGGCCGCGGACTTTCTAATTTCCTTGAAGTTTCAGCACAAGATAAAGTGTTATCATTGGTGACGCGATCAAAAGACGTTGCAGGAAGCCTCGCCTCCGCCAAGGCTACGGCGGGCGAAGAGGAAAAATATCTGGTTATGGTAACTAAAAATGGCCGTATCAAAAAAACTGCCCTTGAAGAATTTGAAAATGTTCGAAAGAGCGGCATTATCGCCATTAAACTGGAATCAGGAGACCTCCTTAAAAAAGTGGTCAAAACCAGCGGACAGGATGATATTATGCTTATTACTAAAAACGGTATTTCTATCCGCTGCAACGAAAAAGATATCCGGCCTATGGGACGAAGCGCTGCGGGAGTCCGCGGTGTTAACTTAAAGAAGGGAGATGAAGTAATTGGTATGGAAGTGATTAAGAAAATTGACTCCGTTCCCGGCGAGACAAAGGGAAAAGCCAAGAAACAATATCTGCTCGTTGTTATGGATAATGGATACGGCAAGAGAACAGAAATTTCTCAATATCGCCTGCAAAAACGCGGAGGTTCAGGTATTAAAACAGCAAACATCACGTCCAAAACAGGTCATATTATCTTTTCGTGCCTTTTGGAAGAAACAAGCGAAGAAGAGGATTTGATTGTTATTTCCCAAAAGGGACAAGTCATTCGCACGCCAACTAAATCTATTTCAGTGCTTGGACGAGCCACCCAGGGAGTACGCATTATGCGTTTAGATCCAGGTGATAAAGTAGCATCGGGGTCGTTTGTGTAACGCAGAGAAATATTTCTATGATCAATACCAAAGAAATACTCAGTGAACTTAACCTTAAAGAAGACATGAGCGGAGCTGAATTTGGCTGCGGCGCCGCTCATTTTGCCTTGGATTTAGCTAAAAAACTGAGCAAAGGAACAGTATATGCTCTTGATATTCAAGAAGAAAAACTCTCAGCTCTTAGAGGCAAGGTAGCCTTAGAAAAACTCCATAATGTTCGCACAATTCTCTGTGACTTAGAAAACGAACAAGGGTCAACATTGCATACTGGTTCCCTTGACGTGATATTAATCCCCAACGTTTTGTTTCAATCAGAAAATAGAACTGCTATAATGAAAGAAGCTCAACGAGTCCTGAAAAAAGGTGGTGAATTATTGGTGATCGATTGGCAGAAGCAAGGATCATTCCATAAAGAAACTATTGTATCTCCCGATGAGATCAAAAAAATAGCGCAAACTCTTGGACTGAGGCTCAAAAAAGAGCGCGGGGCAGGAGAATATCACTATGCTTTATTTTTTGTTAAGTAATAAACGCAAAATTCTCTCGTACGTTTTAACTTTTCTGGCAACAGCTCCCATAGTTTCAGCCCAGATTCTGCTCGATAACCCTACTAGCTATAATAGTTTTTCAGAATTAGTAACTGGTATAGCAACATTTATTGGAGGCTTAGCAGGAGGACTGGCAACTTTGATGTTTACATGGGCCGGTATCTTGTATATGACTGCCCGAGGAAACCCGGAACAAGTCTCGAGAGCCCACAGAGCTCTTATATATGCAGCAATCGGAACAGGTATTGCTATTTCAGGAGCAGGTATTGCAGCATATTTAAGCGGTTTGTTTGGTGGAGGGGGTGACGGCGGAGGCGGTGACGGAGGACCAGGTGTATAGGGCTGTTATGCCCCTATATTTCTTGCGTTATTCCAGAATGTAAACACATCTAAAAATGAAAATATTTTTCATTTTCTCACCATGCTTACATTCCCTTCATTATCCTCAGAAATAAAGATAGGCAAGGTACCCTGTATTTCTTCGTCGTTCGGCTATGCAATAATTGAGATTCTTGTATAGCCTTCACTATCCTCAGAAATAGTAATCCACAGGCTGCCGATTGAAAACGCTTTACAGAACAATTATTATTAATCAACAGTACTTAAACGAAAGGTCGATCTAACTTGAATCAAATTGAATCCAAAAATTCCCATGAATAAAAAAATAGTTTCTTCTGCCGCTCTTGCTCTCTTAGCCTTGCCAATAGCCGTATTTGCTTTTAACCCAGGGCCTCCACCTAATACTGTTCCCGGTCTTACTATTAATACTGTAATTGACGCTATATTCAGTATTCTGTGGCCCGTAGCTGTAGCCTTCTTCATTATCATGTTCGTGTACGCTGGATTTTTATTTGCTACTGCCCAGGGAGAACCCGAAGGAGTGGCAAAAGCTCGCCGAGCAGTTATTTGGGGCGCAGTAGGAGTAGTAGTTGCCCTCTTAGCGTGGTCAATTGTCTTCATCGTCAGAAACTTGTTGCCAGGAGTATAGAGGTTATTAACCCTGTATTGCCTGTGTCGCTCAGAAATGTCCAAACTGCGGTTTGCCCATTTCTCTCGCTATCCTCGGTAATAATTTCAATTTTTAACTTGAGGAGAAAATCCCTTTGTGGGGATTTTCTCCTCCGTGCGCAATGAATAAAAAAATACTTTTTATTGGATTGGTTAGCCTGCTGATTATGCCTGGGTTAGTTTTTGGATTTTCTTCTCCTCCGCCTCCTGGATCAACTAACTTAGGGAGTGTTATTGGCAACGTTCTTGATGCTATTTTGACCGTTTTATGGGTGGTCGCTGTGGCGGTAATTATTATTGCCTTTGTTTTTGCCGGTTTTAAGTATATAAGCGCTCAAGGTGAACCTGGTAAAGTAAAAGAAGCTCATAAAGCGGTATTGTGGGGGGTGGTAGGTACCGGCGTGATTTTATTAGCCTGGTCAGTGCTGATTACGGTAAGAAATATTCTTGGTGTTTAAACGTTTAATAATGAATAAAAAAAATCTTTTAGTTTTATTACTTGCTTCTTGTTTTTTGTTGCCAAGTGTTGCGCTTGCTTTCGATTTAACGACTGTTATGAATAACATCATCGTGCAGCTTGAAATAGTTTCTATAGGACTTATTGTTATCATGTTCATGTGGGCAGGGCTTATTTATTTGACAGCACGAGGAGAACCAGCAAGAGTAAGTAAAGCACATAGCATGATGATCTGGGGAGCAGTAGGAACAGCTGTACTCATTTTAGCTGAAGGTATGGAGGCCCTTATAAAAGGAATTTTAGGATTATAATAAAAAAAGCCCCAGCATGATTGCCCGGGGCCCCTACTTCTTATCTATTGCGAGAAGATTCTATATATTTTCTTGCAGCAGCGAACCGCTGACTGATACGATCCCACCGAATAGCATCTGATAGCTCTTGCCGCGATCTCCAATCTTCGTTGACTATGGAAAGTTTTCTTCCTTCTTGCGCAGCTGGGAGTTCTTCTTTCTTTTTCTGAGCCGCTTCAACGGCCTTTTTTTGTTCTTCAAAACGCTTTTCACGCTCATCGACTCTTTTCTCTCGCTCCAAGAGCCTTAATCGTTTTTCCTGGAGGTCATTTTCAAGAATAACGAGCCGTTCGCGTTCGCCTTTTGGGTCAGCTGTCTTTAAGGCAGCCTCTGTTCGTTGAAGCCTTCCCTTCACCTCAGTAAGTTCATTATCGAGCCGTACCTTATCACTCTTGAACCTGTCAATCTGATTTTGGAGTAACATTTTTTCCTCTGCGTGCTTATAACTTTGCTGTGAACCCTGGAGAACAATATGTGACTTATCGTCATTAGTGTCACTGACCTTCTTCTCCAGAAGTTTAACTCGCTCTGCAAGCGCCTTATTCGCTGATACAAAGAATGTCCTTTCCTCTTGCCGCTCTTTCACTTCTTTGGCATACTGCTCCTGAGTGACTTTCTCCTTCTTAGTGCACCCACTCGCGAGAACAACCAACGCAATTGCCAAAACTGCGTAAAGTTTCACGGAAATCTCCTTGTCAAAGGGCGATTGATACCAATGGCAAACTCCGTTGTTTGCCAATACGAAAAGATATCATACCGGTGTTAACTTGTCAAACACCTTTCCCCATAGTATAATAAAGCGCATAAAAGAATAATGAACGCTCCTGTGGCGGAATTGGAATACGCGCTACGCTTAGGACGTAGTCCCGCAAGGGTTAGAGGTTCGAGTCCTCTCAGGAGCACACTTCAACTTCATTTAGTGTAAACAAAAAACTGCCCTGATCAGGGCAGTTTTTTGTTCCGCGTTCGTTCTACGTTCGATACGCAAAGTTCTGCGTTAATTATGATTCGAGTTTTGGGATAGTAATCGTTAAAATTCCCTTGTCTATCTGAGCATTAGCGGATTTGGTATCAATATTTTCAGGAAGAACCACTTTTTTAGAAAACGGGCCCCAATAGCATTCTTGATAAAAATACTTCTTTTCAGGGTGAGCGTGAGGATCAGTGCGGCTTCCTTTAATAACCATCATATCTTTTTCCACAGCAATATCGAGATCTTTTATTTGCACGCCTGCAATGGCGGTTAAAACTACAAAGTTCTTATCAGTTTCAAAGACATCAACGACGAGCTCCCCTTCCTGACTAAATAGGGCTTTGTCATCTGTTTTTTCATCTGGAGCAGGTTTCTCCTCAGGCGGAGGAGTAATTTCAACCTTTGGAGGTTCTTGTGTATCTACATCTACGAATTTAGCGAGCTTTTTTCGTGGCATATTGTATGTTTATTTGAGGTTTTACAACACAAACCCCTTTTATTTTTTTTAATTGGTCGAAGGCAGCCATGACAGCCACCGCAAGCCCCAGAATAATACCTAAAGGAATAAGGTAATTCAAGGGTGCTTGTAAGGTTATTATAGAAAAATCATACAAACCATGCAAGAGGGTAGCCAATAATATCCCCCAAAAAGTAAAGAGGAACTTTTTTGAAGGCTGACAGTACGACAGAGCAATGCAATATCCTAATATGCCAGAGCACAATGTGTGCAAGAATGTTGCCCCGACAAACCGAATAAAGCTAATCGATACTGTTGTTTTAACAATAACATCGAGCGACAAGTTGTCTATGGGAGAAAATAAATAAAAAATATTTTCGAGCGCCGCAAATCCCAAAGCTACCACGACCATATAGAGCATAACGTCGAGCGGCTCATCTACAGCAGAACTGTTTAAAATGGTGAGTTTAACCGCAAGATACTTGAGCAATTCTTCAGTAAAAGCAATCACCACAAACCATTTTAAGACATCAGCTAACACAAGATATCTATCAAACCAGCCAAGCCACCCAAGTTGCTCTAAAAGAGCCGCCAACTGGGTTTGCAGCAAAAAGACGGGTACCGTGACCAAAATTCCGTAAATAAATACCTCAATGATTCGCCGCTTTGGTTCTGGGTGCAAATCTTTGCGCAAATAATAAAAAAGCCAAATCAAGCTTGGCAAAACTCCGAACAGAATATAGAGAGGTATGCGATAGTAGTATTCCATTAATGTGGCCAGTCTTCAATCATTATACACTGTTTTTTATTTTTCAGGGGTAACTGCTGATAAATTTCTTCGGTAATAAACGGCATAAAGGGATGCAAAAGTTTTAGCAGATTAATAAGATAGAGAACAAGATTCTTTTTTATTTCTTCTTCATCAAGGGTATTTCTATCTTTTGATTTTTCTATATATTTATCTGCAATTTCATGCCACATGTAATCATAAATAATATGAGCCGCTTCACCAAAACGGTACCGGTTTATATTTTCTGTAACTCGTTCAGCAGTTGTTCTCATAGGACCACCGAAGCTTTCTGATCCAGTAATTTCATCAATACCAAATGGACTATATTGATCCCAATTTCCTTCTACTCTTGTCATTACATAGCGGGTAATATTCCACAACTTATTGGCGAATTTTTTTCCCATCATAATGTGGTCTTCGCCAAATTTCATATCTTGTACCCCCGTATTCTGATAGGCAAGTCCGAATCGTAAGGCATCGGTACCATATCTTTCAATAAGACCTGTGGGATCAATGCCGGTTCCCAATGATTTTGACATCCGTTTTCCTTCTTTTGTTAATACAGTTGGGTGGATATACACTTCTTTAAAGGGAGCTTTTTTGGTAAAAAACTTGCCAGAAAATATCATCCGTAATTGCCAAAGATATAATATTCCCCTGTCTGAAGTTATAAAATCAGCAGGATAATATGTTTTTAAATCCTTTGTTTTCTTAGGCCATCCTAATGTGGCAAAAGGCCAGAGGGCGGAAGAAAACCATGTATCTAATACATCGTCTTCTTCTTCAATTGGTAACTTATGTCCCCACCAAATTTGACGGGAAATATTCCAATCTCTTATATTTGCTAGCCAATTCAAGGCATTAGTGCTGAAATTCTCAGGAATAATTTTTGTTTCGCCAGATTCAATGGCTTTTTTAGCCAATTGAGCAAGTTCACTCATTTTAAGAAACCACTGTTCAGAGGGGAGTGGCTCAATAACCGAACCACACCGTGAACACAAAGCAATACGATGGGCATTTGGCTTTTCTTCAATCAATAAACCAGTGGCACGCAAGTCAGCAATTATTTTTTCTCGCGCCTCTTTGACCGTCATCCCTGCATATTTTCCTGCCTTTTCATTCATACGTCCTTTTTCATCAATAACCTGAATAAGAGATAACTTGTGCTTTTGAGCAATTTCCCAATCAGTCATATCATGTGCCGGAGTAACTTTAATGGCACCGGTACCAAATTGAGGATCAATTGCCTCATCTGCAATAACTGTTATCTCTACAGTAGTAGTTTTAGGTTCATCAAGTGAACCTATTGTGTCCAGCGATTCAACTATTATTTTCTTCCCAATGTATTGTTTGTACCGTTCATCGTTGGGATTAACTGCTACTGCAGTATCGCCAAACTTAGTTTCCGGTCGAACTGTTGCAACGGTTAAAGGTCCGTACTTTATGAAATATAAAGAGGCCATTTCATCGGCATGGTCTAATTCCAAATCAGATATGCTTGTCTGGCAACGAACGCACCAATTAATAACCCTATTTCCTTTATAGATCCACCCTTTTTTCTGATATTGCTTAAAAGCTTCAACAACTGCTTTTTCATAATCTGTATCTCTGGTATACCGCGCTCGTGACCAATCTACCGAAATGCCTAATTTTTTAAATTGATTTAGTATGGAATTTCCATATTTTTCTTTCCACTCCTGTACTCTTTGCAAGAATTTTTCTCTGCCAAGCTGATGCCTGGTCAAGCCTTCTTTTTTTAATTGTTTCTCCACAACATTCTGCGCCGCAATACCGGCGTGGTCAATCCCTGGAATCCATAAAGTCTTAAATCCTTGCATCCTCCTCATCCTCACTAATATATCTTGCATGGTTAATTCAAGAGCATGCCCCATATGTAGTTCGCCTGTAATATTCGGCGGAGCAATAGGAGTAACAAAAGTATTTTTTTTACCAAAGATCTTATCGAAAAAAGATTGCTTGTTGTTAGGCAGATTGTCGGGATTAAAAAAACCGCTGTTTTCCCACAGCTTATAAATCTTATCTTCTACCTTTTTGGCATCGTACTGCCCTTCAAGTTCCATTGAATAATTGTATCAAAAACTTTAAGGTAGATCACTATTGACGACAAGAATCATTAGTGCTACACAAAACCCGTGACAACATTGTTCTTTTGATGAGGCAGAACCATGAACGAGAAGGAGAAGGAGTATGTTATTGTCGTTAACTACCAGGTTCTTGGATTCAGAGTGATTAGGGGGTTTAAATCTATAGATGAGGCGGAACAACGACTTGTTAAGAATGGCTGGCGAAAAGACCCTTCCCGATTCGGAGAATCGTGGATCATTGGCACAGAAACTCAAGCGCAAATTTGCTTACTTGAAGATTTTCTTCCACTCCTCCTTTTGTAGGATTTCTATTCTCCAACTCTCAAATTCGCATCGGCCGCCAGGTTCTTCCAGGCGGCTTTTTTCTTACATACGAATATATATAACAAGTTAGCATATCCCCTAATTCTGACGGCCATCAGAATTAGGGGATGATATAAAACATTGACACTATAGAACTAATATGCTACCTATCTATTGGCGCTGTTCTTTTCAAAACCCGACCCTTTAAAGCAACGGAGAGACTGAAATGCCTAACATCATAGCCGCGACCAGTCAAAATTCTGAAGGCGAAATGCTTTGGTGTGTTTACTTTCAATCTTCCTACTATGATAACGACCCTCGTATGCCAGGGATAGTACCAATTGACGAGCGTTTTTATGTTTTAGCAAAAGATGCAGATAAGGCAATTTCAAAAGTACGACCTCAAATCGTAAAAGCTCGAAAACGATGTGATAAAGGCGCTGAGGAAAAAATCGATGTGACTATCGTTGCCATCGAAAATCTCGTACCAGCTCGTGACAGCTCAGATGAAGGACGCTTGGGCTTTCGTTCCACGCATCCCTTAAAGCCAGTGAAGCTTTCCTGTAAAAAAGATATTATCCGTTACCGCCTTGGTGTTTGCTTAATCCCCATCAAATGAAACATCGAGGAGTCTGACCTTGCTTTTTATTCTCCAATCCTCAAATTCGCGTTCGCAGATAATTTCTGCCACGCGATTTTTTTTGCTTTATGAAAAGATGCGGCAACGGCAATCATGAGACCGTTGTCAGTTGATAACTTTGGTTCTGGAAAAATAACATTAACTTTTAACTTTTGACTTTTAACTTTTGACTTTAACTGCGAACGTAGTTCGCTGTTAGCCGAAACACCGCCGCCTAAAATAATAGTTTTAGCCTTATAATCTTTTGCTGCTTGCAGAGTTTTTTTCAAAAGAACATCAATAATTGCTTGCTGAATCTCTGCGCACATGTGACCAACATATTCTTTAGTGAGTTTTTTATCTTTTGTTTCATAGAGGACAGCGGTTTTTAGTCCAGAAAAACTAAAGTCATAATCTTTTGTATGCATCATGGGCCTCGGTAACGCAAATTTTGAATTTTGAATTTTGAATTTTGAATTTATTTCGGATTTCGAGTTTCGGATTTCGGATTTCCATTGCGAAGCAATCTTCGCAATGAGTGGGCCACCGGGATAACCAAGGCCGAGCAACTTTGCGCATTTATCAAAACACTCACCAGCTGCGTCGTCGCGCGTTTCACCAATAATTTCATACTTCCCCCCGCCTGCAGCGCTATGCGCAGCATTGCGGGCAGGAATTCCTTTCATTAAAATAAGCTGGGTGTGGCCTCCGCTTACCACCAGAGAAATTGCGGGGAATTTCACCCGGTTAAATTGTCCCGCCTTCGGCGGGACACCGCCCTTGGCGGATTTAACTGGGTAAATTTTAGAGTTTTTTAAAAAATTAACGAGGATATGAGCTTCGATGTGATTTACAGGAATTAATGGAATATCCCATACATATGACAAGGCTCGAGCAAAATTGACCCCAACCCACAAACACGGCTCGAGCCCCGGGCCATAGGTTACGGCAATAGCGTCAATGTTAGGTTTTTCGTGTGTTTGTAAAAAATCAATCAGTTTTGGCAATAATTCCTGTTCTTTTTCAAAGATTTTTTTAATAGTTTTTAATTTGGAATTTGGGATTTTTTTGTAATTTGCATCTTGTTTCTTGGAATTTTCTAATTTGGCTGACAATAACGCTTGCTTCAACGTTGGGACCAAATTGGCTTGGTGTTCTCGTTTTGCCATCATAGGAAAAACTCCTCCATAATTTTGATGGATTGCTTGAGATGACACTACGTTTGCTAATACCTTAAACTTTCCTTGCCACGCCGAAGCCTTGGCGAAGGCGGGTGCTTCAAGGACAGCTATACCGGTGTCGTCGCACGATGTTTCTATTGCCAAAATTTTCATGTTGTTATAATTTTGAGGGAGAGAGACATGAGAAAATTAATTTTCTCATGTTGAACGAGCGATTAAATTATGTAATTTGTGTAAATTACATATTATATCAAATCTTGAATTATTTCAATTTCTAGCATACTATAGGCACTATACTGCCGCTATCGTCTAATGGCTTAGGACGGGACCCTTTCAAGGTCTAAATCGGAGTTCGATTCTCCGTAGCGGCGCCAATGGATACAAAAGATTATCTCGAAATTGCCAAGGCAAGTGACATCAAAAACAAAAAAGATCGTTTGCTCTACCGAGCGCTAGAAATCTTGCCGGGCGCTCTCAGTTTAGGGACTCTGTTGGGAGTCTTTCTTTTTTCATGGCTTTTTCCTTCATGGGTAGCCATTTTTATCATCTGTTTTTGTTTCTACTACCTTTTGCGCGTGTTCTATTTTACTCTACACCAAATCACCGGTTATTTTAAAATTAAGTCGCACATGAAAAAAGACTGGCTCAAAGAACTCAAGAAGCTGCGAGATAAAAACCCCGCTCTTAACGGGGCTAATTGGAAAGACATTTACCACGTCGTTATTTTGCCCACCTACAAAGAAAGCCCCAACATAATCAAAGAAAGCATCAATTCCCTGGTAACTTCTCAATACCCCAAAGAAAAAATAATCGTTGTCTTGTCTTTGGAAGAACGCGCCGGTGAGCATTGCAAAACATTGGCAAAGCAAATGGAAAAAGAATATGAGCACACGTTCGGGGCATTTTTAACTGCCGTTCATCCTGAAAATGTTCACGGAGAAATTGCCGGAAAAGGCTCTAACGTAGCCTATGCAGGCTCAAAAGCAAAAAACTTGGTTGATTCGCTCAAAATCCCCTACGAACATATCATTATTTCCAGCTTTGATATTGATACAAAAATCTACCCTCACTATTTCTCGTGTCTAACATGGTATTACCTAACTCAAAAAAATCCGACACAAGCCAGTTACCAACCTATTCCCGTATACAACAATAATATTTGGCAAGCATCATTTTTGGCTCGGGTGGTCTCATGTTCAAACACGTTTTGGCAAATGATCCAGCAAGAGCGCTCAGAAAAACTGACGACCTATTCCTCGCACGCCATCCCCGCAAAAGCATTTTTTGAAGTGGGCTACCCTTCTAATGTGGTTTCAGACGACAGCCGTATTTTCTGGCGCGCTTATTTATACTACAACGGCAATTACCGCGTTGTGCCCATGTATTATTTGGTTTCTATGGACGCGGTAGACTCTTCAAACATTTTCAAAACAATGTTAAACCAGTATCGCCAACAGAAACGCTGGGCATGGGGCGTTGCCGAAATCCCTTATGTTATGTACGGATTTTTAAAAAATAAAGAAGTGCCGTGGCTCCAGAAAATTTCTCATTTATATACTATAGTGGACGGTTACTGGTCATGGGCAACGGCCGCTCTCTTACTCTTCCTCCTTGGTTGGCTTCCCGTCTGGCTCGGTGGCGAAAATTTTAACTTCACCATCCTTTCTTTTAATTTGCCCATTTTAACCAGCCGCATTATGACAGTGTCTTTATTCGGTGTTTTTGTGTCTGCAATTTTGAGTGTTCTCTTGCTACCCAAGGCACCTGGCAGAAATAATGTTAAAAAAGTCATCATCCTTCTCCAATGGATATTTTTGCCCGTCCTCTTGATTGTCTTTGGCTCGTTTCCGGCCTTAGATGCTCAAATCCGCCTTATGTTGGGTAAGTATATGGGTTTCTGGGTAACAGAGAAAGTTAGAAAGTAACCTACTCGAAATGGATTTTTTTCTCGAATCCTTCCACCCGCTCTTGCAAGAGCGGGTGGCTTTTTAGTTCGGGGTCTTGTTCCAATAATTCTATAGCTGCTTGGCGGGTTTTTTCTACAAGAAATATATTGGAGAGATTTTCCATGGCCATATCAGGAATTCCCCACTGTTGGGTTCCGTATAATTGCCCCGGACCCCTAATCTCCAAATCCTTTTGAGCTAATTCAAAACCGTTATTAGAATTGACCAACGCTTTCAATCTGCGACGATTCAGTTGGTCAGGCGACGTGGTAAATAAAAAGCAGTATGACTGCATATCGCTTCTCCCAACGCGTCCCCTAAATTGATGCAGCTGAGCCAAACCAAAGCGCTCAGCTCCTTCAATCATCATAATAGTGGCCCGCGGGACATCAACGCCTACCTCAATCACCGAGGTACTCAATAAAATATCAATCTCCCCTTTTTTAAAATCATTCATAATCAATTCTTTTTCTTGAGGCTTCATCTTCCCATAGAGCATGGTAATGCGCAGATCAGGAAAAACTTCTTTTGATAATTTTTCGTATTCGTCCTTTACTGCTTTGACATCATCCCATGTTTTTGCAGCAAATAAATTGTTACTTTCTGCTTTTTTAGCTTTTATTTCGATCCTCGGGCAAATGACAAATACTCCCTTACCCTCTTTTACTTCTTTGCGGATAAATTCATATGCCTCTCTGCGCTGCTCCGGCTCTACAATAACTGTTTTGACGGGCTTTCGGTCTTTAGGCATTTCTTTTATCAAAGATAAATCCAAGTCGCCGTAGACGGTCAAAGCAAGAGTTCGTGGGATTGGTGTCGCCGTCATTGAAAGTAAATGCGGCACCAAAGAACTGTTTTTGACCAGCTTTGAACGTTGCTCAACGCCGAATCTATGTTGTTCGTCGAGAATCACTAAGGCTAAGTTTTTGAATTCTACCCCTTTGGAAATTAACGCATGGGTTCCAATCATGATATTCACGGTTCCATTTTTAATATAATCAAGCAGATCACCCTTTTTTATCTTGCCCTCATTCATCTGGTTTTCTTTTCCAGTTATAAAACCAATGGTAATGTGAAAATCTTTTAACAACGTTGAAATTGTTTTGAGGTGCTGCTTGGCTAAAATTTCCGTCGGAGCCATAAACGCAACTTGCTGCCCGCACTTAACCACGTTTAAGGCAGCCATGGCAGCGACCACCGTCTTCCCTGACCCCACATCCCCTTCCAGGAGCCTCGACATGGGGTAAGGTTTTTCAAGATCCTTTAAAATTTGAAAGCTGCATTGTTTTTGAGAATCAGTAAGAGTAAATGGAAGGCTCTTGGTAAATTCTTTCATTAATTCCACGTCCATAGGGCACGGAGGCGATTTTTTCTGCATCATTCTGAATTTTTCTTTTACCACCGAAAGCTGCAGCAAAAACAATTCTTCAAATGAAAAACGCGCCCGAGAAGCATCAAGTAGTTCAAAGGAGTCAGGGAAATGAACCTGCCACAGGGCTTTTTTAATGGGCAAAAATTTATGTTTTTTTAAAATCTGCTCAGGAAGAATTTCGGGAAACGTATTATACAATTGGGCTAGCAATGGCTTGATAATAAATCGCAACCAGCGCGACGTTACCCCCCTTGTTTCAGGATACACTGGCACAATGCGACCGGTATGAGTTAAATTATCTTCTGGCCCAGTTGTTTTTTCGTAGGAAGGATTATTGAGATACAGCCCTTCTTGCCCCAAACTCACCTTACCCGCCAAAAATACGGTATCGCCTTCTTTAAATGTTTTCTCTAAGTATGGCTGGTTGAACCATGTTGCTTTTACAAATCCTGTTTGATCTTCAACAATAATTTCTATAATATCCATCCACTTTCTAAAGCTCTTGCGATGCTCGACAGTGGAAATTCTTCCCTGTACACAAACCGTCTCACCCGTTTTTATTTCTTCAATTGGTATAACGTTAGAAAAATCATCATAGCGGCTGGGGAAATACAAAAGAAGGTCTCGCACGGTCGCCAGGCCCATTTTTTTTAATCGTTTCTGGTAAGCTGGTCCGATTTTAGGCAAATTCTCGAGAGAAGTTTCCAATGAAATCATAAATATATACTAACAAAGCCCCAAAATTTAAACAATAAAAAAGCCCTACCTGTCTGGCAGAACTTCGAACTTACACCCGATACTTTCGAGCAATTTTTCTTTGCCTGTGAAGCGTTCTTTCAATTTCATCGAGATGAGTCATGTGTTCTGATGGGGTGAATTTACCTCTCTGTGAATATATGACAACATTCATCGTGAGCATTCTTTTTTTGACATCAGCCACGGTGATTGACTTCTTCTTTGAGGACATAGCGACCTCCAGGGGTTTGGGGTTTCTATAAAGAGAGAAGGACCATCACGTGATGATCCTTTGTATGGGCAATTGAGGAGGGTGGTAGAAAAGAAGGAGAATGAGGAGAGGCAGGGGAAGAAATGGAAAGAGCGGTGCGGAAGCTCTCTTTACGAAATCACAGAGGGATTCGTAAAGAGGTTTTCCATAGTTATTGTAGCAAACCATAAAACCATGTCAATACCTTTCCCTTGTGGAAAACTATGCACAACCAAAAAGCGCCCGCGGGCGCTTTTTGGTTTATTTGTATATTCTGTTTTCTATTTATTATTTTCTAATTTCTTAGAAGTATGTCCCGAGTCCACTTCGTACTTAGTATTTTGTTGTTCAAAAAAGTTTACTAGTTCTAAAACATCGGTGGCCGTGCTCATCCATTTTGCGGGGTTAGTCACATTGTACTGTTTTGGCAATCCCAACTCGGTGAGTCTGCGGTCAGCCACATATTGCACATATTGATTTACGTAGTCAGCATTCAAACCCAAAATACCGTTAGGGAACAAATCTTTATTGTAAGCATTTTCAACCCTAACACCTTCGATAACCAGCTGGCGGATTTCATTAGCAAATTCTTCGGTAAGCAATTCACTATTCTCCTCTAACACCGTTTGCACGAGGTTAATACCAAATTTCAAATGTAAAGACTCATCGCGCAATACCCAATCAACCAACGAGCCAAAGTTTCTCAACTGATTGCGCTGGCGAAATGACAAAGAAACCATAAATCCTGAGTAAAACCAAATACCCTCCATGACAATATTAGTCGCCACTAAATTCCGGATAAAATCTTTTTTGCCTTCAATAGTTTCAATATCCAGTCTTTCTTCGGTCATGCGCTTTAAGTAATTCATGACAAACTTTTCTTTTTCTTGCATTGAAGGAGTTTCCAAATGAACCTGGAAAATTTTCTCGCGGTCAAAGGGGAAAGTTTCTAGAACATACTCAAATGCAACACAGTGGTTGGCTTCCTCCCACATTTGCTTTGCCAAATACAAATGGGCTTCGGGAGACTTTAAATACGGGTAAATTCCTAAGGCAATAGAACGGTTTACAATCAATTCTGCGGGATTAAAAAACGACATGGTAAATTTTACAGCGTGCCGTTCGTCTTCAGTCATCTTTGCCCAGTCTTCCAAGTCTTCTTTTAACGCAATTTCATGGGGAAACCAGGTATTGCGAACTGCCTGTTGGTACAGGTCATACGCCCACTTGTAGCGCAAGGGGTGAAGATTAACGTCCTCTGGTGATGCTTTACCTAAAATCATATGTGATTTACGATTTAAGATTTATGATTTACGAATTTTGTGAACTTATTGTAGCAAATGGAGAAATCTGTGCAACTGTTGACAAGAGTATTGAATAATTTATAGTTAAACCCGCGGGAGGTAAAAAGCAATTTCACGCGAAATTGCGCTCCCATGTAGTTCTTTAGTTTGGAGGGTTAAAAATGTCCTCGAAGAAGAAACCTAAGAAAGCTAGTCCTTTACTGAAGTCCCCGGTAGAAATCATTCCAGCTGATTACGAGAAAAAAGATGACGCGGCACAGCGTAACGAGTTATCCGATGACCAGAGAAATTACGATCAGCTCCTTGAAGATCTTGCGCCAGAAGAAAGCGAAACAGAATAAGACAGACCTTCATCCATGCCTAGCGATTCGTCGCGGGCTTTTTCTTTACAAAATTTTATTGATTTAAATTATTTCTTAAACCAGTCTAACACTCTACCAAGTTCTTTATCTATATCAATATTTCTTTTTTCACAAAGGATCAATATGTCAGCTATCAAACAAGCTATTCTATGATTAACTTCGTCGTATTCGTGTTTATCAGAACTTAAAATTCCTTGTTCTTTTTGTATAGCACCCCCTACATCTCCTACCTGTCTAGTGATAGACAGAACTCTGTCTTGCTCTGACCATTTGATATTATTGGGAAATCTTTGTTGGGCAGCACTACTAATTTCCTTTTGCCAATCTTGTATGCTTCTCATATTTTAATCACTGACAGCTGTCGCACAAAAATTTATCTTGCGGATCAGAGGGCATGTGGATTTTATAAACTTTCCCATCTATTATTTTTTCTTGATAGTGAGCATGTTCATTTTTTCCTGAATCTTGCATATTAAATCCTGAGTCTTTCATTGGCATTTGCGCTTGAACTTTTGAAAATATTTGCGTTGATTGTATAGCTGGCCCGGTGACAATCTCTGTTTTTTGAACTTTATCGACAGTTTCCACAAGTTCCTGAACTTCCTCAATCTTTTGTTCTTCAACTACAACCGAGGCAACAGAAGCCGGCTCTTCTCTTCTAAAAGCTGATGCAAACCCCGTTTTACCCATTTGAGCTGATTTGTTCACTGCCACCGTGCTTTGCTCTGCGCCATGACGAGGTTTCATATGCAAGTAGTACGTTGACTTTAATCCCTTTTTCCAGGCGGTAAAATAAATGTCCATCGTTTTTTCCATATCGCGATCTTCCAAATACATATTGCGGCTCAAGGCCTGGTCAACCCATTTTTGAGCGCGCGCAGCCACTTCCACAAAGCCATAGGGACTCACTGAAAACGATGTTTTGTAAATTTCTCGGATGTGATGAGGAATTTCCTCAATAGTTGAAATATCTCCCTGCAATTCAATAATCTTATGCTTAACTTTATCCCACAAATTCATATTCTTAAGCTCGGTGACCAAATTATGGTTGATATCTAAATATTTTCCTGAAATTTTATTGCGACTGAAGACTTGGGCAAACCGTGGATCAATTCCAGGTGTCGTGCCCGCTACCAAACCAATATTGGCATTAGGAGCTATTGCCATAAGTGTGGCATTCCTCATGCCGCTTTTGACTTTGGCGCGCAGGGTGTCCCAATCCAGCCAGTTTTGCTTGGACTTTTTATCAACATCAATAGTGACACCTCGCTCATTTTCTAATTTCTCAAGGGTGTCTACGGGCACATGGCCTTTTGACCACTCAGATCCCGCAAAATTCTGGTAACTGCCGCGCTCCTGGGCCAAGTTAGCTGACTCATCAATGGCCATATAACTGATAAATTCAAAAATCTTATCAGTAAAATCATACGCGTGCGGGCTGTCATAGGGAATTCCCAATTGCTCAATAGCATCAGAAAAACCCATCACCCCCAATCCAACGGCCCGATTTTCTTTGTCTGAGCGCTCGGCTTCAGGAATAGGAAGTTTATTAATATCAATCAAATTATCGAGCTGGCGAATAGCTGTTCTTGTTGATTCTTCCAATTTTTGCCAATCCATCTGCTTCTTTTTCAAATGAGCAACCAAATTTAAAGAAGCTAAGTTGCAAACAGCAATATTATTTTTGTCTTGAGGTAAACAGATCTCAGTACAGAGGTTAGACATATGAATCGTACCGGTATTGTTATTAAGAGCGCGCAAGTTAATAGCATCCTTAAAAGTAAGCCAGGGATGAGAGGTAGTCTGTAAAGCGACTAAGATATGGCGATACTGCTCGGTTGCGGGAACCTTTTTCCACATGCGCAGCTTGCCTTCTTCGGCCATTTTTATGTATTCGTTATATCGTACTGAAAACGCTTTTCCATAGAGCTCGTTTAAATCAGGAGTCTCTTTAGGGTCAAACATATACCAGTCCTGTTTTTGTTCTACCCGTCTCATGAATTCATCTGAAATAAAGACGGCAGTGTCGGCGGTTCGCATTCTCAAGTAGTCATCTCCGGCGTTATGTTTCCACTCAATAAATTCAGGGAAATCCAAATGCCAGTTTTCCATGTAAAAACAAAGGGCCCCCTTCTTCTTGCCGCCGCGCTGAATAGCTCGAATAGCAGTATCGATAATCTTAGCAAAGGGCGTAGGACCCGATGAAGTGGTATTATTTGATGACAACGGCGAGCCGGCTGCCCGAAGCTTGGTAATTGAGGCTCCAATGCCACCAGAAGCCTTTGAGAGCATCATGACGTCAGATACTGACTTTGAGATGTGCGCCATATCATCGTGGATTTCTAACAAAAAGCAGTTTGAGAGGGCTGGATTAATTGCGCCGGCATTAATATTGGTAGAGCCACCCGTAATGTATTCATGGTGGGACATCTTTTCATAGAACTTGATGGCCCATTCGGTGGGATCCTTTTCGTTATACGCATTTCCCATGGCAATCCTCATAAAAAAATACTGGGGAGTTTCATGGGGCTTCTGGTTTTTATCTTTTACTGAATAGCGGTGGAGTAAACTGGAAAGTCCTGCGTAAACAAAAAGGTCATCTCGGGTAATATCAAGAACACTGGCAAGACGTTCGAGGTCAAAATTCTTTTCCATCCGCTCATCAAAAATATGTTCAGCTACTAATCTCTTTATATGTTTACTGAATGCTTCTTTGTGAAGCTTTTTGAGAGTTTCGCGATCTGAACCGTACTCACCAAGAACTCTTTTGTAGACAGTTTTAAGTAAAAGACGAGTGGCAACTTTATCGTAGTCTGGATCTTCTTTAATATTTTCGACGGCAGCATTGATGGTAGCCAAATCAAGCTCTTCTTCGGTAATTCCATCGTATAAGGTGACTTTGGTATCGGTGGCCACTTGAGTAACCTTAGCAATAGGATCAATAAGGCCGAAGCAAGCCCGTTCAATTGAACGATTAATGCGGTCAGCGTTAAATAATTCTCGTGTCCCATCTCGTTTTGTGATTGTAAGATCCATACGTTACTTTTTTTAAAAAAATTTAAGAAGTTACTCTATTATATGAAGGATTAAAAAATTAAACAACTGTCTTGAAAAGTGCAAAAAGTGTGGATAACTCTAAAAATTGGCCTCTTGCATTTTTAAAAAAGGAAAACAGCAAAAAATCCTCTGTTTGAGACAGAGGATTTTTTGTAAAACGCACAATTGGCAAAAAAATTACGAAATTGGTGACTCGCTTGTATTAGTTTATTCTTGCGCAGGAACTTCTAAAACATTTCCCGTAATATCAATTGGAGTATTTTGATCTACTTTGAAATTTTCCTTTAGTTGGCCATCCACATCCATCCCCACCGTTGTCTGCGTCTCAATCGTACCACCTTCTATTTTTATATTATTTTTATCAGTGATATCAGTAGTGGCTCCGCTGCGAGTTTCAACTGTAATAACGGGAAGAAAAACAAATGCAGCGTTTGCGGTCTTATGCAATGATTCGTCGGCGATAAAGTCAAAGACTGCTGTAGCAGTTTTATTCTCAGCCACAACTAATGTTCCTTGTATCTTTAATTCCCCCGATACAAGCTGAGCTTCTTTTTCAACGCCATTTTCAGTAGTAACAACTTTGCTGACCATCAATTTTACCTGGTCGTAAGTGCCCCCGTCGAGAGAGATATTAGCAAGCAAGGACACGACCCCCTCTTCTTTTAAGGCCAAGAGATCATATTCTTTTTCCTCATTTGAAAGAGTAATCCACCCTTTTGACTGGCTATGGATTTGTACGCCTGTTATTGTCATTGTCACTGAAGTAACATCTTCTATGGAAGCTGCCGCATCGGTGATGCCCAAAATGAGCTCTCCTCTTGTATTTTGATTGTCATTTTGAGCATTTTTTTGACTATAGAAATAAAAACCTACTGCGGCTACGATGAATAACCCTCCTAAAATAAAACCCAAAATGCCTTTATTTGTCATAGTTTCGATTATTTTTAAGAATATTTATTCATAATGGATTTTTAACTGTTAAAATCCTATGAAGATAATGTAGTGCTCCCAGCAGCCTGCCTGCGCAGGCGGAGAATTTCATTTATCACTATTTATGCCCTCACCGGGAATCGAACCTGGATTTTGAGCTTCGGAGGCCCATGTTTTATCCATTAAACTATGAGGGCTATTATATTGTGCGCCCACGAGGAATCGAACCTCGATCGCAAGATCCGCAATCTCGCATTTTATCCATTAAACTATGGAAGCTGACGCAGGGGTGTGAAACCCTAAGTGTGCTCTCGGTTGGAATCGAACCAACATCGCAAGCTCCGCAAGCTCGCATTCTGTCCATTGAACTACGAGAGCAAAATCAGCGGAGGAGGTGGGACTCGAACCCACGAACCCCGTGAGGGGTTACGGTTTTCAAGACCGTTGCAATAGCCGCTATGCGACTCCTCCGCGTATTTTTTATCATAATTTGCGATAAAAATCAAATTGACTGATTAGATTATTTAAAGTACTATGAGTCTCACGGAAAGGTGGCTGAGCGGTCTAAAGCAGCAGGTTGCTAACCTGCGCCTCCGCAAGGGGGCTCGTGGGTTCGAATCCCACCCTTTCCGCAGATCAACTGTTCTTTCAATAAGGAGCTGGATAATGAATCGAATCACCGTTAATGACTTAAAACCAGGAGAGTTGGAGATTGTTGATCGTTCTGTTGAGATGAGAAAGTACGAGTGTGGTCACGAAGACTCTGCTTCTTTTGCCCTCCTTCTTGGTGGCCTTAATTTTAAGTCACCGATAATTCAGCAAAACAGTCTTTGTCCTACCTGCGCACGAGTATATACCTGTAGTAACCTTACTCGCTGTCCTATTTGTCATGAAGTCTACGAAAGTATTCGTAATCCACAAGGGAATGTTCCACTTACCTCATTAATACATTTCAAGCAATGCCTTCCAAATTGCGTTAAAATCAAGGTAGTACCTGCCTAAGCTTTGACCACCGTCAAAGCTTTTTTTATGTGATAATTTGATGAAAAAGTCATGAAAATTGCCTTATTTTGTCAACCTTGACGCCTGTGGATAAACAGTGCATAACTATTGACAAGGTTGACCTAATATGCTAGGATAGAGCCATAACCCCTGAAGAGGGGTTTTAAGTTGGATAAGAGATTAATAGGAAGTTAATACGGGGAAGATAAGCTCGTACATTAGGCCTAATTTAGGCTTAAATACGAACAAATATATGACTAAATTACTTTTAATGAAAATCTCGCTTGCAGTGATTGTTATGACTATTTTAGTATTGCCCTATGGCATTTCTAATGTAGCAATTGCACAATCAGGTGACGAAGGTCCCCAATTTTGCAAGGCCAAAATTAACGGCCGCTACGTAAAGAAAACAGTTAAGATGATGGTTACTGCTTACTCAAGCACCCCTGATCAAACTGACGATACACCATTTATTACTGCTTCGGGTGCGAGAGTAGAAGACGGAATTATTGCCAATAATATGTTACCGTTTAATACTAAGGTACGTATTCCTGAACTTTTTGGAGATAAGGTCTTCGTAAACAAAGACCGTATGCATCAAAGAAAAGGAAACTTCCATGCTGACGTATGGATGGCAAGTACCCTCGATGCCAAGAACTTCGGAGCTAAAATTGCTACTGTAGAAGTCTTGGACGACTAAACTAGTACAAAAAACCCGCGCTTAAAGCGCGGGTTTTTTGTTTTATACACTATTTGCAAGCTATTGTGGTTTTACTTCAAAGCCGACCCAATTTAATGCGGTAGCTCCGGTTCCGGCAGCATCAATATTTATGGTTACCGGAGTGCCGACTGAAGATGTGACTGACCCTTTATAAGCAGACAACCCAGAGACCCATCCTGCAATATGGAAAGCATCTTCCTGATCTGTGGAAGTAGGAAGTCCTGTAGCATTCCAATCGCTTGCCACACCAAAACCTAGAGAGTTGGCTACCGTAGAGGTATAGATGGTAGGAGTAATGTTATTGGTAGTTGAACTGCCTTCGCCAATCGCACCAATAGGAGTCGTGGTATTGTGTCCTGTAACCACGTATACTTTCATGGAAAAGTTGAGATTTTGATCAGTAATAGTTGCGGTAACTGTCATGCCGGTACGGCCAGTGGGTAATAATGCATAAAAGGCACTTGCTTCTCCATCTTGAGCGCCTGCGTCGTTCTTACTGCGTTCGGCAATGAGGTTCCAGGTAAGAGGCGTACCATTGTTAGTAATTGATAGGGCTGGATCATTATTTCCCGCCGCATCAGAAGATATCATTACCAGGAGCAAGGAATTATCGGGAGGATTAAAGGCAGCGGTAGTTATGGGATCAATACCCTGCACTCGGGCAGGAGTGGACGAGTGAATTGCCAGCGTAATATCGTTAAATACGGTAACCGAAATTACTGAAGAAGTAGTACTATTCCCTGCAGCATCTCGAGCTACTGCAGTGAGTTCATGGACGGCGTTAGAGGCTGTATTGGTATCCCACGAAACAGAATAAGGAGCACTCGTGTCTTCTGCACCCAGATTCGCCCCATCAAGCTTGAATTGAACACCGGCAACTGCAACATCGTCTGTCGCGTCAGCCGTTACATTAATTACACTACTGACGGTTGCATTGTTGGCGGGCGATGTAATGTTCACTGTAGGTGGAGTCGTGTCCGATGTAACTACCGCCGATGCTTCGTTTGACGCAGGGCTGATATTGCCGGCAGCGTCTTGAGCAGTCACCAGGTAATAATAGGTGCCCGCAGACGTAAAATCGGTATAAGTCAAACTGGCGGTTTGCCCGATTTTATTAGATGGTGATGGAATAAATCCTGAAGTGGTAGAGCGATGAACATTGTAAGCAATAACACCAACATTATCGGTGGCAGCGTTCCAGGCAAGTGCTGCAGAGCCAATCGCTCCTTGTGCAGTAAGATTCATTGGGGCCGTTGGAGGTTGACTGTCATCTAATGGTGAAGGCAAAGTTACAAAAGGAGCTATAGAAGGGACACCGTTGGAATTTACAATAAACAGCATGTACACACCCGGCGTAGCTATACTGGAATTAGCTGGTGCATTTACCATTAACCCACCAGTTGTTTGGGTGAAGGTTAAGTTCATAAAGCGTTGATCCATATTAGTTGAGTGGGTCACGGCACTATTTTTAATGAGCGCCACAGAAGCAATACTTGCGTTTTCAGGAGTTTCTACAAAAAATGAGGTACCGTATGTCAGAATAGAAGGAGCAGAAACAATAGAGGGGCGCGCACCTTTAAACAAATATGGAGGTGAGTAAATTTCAGTTTCAAATGAATCTGGAACACCAGAATCTTCGCCCCCGCCATCTACCAAAACCCTTCCATCAGGCAAAAGTAGCGCAATAGAATGGTATAAACGAGGTATTTGCATACTGGCCATGGTGGTCCACGTTTCAGTACTCGAGTTCCAAAGCTCCGCTTCTTTAACTGCAGTCGTTGCACTAAACCCATCTCGTGTTGTATCTCCACCGGTGGCCAAGGTTGTACCGTCGGGTAAAAGGGTGAGGTTTAAAAATGAACGGGCGAAAGCCATATCAGAAGTTTGGCGCCAGGCAGGCGAAGGTTGATTCATATCAAGTACAAAAGTAGTTTTAGAAGAACTGCCAGTAAAACCGCTATCAGAAGCACTGCCCGATTTCATAACTTTGCCCGGAGCATACATAACTGCGCTACCACCATCTCTGACTGTCGGATCAATGGTAGTCCATGTTTGAGTGCCAATATTCAAAACTCGAGTATCAGTCGCAAATTCCGAGGCACCAGCTTGCAATACTCGTCCGTCAGGTAAAACATACATAAATGGATACATCGGAATATTGGCATTAGCACTAGTGCTCATGAGCGTCCACGTATTGGTTATTGGATTGTAAATTTCCGGAGTTTGGATATAGCAAGTCAAACAACTGTTAGAACCCGATGTAGACAATACTCGCCCATCTGACAGCATGGTAGCAGTCGGATACCAACGAGCAATGTTCATGGAGCCCGCAGCAGACCAGGTTTGGGTCACAGGATCGAAGAAGTCTGTATTGCGCGTGGCAGTATCTGGGCCAGGTCCGCCACCACCAACTGCATATACTTTGCCATTAGCCATCGTGATATGGGCATTGCAAAAAATATTGGTTCTATTATTGGGAGCATTGGTATAATTGCCAGTGGCAGGATCCCAAACTTTAACTTCGGCACCATTGGGCCACATGACAACTTTTCCATTTTTCATAAGGGTTCCGTGTACTGCGATAATAGGACCCGCTACCGGAGCAGACCATTGTCCAATTTGCGACGGATCGTTAGTGTTGGAGACTGTTACAACTACTGGCGTTGAAGTGGTGGTATTAGCTGCACCGTCGCGAGCTATTGCAGTTAATGTATGCTGTCCATTGGCAATCAATGTAGTATTCCAAACGACCGAATAAGGAGCAGTAGTGTCTTCTGCTCCGAAATTGGTCCCATCTATGCGAAATTGCACGCCAACCACACCCACATTATCGGTGGCATCAGCAGTAATATTAAGAGAACCCGATACAATACTGTTATTTACTGGATTGGTAATATTGACTACGGGCGGCTCGTTGTCAGGGGTCACGGTAGTAAAAGAAACCGGAACAGCATCAGAGCCCACCACCTTGCTGTGATCAGCCTTGGCAAGATATCCATTGAGAGTATGGTTGCCCGCCGGCACATCATTAAACTGATATACGCCGTCAAAACTTAAATCCATAACCTGTTGATTGTTATCTAAAGTAAAGTGAACATGATTCGCGCCAGAACCTGTTAAATCGCCTGCTGTGGTATAGGTAACTGGAACAGTCGTACCATTAATAACTTGTCCATTAGTTGGTGAGGTAATTACCAATTGAGGAGGGTTATTCACAGTTACATTTACTGGATTAGAAACGGCAGAATTGCCAGCATTGTCTCTTGCAGTGGCAGTTAGAACATGAGAACCATTTGAGGATAATGTACTATTCCATACTATTGCGTAGGGAGCAGTAGTATCTTCGGTCCCCAGAGTATTTCCATCAAGCTTGAATTGCACTCCGACCACTCCTATATTGTCTGAAGCGTCGGCTGAAACAGTGATGTTGTTACCAGCAACCGTCGCCCCATCTGCAGGAGCTGTCATCGAGACTGTTGGAGGCGTCGTGTCTGGTGCGCCAACGGGTGTATTCATGTCTGCTGTTATTTCCGCTGCACTAAGGGCACGATTGTAGATACGCACTTCGTCAATCTGTCCACGGAAATATTCTCCCCAAACAACGTTCCCGCCGATGCGAAGAGGGCTGTCAGACGTCTGGATACTTCCGGAATATGGTCGACTACGAACCTCTACTCCATTTAAAAAGAACTTAAGATTAGTACCATCAAAAGTTGTTGTCAAAAATGACCATGTATTATTGGGTAATGTGGCAGCGCCCTCAGTATAGAGTGAACTACCAGAGGTGCTTTCAAAACGAATCCAGCCTGATGGATAACCACCATGATCTGGGTCCCTTGAGTAAAGTCCATAGGCAAGTTCTCCAGGAACTTCCTTAAGAATTACCGTACGCCAACCGGATGTAGAATTGGGACGAACCCACGCTTCAAGTGTCATGCCTGTCGTAAGGTCTAAGGAATTGGCGTCGTTGATGTTCACGCGATCATTACTGCCATCTAAGTTAAGTGCAGCAGCTCCGTATTTCTTATTTGTTGCTGACCAATTAGCGCCATTTACTAGCGTACCGTTATTGCTATTACCGGAAACATCGGCAGCCACTGTGCCCGTACCTTCATCAAAGGCATAGGCAGCAACAAGATCACCAGCTGCATGCACAGGCTCTGTGATATGTACATTACTACTGAACATAAAAACAAACGACAGCCCTAATAATGCTGTCAAAAATGCCAGTTGCACTGATGTACGTTTCTTTTTCATTTTGAAAAAGTTTACATTCATATTTTTTTGCCCGGCTAAACAAAATCTTTCAGATTTTAATTTTTACTGAAAGTAAAATGCTTGATCAGGTAAATTATCTTATAATTACTTATGAGAATCGACTTATTTTTGTATTGCTCAATGTAGCATATAGTCAAAAATATATGCAAGTCGTCCTGTGGATTACCTGTGGATTACAGAACTCCATTCAAACATTTTTTGACAAAAAACTGAATGGTTACCATGTCCTACTTAATCGACCATTCGAGTGTTTGTCCGATCGAATGATCGGACAAACCCAATATGTCCTCGAGAGGAATCGCCAGGATATTAAATTTTTAGTGCTCGACGCCAGCGCGCTAAAATCTATTAAATTTTAGCGCGCTGGCGAACTTTATGCCCTCACCAGGAATCGAACCTGGATTTAATCTTTAGGAAAGATTCGTCCTATCCATTGAACGACGAGGGCGGCTGCATCCTCAAAATATCAAAAATTTGCTATAATTTCAACAATGAATTAAAATTATAAAATATGTTCAAGCCAAAATCCCCTATTATTTCTATTGCAAAAAAAGTCTGTCCGGGAGTCATCACCGTCATTGTTTCCAAAGACCTACCAAAAGTAGAAGAGTTTTACAGTTTCCCCTACGGTGGAAAGGAATATATTCTCCCTATGCCTGGTAAAGATGGAAAGAATCCTTTAGAAAAGACACAGGTAGGCGGAGGCTCGGGGTTTATTATCTCTAAAGATGGCTATACGATTACCTCCAACCATGTTGTCGCCGATGTTACAGCTGACTATACCGTTATTATTGACCCTCAACACAAGTATCCCGCTAAAGTACTCTCGCGCAACCCCATCAATGATATTGCCGTCTTAAAAATTGAGGGGAAAAATTTCCCTTTTATTGACCTAGGCGACTCTGATCATATTGAACTGGGTGAAGAAGTAGTAGCAGTGGGCAATCCTTTAGGAGAATTTCAGGATACGTTATCAGCAGGTATTGTCTCGGGATTATCGCGATATATTACTGCCTTCGGCGGCATTGATCGGCAAATGCAAAACTTACGCGGCCTTATCCAAACCGACGCTGCTATTAATCCAGGAAATTCGGGAGGACCTTTGGTTAATATGGCAGGTAAAGTTATTGGTATCAACACTGCTATGATCATGGGTGCTGAAAATATTGGCTTTGCCATTCCTATTAATTACGCCAAAAAAGATTTGGCTGAGGTAAAAAAACATGGTAAGCTCGTCGTGCCGTTCTTGGGGGTAAAATATGTTCTCTTGTCACCAGAGGTAGCTAAAATGAACAAAATTTCTGTTGATTATGGGGCACTGGTAGTGCGCGAACTTCTGGGTGAGCCGCCGGTCATCCATGGATCAGCGGCAGAAAAAGCGGGCATGAAAGAGTTTGATATTATTTTAGAATGCAATAACCAGAAAATTAGCGCTAAAAATCCCTTAGCCCATATCCTTTCAAAATGTAAAATTGGAGAGGTCACGCAATTTAAAGTTCTCCGCGATGGTCAAGAAATGAATTTACAGGCTACGCTTTCAGAGAAAGAATAATAACTCGCTCAAAAAAAGAAGGGTGATCCGATATACATCGGATCACCCTTTGGTTTATTTATGGCGTTTTAGATTTAAGAAGTTCGTTGACCGCGGAGACTATTTCGTCATGGGTAAATTGGCCGCTGATAATCTTGTCGGCACCGTGGGTACCCGTAGGTGTTGAATTACTAATCATGAGCACAGGCATGGTGGGATAGATTCTTTTCACCTCGAGCGAGAATTGACCGCCTAGCATAAAAGCATTTAACAAATTCATGATAACGAGATCGAAATGAATAGTGCTGAGCGTAGGGAGCGCATGATGAGGATCTTGATAACATACTACTCCATGACCCTCTCCATTCAATATGTTCTTCAAGGCAATACAAATGATGGGATCATCATGAACAACTAGGATGCTCGTAGCCATGAGAGACTCCTCTAAAAAGAGTTGTGATTGGAACTGGCTACATAATAACAAACATTTAATGTTTTGTCAAAACTCTCTTTTTTAAAAAAGAGGCATAGACCTTATTCGGTTTTTATACTATACACGCAATCCTCTCCAATTGCAGAGCCAACAGGCAATTTTGCAGAGGCAAAATTACTGCAATTGGCGTATTTTTTATAAAAGTGAAGGACACGCTTGCCAAAGTAACTCTCGCAGTCCCGCCAGCTGGTTTCTGCGTTAGTAGAATGGCGGGACGAGAGTGTAGATAGTAAAAATTCGCTGGAATTTTTAACTATCGGTACTTTGGCAAGCGTGTACGAGCGCCCTGCTGCTACATTTGCACCTTTGAGAACTGATAAACCCCGAATCCAATCATAACCAGAAACACTGCCCCTAAGACCCCTGCGCTCAAAAAAGGAGAAAAGGTAGCAACACCGCTCAGAGCATAGCGAAGACCATCTACCCCATAAGAAAATGGGTTAATTTTCGTGAGAATATCCAAAAACCACGGTAAGTTTTTAAGGGGAAAAATAGCTCCTGATAAGAAAAACAATGGCTGGACTAAAAAGTTAAAAATCAACGGAAAAGCCTGCATGTCGTCGAGGCGCGCGGCAATAGCCGCCCCCATAGCCGATGCAAGCATAGCTACTAAGAATAAAAATATAAAAGCCAATGGTAAACTTGTCCAGTGTATTGGTCGAAATCCAGCGATGAGAGTAATTAAAAAGACTAAGGTTCCCTGAATCATGGCCACACTCGCTCCCCCCAATACTTTCCCTAACAGAATTTGCCAGCGGGGAACGGGCGCCACAAATGTTTCTTTTAAAAAACCAAATTGCTTATCCCAAATAATTTCCATTCCCGTAAAAATGGAGGTGAACAAGACTGTCATGACAATAATGCCGGGAGCCAAAAATTGGATATAGTTTCCCCCGCCGGCTTGTTGGTAAATAGGGTTTAACCCAAAACCAATGGCCAGCAAAAAGATAATTGGCTGACCCAATGCTCCAATAATTCTTGATCGAGTTCTAATAAAGCGTTTTAGCTGGCGAAGCCACAATATGTATATCGCTGTCATATTTTTTACCTCATAAGGCGTTGGTTAATTCTCATTCTATTTAAGCGCGGATTACCCTCTTCTTCGCGAATATTGCTCCCCGTCAGTTTTATAAACGCACTTTCTAACGTATTGGTGCCAGCTTTCTCAATAATTTCCTTAATTGTTCCCATAATAATAATTTTGCCGTGATCAATAATAGCCACTCGCTGGGCAATTCGCTCCACTTCATCCATGTGATGTGTGGTAAAGAAAATTGTCACTTGCTCTTCTTTATTGAGATTATGAATATAGGTCCAAATGTGGTTGCGCGTCTGGGGATCGAGACCAATGGTCGGCTCATCAAGAAAGAGGATTTTTGGGTGATGCAAAAGACCGCGCGCAATTTCTAAGCGTCTTTTCATGCCTCCTGAAAAGTTTTTGACGAATGAATCTCTGCGGTCGTACAATTCCACTAACGTAAGGAGGTCAATAATCCGTTTTTGGTACACTGCCTTAGGAACGCCGTACAAAACCGCATGAAACTGCATATTTTCGTAGGCCGTCAATTCGTTGTCGAGGCTTGGGTCTTGAAAAACAATGCCAAAGGATTTGCGGGTTTCATCGGGATTTTCAACCACATTGTGGCCATTCAAAAACACCTGCCCATGGGTTGGTTTCAGTAACGTAGTGAGCATCTTGATAGTCGTAGTTTTACCGGCTCCATTGGGTCCCAAAAAGGCAAAAATTTCCCCTTTTTGTACTTCAAAAGAAACGTCGTCGACGGCGGAAAAATCACCATACCTTTTAGTAAGGTTTTTTGTTTCAATAATACTATCCATAATTTTAGGACGAACGATCTAATCTTCTATTACTTTTTCAATTCAAAATAGGTGAGGCCAAATGGAAAACCGGGGATAATCCTCACTTCGAGCTTGCCAAAATAATGGCCCGGCCCTATGAGAACAATTTCATCAATAACCGGCCGAAGCCACCACGGATTCCCTTTTATATTATAATCTAACTGGAGCACATCTGTTTCTTTATCGAGCAACCCTTTTGCTTGGCGCACGGCGAAAGAATATCGTTCATTTTGCCTATCAGGTCCATCATAAAATACGTTAATACCTGTCTCGTCTGCTGCATTGAACTTTTTACCAAGCCAATGACTGCCCTCCTCTGAAACTTTGCCGTTATAAAAGCCGTCGGGCAAAGAAAGAGGAACAGTACCCTCCAAAAAGACTCTCTGCGCGGCATTGTGTTGAATCTGCCATGTCCGCGCAAAAGCCAAGACCAACGCAAGGCCAACAACAAAAACAATAATTTCTATTGCTAATTTTAATAAAAAAGGAATTTTCATGTTTAATTATTATATCAAAAAAATCTGCAATAAAAAACTCTTCGCCACTTGTGTAAAGAAGAGTTTGGTTTACTAGTGAGACCAGGAAAAGTTAAAATTGATAGGAATTCGTACGGGATTGGGTCCTTCTTCTGGTAGATAATAGGTTGGAAATTCAAATGCGTTATTGGCAATGAGTTCTTGTGCTCTAACAATTATCTTACACACCAGAGACAGAAATAACCCATCGTCTTTCAAATTCCTGCTTTGTAATGGGAATTTGACTATTATCTTGTCGCGGTAGACATTGCCCAGTTCTTCTTTGCGGTAAAGGAACTCACCCATAACTACAATTTCAGCAAATGCGGGACGGTGCAATTCGTCGTCTCTGTCTTTACCACACTCCTTCTCCAACCAAATCTTCAGATACTTTGCTTGAGTAGGCAAACAATCAAAAACGGTAGCACCAAGACCATCACAAAGAGAGGCCTCTAAAAATTCTCCTCGACCTACTTTAGTATCTCGCACATGTTTGAGAACTAAGTTTTTCCCAAACTCTTTGAGCAGAATCCTCGGAAGCTCTCGCGCGTCCATTGGAGTTCCTTTGTGAAAGGGCGACACTTGGTTTTCCCGTTTCAAGACTATCATTAGAGCGCAAGAAAATCAAATAAAAAAGCTTCCGTCTCGAAAGAGGAAGCCAGCTCTTATTACGGGAGAACTTCAAGTGCTTTAGCCAGATATCTTCTGGCCATACCCCAACTAATCGGATCCAGAGCATTTCCACTGAGCCGCAGTTTGCTCTGTGCATCAATGCTTATGTCAGGAAATTCTTCAATAAACGGTTCGATCAGATGCATAGTATCAGGACCAAGGCCGCCGGCAGCTCCGATGCCCATTTGAGGAAAGTTTTTTCTGATTGCCCTCGCAAATGGGAGGAGACTCTGAGCATCCAGGCCAATGCCTCTTCCCATACTCTTATCGAGGAGAACGCGATGAATTACATCCTCATAATCCCTTAATTTTTCAACAACAACTTGCGGATCGTTATCAGCTTGCTCAAGGGCATTTTTCCCAATTTGGAGAATGACCTCAACATGTTTTCTCGAAGCATGAACTCCGCTTGCAATCATGCCTGGATCGGGCCATACCATATCAAGTTGAATAGCATGAATATTGGTCCCGCCATATAAAATTGCCTGAGAAAGAATTCGAAAGTCTGTCTTGTCGTCGTAGTCTACGTAATGGAGACAGTTATACACTTGATTAGAGTTGAAAATCTCCGGAATTTGCCCTTTGGGCGGAAAAACATCCCGCCACTTGCTGGGAATTCCACAGAAGGTTTTATAACTCATCATGACGCCCACATGCAATTGGCGACTTGATCCTTTTGAGAGGTGACAATTAAAAACACTCAACATTTCTCTCACTTGCCCAAAGCTCGTGAAATCAGCAATGCCGATGTACGGACGCATGATGTACCTCCTTATGACAAGGAACAGTGACCTGTTTATAACCTAGCACTGAGAGAGACAAAAATCAATAAAAAAAGTGGGTTGATATTATCGCACCACTCGCACGTTACAATTTGGCAATAACTTTACTTCCGGTGAAAGGACCATAGAAGAAGGCTTTGGGAATTAAAGTGAGAACCTGGAAAAACGAGAGATTCATAATTCTTTTAGTTTCGGCTTCAAACTCATTTTTGATCGTAGCAATTCCCAATCCAACCCATATAACCAAAACGATGATTATTTCATGCATGGCAGACCTCCTTCTTGGCTTGTTGTACCTTCACAAGGTCGGAAGCGAACACACCTGGTTCGCCGGTTTTCACTCCCTTAAGATAGAGCATCACCTTGCCGCACGGCCATTTAACGATCCATGAGACATGGAATGGCCCTTTTGCGCCGAGGTATTTTTCCAACCCCGCCGACGAATCAGCAAGCGCCACCTCGTCCCCCAGTTCAACGCGGGCACCACCTTGCACAAAAGCCTCAGTTTGTACTTCTAACTTTGTCAAAGGACACCTCCTTCTCCTACGAACGTGGTAGGGAAACTTGTCACCGATATATGTACTCTACCACTGCAGAGCTAAAAATCAAATAAAAAAACCTGAACATGGTGGTATTCAGGATTTACTAGTTACAACAACTTGAGAATTGCTTCATGGATTTTATGGGCAAGCTCTTTGTAGTAATCGGCAATGTGCGCAAGATCAGTAAAGAAGCACGGATGATAAATAAACGTTGTTCCCTGTAATGTGAACATGCCGTTTACTCCCACTTCTTTTTCCAAGGCTGTACGAAAATCAGTACGATACACAATCGCCCGCTTAGTTGAGGTAATTGCAATACCGTATTCTACAGCCGTTCCGCTGTCAGCATCTGAGCCATCAAGACACCCGACATAGATGACCGTAGGATCTTGGCAAAATCTCTTACATTCTTCAACAACGCCCGCAAGGTTAAATTTGCCGTCGGCAAAAAACTTACGCGCTTCTTCTTGAGGAAGAATGACCTTGTGCCCTTTAATTCTCAATTGCGCTGCCAGAAAAACGTTGTGCAACCTTTCACCGGCATTAAACAATCCACCAGCCAAGTAGATAGTCGCCATAGAAGGCCTCCTTTAAGAAAGAACGAAACCGGATTTAACTTACCACTGAGTGGGGTAAAAATCAAATAAACAAGCCTTTAATACGATTCAGTGATTCTTCTGACATCCTCTCCTGTCTAGTAATATAAATCAACGAACGCCCCTTGATGGTTTTTTCTATATTAGACTGAAATGTCTTAACAGAATCAGTTAAGTGACCGTCTTTATCAATTAAAATGACTGGCTCAACAGCAAAAAAGAAAGACATAACTCCTAAAAAGTAAATTGCTTTACCCTCTTTGCTGTCAAATCCATCAACAAGGGTTTTAGAAATATAGCCAACGGCAGACTCTTTATCTTTTACTTCTTCAAATTTTGGATAATAAACCAATTTTCTCCCTTCTGTTAAGCAATCAACTGAATAACCATCTTTTTTAGGTAGATTAGAACGGAATTCATTTATAACCCTTAATTCAACTATACCGTTACTATCTTTAATCCTAACAGTTTCCATAGTTCTAAATTCAGTGATATTTTTTACAATTTCAACAGGGAAAAAATCAATACCAACCCAGGTATTTTTATATGAAATCCTAAATGAAAAAGTGTCAGCCTTTTTATCTGTGTAGAGTTTTTGAAATATCTCAAAACGCTTTTTCTGAGTAGCATCAACCAATCCTTGCGACACATATTTATCAATCATTAGCCCAAGTTTCCTAATATCTTTAAAGACTATGAGTAAATCAATGTCTGAATTTTTATTCACAGCATAGTTTGCTCCCCAAGCATTTGAACCAGAAAGCAATATACCCTCCGCTATATTGCCCATACTTTCAGTAAACTCTTTGGCAATTTTAAGATTTTTATTAGTTAATTCCTCTGAATTCATAAAGTAGATACGATATCTTTTAGTTTAAGTATGATTTCATACTACTTTTATTAAGTGAAAAAGCAACCAAAAATCGCCATTTAGGCGATTTCGGTGCGAACTATACTTACCTGTATACCAATTCTCCTCCGTAAAATTAAGTGAGCTGGATAGTATCTGATGTTAGCACCCATTTCCAGACTACTACCGAACGCTTCTTTATTCCTAATCTAACACTGGAAGAGGCGAAAATCAAATTGAATTAACTCGTAAATTTCAAGGTAGAAATCACAGGTTCCAGCAAGCTTCCTTTAGAAAAAAATATCTCAACTGCTTTATTATTTCTGGATAAGATAATTGTTTGAAAAGTATTCCCCATTTCAGAAGAATATAAGAATTTTTTTCCGGGCACGCCCCCAATTATTATATTATTGATACTTTCACTATATTGAGGATATCTCTTTAACTCTCCTTCTATGGCTTCTTCATAATTTTGAGACGAAAACTCAATTCTCATATATGGGTAGGCTGGATTCTCATAACTTAAATCTCTTGCATATCTTATAATGAAAAAATCTTCATTCTTAAGCTCTGCTACCTCATAATCTGTAGGGTATTTTAACTCAAACCCATACTCGTCGTTTTGATATGTTTTCCAGTTAAAAGTTTCTTCTTGAGTTTGCGGAGTTGAGTTTTGTGTTTGTGGCTTTGTATTGTAATAATTTTGGTAAACAGAAAATCCAATAATTAATAAAATTACCACAACAATTAAGCCTGTTATGAAAATTAGGGTTTTCTTCATAAATTGACTGAGCGGGTGAGGGGAGTCGAACCCCTGTCACAACTTTGGAAAAGTTGGGTAATGCCGTTATACGACACCCGCAAATTTAAATTTGTTTTGTGGCATTCTCTATCCAGCCCATTATTTTTCTATGAAGACCCTTAACTCCTGGTATTATAGTACCACCATTCTTAATACGTAGACTCACTGTTCCATATAATAATTTTCTTTTATTTAATGGTGACTTATTTTTTCTATTATCAATAACAATTTTAGAAAACTGTACTTTTGGTATTTTGGTTTCTTTTGACCAAAAATTCATACTTTCCACTAAATTTGTATCTGGATAAGCATGTATTGCTAATGTGAAATTTTTAGTTTCCAGCTTTAGAAATTTTCTGAACCATTGAATAGCAGTTTTAATAATAACCGGGTCTGAATTTGTTACGCTAACTTGTTCTAAAGACTTTGAACCTTCGCCCATATACAACCCAATCCCAAGCATGAAAAGATCTCTTTCTGATAATAATCCAATATCCTTTTCTGCCTCAGTCTTCATTTTTGCAATATTCTCAAATTTTAAATTTTGTTTATAAAGAGCAGATTTTAATTTTGCTTTTCCTACTTTTTCTAAAACTTCTTGATTAGGTTGAAAGGGTATGAAAGTAAGCCAATTACTCAAAGTGCTTTTAGAGACCCCTGTTTTATCTCTAATTATCGAATAAGAGTAACCTGCATTTCGCAACTTTATAGCTTTCAGTTTTAACGAATTCATTACTACATCATAGCAGAACAACTAGAGGGGTTCAACCATAATCCTGGTGCCCTTGGAGGGAATCGAACCCCCATATACGCCTTAGAAGAGCGTTGTTCTGTCCATTGAACTACAAGGGCATCGGTTAAAATATTATCACGAAATTTTGTCTTTGACAAGCGAGCCTTTTTAGGATATTATTGAAGCCAATCTACGGGGTGTCGTATAATGGTAGTACGTGCGCTTTGGGAGCGTACAGCCTGAGTTCGATTCTCAGCACCCCGAAAAGAAATATGGCGGCCGTAGTGTAGTGGTCTAGCACTGCGCTCTGTGGCAGCGCCAGCGGGAGTTCGAATCTCCTCGGTCGCCCATAATTCAAAAAACGCCCTCGAGGGCGTTTTTTGGTACTAAAAATTCTAAAATTTATCTCGCATATTCTACCACTCTATTCTCCCTGATCACCGTCACCTTAATTTCTCCGGGATATTTAAGCTCTTCTTCAATATTCTGGGCAATTTGCTTTGCCATTTTCTGTACTCCCAAATCATCAACGCGGTCTGCCTTCACAAAGACGCGAATTTCGCGGCCGGCTTGAATAGCGTATGTTTTTTCAACGCCTTCAAACTTGTTGGCGATGTCTTCGAGCGCTTTCAATCGCTGCAAATAATTTTCCAGCGTGTCTTTGCGAGCGCCGGGGCGCGAGCCAGAAATAGAGTCGGCCACGGTTACAATCACCGCTTCTAAGGTGTCGGCTGGATAATCGCCATGATGAGCGCGCATAGCATGAATGACTGCTTCCGATTCGCCAAACTTCTCTAAAATCTTAATACCAATTTCAATGTGGGATCCCTGAATCTGCTGGTCAATGGCTTTTCCAATGTCATGGAACAAGGCACCACGCTTGGCCACCTGGCTGTTTGCTTTTAATTCCTCGGCAATGGCCTCGGCAATTTGAGCTACTTCCATAGAATGCTGCAGTACATTTTGGCCATACGAGGTTCTAAAATGTAACCTTCCTAAAATCTGCACAAGCTTGTCATTGACCCCCAAAATCCCCATGTCGTAAATGGTTTTTTCTCCCGCCTTCTTGATAACATCTGAAATTTCTGCGGTTGCTTCGGCCACTTTTTCTTCAATTTTAGCTGGCTGAATACGTCCGTCCTGAATTAACTTATCAAGAGCAATTTTGGCAATTTGCCGGCGGACTGGGTTAAAACAAGAAATAACTACCGAATCAGGTGTTTCATCTAAGATCAGCTCAACGCCGGTTAAGCGTTCAAAGGCTTTGATGTTTCTGCCTTCTTTCCCGATAATCCTTCCCTTCACATCCTCGCTGGGAATAATAACTGTTGTCGTACTAATTTCCTGGGTATGGGGAACGGCGCATTTTTGAATAGCCAAAGTTACAATTTCTCTGGCACGTGTTTGCAAGGCTTCTTTACCCTGTTCTTCAATTTTTCTCATGCGCTCAACAATATCTTTCTGCGCATCAATTTCCACCAAAGACATGAGTTCTTTTTTGGCATCTTCTCTGGTCAGGCCGGCCACCTTTTCTAATTTTATCTGAGCTTCAGCACGAATAGCATCCAAATCCTCTTTCAACTTTTTTACTTTTTCGCCTTTTTCTTGAAGATCGAGTTCTTTTTTATCAAAGGCATCAATCTTGGAATCAAGAATTTTTTCTCGGTCTAAGAGTACCTGCTCAGTCTTTAAGAATTCTCTCCGACGCTGGTCAATATCTTTTTGGGCTTTTTCAATAATTTCTGCAGCTTTTATTTCTGAGTTTTTTACCAGCTCAGTTGTTTCCTCTTTTACCTGTTGGACTCTTTTTTGGAGTTTTGCCTCCAAAGATCCCGCGCGCTTCTTGGCCAATGACTGACGGGTGTAGTAGCCGACCACACATCCAACAGCCAAGGGGATAAATACTAATGCTACTGTTATAATTATTTGATTCATAAATTTATGAAAATTTCCAATGTACAATATACAATTTACAAACAAATTCTAATACCGAATTTCGAAATTCCAATTTTGGATTTTGGTATTGTTTGTATATTGGAAATTGTCTATTGTGTATTTCCACTAAAACAAGCTCACCAGCTGTGGTGAGCACGTATATGGATATTTTCAAAAGTTTCCGCCTGAAGCGGATCCGCCTTCGGCGGAAGAAGTTAGCAGTTATTTAGTCGAGGTTATCACTTCATCAATCAGTCCGTAGACCTGAGCCTCTTGCGCAGTCATGTAAAAATCTCGATCGGTGTCTTTTTCAACTCGATCAATTGGCTGCCCAGTGTGGTTTGAAAGAATCTGATTGATAGAACCTTTAATCTTGATAATCTGACGCGCTGTGATTTCGATCTCGCTGGCCTGTCCTTGTGCTCCGCCCATGACCTGGTGCAAGAGAATTTCGGCATTGGGTAAAGCAAATCGCTTTCCTTTTGTCCCGGCAGCCAAAATAATAGCTGCCATGGAAGCCGTCAGTCCAATGCAAATGGTGGACACGGGGCACTTTAAGTACTGCATGGTGTCATAAATTGCCAAGCCCGCGGTAACCGAACCCCCAGGACTGTTGATGTACAACTTAATGTCCCGTTTTGGATCCTTTGAAACCAAGTAGAGCATCTGAGCAATAATGACATTGGCATTCATATCCGTTATGGGGCCAGCCAAAAACACTATGCGCTCTTCTAAAAGCCTTGAAAATATGTCATATACGCGCTCGCCGCGCTGTGACCGTTCTACAATAGTTGGAACTATTGGCACTTTTTTTTGTTAATTTTGAGAAAGTTTTTCTAACAATTGAAAAATTTTCTCATTTAATATTGTGTCTTTAGTATACTCTTTGAGGCGATTAATGTCAATTTTCTCCATTTGAGCCGGAGAGTAGTTTTTGACCATTTTATTCATCTCTTCTTCTATTTCTTCTGTGGGTACTTCAATATGTTCTGCATCACTGATTTTGCGCAAAACAAGGTATTGGGTAATGCGTTTTTCAGCGTCTTTTCTGAATGATTTTTTAATTTCTTCTTCTGTTTTCTTGATTGACTTCAAATAGTCTTCCCACCTACTTAGGCGAGGCTCGCCCAGCTCTGGCTGGGCGGCAAACGACGCACCGCTCTGGCTTACTTGCTGCTTTACCCCTTCGAGCATCCGCACTTGCTCTGATTCAATTAAAATTTCCGGCAAGTCAACTGAAACCTTTTCAGCAATTTTTTGTAAAATTTCCCCACGTTTTCTTTGTTTTTCTGCTTCACCTTTTTCTATACCAATCCCTTCTTTTATATTTTGTTTTAAAACAACTAAACTATCGAATCCGCCCATACTTTTAGCAAATTCATCATTAATGTCAGGCAATTCCATTGCCTGAACCGAAAGCATTTTTACTTTAAAAACAGACTCCTTGCCCGCCATGTTATTGGGCGCGTTTTCAGGGAACCTTGCTTTGAATTCTTTTTCATCACCCGCTTTCATCCCCGCCACCTGATCCTCAAAGTCTTTTAAGAATCCTCCCTCACCTAACACAAAGCGGTCTTTGACCAGCTTGCCTTGGTTAATGTTTTCATTTTTGTATTCAATTTCTACAAAATCTTTCTGCGCGGCCGCGCGGTCAACCTGAGAAAACTTGGCCCGGGACTTTTGCAGATACACCAACGCGTCTTCAATTTCTTTTTCCTCAACGGAAATTTCTTGCGCCTTCACTTGCCCAGCAATTTTTTTGTAATCGGGCAACACAAATTCAGGCAGCACCGAAACCCTTACGGTAAAAATAAATGCGGGCCCTTTTGTCCCGATGGCTTCGCCATCGAGGATCCTCGATTCCTTCGGAATCGGGACGATCTTTTTAATCTGCACCTCGGGCGGACTCACCGGCTCTACATTATTCTCATTAACATATTTGGTGTAACTTTCCTTCACCGCTAAGTCTCCAACCTCCATGAGTAAATTTTCCTGCCCAACCTGCTTTTCAACCATTTCTTTTGGCACCGCACCCGGTCTGAATCCATCCATCTTCACATGGGATTTGAGGTGCTCTAAAGCCTTATCAACGTATTTGTTGAACTCCTGTTCATCCAATTCAAAATCAATCTGTACTTGCGATTTTTGTAGTTTTTTAATTTCTGTTTTCATGATTTCACGAACAATGATTAGACTGTTGGAGTAGTTGTCTCTGGATTAGGGTCTTCTGGATAAAATCTATTTTTTTGACTTATTTGGAATTGTTCGGCTTTTTCTTTTA
>Ga0137321_1000006_pt1 | contig 146589 bp, 116 predicted proteins | sample EasRivERMZT399_2_FD_104758 | JGI IMG/M metagenome (GOLD analysis project Ga0137321, IMG submission 104758) | Soil microbial communities from meander-bound floodplain in the East River, Colorado, USA - East River MetaG ERMZT399_2 | ecosystem: Environmental > Terrestrial > Soil > Floodplain ... | reverse complement strand
TTTCTCGTCGCTACCGACGCTTCCCCCCTCCCGGCTCGACGCCTCCAGACCCACCCAACCGCCTCGACCGCTGCGCCCTACCGCCGCTCCCGAGGGCGCTCAGGCAAACTGGGGGTGGGCAAGGACGAACCCCGGTGGAAACACCGAGGCAGATCTAGTAGAGTCGATCTCAGGCCCGGCGTCCGTTGGACGTTGGGCCGTTTGCTTAGCGGCGGTCCAAGCCTCGACATCTAGATGGTGCTTTCCGGGGTCCGTCCAGCGAGGGCCCGCAGGGGGGGGACGCACGGCGAACATGGCGAATCCACAGAAGCACCCGGCGCCACCGCACCGGATCGACGCGTTGGCGCTCGCGACGCTGGGCGGAGTGGTCGCTATCCTGGCGATCTCGGTCTCCAACTGGCGCGAGCTCGACCGCATCGAGGGGACCCTCGGCACCCGCCTCGCGCAGATCGAGACGCGGGTGGGACAGGTCGCGGATAAGGTCGGCCAGGCGCCGGCGGCGCGCCCGGCGAGCGGACCGGACCCGAAGCGGGTTTACACGATCAACACTGCGGCCGCGCCGGCGAAGGGCCCGGCGAGCGCGCCGGTTACGATCGCGGAATTCTCCGACTTCCAGTGACCGTTCTGCTCGAGGGTCGGTCCGACCCTCCAGAAGATCGAACAGGTCTACGGCGACAAGGTGCGGATCGTGTGGAAGCACATGCCGCTGGACATGCACCAGTTCGCGCCTGCGGCGCACCTCGCCGCGGTGGCCGCCCAGAAGCAGGGGAAGTTCTGGGAGTACCATGACAAGCTGTTCGCGAACCAGCAGAAGCTGCAGGTCGACAACCTGCGTCAGTACGCGCGGGAACTCGGGCTGGACATGGACCGGTTCGAGAAGGACCTGGCCGACCTTGCGAACAAGAAGACCGTCGACACCGACAAGGCAGAGGCAGGGGCCCTCGGGGTCACGGGAACACCCGGCTTCTTCGTCAACGGCCGGTTCCTGAACGGCGCGAAACCGTTCGAGGAGTTCGCGAAGGTAATCAACGGGGAGCTGACGCGGCTGAACCTACCCGTGCCGGCAGGGGCAGCGGTGCCCTGAGGCGGGAAGCGGCGCGCCGGGCATCCCCCTCGCGGTCAGGGGACCAGCGCCTTCGCGAGCCGCTGCCCTTCCTCCGCCCGTCCTGCCGCCGCGAAGACGCCGGCGGCGGACGCCCCGAAGGAGGTGATCTCCGGCCGTCGCAGCCACCCGCCGAGCGCGGCGGCGTCGAGGCCGGCACGGATCGCCTCGAGGGAAGCGAGCGCTGCACTGTAACGCTCGACTACGATCATCTTCTTTCCCTGAGCCTGCGCCAGGTCGCCGGCCAGGATCGCGGCCCGCAGGTGATGGTCCTTCTGGCCGATCGCGCTGGCGGCGGCCATGGCCGCATCCGCCTCGGTCAGCGCCTTCGAGCCGCTGCCCGCGGCCGCCTGCAGCGCCGCGAGCGCGAGCCGGGAGGGAGAGATGAGCGGTCGCAGCCCCAGGCGGTCCGCCTCCCCGGCCAAGCGCTCGAGGTCGCGGAGCGAACCGGCGGCCTGCGCCGACGCGAGCTTGGCGATCAGGATCGCACGCCGATCTCGCGACGACTCGGCGGTCGTGACCGCCTCCCGCAGCACCGCCTGCGCGCGCGCTCTCTCCCCCCGCTCGCCCAGGATCGATCCCTGCTCGGTGAGCGCCTCGGCGATGAGCGTGGTGCTCTGGACGGCTCGCGCCTCCTGCACACCCTCATCTATCAGGCGTGTCGCCGCCTCGTAGTCACCTAGCCGGCGTGCAACCCGGGCGCGCTCCGTCGAGATGGCGGCGAGCAGCGCCGGGCTGTCGATTTCCCGTGCAGCCGCCTGCGCCTCGTCGGTCTGTTTCGCGGCGGAGGTATAGTCACCGCGGTCCTCCTGGACAGCCGCGACCCGCAGCGACAACTCCGCGACGCCGTCGGGGCGCTTCACCTGCCGCGCCAGCGTCAGCCCCTCGAGGGCGAGCTTCAGCGCCGCGTCGTAGCGTCCCTGGTACTGCTCGAGAAGGGCCAGGTCGGTGAGCGACCGAAGGATGTCCCACGAGTCTCCAACCTGCCGCCGCTTCGCAAGCGCCTCCTGCTGCAGCAAGAACGCCTGCGCGTAGTCACCGAGCACCCCGTTGATCGAAGCGACGTTGCTGAGGCCCAGCGCCAGGCTCGCCATATCGCCGCTCTCGCGGACCAGATTCAACGTCTCCTGGTATGCGCCCAGCGCTTCCTCCGGCCGCCCGGCGTTCTGGAGGATGTCCCCGAGGTTGGAGTAGGAGATCGCCAGACGGTCCTGGTCCTTCATCTCCGTGTTCAACGCCACCGCTCCTCGCGCCGAGGCGATGGCCTCGTCGAAGCGTCCCTGGTTCAGCTGGATCAGGGCGATGTTGCTCAGCGTCGTGGCAACGCCGCGTTGGTCTCCGATCTTCTGGCGCAGCTCGAGCGCCTCGCGATAGTTACGCAGCGCGTCGTCGTTCTGTCCGAGGGCGTTATAGGCGTTGCCGATACCGTTCAGTACCGCGGCGCGGCCCTCGTCATTGCCGCTCTCCGCGTGCAGCGCAAGGGTGGCCTGGAGCGCCTGCAGCCCCTCGGCAGTCTTCCCCAGCATCACCTGCGCCCGCCCTAGCGAGAAGCGCGCGTCGGGGTGTCGCGGGTCAAGCTCCACCGCATGGGCGTACGACGCCTCCGCCTCGGCGAGATCCCCCTTCTCCTCCTGCGCCGCGCCGAGGTCGAGCCACACCTCGGCATTGTTGGGCACCTTGTCGGCGGCCGCCCGGTACGCCTCGACCGCCGCGTCGAGGTCGTTCCCCAGGCGGGCATCCACCGCGCGAACCTGCAGCGCCTCGAGCGACGTCGCGTTGCGCAGGTCCTGGGAGGCGTGCTGCGCCTCGGTGCGCGCCTTGTCGGCGAAACCCAGTCGGTCGTACGCCTCCGCCAGATGCGCCCGGGCGCTGGCGAACCCGGGGTCGGCCACGAGCGCCTCCTCCAGGCGCTGCGCGGCCTCCTGGTTGTTGCCCGATCGCGCCAGGGCAATTCCCTCTTGATGGAGGCGGAGCGCCTCGACCGAGCGCGTCCCGGCCTCCGCCTCGTCCTCGGAGCCCTCGCCCCAGCCCGCCGCCACACCAAGCTCCGCGCGGATCGCCTGCCCGAGTTCATCCACCATGGTGAAGAGCGCGTCCTCGCCGCGCCCGTTGACCTGCAGCCCCGGACCAGGGGTCACTCCGTTTGCGCCGACGTGCTGCACGCTCGCCTCGATCCGGTATTGCTCACCGGCGCGGAGCAGCTTGCCCACGAGCACCTGCTCGACCCCGAGCAGGCGTGACAGGCGCTGCACTCCCTCGGCGCGTGCCGAGCCTCCCGCCTCCAGTCCAAGCAGCTCGATCGCCTGGTCGATGCGCTCGCTACCCACCAAGCGCAGCGCCTTCGCCTGCTGCAGCTCGCTGCGCAGCAGGTCGGGCAGCCCGGTGCGAACCCAGTCGAAGCGGGGATCGCCCGTGCCGTTCTCGAACGGCAGGACCACGAGCGACGCCTTCACGGGGGGGGGAGGCGCGGCGGCGCGCTCCGCCTGCCAGGTCTTCCAGCCCCAGACCCCGGCGGCAACCACCCCCACAACGACGCCCAGCACGGCGGCGGCGCGCAGCAGGAACGCCGGCCGCAGCATGCGCCGCACCGCGGTCCGGGCCCGGCGGCGGCGCAGGTCGTGGAGGATCTCGGCGGCGTTCTGGTAGCGCAGCTCGACGCTGCGGGCCATGCAACGCGCCACAACCGAGGAGAGCCAGGGCGGAACCCCCGGTGCCTGAGCCCGCACCCGCGGCGCGTCCTCGTGCACCCGCTTCGCGAGGATCGACAGCGCGCTGTCGGCGCGGAACGGCAGCGCCGCGGTGAGCATCTCGTACAGGATGACGCCGAAGGCGTAGAGGTCGCCGCGGTGATCCGGCGTTTCACCTCGCGCCTGCTCGGGGGACATGTAGTCGATCGTCCCGAGGATCGCCCCCGTCTGGGTCATCGTGTCGCCGGTGTCGAGCGAGCGCGACAACCCGAAGTCTGCGATGTAGGTGTTCCCCTCCTCGTCGAGCAGGATGTTCTGCGGCTTGAGGTCGCGGTGGACGACGCCGGCGTCGTGCGCCGCCTGGAGCGCCTCGCAGATCTGGATTGCGAGCGGCACGACCCGATCGACCGGGAGCGCCCCCTCGCGCCGGATCAGGGCGCTGAGCGTCTCCCCCTCGACGTAGTTCATCGAGATGTAGGAGAGGCCATCGCTCTCCTGCAGATCGTGGATGCGCAGGATGTGCTTGTGAGTTATCCGGCTCGCCAGCAGGATCTCGCGCCGGAACCGCTCCAGGATCCCCGGGATGCGCAGCATCTCCGGCCGGATCACCTTCAGGCCGACGTCCCGCTCGAGCGTCAGGTCCCGCGCGCGGTAGACCACTCCCATGCCGCCCATCCCGAGGACGGAGACGATCTCGTAGCGGTTCCCGAGGCGCGCGCCGGGCTGCAGCGACTCCTGGGTGGCCGCCATCGCCGCCGCCCCGGCGACCGGCAGGACCGTTCCCGCGGAACTCCCGACCTCCCCCGCGGGGTTCCCCAGCGTCGCGGGCGCGGCCGGGCGGGCGGCGCCGATCTGGGTAGGCGCGATCGTGCCGCCCGAGAGCGATCCGCCGCAGCGGCTACAGAAGGAGGAATCAGACGGGTTGGGGTTCCCGCAGGCGGGACAATTCATCGCCGACATGCTAGCACCCCGCCGCCTGGAATTCGAAGCACGGACTGGCGGTTCTCGGGGGCACGGCAGAATGGCAGAATGGGGCCCCACTCCGGGGGCCCCACTCCGAGCCTGCGGAGCAGGCGAGGGAGCACGGCCCCGCGGGCCGTGCGTTCGTGGGGAGCGCAGGGCGTTCGTGGGTAGAGCGGATGGAAGGAGAAGGCTCATGAATATCGTAGTCTCGGGGGCCAGCGGCCTGGTCGGATCCGCGTTGACGGCGGAGCTGACGGCAGCGGGGCATGGCGTGACGCGGTTGATCCGCTCCGCGGCAGTGGCAGGGAAGGCGGGCATCGGCTGGGACCCATCTCGGGGGCCCCACGAGCCGCAGCGCCTCGAGGGGATCGACGCCGTCGTCCACCTGGCGGGAGCGGGCATCGCCGCGGGACGCTGGACCGCCGCCCGCAAGGAGGTGATTCGCGCCAGCCGCGTGGACGGGACGCGCACGCTGGTCGCGGCGCTCGCCTCGCTGCGGCGCCCCCCACGCGCCTTGCTCTGCGCCTCCGCGGTCGGCTTCTACGGGGACCGCGGGGATCAGGTGCTCGGCGAGGAAAGCCTCCCCGGGACCGGCTTCCTGGCGTCGGTATGCCGTGCCTGGGAAGAGGCGGCCAGCCCCGCCGAGGCGGCCGGGATCCGGGTCGTCAACCTGCGGTTCGGCGTGGTGCTGAGCCGTGACGGGGGGGCGCTGCCGAAGATGCTGCTCCCGTTCCGCCTCGGCGTCGGAGGGAAGATCGGTTCGGGCGCGCAGTACATGAGCTGGATCGCGATCTCCGACGCGGTTGCGGCGATCCGGCACCTGCTGGACCGCTCCGAGGTGCGGGGGGCGGTCAACCTCGTGGCGCCCCGTCCGGTCACCAACCTGGAGTTCACCAGGGCCCTGGGACGGGCGCTCGTGCGCCCGACCGTAGTCCCGTTGCCCGCCCCGGTCGCTCGCCTCGCGTTCGGCGAGATGGCGGACGAGATGCTGCTCGCCAGCACTCGCGCCGAGCCGGTGCGCCTGCAAGCCTCGGGGTTCCCGTTCCGCTACCCGGACATCGACGCCGCGCTCGGGGAGCTGCTGCACCCGGGACGCCATTGACCGCGGCACGCGGGTGGTGTCTACTACCGCGCGCTCGCTCCCGGGCCTCGAATCACGCGCCTCCCGCGTGCGCAGCGCGGGACCGCGGCGCCCGGTGGCCCCCGCCCGGGCGGCCCAGGCGACGAGGGGTTCTCCAGAAGGATGCCTGACCGCAACGAACGGACGCGCGCCCCGGGGCCGTTCACCCCTCTCCTGCGGCGCAAATCGCTCGACCAGATCCTCTCCGACGCCGCCAAGCCCGAGCTGCAGCTCCGCCGCGCGCTCGGACCGTTGCACCTGACGCTGCTCGGGATCGGCGCGATCATCGGCGCCGGGATCTTCGCCACCGTCGGGACCGCCGCGGCGGGGGATGCGAACCGCCCGGGGGCCGGGCCTGGCCTCATGCTGTCGTTCGTCATCACCGCCGTGGTCTGCGGGTTCACCGCGCTCTGCTACGCCGAGTTCGCCTCGATGGTGCCGATCTCCGGCTCCGCCTACACCTACTCGTACTCCACCCTCGGAGAGATGGTCGCCTGGATCATCGGCTGGGACCTGATCATCGAGTACGCGGTCGGCAACATCGCGGTCGCGATCAGCTGGGCCAACTACTTCAAGACCCTGCTCAAGGGGTTCGGGCTCCATATCCCCGACTGGCTGTCGATGGACTACCGGACGGCCGCCAGGTTCGTGGACGCCGATGGGGTCCAGACCGTGTTCCGGGACGCGCCGCGGATCCTCGGGGTGCCGGTGGTGCTGAACGTGATCGCCGTGGGCATCGTGGCGGCGATCAGCTTCATCCTGATCTGGGGGATCCGTGAGAGCGCGCAGTTCAATGCGGTGATGGTCGGGATCAAGATCGTAGTGCTGATGTTCTTCATCGGCATCGGGCTGTACTGGGTGAAGCCGGAGAACTGGATCCCGTTCGCTCCGAACGGGTGGGCGGGGATCTCGGCCGGTGCGGCGATCGTCTTCTTCGCCTACATCGGGTTCGACGCGGTGTCGACGGTCGCGGAGGAGGCGCGGGAACCGCAGCGCACGCTGCCGATCGGCATCTTCGCGTCACTGGCGATCTGCACGGTCTTCTACGCCGTCGTCTCCGCTGTCTTCACCGGATTGATCTCGTATCCGGATCTCACCGCCAAGCTCGCGAGCGAGCAGGCCGAGCCGCTGACGATGGCGCTCGAGCACGCCAGCGCGAATCTCGGCTGGGCCATCGGGATCGTCGCCTTCGGGTCGGTCGTGGCCCACACCGCCGTCCTGCTGGTGTTCCAGCTGGGGCAGACGCGCATCTTCTTCTCGATGGCCCGCGATGGCCTCCTACCCGCCGCCTTCAAGAAGGTGCATCCGCGTTTCCGCACCCCGCACCTCTCGACGATGCTCACCGGCGCCTTCGTGGCGGTGTTCGCCGCGGTCGCCAGCCTCGACGAGATGGTCGATCTGACGAACATCGGCACCCTGTTCGCTTTCATCCTGGTGTGCATCGGGACGATTCTGCTGCGGATTCGCGAGCCGGAGCGTCCCCGTCCATTTCGCGTGCCGTCGGGATGGGGGTGGGCCGCGGCGCTCTACGCGGCCTTTGCGGCGTGCACGCTGCTCTTCACGATCCCGGCCATGGGTCGCGCGGTGTTGCTGGTCGTCGCCGCCGCGCTGTTCGCGGCCTGCCGCCGGCACATCTTCCCGACCCTCGGGATCCTGTCGTGCCTGTATCTCATCTACTACCTCCCGCCGACTTCGTGGCTGCGCTTCGCCGCGTGGCTCAACTTCGGGTTCGCGATCTACCTCGCCTTCGGCTCGGTCTACAGCCGCTTGACCGGGCGCGACGTGACGGAGGGGACGACGGCCCGGCACGACCTGCAGACCGCGTTTGCCGGGGCGCTGATGGCGATCGCCGGGACCGCGATGCTGATTCTGACGCGCGGGCTCGATCTGTACCTGCTGGCGTACACCGCCGCCGGCGATCTCCCATGGACGGACCGCGCCGCGGCGGGGATCACCGCGCTGGCGCAGCCGGGGCCCTGGCTCGAGGTGTCGTGGTTCCTGGTCGTGCCGCTCGCGGTGAACGGCCTCTACGTCTGTCCCACCGCACTCAGGCGCTGCCTGCGATCGCGACGGCAGGGCGGCTGGGAGAGTTCCGTGGCCTTGCCGGCGTTCGTCGTCGGCGCCTCGGGTCTGCTCCTCGCCGCGACCATCGCCTACCTCGGATCGCTGCTGGTGAACCGCCTCGTCTGAGCGCTCGCAGCTTCGCGCGACCGCACCCCCGCCGACCGCGTAACACGGTCAGGTGATTCTCTCCCCCGAGCGCGGGATGACACGCGCGTCCGAGCGCGATCTCGTGCATTTTTTCCTTGACGCACTGCTTTTTTTCAGGTATCCAGGGGGCCTCTCAAAAGTTACCGGTGGGGCGGTGGGCGCCCTGGGGAGGGCGCCCGCTCGCACCCGGGATGGTTTTCGAGGAGGCCACCGGGGCTGCGTGCGCGGCGGACTTGGGGCGCTGCAGTACGTCGATTCCCCGTCCGTGCACCTGCCTCCCACCTCCAGCCAACACCACTCACGGTCGATGAAGGGGGATCCGTCATGCTGCTCGCGTCTCGCGCCCGGAAGCTGCTGCTGCTCGCTCTCACAGTTGCGCTCGCCTCATGGATTCTGAGCGGACCGCTCGGGTCCAGCCCTGGAAACGGCGGTGGTAACGGCGGACGCGGAGGCGGCTACGCCCCGTACGTTCCAGGCGAGGTCCTGATCAAGTTCAAGGCCAGCGCCGGGCCGAACGAGCGCGCCAACATCCGCGCGCAGATGAACGCGCAGAAGGTCCACGGCTTCCGGAGCGGCGCCGAGCACTGGCGCCTGGGCCACGGTCGCGACACCGAGCAGACCATCGCCCAGTATCGCGGGAATCCCCACGTCGCCTACGTCGAGCCGAACTACCTCATCAGCATCGAGACGGCGCCGAACGACCCGCGCTACCCCGAGCTGTACGGGATGAACAACACCGGCCAGACCGGCGGGACCAGTGGCGCGGATATCGACGCCGAGCGCGCCTGGAACGTCAGCACCGGCAGCTCGTCGGTGATCGTCGCGGTGATCGACACCGGCGTGGATTACAACCACCCCGATCTCGCCGCGAACATCTGGACGAACCCGGGCGAGACCGCCGGCAACGGCATCGACGACGACGGGAACGGGTTCATCGACGACATTCATGGCTGGGACTTCGCCAACAACGACAATGACCCGTTCGACGACAATGGCCACGGCTCCCACTGCTCGGGGACCATTGGGGGCGTAGGCGACAACGCGGTCGGCGTCGCCGGAGTCAACTGGGATGTCAGCATCATGGGCGTCAAGTTCCTGAGCGGCGGCGGCTCCGGCTCGACCGCCGGCGCAATCTCCTCGGTTGACTACGCCACCATGATGGGCGTCGACATCATGAGCAACTCGTGGGGCGGCGGCGGCTTCTCGCAGGCGCTGCTCGACTCGATCAACGCTGCCGCGGCGGCGGACATCGTCTTCGTCGCGGCGGCGGGCAACGACGGCACGAACAACGACACGAGCCCCCACTATCCCTCCAACTACGACGCCCCTAACGTCATCTCGGTGGCGGCGACGGACCACAACGACGCCAAGGCGTCGTTCTCGAACTATGGCGCCACCACCGTCGACCTGGGCGCGCCCGGGGTGAACATCCTGAGCACCACTCCCGGCAACACCTACAGCGTCTTCAGCGGCACCTCGATGGCGACGCCGCACGTCTCCGGCGCCTGCGCTCTCATCCGCGCCGTGTCGCCGGGGATCAGCGCCGTGAACCTGAAGCAGGTGCTGCTCAACTTCGCCGACGACGTGCCGAGCATGGCCGGCATCACCGTGAGCGGTGGCCGCCTGAACGCCTTCTTCCCGATCGCCGACCCGGATAGCACCCCCCCCGGGTTCGTGGACGACCTGGCGACCGAGACGCCCACCAGCAACTCGATCTTCCTGCGCTGGACGGCCACCGGCGACGACGCTGAGGTCGGCACGGCGTCCTCATACGACCTGCGCTACTCGACGGCGCCAATCGACGAGGGGAACTTCGCGGCGGCAACCCCGGCCGCGGGGACTCCCAGCCCCGCAACGAGCGGCACCGTGCAGACGATGGAGGTGCTCGGCCTCGACCCCAACACCACCTACCACTTCGCGCTGGTGGTGAAGGACGAGTGGGGCAATGCCGGAGCGCTCAGCAACGTCCCCTCCGGGACGACCCTGCCCGCGCCGACCTTCGCTTCCTCGCCGGACTCCTTCTCGGCCTCGCTCCTCACCGGCCAGACGGCGACCCGCGCGCTGACCCTCCAGAACGCCGGCGTCGGCACGCTCGACTGGCGGATCCCGCTCCCCTCGGTGAGCGGCCCCACGGTCGTGCAGGGCGAGCCGCTAGTTCTGGGCAAGGACGATCCCGACCCCCGGGTTGGCGCGCCGGTGCTGAACGGCTTCGGCGGCCCGGACGTCTTCGGCTACCGCTGGATGGATAGCGACGAGCCGGGCGGCCCCACCTTCAGCTGGAACGACATCGCGCTGACCGGGACCCCGATCGCCGAGCTGAACGGCGACGACCAGACCTCGGCCGCGATCCCGCTCGGGTTCAACTTCTCGTTCTACGGCACCACCTTCGACTCGGTGCGGGTGTCCACGAACGGCTGGCTGAGCTTCACCAGCTCCGCGACGTCGTACTCGAACCAGGCGCTGCCGAACTCGGCGGCGCCGGAGAACCTGATCGCCGCCTTCTGGGACGATCTGCACTTCCGCGGCGCGAACCGGGCGGTCTACCAGGCGTCCGGCGGCAGCTTCATCGTCCAGTTCACCAACGTCGACCGCTATGCCACCGGGTCGAACCTGACGTTCCAGGTCGAGATCAACACCAGCGGCGAGATCCTCCTGCGTTACCTGACGCTGACCGGCGTGGTCAACGACGCGACCGTCGGCATCCAGAACGCGACCAAGACGGACGGACTCACGGTCGCCTTCAACACCGCCTACCTGCACGACAGCCTGGCGGTGCGCATCGCAGCGGTGCCCCAGTGGCTCTCCGCCACCCCGACCTCGGGCCGGCTGTTCGCCGGCCAGAGCGCGAACATCACGCTCGACATCGACGCCGCGGGGCTCGACGGCGGCGTCTACGAAGGCAACGTCTTCGTGCAGACGAACGATCCGCTGCAGCCGACCGTCCCGCATCCGGTGACGCTCACGGTCACGGGCGCGCCTTCGGTCGCGGCAACGCCGGACTCCCTGGACTTCGGCGACGTCTACGTCGGCTACCCCGAGGCGCTCACGTTCCAGGTGAGCAACACGGGCACCGGCATCCTCACGGTGAGCAGCATCACCTCCGGGGATCCGCGCGTGACAGTCACGCCGAGCGCCTTCGCCGTCGCGGCCCATGCCAGCCGCACGGTGACGGCCACCTTCACGCCGACCGCTCCGGCGTTGCTCGCCAGCAGCCTGACCGTCAACAGCGACGGCGCGAACGCACCGGCGCTGTCGGTGGCGCTGGCAGGGAACGCGCTCGCGGCTCCGACGCCGCTGGTCGCCCCGGATTCGTTCAGCGAGACGCTCTACACCGGCGGCCTCGTCAACCGCAACCTGCGCCTGACGAACACCGGCGGGAGCACCCTCGCGGTGACGCTGTCCACCGATCTCGGCTCCGTGAGCCAGACGGGCGACGACGTCGGCATCCTGCGCGCCGGCGGTCCCGACGCCTTCGGGTACCGTTACAAGGACAGCGACGAGCCGGGCGGACCGGCGTTCGAGTTCGTCGACATCAGCGCCACCGGGACGACGATCAGCTTCAGCTCGGCCGATGACGCGATCAGCGCGGCCATCCCGATGGGGATGAGCTTCCCGTTCTACGGGGGCAGCTTCTCGTCGCTGAAGGTTTCCACCAACGGCTGGTTGACCTTCGACACAACGGACACGAGCTTCCGGAGCGGCAACGTCGGCCTGCCCTCGACCTCGATGGCAAGGAACGCCATCGCGCCGATGTGGGACGACCTGCACCTGCGCACCGGCAACGTCAAGTACAAGCTCGACGCCGGCAGGTTCATCGTCCAGTACACCGGCATCGGCAAGTACCTGCCGTCCAGCGGCCAGAACTTCACGTTCCAGACCGTGCTCTACCCGAGCGGCAAGGTCCGGATGAACTACCAGACCATGACCGGCACGCTCAACCAGTGCACCATCGGCCAGCAGGACAATTCGCGCCTGGTCGGGCTGCAGGTAGTCCGCGATGCGGCCTACCTCCACAACAACCTGTCGATCGAGTACTTCCGCATTCCGGACTGGCTCGAGATCAACCCGAAGACCGGGACGATCCCGGCGGGTGGGTTCCAGGACTTCACCGTCACGTTCAACGCCGGCGACTCGGGCGATCGGCTGTTCACCGGCGCCGTCAAGATCAACACCAACATCCCGACGCTGGTGACCGTCCCCGCGACGCTGCAGGTGCTGGGAGTCGCGGACGTGGCGACGGCCCCCGCCGCGATCGCCTACGGCACGCGTTTCCTCGGCTACCCCGCGCTGGCGCAGCTCTCCGTCCTCAACGCCGGCACGGCCGATCTGACCGTCACCTCGGTCACGAGCAACGACTCCGCGCTCACCATCGAGGAGCCGCCCGGCGCCCAGGGGGTGTTCGTGATCCCGGCCGGCGGGAGCGTGCTCTACAACCTGCGCTGGTTCCCGACTCTCGCGGGCCCGCTGAACGCGATCATCGCGGTCCAGAGCGACGATCCTGACGAGGCCCTGGTCAATGTCCCGGTCACCGGCAACGCGCTTCCGGCCCCGATCCTGGGTTACTCTCCGGGGTCATTCTCCGGGAGCCTGTTCTCGGGCGAGGTGGCGCCGCCGCAGACTCTGATGCTCACCAACACCGGCGGCAGCGACCTCAGCTACACCCTCGGAGTGAGCCTGACCAACGCCAACGTCGTCCCGATCGAGACGAAGGCGCTCGCCAAGGGGGAGGAGCCGGCGGAACATGGCGGACCGGTCGCCCTCGGCTTTGGTGGCCCGGACAACTTCGGCTACCGCTGGAAGGACTCCGACTCCCCCGGCGGTCCGGCGTTCGACTGGGTGGACATCTCGGCAGTGGGCACGCCGATTACCACGTTGACGGGCGACGACCAGGGTTCCGGGCCGCTCACCCTCGGCTTCGACTTCCCGTTCTACGGGAACGTGTTCAACAGCCTGCGCGTCAATACCAACGGCTGGCTGAGCTTCACGAGCACGATCACGAGCGGGACGAACGCCTACAGCAACGCTAGCCTGCCGACCGGAGGAACCTCGTACCCGGAGAACCTCCTCGCCCCGTTCTGGGACGATCTTGACTTCCGCGGCACCGAGCACGCGAAGTACTACTACGACGGCACGCGGTTCATCGTCCAGTTCAGCAACGTGGACCGGCACACGACGCCGGTCTCGGACCTCACCTTCCAGGTGCTCCTCTACCCGAACGGCAAGATCGTCTATCAGTACCTGACGATGACCGGTGGGCTGGACAGCGCCACCATCGGGATCCAGAACGCCACCCGGGCGGACGGCCTGACCACCGCTCACAACCAGGCGTACGTCCACAACAACCTGGCGATCCAGTTCCTGCCGATCGCCGAGTGGCTGAAGGTCTCGCCGTCCTCGGGGACGATTCCGGCGAACGGCGGCACGCAGGCGATCGAAGTCGTGCTCGACGCGACCGAGTTGATCGGTGGCCTCTACGTCGGCGGCCTGACGCTCGTCACCAACGACCCCGTCAACGCGCGGGTGGATCTGCCGGTCTCCCTGCAGGTGACGGGCTTCCCGGCGATCACGGTGACGCCGGCGTCGCTCGACTTCGGGACCGTCTATGTCGGCCTGAGCAGCCCGGCGCAGACGCTGACGATCAAGAACACCGGCACCGACGTGCTCAATGTCGGAATCTTCTATGAGGAGTGGGCGTGTCTCTCGATTTCCGACACGTCACCGTTCTCGCTCGCTCCCGGACAATCGCACACGATCCAGGTGGTCTTCAGCCCGATGACCGACGGGCCGATCACCCGCTCGCTCACGTTCATTAGCAACGCCACCAACAACCCGACCCTGACGGTGCCGATTACCGGCGAGGGGCTGTTCCCGCCGATCGCGGGGCTCGCCCCGGCGTCGCTCGAGGTGGCGCTGCCGCCGAACGGTTCCACGACCCGCTCGCTGCAGGTCTGCAACACCGGCGGCAGCGACCTCGCTTGGGACCTGTCCGTGCAGCTCTTGTCGGTTCTCGGTGCTCCCGTGCCGTACCCGGCCCTCGACCTGGGCAAGGAGGACGTCGATCCGCGCCCGGGCATCCTCGGCAACGGCGGCCCGGACGCCTTCGGCTACCGCTGGAAAGACTCCGACGAGCCGGGCGGTCCGGCCTTCGCCTGGGTGGACATCAGCGGCGTCGGCACGCCGGTCACCTTCCCGTCGGATGACGACAGCACCTCCGGGCCGGTGGCGCTTGGTTTCAACTTCCCGTTCTACGGCAGCCAGTACGCGCAGCTCTGGCTGTCCACGAACGGCTGGGCCTCGTTCACGACGCCGACCAGTTCCTCCCTCACCAATGCCCCGCTGCCGGGCACGGGCGGGCCGCCGAATCTTCTCGCCTTCCTGTGGGATGACCTGCACAAGCGGTCGGGAACCGTCTACACGCACTACGACGGGACCCGGTTCATCGTGCAGTACCAGAACTGGGGGCGGTTCTCTCCCGCCACCGGGCAGGATTACACCTTCCAGATGATCCTCTACCCGGACGGGCGCATCGTGTACCAGTACCTCACGATGAACGGCCTCCTCGACAGTTCCACCCTCGGCATCCAGAACGCCGCGCGTGACACCGGGCTCACGGTCGTCTACAACGCGGCGTACCTCCACGACAACCTGGCGGTCGAGTTCTACAAGGTGCCTGACTGGCTGATCGTGAGCCCCGACTCCGGGACGACGGCGGCGGGCGCCTGCACCGCGGTGACGGCGCTGCTGAACTCGACGGGACTGGCGGACGGCGATCACGATGCCATCCTGGAGCTCAGCTCGAACGATCCGTTCCATGGCAGCCTCGAGACGCCGGTGCTGCTGCACGTTGGCGAGGTGCTGCTCACTTACCTCGAGGTCGAGCCACAGTCGGTGAACCTCGCCTCCAACGGCAACACGATCAAGGCGACGCTGCAACTCCCGTTACCGTACGACCCGCATGACGTGGTCATCTCCACGGTCTCGATCAACGGGACCCTCTTCGCCGACCCCTCGCCAGTCTCGTTCGCGGACACGACCGGGGATGGAATCGAGGAGATCATCCTCAAGTTCGACCGCAGCGCGTTCCAGGGGCTGATCCCGGAGGGGGACGACGTGGTCGTGACGGTCACCGGCGAGATCCGCGACACCATCTGGTTCCGCGGCACCGACACCGTCCGGGCAATTCACCCGCGGGTGACGGCGGCGAACGGCGGCGAGTACCTGATTGCCGGTCAGCCCGCCACCTTCACCTGGGTGCCTCCGTCCGGCCTGACGGACGAGGTCAGCTACGACATCATCCTCAGCCGCGACGGCGGCGCCACGTGGGAGAACGTGGCCTCCGGCCTGATGGGCTCGTCGTACACCTGGACCGTGACGGGTCCGTCGACCTCCCAGGCGCTCATTCGCGTGTTCACGCTCGACCAGCGCGGAATCACGGGGTACGACACCAGTGACGCGGGCTTCAGCATCGCCGCCTCGCTGCTGCCGCCGAACGGCGCGTTCGATCTGCACCTGGAGGCCGACGCGACCGACCTGATCCTGCAGTGGAAGCGGCCGGTGCCGGACCTCCTCCACGGGCCGGTGGCGTGGTATCGGATCTACCAGGCGAGCTCGCCGCAGGGTCCGTTCGACGAGATCGCCGAGGTGACGGGCGAGACTCTTCGCGACCCGCATGCCAACCACACGGGTGCGCGAGTGCTGTACTTCAAGGTCGTGGCAGGCAACGCGGCAGGCCCGGCAGCCGACTAGCCGCCTGCGATCCTGAGCCCGAGCAGCCCGCCCCCCTTGCCGGGGGGCGGGCTTTTTTTCGCCCTCGCCTCGGGTCCGGCTGGCTCCTGCGTTGCGATCCTGGACGACCGAACCCCGTTGCAAGCAGAAACCGCTTGTCCAGCAAGGCTTTCGGGGTATATACTGAGAGGGTTCCGATCCTCGCAGTCGTCGAGCAGGTGTCCCGCCGGAGGCGGACGGGCACGTTTCTGTCTGGAGCAAGCTCCGGGCGGTTGGGAGACTCACCGATGAACCGCAGCCGCAACTCTCTCCTCTGCAGCCTGATGGCTGCCCTCCTATTGGTGGTAGCGACGGAATCGCGGGCAGCCTCGCTGACCGCCTATTCGACGGAGGCTGCGTTCTTGAGCGCTCTCGACCCTGCGCTCCTGCAGGTCTCGGAGAACTTCGACGGGTTCGCGGCCGGCACCATCCTGACGACCCAGATCCCCGGGATGGCGTTGAGCTCACCCAATGCCACGGCCCCCGGCTACGTGCCGATTCAGGTGGCGGACCTGCCGGGGGCGGTCAGCCCGCCTCATGTGCTCGCCGGCGGCCTCGTCTCAGCGAAGACGGCTCGTCAGACGATCGTCATGGACTTCCCGCTCCCGGCTTCGGCCCTCGCCTTCTACGTCATCGCCCAGAGCCCCGTGCTGCGTCTGGTGTCCGTCCAGTTCGAGTTCACCGACGGGACATCGCTCGTCCGGTCCGTGGACGACGTCGACGGCCGGAATCGGCCGGAGGAGTTCTTCGGCGTCACGGCGGACACTCCTTTCCACCGCGTCACGATCACCTCGAACGAGCAGTCGGGGGGGGTGTTCCAGGAGTTTGGCGGCCTCGACAATCTCCGCTTCGCCGTCAGTGACGGCGAGGCGCCGCTGTGCAGCGGCAACCCCGTGCTGGTAGGCGACCAGATCGGCGTGAACGGGATCGGGCGCGACGACCGCCCGGGGGACTCCGGCGTCGCCGTCGTGGCGCTCGGGCCAGGTTCCACGAACCTCGCCCTCTCCGTGGACCCGTTCGACCCAGGGGCACCGGTCGCGACGTTCCGCGTCGAGCCGACCGACAACGGCCTCGCGGCGCAGGGGACGGTGGTGGTGAGCGACGGCGCCGGTAACACTTGCTCGCTCTGCCTCAACTTCAAGAACCTGCCGCCCGGCCCGACCTTCGCCGAGATCCTCTGCTGCGCCGACGGGATCAACTTCCAGGTGAACAACCCGGACCCGACCCCTCCAGGCCCCTCGTTCTGCAGCACGAGCCCGTTTGGACCCGACCAGCCGGCGCTGCCGCCGGGGTACGAGCCCTCCTCGGCGCTCGACCCGTGGCCGTGCGCCGTGCTCACCATCGACTCCCCCATCTCGGGGCTCACCGAGATGATCCTGAAGAAAGACGGCGACTTCGACCCGCGCCTGCGCATGCTCTACTCGCACTTCGACGGCGCGGGGTTCCCGCCGTTCTCCGACGTGACCGAATCGGTGATCCCGATCCTCGACGTGATCCCGGACCCGACGCGCCTGTCGGGGAAGGTGCAGTGGTCGACGGTGAAGGTCGCCTGCGCGATCAGGGCGGAGACCTGCAACGGCCTCGACGACGACGGGGATGGCCTCATCGACGAGGGGCTGCCGGTGGGCGACTTCGGCATCGACGCGGATCTGGACGGGTTCTTCCTGTGCGCTCCCCCTGCGGTGGCGTCGGACTGCAATGACGGGAACGCCGCGATCAACCCGGCGGCAAGCGAGACGTGCAACGGCCTCGACGACGACTGCGATGGCACCGCCGACGAGGGGAACCCCGGCGGGGGCGTGGGGTGCACGGTCGATGGGCAGCTCGGGGTCTGCGCCAATGGAGTCACCGAGTGCTTTGAAGGGGCCCTGCGCTGCACCCAGACCGTCTTCCCGGAGGCGGAGGCGTGCGACGGGCTCGACAACGACTGCGACGGCAGCGTCCCCGCGGACGAAGCCGATGGCGATGGTGACGGCTTCCGTGGCTGCGCCGGCGACTGCGATGACGCCGATGCGGCGGTCTTTCCGGGAGCCTCCGACATCTGCGACGGACGCGACAACGACTGTGACGGGAGCGCCGACGACGGCAACCCGGGCGGCGGCATTCCCTGCGGCACGACCGACGTGGGGGCGTGCGAGTTCGGGGTGACGGCCTGCTCCGGTGGCGCCATCGTTTGCCTGGGGAACGTGGAACCCGTGCCGGAGGCTTGCGGAGACGGGATCGACAACGACTGCGACGGCACCCTCGACGAGGGGGTCCAGGTGGTGGCCGTCTGCACCATCTCCCCGAGCAACCTGAACGTGCAGTCGGTCTCGAGCTCGTTCCAGATCAGTCTCTCCTCGCTGACGAACGTCTGCCAGGCCTCCGCGCCGGCGGCGCTCGACCTGAGCCGGATCACCGCAGCGCACATCTCGCGGGCCGGCGGCCAGGTGCTCCCCGATCCGGCGTCACTTGCCTGCCCAGACCCGGACAACGGGTTCCTGGGCGAGCGGGGAATCGTCGAGGACCTCGCCAGCCGGCAGCGGACCGGGAACGATCTGAACCTGAAGTTCAACCGCGCCTCCGACGGCGACTGTCGCACGGCGGATGGCGATCGGCAGGAGCTGTTCGCGCTGGTCGCCGATGCGCTCGATGGCGCGGTGGTGCCGGTCTGCATCGGCAGCACCATCGACGGTGTGGCGTTTGAATGCTGCACCTCGGCAAAGGTGACGAACACCGGCAACCGGTGAGGTGAGCACTCTCCGTTCGGGAGCCGGGGCCTCAGTCGTCCTCGCTCTCGTCCTCGCCTCCTCGGCACGGGCCTCCGAGGCCGGCGGCGGGCGCGACGGCGTCTCCGTCTGCCGCCTCCAGCCGCGGGTCCTGGATGTCGCGGCGGTCGCCGGACCGCTCCTGGCCCGCATCGAGCTCCGCCCCCGGGCCGGACGCCCGCCGTCGGCGCCGGAGGAGATCGACGCCGGGGTGTACATCGCCTCGGTCGCCGGGACCCCGCTCCCTCCCCCGGGCGGCGGCGCGGAAGGGATCGAGGAGGACCCGGCCGGGCGGACTTTGGAGGATCTCATCGACGTCGCCGGCGGCGCCGGGATCCCGAATGGCGTCCGCGAGCTCGTGGTCCGGTTCGCGCGCCCCTCGGACGGCAACCCGGATACCCGCCAGGACGGCGACGCCGGCGATCTCCTCGCGATGCTGATGGACCTCCCCGACGGAACGGAGGTGGAGGTCTGCCTCGCGGGAACCGCGGGCGGCCAGGCATTCCGATGTTGCGATGCGGTCACCGTGCGCAACCGCGGGCTGCGTGACCTGCCGCGTGGCCTCTTCCCCGAGGCGGCGTCGAGCCCCAGGTGAGCCCGCCCCGCTCCTGCGCGCCTCGCGAGCCGCGGCCGGCGCTGGCGCGGCTGCCGCCGCTCGCGCTCGCGCTCGCCGTCGCAACCGCCGCCTTCCGCCCCGCGCTCGCCGATCTGCGCCGCGAGGTGGAACCGAACCAACCCGCGGCCTTCGCGCAGCCTATCCAGCCCCCGGTCAGCCTCGGCGCGGTCATCGACTCCGCGGCCGATGTCGACCTCTTCGCGTTCCGGGCCGAGGCCGGGCAGAGCGTGAAGGCGGACGTCCTGGCCCGCGGGTTCCGCGCCGGGTCGAATCCGGGATCGGACCTGAGCGCCGTGCTCGAGATCCGGGACACGGACGGCATCACCGTCCTCGCCCAGGACGCGTCGATGGGAGACTTCGATGATCCCTCGGTCGTCCTCGATCTCCCAGCCACCGGCCGCTACTACGTCGCCGTCCGCGACCTGAGCCCGGCGGAGGGGGGCCCGACCTACCGCTACGTCCTCTCGATCGAGATCGACTCGAACGACACGCTCGCCGAGGCCACCCCGCTCCAGCCTCCAGTGCTCCCCACGATCGACGCGCTCATCTTCCCCGCGGGGGAGCGCGACTACTACCGGTTCGAGGGGGTCGCCGGGCAGGTCGTGACGGCCGATATCGATTCCGCCGTGTTCAACCCGACGAACCCACCGGCGAAAGTCGTGCTCACGCTCCTGGACGCCGGCGGCGCCACCCTGGCGCAGGACTCCTATACCGCCGCCGATCCGGTGGATCCCTTCCTGCAGGTGACGCTGGCGCTGAGCGGGACGTACTTCCTGCAGGTGCGCGAGGTCCGCGCCTTCGTCGGGACGTTCAACACCTTCTACCAGTTGTCGGTCGAGCTGGGCCCCTCGGCGTCCAATGGCACCTTCGCGACGGGCATGCCGATCACCCTGCCACGTCCGGTGAGCGGCATCATCAGCCCCGCCGGCGACGTCGATCAGTTCCGCTTCACCCTCGCCGCAGCGGCGACGCTCGTCGCGGATCAGGACGCGAAGGAGGGGCTGCTGTCACTCCTGACCGGCACGCTCGCGGTGCACGACGCGCTTGGGATCCTCGCCTCGAACGCGGGCACCCCGGACCCCCTGCTGTCGGCGGCACTGCCGCCGGGGGCCTACAGCGGCAGCGTGGCCGGCCCGTGCACCGGCGGCGGCTGCAAGAACGAGGACTCGTACTACGTCGTGTTCCTCGATCCGGATCTGGACGGGGACGGGCTCCAGTTGCCTGCAGACGACTGCCCCATGTGGTTCGACCCGGAACAGAGCGACGAGGATGGGGACGGGGTTGGCGATCCCTGCGACAACTGTCCGACGGTCTTCAACCCGGATCAGGCGGACGCCGACGGAGACGGCACCGGCAATGCCTGTTCGACCTGCCCCTTGCTGCCGGAGGCGGCGCTGGACCTTCAGTTCCTCACCTACGTCGACCTCGCCTGGAGCCCAGCCCTGGAGGCTCTTACCTACTCCTTGTACCGCGGGACCTTCGGAGGTGCGTCCTGGGCCTACGATCACACCTGCCTCTTGACCGACCTGCCGGTGCCGGCGGCAAGCGACCCCGCGTTCCCGCCGGCGGACGGCTACTACTATCTCGTGGCAGGGAGTAATCTGTGCGGCCAGGGGACGCTCGGCACCGACTCGGCCGCGCAGGAGCGGCCGAACCCGGCCCCCTGTCCGTAGCGCCGTCCCTGACTCGCGACGGCCGAGAGGAGACTGCACTTGAAGAAACCCGCCCCCGTCGCCGTCCCGATCTACCCGCTGCTTGCGGCTCGCTGGAGCCCGCGGGCGTTCGACGCGACTCGTCCGGTGCCGGCGGCGTCGCTCCGTGCGGTGCTGGAGGCGGCGCGCTGGGCTCCGTCGTGCTTCAACGATCAGCCGTGGCGATTCCTGGTCTTCGACGGGTCGGACGCCTCGGCGCTCGGGGCGGCGCGCGACTGCCTGGCGGAGGGGAATCGCTGGGCGCACTCGGCGCCCGTCCTGCTGCTCAGCGTGGCCCGTGAGACCTTCCAGAGGAACGGGAAGCCCAATCGGCACGGTCAGCACGACGTCGGCATGGCGACCGAGAACCTGCTGCTGCAGGTCGAGGCGCTCGGGCTCGCGGCGCACGCGATGGCCGGTTTCGACGGCGCGCGCGCGCGCCAGTCGTTCGGCATTCCTGAGGGGTTCACCCCGATGGCGATGATCGCCGTCGGCTTCGCCGCGGCGGAGGCGGCGCTGTCGCCGGAGGCGCGGGAGAAGGAGGCGGCGCCGCGCGCGCGACAGCCGGTGGGCGAAGTGGCATTCGCCGGGCGCTGGGGGACCCCGTTCGCGGGTTGAACGGTTCGCGACATGCCGCGTTCCGGGCGCGATTGACCCATGGGGTCGGATGCCCTATACATGGTGTATCCTTCGGGAACGGTTCCTGATCTGTGTTGCCGCTCAAGCGAAGGCTCCGCTCGGGCGCGCGCCGCGGCAGAGAGGCGTCTTTGAGCGATCCAGCCACCCCTCCCGACCTGGCCTCGATCTTCGAGGATGTGCACCGCTATCGCCTCACCCGGCGAATCGCGGAAGGGGGGATGGGCACGGTGTACGAGGCCGTGCAGCACGGGGTCGAAGGGTTCGAGAAGAAGGTCGCCATCAAGACGATCCTGCCCACCTACAACGGCAGGCCGGAGTTCCTCCGCCTGTTCATCGGGGAGGCCAAGCTCGTCGCCGACCTCGTGCACGAGAATATCTGCCAAGTCTACCACCTCGGACGGCTCAATGACGCGTACTTCATAGCGCTCGAGTACGTCGAGGGGATCAACCTGGCGCAGTTCATAGACGACCATCTCGACCTCGGGGATCCGCTGCCGATCGAGCTGGGCTCCTTCATCTGCAGCCGCATCTGCCGCGCCCTGGATTACGCGCATGCGAAGCGCGGTCCCGACGGAAGGCCGCTCGGCATCGTCCACCGCGACATCTCGCCCACGAACGTGCTGCTGAACTTCGAAGGGGTCGTCAAGCTGACCGACTTCGGAGTGGCGAAGGCGTTCCGCCTCATGGAGCAGGACGAGGGGCGAGTCCTGATGGGGAAGGTGCGGTACATGTCCCCCGAGCAGGCGGGGTACGGCGCGACCGATGCGCGGTCGGATGTCTTCAGCCTCGGCGTCGTCATGTACGAGCTGCTGACGGGCCATTGCCTGTTCCATGCCGAGGCGGATCAGGTCGTGGAGCAGATCCAGACCATGGCGATCCCCGACCCGCGCCACTTCCGACCCGACATGCCGGACGAGTTGGCTCGCGTACTGCTGCGCTCTCTCGGGAGGCGCCCCCTGGAGCGCTACCAGACCGCTGGAGAGATGGGGTACGACCTCGAGTACTACATGTACCACGACCGTTTCGGCCCCACGAACCTGTCCCTTGGGGGATACCTGAAGGAACGCTTCCTGGGGGCCAAGCCCGAGTCGCTCCGCACTCGACCCGCGGAGGAGATGGAAACCTGGGTGAAGCGCTCCGAGGGAGGCACGTCGGCGCCGTCCTCCCCGACCCGGCCCCGGCGCGATCGAGGTCTTTCGCAGCCCGACTGATCCGTCGCCGGCACCGTCCATCCTCTCGCGCACCTCGTGTATAATGCCGCCCCGATCCACCGGAGCATTCCTCAGGGCTGGCACCCCGCCCTGCCCTCGAAGCGAGGCACTCCCATGCACACGACCTCCGCCCCACGCACCCCCGCCCTCACGATGCTTTCCGAGGAGGAGATCACCTTCCAGCAAGCGGTGCGCGAGTTCGCCGAGGCCGAGATCCGGCCGCGCACCGCGAGGGCCGACGAGGAGCAGAAGTTCCCGCAAGAGATCCTGCCGAAGCTGTTCGACCTCGGCATCATGGGGATCGAGATCCCGGAGTCGCTGGGCGGCGCCGGCGCCAGCTTCTTCATGTCGGTACTGGCGGTCGAGGAGATCTCCCGCGTCGACGCTTCGGTCGGGGTCTTCGTCGACGTCCAGAACACGCTGGTCGTCAACGCGCTCCTGCGCTGGGGAAACGAGGCGCAGAAGGCGAAATACGGACGGCTGCTCGCGACGCGCACCGTCGGCGCCTACGCCCTGTCGGAGGCCGGCTCCGGATCGGACGCCTTCGCGCTCCAGTGCAAGGCGACCGATCGCGGCGACCACTGGTCCCTGACGGGCCGCAAGCTGTGGATCACGAATGCGATGGAGGCGGACCTGTTCATCGTCTTCGCCACCGTCAATGCCGAGCTGGGATACAAGGGGATCACGGCCTTCTTGGTCGAGCGCTCACACCCTGGGTTCTCCGTCGGCAAGAAGGAGAACAAGCTCGGGATCCGGGCCTCGTCCACCTGCGAGCTCGTGCTCGAGGAATGCCGCGTTCCGAAGGAGAACGTGCTCGGCGAGGTGGGAAAAGGGTACAAGGTCTCGATCGAGACACTGAACGAAGGGCGCATCGGGATCGGCGCGCAGATGATCGGGATCTGCCGGGGCGCGCTGGAGGCCGCCGCCGCCTACGGGCGCGAGCGCAAGCAGTTCGGTCAGGCGATCCTCGACTTCCAGGCGACGCGCTTCCAGCTCGCGGAGCTGGCCGCGGAGATCGAGGCGGCGCGGCTGCTGACCTACAACGCGGCGCGCCTGCGCGATGCCGGTCGTCCCTTCCTCACCGAGGCCGCGATGTGCAAGTGGTTCTCCTCGCAGGTGGCCGAGCGCGTGACGGGAAGGTGCATCGAGGTGTTCGGAGGCGTCGGCTACACCAAGGACTATCCGGCGGAGAAGTACTACCGCGACGCCAAGATCGGCCAGATCTACGAGGGGACGAGCAACATGCAGCTCGCCACCATCGCCAAGCAGGTCCTCGACCGCAAATGAGGCGGGCGGCCGCCTCCCCCTCGCGTTCCTGATGGCCTCCCGACCCTGGCGGGTGCTGCAGGTGGGGCTCGGTCCGATCGGGCAGCGGGCGGTTCGCGCGGCGCTGCGCCGCCCCGGGATTCGCGTGGTCGGCGCCGTCGACCCCGCGCCCGACCTGGCGGGTCGCGACCTCGGCGAGGTGCTGCGCCTTCGCGCGGCGATTGGCGTGAAGGTGGAGCCGGACCTGGAGAGGGCACTGCGCAGCTGCCGCCCGCTGCTCGCGCTGCATACGACCGTCTCGTTCCTCGCGCCGGCGGCCGCGCAGATCGCGCCGCTGCTTGCCGCCGGGATCGACGTGGTCTCCACGACCGAGGAGCTCGCCTACCCCTGGATCGCCCGGCCCGCGCTCGCGCGGCGGCTCGACCGGCTGGCGCGGCGCGGCGGCGCGACCGTGCATGCGACCGGGGTCAACCCCGGATTCGCGATGGACCTCCTGCCACTCGTCCTCACCCACGCCGCGACGCGGGTGGATGCAATCCGGGTGCGCCGCATCGTGGACGTGGCGACCCGGCGCGAGGCGCTGCGCCGTAAGGTCGGGGCTGGGCGGACTCCGTCGGAGTTCCGCGCGCTGGCCCGCCAGTCCAGGGTCGGGCACGTGGGCCTGGTTGATTCGATGCAGATGCTCGCCGCAGGTGTTGGCTGGACCATCGAGCGGCTGGTGCATCGCCTCGAGCCGGTTCGGGCCATCCGCCACTTCGCCGGACCGCCCGAGGTGCGTCGCGGCGACGTGGCGGGGCAGCGCGAGCTGCTGCGCGGGTTCGTCGGCGGCCGTGAGCGCCTGCGCTTCGAGCTGGTGATCGCCATGGGGGCGCTCGAGCCGGTCGACGAGGTGATCCTGCGCGGAGATCCGCCGCTGACCTTGCGGATCCCCGGAGGTATTGCGGGAGATCAGGCCACGGTCGCGGCGCTGCTCAACGCGATCCCGCGCGTCCTCGCCGCCGAGCCGGGCCTGCGGACGGCGCTCGACCTGCCGCTTCCCCGTTTCGGGGATGGATAGGGCGGCCCGACGGGTCGCCCGCTCGTGGGGTGGCCCGGACCCGAGACCTCAGTCCTTCACGATTACTCCACACGCGGCACGCGCCCCACCGGCGCATCCCTTCTTCTCCCCCTCGGGGCAGTAGGTGTCTGGGTCCACGTGCACGATCAAGGCACTGCCGTCCGCGTCGAGGAGCGACAGCGGGCCCGGGGACAGAGTGATGCGCGTGCTGGTGGCCTTGAGGCGCCCCTCCCCCTTCGCGTTCACGTCCAGGTTGATCAGGTCGCCGAGGTGGAACGGGTGGTTTCCGTCCGGGCTCGAGTTGCTGGCCGGCCCGGGATCGAAATGCCCCTTGGCATCGGCGCACGGCTTGCAGACTCCGACTTCGTGAATGTGCACCGCGTGCCGACCGGGCTTCATCCCGCTCACGCGGAGCTCTATCTCGACCACCTTCACCCCTTCGGCCGACGGGACCTCGCGCAGGGTGGCGCTTCCACGGATACCGACATCCTCGCATCCCATCATGTCGGCGTGCGCGCTCACTCCCTTGCTCGCGGCGACCGCCCACCCTGCGGCGGCCACCGCCAGGGCCATGGTGACCGCCCCGAGAACCGCGCTTCCCTTCCCTGTCCGCAGCGAATCCTGGCTCATGTTCGCTTCCTCCCGTACGCATGAGGGTGGATCATCCGCAGAGCCAGCGCAAAAAGCAACTCGCCTTCGCGAGGCGTCAGGCCGGCGGGACGATGAGCAGGCGCGTCTCCGGAGGGAGCGCCCGGTAGAGTGAATCGGCGTCCTCCGGGCGCATGACCAGGCGCAGGCGCAGGACATCTTCCGGCGAGCGGTCGAGCACAGCTCGCGCGTCGTTCCACCAGACCCTCCAGGCGGTCTTGGTCCGCTCCCAGGTACTCTCCTTCTCGTCCATGTGGCGCGGCCGGACCTCGAGCGACAGCCCGCCTTCGTACCGGATCCGGTAGCGGGCGGGAACGGGATACTTCTCCTCGGGTGTCGGCGGGATGACCGGGGGCTTGGTCGGCTCCTCCTGGCCCGGAGGCGGTATCTCGACCTCGACACGGTCCTGCGCCCGCGCGGGATCGAGCGCGCCCTTCGACCAGATCCGCCCCTCCCACGCCGCCGGCAGACCGCGGTCGATGAACCCGACGCGCGGCTGGCCGACTTCGATGCCTGCGAGCGCGTAATCCTGCAGGACCGCCCCCCTCAGCATCAGGCGCAGGTTCCCCCCGCCCGGGTCGAGCAACAGGTAGAAGGCATCGCCGGTCGCCAGCTCGACGCGCTGCCGCAGCAGCTCGACCTGGCGCATCGCCTTCTCGGCGTCGGCGCGCAGATCCGGAGCGGACTCCCCTTCCTTGGGGATGGCGTAGGCCGCCAGCGCCAGCAGCAGCGACGCCAGGATTGCAACAGCCGTCCGGCAGTGGACACCGTGCGGCCAGGCGGCCCGCTCCGCGGGTGTGCTCAATAGATGTAGACCGGCGTCCCGAGCGGCGCCTGTTGGTAGACTGCGCGCAGATCCTCCCGGCCCAGACGGATGCAGCCGTGCGTAACGCTGCGACCCAGCATCCGTTCGTAGAGCGTGCCATGGATCAGGTAGCCGTTCCCGAAGTAGAGCGCGTATTCCCCGAGCGATCCGGCCTCGAATCGATCCTCCTCGTTCCTGGGAATCGGCTTCCCCTCCTCGATGAACGCCCAGTCCGGCTTCTTCCAGATGGGGTCCTCGATCTTGTTGAGAACCTTGAACGCCCCCCGCGGAGTATCGAATATCCAGCGACGGTTCCGCCCGCCCTCCTCCTGCAGCACCAGACCGGAGCCCGCTGAGCAGACCGCCTTCAAGAGGAACTGATCGCCGTTCTTGAGGTATAGCCGATTCTGGGTCTGATCGATGATGATGTGGATGCCGGCAGGAGCGGCCTTCAGCAGCTTCATCTGGAGCTGCTTCTGCTCCGTCCTGAGCTTCGCGAGCGACTTCTTGAGCGCCGCGTCATCCTGCGGAAGCTCCGTCGCGAGCGGCAGCGGGAGCCGCGGGGGAGGTCCGTAGCCGTACCCGGTTCCAAGCGCCGCGATCCCCAGGAGCCCCATCACGACGAGGCAGGCTCCGGCAGCCCACCAAGCCCCACGCCACCGTCGCCGCGGCGTGGTCCGGCGCTCCGGGGGATAGAACCCTGGCGGCGCGATGACCTCGAGCGGCGGATCGGTCACGGCCTTCCCGCGCCTCCGCCCTGCGTGCGGTAGCGGCGGACCAGATCCGTGAACACCCCGCCGTCCCCGGTGCTGCCCACGATGGTGACGGGCGTGCCAACCTCGACCCTGCGAAACAGCTCATCCATGTGATCGTTCCGGACCGCGACGCACCCCTGCGTCCAGTCCTTGCGCCGCCCACCGTCCCCGTGGATCTCGATCAATCCTCCCGGGGTGGCGCGGGCGGGGATCTGGCCGGCCCTCTTCAGCCGCGCGAACCGGGCGCGGTCATCGTCGTTCGGGTAGTTGAGCAGCAATGCCTTGTAGTACTTCGACTGACCTTGCCCCTTCTTGGTGGTGATGTGGTAGCGCCCTTCCGGCGTGGCGTTGTCGCCCGAACGGAGCTTCGTGCCGGCGGTGTTCGATCCCAGATCGGCCGGGTAGGTGCGCAGCGGCCTGCCGCCCGCGTAGAGCGTAAGCTGGTGGCTCTCCTTGTTGACAACGACGACTGCCGCCCCCGTACGCCGCGACCAGGCGACCGTCTCCTCGATCCACCGGCGCCAGGTCCGGATCCGCTCGGAGTCGGTGAACCGCGAGGCCAGGCCAGCCGCCTCGTGCAAGACCTTGAACGCCTGGTCCACGGCGGCCTCGGCCAGCTCGGCGGCGGCTAGATGGTCTCCATTCCGATGATGGATGCGAGCCTCGCGGTAGGAGAGACGGGCCCGCTCCAGGAGGAGTTGCTCCCGGCGCGCCAGGTGGACCACGGCCGCATAGTGGTCTGCCTCCGACACGGCTTCCTCGGCGGCACCCAGCGCTTCGTCCGCCGCGGCGCGCGCCTGCTCCCGGGCCACGGTCGACTGCTCGCGGGCGCTGACCGCCTTCTCCTCGGCAAGCTCGAGCGACGAGCGCGCCGCCCTGAAATCACGCGCGAGGTAGAAGCGCGACTCCTGCCGCCGATGCTCCAGGAGCGCGGCACGCATGGCTGCTTCCGCCTGGTACAGCGCGTCCGGCGCCCAGCGATCGGCAGCGGTCGCACGCGCGGCGCCCAAGGCCTCCTGCGCCGACTCCAGGGTATAGACGGGGGGCTCCGTGCGACCGCTGAGGACCGGGAACACCGCCGCGAACGCGGCGAGCAAGACCCCAAGGCACACGCCGACCCGCAACCAGCGCCGGCGAAGACGCCGGCGCGCCGCTCCGGGGGGAGGGGCGTCCTTGGGGGCGGGGGTTGGCGCTGGGGAGTTGTTTTCCACCTTGTTCAGCCCAGATTCGTGGCGACGCGGGAATGCTCGGGAGGCCGCAGGGGAACTCCGGCGCTCAAGGCCGCCTCAGGTCCCTTGTCTGGAACCACTTTTAGCGCCCGTGCGCAACAAAGACAAGGGCACGGTCGGTTTCGCGACCGTGCCCCGGCTGAAACCACGTCTGGACGGGAAAGCGACTACCGCTTCCCCTTCTTGGCCTCGATTGCTGCCTCGACGGCCGCCTTCACGTTGTTGATTGTTCCCATCGACGCCTCGGCCTTCGCCTTGGCATCCTTGTAGCGCTGCGAGGCGAACGCCGAATCGGCATCCGCCAGGGTGGATGTGACCGTCTGGAGATCCGCCTCGAGGGCAGCCAGGTCGGCCTGGCTCCCCTTCCCCTTCGGAGCCTTGGAGAGGAGGTCGGTGGCCTCGGCGAGCGCCGTCTTGGCGCCGCTGATGGCGGCGGACGCCTCGTCCATTGCCTTCTGCTTTCCGTCCTTGGCAGCCGTCTGAGCACGTTCCCCCGCGGCCTTCGCGGTACCCGCGAGCTCGGTTGTCTTCTTGTAGGAGCGGAAGAGCGCGAACTTCTCCTCCTGCACCTTCAGCTCGGCCTCCATCTGCGCCTGCGCATCCTCGGCCGCACGCAGCGCGTCGGCCGCGTACTCGGACGCCTCCAGCGACCGCGCCTGCTGAATGGCCGACTTCGCGGCGTCAACATCCACCTGCGGCGGCTTGGCGCAGCCGACCAGCAGGCCCACTGCCAGTATTACTGCCAACACCACTCCCGTCTTCCGCATTGGTTTCCTCTCCGTGTTGCGCACCACTCGGGCCATGGTGGCTTGTGTTTTTCTCGAGTCGAACCCAGGCATCCCGGCAGTGCCGACCCGTGCCTGGGGCCGCGCTATCTTATCAGTGTTCCTCTCGAATTCAACTCGGAATGTGGACACACCGCGCAGCCCGGGAAAATGGTGTCTCGAGACTGTAACCGTTGCAACTAATTGAGTTGCATAACGAATTCACCTCCGGCGACGCTCGGGGGCTCGCCACCCAGCCCGGCACGCCCCACGGGCCTTGCGCTTGTTTTCACTATTAGCGAGGATGCCCGCCGCTCCCCGGTTTTCGAGCGCCGGAGGCTATCCGGAGGGGTGGAAGGGCCAGAGAATCGGGATGAGAACCAGGCAAACGGCGAACGCGATGAGGGTGAGCAGGCTCCCCGCCTTGAGAAAGTCCCGGAAGCGATAATGGCCGGTGCTGTAGACCAGCAGGCAGGCCGGCTCGAACGGGGTGATGAACGAGCAGGACGCCGCCAGCGCGATCGCAATCGCGAAGGAGCGCGCGTCGATCCCGACATCTCCGGCGGCGTGGATCCCGATTGGCAGCACCAGGAGCGCCGCCGCTGCATTGTTCAGGGGCTGGGTGAGCGCCACGGTGAGCACGAAGAAGACCGCCAGGAGCAGCAGCGGCTGCGATACACCGAGCACATCCACGATGCCGCGCGCCAGGAAGAGCGCGGCCCCGGACTGCTCCATCGCCATCCCCAGGGACGCCATCCCCGCCAGCATCACCAGGAAGCGTACGTTCAGGTAGGTTCCCGCCTCCTCGGCCGACAGACAGCCGAACAGCATCACCAGTCCGGCCCCCGCGAGGAAGGCGGTGGGTGAATCGAGCCACCCTACGCCGGACGCGACGATCGCCGCGAGGAACACCCCCGAGGCCACCAGCGCCTTCTGGGGATGGACCTTGGTGTCGAGCGCGTGCTCGACGAGGAGCATCGTCTGCTCGTGCGCCAGGCGGTCGAACGCCTCCTCCCTGCCGTAGGCGAGCAGCACATCGCCGGCCTTGAGTGGGATCTTGCCTACCTTCTCCACCAGCGGCTCGCCACGCCGGTGGATCGCCAGGACGCTCAGGTCGAAGCGATGCCGGAAGTTGATCTCCTGGAGGCTGTTCCCCAGAAACGGGGAGTTGTACGAGACCGTGACCTCCATCATCTTCACGCGCTCGTCCCCCAGCGCCACCCGCTCGAGCGACGGCATCGACTTGATCTCGAGCCCCGGCGCCCCATGAACGGCGGGGATGGTCCGCGCTTCACCCTCCACCAGCAGCAGATCGCCCGCCCGGAGATGTTCGTCCCCGTGCGGCGAGACGATCCGTTCCTTGCCCCGCACGATTGCCAGCACGTTCAGCCCGAACCGCCCCCCCAGGTCGGCCCTGAGCAGGGTCGCATCGGCCAGCGGGGATCCCGACTGGATCACCACCTCGAAGAGGAACCCTTTCAGCCCGTAGGTGCGCTCGGGGTCCTCGTCCTCCTTGCGGACGATCAGGCGCGGCGCGACCCACAGGAGGTAGGGCATCCCCAGCAGCGCCACCGCGATGCCGACCGGAGTCAGCTCGAAGAAACCGAGCGGCGCCAGTCCGTACTGCTCCATGGCGCCGGCGACCGCCACGTTCGTGGACGTGCCGATCAGGGTGCACATCCCACCGGTCATCGACGCAAAGGCGATCGGGATGAGGTACTTTCCGCGCCTGACCCCGAAGCGCCGCGCCATTCCCTCGACCACCGGGATGAACATCGCGGTGGCTGCGACATTGTTGATGAAGGCGGAGATCGCATTCACCGCCCCCAGCAGCAGCGCCCCCATGCGCCCTTCGCTGGCTCCGGCCAGCTTTGTAATGCGACTGGCGATGACGTCAGCCGCGCCGTTCTGGATGATCCCTCCCGTCAGGAGCATCACCCCCGCGATCATGATCACCGCCGAGTTCGCGAACCCCAGGAACGCCTGCTGCGGGGTCAGGATCCGGGCGACGATCAACGTCGCCATCAGCAGGATCGAGAACACCTCGATGGCGATCCACTCCAGGGCGAAGTTGAGGATCGCGAAGACGAGCAGGATCAGGACGACGGCGATTTCCATGGTGGGAGATTGTCGGTCTTGCATCCCCATCCGTCAAACTGCTGGTCGCGGCTGTACCCAATCCAGGCAAGGAGGGACGGATCCGGCATGCCTGGGGGGGAAGGCGGTCGCCGCGGGCGCCAGCGTCTCCGACGTGGCGCCGGCGCCGGAAAGACAAGGGTGGGCGGCGCGGCAACCATCCAGCCGATCGGTTAGGCTTGGTGGCCGCACGCCCGCCAGGCGCAGCGCGCGTGCGGGGAGAGGGGGGGGTCACGGCCATGGCGGCGGAGGATCTGCGGCTCGAGGAGGATTCGCAGCGCCTCCGCAACTGGAAGCGGTTCGGACCCTACCTCGCGGAGCGCCAGTGGGGAACGGTGCGGGAGGACTACTCCGCCGACGGGAAAAGCTGGGAGTATTTCCCCCACGACCACGCCCGCTCGCGCGTCTACCGCTGGGGCGAGGATGGGCTGCTCGGCATCACAGACCGCGAAGGCCGGCTCTGCTTCGCCCTGGCGCTCTGGAACGGCCGCGACCCGATCCTGAAGGAGAGGTTGTTCGGGCTGACCGGCCCGGAGGGGAACCACGGCGAGGACGTGAAGGAGTGCTATTTCTATCTGGATTCGACGCCGACCCACAGCTACATGAAAGCTCTGTACAAGTACCCGCAGGCGGAGTTCCCGTACGCGCGCCTGATCGAGGAGAACCGGCGGCGCGGCAAGGGACAGCCGGAGTTCGAGCTCGTCGACACGGGAACGTTCGACGCGCACCGCTACTTCGACGTCCAGGTGGAGTACGCGAAGGAATCCCCCGAGGACATCCTGCTGCGGCTCACGATCGCGAACCGCGGCCCGGACCCGGCGGCCCTCCACCTGCTGCCGACGCTCTGGTACCGCAACACCTGGTCCTGGGGCCGGACCGGAGAGGGGTACTGGGCGAAACCGGCGATCGCCCGGGCGGGCGCGGGACGCGTGCTGGCGGAGCACGAGTCGCTCGGCCGGTACCTGCTCGCCGCGGAGCCGGTGTCCGGTGCTCCGACACCGGAGATCCTGTTCACCGAGAACGAGACGAACTACGCGCGGTTGTTCGGCCGGCCGAATCTGTCCCCTCACGTGAAGGACGCCTTTCACGAGTTCGTCGTCCGTGGGCGTCGCGAGGCGGTGCACCCGGGGCAAGGAACGAAGGCGGCCTTCCTCTACCGTCTCGAGGTTCCCGCGGGGGCGTCGCTCGAGGTGCGGCTGCGCCTGACGGCGGAGCGTGAGGCCACCCCGACTCCCTTCGGCGCCGCCTTCGAGCGGACGTTCGCGCAGCGTCGCAGCGAGGCGGACGAATTCCATGCCGACCGCCTGCCACGGGGAGCCCGCGGCGTCGAGGCGCAGGTGATCCGCCAGGCGTACGCGGGCCTCCTGTGGTCGAAGCAGTTCTTCCACTATGTCGTCAAAGACTGGCTCGAGGGAGACCCGTCGCAGCCGGCCCCCGCCGGGGAGCGCAGCCTGGGTCGCAACCGCGGCTGGAGCCATCTGTTCAATCGCGACGTGATCTCGATGCCGGACAAGTGGGAGTACCCCTGGTACGCCGCCTGGGACCTTGCGTTCCACATGATCCCGTTCGCGAAGCTCGACCCGCACTTCGCCAAGGACCAGCTCGTGCTGTTCCTGCGCGAGTGGTACCAGCATCCGAACGGCCAGATCCCCGCCTACGAGTTCGCCCTCGGCGACGCCAACCCGCCCGTGCATGCCTGGGCCGCCTGGCGCGTCTACAAGATGACCGGCGCCCGCGGCGGGCGCGACCGTGTCTTTCTCGCGCGCGTGTTCCAGAAGCTGCTCCTCAACTTCACCTGGTGGGTCAACCGCAAGGATGCGGAGGGGAACAATCTCTTCTCGGGAGGGTTCCTCGGGCTCGACAACATCGGCGTCTTCGATCGCTCCCGCCCGCTGCCGACGGGTGGACACCTCGAGCAGGCCGACGGCACGGCCTGGATGGCTTTCTACTGCGCCACGATGTTGTCGATGGCGATCGAGCTGGCCAAGGAGGACCCGGCATACGAGGACATGGCGTCGAAGTTCTTCGAGCACTTCGTCGCCATCTGCGACGCGATGAACTCGCTCGGCGGCAGCGGGCTCTGGAATGAGGAGGATGGCTTCTACTACGACCAGCTCCACGTCGACGGCGCCGCCCGCCCGCTGAAGATCCGCTCGATGGTGGGTCTGGTGCCGCTGTTCGCCGTCGAGATCCTCGAGGCGAGCGAGATGGAGAGGCTCCCGGGGTTCCAGCGGCGGATGCAGTGGTTCCTGCGGAACCGCGCCGATCTGGCGCGACACATCTCCTACGTCGACCACGCCGGCGGTGACGGCGGTCATCGCCTGCTCGCCATCCCCTCCCGGGAGCGGCTGGTGCGCGTCCTGAGGTATCTGTTCGACGAGAACGAGTTCCTCTCCCCGCACGGGATCAGGGCGCTGTCCCGTGTCCACCAGGACCGTCCGTACAGCGTCCAGGTGCATGACGAGGAGTACCGGGTCGACTACGTCCCCGCTGAGTCGGACACGGGGCTGTTCGGCGGCAACTCGAACTGGCGCGGGCCGGTTTGGTTTCCGGTGAACTACCTGCTGGTCGAGGCGCTGGAGCGCTACCACCACTTCTATGGCGATGCGCTCAAGGTCGAGGTCCCGACCGGCTCGGGGCGGCTGCTCAACCTCAAGGAGGCCGCCCAGGAGATCGCCTCGCGGCTGGCCGGGATCTTCCTCCCGGACGCGGCGGGTCAGCGCCCTTGTCACGGAGCGGATCGACGCTACGCCGACGATCCGAACTGGCGGGACCTGGTCCTGTTCTACGAGTATTTCCATGGCGACACCGGACGCGGCGTCGGGGCGAGCCATCAGACCGGCTGGACCGCGCTTGCGGTGCGCTGCCTCGAGGAGCGCATCCGCGTCCGCGAGGCGGATGGCGAGTGAGCGAGCCCCCAGGGAGTTGCGGAGAGTCGAGGCAAGAGGTGGCCGCGGGAAGAGTAGGATGCAGAGCAGCGTTGTCCTACGGTTGCGGCTGCGTGCGCCGCGGGTGGTCGCCTGGTGCGGCCGCGTGATGGCGTACGACCCGCTCCCCGCCTAGGACCGACGCCCGATGCTGCACCCCATCCCCGGCTTTCGCGTTCGCGTCTTCGGCTGGTCCGAGACCTGGAGGGTGAAGCCCGTCCAGGAGGGAGGGGGCTGGCGGTTCTCCCTGGTGCTGGCGCCCGGCAGCGCCGGGCGGACTTCTCCCCCCTTCCTGCCTCGCACCGAGTGGGAGGCGACGGAGATCGCGGACGGCCTGGCGCTCATCAAGGACGAGATCCGCGCTCGGGCGGAACTCGCGCAGCGGCGGGTCTTCCTGGTCGACGAGGAGCCAGAGGATCTCGAGAGCTGACGGCCTGCGGCGTCCGCCGTTCCAGCTCCCGGTGACGTATCCCGCGCACCGCTCTGGCGACCCACGAGGCACCCCGTCCAGGATCTCCGCAGCGACGGATCCCCCGCGATTGCGTGCAACTTTGGGCCACTCTATATTCCGCCGCGGGGACGATGACCGGAAGGTGCGCCGTTGGACACGGGTGCGCTCAAGCGACTGGGCCGTTACGAGATCGTCCGGGAGATCGGCCGCGGGGCGATGGGGGTCGTGTACCTGGCGACCGATCCGGTGATCGGCCGCACCCTCGCGATCAAGACCGTCGCGCCCCCCGCGGACGTCGACCCCGCCTGCTACCGCGAGTTCCTCGGGCGGTTCGGCCGCGAGGCACGCGCCGCGGGGAGGCTCTCACACCCCGGGATCGTGACCGTCTACGACGCCGGCCACGACCCCGCGAGCAACCTTTCCTACATCGCCATGGAACTCGTGCGCGGCGGCACGCTCGAGGAACGGCTTCGCCGGCAGGATGCGGCGGACCGCGAGGACACGGCGCTGCGCAGCGGTCGCGAGATCGCCGCTGCCTTGGCCTACGCCCACGATCACGGCGTCGTCCACCGCGATCTCAAGCCCGCCAACGTCCTGCTGGGGGATGACGGGGCGGCGAAGCTCACCGATTTCGGCGTGGCGCGCCTGGAGACCTCCGCCTCGACGCGCGAGGGACAGTCGATCGGCTCACCCGCCTACATGAGCCCCGAGCAAGTGCTGGGGCGCGTCGCCGATCGCCGCTCCGATCTGTTCTCGCTCGGCATCATCCTCTACGAGCTGCTGTCCGGAGGGCGGCCGTTCCAGGGGGCGAACCTGAGCGCGCTCGGCTATCAGATCGTCCACGAGCCCCCGCTCCCCCTGCGCGCGGCCGACCTTGGGATCTCCCGTTCCTGGGAGCCGATCGTCCTCCGGTTGCTGGCCAAGCGACCCGAGGAGCGCTACGACAGCGCACATTCCTTGCTCGACGATCTCGAGGCGCTGGCGCGCGGCGAACCCCTCCGGCACGCGCCGGTCCTCGGCGAGGCGCGGCCCGAGCCGGTCGGCGGGGAGCGCTCCCCCGCCGTCGAGCCCGAGCGCGTCTCGCTGGAGTCGGCGGGGCTCAGCCTGCTGAACGGGATGCGCCCGCACCTGGCGCGAGCGGTGGCCCTCACCGGGAGGCTCCTGGCTCGGATCAGTCCGCGCCTCGTCGCCGGCCGGCGCGGGCGCCTGATCCCGACGGGAGTGCTCTGCCTGGTGCCGATCGTCGCGTGGGTCGGCTGGCTGGCGCTTCGCCCCGGCTGCGTCGTCGCGGTCGATCTCCAGCACGGGCTGGAGCGAGGCCGGTTGCAGGTGTTCGCCGACGGGCTCGAGGTCGTGGACCGCTCCTTCCGCGGCGAACCCCGCAGGGTGCGCATCCTCGGGCAGGATCGGGTCGGGCGCACGGGCGGTTCCCTCACGGACTCCTTCCGGTTGCGCGCGGGCGAGCGCGAGATCACCGTCACGGTACAGGCCGAGGGGGAGGAGCCACTCTCCCGGACCATCCGGCGGAACGTCGAGGCGGGGTCACGCTCCGTGCTCGAGGTCCGGGTCGCCGTCGCTTTCTCCAAAGGGCTGCGCGTGGGCTGGGAGTCCCAGGACGAGGACTGACGGCGGACGGGACGGCCTCCGCTCGCCGTCGCACCCGCGAGATCGCCCCCGCCGGGCCGTCGACATCCCGCCACCGCCGGGAATCGACTCCCTCCCCACAGGCTTCACGCCAAACCCGGCTCCGCGCATCCACCGTGCCGGGCCCGGATTCTGTCGCCACTTGCACGCACGCCCCACCGGGAACGATCTTGGGGAGGGCGCCGCGCTCGGTAGCCGCAGGTGCCGGAGGATTGCGCATGACCGAGATCCATCAGATCACCGACACGGACGAGACGGCGGAGGGGTTCCTGCGGAATTTCGAGGAGAGACCCAGGCCGTCGTCACGCTCCACGCGGCGCCGCGGGACCTCCGGTCCACCGTCCGCCACGCTCCCCGACTCGCGGCCGTGGATTCCCGCTTCGGCCTCGCTCCTCGTCTGGGGCGTCGGCCAGTGGATGAACGGCCAACGATCCCTGGCCGTGATGTTCCTGGCGTTCGAAGGGCTCGCCGTCTCGCTCACGTACTTCCTGGCGCACACGTGGGAGATCTGGACGCGACTGGGGCGGGTGTTCTTCGTCGACGAGCTTCACCTGCAGGTGGCCGCTTTCTTCGCGGGAGCCACCGTCCCGATGCTCGGCATGGCTTGCATCCTCCAGGCCTACACGTCCGCCTCCCGGCTCGCCCGCCCGAGCGCCTACTCCGGGTCCTCCGTCGTACCCTGCCTCACTTCCGTTCTGGTCCCGGGGTTGGGGCAGATCCTCAACGATCAGATCGGCAAGGCGGGGTTCTTCCTCGCGTGCTGGAGCGCCAGCGTCTACGTGCTGGCGATCTCGATCCGCTGGCCCGAATTCTGGGCGGGTTTCGACCGGTCGGGAGCGGTCCTGCAGAGCCCGCCGCTCTCCGCCGTGACCTCCGCCGCGGTCCTGCTCGCGGGGCTGGCATGGGTCGTCGCGCCCTACGACGCGCTACTGGCGGCGCGCAGGGGAGCGTGAGGCGCTCCGCGGGGTGACCGGCGGCGGAATCACGATGTGCGGCTGCTCCCCGGCCAGGACGGCGTGCATGAGCATGATCCACCGCTTGAGGCTGTGCGGCGTGAGGTAGCGCTCGGACACCAGGAGCCGCCCGGCTCGACCCATCTGCTCGCCGAGGGCAGGGTTTCCAAGGAGCTGGCGGATGCGGTTGGCGGTTCCTTCGACCGTGTGAACGAGAAACCCGGTCACCCCATGCAGCACCTGTCCTCGAATGCCGCCCACCGCGGTTGCGACGACAGGGCGCGCCTTCCACATTGCCTCCGTCACGACCAGCCCGAACCCCTCGCGGATCGATTTCTGGACCACCACCGCGGCCGCCCGCTGCAGGGCATTCACCTCGACGTGGCTGGTCGGCGGGAGGTCGAGCACCTGGATATCGGGATCTCCGTCGGTGACGCTGCGGACCTCCTCCAGCACCTGCGTCCCCTCAGGGTCGTCGCTCGCGCCGCCCCCTGCGAGGATGAGCTGGCAGGGAAGCACCTTGCGGACCATGCGAAACGCCTGGATCACCCCCAGAGGGTCCTTGAGGCGATCGAACCGGGAGATCTGGAGGACGATCGGCCGCGCTCGATCGACGCCAAGACGGTCGAGGACGGCACGGATCTCATCGGCCGTGAGGTCCCGGTTCTTCGGGGCCAGCGGGTCGATCGCCGGCGGCATGATGTACGCGGGGGTGCGGGCGGAGCGCTCGAACTCGATCATGTGGTACACCGCCGCATCGCCACGATCGACCAACGGCCGCAGGCGCTCCCACAGGAACGGGTCCGCCGCGGCGATATCGACGTGACACCGCCAGATGAAGCGGCCCCGGCACCGCTCCCTGGCAAGCACCAGCGGCAACGGTTGCGTGTCGTGCAGGGCGACGATGTCCGCGCCGGCGTCGAGGAGCTCCCCCTGGGAGCTCACGCGCTCGAGGTAGTAGTCGAACAGCGAATCGGGGATGGTGACAGTCACTCCGTGCAGGGCGTTGTGCATCGCCTTGGTGACTGCGAACAGCGCCGCGTCCCCCTCGATCACGTCCCAGCTCGCGTCGATCTCGAGCTCCTGGAGGCTCCGGATCATCCAGGTCAGGATCTCGGCAACGCCGCCGCCGACGCGCGTCGAGTTGATGTGCTGCACCCGGATGCCCGCGAGCGGCCGGGCGAGGGTCCGCAGATCGTCGAGCTCGCGCTCGCCCACGAACGGCGCGTAGGCGCTGAGGGGCGCGAGCCGTCCGACCTTCGGCCCCCCCACGCCCGCGCTCACGGACGCACCTCCGCCACTACCCCCTGCGTCGCGTCGGCGAGAAGCTGGATCAGCGCCGCGCGAACCCCATCGAGCCCACCGGCGTACGGGGTCAGGAGATCGACCTTCGCGGCGAGATCGTGCTCGCCCCGGACCCTCAGCCAGGCGCCGAAGTCGGAGGCAACCGCGTCCTTGTGCAGGCTGGCGTCGACGAAATGCACGAAGATGGTCGGGAGGTCGGTCCTCTCGACCCCCTCCAGGAGCTGCACGAGGTTGCCGGCCTCGATGCCGGTGGGGATGAGGAACGTCACCACTTCCGCAAACCGGAAGGGGGACAGCGCCCTGGCGCGAGAGCTTCCGAGATGGATGCTGCGCGCGAGAGCGTCCATCAGGGCCTGCCGGGCGACGGGGATGGAGGTCAGGGCGACCGGGTCCACGGCGCCGATCCGCTCGGCGGAGGCAGGATCACCCAGCTCCTCCGCCACCCAGCGCGCAAAATCGTTCACCACGCCGGCCGCCTGGAAGTGCCGGCGCAGCAGCGCATGGTGCAGGTGATGGTAGATGCAGGCGTCGGACACCGCGGCGACCGCCTCGCGCAGCGCGACGAGGTCGAGCGCCTGGTGTCCCGTGGAACGTACCAGGCCGGACATGCTGAAAAAGCGGAACGGTTCCATCATTCACCACTCCATGGTGCTGCCGCCTCCCGGGTCCGCTCCCGTCTCTGGCGTGACCGGAGCCTGGCCAGCTCCCGCAGGAAGGCGGCGACCGCCCCCGGGCCGGGCAGGGTGAAATCCGCGGCGGTGGGACCGGGGCGCTCGTCGCAGGAGGTGTCGTCGGCGACCAGGATCCCGATGCCGTCCGGGCGTATGGCGTGAAAGGCATCCTCGTCGGTCAGATCGTCCCCGAGATAGCAGACCATCGCCGGCGGCGGCTGCACCTCGCGGCACACCGCCGCGAGGGCCCAACCCTTGTCCGCTCCTATCGCGCTCACCTCGAGGACGCGGCGCCCCCGGACCAGACGGGTCCGGGGTCCGCTCATCGTCTGCAGCGCCCTTGCCAGTGCGTCGATCCCCTCGGGCGGCCCGGCGCTGTCGTCCCCACGCCAGTGGAGCGCGACCCCCGCGGGCTTCAGTTCGATGCGCAGGCCGGGAGTGCGACACGCGAACTCCAGGATTCGTCGCGACAGGTGCTCCGGAATCGCGAACTCTCCGGCGCCGGGGTACGTCCTCACCATCTGCTCCGCATCCGGCCGGCGAATCTCCGCGCCGTGATACCCCACCAACCAGGCGTTAGGGATCGCGGCGATGGGGGTGAGATCCGTCAGGGTGCGGCCACTCAGAATGGCGACCGTCGTGCCGGGGAGACTGGCCAGTCTGCACAGGCTCTCGCGTGCGCCTCGCGGCAGGCGCGCGTCGGACGGCTCCCGCTCGATCGGGGCGAGCGTCCCGTCGAAGTCACAGCCGAGCAGCAGCGACTCCGCGGCGGCGAGCCGCGCCAGCGGCGGGGAGGGAAGCGCCCAGGTCACGGGCGTGTCCTTTCCGCGGCAGCGCTGGCGCCGCTAGCGCGGGAACGGCGGCGTCCGCCGGCCCGTCGCCCCGCGACGCGCAGCTGCGCTCGCGACGAGGCGGAGGCCCTCAGAAAGGAGTCGAGCCAGGAATACAGGTCGTGCGTGAAGACGCTGGCGCGCATCGATTCCATGCGCGCTTCCGCCTCCTCCGCCGGCATTTCCAGCGCGGCGGAGATCGCATCGGCCTGCCCGTCCACGTCGAACGGATTGGCGAGGACCGCTCCCGGCAGCTGCTCCACGGCGCCGGCGAGCGGGCTGAGGACGAGCGCTCCACCGCTCTCCGGGAGCCGGCAGGCGACGAACTCCATCGCCACGAGGTTCATGCCGTCGCGGAGGGGGGTCACGATCATGACGTCCGCGGCGGCGTACCAGGGGACGAGCTGCGCGAGCGTCAGCGCGCTGTTGCGGTAGTGGATGGGCACCCAGGTGCCCGAGGCGAAGCGGCCGTTGATCCTCCCGACCAGCTCATCCACGTGCCGCTTCAACTCCAGGTAGGCCGGAACCCGGGTGCGGCTGGGAACGGCGATCTGGTAGTAGACGAGGCGCCGGCGTAGCGCGGGGCGGCGCTCGAGCAGCCGTTCGATCGCCAGTAGCCGCTCCGGAATCCCCTTCGAGTAGTCGAGTCGCTCCACCCCGAGCAGCAGGCGTTCCCCCCCGGCACGAGCACGCAACCGCTTCACCAGGCGCGTGCAGTGCCCCGTGGCCGCGGCGGCGGCCAGCCGGTTCGCATCCACGCCGATGGGGAACGCCCCCACGCGGCCGGAGCTCGCCGTCCGCTCCCCCTCCTGCGCCACCTTCAGGCACTCGCGGTAGTTCGCTGCATAGCGGCCGAGGTGGAAGCCGAGGAGGTCGTTCCGCGCCAGCGAACGGACGATCTCTGCCCACCAGGGATTGATGCGGAGCAGATCCAGCGGCGGAAAGGGGATGTGCCAGAACTGGACAACGGTGAGATCGGGCCGCAGATCCTTGAGCAGCCCGGGGAGAAGTGCGAGGTGATAGTCCTGGAGCCACACCACGTCGCCCGACCTCGCAACGCGATCGATTACCTCGGCGAACCGCCGATTGACCCGCCGATACGCCTCGTACTCGTTCCGCTCGAAGCGGCAGCGGCCCGTGAAGCAGTGACAGATCGGCCACAGCGCGGAGTTGGCGAACCCGTGGTAGTAGGCGGAGTACTCCTCCTCGGGCACAGGAACGTGCAGCACCTCCCCGGTCGGCGGCGTTTTCCCGGCATCGGAGGCACCGGCCCCCGCAACCGCCTGGGCGGCAACCCAGACCCCGCCGGTCACGGCGACCGCCGGCTCGAGAGCGGTGACCAGCCCGCCGATGCTTGCCTCACCATCGCCGCGCACCCCGCTCGGTGGGCGCGGCCCGCGATTGGAGACGACGAGAAGCCGCTGCCCCTTCGACAGGCCGATCCCGTCCGGCCAGGAAAGCGGCTCCAGGTGATTGCGCGCCCAGGATTGACCGGTGGTCGCGTTCATGACACCTCTGCCTCGCTGAGCGCAAGCGCTCGGACGGTGCGGCGGAACCTCAGGTCTCCGGCGACACCAGGCGGGCCCGGACGATGAAGCGCTCCGGCGCCGGCCCGACGAAGCCGAACGGATAGCAGGTGATGAGCGTCAGCATCGCGTCCGCGGAGGCGTCGAGGACGTCCCTGCGATCCGCCACCACGACCACGGTCGCCTCCACCCGGTAGTCGAAGGCGCCGTCCGGCGTCGTGATTCGCACCCGGTCCTCGGGGCTCACCCCCTCCAGACGGCGGAAGAACGAATCCCGGTGGCCTGCAAGCACGACGTTGCCGCGCTCGCCGGGAAAGGCCGTCCCCGGGAGGTGGCCGACAGCGCGCCGCAGCGTGCGCGAGTCCGTCCCCTCGGCGATGATCGCGCGCACGCCGCGCGCCGCAATCTCGATGCGACCGATCGGGTTGCTCGCGGCGGCCTGTTCTCGGGCTCCCGTCGCGGTCGAGGAGGAGAACCCGAGCGCGCCGGCGAGGCCTGACCGCTTCCCCAGGAGCCCTTCCAGGCGCTGCCCCTGCAACCACTGGTACATCCCGGCGTCCAGGTAGGCGTAGGCGCAACCGCCGAGCAGCAGGGAGGCGACCAGGAGCAGCAAGCGCTCCGGCCACGCCGGACAGAGCCGGCGCATGGCTCTCATGCTCGACATTGACGGGGCGCGGAAGCGCGACGGTCGAGAAGGGAGATCCCCCGGTGCCGGGCGTGTCGCGCCGGGGGATCTCCGAACCGTCAGCCTCGGGACCTGGTGGCGCGCTGCCGGAGGAATCCCAGCCCCACGGCACTGCCGAGGACCAGGAGACCGACCGCTGCGATCAGCGGCAAAGGACTCGCCGTCTTCGGCAGGGGCTCAGCCATCGGCTCCTGCTGCGGCGAGGTGGCACCGCTGGTCTCCTGGGTCCCCGGCGCCGTGGTCGGCGTCTCGGTTCCCGAGGCGGCGGGGGAAAGCTCTGTAGAGCTCGCGCTCGGTTCCGCGGCCGGCTCCGATCCGATCGTTCCGGTCTGGGCCAGCACGGTACCGGTGAACAGCAATGCGGAGATGCTCAAAGCACAACGCAGCGTGCGGTTCATGTTCAGCCCTCCTTGGTGGCGGGTCGCTCTGCAACAGGATGGCGATGGCCGGAACTCCCGCTACGGCGAGAGCCGTTTCGCCGGGGGGAGCAACCCGATGACCGCGGTGTGTCGCAAGCGGAGTGCCACTCGGGCGCATAGGGCGGAAGTCCCTGAAACGCAGGGGTATCGCGTGGATGGTCCCCACGATCTGCGCGGTGCATGTGAAGGATGTCTGGACGGGCCCGTCGAAGCACCTGGACATGATGACCGGCCTGGCGGTTCCTTCCCGCCAAATCCGGTTCATGCCACCGCAGCGGGAGGGGCGGCGGAGAGCCGCCGCATCAGCGCGTAGATCGGCAGCCCCGCGACGAGGACCGCGGCGCCCCATCCGGCAAGGCGCGTCTCGTGCACGATCAGGTGCACGTTGACCGCGGCGAGACAGAGGATGAACGTCACCGGCAGGAGCGGGTGCCAGGGGACGCGGAACAGATCATCCCGCTCCTCCCCCGCCCTGCGTCGTCGCAGCACGAAGATCGTCGAGGCGACCACGATCAGCATCAGCGAGTCGCTGAAGATGACGTAGGCGAGGAGCTTCTCGAACGAGCCCAGGAAGAACGCGGGGAGGATCATCGTGGCCCCGAAGCAGAGCAGACCGAGCTCCTGCGCCTGGGTGCGCGGGTTGACGTGGCGCAGGAAGGCGGGGAGCAGCCCGTCCTCCGCCATCGCGTAGTAGCTGCGCGGCACCTGGAGGATGGTGGCGTTCACGAACCCCGCGGCCGAGAGGAAGATCGCGACCGAAACCAGCTTCTCCCCTGCGGGGCCAAAGCAGGCACGCGCGAGGTCCGCGGCAACCAGCGGCGAGCCGGCGACGCCCTGCAGACCCAGCACCCGCAGGTAGCCGGCGTTCAGCAGCAGGTAGAGCACGGTCACGATCCCCATGCCGGAGACGATCGCGAGCGGCAGGCCGCGCCGCGCCCGCCGCACGTCCGCCCCGAGGTTCATCGTGTTCTGGTAGCCACCATACGCATAGAACACGGCGACCGCCGCTGCCAGCCACCCAGCCGGTCTGCCTGCCGCAGCCTCCGACCCCGCGACTTCCGGCGTTGAGGCGCCCGGTGCGGCCAGCGCGGCGAACGCCAGCGCCAGGATCATCCCCGCCTTGAGAAGGGAGAGCACGTTCTGGGCGCGCGCCCCGCTGCGCACCCCCGCGAGATTCAGCCCCAGGAGCGCGGTCATCAAGAACAGCGCCCCGGCCAGAGTCGTCCCCTCTCCGCGCGCGGCGGCGGGAAGGAGGAGCGGCAGCAGGTACTCGACGCCGATGAACGCCACGCCGGCGGCGCCCGCGCCCTGCATCAGAGCCTGCGACCAGTTCAGGAGGAAGGCGAGCACGGGGTGATAGCAGTCGGCGACGACCCGGTACATGCCGCCGGCGCGCGGATGCCGGGAACCGATCTCGGCAAACGTCAGTGCCCCGATCAGGCTGACCAGCCCGCCGAGCGCCCAGACCCACAGAACGCCGGCGCTCGAACCGGCGCGCGCGGCGACGACCGCCGGGGTGCGAAAGATGCCGATGCCGATCACCAGGCTGACGACGATCATCGTGGTGTCGAAAGCCGAGAGCCTGGGCTCGATCCCCGGCGAGGACGGAGCCCTGCCGCTATCCTCCAAGGACCGCCGCCTTCAGCGCCGCCGCGAGACGCCGGTACTGATCCGCATCGTTGTAGACCTGGGCCGAAGCCCGGATCACCATCCTGCCGTCGCACTCCCACGGGAACAGCCAGGTCTCGATGCCGCGCTCGCGGAACCAGCTCATCATCCCCTCATGATCGAGGCGCTCCACCGGAGATCCAGCCGCGGGTCGAGGAAGCGGCACCGCCGCGAGCGCGCCGACCATGCTCTCCGGACAGGCGGGCGCAACCCCGACCGCCTCTCTCAGCAGACCGCGCGCCTGGAGCGCGAGGGTGCGATTGCGGCGCTGCAGCTCCGCCCAGCCGCCGGGAAAAAGGGCGCCGAGATAGTCGATGCAGGCCGGGATGCAGAGCCACCCCGTCGGATCGACCGTTCCGGTCCAGTCGAATTCGGCCCGGAACCGCGCCGCCTGGCTGGCGGGATCGTATCCCCAGCCGATCACCGCCGGATGGACCGCCTCCTGCCGGTCGCACCGGACGTGCAGCATCGCCGTCCCCTTCGGGGCGCACAGCCACTTGTGCGCGTTCGCGGTGTAGAACGCCGCCCCCAGCGCCTCGAGATCGAGCGGCAGCATCCCCAGCGCGTGCGCCCCATCGATCATCGTCTCGACGCCGCGCTCGCGCAGCGCCGCAACGATCCGCGCCACGGGAAAGACCAGGCCCGTGGGGCTCGCCACGTGGTCGATCAGCGCGAGCCGCGTGCGCGCGCTCACCGCGGCGAGGATCGACTCCACGACCTCGGCCGGGTCCGCCAGCGGGAACGGCACCGGGGCCGCAACCACGCGGGCACCGGTGCGGGCCGCGACATAGTCGAGGGTCCGCCGGCAGGCGCCGTAGGTATGGTCCGTGGTCAGGATCTCGTCCCCGGCGGCGAGCGGCAGGGAGCGCAGGATGGCGTTCACCCCGGAGGTCGCATTGCTGACGAACGCGAGGTCGTCGGGGCTGGCGCCGACGAACTTCCCGAGCGCCGCGCGCACTTCCGCGAAGCGCCCGGGGAGGGTCCGCACCAGGAAGTCGACCGGCTCCGCCTCGAGTTCCGCGCGCAGCCACCGCTGGTGCTCGAGGATCTGGAGCGGACAGGCGCCGAACGAGCCATGGTTGAGATAGGCGACGTCGGGTGACAGGGGCCACAACGAGGCATACGGCGATCCACCGCCGCGGCGGGCAGGCTCAGGCATGTCGTCCCCACGGCAGGGGCGCGGGCGCCGTCATCATGGGCGCCGCGCCTTCCCGCCAAAGCGACCAGACTCGCATGGCTCCCCTCCTCCCGGGCGGTTTCAGGATCTGATTACGCAACCACCCGCTACTCTTTGCGCTCGGGGTACCGTCCCTCGATCGCCTCGCGGACGACCCACTTCGTATCCGCGGGGAGATCGCTCTTGTCGACGATCCAGCGCAGGTACGAGGCCTCCGCTCGCGCCATCTGCCGCAGCGACTTGCCGCGATGCTGCCCGAATCCCAGCACCGGCTCCCCTGCGTTCCAGCGGATCTTCCCCTGCGAGTCGATCCACCCCTCCGGCTTGCAGAGCCGGGCCAGCCCCTCCACGTCGCGGGGCAGGTCGGGGTAGTGCGCTATCTGCGCGTCCAGCACCTCCATCGCAGCGAGGGTATCCGCCTCGGCCCCGTGCGCGCCGTCATGCTCCCGGCCCACATAGAACCGCACCGCGGCCGTGAGGTTCCGCGCCTCCTTCAGGTGGAAGATGCGCAGCGCGTCGATCAAGCGCCTGCCGGTGCGGCTGAATGCCACCTGGGCACGGCCGAACTCCGCCTCGAGGAGCGGCAGATCGTAGGCGATCACGTTGAACCCCGCCAGGTCGCAACCCAGCAACAACCTGCCGAGATCCGGAGCGATCGCCTCGAACGGCGGGCAGTCGCGCACGTCGGCATCGGAGATCCCGTGCACCGCCGTCGCTTCCGCGGGTATCGGCCGGCCCGGATGGACGCGGCGGGTGAAGAGATCCTCACCGCCGCCCGGGCGGACGACGAGGACGCTGACCTCGACGATTCGATCGCTCTCCGGCGAGGTCCCGGTGGTCTCCAGATCGAAGAAGGCAAGCGGCCGGTCGAGCGGCAGGTTCTTCATTGCACGTACCCCAGTGCCCGCAGCGACTTCTCGGTCTCCGGGTCGAGGACCGCACGCGACTCGGCGCCGCGGCGGACGTAGTTGCGCCGGCTCGCCTGCTCGAGGCGGGAGGTCAGCGCCGCACCGAGCGCGCCGACTGCGGCCGGATCTCCTGCCGCCAGGTTGGACTGCTCCAGGGGATCCTGGCGCACGTCGTACATCTCGATCCGGCTCGCGCTCGGCTTCAGCAGCAGATGGCGGTCGCCGCGATAGTAGCCGAGTTCCTCGGCGTCCCAGGTGACCTGTCCGACCGCCTGCGGATCGGCAAGCGGCTCCCCCGCGAGGCGCGGGAGCAGGTTCCGCCCCTGCATGCCGTCGTGAGCAGGCACCCCGGCCGCCGCCAGCAACGTCGGCGCCAGATCGATCGTCTCCACCACCTCCGGGACCCGGAGTCCGCCGTGCTCGCCACCCGGCAGGCGCAGGATCCAGGGCACGTGGGTGACGGTCCGGTACAGCTTCTCGTGCAGCACGGAGCCGTGCTCCATGAACTCCTCCCCGTGGTCCGACGTGATGGCAAGCACGGCTCCGTCGAGCAGCCGGCCCCCGCGCAGGCCGGCGAGGAAGGTCGCGAGGAGGGCGTCGACATGGAGGATGCCGCCATCGTAGAGATCGGAGAAATGGCGCGTCTCCTCCGCGGTCAGCGTGCGCCGTAGCTTGCCGGTCCGGATCTCCTCCAGATCCTCGGAGGTCAGATCGCTCGAGGGGTTCCCTTGCACGAAGGTGTCACGATACGGAGCCGGCGTCGCCTCATACGGCGTATGGATGTCGTAGGTGTGGACCAGGAGAAAAAACGGCCGCCCCGGCTCGGCTCGCGCCCAGGCGGCAGCCTTCGGCAGGATCGCCTCGAACCCGCCCCCCGCGTCGTCGTAGGTCTGGAACCCCTGCCCCATGCCGAAGCGCTCGCGCAGGTACCCGGCATCGACGAACCCTCCCGTCCGGTATCCGGCCGCGGCGAAGCTCTCCGCCAGGGTGATCGCCCCTTCTCCGAGCCGGTTCTTCCCCGTGAAGTGATGGGCGGTCGGGTAGAGCGAGGTGAAGATCGACGCGATGCTGGGCGGCGTGTTCGGCGCCTGCGAGTAGGCGTTCTCGAACAGCACCGCCTCCGGGGCCACGGCATCGAGCCCGGGTGTGGTCGCGCGAGCGTACCCGTAGCAACCGACGCGATCGGCCCGCAGCGTATCCAGCAGGACGAGGATGACCGACGGGGAGGTGCTCGGCCAGGCGGCGGCCGTGCGCGCTGCCTCCTCCGTCTGGCGCCGCACCGATTTGTTCCAGAGATGGAGCGAGTAGCGGGCCGCGCCGGCGAGGAGAAGCACCATGCCGATCGCGACGGCCCATCGGCGGTTCGAGAGTCCAGCGCTCCCCCTCAACCGTGCCTCCAGGACGCGGATGGACCGAGTCTCCCGCGCGGGTGGGCGGAGCTTACCATGATCGGCGGAGGGACGGCGGTGCCTGCAAGCCGCGCACCCTGGATCCAGCCGGCACGACACGCCTCGGTATGACAGAATGCCCCGCCATGCACGATCTGATCCGCCGCTGGGACGGCGCCTGGGTCGCCAGCCACCACGATCAGCCAACCAGGGCCATGATCCACGTCGCGGTCCACACGCCGGGGCCCGAGGCCGCGTCGGGCGGAACGCGGATGAAGTCGTACGCGCAGCCTGACGACGCGGTGCGCGACGCTCTCCGGCTGTCCGAGGGAATGAGCCTCAAGTTCGCGGTGCTCGACCTGCCGCGCGGCGGGGGCAAGGCGGTGATCGACGTGCCGCCGGGTCTATCTCCCGCGGACCGTGACGGGCTGCTCGAGCGCTACGGCGACCTGCTCGAGTCGCTGCGCGGGGCGTTCGCGACCGGCCCCGACATGGGGACCGGCCCCGACGACATGGACCGGATCGCCTCGCGCACCCGGCATGTGTTCGGCCGGACCCCGGGAAACGGCGGCGCCGGCGATCCCGGGCCGACCACCGCGCTCGGCGTCTTCGCCGGGATCGAGGCGTGCATCCGCTTCCGCTTCGGCCTCGATTCGATCGCCGGACGATCGGTCCTCGTCCAGGGGATCGGCGACGTCGGACGGCCGCTCGTTCGCCTGCTGCTCGCGGCGGGCGCCGTCGTCCTCGTGAGCGATATCAGCACCGCCCTGCGCCCCGCGCTCGAGGCCGAGGGGTGCCGCTGGATCGACCCTGCGGCGGCCATGGCGACGCCCTGCGACGTCTTCGCTCCCTGCGCGGTCGGCGGGATCCTGAACGCCGAGACGACCCCGCGGCTGCATGCGGCGATCGTGGCGGGGTCCGCGAACAACCAGCTCGCGACCGCCGACGACGCGGCCAGACTGCAGGCCCGTGGAATCCTCTACGCCCCCGACTTCGCCATCAACGGCGGCGGCGCGCTGCTCCTGATCGGCGGCGAGATCCTCGGCTGGACCCCCGCCGAGATCGACCGGCGCACGCGCGGCCTCGGGGCACGCCTGCTCGAGATCCTGCGCGAGTCGGAGGCGGGCGGACTGACCACCGCGGAGGCCGCCATCGCGGTGGCGCGGCGGCGGCTCGGGACCACGATGCGCCTCGGCGAGGTCTGATCCCGGAGTCCCCCGGCGTACCGATCCACGGCGGGTCTGGGTGGATCGTCCACCTCACCGGCGCCGGCGCTGCGGCCACACTTGCGGATTGAGCGCGTTCGGAGGGCAGCGTCCCGTGAGCGCCGCCACGACGCTCTCGGCCGCGGCCATCGCCATGCGCCGGCGGGTCTCCACCGTGGCGCTGCCGAGGTGAGGCGCGAGCACCACATGCGCCTCGAGCTTCGCGAGATCCGGGTGCACACGCGGCTCGTCCTCGAAGACATCGAGTCCCGCCCCCTGGATGAGGCCGTCCGTCAGCGCCTGCACCAGGTCCCCCTCGACGACCAGCGCGCCGCGTGCCGTGTTCACCAGGAACGCGGTCCGCTTCATCCTGGCGAACTCCCGCAGGGTGAGGATCCCGCGGGTCTCCGGCGTCAGCGGCAGGTGCAGGGTGACGAAGTCGCTCTCCGCGAGGAGCGTGTCGAGATCGACCCGGCGGGCACCGAACTCGCGCTCCACCGCCTCGCGGGGTCCGCGCGCGACATAGAGCACCTGCATGCCGAAGCCGAGCGCCGCGCGGCGCGCCACGGCGGTGCCGATCCGCCCCATCCCGACGATGCCGAGCGTGTGGCCGTGAACGTCGGCCCCCAGGAGCGGCTGGAACAGCTCCCAGCCGCGAAAGCGGGCCGCGCGCACGAAGCGGTCCGCCTCCGGTACCCGGCGCGCACAGGCGAGCAGCAGGGCGAACGTGTGGTCGGCGGTCGTCTCCGTGAGCACATCCGGCGTGTTCGTCACCACGATGCCGCGCGCCGTGGCCGCCTCGAGGTCGATGTTGTCGTGGCCGGCCGCGACGTTCGCGACGATCTCGAGCGCGGCACCGGCGTCGAGCAACTCGCCATCGATCCGGTCCCCCAGGCTCGCCACGAGCGCGCGTGCGCCGGCCAGGGCGTCGCGCAGATCCGCGGGGGAGAGGGGGGTCTCCTGCTCATGATGCCGGCAGGAGAATCCGCTGCGCTCCAGGAGGGCTATCGCTTCGGGGAAGATCTGGCGGGTGACGAGGACGGTGGCCATGCGGAGAGTATCCGGTCTTGCGGTGGCGATTGCCAGGGTCGCGATTGCCAGGGTCGGATCTTCACCTTATAGTTGTCCCGCTCCCAGCGTGGAACCACGATGGCCCGAGCCGGGTGGTGGGCCACCCCCGGCACGACGAGGGTGCCGTCCACCGATCCGGTCCCATGGAGGACGCGTGACCCAGCCGATCTACCTGGACTACAACGCCACGACGCCGGTCGCCCCGGAGGTGCTGGAGGAGATGCTCCCGTACCTGCGCCGGGACTTCGGCAATCCGTCGTCAGCTCACCCGTACGGCGCGGCCGCGCGGGCGGGTGTCGAGGCCGCGCGCGCGCGGGTGGCGCAGCTCCTGGGTGCCGAGGCGGACGAGATCCTGTTCACCTCCGGCGGCACGGAGTCGGACAACGCGGCGATCTTCGGGATCTGCCGCCCCGGTGCCACCGCGCGCCGGCACGTCGTCACCACGGCCGTCGAGCACCCCGCCGTCGAGGCGCCGCTGCGCGCGCTCGAGCGGGACGGGTGGCGAGTCACCCGCGTCGCGGTCGGGCCGGATGGCCGCGTCGACGCCGCGGCCGTCATCGACGCCATGACGGACGACACCGCGCTCGTGACGATCATGCACGCCCAGAACGAGACCGGGGCGCTCATGCCGATCGCCGCAGTCGCCGCCGAGGCGCGGCGCCGCGCGATTCCGATCCACACCGATGCGGCGCAGAGCGTGGGCAAGGTCGAGGTCGACGTCACCGCCCTTGGGGTGGACCTGCTGACGATCGCCGGGCACAAGGTGTACGCGCCAAAGGGGGTCGGGGCGCTCTACCTCCGGCGCGGCACGAAGCTCGCGCCGCTGCTGCTGGGGGCGGGGCACGAGTCCGGCCGGCGCGCGGGGACCGAGAACGTGGCCGGCGTGGTCGGGCTCGGGGCGGCCGCGGAGCTCCTGCGCCGAGATCTGCCGGCACGCGCCAGGCACCTGCGCGGAGTCCGCGACCGGCTGCACGCCCGGCTGCTGAACCATCTGCCGGACCTCAGGCTGAACGGCCCGGAGGAAGAACGGCTGCCGAACACGTTGAACGTCGCGATACCGGGCGTGAGCGCCGCCGCGCTGCTCGCGGCCGTTCCGGGGGTCGCCGCCGCGGCGGGGGCCGCGTGCCATGCCGGCACAATCGAGCCGTCCGCGGTCCTGCTCGCCATGGGGATCAGCCGCGAGCTGGCGAGCTGCTCCCTGCGGCTCACCGTCGGCCACCCGACCACACCCATGGAGGCCGACCTCGCAGCCGAGCGGATTGGAGCGGCTGCACTGCGTCTGCGCAGGGAATTACGGGGACACAATACCTGATTGGCGAGGGCTGAGCCTGTGGGTTGCCGGCGCGCTCCGCGCGTGTCAATCAGGTATTGTGTCCCCGTAATTCCGTAATTCCCCTTTCGATGCGGAACGGACCGTTCCTGTCCGTTTCTCTCCTCCAGTCGGTCTCTCGACGCCGGTGTTGACTGAGCGCACGTGTGCGTAGGGGGAGGCTCGCGGACGCCCCCGCTCGTGGAGTCCCGCGCCAGCGACGGACGAGGAGGGAAGTCCCCTGGCACCCAGGTCCCGTCAACACGCCTCCCGGGCAGCCGTCGTCGCCCTGATCACCGCAGGCCTCGGCCTCGGCGGCGCCTCGCGCGTGCCCTCCGCGCTCGCCGCCGGGAACGAGCCGCCCGCGCCGACGCGCGACACCGCGGTGCCGACCCTTCGGTCGTTCCCTGAGCGGCTCCTCGTCGAACCGGTCTCCGTCATCGATCCGATCGAATGGGGGAGCGCCTATCACGGCGGGCGCCTGCGGCAGATCGTCGCCGACCGTCGCGGCCGGATCTACCTGGCGACCGCCGATCCGTGTCAGCTTCTTCGCTTCGACCCCGTGAAGGGGACGATCCTGGAGTTGCCTGCCACCGCGGACGACGCGTGCGAGGGGCCGTGGCTCAGCCTGGTGCCGACCCGGGAGGGGGTCGTCCTCGCGGACGGCGGTCTCGGGCGGGTGCGCCACGTCAGCGACAAGAGGACCGCTCTCGCCGGCGCGGACGTCCCCAGGGTGTTCGACGTGTCGCCCGTCCGCGGCGGAGGGATCGCCGTCTACCCCGGCTCCACCGGGCGCCTCCTCGACCTGTTCGACGCCGGCTTTCATTACCTGCGCTCGGTCGGGCCGCTCCCCCAGGGAGGAGGCGGGATCGGTCCGTCCACCTGCCACCTCCTTCCCGACCGCGACTCCGGGGTGATCGCGCTCTGGAACCCGACGCGGACCGTCCTCCGGCTCGACGCGCAGGGCGAGATCGTGGCGCGCTTCACGCTCGATCCGCCTGACCTCGTGGCGAACCTCGCCGCGCGACTCGCCCGTCTGGAGGAGCGAGCGCGCGATCTGGGCATGCAGGCGTCGATCAACCCGTTCCTGGACCTGCTTCATGACCGCGACGGAAACCTCGCCGCGCTTTACCTGTTCGAGGAGGAGCCGGGGGGTGCGCCGCAGGAGGCCGCCCCGCCGGCGGCGACCCGGGCCGCGCTGTACCGGTTCACCCCCGACGGGCACCCCGTGGATGCGATCCACGGGATCGACGGATGCCTGGACGTCGCCTTCCTCTCCCGGGACGAGATCCTGGGCCTCGATGCCGATGGGCGGCGACTCGTCCGGTTCCGGCTGCGCCCGTCAGGCGACGCGGCGGCAGGGGCGACGCAGCGAACGGAGAACCCCGGGGAGCCCGGACAAACGCTCTCGCACCACTCTCGAAAGGAGGGACGTTAGATGAGACCGACACGATGGATGGTACCGGCCGCGGCGTTCGCGTTCGTGCTGCTGGCCGGCCTGCTCGCACTCTCGGCGCCGCTCGCCAGGCCGCCGGTCCCGTGCAACGCGACGCGTTGTGCGGAGCTTTGCGCTCCGTACGGCGGCTGCACCACGTTCTACCAGACCTGCCACTTCAACAACGTCTACTGCTTCAACCAGTGCGCGAACGGGGCAATCATGGGTGAGCCGCTCGGTGACGTCTGCGGCATCGAGCCCCCCGGCGGCGGGGGCTCGCCGATCTTCCGCAAGCAGGAGACGACCACGCCCTGAGCGACCGCGCGACCACCGCCTGAAAAAAGGACAACCCGCCCTCCGGGTCTCCCCGAGGGGCGGGTTGTGGTATCCGTGCCGCCGAGCCGGCTAGACGACGCCCTGATCCATCATGGCGTCGGCCACCTTCAGGAACCCGGCGATGTTGGCGCCGTTGACGTAGTTGCCTGGCGTGCCGAAGCGCTCCGCGGCGCCGAGGCAGGCCGCGTGGATGCTCTTCATGATGAGCCGCAGCCGGTTGTCCACCTCCTCGCGCGTCCAGGAGTAGCGCATGCTGTTCTGGGCCATCTCGAGCCCCGACACCGCCACCCCGCCAGCATTCGCCGCCTTCCCCGGCCCGTAGAGGATCTTCTCCTCCAGGAACAGGTGCACCCCTTCGGGGGTGGTCGGCATGTTCGCCCCCTCGGCGACCACGTAGACGCCGTTCTTGATCAGGTTCTTGGCGTCCTTGCCGCCGATCTCGTTCTGCGTCGCGCTGGGGAAGGCGCACTGCGCCTTGTGATCCCAGAGCGGGCTCGAATCGGCCGTCGCGCTCGCCGCCGTGAACACCGCTGACTTGTACTTGTCGGTGTACTCCTTGATCCGGCCGCGACGGACGTTCTTGAGGTCCATCACGAACTTCAGCTTCTCGGCGTTGAACCCCGCGTCGTCGTAGATGCTGCCGCTCGAATCGGAGAGGGTGACCACCTTCGCCTTCATCTCGATCAGCTTCTCGACGGTGTACTGCGCCACGTTGCCGCTGCCGGACACCAGGCAGGTCTTCCCCTCCAGCGTCTCGCCGCGCGTCTTGAGCATCTCGGCTGCGAAGTAGACCGCGCCGTAGCCGGTCGCCTCGGGCCGGATCAGCGAACCGCCCCAGTTCAACCCCTTGCCGGTGAGGACACCGGTGAACTCGTTCGCGAGCCGCTTGTACTGCCCGTAGAGGTAGCCGATCTCCCGCCCGCCCACCCCGATGTCGCCGGCCGGGACGTCGGTGTTCGGACCGATGTGCCGGTAGAGCTCGGTCATGAAGCTCTGGCAGAAGCGCATTACCTCGTTGTCGCTCTTCCCCTTCGGGTCGAAGTCCGAGCCCCCCTTGCCACCCCCCATCGGCAGCGTGGTCAGGGAGTTCTTGAACACCTGCTCGAAGGCGAGGAACTTGAGGATGCTCACGTTCACCGAAGGATGGAACCGCAGCCCGCCCTTGTACGGGCCGATGGCGCTGTTCATCTCGATCCGGAAGCCGCGATTGACCTGCACCTCCCCCTGGTCATCGACCCACGGCACGCGGAACATCAGGAGCCGCTCGGGCTCGATCACCCGTTCGACGATCTTGGCGGTCCGGTACTCGGGATGCTTGTCGAGCACGACCTGAAGGGAGTCGGTCACCTCCTGCACCGCCTGCAGGAACTCCGGCTCGTTCGGATTCTTGGCCTTCACCCCGGCCACCAGGGAATCGGTATACGCCGTCATCGGTTCATCCTCCGACCCCGCGGCGCTCCGTCAGGAGGCTCGGCGCCGAAGCGCGCCGGCCGACTCTGTCGCGAGACACCCCTGGCGGGGCCTGTTCTGACTCGGGTAAGTACTAATGATGATGCCACGCCCAGGCGGTCCTCCGCCAGCGGCGACTACGCTTCCCCCATGGGCTTCACGATCACCCCTTCCTGCCGCCGCCCGTTCATCCGTGCCTCGAGCGGGGTCTTGAACCGCAGCCAGCGGAAGAAGGCGCCGGACTCGAACGCCGTCTGACGCCCCAGCCAATCCCAGTCGAGGCGCGCGCGGGCATCGTCCGGGTTCACCGTGAAATAGCCGACGTTGGTGCTGGCCAGGTTGTGAAAGAAGTGCGAACCTTGAGACGGCGTCACCCGCAGGTCGCTGAACCCCGACTCCACGATGACGCGCGCCCCCGCGATCTGCTCCCAGGCAACCGGGATACCGAGCCACGGGTCCGCGGACCCCCAGCGCCCGACGCCGACCAGCAGGTACGGCCTCCCCTCCTGCACCAGGCGCGCATTGAAGCGCGCGACCTCGGCCGCCGCCTCGCGGCTGCGCGCCCGGTCGAAGCCGCGGTAGTCGACGACGACGGCATCGAACATCCGCGCGTGGCCGTTCCCGAGGACGCTGGCGCTCCGGCAGAGCACGCTCTCCGCGTCAGCCACCTCGACCCGCACCTCGTCTCCCCCCTCGGAGGGGAGCAGCGGACGCATCTGCAGGAACCCGAACTCGCGCGGGGCGCCGGCCGCCCCTCCCAGCCGCACCGCGAACTCGATCTCCACGTGCGATGCCGTCCCCCACCTCCCGACGTCCAGCAGCATCGTGAGCACCTCGGCGAGCGGAAACAGCCGCTGCTTCAGGATCGGTGCAAAGCTCACGAGCCGGGTGCCGGCTCGCGAGAGCCCATCGTAGATGGCATCGTTCTCGGGCGAGTAGGTCGACCCGAGCGCCTGCAGCACGCCGTCCGCCTCGGCCACCTCCAGCGAATGCCGTCGCACGCTGCGCTCGGGATCGTCCCCGGGCTCGTCGGCCAGGTCGAGCGCCCAGAACGTCCGCTGCGAGTAGCGCAGCACGTCGTCGACCGAGGCGAACTGCGTCAGGTGGCGCGGGTACCGGGGGCAGAAGCGCAGCGCGGTCTCCCCCTCCACCACCGTCTTGCCGAGCCCGAGCGCAACGATCGAGACCCCGTCCTCCGGGGCGACCGGGCCGGTGGGGTAGAAGTCGTGCGACCGCGCCACCCCGGAAAAGTCCGGGTAGAAGCGGCCGCCGTGGTCTGCCCCCACAATCCTTTGCAAGACCACGGCCATCTTCTCCTCCTCCAGCCGGAACGCCGACCCGGTAAGGTGCGATTTCGCGCGTTGTGAGAAGGTGGAGGCGTAGACGAGCTGGATCGTCCGCAGGAGCCGCTCCAGGCGCACCCGGGGATCGGCCTCCCGGTTGGCCAGCATGTAGGTCTCATAGACCCCCGCCAGGGGTTGGTGGGCCGAGTCCTCGAGGAGGCTCGAGGAGCGGACCGCCAGGGGGTAGCGAACCTGCCCCAGGTAGGCGCGCAGGTCGTTGGCGACGTCCGCGGGCATCCGCGCCTCCAGGAACCGTCGCCGCAGTGCCGCATCCTCCCGGCATTCGAGCGCGAAATCGCGCAGTCGGTTGGTCTCGAGAAAGCGGTCGAAGACGTCGCTCCCCAGCACGACCGACTGCGGCACCCCCACTCGCACCCCCGGGATCCGCTCCGCCAGCGGCATGCTGCTGAGGAGGAAATTCGCGAAGGCGAGGCCGCGCCCCTTCCCGCCGAGCGACCCGCTGCCGAGGCGATAGAGGTCCAGGGACCCGTCGAAGCGCTGGTGGTCGAAGTCGGCGACCACCACCCGGTCACGCTCGGCGCGATAGTCGCGAATCGCGGCGATGACGTCGCGGCGCAGGTTCTCGAGCGAGCCGAAGTCCTCGACCTTGCGCGGCCGCAGCTTCGCCGCGAGGGCGAATTCGGTGCGCGCCTTGAGCCAGTTCGAGAAGTCATTGCGCTCGCCGTGGTACGCGAGGCTGGCCGCCGGGACCTTCTGCAACTTCCGCTCGAGCGTCCGGAGATCCGCGGCCCGCCCGACCTCGCGGTTGTCCGGCAGGCGGAACACGAACTCGCCGAAGGAGAAGTTCCGGGCCATGAAGCGCTGCAGCCCCTTCAGCAGCCGCGGCGAGCCCTTGAGCAGGAAGTCGGCGTGCACCTGCCGCGCCAGCGCGCGGTTCTCCGGATGGCTCGACTGCAGCATCAGCGGCAGGTCGGGCCGAACCTCCCGCACCCGCCGCGCCAGCTCGACCCCCGCCCGGGGCGCCAGCTCGCCGCCACGCGGGAACTCGATGTCGGAGATGATCCCGAGCAGGTGATCGCCGTAGGCGTCGAAGTATGCCCAGGCCTCCTCGTAGGTGTCGCACAGGAGGATCTTCGGGCGCGCCCGCATCCGCAGGAGCTTCTGGGACAGGTTCATCCCCTCCGCGAGGACGCTCTGGGTCTGGCTGAGGAGCTGCGTGTAGATCGCCGGGAGGAACGACGAGTAGAAGCGGATGTTATCCTCGACCAGCAGGATCGACTGCACCCCGATGGTCGCGGTGTCATGCTCGACGTTGCGCTTGTCCTCCACGTATTTCACGATCGCAACCAGGATCCGCACATCTCCCTGCCACAGAAACGCCCGGTCGATCTCCCCCAGATCGCGGGCGCCGGCAAGCGTCCCCAGATCCCCCGGGTTGAACGCCAGCATCACGACCGGCGCGTCGGAGCCGGCCGCCCGGATGCGGCGGGCGAGCGTCCTCGCGTCCATGTCGCCGACGTGGGGCGCCGTGAGCACCAGGCTGAAGCGCCGCTCCGATCCCAGCCGCTCGAGCGCCTCGGCGCCGGTGGAGACCCGGATCAGCCCCGGCGTGTGGTGCAGGTTCATCCCCAGGAACTCGTTCAGAATCAGCTCGCTGAGCTGGCCGTCCTCCGCGAGGATGAACGAATCGTAGAGACTCGACACGAGCAGGATGTCGTGGACGCGAAACGGCATCAGGTCGTGGAAGTTCTGGAGGCGCCGGACCCGGCGGGCGTCGAGGAGGTCGGGCGGCAGGTTCGGCATCGGACCCTCAGAGAAGGAGCAGCTGGGCGATTCTAAAATAGATGACGATTCCGAACACATCGACGAGCGAGGCGACGAACGGTGTCGAGGTGACCGCCGGATCGAGGCCGATCCGCTTGAAGAAGAGGGGCAGGAGCGACCCGACCAGGCCGCCCCACAGCACCACGCCGACGAGAGCAATCGCCACGACCGCGGCCATCGCGGTTCCGGTGTTCCAGAGCAAGGCGCGGCAGTAGCCGATCATCCCCAGGAACCCGCCGAGCACCACCCCCATCGCGGCCTCACGGCGGAATACCCGTGCCCAGTCGCGGAACCCGACCTCCCCGAGCGCCAGCGAGCGGGTGATGAGCGTCGCCGACTGCGACCCGGAGTTCCCGCCGGACGAGATGATGAGCGGAATGAACAGCACCAGGCCGATGATCTCCGCGAGGGTCGCCTCGTAGTGCCGCATCGCCGTGCCGGTGAACATCTCCCCCAGGAACAGCACCGACAGCCACAGGCCGCGCTTGTAGGCGACCGACCAGAATCCGGCGCGCAGGTAGGGCACATCGAGCGGCTCGACGGCGCCCATGCGGTGCGCGTCCTCGGTCGACTCCTCCTCGACGACATCGAGGACGTCGTCGTGGGTGATGATCCCGAGCAGCCGCCCCTCGCCATCGACGACCGGCATCGCCAGGAAGTCGTAGCGCTCGAAGGTGCGCGCCACCACCTCCTGGTCCGCGTCCACCGCGACGGTGATCGGGTTCGCGTGCATCGCCTCCTCCAGACGGAGCCCGGGCTTTGCACGCACCAGCTCGGTGAGGGTCACGACCCCCTGGAGCTGCCGGTCGGCGGCACGCACGACGTAGACGTAGTAGATCGTCTCGCGCTCGGGGGCGACCTGGCGCAGCCGCTCCAGCGCCTCCCCGACCGTCACCTCACCCGGCAGCGCGGCGTACTCGGTCGTCATGATCGAGCCGGCGGTCCCCTCCGGGTACGACACCAGCCGCCGCACGTCGTTGCGCTCCGCCTGGGCGAGGAGCGGCAGCAGCGCCTCCGCGGTCCGCTCCGGCAGCGCCTTCACGAAGTCGGCCCGGTCGTCCGGGGACATGGCGTCGAGGATGGCGACGACCTTGCCGCGCCCGAGCAGCCCCATCAGCTGCTCCTGGTCATCCTCCTCCAGGTGCTCGAACGTCGCCACGCGCTGCGGGTCGCTGAGCGCGTCGAAAACCTGCACCTTCTCGGGATCCTCGAGCGACGCGACGAGGTCCGCGAGGTCGGCCGGGTGCAGGTCGGCGAGCGCCTCGCGCAGGCCTTCGGTCTGGCCCGCCGCGAGGATCTCGTGGATGTCGGGTAGCAGGAGAGTGGTGATGTCCTTCATGGGCCGCCCCTGGGGTTGCAGTGGGAGGCGGGCGACCCGGGGCGCGGCGCGCTTATCGCGCGGCGGCGCCTGGACCGGCCGGACTCCCGCGTCTAGATGGTCCGTCGGTCATGCGCGATTCGTTCCTGCGGATTGGAAGGCCCGACCAGATACCGGGCGCGGACGTGCGATGAAGCGTCGGCACGATATCCAGCGGCCCGGAAGCTGTCAACCCTCGGTTCCAATAAGGGTCATCCAGGCAACCTACGCCTGGCGTTCGACTGATTCTCGTGCCGGGCGGGAAAGTAGATCCGGTACGGCTCGCGTCGCCAGGAGGGCGCCGCGGCGAGGGACAGGCTCAGCCCTTCTTCCGCGCGTACGCCGCCTTTGCGACGAGGGTCCAGGTGCCGCCCCCGTCGGTGGAGATCTCCTTGTCGATCCGGAAGCCGGCGTCCGCGCGGTCCCCTCGCCACGCGACCTTGCCATCGTATCCGAGCGCCAGCGTCGAGTCCCCCGAGGCGCTCTCGAGCAGGTGACGATGGTCCCGCCGCCATGAACTCGGGGAGCGCCTCGGCGAAAGGGCGAACTGGAGCCTGCGGGCGGACACGTCGACGAGGATACGCGTTCGCAGATCCCTTCTCAACCTCGTATAGTGGGCGAAATGAGCTTCCGGAGGATGCCGATGCGCACCATCCACGCACTCGCGATGACCCTCACCCTCGGCGCCGCCGGCGCCGCGGCTGCCGACACCGCCACGTTCGTCACCATCCTCCGCGGCCAGCCGGTGGGCCGCGAGGTCGTCACCCGGTCGGCCGGCGAAGGGGGACCGATCCTCACGAGCCACGCCGCGATCGAGCTACCCGGGGGGATCTCCCTGACCTTCGATCAGCGGGCAACGCTGTCGCCCGACGGCCTGCGCATCGTCGCCTACGACCTGAGCGCCGTGGGCGCCGGGCGGAACGCCCACATCACCGCCGAGCCCACCCCCGGGGGATGGAAGCTGGCGGCAGGCGCTCCCGACTCGTCGGTCCCGCCGATCGCGAAGGACCTTCCTGTCCAGGGCCCGTCGTCCCTGGTCGACAACAACCTCGCCTCTCATCTCGACCTGTTCTGCCGCGGCCTGCGGCTCGCACCCGGGGAGAAGCTGTCGACCACCGCTGTCGTGCCCCAGGTCCTGATGGCGATCACGGGGACGACGACGCGAACGGGGGAGGGTGCAGGCACGCTCGACGGCAAGCCGACGGAGACGCTCCGGTACCGCCTCGAGATGGCTTCGGTCATGCTGGAGCTCGACTGCCGCAAGGTGGACGGCGCGCTGATGGAAGCGCGCGTCCCGATGCAGCAGGTGACCTACAGGCTCGAGGGATACATGTCCGACGCGGCGCCGGCGGAGGCGGCCGATCCGCGCGAGCGCGAGACCTCCGTGGGGAGCGCGGAGCTGAAGCTCCCGGCTGTCCTCACGCTCCCGAAGGCCGAGGGAACCGTCCCCATCGTCGTGATGCTCTCGGGCTCGGGCCCTAACGATCGGGACGAGACGATCGGGCCCAACAAGCCGTTCCGCGACCTGGCCCGCGGGCTCGCGGATCGAGGCATCGCTTCCCTGCGCTTCGACAAGGCGGCTCACCTCGGCAAGGACGCTTCGAGCCTGGACGAGGAGTACGTCACGGATGCGCTCTCCGCGATCGCGGTCGCGCGCGCCCAACCGGGGGTCGACGGATCACGGGTCGTCCTGCTCGGGCACTCGCTCGGCGCCCTGGGGGCTCTGACGACGGCGGTCAAGACCCAGGATCTACGGGGCCTCGTGCTGATGGCCGGCCCGGTACGGGCGGTCGATGTCATGCTCCTCGATCAGGTGAGCCATCAGATGAAGCTCACGGGTGCCGACGCGGCGGAGATCGAGACGCAGCAGCACCAGATCGAGCAGGCGTTTGCGCGCTACCGCGACCCGAGCTCCGTGCTCCCGCCGCCGTTCATGGGCGCATCGGCGCGCTACTGGAAGGACCTCCTGTCGCGCGACACGGTGGCGCTGGTCGGTGCCTCGTCACTCCCCATCCTGGTGCTGCAGGGTGAGAAGGACATCCAGGTCCGGCTGGACGTCGATTACGGCGTCCTGCGCGCGAAGGTCGGCGACGTGGGCGGGCGCGTGACGTACCGGAGCTTCCCGGGGCTGAACCACCTGTTCATGCCCATCGAGGGCGAGTCGACGGGCGGCGAATACGCGATCGCGGGACACGTCGCGCCGGAGGTCATCGAGGCAGTCGCGTCGTGGGTGCTCGCGAGGTGAGAGGTTTCAACCTGGGAATCCGCGTCCGGTAAGGAACATCCGGTCAACCTACGCCTGGTCTTCGACTGATGCTAGTGCCGGCCGGCGGTGGATTCAAGGCCGCGGGCCGGGTCGCGGGCCTGCGTGGATGGAGATCTCTCTCGGACCCTCCGGCGGGCGGATGAGGGGCCGGACGACGCGAGCTGCGCCGATCCCGATCCGGGCCCTCTCATGCTATCCTCGGAGCGCCAACGTTCGCTGGAAATGCAGCGAGCGACAGGAGGTCTACCTGATGACGTACGTCGACGGATTCGTGATTCCGGTGCCGAAGGCGAAGCTCGCCGCCTACAAGAAGATGGCGGTTTGGGGGAGGAAGATCTGGATGAAGCACGGCGCGTTGCAGTACTTCGAGTGCGTCGGCGACGACCTCAAGACAATGCCGCAGTGCGGCGATTTCAAGACGATGGCGAAGCTCAAGGGACGCGAGGCCGTGTTCTTCTCGTTCATCGTCTACAAGAACAAGAAGCACCGCGACGCGGTGAACAAGAAGGTCATGGCGGAGATGCAGAAGCAAGCGATGACCCAGGAGATGCCGTTCGACGTCAAGCGCATGGCGTACGGCGGCTTTCGAACGCTAGTGCAGGGGTAGCCGCGCGGGGAAGGGGGACGCAGCACCGGAGCGCCGACGCGACCCCTCGAGAATCCCCGCGAGCGCCCCCTCAACGGTGCAGCCGCAGGACGACCGAGTCGACCGGGGGTGGGCCGGGTGGGGCGCGCGAGGGCAGGTCTAGGGTGGCGAGGATGGCGCGGATGGCGTCGGGGGATTCGACGACGCCGAGGATCTGCATCCGGTCGCCGCACTGGGCGCCGACCTGCACGTCGATCTCAAGCAGTCGCTGCAGCAACTCCGACCAGGAGTAGTAGGTCCTCCGTCGCGGGGACTTCGCGCCGCGGGCGGCGGAGAGATTCGTTCGCCGAAGCGAGGGCGAGCGGCCGACGTCCGAAGCTGACTCATTCTCCACCGGGAGCATGGGCGCCATGGCTGCCCCGTCCGCCATCCGTCGGATGGGCGTTCTAGCTGTCGCAGGTGCGAGGAGGAGATGCCGCGCCTCCGCGCGCCTGCGCTCGTCTCCGAACGGCGCCGTCATCCGCCGCTGCGAGCGGTGGCCTCCCCCACCTCGAAGGAGTAACATTCGCCCCGCACCCCGGGACTCCCGGGGTCTGGAGGAGGCAATGGCGGATTCCAAACACGTACCGACGGCTGGAGCCCAGGAGGCGCGCGACGTCGCGGAAGCGGCGCGCGAGACGGAGTGGCACAAGCCGTCGTTCGCCAAGGGGCTCTTCGCCGGGACCGTCCGACTCGGCCTCATCCATCCGTTCCCGCGCGAGACCGCGGAGCAGCAGCGCGAGGGGGACGCGTACATCGCGCGCCTGCGCACCTTCCTGGAGACCGAGCTCGACCCGGAGGAGAACGTCCGCCTCGGCACGCTCCCCGACCGGGTCGTGAACGGCCTCCGGAAGCTCGGGGCGTTCGGCATGAACATCCCGAAGGAGTACGGCGGGCTGGGCCTGTCGCAGTCGAGCTACCAGCGCGCCATCTCGCTGGTGAGCAGCCGCTGCGGCTCCACCGCAGCCTGGCTGTCGGCGCACCAGTCGATCGGGGTCCCCAAGCCGCTCAAGCTGTTCGGCACTGAGGAGCAGAAGCGGAAGTACCTGCCGCGCCTGGCGCGCGGGGAGATCTCGGCCTTCGCGCTCACCGAGCCGAACGTCGGCTCCGATCCGGCGCGGATGGAGACCCGGGCCGAGCCCACGCCGGACGGCAGCGCCTTCATTATCAATGGCGACAAGCTGTGGTGCACGAACGGCCCCGTGGCCGACATCTTGATCGTGATGGCGAAGACCCCGGGGAAGATGGTCCGCGGGAAGGAGCGGGCCCAGATCACCGCCTTCATCGTCGAGCGCGCCACGCCGGGGATCGAGGTGGCCCACGTCTGCCGCTTCATGGGGCTGGACGCGATCCAGAACTGCCTGATGACCTTCCGCAACGTGCGCGTCCCGAAGGAGAACATCCTCTGGGGCGAGGGGATGGGACTGAAGCTGGCGCTGATCACGCTGAACACCGGGCGGCTGACACTCCCCGCCTCCTGCCTCGCCGGCGCGCGCGTCTCGCTCGAGGTCGCCCGCACCTGGGCCGCCAAGCGCGAGCAGTGGGGCGCCCCCATAGGCAAGCACGAGGCAATCGCGGCGAAGCTCGGCGACATGGCCGCGACGACGTTCGCGATGGACGCGCTCGTCGAGCTGAACGGCGGCATGGTGGACCAGGGCGGCTTCGACATCCGGCTCGAGGCCGCGATGGCGAAGCTGTTCAACTCCGAGATGGGATGGAAGATCGTCAATGACACGCTGCAGATCCGCGGCGGACGCGGCTACGAGACGGCGGAGTCGCTGAAAGCGCGCGGCGAGCCGGGGATCCCGACCGAGCGCATGGTGCGCGACTACCGGATCAACACCATCTTCGAGGGGGCGAGCGAGATCATGCACCTGTTCATCGCCCGCGAGGCGGTGGACGAACACCTGAAGATGGCGGGGGACGTGATCAACCCGCACGCCCCGATGGGCGCTAAGCTGACGGCGCTCGGGCGCTCCGTGGCGCACTACGCCTGGTGGTATCCGAGCCGCTATCTCGGCTGGAGCCTGCCGCCGCGCTACGCCGAGTTCGGCCCGCTGGCGCGCCACCTGCGCTATGTGGAGCGGACCAGCCGGCGCCTGTCGCGCTCGATCTTCCACGCCATGATGGCGAACGGCGGCGGGCTCGAGCGGCGGCAGGCGCTGCTCGGCCGCTTCGTCGAGATCGGGACCGACCTGTTCGCGATGGCAGCGTCGTGCGCGAGCGCGCAGGCGAAGCTCCGCGAGAATCCGGCCGAGCGCGGCCCGCATGCGCTCGCCGACCTGTTCTGCCGCACCGCGCGGCGGCGCATCGCCGAGCGGTTTCGCGGCGTGTGGCGCAACGATGACGCGCTGCGCTACGCGGTGGCGCAGCAGGTGCTGGGCGGGAGGCACGCCTGGGTCGAGGAGGGGGCGATCTCCGCGCTGCTCGAAGAAGTGGCCCCCAAAGCCCCGGCCGAGCCGGTCGGGGCGGCTCGGTGAGCGCCCCGTCGCGAGGCTCCGCGCCGCTCAGCCGCGTCGTCGTCGGGGCGATCGTCGGCGTCGCGGCGCTCGGCTTCGCGTTCGACATCTACGAGCTGCTGATGCTGCCGCTCATCGTACGGCCGGCGCTCCTCGACCTCGTGCAGGTCCGGCCCGGGACGCCGGAGTTCGAGTTCTGGAAGGGGATGCTGTTCTTCATCCCCGCGATCCCCGGCGGCATCTTCGGGCTGCTCGGCGGCTACCTCACCGATCGCTTCGGGCGGCGGCGAGTGCTCGTCTGGAGCATCCTGGTCTACTCGTTCTCGGCGCTCGGGGCGGGGCTGTCCACCTCGGTGGGGATGCTGCTGTTCTTCCGCTGCACTACCTTCGTCGGCGTCTGCGTGGAGTTCGTGGCCGCGGTCGCCTGGCTGGCGGAGCTCTTCCCGGACCCCAAGCGCCGCGAGTCGGTGCTCGGCTACACGCAGGCGTTCTCGTCGATCGGCGGTCTCATGGTGACCGGGGCGAACTTCCTGGTGGTGCGTTTCGGCGAGCACCTGCCGTCAATCTACGGCGGCCATGACGCCTGGCGCTATACCCTGATCTCGGGCGTGGTCCCGGCGCTGCCGTTGTTGCTGATCCGCCCGTTCCTCCCGGAGTCGACCGCCTGGGCGGAGAAGAAGGCGGCGGGAACGCTCAAGCGCCCGAGCATCCGCGAGCTGTTCGCGCCGAAGCTGCGCCGCACCACGATCATCACGACGCTGATGTTCGCCTGCAGCTACGGGGCCGCGTTCGGCGCGCTGCAGCAGACGCCGCAGATCGTGCCGTCGCTGCCGCAGGTTCAGGCGCTCACGGCGGGGAAGGCCCCGCCGCAGCAGAAGCAGATCGAGCAGGAGGTGGCGGCGCAGGTCAACGCCTACCAGGAGTTCGGCGGGCTGGCGGGCCGGTTCATCCTGGCGTTCCTCGCGGTGCGCATCCTGAGCCGGCGGAAGCTGCTGCGCGTCTTCCAGATCCCCGGCCTGTTCCTGGTCCCGCTGGTCTACCTCTTTCCGGCGCGCGACAACCTCGAGTTATTGAAATGGGGGATCTTCGCGGCGGGGATGCTGACCGTGGCGCAGTTCTCGTTCTGGGGAAACTACCTGCCGCGCGTCTACCCGATGCACTTGCGCGGCACCGGCGAGAGCTTCGCCGCGAATATCGGCGGCCGGATGATCGGCACTTCCGCCGCGCTGCTGACGACGACGCTGACCCCGCATATGCCGGGGAGACAAACGGCGCTCGCGGCGGCGGCGGTGGCGCTGCTGGTGTACCTGGTCGGCACAATCGCCTGCGCCTATCTCCCGGAGCCGCAGAGCGAGGCGCTGCCGGACTGACGTCCCGTATCAGCTCCGTCATTCCGGCGAAGGCCGGAATCCACCGGCGACCCGCGCGGCAGGGAGGGCCGCCGAGGTCCACCAACGGTCCGACCGGCATCCGGGCCCGGCGAGCTACGAGGTAATAGCTGGACCCCGGCTTTCGCCGGGGTGACGTGCGTGAAGGTCATCGCCACGCTCCTTTTCGAGAGTATCTGACAACGTAGCAATGCGCCGGTGCCATGCCCGGCCGCTGGAGGCCCGTATGCAGCTCATGCTCCCGCTCTCGCTCGCATTCAGCCTCGCGCTCGCCGCCACGCCCGCACCCGACCCCGGCCGCGCCTTGCGCGAGGCGGCAGGTCGGGGCGACGTCGCCCGCGCGCGCGAGCTGCTCGACGCCGGCACCCCCGTGGATGCCCCGAACCCCGACGGGGTCACCCCGCTGCTCTACGCGGCGGAGAAGGGGCACCTCGAGATGGTGCGGCTGCTGCTCGCGCGCGGCGCGAACGTCAACGGGCGCGATCGGTTCTTCGGCAGCTCTCCCATGAACATGGCTCTCGGGGGTGGGCACCTGGAAATGGCAACGTTCCTCCTCGCGCAGGGGTCCGACGACGCGACCGCCGTGCTCGCCGAGGGGATCGAGCGGGATGACGTCGCGCTCGCGCGCGCGGCGCTCGCGACGGGAAAGGTCGGGCGGCTCGACCTGCAGCGCGCCCGGCGCGAGGCGGAGGGGAAGAGCGCGGAGCTCACCGCCCTGCTCGCGACCGCGCCCCTTCCCGCCGCGACTAGCGGCACCTTCTCCCTCCCGGACGGGGCGCTCGCGAAGTACGCAGGCCGCTACCGGGGCCAGGCGGGCGAGATGGCGATCGAGGTGCGAGGCCCGACGCTCGCGGTCGCGGTGCCGGGGGCAGCCGAGCTGGTGGTCCGTCCCGTGGCGCCGAACCGGTTCGAGGACACCGCCGGTGTGATCGGGGCGGAGTTCTGGGGGCGGGGCGGCACGGTCGAGTCGCTGACGCTCAACCGCGAGGGGGAGATCACCCAGTTCCGCCCGGTCGTGGGAGCCGAACCGGCGCCGCTCAAGGAGGCGGCCGCCCCGGCCGCCGAGGCGGTGCCGCGCAAGGAGGCGCGCCCGTGGCCCGCGTTTCGCGGCGCCGGCGGCGCCGGGGTCGGCGACGGCCAGGGGGCGCCGTGGCGCTGGAACGTCGCGAGCGGCGAGAACATCCGCTTCAAGACGCCGCTCCCGGGAATGGCACTGTCGAGCCCCATCGTGTGGGGGGGGAGGATCTTCGTCACCAGCGCCGTCAGCGCCAAGGGGGACGCGACCATCCGTACCGGACTCTACGGCGATCCCGCGTCGGTGGACGATCTCTCCGAGCACTCGTTCCGACTCTTGGCGCTCGACGCCGCGACCGGAAAGATCCTCTGGGACCGCGAGGCGCACCGCGGCCAGCCCGGGGTGAAGCGCCATCTGAAGTCGAGCCAGGCCAACGCCACGCCGGTCACCGACGGCAAGCGCGTCATCGCGCTGTTCGGCGCGGTCGGAATCCTCGCCGCGTACAACCTCGACGGCAGCCTGATCTGGAAGAAGGACATCGGCATCCTCGACTGCGGCGACCCCGTCTACGGGACCGCGGAGTGGGGGCACGCCAGCTCACCGATCCTCCACGGCGGCCACGTCATCGTGCAGGCCGACCGGCGCGCCGACTCGTTCCTCGCGGCGTACCGGCTCACGGACGGCGCGGAGGTCTGGCGCACCCCACGCGACGAGCCCTCGACCTGGGGGACTCCCGCGATCCTCCCCGGGCCTTCCGGGGACGAGATCGTCACGAACGGCAAGACGATCCGCGGCTACAGCGCCGCGACCGGCGCGCTGCTCTGGACGCTCGGGCCGAACTCCGAGACGATCGTGGCGACGCCCATCATCGGCGACGGGATGGCATACGTGACCGGAGGGTACCCTCCGGTGCGCCCGATCTACGCGATCCGCCCCGGCGGCCGCGGCGACCTCACGCTTGCCGAGGGGAGCGACAAGAGCCCGACGATCGCCTGGAGCCACGCGCGCGGCGGCACGTACCTGCCGACGCCAATCCTCTATCGCGACCACCTCTACCTGTTCAACAACAACGGCACGCTCTCGAGCTACAAGGCCGCCACGGGCGAGCAGGTGTACCAGACGCGCGTCGGCAGCAACGCGTCGTTCTCCGCCTCGCCGGTCGCGGCCGACGGGCGCCTCTACTTCCCCGCCGAGACCGGCGAGATCTACGTGCTCCGTGCCGGGCCGCAGGCCGAGCTGCTCGCAACCAACACCATGGACGAGGTGGTGATGGCGAGCCCGGCGATCTCGGATGGGCTGCTTCTGATCCGCACGCTGGGGCACCTGGTCGGGATCGCGGAGGGGGGAAGCGCCCCCGGGAAGTCCGCCTCGGGTCGCTGACGGTCCGCCGCTTGCCACGCGCCGTCGCGCGTCAGCGGTCGGGCGGGACGAGGCCGGCGCGGATCGCCAGGCGCACGAGGCCCGCGACGTCGTGGATGTCGAGCCGGTCCATGAGCTGCGACCGGTGCGCCTCGACGGTCTTCACCGCCAGGCCGAGGTCGGACGCGATCACCTTGTTGGCCTTCCCTTCCGCGATGAGCTGCAGGATCTCACGCTGGCGCGGCGTCAGGCCCGCCAGCGGATCCGCCTCCCCCATGCCGCCGTGGAGGAATCCACCGACGACGTGCCGGGAGATCGCGGGGCTCAGGTAGACCTCGCCGCGCATCACCGCCCGCAATGCCAGCTCGAGCTCGGCCGCGGCCGAGTCCTTGAGCAGGTACCCCGCGACCCCCGCGCGGAGGGCCTGCGCCACGTACGCCTCGCCCGCATGCATCGACAGGATCACGATCCGGGTCCTCGGGGAGGCGCGCCTGGCGCGGGCAGCGACCTCGAGCCCGCTCAGGCCCGGCATGGTGATGTCGAGGATGGCGACGTGGGGGCTCTTCCGCTCGATCAGCTCGAGCGCCTCCCGGCCGTCTCCGGTGTCCCCATCGATCACCACGTCCGCCATGCGCTCGAGGAGCGAGCGCAGCCCCTCGCGGAACAAGGTGTGATCATCAGCCAGCAACACGTGCATGGTCGGCCCCTCACGGCCCGGCGGGGAGGCGCGCGAGCACCTCCGTCCCGCGTCCTACCTGGGCCCGGATACTGAGCTCGCCCCCCATAGACTCGACCCGCTCCCTCATCCCGAGCAGGCCCGCGTGTCCCTCCCCGGACGAGCCGTCCAACGTCTTCTCGACATCGAACCCCTTGCCGTCGTCCGCGACGCGGACCACCAGCGCGCCGCGACCGTACTGTACTTCCACCGCGACGCGGCCGGCATCCGCGTGCCGGACCACGTTGGTGAGCGCCTCCTGCACGATCCGGAAGACCGCGATCCCGAGGTTCTCGCGGAGCTGACTCGGGAGGTCGTCGGTCGCGAGGGAGATGTCGAGCCGCGCGCGGCGGGCCAGCGTGTCCACGTAGCCGCGCAGCGCCGCCGCGAGGCCAAGGTCGTCGAGGAGCGGTGGGCGCAGGTCAAGCGACAGGGTGCGCACGTGTCCGATCATGCGATCGAGCAGCCCGATCGCCTCGCCGATCCTCCGGTCGCGCTCCTCGGTTGACGGCGCGTCCGCCAGAAGCTGGAGGACGAGCTTCGCCGTGGTCAGCCCGGTCCCCATCTCGTCGTGCAACTCGCGGGCGATCCACCTCCGCTCCTCCTCCTTCGCCGCCTCCAGGCGGCCGGCGAGCACTCTCAGGCGACGATAGGCCTCCTCGAGCGCCTGCTGGCTCGCCCGGCTCTCGTCCAGCGCGCGCTCGCGCTGCTCCTTGAGCTGCACGAGCTCGCGGTTGCGCCGCTCGAGCGATGAGGTCCGGACGAGGTGTACGGCGATTACGACGCCTCCGATTCCCGCCGCGACGATGAGGCGGAACCAGAGCGTCATCCAGAATGGCGGGATGACGCGGATCGCGAGCGGGTGTCCGATCTCGCTCCACACGCCCTGGTCGTTCCTCCCCCGCACCCGCAGCGCGAAGGTCCCCGGTTCGAGCGTCGTGAACGTGAGGTCCCGGCGCGGGCCCAGATCGACCCACTCGTCGTTGACCGGGTCGAGACGGTACGCATAGGCATGCCGCCGCCGGTCGCCGAAGTCGAGCGTCGCGAACTCGAGGGAGAGCATGCGGCCATACGGGATCTCGATCTCGGAGGTCTCCCACGGAGGACGCTCACCGTCGATCTCCCCCGAAGGAGTCGTGAGCGACACCAGGACCGTCGGCGAGGGTCGAGGTGTGGGCATCGGTGTCCCGGCCCTGGCGACCACGACGCCCCGGTGGCTGCCGAAGTAGATGCCCATCCGCCCGGTCGACGCGGCCCCCACGTGCAGGTCGATGCTGGGCATGCCATCCTCGGTGCCGAAGTTGACGAACGCCTTCCCTCGGGAATCGAAACGGCTCAGGCCGCGGCGGGTCCCGATCCAGATCGTGCCGTCGGTATCCTCGGCAAGGCTGACGACGTTGTCGTCGATCAGCCCGTCCCGCTCCGCGAAGCGCGTGAACGCCGTGCGACCACCGCTCGCATCGCGCTCGAGGCGGTTCACCCCCGCACCGCCCGTCCCGATCCAGATCGACCCGTCCGAGCCCTCGAGCAGCGCGGTCACGCTGAGGTGGGAAAGCGAGTGATCGTCGCCCGACTCCGGCCGGTAGCGCCTCCAGCGGCCCGCCGCGGGATCGAACTCGTTGAGTCCCCCCGACCGCGTGCCGATCCACAGCGTGCCGCGTCGGTCCTCCAGGATCGCCGTGACGTAGTTGTCGCTCAGGCTGTTCGCATCTCCGGGATCGTGCGCGAAGCGCTCGAAGCTCCCGTCTTCCCGCCGGCGGTTGAGTCCTCCCTCCCCGGTGCCGACCCACAGCGTCCCCTCCCGATCGACGCGGAGCGCCCAGACCCATCCGGGACCCGGCGGCGGGGACCCGCTGACCCCGTCACCGATCTTCCTGAGGGCGCCGCTCGCCAGGTCGAGCCGGGAGAGGCCCTCCGTCGATCCGATCCAGAGCCCGCCGCGACGATCCTCGCACAGGCTCAGCGGGACGCCGGGCAACACGGCGGCACGCGACAGGCGGCCGCGCTCGCTCCGCCACAGGCCGCTGCGGGCGTCGCCGAGCCAGATACGCCCCTCACTGTCCTCCATGATCGCCGAGATGTCGGGGTCGGGAGCCTCCCCCGACGGCGCATCCAGGGGGAGCGTGCCGAGGCTCCGCGACCCCGGCGAGATCCGCGCCAGGCCCGCACCCCAGGTGCCGGCCCAGAGGTTCCCCTGGCGGTCGGCGCTCAGGCTGATGATCCGGTCCGTCGCACCGCGCGAAACGCCCGTGCGGAAGGGATGTGGCGTGAAGCGCCCGGCCCCGGGATCGAACCGCCAGAGTCCCGATTCGAGGGACGCCGCCCACACACTCCGATCCGCCTCGACGACGATCCCGGTGGCGAGCGCGCTGCCCGACGCCGCGGCGCCCGCAAGCGGGAACGCGTCGAAGGCGACGTCGCCGGGCCGCAGCCTCGCGACGCCCGCCGCGGTCGCGAACCACAGACCGCCGCGCTCGTGCGCGGCGATTGCGAATACCGAATCGGAGGGGATCGACCGTGGGTCGGAGGGAACGTGCCGGAAGGTGGTGAACCGTCCCGTCGCCGGGTCGCGGCGCGCGAGCCCTCCGCCGACGGTCCCGATCCAGAGGACTCCATCCTCGCCGAGATGGAGCGCGGCGATGTAGTCGCTCCCCGGGCCGTCCGCGCCGGCGGGGAACCGCGCGCAGCGCCCGGACGCTGGATCGAGGCGATTGAGCCCGCCCTGCGTCCCCACCCAGAGCTGGCCGTCGCGATCCTCGGCGATGGCATAGACGCTGTCGTGGCTCAGGGAGCCCGGGTCGGAGGAGTCGTGGCGGTGGTGGTCGAAGGTCCAGGTGGAGCGATCGAGACGATCGAGCCCGCCGGCGTTCGTCCCGATCCAGAGGAACCCGCGGCGGTCCTCGAAGACGGTGCGGATGGCGTTGTCGGAGAGGGAGCCCGGGTCCGCGACATCGTGCTCGAACACGGTCGACGAGTAGCCGTCGAAGAGCATCAGGCCGGCGCGGGAGCCGATCCAGAGGAAGCCGGCACGATCTTGGTAGGTGGTGGTCACCGTCTCGGTCGTGAACGCGGCGTCCGAGGCCGGCAACTGAGGCGGCGGCTTGGGGCGCGCGAGCGCCGGCCCGGCGGCGGCGCCTGTGACCGCGACGATCAGGACAACCCCGAGCCAGCGGCGGATCACGCAGAGGTCCATTCGACAGAGTGAACCGAGGACCGGCCGATTGTAGCAGAGCCCAGGCGCTAGGGGCGCTCCGTCGGCTTCGGGCCGGGCGCGCCCGGAGCCGCACCGGGGCCGCTCGCCTCCCGCTCCATCCCGAAGAGGTCGCGCAACAATCCCGGCAGCTTCGTCGCAAAGTCGACCTTGGCGAGGAATCCGTCCGCCCCTGCCCTCCGAGCCTCGCGCTCCATCTCGGCGCCGTCAGTGAGGCTGACGATGACGACGAGCGGGGCGCCGGGCCAGCTCTTGAGTGTCTGGGTGGCCTCGAAGCCGTCCATGCGCGGCATGAAGGCGTCCATGAGTACGAGGTCCGGCGAGGCGCTCGCCGCGGCCGTGATCGCCTCTTCCCCGTCGCGTGCAGTCCCCACCAGGTGCAGCGCCGGGTCGCCAACGACCCAGGCGCTGGCCGCGGCCAGGAACTCCGCGCTGTCGTCGACGATGAGGACCTTGACGGGGTGCCGCCGAATCGTCGTCACGGGACCGCTCCCTCCCGAGCTGGGGCCGCCGGGCCATGTAGGGACCCGATCGAGGTTCGTCACAGTGTTGAGGGTGGAGGAGGTCCGGGCGGTCCGGGTAGCCCGCCCGGACGTCCTCCGAGATGCGGCGCGTAGGAGCGGGTTACACGCCTCCGTGCTGGCAGACCCCCACGGCGTCCCCGTGCGCCAGGTGCTCGCCGAGGCCATCGGGGAACGTGACGTCGAGCGTCTGCGTCTTCTGCCCAGGGTTGTCCGGGGAGCGGTGGCAGAGCACGACCTTCGGCGTATCCAGGATCCAGGCCGTGTTTCCGCCGATGGTCGCCGAATACCCGAGGATTCGGCGCCCGTCCGCCGAGATCCCGTTCGCGTTCCCGATCTCGCTCCCCTCGTACCAGGTCCCCTGGGCATTGAGGAACGACTTGAAGCTGGTCCACCCCAGTTGGTCCGTGAAGATCGTCGCGAGCCGGCCGTTCTGGAGGTCGCTCCAGCCGGAGAGGACCTTCCCGTCGTCGCTGATCACGTAGGCGGCTCCGCGGCGGTCGTTGGTGTTGTCGCTCAGCATCTCGAGCGTCTGGCCGGCGGTGGAATAGCGCCACGCGGCCTTCTTCGAGAGTTGCCCCGGCAGGTCGACGCCAGCCTGGAGTCCGACGATCGTGGAGCCGTCGTTCGTGATGTCGAGCCCCTCACCGACGTAGGAGATGAGTGGGTCTGCGGTGCCGAAGAAGTGCTGGACTCCGTTTACCCAGTAGGCGCCGCGGCGAAGGCCGGTCGTGTGATCGTCCCACCCGATGATGACGCTCCCGTCGTAGCTCGAGTTGTTCGCCCGGTTGGCCCGCGTCGGAGAGTCCGGGGACTTCGAGAGGGTCTGCGTTCCGCCGGTCGCCGTCCACTTCGCGGCGCGGAACAGCGCGTTGGAGCATCCGTTGCCGTAAGTCCCGCCGAGCACCGTGGAGCCGTCGCCGGAGAGGCCAAAGACCGAGCCCCAGGTCGCTGTGGCGCCGAAGGTGCACGGCGCCACCGCGTCGGGGCGCAGCGGGAGCGTCGTCCAGGCCCCGTTCTCGTAGAGACCCCAGAACACCCGGTTGACCGCCATGTCGCGGTAGTTTCCGGCCACCCGCGTCCCATCGTCGGAGATGGAGACGTTGCCACCCACGGGTGCGTAGCCGCCGATGTTCTGGATGGTGCCGGCATCGACGTCCATCACGAAGTACTGCTCTCCCACGACCCCGACGACCTTGCTGCCGTCCGGCGTCATGTCGTTGCCGGTGTGCCCGCCGGGGAGCCACGTGAGTGCCGGCGCCCCCTTCACCCGGTTGAAGGTGATGTCGGCCGTCACCGGCGCACCGGCGGATGCCGTCACCGCCGACCAGGCGCAGCGGTCGTCGTTCCGGCCGTCGCCACTCTCGAGCGCGCCGTTGCAGTACTCCTCGGGCCCCGGCAGGGTGAGCAGGCGCGGGGCGTAGCTGTACGCGCCCGACATGAGGTTGTCGAGGTAGACGACGTAGCTCGCTCCCGGGGTCAGTCCGTTCAGCTCGAACGAGCCGTCGGGCCCGACCTGCCCCTTGGAGGAGAAGCCGGAAATGGCGGAGGTGAAGTCGTTGAATGGATCGGCGATGTTCCGCGCAACCACGTTGACGCCGGTGACTTCCGTCATGTCCCCGGTGCCGTTCCCCCGGATGTTGAGCAGGGAGGAGACGGTTCCCCGGATCGACCCGAAGTTCTCCGGCCAGCCCGCCGCGGGGTAGATGTCCGAGATCGCCGCGATCTCGTCGATCCGGTCGACTGTCGCCATGCCGGCGCCGGAATCGGTCGGCGAGCCTATCCCGAGGAAGGGATACATGGTCTCGACCTGGAGCAGCGTAGGCGCGGTGGTCCACGGTGCGGCGCAATCCCGCGGCCGCGTCGGATCGCCGTGGCGGATGATGGCCCCGTTCACCTGCGAGTGGGCCAGGTTCACGATGTGGCCGAACTCGTGGGTGAAGACGCCGCCGAAGGCCACGCCATTGGGATCGGACGATCTCGCCGCCGATCCGTTCAGCACGACCCACGCCTCGAGGATCTCCGGAGTGCTGGCTTCCACCCACTCGATCTGGCCGACGCCGAGCACCCCGGCGGCGCCGAGGACGTCCCGCATGATCAGGCCGTCCGTGTCGTAGATCACGTGCACGCCGCCGCCGTTGTACGGGCCGAGGATCTGCAGCGCGTTCGTCTTGTTGATGTCGCCGAACCCGAGGAGCGAGAGATCGCCCACCACCTGGGCCCGGAACGTCGAAGTAGGAACGTTGCTCCACTGTGCCCACCCTGCGAGGGCGAGCTGGTCGGCGCGGTCGTTGGTGAGCAGCGGAGCGGAGTTCTTCAGGTTCCCCAGGTCGGTGTAGACGGGCACCGCTCCGCCGCTCCAGCGTTCCATCACCCAGGCGTACGGAATGCCGTTCTCGTGGTCGACCGTGTAGTTGGGACCGCCCGCGAAGGCGGCCGCGCCAGCCGCTCCGAGAAGGAGGGCGACGCCGAGAGTTCGCATCAGGTTCTTCATGATTCGCTCCTCCTCACTCGTTGACTTTCCTGATAGGGGGGGTTGAGCCGTCGCTCTTCTTCGAGCCGCCGGTGCCGCAGGTCTTGCCCTCGAGCGTGTCCCAGACCCTGCAGTTCTCGACCCAGCGGTCGGCGACCGCGCGCCGCACGAACGAGGTGAAGGTGTCCGGGTTGACGGCGCCGATCGGGGTCTCGAGCATGCGGATGTCGTTGGCCGTCGTCAGGAGCGTCTCAGCGCTGATGTTGCGGAACAGCCCCTCGTTCGCCAAGTCGTTCTCGATGCGGCCAGGGCCGAAGGTGAACTTCCCCGCGGCGAGGCCGTAGGTCGTGCGCATGCCCGTGAGTGCCGCGGGCCGATAGAGGAAGAGGAGTACCTCCTCCCCCTCCGCGTAGCGCGGGAATGCCTCCGGGGCGGCCAGCATCTTCCGGGTGCCGTCGGCCGAGAGCCGCGGCGACTTCAGTCCGAATTGGCGGAACGTGTAGGTCCCCGTCTCGCCGCCGCGGAGCGTCTCGCGGATATGAAGCGTGATCTCCGTGTAGGGAAGCCCGTTCGCGTCGATGCCGTCCGTGACCGTGGTCACCGAGCCCGCAACGATCGAGGTCGAGTCGCGCAGCAAGTCGACGAGGTTGACCTGCTCCAAGGACATGGCACTTGCATCGCCGCCCGCCAGTAGCGTCAACGCAACGACCAGAGCCCCGAGCCAGAGGTGCCGTTTCGTCATCTTCCACCCCCCTTTCCGGACCCTGTCTTCCGGGTCCACCGTCTTCTCCATTGAAGACGGAAGGAGAGTACGAAGTCCGCCCGCCCAGGGGTATCGGGAGTGACCCGCGGGGTCCGGTAGGTAAATACCCTCGGATGGACCCCGCTCGACGCGACGGCGGCGTTCCTGCTGACGCGGCTCGGCTATACTTCACTCGCATGTCTCTCGCCCCCGGTTCCCGCCTCGGCCCGTACGAGATCCTCTCTCCGCTCGGGGCTGGCGGCATGGGCGAGGTCTACCTCGCCCGCGACACCCGGCTCGGGCGCGAGGTCGCGATCAAGGTCCTGCCGGCGCACCTCTCCGGCGACCGGGCGCGCCGCGAGCGGTTCGAGCGCGAGGCGCGCGCCGTCTCGGCGCTCAACCACCCGCACATCTGCACGCTCCACGACATCGGCAGCCAGGACGGGGTCGACTTCCTGGTACTGGAGCGTGTGGACGGGGAGACGGTGGCCGAGCGGCTGAAGCGCGGGCCGCTCCCGATCGATCAGGTCCTCCGCTGCGCCGCGCAGGTCGCCGACGCGCTCGACAAGGCGCACCGGAACGGGGTCGTGCACCGCGATCTCAAGCCCGGCAACGTCATGCTCACCAAGGCGGGGGCGAAGCTGCTCGACTTCGGCCTCGCCAAGCTCGCGGGCACTCCGGCGTCCGACGCCGGCGGCATGTCGGGGCTGCCGACCGAGCAGCGCTCCTTGACCGCCCAGGGCTCGATCCTCGGCACGTTCCAGTACATGGCGCCCGAGCAGCTCGAGGGGAAGGAGGCGGACGCGCGCACCGACCTCTTCGGGCTCGGGACGCTCATCTACGAGATGGCCACCGGCAAGCGCGCCTTCGAGGGGGGCAGCCAGGCGTCGCTCATCGCCGCGATTCTCGAGCGCGAGCCGCCGCCGCTCTCGGCGTCGCAGCCGCTCGCCCCCGCTGGGCTCGAGAGGCTGGTGCGAGTCTGCCTCGCCAAGGATCCGGACGACCGCTGGCAGAGCGCGGGGGATCTGCGGCGGCAGCTCGAGGCGCTCGCGGAGGCCGGATCGTCGGCGTCCTCCCCCGCGGTGCAGGTGGCAGCCGCGCCGCGCCGCCTGCCGAGCGGCTACCCCTGGGCGATCCTCGGGGTCGCAGGCATCCTGTGCCTGGCGCTCATCACCCAGCTCGGGGATCGCGAGCTCCCGGCGGCGCCACGGCTCGAGGTCGAGATCGCCTCGCCGCCCCGCGCCACGTTCGCGCTCGCGGGGGACAACGTGGCCTCGGTGTCGCTCTCTCCGGACGGCGAGCTGCTCGCCTTCGTCGCCCAGGCCGGCGACACGCTGAAGCTGTGGGTCCGCAACCTCGCCACTGGCGAGGCGAGGCCGCTCGAGGGGACCGACTACGCGACCTACCCGTTCTGGTCGCCCGACGGTAAGTTCATCGCCTTCCTCGGCGACAACCGTCTGCGGAAGGTCCCCGCCGGCGGCGGGGCGGTGATCGACCTGGCCCCCGCCGCGGAGGGTCGCGGCGGCTCCTGGTCGAGCGACGGGACGATCCTGTATGCGCCGTACTGGCGCGAGCGAATCCACCGGGTATCGGCCGACGGCGGGGAAGCCGTGCCGATCACGGAGTTCGACACGACCAAGGGGGAGACGACGCACCGCTCCCCGTGGTTCCTGCCCGACGGCAAGCACTTCCTGTACCTCGCGGCGAACCATGCCGCGGCGGAGACGAGCGGCGAGCATGCCATCTACCTCTCCTCGACCGACGCGCCGGGAGAGCGGCGGCTGCTCCTGCACGCCCGTTCGAACGTGCAGCACTCGGGCGGCCACCTCATCTACGTCCAAGGGCGGAAGCTCGTGGCCCAGCCGTTCGACGCCGACCGCCTCGAGCTCCGCGGCGAGCCGCAGACACTCGTGGACGGGATCCGCTTCGAGACCGGGTACTTCCACGGGGCCTTCACCGCGGCGGCCGATCGGCTCGTCTTCCAGCGGGGCGGGTCGGCCACCTTCTGCGAGCTGGTGTGGCTCGATCGCGGCGGCCGGGAGATCGGACGCCTCGGCGGGCCCGATCTCTACCGCGAGATGCGTTTGTCACCCGACGATCGGACGCTCGCGGTATCGATCGGCGACCCAGGAGACATCTGGCTCTGGGATCTGGGGCGCGACGTCAAGACGCGATTCACCCTGCAGCCGATGAACGAGGCGGCGCCCGTCTGGTCGCCGGACGGACGCTGGCTCTACTACTACGCCGACTGGAACGGCCTCGGGGACGTGTGGCGGAAGGCGGTGGACGGCAGCTCCGAGGACGAGTCGATTCTCGCGACGCCGCGGATCGAGAGTCCCACCAGCGTCTCGCCGGACGGGAGCCGGCTGCTCGTGCGTCACGTCAGGGCGGACGACTCCTCGGTGCTGCGGGTGGTCCCACTCGCGGGGGGAGAGCCGAGCCCGGCGCTGGCGGTCGAGAAGCAGGAGTGGGGCGGACAGTTCTCACCGGACGGCCGCTGGATCGCCTACACCTCGAATGCCTCCGGCAGCAATGAGGTCTACCTTGCCCCCTACCCGGGGGGAAAGGGGCGCCGGCAGGTGTCGACCGCGGGCGGCGGCTCCGCCACGTGGCGGGAGGACGGGCGGGAGCTCTTCTACCTGACGCCGGATGACTGGCTTGCCGCGGTGACCCTCGGCGACGGAGCGAACCCCGTGGTCGGAGCGCCGACGCGGCTCTTCGCCGTCTCGCCGCAGCACGGGATCGTGTGGGACTACGAGGCGACCCGCGACGGCCAGCGCTTCCTGGTCAACCGCGTCCTCGTCGAGCCCGGCGAGGAGAACCTCACGCTCGTCACGAACTGGACCGGCCGGCTCGCGCGCTGACTCCCGTGCGCCCCCTCCGCCACTACGCCTGGCTTTCGATCGCGGCGGCGCTCGCGACGATGGCGCTCAAGGCCGCCGCGTGGTGGCTCACCGGTTCGGTCGGGCTCCTCTCGGACGCGATCGAGTCGATCGTCAACCTGGCCGGGGCGGTGATGACGCTCGCGATGGTCACCGTCGCGGCGCGTCCCGCGGACGACGGCCACGCCTACGGCCACAGCAAGGCGGAGTACTTCGCCAGCGGCTTCGAGGGGATGCTGATCCTGCTCGCCGCGGGCGGCATCGGTTTCGCCGCGGTGCAGCGGTTTCTGCATCCGCGGGGGCTCGAGCAGCTCGGCGCCGGGCTGGCCGTATCGGTCGTGGCCTCGGCGATCAACTTCGCCGTCGCCGGCATGCTCCTCCGCGCGGGGCGCCGCCACGGATCGATCGCGATCGAGGCGGACGCCCAGCACCTGCTCACCGACGTCTGGACGTCGGCCGGCGTCCTGGTGGGGCTCGGCGCGGTGGCGCTGACGGGTAGGCTCTGGCTCGACCCGCTCCTGGCGCTCCTGGTCGCCGCCAACATCCTGTACACCGGCCTCCGCCTGATGTCGCGCTCGACCGCGGGCCTGATGGACGCGGCGCTTCCTGCGGACCAGCAGCGCCTGATCGCCGCGATCCTCGATCGCTATCGCGCCCACGGCCTCGCCTTCCACGCGGTGCGCACCCGGCAGGCGGGGGCTCGCGCCTTCGTCACGATGCACCTCCTCGTCCCCGGCAACTGGAGCGTCCAGGAGGGTCACGACTGGGCGGAAAAGGTCGAGACCGAGATCCGGGAGGCGTTGCCGCATGCGAACGTCATCACGCACCTCGAGCCGCTGGAGGATCCGGCGGCGATCGGCGACGAGGACCGCTAGCCCGCCTCCGTCCCGTCTCTGCTTCCTGCCACACGCCTGCCACCCACTCCATCCCCGTTTTTACGTCTCGTTGACAACTGAGACACCTTTTTACCGCCATCCTGGAGACATTTACGCGCGCTTCGCGTTTAGTAAGGAGAGCAGGATCGGCAGGCGGACTCGAACGGCGCGGGGAGCGGCCATGCACAACGTCTGGACCGATGTCGACGCTCTCGCCAGGCTGGCGCGCTCGGAGCACAAGGCGGAGCGCGATTCACTCGGCGCCCGCGCGTCGTGCCGCGGCAATCCCGAAACGATCCTCTACCCACCGTTTCGCGGCGACGCACGCTTCGAGTTCCACACGGTGGAGTCGCCCGCCCGCATGGTCTCAGGAGACTACGCCGATGGCATGCTGCTCCCGGGCGGGGTGCTCGCCGTCGTGATGGCGGACGTCTCCGGCAAGGGAATCCCCGCCGCGGTGGTGATGGGGATCAGCCGCTCGGTAATCCGGAATATCTGCGCCTACTCCGACTCCCCGGGGGAGGCCCTCACGCGAGTCCACAAGATCCTTTTCGAAGCGGACCTCGACTCGATCTTCCTGAGCATTTTCCTGGGGTATCTCGACCTCCGGACCGGCGCGTTCCGCTACGCGAACGCGGGACACCCCCTCCCCTACCGAATTGCCTCGGATGGGAGGGTACGACCGTTCGGGAGCGTCACCGGCCCGGTCCTCGGGATCCTGAACGTCGGCCGCTACACCGAGAAGGAGGAGCGTCTCGGCCACGGCGAGGCGCTGCTCTTGTACACCGACGGGATCACGGAGGCGAAGAGCCCGATGGGCGAGTTTTTCGGGGACGAGCGCCTGCAGGGTCTGCTGGCGCAGCATGCCGACGCTCCAATCGCGGCGCTCTGCGCCCGGGTGGCGGACGCCATCGAGGAGTTCCAGGGGGGGGTCCGCCACGACGACGCCACCCTGCTCGCGGTGAGGCGGGCTGCCTAGGTCTCCCAGTCGCTCAACCAGGCGCGCGAGCGGCAGGTGGGTCGCGGCTTTCGCGGGGACGACGCGGGTGGAAGCGGCGCGGCATCAACCCCTCCGTCACTCCGGCGGGGTCCACCGGTGGCGCTGCGATCCCCTTGCCCCCAGTCATTTGTCGTCGTTTTTCCCGGCAACCTTCGTTCTCGGATGGCGTATTCTCCTGTCCGGGCGAAGTTCGACTCTCGGAACTACAGGAGGATGGCATGACCTGGACCACTCGAGCCACCCGCGCGTCCGTCGTTGCAGCTGCGGCGGCGGCGCTCACGCTCGCGGCGCACGCCGCCGCGGGGACCAAGACTCAGGACTGGCCGCAGTTCCGCGGACCGCATCGCGATGGCATCTCGACCGACACCGGCCTGCTGAAGAGCTGGCCCGCGGCCGGGCCAAAGGAGGCCTGGCGGCGCCCCCTGGGAGAGGGATTCTCCGGCATGAGCATCGTCGGGGACCGCCTCTACACCATGTTCGCGGCGGACCAGAACGGCGAGGCGACCGAGTTCGCCGCCGCTTTCGAGGCGGGGACGGGGAAGGAGATCTGGCGAACCCCGGCCGGGAAGCGGTACGACAACGATTTCGGAAACGGTCCCCGGTCCACCCCCACGGTCGACGGCGACATGGTCTACGTCCTCAGCTCGACCGGCCAGCTGCTGGCGTTGGCCGCGAAGGATGGCGTCGAGCGCTGGAAGGTGGTGGTCCCGGAGGCTTTCGGGGGAAAGGTCCCCTACTTCGGCTTCTCCGGGTCGGTCGTCGCCGACGACGGTCAGGTGCTGGTCGAGGCCGGCGGGGCGGAGGACAAGTGGTTCGTGGCGCTCGATGCCAAGACTGGCGCGACGCGCTGGACCTCGGGGAAGGGGCCGACGGGATACAGCTCGACCCTGCCGATCGACGTGAACGGGGGACGCACCTACGTCCACATCGCCCGTGACAAGGTCCTCGGAATCGACGGGTCCGGCAAGGAGATCTGGTCCCACCCCTGGCCGAACGGGGAGACGCACGCCATCCCGATCTTCGTGCCGCCCGACAAGGTGCTCGTCTCCGGCGTCGAGGGGATCGGCGCGGCGCTGCTACAGATTGGGAAGGGACCGTCCGGGCCGACAGTTACCGAGGTGTGGAAGAACCCCACGTTCCGGACGCACTTCAACGCGGCCGTCGCGCACGACGGCCACGTCTACGGCTTCGACAATGCCACGCTGAAGTGCATCTCGCTGAAGGACGGCTCCCTCGCCTGGGCCAAGCGCGGGTACGGCAAGGGCTCGCTGGTAGTGGCGGACGGCATGCTCGTGATCCTCTCCGACGAGGGGAAGCTGCTGCTCGTGGAGGCGACTCCCACCGCGTACGTCGAGAAGGGGTCCGTGCAGGCGCTCACGGGACGCTGCTGGACCTCGCCGACGCTGGCAGGCGGACGGGTCTACCTGCGCAATCACGCCGAGATGGTCAGCTACGAGGTGAAGGGATGACGGGGGCAGCGACGATGCGACGCACTCTGATGGTCCTCTCTCTGGGGGCGGCCGCGGCCGCTCTGGCGGCACCCGCCGCCGCCGCGGATGCCACGGCGGACGAGGTGATCGCGAAGCACATCGCGGCGCGCGGTGGCGCCGAGAAGTGGGCGGCGATCCGCTCGATCTCCGTGACCGGGATGCAGACCGCCTTCAGCAAGACCGCGCCGTTCAAGCTGATCCGGGAGCGCGACAACAAGTTCCACCTGGACAGCGAACAGGACGGCAAGAAGGTCGAGATTGGCTACGACGGCGGCATGGGATGGTGGGACAACCACTGGTTCCAGGAGGGCGCCCAGGCCATCAAGGGGGCAGACGTGCCGGTCGTCCTGCGCGACGCCGACTTCGTCAACCCGTTCTTCGACTATCGCGCCAAGGGGTACGAGGTCAAGCTCATCGGCAAGTCGGAGTTCGAGGGGATGCCGTCGATCGCCCTCGAGCTGAAGCGCGCCGATGGAATGGCCGAGACCTGGCACCTCGATCCGAAGACCTACCTCGAGTTCGCGCGCGAGTCCCCCGGCTCCGACTTCGGCAACCCCATGCCGCTGCGCACCTACTACGACGACTTCCGCGCCGTCGCCGGCGTGAAGATGCCGTACCGGATCGAGAGCCAGTGGTACACGCGTGAGCGGATCTGGAACGTGGAGAAGATCGAGACGAACGTCGCAGTCGACGAGTCGATCTTCGTGATGCCTCCGCCGATGGGGATGGGACCGCTCCTGCCGCTCGTGGGAGAGTGGCAGGTCGCGATGCAGCAACGGCAGCAGCCGTCCGCACCGTGGACCGACAGCAAGCGCGAGTCGAAGATCGAGAAGGTGATGGGAGGCGCGGTGCTGCAGGAGCGCTTCACGACCGCCGACGGGAACCAGGTGCTGCGGACCTACACGTACGACAGGTTCCGCAAGCGCTACCGCCTGACCGAGGTCAACGACGCCACGACGTATCTCGACATCTCGGATGGCGAGCTCGACGCCACGGGCAAGCTGCAGGTCTCGAACGTCGCCAGCGGCACCACGTTCGAGGGGTTCGGGATGGTATTCAACGGCCGCCTCTCGGTCTTCGAAATCACCCCCACCGGCTTCAAGGTCGAGGAGGAGATCTCGACGGACGGCGGCAAGAACTGGTTCGTCGCGGGGAAGGCGACTTACACGAGGAAGTGACGCACGCCGGGGCCGGTGCAGGAGCGCCGGCTCCGGCAGCGGCTCCCAACCCAGGCACCCAAGCCCGCACCAGGGGCGTGCGTCACCCCGGCGAAAGCCGGGGTCCAGAACGGCGCTCGATGCAATCGCCGCTCTGGATTCCGGCTTGCGCCGGAATGACGGTGGTTGGGGCGACCGTCTTGCGAATTCCATCGCCCGTCACCTTCGTCTTCGCTTCGCTCGGGAGAATCTGAGAGTGCTGCGCCGGAATGACGGTGGTAGGGGCGATCGCCTCGCGAATTCCATCGCCCGCCAGGTTCGTCTTCGCTTCGCTCGGAAGAACCTGAGAGTGCTGCGCCGGAATGACGGTGGTAGGGGCGATCGCCTCGTGAACTCCATCACCGGGCGTTCAGCCCACCTCAGCGGATCAGGATCACCTCGGTCTGCGGCGTGCCGAGGTAGCGCGTCCCGCCGGCCTCGACCAGCACGTCCTCCTCCAGGCTGGTGTGGATCTCGTACCCCAGCTCCGGCACCTGGGTGTAGATCAGCGGCTCGACCGCGAACACCTGGCTCGCCTCGATCTTGAAGAAGACCGGCTCGCCGTAGCGCTCCTTCCAGTCAGGCCCAAGCATCGGCCCGACATCGTGCACCTTGAGGCCGATCGCGTGGCCGGTGCCGTGCGGGTACTCGGGGTACCCCGCCCCGGTCAGCGAGCCGCGCGCCGCGCGATCGACGTCGTTGCCGGTGTTCCCCGGCCGCAGCGCCGCCACGCCCGCCCGGTTCGCGGCGAGCGTCGCCTCCCACAGCCGCTGCACCCAGGCCGGCAGCGCGCTCTCCCCGTCCTTCAGCACATAGGCCATCCGCTGGATGTCGGCGCAGTACCCCTCGCAGGAGGCCCCCCAGTCGGTGCGCAGCAGGTCGCCGCGCTGGATCACGCGATCGGTCGGCTCCGAGTGCCCTCGCGACGGCCCCACCACGATCGACCCGAACGCCACGCCGCACCCCAGCTCCGCCGCCCGGGCGCGCATCCAGTCGTCGAGCGCGCGCTCCGTCGTGATCCCGGGGCGGACGCGCTCCGGGCTCAGCGCCTCTCCCAGAATCTGCTGCGTGCAGACCGCCGCCCGCTCGAGCGCCGCGATCTCCTCCGGGAGCTTGCGCCCCAGCAGCGAGACCACCAGGCGCTCGGAGGAGACGAAGTGGCGGGCGTGATCGGGGACCGCCTCCTCGAGATAGGCGCGCAGCCCCGCGGTGAGCCCGTCCGCGATCGTCACGTCGCGCGAGGAGTTGACGGCGATCTGCTTCGGGGCGAGCGCGTCCAGGACCTGCTTCAGCTGCGGCTTGATCCCCTCGGCCTTGTAGGCGAGCACCTCGTCGTAGAGGCCGGAGTTCTTGATCGGATCGACATCGTACGAGGCCGCGATGGCGACGCGGCGGAAGACGCCGTCCTTCCACGCGAACAGGAAGGCGCCGCGGGCCACGATGTGATCGATCCCGAGGACCGGGAGGATCGGGTCGGGGGTGTTCTCGCGCGTGAACGTCAGCCAGGCGTCGATCCCCTGTTCCTTGAGGATGGCCGGCAGCAGCCGCTCGATGCGGTCGCGGCGGATGCGGCCGTGGTCCACGGCCGGCCCTGCCGCCGCGCCCCCTCCCCCGCCCCCCGAGGCGCCGGCGCCGGGAAGCGACGAAGCCAGGACCAGCGCCATCGATACGCCATGCCGCGATGAGATCTTCATGCCCCGCACCCTCCGTCCGACCGCGAAGACCACCGTACCGGGAATGGCGGGGAGTATGCGGACGCGGCGCGGCACTGTCAACGCGAAGGGTGAATGCTACAATCCAGGCCGACCCCCGCGGAACGCCGCTTCCACCCTCGCGAGGCGCGGCGCCCGGCCGGGGCGTAACTCCTAAGGAGAAAACGAGATGAGAACCCTGTCGCGTATCGGGCTCGCCGTCGCGCTCGCCCTTGCGGTCGTGGCGGTCGGCGTGGCTTCGGACGAGAAGGAAGTGACCCTCTCCGGCAAGATCCTGTGCGCCAAGTGCAGCCTCAAGAAGGACGACGCCAAGGAGTGCCAGGGGGTGCTGGTGGTCGAAGGGGGCCATGCCGGCGAGTACTACCTGAGCAAGAACGCCGTCACCGAGGAGTTCGGCCACGTCTGCGCCGGCAGCAAGGACGCTGTCGTCACCGGCAACCTCACCGAGAAGGACGGCAGGCACTGGCTCGAAGCGACCAAGATGGAGAAGCCGAAGGAGAGTTGAGGCTGGGCTCGACTCCGATCGTCCAGGAATTCCTGAATCCTGCGACGTTGGCGGAGACCGGCCCGCGGACGGTACGTCCCTCGTTCAAGGTCGCCAGCTCCCACGTCGCGACCTCGTTGGCGTACAGACGGTTTGACGACGCAATGAACTCGCGTACCGGTGTAGGCCTCACGAGACCCAGCGTGTAGCCGTTCCGAGATCGATGCACCTGCAAAGGGAATCGAATGGCGGGCTCTCGGGAAGAAGACTTCCTTCGCGTTCTCCGGTGGATGCGTGAGAATGTTGACCTCACAAGTAGCATCTACCGCACGACGGGGCGGGCTGCTGCCGTCGATTCGACCATCACCGTGGACGCGGCCGGCGGGCCGAGTCGCCAGGGCCGCGCCATCCCGGGCGACCTGGATGAGTGGTACCTGAATTCGGTAACCGGGTTACTATGTTGCTGCTACATGGACGCGCTCGGAAAGGTGACACTCCAGGGCAAGCAGGGATATCGTCTCAATACATTCGCACAACGGCATATGCCCGACTTGGTCGCTGAGTGTACAGCCAAGGGTGGGAGCTACAGCCTTCAGACCCTCTATACGGTCTACCGGAACGGCTTCGTCCATCAGTTCGCGAGCTCCACCATGGCGTGGTCCAGGCGTCGCCGTGAAGCCGACTACTGGTTCGAAGGCACCGACCGCAAGCCCGGACTGAACGTCGACCGATTGGCCGACGGGGTTGTGAAGGGCATTGAAGATTTCGAAGCCCGGTTCAGGACGCAGGTCTCAGCTGGCTCTACCACGTTCGAGAACTTCTTCGAGTGGCTCGATGCAAGAAGCTAGCTCCTGGCTGAAACCGGCGGCCACTCCACGTCCGGAGGCTGGCCGCGAGGTTGCGATGGATGGGTTTCGAATGGGCGTGCTCCAGACTATCCTCTACCCTCGGCATTTTGCGGAGCGGTCTGAGCGCACGATCTACCGGCTTTTTGTTGTCAACGGACTTTGGCTGCTCTGTGTCGGCCAAGTCTTGCGCGTCATCGATGCGGGCACCCTCAATCCTGAGGGTATCGGGAGCGCAGCACTCGCCTTGCTCTTCATTCTCCTGGCACTGCCGTCACCTTTGCTCTTCTTCGTCGCCGCAGTGCTCTCAGCCGTTGCCTTGGGGTTTGGCCCGCTGAAGCTGAGAATCCGCGCTGCGATCTGGTGGCTCTCGCTGCTTCCCATGGCTTCGGACGACCTATTTGGTATTGCGTTCGTTATCTGTCCAGTCATTGCGACCATTTTAGGAATCTGGTGCCTTCGAACAACTGGGGTGTCACCTCCTTCTCCGCGTTCAGGGCACGCGACGCAAGGATGAGCCGCCCGCTGTCAACAGCGCGGAGACGTCCCAGCAATCTCGTTTCCGTGCGTCGGTCGTCGGGCTTGCTGGCCGCCGCGGCCTCAATTTGATTCTTCGGCCCGGAGACCCATAACCGCTGAATCGATGGCAGGAGACCTGGCATGAGTATCGAAGAGATCGAGGCTGAGGCCCTCAAACTTGAGCCGAAGGCACGAGCACGATTGGCCGAGCGGCTCCTGGAGAGCCTCGAGGCCTTGTCAGATGAGGAGAACGATAGGCTTTGGTCCGAGGAAGCTGAACGGCGCGACGCCGACTGGGACACGACGCCGGGCGGAGCCCGCCGTGCGACCGACGTCCTGCGAGATGCCCGGGCCAAGCTGAAGTGAGCGACCGGCCCAAGTTCCACGCGCTCGCGGACCGTGAGTTGAACGAGGCTGTACAGTACTACGAGCTCGAGAGTCCTGGCCTTGGGGTGACGCTCATCAACGAAGTGGAGCGGTGCCTTGGCGTGCTCAGCGCCCATCCCGAGGCTGGGTCAATCCTCGTGGGCACCGTCCGTCGACACCTTCTGCGTCGGTTCCCCTACGCGGTTCTCTACAGGATCAAAGCGGACGGGATCCGCGTTCTGGCCGTGATGAACCTCAAGCGGCGTCCGACCTACTGGGTCGGACGCGAGTGACAGGTGTGCAGCTACCCCTCCTCGCCAACGGCGGGACTGGTGAGCGTACGGCTGAGACCCGTCTCCAGAGGAGACCGACATGAGAGGTCTATTCCGGACGTTGCTCGCAGGTTATGGTGCGAAGAAACTGGGTGGCGGTTGCCTGTCGACCATTCTCGTATTCGTTCTTCTCTACTGGATCCTTGGATATGTAGGGTGCCCCGGCGGCAGGTAGGACGGCGCGATCAGCCGCCGTCTCCGACCAACAGGAGGGGAAACCGATGCAGCGTCTCACATACCGAGTCACCTCCGGCTGCATCTTCGCGGTGATCGCGATCCTGCAGGCCGTACGGGCGATCGGCGGGGTGCATGTCCAGGTCGGCGACACCGCTGTTCCGATCGCGCTATCCTGGGTCGTCGTCGTCGTTGCGGGAGGACTGAGCGTCTGGGCCTTTCGGAGCCGCACCTAGCCTCCGCTACCCCTCCCCCCCGGTCTGGAACGTGACCCCCTGCGCCAGCGGCAACTCGGTGCTGAAGTTGATCGTGTTCGTCTGCCGCCGCATGTAGGCCTTCCACGAATCCGAGCCCGACTCCCGCCCGCCTCCGGTCTCCTTCTCGCCGCCGAAAGCGCCGCCGATCTCGGCGCCGCTCGTGCCGATATTGACGTTGGCAATGCCGCAGTCGCTGCCGCGGTGCGACAGGAAGTACTCCGATTCGCGCACATGGTCGGTGAAGATCGCCGACGACAGCCCCTGCGGCACGCCGTTGTGGAGCGCCAAGGCCTCCGCGATCTCGTCGATTGCCTGCTGCGGCGACGAGGTCGGCTTGCCGTAGCCGATGACGTAGAGGATCGGCGCGAAGGTCTCGTCCTGGACGACCGCGAACTCGTTGCGGGCCTCCGCGATGCACGGCCGCGCGTAGTGTCCCCCCGGAAAAGCGGCACCGTCGAGCCGCTCGCCGCCGTAGAGCACCTTCCCCCCCTCCTGCCTGAGGCGGACGAGCGCCTGCTGCATCTCCTCCACCGCGTCGAGGGTCACGAGCGGCCCCATCAGCGTCTCGGACTTGCGTGGGTCGCCGATGCGGACTCCCTCGTAGGCGCGCACCAGGCGCCGGGTGAGATCGGCACGGACCGACTCGTGCACGATGATCCTGCGGGTCGAGGTGCAGCGCTGTCCCGCCGTCCCCACGGCGCCGAACAGGATGGCGCGCAGCGCGAGGTCGAGGTTGGCGCTCGGCGTGACCACGATGGCGTTATTGCCGCCGAGCTCGAGAATCGTCCGCGCCAGCCGGCGGCCGACCACCTCCGCCACCCGGATCCCCATCTTGCAGGAACCGGTCGCCGACACCAGCGGCAGCCGCTTGTCGTTGAGCAGGCGCTCCCCCACCGTCGATCCCTTGCCGATGGCGAGCGAGAAGATGGCGGGGTCCACGCCGTTCTCGCGGCAGACTTCAGCGGCGATCCGCGTGCAGACGATCGCCGTGAGCGGGGTCTTGCTCGCCGGCTTCCACAGCGTGCTGTCGCCGCACACCGCCGCGATCGCCGCGTTCCAAGACCAGACAGCCACCGGGAAGTTGAAGGCGCTGATCACGCCGACCACGCCGAGCGGGTGCCACTGCTCGTACATCCGGTGGTCGGGGCGCTCGGAGTGGGTCGTCAGCCCGTAGAGCTGCCGCGACAGGCCGCAGGCGAAGTCACAGATGTCGATCATCTCCTGCACTTCGCCCTCCCCCTCCGCGAGGACCTTGCCCATCTCGAGGGTGACGAGCGCGCCGAGCGCCTGCTTTTTCTCCCGCAGGCGCACGCCGAGCTGTCGCATCAGGTCGCCCCTTCTCGGGGACGGCACCTGCCGCCACTGGAGGAACGCCTGGTGAGCGCGCGCGGCGATCCGGTCGTAGTCGCTCTCGGTCACCTGCCGGACGACGCCGATCCTGGAGCCATCGATCGGGGTGATGACCGGCAGCTCGGGGCCGGTGCCGAGCCATTCGCCGTCGAACCCGCCGGCATTCGTCTCCGCCAGGCCCAGGGTCGCGAGCAGGTCTTTCGTCGGGATCATCGTCATGGTGGGCGCTCTCGCGGCACCCCCGGGCGGAGCGCGCCGGGGCCGGTGCCAGGGATGGAGGAAGCCGCGATTCTAGCATTCACGGCAGGCGGCGGCCTCCGGGACAGCTCCAATCGGCATCGGCTACAATCCCGGCCGGCGCCATCTGCCGCCGGCCCGCGGCCGTGGCCGCCGTCACCCGTTCCCGGGAGGAGTCCTCGTGCCCAAGACCACCCGATTCGTCGCGGCCGTCGCCGCGCTCGCCGCGCTGACCGCCCTTGCCGCTCCGGCCCCCGCACCCGCGGTCACGCAGCCTGAAGGGGACTGGCCCGGCTGGATCGTCCCGGGCGGCGCCGGCCTGGAACGCCTGCGGTCAGCGTCCTTCGGGCTACGCCTCGACTGGAAGGTGCCGATCGGCTCGGGGTACTCGGGGATAGCGGTGGCGAACGGCAGGGCCGTCACGATGTTCTCGGCCGGAACCAGCGACGTGGCGGCGGCGTTCGACGCCGCCACCGGGAAGGAGCTCTGGCGCTTTCCGATCGACCCGATCTACGAGGGACACGACGGCTCCGACGACGGGCCGCTCGCCTCGCCGGTGATCGCCGATGGCATGGTGTACGCCATCGGCGCCCGCGGCTTGCTCTTCGCGCTGCGGCTCGCGGACGGGTCCGAGCTCTGGTCGGTACGCCTGACGGAGGCGCTCGGCTCGCGCGCTCCGAACTACGGCTTCGTCACCACCCCGCTGGTCGAAGGGGAACTCCTCGTCGTCCTCGCCGGGGGGACCGAGGAGCGCTCGGTGGTCGCCTTCGACCGCCGCACCGGGGAGCGCCGCTGGTCGTACGGGAACGACGTCGTGGACAATCAGTCCCCCGTCGCGCTCGACCTGGCTGGACGTCGCCAGATCGTGGCTGTCAGCAAGGCCCGGCTCACCGGACTCGACCCCGGCGGCGGCCGGGAGATCTGGTCGCTTCCGCACGGTCACGACAACGACTCCGCCAAGGCGTACGTGACGCCTCTCGGCGGCAATCGACTTCTCGTGGACTACTGGATGGAGGCGGTCGCGTACGAGCTGACGGGGAGCGCGGATCGCCCCGAGGTCAAGGAGCTGTTCCGCAGCACCGACCTGCGCCAGTCGTTCACCCCGCCGGTATTTCACGGCGGCCACCTGTACGGCTTCTCCGGCGGCTATCTCACCTGCGTGAACGCCGAGACCGGCGCCCGGGTCTGGAAGTCGCGCCCACCCGGTGGCCGCGGCCTGCTGCTGGTGGAGGGGCGGCTCGTGCTGCTGGGCGGCGACGGGGCGGTCGTGGTCGCGGAGGCGAGCCCGGAAGGGTACCGGGAGGTCGCACGCGCCCCGGCGCTGGCGCGTGACAGCTATACCAAGCCGAGCGCGCGTGATGGCCGGATCTTCGTGCGCGACCTCAAGGAGCTGGCGGCGGTCGCGATCACCGCGGAACCGGTGGCCGCTGCCGCGGCCGCCCGCCCGGCGATGCCAGCGAGCGGCGAGTTCGCGACCTTCCTCCGCGGTCTGGAGGGGGCGGCCGATCGTCCCGCAGGCGTCGCGAAGTTCCTCGCGGCACACCCGAGCCTGCCGCTGATCGAGGGGGACTGGGTCCATTTCCTGTATCACGGCGCGGTCGAGGACATCGCGCTGCAGGGGGACATGAACGACAACCCCACCCCTGCGTTGATGGAGCGGACGGCGGGGACCGACCTCTACTACCGGTCGTACCAGGCACCAAAGGACGCGCGCTGGCAGTACCGCTTCAACGTCAACTTCGACAAGTGGGAGCGCGATCCGCGCAACGCCGCCCAGGCCCCCTATGAGTGGGACGACATCGGCTTCTCGGTGCTGCGGATGCCGGGCCGACCCGAGGCGGCACATCTGCGGCCACCCGAGTCCAAGGGCGGGACGTTCGTCGATCTCGAGTTCGCGAGCGAACGACTGGGGAACAAGCGCACCGTGCGCGTGTACCTACCCGCCGGATTCGCTGGGGGCGGCAAGGCGTATCCGCTCCTGATCGTGCTCGACGGCCAGCACTCGCTCGACCTCGGACTGCTGCCGAACTCCCTCGACAACCTGATCGGCAGGCAGGTACGACCGGTCGTGGTCGCGTTCGTCCCGGAGGCCCCGCCGGAGCCGTGGCTCGAGTTCGGCGGCTCGCGCGCGGCGCTCTTCGCCGAGGTGCTGGCGCGGGAGCTCGTGCCGCGGCTCGTCGCCCAGTACCGGATCGACCCCGACCCCGCGTCCCACATCGTGATGGCAGGAGGCTGGGCGGGGGTCACGGCCGCGCTCGCGGCGGTCTCGTTCCCCGAGGTGCTCGGGGGCGCCGCGCTGCAGTCGCTCGATCTGCGGGCCGACGCGGCGGCGGCGGTGCTCGAGGCTCTGAAGCGTCCCGCCCCCCGGCCGCAGCGCTACTACGTCGACTGGGGACGGTTCGACGAGCGCGACCTCCGCGGCGGGTTCGACCTGCGCGAGGACGGGCGCAAGATGTTCGCCGCCCTGACCGCGTCGGGGCACGCCGTCGCCGGGGGGGAGACCCCGGACGGCGCCGGCTGGGGGGCGTGGCGCGAGCGCAGTGACCGCATCCTGGGCACCTTCTTCGCCGCGGGAAAGCCGTAGGGACGTCGGGGCCGCTGGGGCCCCGGCCCCGTGAGCGGAGGCGCGTGCCGAATAGGACCGGACCTGCTATTGTTAGTCGTGTGGGCACCACGACCATGAACCTCGAGCGCACCCTCGACGCGATCACCGCCCAGGCCGCGGCAATCGACGGCATCCGCAAGGCGGAGGTCGGACTCGGGGATCGTCTGATCGTCGAGACCCGAAACTCCGCCTATCTGCTGGTGAGCCTCGGCGATGGCCGCTTCCAGGTCTCGGGAGGGTGGTTCGATCGGCAAGGGGCCTCCCCCGCCACCACCACGATCAACGGCTGCACCTGGGGGGGCACGGCGATACGCACCGACCTCGCCGCCGGGCACGGGCTGTTCCTCGAGTTCGGGAACACCGTGCGCACGACGCGCATCCAGAAGGTGCGCCTGCTCCGCAGCACGCCATCGCCTTCGATCCACTAGCAGTGGTTCCGCCCCCTCCCCCGCTCCGGCTAGCCGTCTGGTCCGGGCCGCGCAACATCTCGACGGCGCTGATGCGCTCCTGGGGGAACCGGCCGGACACGTTCGTCTGCGACGAGCCGCTGTACGCGCATTACCTGCGAGCGACGGGGGCGGACCACCCGGGGCGCGAGGAGGTGATCGCGGCGCACGAGTCGGACTGGAGGAAGGTCGCCGCCTGGCTCACGGGACCGACGCCTGAGGGGAAGCGGATCTTCTACCAGAAGCACATGACGCACCATCTGCTCCCCGGGATCGATCGCGGCTGGATGGAGGCGCTCACCCACGTCTTCCTGATCCGCCACCCTCGGGAGGTGATCGTCTCCTACCTCAAGAAGAACCCCCACATGGAGAGCAACGACACCGGCTTCCCCCAGCAGGCGGCGCTGTTCGACTGGGTGCGGCAGCGTCGGGGCCGAACGCCCCCGGTCGTGGACGCGGCGGACATCCTCGCCGATCCTCGCCGGACGCTGACGCAGCTCTGCGCCGCGGTCGGCGTGCCGTTTCTCGACGCGATGCTGGCCTGGCCCCCGGGGCCGCGGGCAACCGACGGCGTGTGGGCGAAGCACTGGTACGCGGAGGTCGAGCGCTCCACCGGCTTCGGTCCACGAGCGACGCGAGACGATCCCGTGCCGCCCGGCTTCGAGCCGCTCCTCGCGGGCTGCATGGCGTTGTACCAGCACCTTCATCCACACCGACTCCGCTGAGCCGAGGTAAACGATGCTGCAGACCTTCGACGAGAGGAATCGAGATCTCCTCGTGAACCTGAACGGCCGGCTGGTCGCGCGCGACGAGGCCGGGGTGAGCCCGTTCGACTCCGCGGTGCAGGGAGGCGACGCGGTCTGGGAGGGGCTGCGGCTCTACCGCGGCAGGATCTTCCGCCTGCGGCAGCATCTCGACCGGCTGCGCGGCTCGGGGCTGGCGCTCGCGTTCGAGCAAATCCCGACACATCAGGAGATCACCAGGGAGATCCGTCGCACGCTCGAGGCGAACCGGATGTTCGACGGGGTCCACATCCGCCTGACCTTGAGCCGCGGCGTGAAGACTACCTCGGGGATGGACCCGCGCTTGAACAGGTCGGGGCCGACGCTCATCGTGCTGGCCGAGCACAAGCCGCCCGTCTACGACCGCCGCGGCATCCGCCTCGTCACCAGCTCCGTGCGGCGCCCGCCCCCGGACGTCCTCGACCCGCGGATCCACCACGCCAATCTGCTGCCGTCGATCCTCGCGAAGCACCAGGCGAACGCCGCGGGGGCCGACGACGCGCTGATGCTCGACCTGCGCGGCTTCGTCGCCGAGACGAACGCGACGCACGTCTTTCTCGTCGCAGCCGGCCGGGTGCGGACCCCAACGACGGCCGCCTGCCCCGAGGGGATCACTCGCGCCGCGGTGCTGGAGCTGTGCGCCGAGGCAGGCATCCCCGCGGCGGAATGCGACCTGTCGCTGACCGACGTCTATCGCGCCGACGAGATGTTCTGCACCGGGACGATGGGGGAGATCGTCCCTGTCCTCGAGGTCGACGGCCGCCCGATCGGGGCTGGGACGGGAGGTGCGCTCACCGGACGGATCCAGGAGCTGTTCCGGGGGCTCGTCGAGCGCGAGGGGGAACCGGTGGTCGAAAGCGTCTGAGCGCGGGAGCCGGGGCAGCTCCCAGGGTCATCGTAAACCCTTGGCCGGGGCGTGTCGCCCTGCTTCCCCGGGCTGCGCCATCCCACGCAGCCGAGCGCCACCTCGCCCCACGGGGCGGATCGGCGCCCCCTGGCTCTCCCCTGCTTCGCCTGGCCCGCCACTTGCACTTCCTCAGCGCGGGGGCCGCCGCTGCCGCCCAAGACGACCCGAGCCCCGCACCCTGGAGGCACCCGATGAAGATCGACAACTTGTGGCGAACGCTGCTGCTGGTGGCATTGCTGGCGCTGCTTGCACTCCCGGCGGCCCTCGCAGCGTTCTAGGAGAGTTGCTTCTCCATCACGAGCACGTTCTCATTCTCCCGCCGCTGGTACTCCAGCCGGTCCATCAGCTGGCGCACGAGGAAGATCCCGAGCCCGCCGACGGGACGCTCCGCCGGATCGGCCTCGAGGTCGGGCGACGCCGCGCTGAATGGGTCGAATGGTCGCGCCCCGTCCCGGACCTCGAGGCGCAGCTTCCCATCGCGGATGTCGGCCGATAGCTTGATTCCTCCCTCCGCTCCGGCTCCGTATCCGTGCCGGATCACGTTGGTGAGGACCTCCTCGAGGACGAGCGCCAGGTCGTGCCGGACCGGTTCCGAGGCGTGCGGCAGGAGTTCGGCACGCAGCCAGGCGTCGGCGCGACCTAGTTCTTCGAGTCGGCTGCTGATCTGAAGTCGGCTCACGCGGGACCCAGGCGGCGGGGGGCGGCGACACCGGAGTCGCGCGGCAAACCCCGCACTGGGTGCAGAGTATGGTCGGGTCCCGGCCCACGGTCAACGCCACGAAAAGGACAGCCCCAGGCGGGCGCGGGGACACGCTGAGGTGATGCGGCGCGAGTTCGTGTAAGCTGAGGCCCAAGGCACGACCAACCCCAGAGGAGGTGTGGCGAAATGAAACCAAGAATGTTCGGTGTGGGTCTCTTTCTACTGTCGATGACGAGCGCGGCGACGGTCGGTCAGGAGCCGACAAAGTCCGGCTCGCTTTACTCCGTCAAGATCGAATCCGCCTCGGCGAAGGCGGTCAACTACCTGGCTCTCGGCGGGTCGGCCACGGTCGACCTGCGCGGCACTCCCTTGGAGCCTGCTGCCACCGGCAGCGCCAAGGTCAAGAACAACGCCGGCATCATGAACATCGATGCCGAGGTCAAGGGGCTCGGCACCGCCACCAAGTTCGGGCCCGAGCACCTGACCTACGTCCTCTGGGCGATCTCTCCCGAGGGGCGAGTGGGCAACCTCGGTGAGCTGGTCGTGAAGAACGGCAAGGGAAAGCTCTCGACGAGCACGCGGTTCCAGACGTTCGCGCTCGTGGTGACGGCGGAACCGTATTACGCCGTGACCCAGGTCGGAAACGTCGTGGTCCTCGAGAACGTCGCGCGCGGCAAGGACGCGGAGAAGACCGAGGACATCCGTTTCGACCGGCTGCAGCGCGGCCAGTACACCCTCAACATGAACCCCGCCGATCTCCAGCCGCCGAAGGCGGACAAGAAGTCGCCGCCGGAGCTGGACCAGGCCCGCAACGCCGTGAAGATCGCCGCGGCCGCCGGCGCGGAGAAGTACGCGAACGAGTCTTACCGGAAGGCGGTTGACGTGCTGGGCGAGGCCGAGAAGATGCGGGAGGAGAAGAAGAGCCCGAAGAAGATCGCCCCCGTCGCGCGCCAGGCGGTGCAGACGGCCGAGGATGCGCGCAATTTCGCCAGCAAGGCGATGGCGGAGGCCAAGGCGGAGGAGGAGCGCAAGGCGATGGCGGCAAAGGTCGCCGAGGCCGAGAAGACCGCCGCCGCGATGGAGGCGCAGAAGGTGGAGGCCGAGCGCGCGCGGGTCGCGGCGCAAGGGCAGGCCGACAAGTCACGCCGCGAGGCGCTCGATGCGCAGCAGGGGCAGCAGCAGGCGGAACAGGCGAGGCAGCGAGCCGAGCAGGATCGACTCAAGGCGGTCCAGGAACAGACCCAGATGCGGGAGGAGCTTCGGAAGCAGCTCAACGCGATCCTGGAGACCCAGGATAGCGCCCGCGGGCTCATCGTGAACGTGGCCGGGCTCAACTTCCAGAGCGGCAAGGCGGCGCTGGTTCCGGCGGTGCGCGAGAAGCTGGCCCGGGTGAGCGGGATCCTCGTCTCCCATCCCGGCCTCAAGATCGAGGTGGAGGGACACACCGACAGCACCGGCTCGGACGAGCTCAACCAGAAGCTGTCGGAGGAACGGGCGATGTCGGTCAAGAGCTACCTGGTCGAGTCCGGCGTGAGCGACGGCGCGATCGTCTCCCGCGGCTTCGGCAAGACCAAGCCGGTCGCCTCGAACGACGACTCCAAGGGGCGACAGCAGAACCGGCGCGTGGAGATCGTCGTCTCGGGAGAGGGGATCTCCCAGGCCGGGAAGTAGGCGCCAAGCACACGCAGCGGGCGCACGCTGCACCCGCAAGGAGGATTGACTCATGTGCCGTATCGGATCGATCGGCGTCATCGCGACGCTTGCAGCACTCACCGCGGGCAGCGGCGTCATGTCGGCCCAGGAGACCCCCAAGCCGGCGGAGCCTGCAGCTCAGGAGGCGGCGAAGCCGGCCGAGGCGGCAGCTCCGGCCGCTCAGGAAGCCGCCAAGCCGGCCGCGGCCGCCCAGGTCGTGTCGAATGCGAAGCCGGTCGACAAGGTGATCATCGCCTTCAACAAGAAGGCCAAGGACAACGGAGAGGTGAAGTTCACCTTCACCCCGACCGGCGGCGCCGCGATGGAGATCCGCGTGACGATCGCGAAGGACATGAACGACGAGGACTCGGCGAGGGCCACGCTGAAGGAGTTCAAGGTGGCGCTCGGCGAGGACAAGTACAAGCTCGATCTGGATGACGGCACGAAGGTGGTCATCAAGGGGAAGGGTGACGCGACCTTCAACGTGTCGATCAGCGCACAGAGCGTCCCGGGATTGTCGGTCGAGTTCAAGTAGACGTGCTCGGGGCGGGCGATCCGCAGTGGATGGCCCGCCCCGCACCGCACCCCCCCGCGCTAGACGCCTCCGCGATCCCGCCCTATACTCCCGTGGCGGGTCGCTCTCTCCAGCCGCGTCCTTTCCACCACGAGGGACTGTCGATGAAGCTACCGGTTGTCATCCTCGCCGCACTGGCGGCCACCTTGGCCATCGCGGCCGATCCGGCCGCCGTCGGTCAGGTCAAGAAATCCACGGGGGCCGCGTACCTCGTCCGCGATGGGGCCCGGCTCCTGGCCCGGGTCGGTGAGCCTGTACACGCGGGTGACGCCATCGAGACCGGACCTGACGGCAGTGTCGGCGTGACGCTGTCCGACAACACGATGATCTCCGCCGGTCCCGACACCCGCGTCACGCTCGAGGAGTACCGCTTCGACTCCGCGGCCCTGCAGGGGAACCTCCTGGCGGATCTGCAGCAGGGGACGCTCGCGGTCGTCTCCGGGGATCTCCAGAAGGTCGCACCGGACGCAGTCCAGGTGCGCACCCCACGCGCGATCCTCGGGGTCCGTGGCACCGAGTTCCTGGTCCGGGCCGACGGGGCGAAGAAGAAGGGGGAGAAGAACGAGGTGAAGAAGTGACCGGCGGGGAGGGGCTCGCGATTCTCCGTCGGGCGGCCGGAGTGGGAGCACTGGCCCTGCTCGGCGCCTGCGCTGCGCATCGCGAGGATCTCGTGGTCGTGGTCCCGGCCCCGGACGGCCATGTGGGGAAGGTGGTCGTACAGGCAGGTCACGACTCCGCCACCCTGGAGACGGCAAACGCGGGCAGCCGGATCGACGCGAACTACCGCCTCGCGCCGGTCACCCTCACCGGACCCGAGATCCAGGCCGAGTTCGGCGCGGCGCTCGCGGCTCGCCCCATCCCGCCGCACCGCTTCACCCTCTACTTCGATGAAGGCACCGAACGCTTGGCGCCCGACTCGACCGCCTTGCTCTCGGAGATCCTCGCCGACACGCGGAGCCGCGCCGCCTACGAGATCAACGTGGTCGGGCACACCGACCGGCTCGCCGACGAGAAGTTCAACGCCCAGCTTTCGGACCGGCGCGCAGGGTTCGTCCGCGACTGGCTCGTGGGGAACGCGGTGCCCGTCGAGACGATCACCGTCGCCGGACGCGGCGAGCTTGACCCGGTCGTCCCGACCGACGACGGGGTTGCGGAACCGCGCAACCGCCGCGTCGAGGTGACCATCCGCTAGCCAGGAGAACCACTTTGGGCCGCCACCGCGGCCTCAAGCGGTGGGCCTGCGGATCGCCAGGAGCGTGAGATCGTCGGCAGGCTCGGCGCCAGCGGCGAAGCGCTCCACATCAGCCCGCACGCCCCCCAGCAGCTCGGCCGCCGGGGCCGCACCCAGGCTCTCGAGCAGCTCTGCGATGCGCGCGCTCCCGTAGAGATCCCCCGCCGGGTTCCGGGCTTCCGTCACCCCATCGGTCAGGATCAGCAGGCACTCCCCCGGCTCCAGCTGCCCGCGTCCGGCGACATAGGTGAACCCCTGCACCGCCCCCAGAGGCGGGCCCCCACCCTCCGCGAGGCGTCGCGGTGGGAGCGAAGGCCGTGCGATCCAGGCCGCCTCGTGCCCGGCGCTGCAGTAGTCGATCTGGCCGTTCGCGAGATCGAGGATCCCGGCGAAGAGGGTGACGAACATCATCGCCTCGTTGTCGCGCGCGAGCGACTCGTTCACGTCTTGCAGGATCACCTCCGCCCCCGAGCCGAGTCGCAGCGCCGCGCTCCGGCAAAGCGCCTGCGTGAGCGACATGAACAGCGCCGCCGGCACGCCCTTTCCCGACACGTCCCCCACCGCGAAGAACAGGCGGTCCCGATCCAGGAACAGGAAGTCGTACAGGTCCCCGCCCACCTCGCGGGCGGGGGCGACCCAGGCACGAATCTCGAGGTCCGGGCGCCCCGTCTCCGGCTCGGCGGGAGGGAGCATGCGCATCTGGATGTCGCGCGCCGCGGCCATCTCCCCCTCGAGGCGCAGCGCCTGCTCGCGCTGCGCGCGCAGCTCGGCGGCTATCCGCTGCCGATTCCGATCCACCTCGGACAGCCGCATCGCGAGCATCGCCGTGAACACCACGGCGGCGGCTCCGATCGGGAACGAGGGATCGAGCAGCAACCTGCCGGCCCGGTAGGCACCCCAGCCACCGCCGGCGATCGCGAGCACGATTGCGGCGAGAGGAAGCGGCACCCAGCGCGGCGCCAGGACCGGCCCCAGCATCAGGATCAGAAAGGCGGCCACCGCGGCGGCGAACAGCTCGATCCGCGCGGCCCAGGCGGGGCGGCGCAGCATCGCGTCGGCGAGGATCGCCTCCAGCATCTCGGCGTGGATCTCGACGCCGTACATCTTGTCCACCACCGGCGTCGCGTTGAGGTCGCCGAGGCCGAGGGCCGTCGTGCCGACGAGGACGAGCCTGCCACGGAAGCGACCGTCCGGGATCTTGCCGGCCAGCACCTCGTGCGCCGGGACGAACCGCCACGGCTGGTGCACCGTGTGCGGCACCCAAGCGCGCCCGTCCGCCTCGGTCGGGAGGCGATACGGTCCGACCCCGACGGCGGCGATCGCTCCATCCTGCATGCTGAGGGTGAAGGTGGGAGCGCCGAGCCCGACTCGCAGCATCTCGACGGCGAGGCAGGGAAGGACCGCGTCGCCCACCCGGATCGCGGCGGGGACGCGCCGCACGACGCCATCCGGCTCCGGCGTGGTGCCGATCGAGGCGTGACCCGCGGCGACGACGGTCAGCGCGTCGAGGCTGCACACCGCCCCATCGAACCGGGAGAGCAGTTGGGTCGCATCCCCCCCCTCCATCCGCACCGGGGGACGCCTCAGGACGCGGCACTCCCCCGCCTCCGTTCCCACCTGCGGTCCCACCCCGAGAACCGCTCGTGTCTTTGAGAGACTCAGGGCAAGCTGTGCATCGTAGGGTGGGAGCTGAGCCAGCGCATCCCGCACCGCAGGGGCGAGGTCCGGGTGCCGATCCAGCAGCTGTTCGGGGGAATGGCTGTCGGGCTCGGCGAACAGGATGTCGAAGCCGATGGCCGCCGGCCCCTGCGCGGCAATCCGATCCACGAGCACGGCGACGCGATCTCGCGGCCAGGGCCACTGTCCGTGGCGCGCGAGGCTCTCCTCGTCGATGTCGACGATAAGCACCGGGCTCGGTCGTTCATCCGCCCGGCGCGGGAGCAGCCCCTGGTAGGCATCGAGCACGCGCAGGCGCAGCGCGACGAGCGGCGCCGGATCGAGGAGACGCAGGAGCAGCAGGAGCGCCAGGATCAGGAGCCCGACCGGCCGGCCGCCCCAGCGCGCCAACCCGCCGCCGGCCAGAAGGGCCCGGGACGCGGTCAGCGTCGGCACAGGCTCGTGGAGTGGGGCGACACTACAGCTCGATCTCCATCCCGTCGTAGGCGGCGGAGATCTGCAGCACCTCACCCGGGCGCGACAGCGCCTCGTAGCGGCGCGTTTCGTCGATGACCCGGGCGAGAGTCGCGTCGTCGACGGCGGGGTCGTGGTGGAACAGCACCAGGTGCCGCACGCCCGCGAGCTGGCACAGCTCCACGCCGACGATGTTGCTCGAGTGCCCCCAGTCCTCCTTGGCGGAGGTCGCCTCCGCCAGCGAGTACTGGGCGTCGAAGATCACGACGTCGGCGCCTCGCAGGAACTCCACCTGAGGGTAGTCCGGACCGATTCCCGCCTCCTTGTGCTCCGAGTCGGTGCTGTAGACGACCGCCTTGCCGTCCTTCTCGACGCGGTACCCGAACGAGTCGAACGGATGATGCTGTTTCTGCGCGCGGACGCCGACCCCGGCAATCTCGTACGGACGCCCCGGCTCCATCGCCACGAACTCGATCGCCGCACCGAGCCGATGGAAGTCCACCGGGAAACAGGGGAACGACTGCTGTCGCTGGAACGCCTCGCGCATCACCTCCTCGGGATGGCAGCCGTGGATCCGGATCACGGTTCCCGGGAGGTAGGCGGGCGCGAAGAAGGGGAACCCGAGGATGTGGTCCCAATGGAGGTGCGAGAGGACCAGGTTGATCCGCCGCTCACGTCCTGGGCCGCCGTCCGCGAGAATACGGGCCCCCAGCTCGCGCAGCCCGCTGCCGGCGTCGAACACCAGGATCTCGTCCCCTCCGGTATCCACCTGCACGCAGGAGGAGTTCCCGCCGTAGGTCCCGGCCTGGGCGAACCCGAGCTCGTCATCGAGAAAGCGGTCGAGGTCGCCCGCCGAGTCGAAGCGGCGTCCGTCGGCCCGCTCGATCGCGGTTCGCACCTTCCGCCGGACCGCGGCCGCGCCGAGCGCCACCGGGATCGACCCGCGCGTCCCCCAGAAGTGGATGCGCACCGGTGCGCTACGCCTCCCGGCGGCCGGCCGCGAAGGCCGCGGCCCCCGCCTGGGAGAGCGAGGCGATCGCCTCGGCGACCGTGGCGAATACCGGGACGACGTGGTGGAAGCGGCTGATCTCGAAGATCTCGCGCACGGTGGGGGTGAGCGCCGCGACCACGAGGTGGGCGCCGGCGGCGCGCGCCTGCTTGGCGCCGATCATGACCACGCGCAGCCCCGCGCTGCTGATGAACGGGACCGCGGCGAAGTCCACCACCACCAGGGGGGCAAAGTCGCCGCTCGCCGCCAGCGCGGTCAGGAGCAGCGGCTCGAACCAGCTGCTGGCCGTGGCATCGAGCGCTCCCCTCGGCCGGAGCAGGCTCACGGGACCGTACCACTCCGCATCGACCCCCATCGCCGCGCCCTCCCGGTCGCGATGGGCGGCCGCCGTCCCCTCCCAGTCGCGTGCGGCAGAATACCCCGCCAGCCGCGCAACGGGCAACTCCCGGCCGTGACGATCTGGGCCTGGAAACCCTACCTCGGCGCAGGCATGGCGACAGGTGTCCCCCTCGCGGGAGTAGCTCGCTGCGCGTGGGTGGCGTGGTCCGCGATCAGGGCATCGAGAAGCTGTTTGAAGGGGATCTCGGCCGAGTCGTCACCGACATTCGTGACGATCAGCACGGCCAGGTCCCGCGCGGGCGCGAGGGAGATCTGGCTCACCCAGTACCCGTTGCTCCCCAGGTGACCGAGCAGCGTGCCCCCCGCCCATTCCGCCTGCGAGACGACCCATCCAGGCGAGTAGGTCCCGCTCCCGAACGCCGAGTGCAGCGTCGCCCAGGTCTCCTGCTTCAGGTAGCTCCCGTCGCCGCGCGCGCTTCGCAGGTGAGCTCGAGCGAATCGCGCCCAGTCGGCGAGCGTGGTGTGCACGTTCCCGGCTGGTCCCCCCGCGGGGGGGATATCCGCCATGGGGCCGAGCGGGACGGGGGACCAGCCGCTCGTCCCTCGAGTGTGCCCCAGCGGCTGCTCGAGAGCTCCTGCCCTTCCCGGTGGGCCGAACCCCGTCCGGGTCATCCCCAGCGGCTCGAACACCTCGCGGGTCATGAGCTGTTCCCAGGAGGCACCCGTGAGCTTCTCCAGCATCGCCGCGGCGATCACGAAGCCCGCGTTGGAGTAGACCGTCTCGGTGCCTGGCTGCTTGTCCGGTGGCATCGACAGCCCCTCGCGGACGAAGGCTCGCCGCTGCTCGGTAAGCGATCCCCCCTGCGCCATGATGCGCTCCCACACCTCCGTCTGGAGGTTCAACGACGCACCGGAACGGTGACAGAGCAGCCAGGTGATCGGCACCTGCTTCCACGCCGGATCCAGCCCCGGCAGCGAGTCCGCGAAGACACTCCCGATGGTCGTGTCCCAGGCGAGCACGCCACGATCGATCAGGCGTGCCGCCAGCGTCGCGGTCATGGCTTTTGTGCACGACCCGAGGTGCCACTGGTCGTCGGGGGTCACCTGTTCCGTTCGATCCCACGCGCGCAGGCCGAGCGCACCGATCGCCTCGAGGCCAGCGGACGTCACGATGGCGCCGCCGAGCGCGGGGAGCCTCCCGGCTGTCAGCACGGGCGCGATGATGGGGGCGAGGTCGCGCGGCTCCGCGATGGCGTCGGCCTGGGCGGCCACTCGCTGTGCCAGAGCGCCGAGCGGGTCCGTGGGGGCGGCGCCGTCCCGGGGCTGCAACTGGGGAAAGGCAGGGGCGATCACCAACAGCACGAACACCGGCAGAGGCCGTAGACGCGTGGCCTTGATCACGATCTCATCGCCGGCACCCTCGGATCGGTCGCAGGCAGTCTCGACGGCAGAGCATCGCTATTGCGCTGCCAGGGAGAGCCGCAGGGTGCGCCGGCCGGAGGCTCCCTCGACTTCGAGGGTGAGCGATCCGGGCTCCTCCTCGTCGTCGAGGCGATGCAGGATCGCCTCGAACAGGTCGCCCACCTCGAACACCAGCATTCCCCCCGCGCGGACAATCCGGTCCCCCTCCTGCACGCCGGCGCGGGCCAGGGCCGAGCCCGGGTCCAGGCGCTTCACATACAATCCCGGTTCCCCCGGGGCGCCGTCCCCGACGTCCTGGTCGTCCTCCCCCTCGTCCCCCTCCTCCGCATCCTCGGCGGACACGAGATCGGCGCCTGCGAGGAGGCGCCCTGTCACCTCGACATGGCGCGTGGCGCGCGACGCCTCGAGCAGCGCGCGCCGCCGCTCCTCCCGTCCCTCATTCGCTTCCGCGAGTGCCTGGCGCACCTCGTCCTGGATCCGGGCCACCTCGAACTGTCGCGCGTCGGAGGCCGCCTCCCGGGCGCGCTCCATCTCCGCGAGCGCCTGCCCCATCCCCAGGCGCGCCTCCGCCAGCGCCTCGGCGCCGAGTCCGGCGCTGTCCAACCCCGCGAGATCTGCCTCCAGCGAGCGCAGCGACTCCTCGAGATCGCCTCGCCACCCGGCGCTTTCCAGCTGGCGCTCGACGTCGCGCATGGCTGCCTCGATCTGCCGCCGCGCCTCCGAGCCGGCCTGCGCCGCCGTGGAATGCGCCTCGGCCTCCGCGGCCCGGCGCATCTCCTCCGCCAGCCGGTGCTGTGCCGTTGCCTCACCCAGGCGCCGGTGGGCATCGCGCATCGCGCTGTCGATCTCCATCCGCACCTTGGTGTCGTCGAGCTGCGCGAAGGTCCGTTCCAGCGTCGCCTCGATCTCCCGCTGCGCCAACGCCTGCGCCTCGAGCCCCTCGCGCGACTGGCGCAGCGCCTCGTCGAGGCGCGCGAGGCTCTGGGGTTGGCTCAGGCTCCGCTGTGCGTCGCGCAACGACTGCTCGATCCGGCGTTGCAGCTCGGGCGAGGCCAGATCCCGCTCCGCGGCGCGCAGCGATTCCTCGATGCGGCGGCGGATCTCGGGGGAGGACATTTGCGCCTGCGCCTCGCGCATCGCCCGGGCCGCGTCCTCCATCGCATCCTCGAGGCCGGCCAGATCCTCCTCGTCCAGCTCGGCCAGCTCGCCGGCCGCGAGCAGCTCATCGGGGTGGTCGGGGGCATCGGATTCCGCCGCCTGCTGCGAGCGCCGCGCCCGGTAACGATCCCAGGACGCCCCCTCCATCCGCCCGAGCGTCGCCAGGAGTCGGGCGCGCTCCTCGAGCTGCGCGCCCGAACAGGCGGCCGCGCGCACGCGAACCTCGCTCTCGACGCCGTCGCGCGCGACGGTGAAACGCGGATTGTCGTCGGCCGCCGCCGTCTGCAGGCGCACCACGTTCGGCAGGAACCCGGGAGCGTCCCAGCGCTCGCCGTCGATGGCCTGAATCTCCATCCCTCCCCGGAGGCCGGCTGCGGCGGCGGGAGAGCCGCTCGCCACCCGGAGGATCTGCAGCGGGGAGGCGAGGCGCACATCGGCCCCGCGCACCTCCACCGCGGGTGCAGCCAGCTCGAAGCCGAACCACCCGCATCCCGAGGGAGTGGCATCCCCCGCCAGCGCCGCCGCCCATGCCACGATGATCAGATTCAGCATCGGTCCGTTCCTTTCTACTTCCAGGGCGCGGCCGCGCGGGCCTGCGCCTCCATGACCAGTTCCGCCAGGACGTCGGCACGCAGCGCCTCCAGCGCCTCGATCTGCCCCTGGAGCGTGGCGTCGGTTTGGGGTTCATGTCCCCGTTCGTCGTACGGCTCGCCCGGCGGCACGCGCGGATGGTTCCCGTCCTCCTGCGAGACTCGCCGCAGCGCGCGCAGCAGCCGGTCGATCGGCTCGACCTCCGCGCCATACGCGACGATCAGGTCCGTGGGCACCCGGGTCGGCGGGAGCGACGCCTTGACCGTTGCAGCCTGGAAGCGCGGTCGGGGGGGACGGATGGCGCGCGCGGCGGTGCGGCTGCCTCCCGCCACGACGACGGCCGGGCGACCCGTCGCCGGGCCCACGCCGGAGATCCCGGGGACCTCGCTCTCCGCCGGGCGTGGGGCCGGACGGATCGCCGCGCTGCCGGCGCCTCCTGGCTCCGGCGTCGTTCGATCCGCGGTGCGGAACAGGAGAATCGCGACAGCCAGCAGCAACAGCGCCGCCATGGGCAGCATCCACTCCCACCGCCAGGCCCGCCTCCGCTCGAGGCGTGCCGAGAGCCGCTCCCATCCCCCGGCTGGGACCGGCCCGGGGGCCAGCTCCCCGAGGTCGCGCACCAGCGTGTGGAGGGCCGCCAGCTCCTCGCGGCAGCCGCAAGCCGGGGCCGAGGCGACGTGCTCGCGCAGCTGCTCGGCCTCGGCGGCGGCAAGGTCGCCGTCGTGGTAGGCGGAGAGTTGTTCCCGGAAAGCGCAATCGGTCATCGGGTCGTCCCTCCCAACCGCTCCCGCAGGTTTCGCCGCGCCCGCGACAGCCGCGAGCGCGACGCTTCCTCGCTGATCCCGAGCGCACGGGCGATCTCCGCGTGCCCCATCCCCTCGACGTCGTGCAGGACGACCACGTGCCGCGACTCCTCGGGGAGCGCCGCCAGCCCCCGTTCGAGATCGAGCCGCAGCAGCGCCGACGCCGGTCGTGTCGGCGGAGGCTCTCCCGCCGTCGTCTCGACCCGATCTTCTCCCCGTGCATGCCGCCGCCGGCGCAGGTCCAGGCAGCAGCGAATGACGATGGTTCGCAGCCACCCGCGAAACGCCTCCCCGCCGCTGAACTGCCGAGCCCGGGAGTAGACTCGTAGCCAGACCTCCTGGGACAGGTCGTCCGCATCGACCCTCGATCCGGCCAACCGGCGCACGAGCCAGAAGACGTAGCTCTCGTGTCGCGCGAACAACGCCTGGAATGCCGCCCGGTCGCCCTGTGCCACGCGGAGGATGAGATCCCCCTCCGCTCCGACCGTGGGAGCCCGGGGCGTGGTCTCAAGGGTCACGCGCACGGTCTCCTGCGCCATCCGGAGCCTCGGGTTGGGCCTGAGTCAACAGGCCTGGAGCGGCCTTCCATCACTACCAGACGGAGGGGGGGCGAGAAACGTGACCGGGGGGCCGGGGGAAGGGATCGTGGCCTGGCCCGGGGTCACACCCGGGCTGCAGCACGGGAGCGCACTTCAGCGCACGGCGGCCGCGAGGAGGCCCCGGAAGTACTCGACCATCTGTAGCGAGGACCAGTCCGCGGGCCCGACAATCTTCTCCACGATGTACCCCTTCGCATCGATGATGAAGGTCTCGGGCACGCCCGTGATCTGGTACGAGCGCGCGGTTGGGCTCGCCAACCTCCGGCCACCCTCGCCGGCGTCGAGCAGGACCGGGTAGGTGTGCGGGATGTCGGCGAGGAACTGGCGCACCGCCGGTTCCCCTCCCTCGTCAACGCTGACTGCCAGCATGACGAAGGGTTCCCCGGCGAGCGTCCGCTGGAGACTCTCCATCGCCGGCATCTCGACACGGCAGGGCGCGCACCAGGTCGCCCAGAAATTCAGGAAGACCACCTTGCCGCGCAGGGACGAGAGGCGCACCGTGCCGCCGGTTAGGTCTCGCAGCTCGAAGTCCGGAGCCAGCGACCCGACGCCGATCGGCCCATCCCCGGGACCGCGCCCGCCCGTGCAGCTTCCCGCCAACAGGAGCGCGACGCCGAGCCACGCGAGTCCAGGACGACCTATGGCCTTTGGCCGGGTCACGACGGATGGCTCGCCTGGACGACGGTGTGGATCCCGCCGCGCACGAGAAAATCCCCTTCGACGCTGACGCGCCTCGGCGCCAGCGCCGCGACCAGATCGTCGAGGATCCGATTGGTCACCGCCTCGTGGAACGCCCCCTCGTCGCGGAACGACCAGAGGTACAGCTTGAGCGACTTGAGCTCGACGCAACGCTGATCGGGCGTGTAGCGGATCCGGATCGTCGCGAAGTCGGGCTGCCCGGTCAGCGGGCAAAGGCAGGTGAACTCCGGGCAGTCGAAACGGACCTCGTAGTCACGTTCGGGGTTGGGGTTCGGGAAGGTCTCGAGCGACCGGCCGGGGCGAGTCGGCATCAGCGCCGCTCGCTTTCCGGCTTGGCCGGCGGCGGCAGCGCGACGGGCGGCTGGAGTTCCACCAGCAGGCGGGCGTTCGCCGCCATCTCCGCCGGGTCGTACGACAGCTGAGGCGTGACGATGTACCCCTGCCGGTCGATGAGGAATGCACCAGCCACCGGCTTGCCGAAGGCCTTCCAGGCGGCGTCGTCCATCCCGTCCACCAGCAGCGTCGCCTCCAGCCCGAGCTTGCGACTCGCGAGCTTCGCCGCCTCGCGGCGGGCCGCGAGATCCTTGTGGGCCGGAATCGAGCAGCCTGCCGCGATGTTGGCCTGCGCGATATCCGGCCGCGAGCCAAACGGGCCTGCCGCACCCGCGGGATACGCCTCCAGGACGTACACCACCGCGACGCCGATCTCCCCACCGAACTCGGCTGAGAACCGGCCGACCGCGGCCGCCTTCTCGCGAAACTCGGGAGCCGTGCACGATCCGAGCACGACGAGGAGGTGCCTGCCGGCCCACAGATCCGAGAGGGGGATCTCCTCCCCGCTGAGCCGGCTGAGCTTCAGCGCCGGCGCGGGGTCCCCGACGTCGGGCCCGGCCGCCGGCCGCGCTCCCCCCGGCACCACGGTGCCGCCACGGGGTTGGTTGCGCGCCTGCGGGGCCGCCGTCGCCGGCGCCACGAGGGAGGCGACAAGAAGGAGCAGCGCTGCGCGCACGAGGACTGAAGACCGCATCGAGTTCTCCTCAGGATACCCCCCGCCGCCCGGGTGGAGGCGGGGCGGCGGAATTTTAGCACTTCGCCACCCGCGGGCCCGGAACCGGGTCCTTCCTTGCCAGCCGCGAGGGGTTGGAGTATCTTTTGACCGACCGACTGCCCCCGTACAGCCCACGGCACTTGGTGGTCCGGACGCCGCGGGGGTCCCGACGAGGGGCTCGCGCGGACGGCCAGCCGCCGGGCGGCAGGAGCAGACTTCAATGGAGGGTTTGGCTATCGCGCAGGCAAGAGTTCGGATCAACGAGCAGATTCACTTCAGTCCTGTCCGCCTCATCGACCCCGACGGCAACCAACTCGGGATCCTCCCCATCGAACAGGCCCTGGCCGAAGCCGCGAAGCACAGCCTCGATCTGGTCGAGATCTCCCCCGACTCGCGCCCCATCGTCTGCAAGATCATGGACTGGGGGAAGTACCGCTACGACGAGGCGAAGAAGGCCCGCGAGGCGCGCAAGCATCAGATCACGATCGAGGTCAAGGAAGTGAAGTACCGGCCCGCCATCGACGGCCACGACTTCGACACCAAGACCAATCACGCGCGCAACTTCCTGCTCGACGGCAAGAAGGTGAAGGTGACGGTCATGTTTCGCGGCCGCGACATGCGGCGTCCGGAGAACGGCTTCCGGATCCTGGAGCGCGTCGTCGAGGATCTCAAGGATGTCGGCGTAGTGTCCGATCGTCCCGGGAAGATCATCGGGCGCGATCTCGCGATGACCCTATCCCCCACCCAGCCCGCCAAGAAGACCGTCAAGAAAGCCGCGGGCTCGCCCGAATCCAGCGGCACGTGATCCAACCCGAGCGCCTTCTCCCCGGCCAGGTGGTGCGCGTTCTGCGAGGGGTCGATCTGTTCGCGGCGCTCTCCGATGCCGACCTCGAGCGGGTGCACGCCGCCGGCGAGGTGCGGCGGCTGGGGGCCGGCGAGACCTTGTTCCGCGCCGGCGACCCCCCGGACCGGATCCACGTGATCCTCGCAGGCGCGATCGAGATCGTGCGCTCGACCCCGGATCACCCCGAGCCGATTCCGGTCGCCTACGTCTCCCCGGGTGAGGCGCTCGGGGACATGGGCCTGCTGACCGGCTCAGCGCGCCGCTCCAGCGGCCGCGCCCCGGAGCACGCCGAAGTCTGGACGATCGACCGCGCGTCTTTCGAGCGGCTGACGCGCACCATTCCCGGATACGGGATGCAGGTCGCGACGGTCTTCGCGCGCCGGCTGGAGGAGTTCATCACCCACGTGCGTGGCCAGTCGCGGCGCAAGGAGCTGGCGGGGAAGCTCCGCTTCTTCGACCTGCCCACGGTCGTCCAGACGCTCGTCTCCGCGAATCAGACCGGGATCCTCACCCTCACCGACGCCGAGGGGACGGCGCTCGCGGAGGTCCTGCTTCGAGATGGCGCGGTGGAACGCGCGCGCTGCGGGCCGATCGAGGGGGAGGAGGCGTTCTATCAACTGTTCATGGGCGGGGCGGACGGCGAGTTCTACTTCCGCAGCGTCGCCGAGCCGAACCGCGACGCCGTCAGCCGCGTGCCGATCACACTCTCGGCTATGAATCTGCTGATGGAGGCGATGCGCCTGGTCGACGAGCTGCCGGAGGTGCGGCGGCGGCTGCCGGACCCGGAGCGGCCGTACCAGGCACGCACCGACGAGCTGGTGTGGAAGGACGACCGCACCGTGCGGGCCGCGCACGAGGTGCTGGCGCGCCTGCGCACCCCGCGGCGCATCGGCGACCTGGTGAGCGAAGTCCCCTGCTGCACCTATACCCTGTATCGGATCGCCGCCGATCTCCACGCCGCCAAGCAGATCGCGTAGGTCGCCCGCTTCGTCCGGGGAGGGCCGTGAGCCGGGCCTGACTCCCCGGCGCGCGCTGCTCCTGCTCGCCGCCGCCGAGATCCTCGGCATGTCCCCCTGGTTCTCGGCGAGCGCCGTCGCGCCGCACCTGCAGAGCCTCTGGGGCCTCACGGCGACGCAGGTCGGCGGGCTGACCGCCGCGGTGCAGCTCGGATTCGTCGCCGGCACCGCGCTCGCCGCGCTGCTGAACCTTGCCGACCTCCTGCCGGCAAGGGCTCTGTTCGCCGGCTCGGCGCTGCTCGCCGCCGCAGCGAACGCGTCGCTGTTGCTCGCCGACGGGTACGCGGGAGCCTTGCCCTCCCGGTTCCTGACGGGGTTCTTCCTAGCCGGGATCTACCCCCCCGCCATGAAGATGGTGGCCACCTGGTTTCGCGAAGGGCGCGGCCTTGCCATCGGCACGCTCATCGGCTCGCTCACGCTGGGGAAGGCACTCCCGTACTTCATCGGGGTGTTCGAGGCGGCCGACTTCCGCCGCGTGGTCTGGGGGACGACGGCGGCGGCGGCCGGCGCGGCGCTACTGGTGGGCGCCGCCTACGCGGACGGCCCCTTCCGCTTCGAGCGGCGAGCCTTCTCGTGGCGGCTGGCGCCGGCCATCCTCGCGCACCGGGAGACCCGGCTCGCGATCGGCGGCTACCTCGGGCACATGTGGGAGCTCTACGCGATGTGGACGTGGGCGCCGGCGTTCCTGGCCGCCAGCCTCGCTGCGCGCGGGGGGACATCCGCTCCCGAGTGGCTCGCGAGCCTGCTCGCGTTCGGGGCGATCGCGGCCGGCAGCGCCGGCTGCGTGTGGGGCGGCTGGGCCGCCGACCGGATCGGGCGCGAGCGGCTCGTCACCCGCGCCATGGCCGCGAGCGGCGGCTGCGCACTCTGCATCGGCCTGAGCTTCGGCGGCCCGCTCTGGCTGGTCGCGCTGCTCGCGTGGACCTGGGGGTTCTTCGTCGTGGCCGACTCGGCGCAGTTCTCGACGCTCGTCACCGAAGTGGCGCCGCCGCACGCGGTCGGCACGGCGCTCACGCTGCAGACCTCTCTCGGCTTCCTGCTGACACTCGCGACGATCCAGCTCGTGCCGCTGATCCAGCTCGCGGCCGGCTGGCGCTGGGCCTTCCCGATCCTGGCGCTGGGCCCCGCGGCCGGCATCGCCTGCATCGCGCGGCTGCGCGCGGCGCGGGAGGGCTGAGGCGCCTGGGGTCAGCAGGTCACCCAGCCCCCTCCGTCATTCCCGCGCAAGCGGGAATCCAGAGCGGCAATCGAATCCACCGCCGCTCTGGACCCCGGCCTCCGCCGGGGTGACGCGAAGGGAATGGCGGTGCCCGTCCTCTCGGCGTCATTCCGGCGCAAGCCGGAATCCAGAGGGGAGATCACATCCAGCGCCGTGCTGGACACCGGCCTTCGCCGGGGTGACGCGAAGGGAATGGCGGTGCCCGTCCTCTCGGCGTCATTCCGGCGCAAGCCGGAATCCAGAGGGGAGATCACATCCAGCGCCGTGCTGGACACCGGCCTCCGCCGGGGTGACGGAGGGGCGGGCTACGGCGGGGAGTCCCGCTTTTCGCTGGAGCGACGTCAGGGATGCGCGGGTTCCCGCCCGCGGGCCGCAAGCCGCTCGCGCCAGCGCCAGACCAGCAGGTAGAACGTCGGCAATGCCAGCAGCGTGAAGAGCGTCGAGGTCAGCAGCCCGCCGATCATGACGACGGCGAGGGGCCGCTCGATCTCGGTGCCGTGCAGGCGCAGTACCAGGAGCGGCAGCAGTCCGAGGATCGCCGTCGCCGCGGTAAGGAGCTTCGGCCGCACCCTCCCGAGGCTCGCCTGCCGCAGCGCCTCCGGGAACGGGATCCCCTCCGCGACCAGGTCGCGCGTCTGCGAGACCAGCACGAGACCGTTCTGCACCGCGATCCCGAAGAGGCCGATGAGCCCGACCAGCGAGGAGACGTTCCAGGTCTCGCCGGCGAGCAGGAGAGCCAGGATGCCGCCGACAAAGGCATCGGGAAGCGTCGCCAGGATGACGAGCGTCTCTCCCACCGATCCGAGCGCCAGATAGAGGAGCACGAAGACCGCCACGACCGCGACGGCGATCGCGATCAGCAGTGAGCGCACCGCCCGGGCCTGGGTCTCGACCCGGCCGCCGACGTCCACGAAGTACCCCGTCGGCAGCTCGAGCGCGTCACGCAGCCGCTCGCGCGCCTCCGCCGCCGCCCCCGCCAGGTCGCGTCCCACGACCGACGCCTCGACCGCGATCCGCCGGCTGCCCGCCTCGCGCCGGATGGCGCCCGGTGCGAACGTCTCCACAAGGCGCGCCAGGCGTGCCAGCGGGATGCGACTGCCGTCGTGCCCATCGACGAGCAGCGCTTGCATTGCCTGGAGGTCCTGGCGATGGGTGTCGCCGAGCTTCACGATCAGGTCGTAGCGGCGCTGTCCGACCCAGACCTCGGAGAACTCCTCCCCCACCAGCCCGATGCGCACCGCGCGGATCACGTCGCCGGGAGTCAACCCCGCGCGCGCCGCCGCCTCACGCTCGACGATGATGCGGATCTGCGGCAGGCCGTTCGTCTGCTCGACCCGCAGGTCCTCCAATCCCCTGACCCGCTCGAGGATCTCGCGTGCCTCCTCGCCGAGGGTTCCGAGACGCTCCAGATCAGGGCCGAAGATCCGCACGGCGAGGTCGGCGGGCGTGCCTCCAAGCCCCTCGTCGATGCGCATGCCGAGCGGGGTGGTGAACAGCGTCGTGACGCCGGGCACGTCCGCGACCGCCTGCCGCATCGCCTCCTCCAGCTCCTCGAGGCTGCGCTCCCGATCGCTGCGCAGGACGACGAGCACGTCCGAGATCGTGTGCGGCATCGGGTCCTCGGTCCGCTCCCCGCGGCCGGTCCGGCGCACGACGTCCACCACCTCCGGGAACCCGCGCAGTGCGTCCTCGATGCGATGGTTCAGCGCGTCCACCTCCGCCAGCGCTGCCTCCGGGGGGAGGATCGTCTGGATCAGGAACGCCCCCTCGTCGAGCTGCGGCATCAGATCACCGCCGATGAAGAAAGCGAGAGCGATGGCGGGGACGGTCAGCCCCAGGGAGATGGTGCGCACCCACCCTGCCCGGCGCATGCAGGCGTCGAGGAGCGGGGCGTACGCAGCCTTCACCCCGCGGATCAACCGTCCGTCCTCGGGGCGTCCTGCCGGCCGGGCGCGCAGCAGGAACCGCGCCGCGACCGGGACCAGCGTCAGCGCCAGCACCAGCGAGGCGGTGACCGCCGCGATCACGGCCGCGGCCAGCGGCTGGTACATCTTCCCCTCGATCCCGGTGACGGCGAAGAGCGGCAGGAATACGGCCACCACGATGAGGGTCGCGAACGCAATCGGCCGCGCCACCTGCACCGCCGCCTCGGCGACGTGCGTCGCGGGGTCGCCCTGGCCGCGCCGGAGGGTCAGGCGATGGACGACGTTCTCGGTCACGATGATCGCGGCGTCCACCAGCAGGCCGACGGCGATCGCGAGACCGCCGAGCGTCATCGTGTTCAGGCCGATCCCCCAGAGCCGGAGGAGAAGCCCGGCCAGCGCCAGGGAGACAGGGATGACCAGCGTGACCAGGAGCGCCGCGCGTGCATCCCCCAGGACCAGGAACAGCACCAGGACAACGAACAGGGCCCCGAGCAGCACCGCCCGCCCCACTCCGCCGAGCGCCGCGGAGACGACCTCCGACTGGTCGTAGACGGTGCGAATCGACACGCCGCGCGGCAGACTCGCCTCGAGATCGCGGATCGCCCCTCGCACCCCCGCGGCGACCTTCACCGTGTCGGCGCCGAACTGCTTCACGACCCGGCAGCTCACCACCTCGCCCGCGAGGCGGTGCGCGATCCCGCGCCGCACCGCCGGCGCCTCCCGTACCTCGGCGACATCGGAGAGGAGGACCGGAACCGGCCCACGCATCGCGACGACCGTCAGGCGGAGGTCCTCGGTCCCCGCCACCCTTCCTTCCGCCTGCACCGTCCACTCCATCGACCCCTGCACGAGGAACCCGCCGGCCGCGTTGAGGTTGGCGCCCTCGAGGCCGTGCAGCACCTCGTCGAGCGTCACGCCGCGCGCGGACATCCGCTCCGCGTCGAGCAACACCTGGAACTGGCGCAGGTAGCCGCCGAGGCTCTCCACGGCCGCCACCCCGGGCACCGCCAGCAGCCGGTTGCGCACCTCGAACTCCGCGACATCGCGCAGCGCCATGAGGTCCGCCGTGCCCGGTTCCGCCTCGAGGGTGAACTCGAAGATCTCGTTCAGGCGGCCGGTGAGGCTGGAGAGGAGCGGCGCGTCCGTCCCGGGTGGCAGCGCGGCCGCCACCTGGCCCAGCCGCTCGGCCACGAGCTGGCGCGCGCGGAAATAATCGGCGTCCGGCTCGAACTCGACGGTCACCTGGGCGACGCCGAGCTGCGAGGCCGAGCGCAGGCGGCGGACCTCCGGGAGCCCCGCGAGCGCCACCTCCAGCGGGATCGCGATGGCACGCTCCAGCTCCTCCGAGCCCATCGCGGCGTTCTGCACGATGACGTTGAAGATCGGCGTGGAGAGATCGGGGAAGACATCGCGCGGCAGCGCCTGGAACGAGGCGACCCCCACCGCGGTGGCGGTCGCCGTCAGCAGGATCGGGATGAGCGGCTTGCGAAACGAGGCGCGGACGATCCGCTCCACCAGCGGCCTCCCCCTCGCGAGGCGCTCGGCCGGGCTCGACTCAGTGGTGGTCATGACCCCCCTCGCCGCGCTCCTTGTCCGCCTCGGCCTTGAGGAGGAAGGCCCCCTCCACCACGACCGTCTCGCCGACGGCCAGCCCGCTCACGATCTCGACCTCCCCTCCGAGGTCGCGGCCGCGACCCACCGCGCGAATCTCGAAGGTGTCCTCCCCCTGCGGAACGAAGACGACCCAGTCCTCGCGCAGACGCTGGAGGGCGGCCGTCGGCACCGTCACGAGGGCCGCGCCGGGCTCGCCGAGCGGCAGCCACGCCTTCGCAGACATTCCGGGTCGCAGCAGCGCATCCGGGTTCGCGATCTCGACCCGCACCGGCACGGTGCGCGAGACGGAATCGACCTCGCTCGCGACCCGCGTTACCCGCCCCTCGAAGCTCCGGCCCGGCAGCGCGGTGAAGGTGACGCGGGCGACGCCCCCGGCTCGCACCCGGACGGCATCCTGCTCGAAGGCATGCAGCATCAGCCACACGGTCGACAGGTCGCCGATCCGATACAGGACATCCGCGGGGGTGGCCATCTGCCCGAGGACCGCGTGCCGGTCGAGCACCGTCCCCGCGATCGGAGTGCGCAACGCGAATCCCGCATCCGCTTCCGGCCCGGCTTCCCCCTCGACGCCCATCGCCCGCAGCGCGCCGGCGGCCGCCCGGCGCTCCGCCTCGGCGGCGGCAAGCTCCATCTCCGCCTCCTCGACCTCGCGGCGCGGCGCGATCCGCTCCTGCTCCAGGAGTCGCTTGCGTACCGCGACCTGACGCGCGAGGTCGAGCCTTGCCTGCGACGTGATCAGATCCGCGCGCGCGCGTCCCAGCTCGACGCTCTCGAAGTCGGCGAGCCGATCCCCGGCACGGACCCGGGCGCCCGGGGCGACGCGCAGATGCGCGATCCGCGCCGGGATTGGCACGCTCACCTCGGCGTAGGCGTCCTGGTTCGGGCGCAGCTCCCCGAGCACGGAGATGCCATCGGCGCCCGGCCTCGCCTCGGCCGGAGCGGTCGTGAGCCGCAGATCCCGGAGCATCGTCGGCGCGATGTGTACCTGCCCCTCGCGCGCCGGCTCGGCGGCGCCCGGCGAGTCCGCCTCGTGGGGGTGCCGCGCCTCCTCCCCCTCCTCGGGCGGCGGAGTGGAGCAGGACGCCACCGACAGCAGCAGCAACACGAGCAGCGTGGTCTTCATCACCAGGCTCCCGCCGCGCCGGCAACCACAACGCCTGCCAGCGCGGCCTCCAGAAGGCGATCGAGATAGAGCGCGCGGGTCTCGAACAGCTCGCGCCGCATCAGCAGGTAGTCGGGCAGACCGATCTGGCCCGCCTCGTACGACCTGAGCGCGAGCGCCTGGTTGTCGTCGACCCAGGGCAAGGCGTCCGCCGCGAGCACGCCGACCGCCTCGCGCCGCAGACGGTAGGCCGCCAGCGCCGCCTGCAGCTCCACCTCCGCGGCTCGCTCCGCCTCGTCCGCGGCAAGCACGAGGCGATCGCGCCGGGCCGCGGCCTCGATCGTCTCGCCGGTGCCGCGGTTCGCGAGCGGGAGCGTGAACCGCACCCCTCCCAGGATCTGCGACTCCCCCTCCTCACGGGTGTAGGCGGCCCCTACTCCCCATTCCGGCCGCCTCAGCGTGGCGGCCGCCGTGACGTCGGCCTCCGCCGCGTCACGCTCGGCTCGCAACTCCGCGACATCGGGCCGGCCCGAGACTGTTCCGGTCAGCCGGCTGCTCTCGAGCGTCCCATCAGTCACCAGATCCCCCTGGAGATCGAGTGGCTCCGCAGCCCCCATGCCAAGCAGCCTCCGGAGCGCTCCCAGCTCGAACTCCTGCTGCGCGGCAGCGGCCAGCGCGTGCGACGCGGAGCGAGCCGCGGCGGAGCGAGCCAGGTTCACCTCGAGCACGACCGCCTCCCCCAGCGCGTGCCGCCGCTCGGCGACCTGGAGCAGTTCGGAGTCGAGCGCGTGCGCGGCGTCGGCGAGGGCACTCCGATCGCGCGCGTGGATCGTCCGGAAGAACCCCGCCGCGACCTCCTCGCACAGGCGGCGCTGCTCATCCAGGCGCCCTGCCTCGGCGGCGGTGAACGACGCCTCGGCCGCCGCCCGCCGCGCTCGACGTCGCCCCGGCGCCTCGAACTCCTGCCGCAGGCCAATCTCGACCTCCGCCGGAATGTCGGAGTCCGGGAACGGCTCGACGAACGCCTCGAGCTCCGGGTTGGCGCGCATCGCTCCGGCCGCGCGCACGCGCGCCTCCGCCTCCGTCACCCGGAGCCCGGCGGCGACGAGCCGCGGCCCGCGCTCGCGCGCCAGACGCAGCGCCTCCGCCAGCGTCAGCGCCTCCGCGGCGGCGGCCGGAGCGCCGCCAATCGTGCCCAGGGTCACGACGAGGCTGAACGCGAACCCGCGGGAGACGACGCGGGAGTGCGAGCGCGAAGACTGCCACCCGGACCCTCCCCTCCCCTCGGAACGGAAACAGACCATGCACGCACCTCGCGCGCTGCGAGCCGCTCCGCAACCCCTCGCGCGGGGCCTGGCGGCGGTTCGCGCGGACAGACGGCTTCCAGGATCGACCCGGGCGCTGCCGAGCGCGCGCCACGACTCGATCAGGACCCCGAGCTAGGAGTCGAAGGAGTCCGGCGCGCGACGCAGCGTCCGGCGACGGCTGTCAGGAGAGAACCGGTCGGGGGACGTGCGGGATGTCGTCGGGGAGCGGGGGAAGGTCTGGGGATGTCGAGGCGACCTCGACGCACCCGAGATCGGCATGGGTCGGCAGGGCCGGCGCGGGTGCGAAATCGAGCACCCGGGAGCTGGGGCAACAGGTGCAGCTGTCGCAGGTCGGCCCGCACGTGGCATCGGGCCCATCGTCGTCGCAGGCCGCCCAGCAGATCCCGGCACCGCACAGGGACATGCCGAGGACGACCAGTAGAACCGCAAGGCGTCGCATCGGGCCAGAACGTAGCACATCGTTGCGAGCGCCGCCAGCCGGGCCCGCCGCCTGGCTCAGGGTGCTTCGGAGAGGAACCGGTCGACCGGCTCGAGCACATCCGCGACCGGTCCGTCGTGCCAGGTGGGAGTCGGGAACGGATCCTCCCAGACCACGCCGGCGGGGAAGAGCCCGATCACATCCCAGGCAATCTCATCGGGGTCGAACTCGAACGCCTCCCCCTGGGCACGCCGCATCATCGCGACGCGTTCCATCATCCGCGGCGACGCCCAGAGGTGCGGGTCCCAGAACTCGATGACCCGCGGATCCTGAAGCGGCAGCCGGACCTTCTCCTTCGGCGGTCCCAGGTCCGACCAGATGACCGGGAGCCAGATCACCAGCACCCGCACGTCCGACTCCCGGTGCCTGGCGAGCATCTCGCCGAGTGCGGAGGCCCCCCGCACGCAGTAGGGTCAGGTCGGGGAAAGCGCCACGACGTAGCGCGGCCGGTCCTTGGCTTCGTCGAATGCCTGACGGAACTCGGAGGCGTGCACCTCGTCGAGCGAGCGCAGCGCGGGAAGCGCGCCGGGCCCGGACGAGCTGCGTATGCATCCACCGTGGAGGACCCCGCAGAGGACCAGGGCGAGGGTCAGGAGCGAGCGCTTTCTCATCATGCTGGGAGCGTCCGAGCCACCGGCTACCACCTCGCCCACGCGAGCCCCTGCGGCTCGTGGCCGGCCGAGAGGGAGCCGATCAACTCCTTCCGCACGATATCCACGAGCGCCACCATGTCCGCCTGCGGGAGGACGATGAACGCGATCTCGTCTCCCGGTGCGAGGAGCAGCCCGACCGGTGCGCCACCGAGCGCAACCTCCCCGCTCGGGGTCCGCAGGGTGCGATCGTACAGCCGGAGGTCGTTCGACTCGTTGCAGGTCACGAGCACCCACTTGCCGTCGGGGGTCACCTTCACCCTCATCGGCACCTTGCCCGTCGGCACGGACGCCAGCAGCGCGAGTGTCGCCGCATCGAAGACCTTGAGCGTGTTCTCGCCGCGCATCGCGACCCAGATCTCCTTACCGTCCGGCGTCACGTCGATCCCTTCCGCTCCGTTACCCGCCGTGACGGACGTCACCTTTCCGGTCGCGAGATCGATCGCCGTGATGGAATTCGACCCGCGGTTCGAGGTGTAGGCGCGCTTCCCGTCGGGCGACAGGACCACCATGTGGGTCCCTTCCTGGTCGGTGCGGTAGACCTTCTCGATCGCCTGGTCCTTGGGGGAGAGCTTGAGCAGCGATTTGGACCCCTCCGTCGTCACGTAGAGCGATCCATCGGTCCCCAGCGCCAGGCCGTGCGGCCGGCCATTCGCCCCGAGGTCCACCGTGCGCAGCACCTTCGCCGTGGGCACGTCGATCACGCTGAGGGTATTGCCCGGCTTGTCGGACGTGCCGTGGTTCGCGACGAAGAGGGTGCGGCCTTTCGCGACCAGCGCCTCGTGGGGGCCGATGCCCGTCGGGGCGTTACCTACCACCTCCAGAAACTGGGTCTCGAGCATCGTCGCGGTCTGGTCCGCGCCGTGAACCACCACGATCGCTTCCTTGACCCCCGCCGCCTCGGGCGACCCAACCGCCGGGACGAGCGCGGCGCCGGCGCCAGCAGGCGCTGTCGCCGCGGACGGCGGGTCGAACGCGCCGGCCGGGACCTCGGCCTCGAGCGCGGCGACCGGGAAGACGATGGCCACCTTGGGGCCCTCCCCCTCCTTCAGCATGCGAGTCGCCAGCCGGACGCCGCCTCCCGCCTCCTTCCAGTCGCTCCAGATCCAGGCAGTCGGGGCCCCCTCCCCCGGCGAGCCGTCCTCCTTCTCGAGGAGGTACTCCCAGCGCTCCATGCGACCGCTCTGCTTCGAGACGAAGCCCCAGTAGCGATCTCCCGAGGTCAATCCGACGCCCTTCTCGAAGGTGAGCAGGGCGACCTCGAACGACTGCCCACCGATCGTCTTCTCTCCCGCGTACGCGAGTGTGACCCCGGGGTCGAGCCACTTCCAGGGCATCAGCAGCCAGTAGGAGTCGTTGATGAAACGGCCGTACGCCATCTCGAGGTGGTCGCTCGCCTCTTTCCCCTCGAGGAGCTTGCCGTCCAGCCAGGCCTGGCCCTGGCGGTCATTGACGTTGAAGAGGACTCGGAACGCCTTCCCCTCCTTCGTTTTTCCATCGAGGCGGTAGCGGCCGGTGGCGCGGTCCCACCGGTGCTCGAAACGGGCGCCGATGGTGCCGTCCCGCTCCACCGCCCAGTCGAAGCGCACGAACGGCCGCGCCTCGAACGCCGCCTTCCCCCCCATGGCGTCCATGCTGCGCTGCGCGAGGGCAGCAGCCTTCGGATCGGGCGGGGCGGCGACGACGTGCAGGGGGGCGAGCACCGCCAGCAGGAAAGCGACGCCGAGGAGCCACACCCCCGGCAGGTCCAGCGGACGAGTGCGGGGCGAAGGGAAGCGCATGGTTCGTTCCTCCTTACGAGGGATCGAGATCAGACTGGCTCAACGCATCCGGGAGATGATCTCGAAGTAGCGCGCGAACATCTTGACCCCGCCCGCGGCCTGCCCCCAGTCGTAGAACTCGTTCGGGGCGTGGTAGCCATGCTCCGGTAGGCTGAGGCCCAGGAAGGTGATCGGCGCCTTGAGAATCTTCTGCATCGTCACCACCGCGCCGATCGAGCCCCCTTCGCGGGTCAGGGCCGGCTTCGCGCCGAAGCCGTACTGCATCGCCTCGCGCGCCGCGTCGGCGTACGGTCCGCTGAACTCCCCCATGTAGGGCTCGAGGGTGTTCTCCTTGATCACCTTCACGTCGCGGTTGATCTTGCGGACATGGTCCTGGAGCAGCTTGAAGATCTTGGCCGGCTTCTGGTTCGGCACCAGCCGCATGCTCAGCTTGATCTCCCCCTTCTGCGGCACGATCGTCTTGACGCCCCTGCCGGAGTAGCCGCCGACCACGCCGTGCACCTCGAACGTCGGCAGGGTCCAAATGCGGCGCATGACATCCGTCTTGTCGTTCGAGCGCAGCGACTTCAGCTCGTGGGCGCGCTTGTACTCGGCGACCGAGAAGCCGGAGCGCTCGAACGACTCCAGCTCCTGCTTCGTCGGCTTCGCGACGTCATCGTAGAAGTGCGGGATCTTGATCCTCCCGCTCTTCGCGTCGGCGCAGCGCGCGACGACGTCCATCAGCTCGGCGATGGGGTTGCGCGCCGCGCCGCCGGTGAGCCCCGAGTGGACATCCTTGGCGCCGGTCTCGAGCTGCAGCAGCGCCGCTTGCACCCCCCGCAGCGCGTACGGCGAGGCCGGCCGGCCGCGCGCGATCCAGATGGTGTCCGACACCAGCACCGAGTCGGTCGCCATCTCCTCCGCGTGGGCCTTCAGGACACCGGCGAACGACGGTGATCCGATTTCCTCCTCCAACTCCCAGAGGAACTTGAAGTTGAGCGGGATCTTCTGCTGCAGCGCGTAGCGGATGCCGTAGTAGGCGGTGAGCGCCGGCCCCTTGTCGTCGGTGGTGCCGCGGCCGGAGTACTTGCCGCCGTCGTTGACGAAGCGGAACGGGTCGTGGCGCCACCCTTCCTTTTCCCGGTCAGCCGGCTGCACGTCGATATGGTTGTAGAGGGTCAGCGTCGGATAGGCGGGGTTCTGGATGATCTTCCCGAACACGAGCGGGTGACCGGGGGTGTCGATGGTGCGGGCCTCGGCTCCGATCGCGCGCAGCAGCTCGCAGGCAGCCTCAGCCCCGGCCCGCATCGCCCCACGGCGCTCCGGGTCCATGCTGACGGTCGGGATCTCGACCAGGCGCGCCAGCGCGTGCTCGAACTCCGGGCGCAGGTTGGTGACGTAGCGTTCCAGACCCTGGGCGTCCAGGGTGCTCTTCTCCATGGGCATACAGGTCCTCCGCGAGGTGAGAGCGCAGGCCAAGGTGGCCGGGCGGGAAATACGGGGACACAATACCTAATTCCGGTGCATGGCGGTGCCGAGGTGTCGAAGCGCGAGCGGAATTAGGTATTGTGTCCCCGTATTTCCGTATTTCTCGTATTTCCTCGGAAAAGCGGGCGCATTGTAGCCGACGCGGCGGCGGCGGCGCTACTTCCCCTTCCCCAGCCAGGCCTGGAGCTTCTCGAAGCCCGCGTCGAACTGCTGCCGCAGCTCGGCGGGGGCGGCCTTGGCGATGCCGCGGCTGATCTGGACGAGGTATGGGGCCGTCTTGGAGCCGGCGAGGAGCTTCGACTGGTCGGGGAAGCCGGCCGTGAGGAACACGGCGATCGTTCCCATGAACAGCAGCGCGCAGACCAGCCCGGCGGTCGCGCCGAGGACCCGGTCGAGCCAGCCGAGCGTCGCGAGCTTGAGCGTCTGCCGGACCAGAAAAGCGATGATGACGCAGGCGATCGACACGCCCACCACGATTGCCACGAACGCCAGCAGGCGCGCGACCAGCTCCTGCGAGGTGACCCACCGCTGGAACAGCGGCGCGAGGCGCGCCTCGAAGCGCAACGCCAGGAACACCCCCGCGACCATCCCGGTGATCCCGAGCAGCAGGCGTACGAACCCCTTCCACGCCCCCAGGAGCAGCAGCACGACCACCATCGCAAGCACAAAAATGTCGAAGCGATTCATCGGGCGCAGGCTAGCACGCCGCCGTGGGTCCGACAACCGGCGTGCCCTTGCGCCGCGGCGGCAGGCCCGTTAGGGTTGCGGGGGGCGGGGAGGAACCCCTGCTCGATCGAGGTGCCCATGTCCGAGACCCCAGGCAGAGACCCGTTCGAGGCTGGCAGGACCGACGCGGCGGCCCCGCTTCAGGACAGGCTGGCGACCGCTCCCCCGCGCTACGTCGAGGGGGCGCTCCAGAATCCCGCCTTCAACGAGGGGCTGCTCGAGGTGGCGCTCCGGAACGCGGGGCTGCCGGGCGAGTTGCTGGCGCGGATCGCGAACGACGAGCGTTTCCGCCGCTCGGATCCGATCAAACGGGCGCTGGTGATGCATCCCGCCACCCCCCCGGCGCTCTCCATGCAGTACGTGAAGTTCCTCGTCTGGCGTGACCTGCTCCTGGTCGCCGACGACAAGAAGCTCGTGGCGCCGGTGCGGGCGCTGGCCGAGCAACTCGTCGCGGAGCGGCTGAGCCAGCTGCCGCCGGCCGAGAAGGCCCGCCTGGCGCGCAACGCCAGCCGCGCCATCGTGGCGGCCTTCCTGCGCAGCCGGAACGCCCAGGTGATCCAGGAGCTGATGTCGAACCCGAGGCTCTCGGAGAACGACGTGCTGGCGCTCGCCCGCGACCCGACCATGCCGACGACGGTGCTCTCGACGATTGCCCGCCACGGCCAGTGGGGGAGGCGCTACTCCGTGCGGATCACGCTGCTCGAGAACATCTCCACCCCCGTCCACGAGGCGGTGAAGCTCGTCCCGGGCCTATTGCAGAACGATCTGCGCAACCTGGTGAAGGGCTCCCGGACGCCCGGCCCCGTCCGCCAGGAGGCGGAGAAGCAGCTCAAGGCAAAGCTGAAGGGGGGCTGAAATACGGGGACACAATACCTATTCCCGATCGGACTGCGACACCTTGGCATGCCCATGCAGCGGGAATAGGTATTGTGTCCCCGTATTTCAGCGCTGCAACTCCTGCGTTCACGACTTGGCATTCTCCCTCGCCAGCCAGTCCTGCAGCGGGCGGAAGTAGTCGACGAGCGCCCGGGTGGAGAGCTCCTCCCCGGTCGCTTCCTTCAGCACTTTCCGCCAGTCGCGCGTCTGCCCCTGCGACAGGATGCCGCGCAGGAACTCCCCCACCTGTTTGCTGCCGTAGTACGAGCAGGAGTGCGGGTCCTGCTTGAGGATCTTGCGCGCGATGTGGTCGTGCAGCTGATACTTGAGGACAGTCGCGATGGCGTAGTCGTAGTACTGGGCCGGGTCGTCGTTGACGTGCGTCTTGGTGCAGCCGTCGCAGAACTCCTCGCCCCGCGGGGCGGGGGGCACCACCCCCTGGAAGCGCTCCACGTACTCCCACCAGCGCCGGTTGAACTGGTCCGCCGGCAGTTCCCCTTCATAGAGGTCGTGCTCCCAGTGCGACATGGTGCCGGCGGAAAACGCCAGGAACGGAATGGTCTCCCCGAGCGCCTCGTTCAGCATCCAGTCGATCGCGTCGATCTCCTTCCCCTGCGGGAGGACGCCGACCTGGCGTAAGTACGGCGCCTGCCCGGACGCGATCGCGATCAGCTCTCCGATCCCCTCGTGGAAGGCGCGATTCGCACCGCCGCGCAGCAGCAGCGGCACCTCGGGGCGCGTGTAGGAGATGTAGTAGTAGATGTGGCCCAGCTCGTGGTGCGCGGTCCCGAACCACTGCGCATTCGGCTCGACGCTCATGAGCGAGCGCACGTCATGATCCAGATCCACGTGCCAGGCGGAGGCGTGGGTGTTCTTCTTGCGCGCGGAGTCCTTTGCCACCGGGTACAGGTCCGACTTCTCCCAGAACCCTGGCGGCAGCTTCGGGAAGCCCATCGACACGTAGAACGCTTCAGCTCGCTCCACGATCTGCGCCGCGGTCATGCCGCGGAACAGATCGTCGAGATCGACCGATTCCACGAGTCCCGGCCAGTTCTGCGCCCAACGGTTGGGCAGCCAGTGAGCCGGCAGGGTCCCGGGGACGGGCTGCCCATAGCGCTCCGCGAGTCGTCGCTTCGCCCAGAGCTGCATCTGGTCGTAGAGGGGCCGGGTATCGCGGACGCAGGAGTCGAGGAGCGCCATCATCTCCTCGACCGTCATGCCATAGTCGGCGACCTGCAGATCGAAGAACGACTTGAATCCCACTTCCCTCGCCACGCGGTTACGCAGGTCCCGCAGCTCGACGAGGCCCGGTTTGAGCGCCGGGCCAATCTCCTTCGACGCCTCCCAGACCTTGCGGCGCTCCGCCAGATCGCGGGACTCGAGCAGGAGGTTGTCGATCTGGTTGGCCGTGGTGGGGGTGACGCACGCCTCCCCCTTCCTTGCTAGGCAGAACTCCCAGGAGTCGAGCAGGCTCGACTGGCGGCTCTCCGCCTCCACCCGCCTCGCCGAGACGTCCGGAATCGTCCCGGGGAAGCCGCCGGCGAGGAGGATGACCTTGCGGAGCTGGAGCACGGTCAGCGGCTCGAGGCTCTTTTCCTCGGCCAGCAGGGCGCGAGCCTGCACGATGGCCGCCCGGTCTCCGACGATGGCCGCATACGCCTTGTTTGCCGCCACCCGCGCCGCGTCGTGCTCCGGGCTCACGTCGGTGACCGCGGCCCATTCCATCTCCCCGGAGAGCGTGTAGAGCGACTGGTACGCGGAGGTATACAGATTGAGGAACGCCTCGGCGCGCTGCTGTGCGGGGCTCTCGCCCAGGGCGAGAGCGGGCGCGGGGGCGGCCACCCAGGTGAGAACGGAGAAGGCGGCAAGCCCGAGGCGCGGGATGACGGGTGGTGGCACGTTCACGGGACGGATCTCCTGGCCGGCGCGGAAACGTCACTTGGCGCGCGCGGCGGTGTCGGGAATTACAGGGACACAATACTCAATTCCGGAGCTGTGCCGCGCCGGTTGTGGGCCTCTACTCGGAATTGAGTATTGTGTCCCTGTAATTCCCCATTGGCAATACAATGGTCCTCGTGGAGGAGGGAACATGAAGACAATCAAGAACCTGACCTACCGGCCGATCCGGATCGCGCTGCCGGGCGGAAAGACGCTCCATCTGGGACCGGCGAAGAGCGCCAAGATCGCGGACGCCGCGATCGATCGCCCCGCCGTGAAGAAGCTCCTCGAGGCGGGCGAGATCGAAGTGGAGGGCTCGGGGCGCCCCGAAGGGGGCGGGAGCGGCGGCGGCGGTGAGGCCAGCTCGGTCGCCACCCACGGCCACCCCCCGACGACCCACGTGACGCCGAAGGGGAACCGCTAGGGGCCGAGTAGCTCGCGGACCAGCTCGTTGACCACCTTGCCGTCCGCGAGCCCCTTGACCCGCGGCGCCACGAATTTCATCACGGCGCCCATCTCCTTCGCCGAGGTCGCACCGACGGCGGCGATCGCCTCGCGCACCACTGCGCGCACCTCCTCCGGGGTCAGTTGCCGCGGCAGGTACGCCTGGATGAGCAGGAGCTCCGCCTCCTCCTTCGCGGCAAGGTCGCTCCGTCCCCCATTCCGGTACGCGTCGATAGAATCGCGCCGCTGTTTCGCGTACGCGGCAATCACGGTCTGCGCCTCGGCGTCCTCGAGCTGGTAGTCGAGCCCCCGCTTCCCCCGCAGGGCGACCTCCGCCTCCAGCATCTTCGCCTTCAGCATCCTGACCACGCTCAGGCGGGCGGAGTCTTTCGACTTCATCGCTGCCGTCAGGTCCGCGACGATGCGCTCCTTGATGGTCATGGGATTCAATCCTCCGGGACCTCCAGCTCGTCCCAAGCCCAAAGTGTAGCGGATCCTGGCACTCCGCTTGCAGTTTTCTCCGTCGGGACCCCAGCTGGGGCGGGCCGTCGGGGGGGGGCTGTGGATTCCGGCTCCCGCAACTGCGCGATATGCACCAGATCGGGTCCGGGGGAGGGGAAAAACCGTGTATCGGATCGTCCGCAGAGAGCAGTTCGGGCCGGAGACCTTCCTCTGGGATGTCGAGGCGCCGCGGGTGGCGCGAGCCGCGCGGCCAGGTCACTTCCTGATGGTCCGGATCGACGACGCCGGCGAGCGGATCCCGCTGACCGTCGCCGACTACGACCCCGACCGCGGCACGGTCACGGTGGTGATCCAGGCAGTCGGCAAGACCACCCGGCAGATGATGGCCCTCCCGGAGGGGGCGGAGCTGCTCGACTTCGTGGGCCCCCTGGGCCTGCCGAGCCCGATCGGCACCCCGGGAACCGTGGTCCTGGTGGGCGGCGGCCTGGGCGTCGCCCCAGTCTTCCCGCAGCTGCGCGCCTACAAAGAGCGCGGCAACCGGACCCTGTCGATCATCGGGTTCCGCTCGCGCGATCGAATCTTCTGGGAGGATCGCTTCCGCGCCTACAGCGACGAGCTGCACGTCACGACCGACGACGGCTCGTACGGCCGTCGCGGATTCGTGACGGCGGCGCTCGAGGACCTGCTCGCGACCCATCCCGACATCACCGAGGTCGTCGCCATCGGCCCGCTGCCGATGATGCGCGCCTGCGCCGAGGCGACCCGGCCGCGCGGCATCCATACCCTGGTGAGCCTCAACAGCATCATGGTCGACGGCACCGGGATGTGCGGCTCCTGCCGGGTGACGGTGGGCGGCGAGATGCGCTTCGCGTGCGTGGACGGACCCGACTTCGACGGCCACGCGGTGAACTTCGACGAGCTGCTGCTGCGCCAGCGACGGTTCGCGCGGGAGGAGCGCGAGGCAATGGAGCGCTACACCCGCGAGGCGGAGGCGGTCGCCGCGCTCCCCCGCGGCGGCGGTGCCGCGCCGTCGGTCGATCTTCGCGCCGCCGCGTGCGACGCCCCCCCCGACCCGTGCCCGGAGCCGCTGGTCGATACCGCTCCGGTGGTCCGCACGATAAGGACGATCCGCCAGGAGCGCGTGCCGATGCCGGTGCAGGATGCCGACGAGCGCGCCCGCAACTTCCTGGAGGTGAACCTGGGGTTCTCGCTCGACGGCGCGCTCCTGGAGTCGAACCGCTGCCTGCAGTGCAAGAAGCCGCGCTGTGTGCCGGGCTGCCCGGTCGGGATCGACATCCCCGGGTTCGTCGCCGCGCTGGCCCGCCGCGACATCAAGGCTTCGTACCGGATCCTCAAGGCCGCCAACACGCTCCCCGCCGTCTGCGGACGCGTCTGCCCGCAGGAGAGTCAGTGCGAGGCGACCTGCATCGTCGGCAAGAAGCTCGAGCCGGTTTCAATTGGACGGCTCGAGCGCTTCGTCGCCGACTACGCCGCCGGCCGCGGCTGGGACGAGGTCCCCGAGACCGCGGCCACCGGCAAGCGGGTCGCCATCGTCGGCAGCGGCCCGGCCGGGCTCGCGTGCGCGGGTGACTTGATCAAGCAGGGGGTCGAGGTGACCGTCTTCGAGGCGCTACACGTCGCCGGAGGGGTGCTGAAATACGGGATCCCGGAGTTCCGGCTGCCGGACCGGATCGTGGACCAGGAAGTCGAGATCCTCCGCGGCATGGGGGTGCGGTTCGAGCTCGACGCGGTGATCGGCAAGGTGTTCACGGTCCCCGACCTCCTCGGCCCGATGGGGTACGACGCGGTGTTCATCGGGACAGGGGCCGGCTCGCCGAAGTTCATGAACATCCCCGGCGAGTCGCTGAACGGCGTCTTCTCCGCGAACGAGTTCCTGACGCGGGTGAATCTGATGCGCGGGTACAAGCAGCCGCTCTACGACACGCCCGTGGGGATGGGGAAGCGCGTCGCCGTGGTTGGTGCTGGCAACACCGCCATGGACTCGGCCCGCGTCGCCAAGCGGATCGGCGCGGACGAGGTCACCATCGTCTACCGCCGCAGCGAGAAGGAGTCCCCCGCGCGCATCGAGGAGTTGCACCACGCGCAGGAGGAAGGGGTGAGGTTCCGCTGGCTCACGAACCCGGTCCGCGTCCTCGGGAACGACGCCGGATGGGTATCCGGGCTGGAGTGCATCGAGATGGCTCTCGGGGAGCCGGACGAGTCGGGGCGCCGCCGGCCGGTGCCGAAGCCGGGCACCGAGCAGGTGCTGGATGTCGATACCGTGATCTGCGCGCTCGGCACGACGGCCAACCCAATCATGGCGCAGACCACGCCGGGCCTGGGCGTGAATCGCTGGGGGTATCTCGAGATCAACAACGACACCGGAATGACGTCGCTCGCCGGCGTCTTCGCGGGTGGCGACATCGTCACCGGCGCCGCGACGGTGATCCTGGCGATGGGGGCCGGGCGCAGAGCGGCCGACGGGATCCTGTCGTATCTCGGGATCCGCTCCGCCGCGCCCACCACCGCCGCGTCGCTGGCCTAGAGAGAAGGAGATTCCGACCATGCCATCGACCTGTCCTCGCTGTCGCAACGTCGTGGCCGAAGACGTCATCTGCTGCGCCGAGCTGCGCTACACCTGGAGATGCACCTCCTGCCGGAAGGTGTCGGAGGGGTTCGCCATCCCGTACGGGAAGTGCTTTCTCTGTGGCGGGAACCTCCTCGTGATCGGAGGGTACAACCTGGAGGACCCGCTCAAGGTCCGGCCGATCCGTGACGCGGTGCAGTTCGAGCTGAACGCGTACCACTTCTATCGCCTGGCCCAGGGGAGAACGAAGGACGATGCGCTGCGCCTGATCTTTCAGGAGCTCTACCAGCACGAGGTCGAGCACCTGCATCTGCTGCAGTCGCGCTACCACGTCCACCTCGACGACGGGCTGCTGAACCTGCGTCCCGACGAGGACACGCTGCTCGCCGACGACCTGTTCCAGGGGATCGACCTTACCGATCCGGCGCAGGGGGCGGCGGGTCTCTACGAGAAGGCGATCGAGATGGAACGACGTACGCTGGCGCACTTCCGCAGCCTGGCGCGCATCCTGCCGAACGGGCCCGAGCAGGAGATCTGCCTGGAGCTGGCCGCCGAGGAGGAGGAGCACGTGGCCCTCCTGGAAGCGGAGCGGGAGTCGTTCAACCCGGCGGGCGCCGGGGTCTCCCCCCGCGGAGGCCTCGCCTCGGCGTAGCTTCACCTTCTGCTATCCTGCCGCCGTGTTCTCGTCGCGGCCCTTCGTCGGTGCCCTCACGGTCGCAGGGCTCGCCTTCTGCGGCGTGACCCTACTCGCGTGGGCCTTCCAGCGGCGCCTCATCTACCTGCCGTTCGCCGACGTCCCCTCCCCCGCCGCGCTCGGCCTCAGCCGGGTCGAGACGGTCGCGATCCCGACGATGGACGGCCTGACGCTTGCGGGCTGGTTCCTCGCCTCGCCGCGGCCGGGCCCGCGGGCGGCGATCCTCGTCTGCAACGGCAACGGCGGCAACCGGGCGATGCGCGCCGAACTTGGCGCCGCGCTCCGCGCGCTCGGGCCGTCGGTCCTCCTCTTCGACTACCGTGGCTACGGCGAGAACGCGGGCACCCCCTCGGAGGCGGGTCTCACCGCCGACGCGGCGGCGGCGCGCGCCTGGCTCGCGGCGCGGCCCGAGGTCGATCCGGCGCGCCTCGTGCTGTTCGGCGAGTCGCTGGGTGCCGCGGTGGCGATCGCCTCTGCCGTGGCGCAGCCACCGGCGGCGCTGATCCTCCGCTCGCCATTCACGTCGCTGGTCGACGCCGCGAAGGCGCACTACCCCTTCCTGCCGGTCGGCTGGCTCCTCCGCGATCGCTACCCGTCGCTCGAACGGATCGGGCAACTGCACTGCCCGCTCCTGGTCCTCGCGGGGGACGCCGATCAGATCATCCCGGTCGCGCAGAGCCGCCGCCTATTCGAGGCGGCGCCGGAGCCGAAGCGGATCCGGATCCTGGAGGGGCTAGATCACAACGACGCCCCCCTCTCCTCTGGACCGGTTCTGATCGAGGAGGTTCGGGCGTTCATTGCGGGCGTGGTGGACACGGCACCGTGAGGCTTGGCGGCCAAGGCCGCAATCCACCAGCGACCGCCAACCCTCTCCGTCATTCCGGCGCAAGCCGCAACCCACCAGCGACCGCCAACCCTCTCCGTCATTCCGGCGCAAGCCGGAATCCAGATCGGCGATCGCATCCAGCGCCGTCCTGGACCCCGGCTTACGCCGGGGTGACGGAGGGGGGGGTCCGGGGTGACGGAGGTGGGCCTGGGTCACGGAGTCGGGATCCGGGCAACGGAGGTGCGGTCACGACCCGGTGCGGCGACGGAACTCCTGGACCTCGCCGAGCAACTCCTTCGCGCGGGCCATCGCCGCGCTCTCGGTGAGCTCCCCCTGCAGACGGCGCAGCGACTTCTCCACCTGCTCGGCCTCGGAGAGTGCGGCGGCGGCGTCTCCCGAGGTGTCGAGACCCGACACCCCGGCGGCCCGCTCGGCCTGCGCCAGCCGCTTCTGCGCCACCTGGAACTTCTCCTCGAGCGCCTGCACCTGCCGATCCTCGGCCGAGCTCGACTTGCCGGTCAGCGGCATCGCGCCGCCATCCATCCCCTTCCAGACCGCCGCGACCGCTATCCCAAGCGCCAGCACCAAGAGCAGCTTACGCATGCGTCCTCCCGCACCCCCCGGCCGTGAACGTAGGGGGCGGCGAGGACCGGGTCAAGCTGGGGCTACAGGATCCGCTTCCCCAGGGCGGACAGGATCAACTCCGTCCCCATCTCGGCGGAGTGGTTGCGGAGGTCGAGGATCGGGTTGAGCTCCACGACATCCATCGCCACGAGGCGCTCGCAATCCGCGATCATCTCGCACATCAGGTGCGCCTCGCGGTAGGAAAGGCCGCCGATGACGGGCGTGCCCACTCCGGGGGCGACCTCGGGGTCGAGGCCGTCCAGGTCGAGGCTCAGGTGGATGCCGCCCGTCCGGCCCGCCAGCGCGTGCAAAGTCTCCTCCATGATCGGGCCGATCCCCCGCCGGTCGAGATCCGACATCGTGTAGGCGCGGACGCCGCTCTTTCTCACCAGCGTGCGCTCGAGGTCATCGAGGTTGCGGATCCCGATCAGCACGACGTTCTCGGGGCGCACGCTCGCCCCGCCGGCCACTTCCACCAGCTCCTGCGGTCCGTGCCCGAGGCAGGCGGCGAGCGGCATGCCGTGCACGTTTCCCGAGTGCGTCGTCTCCGGCGTGTTCATGTCGGCGTGCGCATCGACCCAGATGAGCCCCAGCTCCGCCCCACGCCGGCGCAGCGTGCGCGCCACCCCCGCCACCGACCCGGCCGCCAGCGAGTGATCTCCCCCGAGCGACACGGGCGTCCGCGCGGCCTCACAGGAGGTGGCGGTGCGCTCGGCAAGCTCCCGGCAGACCGCGGCGATCTCGGTCACGAAGCGCCGGTTCTCCGTCCCCGGGCGGCAGACCTCCTGGATCGGCACCGCGACGTCCCCGAGGTCGGTCACCTCGTACCCCAGCGCGGTGATCCGTGCGGCCAGGGAGGTCAAGCGGAACGCCGACGGCCCCATGTCCACGCCGCGCCGCCCCGCCCCGAGGTCCAGCGGCACCCCGATCAGATCCACCCCCCGCCTACCGTCTGCCATCGCCTTGCTCCCGATCAGCGCCGCTTGCGCGCCACGCCGACGACATTGGGGACCGGGAGCGCCACCTTCCGATCATCGCTCTCGTGGAACCCGGTCTCGAAACTACCGACGAACTCATGCTCGCGCCCGCCGGCGGCAACGTAGAGCTGCGCCTCGGGGCCCCCCTCGACGTACATCGCGCTGCGCAGATCGAGCGGCAACCCGCGCAGGACCTCGATCAGGTCGTGGGTGGAATACGGAGAACGCACGTGGATGAACAGCACCCCGCCGCGCCGATCGACGCCGATCGCCGCGGTACTCCAGCGCCGCGGCTGCTGCTTCCAGACGTTCTTCCCGTCGCAGGAGAGCATCCGGATGCTCTGCACCAGCGTGCCATAGTGCCGCGACACCGCCGCAAAGTCCTGACATTCCCGATCGATGATCTGGACCTGCGGGACCGCGCCGTCGCGGCGATCGAACGCGAGGACCGCCTTGTCCTTCGACAGGTGGCCGTTATTGACGTGCTCGCGCGTCTGCATCAGCGAGACGCTGCGGCGGTAGTCGGTCTGGTACATGCTCGCGTTGATCGCCGCCACCAGCCCGTGCCGCTCGCTCCAGCCGCGCGCGGTCCTAAGCTCCCCCTCGCCCGGCGCCGAGGCGTTCAGCAGCCGCAGCTCGAAGCGCTCCGGGTCGATGCGCAGCACGCGCACGATGGAGTCGCCGGCCTGCGAGCGCTGGGGAGCGAGGAACTCCCCCAGATCGAGGCCGGGCTCGAGGGAGGTCCACGGGGAGTGGGACGAGGGGGCGGCCTCGACGCGGCGCCCGGCGGGTGCCGCGACAGCGAGCAGCGTGGCGAGCGGGAGGAGCAGCGAGGCGACGGAGCGGCGCACCGCTCGGCCCTGGGGGGCGGTGGGTCGTGCTCCGACCGGCTCGAGCAAGAGAGTCGGGGCGGCGGACCGGTTTCGGGGTGCCATGGTGCCGCGATTGTAGCGCTCGCCCTGTGAATCGCGTGCGCCCGCAGCGCGGGCTCGGAGTGGGACCCCTAGAACCCGCACGCCGACTGCCGGTCGACCCCGATCTGAACCGTGACGCTCCACGACCCGTCACTGCAATCGTAGGTCTCGAACGCCTCGCACACCGAGGTCTCGGCAGGCGCGACGCCGGGGATCCGCCCGCCCAAACCCATCTCCGAGCACCACGAGTAGGGACCCGCGCAGTCGTCGCCGAACGCGTTGTCGAACGAGGCACTGATTGGCCCGGCCCATGCCCCTCCATCCTCTCGATACCACTTGTCCCACGACCCGGAGGCGGCCGTGCCGGCGCCCGTGGCCAGAGTCAGGTACCGGTCGCGGTAGAACGCAGCCGACGCGGCGCACCACTCGAACTCAAGGGAGGTGGGGGAGGCGATCCGGAAGTGGATGAAATCCTCGGGCCGCACCGTGACCGCTGCGAAAAAGCTCGCGAGTGCATCGGCCGCCACGTCGTCGGCGCTCCTCCGGTCGATGAACGAGAAGGTGGCGACGCCGCACGACTCAACGCCATAGCAGTCCGGATCGTCGCAGTCGAAATCGCCGTCCAGATCGTCATCGACGCCGTTAGCGCACAGCAGCTCCCTGCCGTCGCACAATGAAACGCGTTCCGCGCCCGCCGAGCTCCTTCCCCAACTGCCTGTGAACGGCTGGACCGCGCGAACGATATACGCGAACACTCGCCCGGAGGGCGGCAACTCGGCGTCGTCCCAGCACGGTCCGTTCGTCAGCGCCCCCGCGCAATCGGACGACAAGTCGGACCGGCTGGAGCGCATCGCCTGGTACACAGCTGCCCCCGGCTGTAGCTCCCAACAGATCTGGGACGGCTGGTCGGCACTTGGGAAGCTCAGGACCCCGGAGATCTCGTCTACCAGTCCATTCCCCGGCTCCCCGGGGCATTGGTTGTCGTGGCCGTCATTCGTCTCGCCCGCCGAAGGGTGCGTGGCCGCCACCGTGTCGTCGCAATCGCCGGCGCAGATCGGCACGCCGTCGGCGTCGGCGTCCTGCTCTGATCCAGGCGGCGTGATGCCGTCGCAGTTGTCATCGAGGCCGTTGCACACCTCCGGCGCGGGCGCGCCCGGGACGCACGAATCCGTCCCGGCCGCGCAGAAACCCTGCCGTACGCACTCACCGACCCCGCAGGCGCTCGTGAATCCGTCGACGACGTTGTCGCAGTCGTTGTCGGCGTTGTCGCAGATCTCCGGGTTGCCGAGGAAGCGGGCTGGATTCGACTCGTCGCAGTCCCCCTCGCAGGGGGACCGCAGGTCACCGTCCACGTCCACGCCATCGCTGCCGTCGCAGTCGCGATCGTTCCCGTCGCAAGCATCGGCGGCGCCGGGGTGCGTTTGCGGATCCTGATCGTCGCAATCGCCGGCGAACGGCGAATAGCCGTCGCCGTCCCGATCGAGCGCTCCGGGGATGCCGTGGTAGACGTAGACGCGACCGGTGTAGTTGTTCAAACGGTTCGCGCCCACCAGGATGTCATCGGCTCCGTCGCCATTCACGTCCCCGGCGGCCGCAACCGGGAAGCCGTAATCGGCCCCCGCCTGATCCGACTCGCCATGCCAGGTCGGCGTCGCCTGGGGACCGGCGGGCCCACCGAGGTAGGCCCAGGCCGCCCCTTCGTTGATCTGTCCATTGTCGAACCGGAAGGCTCCGACGATCAGGTCGTCAAATCCGTCGCCGTCCACGTCGCCGGCGGTCCCGGACCACCCAAGCAGCGCTCCGGACTGGTTCGACTCCACGTGCCAGATCGGCGTCGGCGCGAGCCCCTGCGGCGATCCGAGGAACAACCAGGCGCTCCCCTCGTCGGTCTGCGAATTGTCCCAGCCATGGGCGCCCGCGATGAAATCGGCATGACCGTCGCGATTGACGTCCCCGGCGGGACGCGCGGTTCCGCCAAGGTTCGCCCCCTGCTGGTTGGGCTCGTAGGTCCAGGAGGGGATCGTCGACGGCCCCGACGCGGAGCCGAGATAGACGTACGCCCGCCCCTCGTCACCTTCGCCGTCGTCGTAGAACATCGCGCCGACCGCGACGTCGTCGAACCCATCGCTGTTGACGTCGCCGATACCCGCCACCCAGCGACCGTAACCCGAGCCCGACTGGTTGCTCTCGGCGGACCAGGCGGGGATCGCTGCCAACCCCGACGGCCCACCGAGGTAGACGAATGCACCGCCTTCGGCCGCCTGCCCGTTCGAGTAGTTCTCCGCGCCGATGATGACGTCGTCGTATCCGTCGCCATTGACGTCCCCGGCGCCGTACACCCCCGATCCAAACTGCTCCCCGGCCTGGGTTCCCTCTGCGGTCCAGGCCGGCGTCGCCGCAAGCCCCGAACTCCTCCCCAGGTACAGGAGCACTCTCCCTACGGTGGACAGACCGCTGTCCCAGTACTGCGAGGCAATCAGGACGTCGTCGAACCCATCGCCATTGATGTCGCCCGCGGCCGACAGTGGGTAGCCGAACCAGGCGCCCGATTGGTTGCTCTCCGCGGTCCAGGCCGGCGCGGCGGCAAGTCCGCTCGCCGAGCCGAGATAGAGGTACACCCTTCCCTCGTGATCCTGGCCGTTGCTGAAGCTCCGGGCCGATACGATCACGTCCCCGTAGCCATCGTGGTTCACGTCGCCCGCCCCGGCGCACCAAGCGCCGAACTCGACGCCCGCGTACGCGCCATTAGCCGTCCAGCTCGGAGAGGGGGAGATAGCATCGAGCGCGGCGGTGGGCGCGACGGCAATGGCCGCGACCACGAGGATCAGGCACGGACGGAAGGTGCTACAAGCGACGGAACGCCAATCGCGGAAGCGGCTCATCGCGAAACCTCCAGAGGTGAGGTTCTCCCTCGATCCACCTCTTTCGCCCGGAGGCGCCTAACGGTTCCCTGGCCGAGCAGAGGATAGGCGGTACAAGCTGCGTCTCCGACGAGCATGCGGCCGAGGGCTCGATCTGTCAACCTGGGTAGGGGTCTCCTCCGGACCGGCGACGGGGTGATGACGACCATCGGCCGTAACGCGGCGGTGGCGTGGATCGGCCGGGTGCACCTCAAGGGGTTCGCACGTATGATAACCGCCCCTTCGCTCCGCTGATTGGAGTCACAGATGACCCACGCCGCGATTGTCATCCTGATGAGTGCCCTGCCGGCGAACCTCCAGCCGCTGCCGCCGGTCGAGCTGTCCGTCGCGTCGCGAGACGCCACGCTTGCGGCGACGCTACGGTTCCCCGCCGCCGGCCGGGCGCCGTTCCCGGCGATCGTGCTGGCGCACGGATCGGGGCCCCTGACCCGCGACCAACTCCGACCGCTCGCCGAGCGGTTTCTCTCGCTGGGCCTGGCGGTGATGACCTACGACAAGCGCGGAGTCGGGCAGTCGACCGGCACCTACGTGAACGTTGGCACGGAGCGCAGCGTGGAGGTGTTCGGGCTGCTGGCGGACGACGCGCTGGCGTGCGTGGCCGCGCTCGGAACGCGGCCGGACATCGACGCGCGCCGGATCGGGCTTGGCGGGGCCAGCCAGGCCGGGTGGATCGCGCCGCTCGCGGCCTCACGCTCTCGCGAGATGGCGTTTCTGGTGATTCTGTCCGGGCCCGCGGTCACCGTGGGCAAGGAAATCGAATACAGCCGGCTCGCTGGCGCCGATCCGGGGTCGATCCAGGGGCTGGCGGATGCCGAGGTCGAACGGCGCATGGGCCTTTTCAATGGGCCGCACGGGTACGACCCCGTCCCCGTCCTGGAGAGGCTCTCCACGCCGTCGATCTGGATCGAGGGGGAGCACGATCGCAGCGTGCCCATGGCCCAGACGCTGGCGACACTCGAGCGGCTTCGCCGCGCCGGTCGGCCCGTCACCGTCGTGCAGCTGCCGGGCGCGGACCATTCACTGGTCAACCCTCGCACCGGCGAGCACCCGGACTTCTGGCCGCGCGTGCGCGCGTGGCTCGAGGGGCTATCGGTGCTGGCGCGGGGCTGATCGCGCGGAGCGACCCCCACCGCGCAGCAGCGACGCAGGGACCGCGAACGCGTGCTCGCGCTGCGTCAGCCCCATCACTGCTTCGACGTATACGGTTCCTCCGGCCAACCGCGATGGCGCGCGACGGTCGTCTGCCCAGCTTTCCTGCCTCGAGGCCAAGTTGGGTGAACACCTGCCGCCATGCGCGCCACAGCGGCAGCGCCGATGGCCGAAACATGAACGCGGTCGCCATGTCCCGGCCCCACGGCGGCCACATGCTCACCGGCACGGCGCGCGGCGTACCGTCAGGAGCGAAACACACCACCGACCCGATGCGCCGTCGCGGATTGGACCACACGAGCGCCGTCCACGCGCGAGGCGCGGCCTGCGGCAGGATGCGGGTCATTGGCCATCACTTCCGCAGCATCGGCAGCCTCGTACTTCTGGGCGCGGCGCCGCATCCGGTCGCCAGCATGAGCAACCCCGCCACGAGCAGGTTGACTCCGAGCATCGTGCCCGCGAAGAGCGCGACGAGCTGATCGGCGGTGGCCAACCACGGGATGACGTGATTGGTGAGCCAGGTAAAGTCCAGGCCGGCCAGACCCAGCAGAACAATACCTCCAACCTTGAGCCGTCGATCCTCCGCCGCGTAAGTCATTGCTCAGATCCCACTCTGCCGCGTCGCGTTGTCGCACGCTGGGCCTAACAGGGCGCGGAGAGCCGTTTCAGGCTGCGTTTCTGGCGAAGATAGTCGGTACAAGCTGCGTCCCCGGCGATTATGCGCTCGATAAGCGCTGGACTGCCGACGCGCCCCCCCTCAGGGAGCCACGGTGATCTGGTAATCGTAGCTCGCCGCGTCGGGGGCTTCATCCACGTACGCCACGACGTCGACCGTCGCGATCTCGGTGAAGGCGCCGCTGCCGTGCGCACGGCGCCAGACCTGGTACCGCGGTGCCGGTGACTGGCCGGCGTAGATCGGCGGCTCCGTCCACTCGAGGCGCACGCCGCCGCCGGAGTCGAGGTCGAGCGTGAGCACGGGCGCGAGCGCCTCCCGCGAGTTGATCTCCGCCGCTTCGCAGAGTGCCCGCTCGCAGTCGGCCGTCGTCCGCGTCGGGCTCGATAGCAGCGCGTCGGCATCGGCGATCGACGCCCCCACCGTCGTGACGTCAGAGCAGCTCGAATCGAGGGGCTCGGAGTCGGTGATCCTCCCCTTGCAGCGGTTCAGCAGGGTCGCCATGAACTGCCCCTCCGCGTGCTCGCACTTGTCGCTGGGGCTCCCGCGGTCGAGCGCCTCGCACATTGCTGCGACGCTGTCGACCCAGGCGAACGTGCTCGAATCGCTGACGCAAGCGACGTTGGCCGGCGTCAGGGTCTCCTCCGGGTGGTCGCTGCGGCACAGGCGCTTGTAGAACCCCTGACCCTTGGGCTCCAGGCACGCCGGATCGACGGCGGTGCTGTAGCACCCGACGGTCGGGTCGCAGGCATCGAGGCTGCAGGGATTGCCATCGTTGCAGGCGACGGCCGGATCGGGGGCGCAACTGTCCACCCCCGCGCTGCAGAACCCCGTCGACGGACAGACGCTCGGACCGCAAGAGGTCGGGAAGTCGTCGCGGATGCCATCGCAGTCGTTGTCCAGATCGTCGCAACGCTCCGGCGCGGTGGGGAAAACCAAGGGGTTCGTGTCGTCGCAATCGCCGAACGTCCCCGGAAGCCCGTCCCCGTCGAGGTCGGCGGGCTCGCCCGGGAGGTACCGTCCGCCCCCGTATTCGCGGTCCCCTCCCCAGACGATCATGAGGCTCCCGGTCCACACCGCCGTGTGGTACGACCTCGCGTACGGGGCGCCGTCGGTGGAGATGGGAGCCCACACGTCGCCGATCGGGTGGTAGCGGGCCCCCGTATCGAGCGGGTGGTAGCTAGGATCATGTCCGCCCCACACGACCATCAGGCTCCCGGTCCAGACGGCGCTGTGCCAGACCCGCGCAGTCGGAGCACCGGCCGTCGAAGTCGGCGTCCACGTGTCGGTGGCTGGATCGTAGCGCCCACCGTTCGCGAGAAACGTCCCACCGGCGCCGGGGTTGTATCCACCCCACACCACCATCCAGTTTCCCGTCCAGACGGCGGTGTGCGCGGTCCGCCCCAGCGGCGCACCCACCGTGGACGTCGGCGTCCACCTGTCGGTAGCTGGATCGTAGCGCCCACCGTTCGCGAGAAACGTCCCACCAGCGCCGGAGTGGTATCCACCCCACACCACCATCCAGTTTCCCGTCCAGACGGCGGTGTGCGCGGCCCGCTCCAGCGGCGCACCCGCCGTGGACGTCGAAGTCCAGGTGTCGGTACGGGGGTTGTAGCGGCCGCCGGTCATCAGAAAGGTCTCGCCCCGGCCCCCCCAGACAACCATCTCGGTTCCCATCCAGACAGCCGTGTGACCGGACCGTTCCGCCGGAGCACCCACCTCACTCGTCGGATTCCAGGCGTCGGCGACGGGATCGTAACGGCCCCCCGTGCGGAGTCGGGGACCCACCTCTCCGCCCCACACCACCATCTCGTCGCCGGTCCAGACGGCCGTGTGGCTCCCCCTCGGGAAGGGGGCGCCGCTCCGGGACGTGGGTGTCCAGGCATCCGTGAGCGGATCGTACCTGTCGCCGGTTCGGAGATACGCGGAAGCGTCGTACCCACCCCAGACGATCATGAGGCTGCCCGTCCAGACGGCGGTGTGAGCCTGCCTGCCCTCCGGGGTGCCGGCAGTCGAGGTGGGGGTCCAAGCGTCGCTCGCGGGGTCGTATCTTCCCCCTGTGTTTGCCCATCCTTCCTCTCTGGCTTCACCACCCCACACGACCATGCGGCTGCCGGTCCAGACTGCAGTGTGGCCACGTCTCCCCATGGGGGCGCCGGCGACGGCGGTGGCGGTCCAGGAGTCGGCCACTGGGTCGTAGCGGGCGCCATCGTCGCGGAAGTTGCCGCCGCCCCAGATGATCAGATGGTTGCCAGTCCAGACTGCCGTGTGGTTGTACCTCGCGGGGGCGCCAATGGTAGAGATGGGTGTCCACGTGTCGGAAACGGGGTCGTATCGACCGCCCGTGTAACCGCCATCGATCCCGCAGCAGACGACCATGACGCTGCCGGTCCATACGGCCGTGTGGTAGAACCTCGCGGCGGGGGCGCCGCTGGTGGAGGTTGGGGTCCAGGTGTCGGTCGACGGGTCGTAACTGCCTCCCGTGTCGCATTCATTGTTGGAGAAGGGGTCCTCTCCGCCCCACACGACCATGCGGCTGCCGGTCCAGACTGCAGTGTGGCCGCGTCTCCCCGTGGGGGCGCCGGCGACAGCGGTGGGGGTCCAGATGTCGGTCGTCGGGTCGTAACGGCCCCCCGTGTCGAAGGAGTTGAAGTAGTCGTGCCCGCCCCACACCACCATCAGGCGACCGGTCCAGATGGCCGTCTGCCTCCCCCGTCCGACAGGTGCCCCGGCGGTGGAGGTCGCGGACCAGGTGTCGCTGACGGGGTCGTAGCGGCCGCCGGTGTCGTTGTAGGGGGAAAAGATTCCGGGAGCCCATCCGCCCCACACGACCATGAGGCTGCCGGTCCAGACCGCACTGTGGAGCGTCCTCCCATAGGGGGCGCCTGCGGTAGACGTGGGGCTCCAGGTGTCGGTGAGAGGGTCGTAGCGGCCGCCGGTGTTGGAGAAAGGCTGGCGGCCGCCGTCGCTTCCTCCCCACACGACCATGAGGCTGCCGGTCCAGACTGCGGTATGCCCCTCCCTCCCGGATGGCACGTCGTCGAGCGACGCGTTGTCCCAGATGTCCTCCGGGAGCGACGTCGCGGAGGAGGGGGCGGCGACCGTCGTCACTTCCGTTCCCGCAACGCCATCCGCCGCGGCATCGGAAGGCCTCCCGAGCGACCAGAGGCTTTCCTGCCGCGTCGCGAGAAGGGAGATGCCGTCACGCGAGGCTGGCTCGCTCCAGATGGAACTCTCGTCGAGCCGCCCCTGCGCCTCGCCCCACCAATCCTCCCAGGTGCGCTTCGGGACCGAATACGTTGCGATCGTCACCGACTCGACAGTCTCCGCCAGGACGAGCCGGACGGCGAACGCCTCCCGTTCCTCGCGGACCGGGCCCACCTCACCCACCTGGCGCGGCGCGCGTCGCCGCGCGCGATCGAACGCGCTCGGATCCAGGTCGCGGCGTGCGACGTCCAGACCGCCCGACGCTACGCCTGGCGGCCCGTGCGGCTCGCTGCCGATTCCCTCGCCTTCTCGGCGCAGCTCCACGATCGTCCGTCTCGGGTGCGGCGTTGCCGGATCGAGGCTCCCCTCCAGCAGCCGCGCATGCAGCTCCTCTGCTTCGCTGCGGCTCGCGGCGTGGAGGGTCGCGTCGAGTGCGAAGAAGTTTCGCGCCAGCCGATCGACGACGACCGGCCGCGCGAAGCACTCCTGGATCAGCACCGGATCGTTCCCGAGCGCCTCGTGGATCTCCCGCAGCCGATCGGGGAAGCGGCTGCTACGGGCGATCCGCTCCCATTCGGCCTGCAGCATCTCCGCCGTCACCGGCGTGCTCCAGAGCTCCGCGAGCGCCGCGGACTGCTTGAGGTAGGTGCGAACCTTGCCCTCCAGCACGCCGCGCGGCACCGCCTCCTCGAACGGCAGCGTCGCGCTGAGCTGATGGCGATAGTAGACGCGCTCGATCGCCTCCTGCGCGGCGACACGATCGTCGAGCGACAGCGCGCGGCGGGGATCGCCAGGGGCCGCGGCCGCCGGAAGCAACGCCGCCAGGGACACGAGTCCCCAGGCGATGGGCCGGAATCGGAAGGAGCCGGTCATGTGGGCTCTCCAGGTCACACCGCACGCGGGCGACCGGCAAGGCCCGCCGGCAGGGCGAATCCCTCGTGCTCGTTTACCCTTTGCCTCTGGAGGCCATTTGGTTCCCGCCGAGGCCGGCCATGGAGTATGTTCCGCTACCGTGGAGCCGCGGCGGCAAGCTCCTCGGCGAACTCGACCAGGTGGCGATTGAACTCCGCCGGCCGCTCCAGCATCGGGAAGTGGCCGGTCCCGGCCATGACGGCCGCCGCGAAGCCAGGGGCGACCGTGCGGCCGCGCTCCACGTTCGTTGGCCAGAGATCGCCGTTGATCGCGCGGATCGGCACGCCGGCTCTCCGGCACGCGGCGCCGACGTCGTACCCGGCGAACCCCTCCATCATCCCCGCGACGACCTGCCGCGGCATCCCGCACATGCGCCGCTCGGCCCAATCGCGCAGCTCGGGCTGGGTTTCCGCGTGGAACAGCGACACCACCATGGCGTGGCCGGCCGCGGGGAAGTCCTGGCGGAACGCCGCCGCGCGCTCCTTGGCCTCGCCCGGGCTGAAGGTGATGGTGGCGTCGTGCAGCGTATCGACGGCGACGACGCCGATCACGCGTCCGGGAAGCAACGCGGCCGCCTCGAGGGCGACCGGGCCGCCGAGGGAGTTTCCGACCAGCACGGCGCGTCGCAGATCGAGCGCTTCGACCACCGCGCGCACGTCCTGGGAGAAGGCCGGAATCGTCCAGGCCGCGCGCTCACGCCCCGAGGCCCCATGCCCCGCGAGGTCGAGCGCCACGACCCGGTAGCGGTCGGCGAGCTGCTGCATCTGCGGGGCCCAGAAGGCGCGATCCGCCAGGCCCCCGTGGACGAACACCAGCGCAGTCTCCCCCTCGCCGCGCGCCGAGTAGGCAATCTCGACGCCATCGGCCGAGCGGACGCGGCCGTCACCAGCGGCGGGGGATTCCGTGGGTGGAGCATCCGTCGGCAGCACTAGTTCACCGAGCCCGAGCCGCGGTCGCAGCCAGGCCGCGCGATCCCCTCCGCCCCAGTGGCCGAAGAGCATCCCGGCGTAGCGGCCAGGCGCCTCCGGAGTCACGAGGAGAGCCGTGACCCGCCCACCCTTCGGGCTCGCGTACGAGACGTCGTAGACGACGGCTCCAGGGAACCGGTCGAGCCGCGCGACCTCGGCGTCGAGCGGCTGGCTGGCGTCATACGCGAAGAGCCCCGCCTCCGCTGCCCCCGCGCCGCCCCCGGGGCGAGCACCAGCAGCATTCCCAGGAGGCGCAGGCAACTCTCGCGAAGGTACCGTGACGGGATCCGCGCGCTGGACATGAGCCCCTCCTGGCGAGCCAGGAGACAGCTCGGCTCGCGTCTGAGGGCATTATCGGTCTGGTCCGCTCGGGCCGGTCAACCAGGATGCCTCGGGCGGAGCGCGCGCAGTTCATCCTCTCCGCACCAGCGTCCGCGTCTGGTGGGCGTCCCCCGTCTTGGTGGACATTATTCGAGAGGTGGATAGGATGTCCAGAATGCAAGCCAGGACGGATGGTAGACGGGTACGGCGACAGTTCACAGCGGAGTTCAAGGCGGGTGCGGCGCGCAGGAGGAGCATGGATGGAGCTTGATCTCACCGTGAAGCTGGCCATCTACGATCACTTCGCGGCCGTGGGCATGCGCCCCTCCCTGGACGAGATCGCCGCGAGGGCAGGCGCCCCCGTGCCCGAGACTCGCGAGGCACTCGGGAGACTGCGGGCGCAGCGCGTCCTGGTGCTGGAAGCGGACGCCGAGTCGATCCGGATGGCCCCGCCCTTCTCCGGGATACCGACGCAGCACCGCGTGACCTCGGCGGGCCTGTCCTACTACGCCAACTGCGCGTGGGACGCGCTCGGCATCCCGGCCGCGCTGCACCGACCGGCGACCGTGCATTCCCGCTGCGAGGAGTCGCTGGCGCCCCTGGAGCTCGCGGTCTCGGAGTCGGGCCCGGGGACCTCGGACTGGCTGTTCCACTGCGTCGTACCTGCGGCGCAGTGGTGGGACGATATCGTCTTCACCTGAAGCAGGATGCTGTTCTTCCGGTCGGAAGAACGCGTCCGGAGGTGGTGCTCGACCATGCGGTATCCGCTTCGGCCTCTGGTGACGATGGAACAGCTCTGGGAGCTCGCCCGGGAATGGTACTCGACGCGCCTCCAGCCCGACTCGCGCCGGCCGCAGCCTGCCGAGATGCGTAAGATCTTCGGGCGCATCGGGCTTGTCGGAGAGTTCTGGGACCCGCAGTCGGACGCGTTCGGCGGAGGAACAGCGGGCGCCGGAACGGGCGGATAATGGCCTGGCAGAGGGGCTCGAGGCTGTCGCCATACGGATGTCGCATCGGACCCCGGCCGGAAGTCCATGGTCACGACGAGGAACGCAAAGCAATGCGGAAGTCAGCGACTGCCCTTTTCGTCGTGCTCATCGGATGTGTAGCGGGGTGCGGCCGGCCGCCGAGTCTCGCAGACGGCCCGATCGACCTGACCGAGCGTCCCACGACAGTTCGTTTCATTCGGCCGGTGCCAGCATCCGGTCAAACCTGGGAGCTCTGTTTCGAGTTTGATCTGCCCGGGGGTTCGCACCACGCCGCGTCCATTCATGCCACTCTCCTTTCTTCATCGGGTAGCCGGGCGGAGATTGACACACCGACACTCGACCGCCGGGGCGAATCCACTGTCTGTCAGATCGGGCGCTTGGCCAGCGCCCAGCCGGATGCCACGGTAACCATCTACGAAGCTGTGGAACTTCACTCGGAAGTGCCCCTGCGGCTCCGAGGCATTCGCGGGGGGAGTCGCTCGTGAGCGCGACTGGAGGCGGGCGCGATGGCGTGTGGCCCAACAGGCGCGTGGCGCTGGGCGCACCTGATGGGTGGGCGGACGACTTCGACCTTCGACCATGGGTTGGGCTGGGGCGAGCTCGAGATCTCACTCCTCGGAAAGCCACATCTCTAGATCGCCGTCCCTGATACAATCGGCTCAGCGGTTGGGCTTTTCCCCACGACAACAGCCGGAAGGAGCATGCCATGAGCGTCGGTGATTCGGTTTCACCCCAGGAGCCGATCAGGGTCGGCCAGTTGAGCATTCGCTATCTCATCGACGGTACCGCCACGGGCGGGATGGGCATCTTCGAATTGGGCGTGCCGCCGCGGGCGAGCGTGCCGCCTCCTCACAGCCACACGTTCGGCGAGGAGTGCGTCTACGTGCTGGAGGGCGTGCTCCGGTACTCCGTGGACGGCGCCTCCCGCGATCTGCGTCGTGGGGATTGGATGCTCACGCCGCGCGGCTCCGTGCATCAGTTCAGCAATCCACATGACGAGCCCGCGCTCGCGCTCATCGTGCTGACGCCGGATATCGGTGCGCAGTACTTCCGGGATGTGGCTGCCGTCGTCAACGTCGCAGGTCCACCCGACCGGACCAGGCTCCTCGAGGTAATGGCACGGCATGGACTGGTTCCGGCCACGGTGAAGTGAGCCGTCGCCGCTGCAACATTCGCGACCTTCCCGCGTATCAGGGGGGCAAGACCTCCTGACCTTAGCGCTTGTGGGGCCGTCCTGCGAGGGGGAAAATGACCAAGCCGTCGAACCCGCTGCTGCGCTGGAGCCCCGGGCCGACGCATGGCTTCCAAGGAGCAAGAGTATGGAACTCGGCGCATTCTCCGTCAGCCTGGCAGTCAAGGACCTCGAGGCATCGAGGAAGTTCTACGAGAAGTTCGGCTTCGCGCCGTTTGCCGGCGAGCCTTCGCAGAACTGGCAGATCCTGAAGAACGGCAGTCACGTCATCGGCCTGTTCCAGGGGATGTTCGAGAAGAACATCCTCACCTTCAACCCGGGGTGGGACCAGAATGCGCAGAAGCTGAGCTCCTTCGCCGACATTCGCGAGCTGCAGCGCAAGCTGAAGGCCCAGGGGATCACCCTGATGAACGAGGCGGACGAGAGCACGACGGGGCCCGCGAGCTTCATCGCTGTCGACCCCGACGGCAACACGATCCTGGTCGATCAGCACGTCTGAGCTTGTGAGCCACGCTGATCCGCGGCCACCGATCTGGGTGGGGCACGTCGTCCTCGAGACGAACCGGATGGAGGAGTCCGCCCGGTTCATGCGCACGATCGGGATGCGGCCGGTGCACGAGGGGCCGGACGTGGCGATCTTCGAGCTGCGCGGGGGAACCCATCTGATCCTCCTCGCGAAGCGGGAACTATCGCCCTCGGGGGACGTATAGGCTCGAGATGACCAACGCACAGACCGACCTATCGACGCTGCGCAAGCCGCTCCGGCTGTGGCCGGGCGTGGCCATCGTGGCGCTGCAATGGCTCCTGCGGTTCGCCCTCCCCGTCGTCTGGCACGAGGGGTCGGGAGTCGCGGTGCTGGGAGCGATGGCGTGCGGGCTGGCCATCGTCGTCTGGTGGCTGTTCTTCAGCCGGGCGCCCTGGATCGAGCGTCTGGGCGCCGTCGGCGTGATGATCGTCGCGCTGGCCGCGACACCTCTCATCCTCCACGAGTCGATCAAGGGGGGGGCGATGGGGATGTTGTTCTACCTCCTCGCCGTCCCGGGGCTGTGCCTCGCCTTGGTCGCGTGGGCGGCGGTCAGTCATCGCCTCTCCGATGGACCGCGGTGGGCCTCGATGGTTGCGGCGATCCTGCTCGCGTGCGGAGTCTGGGCGCTCATCCGAACCGGCGGCTTCACCGGCGACATGGACAACGACTTCTCGTGGCGGTGGTCCCTGAGCCCCGAGGAACGGCTCGTGGCCCAGGCCGGCGACGTACCGGGGACGCGGCCGGCGACGCCTCCGGCG